>JAESFP010000043.1_pt1 | contig 398673 bp, 347 predicted proteins | sample 9266181 | NCBI WGS metagenome assembly JAESFP01 (sample SAMN14502547, study PRJNA617102) | algae metagenome | isolation source: Pegethrix bostrychoides GSE-TBD4-15B and co-occurring heterotrophs from... | place: USA: Grand Staircase-escalante National Monument, Utah | collected 2006-08-15
CTCCCGGGGGAGGGCCGGGGTGGGGGCACGGCGGCCTTGACCACTGAATGGCGCTCGTTGGGCGCTTGCCCCCATCCCGGCCTTCCCCCAGAGGGGGAAGGAGAAAGATGAACCCGGGGCCGCGTGATCCGGGTCTAGCTCCCAGCGGATTTTCTCCCTCCCCTCCCGGGGGAAGGTCGGGGTGGGGGCACGACGGCCTTGACCATCGAATGGCGCTCGTTGGGCGCTTGCCCCCATCCCAGCCTTCCCCCGGGAGGGGAAGGAGCAATACACGAAGTCAGTTCGTTGAGAAGCCTTCGAACACAAGCATCGCCGCCGCAAGATCTTCAAGCGCCGTGCCGACCGCCTTGAACACCGTCCGTCCGTCGCCATCGACCCGCCCCTGTACCGCGCCACGCGCCAGATCGGCCAGCGTCCCCACCACATCCCCCGCCGCGAACACCCCGCGCGACATCGGCCCGAGCAGCTCCCCGCTTTTCTGCAGCGCCTCCTGCGTATCGACAAACAGCCGCGCACCCGCAAAGCACGCGTCGTCCGCCTCCCGCATCTGCGGCGTGAAGCTGCCGATCAGGTCGAGATGGCTGCCCTCGCGCAGCCACGCACCTTGCACGACCGGCTCGGTGGCCAGCGTGGCGCAGCTCACGATGTCGGCGTCTCCCGCCGCCTTGGCAAGGTCCGGCGCCACGGCGGCGTCGATGTCCTGCGCGCGCAGGCGCGCGGCGAGCACCGACGCGGCCGTCTCGTCGCGGTCCCACACCATCACGCGCTCGATCGGCCGCACGGCGCGGTAGGCCTCGGGCACGAGGCTGCCGACGCGCCCGCAGCCGACGACCAGCAGGCTGCGCGCTTCAGCGGGCGCCAGATACGACGCCGCCAGTGCCGATGCTGCGGCCGTGCGGCGCGACGTGATCTCGTTGCCGTCGATCTGCGCCAGCGGCTCGCCCGTGCGCGCGTCGTACAGCACATAGGTCGAGAACAGCCCGGGCAGGCCCCGCTGCGCATTGCCCGGGAAGATGGTCACGGTCTTGATGCCCAGGTAGCGGTCGTGTTGCCACGCCGGCATGATCAGCACGGTCTGGGGCGAGGTGTCGGTCGCGGCCTGCAGCGCGTGCGTGTGCCGCAACGGCACCTCGCAGCCGGCCACGAACATCTCGCGCAGCGCGGGAATCAGGCGGTCGAAGGGCAGGGCGCGGCGGGTGCTTTCGGTGTCGATGATTTTCATGAGGGTGCGGGTGAGCAAGAGGAGAAAGAAAAAAGCGGGCGGCGTCAGGCCTCGAGCACGACGTCTTCGAGCGGCACGGCCTGGCAGGTCAGGCACACGGCCGGGTCTTCGGGCTCGCTGCCGTGCAGATGGCGCACCTTGCCGGCCAGCAGGCGCACGGCGCAGCTCTCGCACTGGCCGACGCGGCAGCCGCTGGCCATCTGCAGGCCGAGCGACTCGGCGAATGTCAGCAGCGTGCCTTGCTTCGGCGTCCACGTCGCGGGGTCGCGGCCCGAGCGCGCGAAGCGCACGGTGAAGCGTTGGTCGCCGTCGGTGGGCGGCGCGGCGGGCGAGCGGAACACCTCGCTGAAGATGTCGAAGCGCGGCACGCCCCGCGCCACCAGCCCCGTGGCCACGGCGTCCATCATGGCGGGCGGTCCGCACATGTAGAAGCGGGCGCGCCGCGCGATCAGCGTGTCGTCCACCACGCTCGCGTCGATGTAGCGGCTCGAGTGGTAGTCGATGCCGGGTCGGTCGTGCGGCAAGGGCGCGTTGTAGTGATCGATCACCCGCAGCATCGGCAGCCGCGCGCGGTGTTGCGCGATGCGTTCGCGAAAGGCGTGGGTCGCGGTGTTCTGGTTGGCGTAGTACAGCCAGATCTCGGGTCCGTCCGCACCGTCGGGCAGCGACTCGAGCAGGCTGAAGAAGGGCGTGATGCCGATGCCGCCCGCGAAGAACACCAACGGCTGCGGCGAGTGGCGCGGCAGCACGAAGCCGCCCGACGGCGCACGCAGCGCGACGGTGTCGCCGACCCTCAGCGCGCGGTGCAGGTGGCTGGACACCCGCCCTTCGTGCGGCGTGCCGTCGGCCGAGCGGCCGCGCTGGTGGCGCACCGCAATGCTGTAGCCGCGCCGGCCCGCCACCACGGCCGCGCCGGTGAGCGAGTAGGCGCGCAGCACCTGCGTGCCGTCGTCCAGCCGCAGCTGGATCTCCACGTGCTGGCCGGGGCGGTAGTCGGGCAGTTCGCCGTCTTCGACCGGCTCGAAATGAATGCCCAGCACGCCCTCGGCCTCGGGCCGCAACGCGCTGATGCGAAAGGGCCGATAGCCCTGCCACTTGCGTTGCCGCGCCTCGGTGGCCGGATCGCGTTCGACGTCGCACAGGAATGAGCGGTGCGGCACCGAGCCGCTCACGGGGTCGCAACTGTCGGCCGAGATCAGCGCGTTGAAGTTGCTGCCGAGCGGGCCTTCGGTCGGCATGCCGTCGCGGTCGAGTTCGGTGCAGCCCTGCCACCAGCCGAACTCGGCCACGATGACGTCGTCGGCCATCTGCGGCGTGACGCGCGCCACGAAGCGGGCCTGCCCCACGCGGGTGCGGATGCGCATCCAGTCGCCGTCCGCAATGCCCTTGGCACTCGCCAGCGCGGGGCTCAGTTCGGCCACGGGGTCGGGCGCGCGCTTGCGCAGCGACGGCAGGCTGCGGTGCTGGCTGTGGCAGTAGAAGCCGTTCTTGGCCGAGCTCAGCACATAGGGAAAGCGGCCCTGCCGCGTGGCCTGCGCGTCGCGCGGCGTGTCGGCGGGTTCGATGAAGGTGGCAACGGGCGGTTGGCCGTGGCGCAGCAGGGTCTCGGAATACAGCTCGACGCGCCGGGTCGGGGTGTTGAAGCCCTGCACGCCGGTGGGCGTTGCACGGGCGTACTTCTGCTCCCCGGCGTCGATGGCGCAGGCGATGCCTTCGGGCCTGGCGCGCAACTGCGCGACCGTGAGCCCCAGCGGCTCGAGGATGTGGTTCCAGCCGGCGTCGAGGCTGCCGCCGAAGAAGTCGTCGCCCATGCCGAGCAGGGTGGCCAGCTCGAACAGCACCTCGTTGTCGGAGCGCGCCTCGCCGCGCGGCGTCACCATGCGCTGGCGCAGCTGCACCCAGCCGGCCGCGCGGTCGTCGATCTCGAAGCCGATGCGCAGGCCTTCGCGCTCCCACGGCGTGTTCACCGGCAGCAGGATGTCGGCGTACTTGGCGGCCGGTGTTTCGAACAGGTCGCAGTGCACATGGAATTCGAGCTGCGACAGCGCCCGGTGCGCGAGCGCGGTGTCGGCCTGCGACACCGGCAGGTTGGTGCCGAAGGCCACCATGGCGCGCACCCTGTAGGGCTCGCCCTCGAGGATCGCGCGGTAGGTGTCGCGTGCCGTGACCCAGCCGTGCGCGGGCGGGCCGATGGGGCGCTCCTGCAGGCCCAGCGCCTTGGCGCGTTGTTCGTCGGGCAGCAGCGTGAGTGCGTTGACCGCGTTGACGCGCGGCCCCACGCGCACCCGGTTTCCGCCGACACGGTCGAAGCTGCCGCACAGCGCATACAGCGTGGCGACCGCGCGCTCGGCCTGCGTGGCGTTGGTGTGCTGGCCGATGCCGGTCCAGGCGTGATAGGCCACGCGGCTGCAGGTGCCGAAGAGTTCGGCAACGGCGCGCAGCGAGGCTTCGGGCACGCCGGTGATGCGCTCGACTTCTGGCGGCGCATAAGCGGCGCAGCCCCGGGCCAGCAACTCGAAGGCCGGGGCGCACGACAGGCCGCCAACGTCGACCGCGCCGCGCAGGCGAAAGTGCGCGGCGCCTTGCGCGTCGGCCGCCTGTTCGGTGTCGTGGGGCTCGGCGCGGTGGCGCGCTTCGTTCCACACCACGAAGCGGTTGCCTTCGGCCTCGGGCCACAGGTCGCGCTCGCGCAGGAAGAGCCCGTTGTCGCCGCGCACCAGCAGCGGCGCGTTGGTCCACTCGCGCACGAAGCGTTCGTCGAAGCGCGCATCCGCGATCAGCAGGTGAATGAGGCCCAGCGCCAGCGCCGCATCGGTGCCGGGCCGCACCGGCAGCCAGGTGTCGGCCTGCCGGGCCAGCGCGGTGGGGCGCGGGTCGACCACGACCATCTTCGCGCCGTTCGCGCGCCCCCGGCCGATCGCGTTGGCCTGCGCCAGCCAGGTGTTGGCGGGGTTGTGGCCCCACAGCACGATCAGGTCGGCCTGCGCGTAGTCGGCCGCGGGCATGCCGCAGCCGAAGGTGAAAGCGTGCGCAAAGTCCTTGTGCCAGTTGCAGACCTCGGTCGCGTAGCAGATGTTGGGGCTGCCGAAGACGCGCACGAAGCGCTCGATCCAGTCGATGCTGTCGGTCAGCGGCGTGCCGCTCGGCGTGGTGACGGCGAACACCACCGACTCGGCGCCGCTCTCGGCCTTGACGGCGTTCAGGCGCTGCGCGGTCTCGGCCAGCGCTTCGTCCCAGCCGATGCGCACCCAGCCCGGGTCGGGGTCGGTCTTGGGGCGCGTGCGGCGCATCGGGTAGCGCAGGCGGTGCGGGCTGTGCACCAGCTCGGGCGCGGCCTTGCCCTTCATGCACATCGCCTGGCCGGTGGGGTGCGAGGCGTCGGGCCGCACCGCCACCAGCATGTCGCCGCGCACCTCGTTGAGCGTGCCGCAGCGCGAGCGGCAGAGCGTGCAATAGCCCTGCTTGATCTCCGTCTCGGCCGTTGCCGTGGTTGTCGTCACTTGCACCCCGGATTCGCGTTGCGCATCAAGGCATCACCGGCGCGACATAGCTCAGCGTGCGGCCGAAGAACCAGAGCATGAAGAGCACCAGCGGCGCATGCACCAGCAGCTGCAGGAAGGTGAAGCCCACGATGTCGCGCGCCTTCAGCGAGAGCACGCCCAGCAGCGGCAGCATCCAGAACGGGTTGATGAGGTTGGGCAGCGCCTCGGCCGCGTTGTAGACCTGCACGGCCCAGCCCAGGTGCACCTTCAGGTCGTTGGCCGCCTGCATGACGTAGGGCGCCTCGATGATCCACTTGCCGCCGCCCGAGGGAATGAAGAAGCCCAGCACCGCGGAGTACGCGCCCATCACCACCGCGAAGCTGTCGACGCTGGAGATGCTCACGAACAGGTGCGCGATGCGGTCCGACAGCGTGATGCCGCCGTCGCCCTTGGCGGAGGTCAGCATGGCCGCGATGGCGCCGTACAGCGGAAACTGGATGATCACGCCCGCCGTGGAAGGCACCGAGCGCGCCACCGCGTCGAGAAAGCTGCGCGGGCGCCAGTGCAGCAGCAGCCCGATCATGAGGAACAGCAGGTTGTAGGTGTTCAGCCCCGAGATCGCGATCAGCGGGCTCTTGGCCATGAACTCCTGCGCCAGCCAGCCGAAGCCCAGCGCGCACAGCAGCAGCGTGAGCAGCGGGCTGCGCTCGAACCACTCGCCGGGGCGGCGCGTGGCGGGTTCCGCCGTGGCCGGCTTCGCTTCGCCCAGGTCCACGCCCAGGTCCTGCGCCGTCACCGCGTGCGCGGCACCGGGTGCGGACCACAGCGCGACGGCCACCGACGCCACGATCAGCACCAGCGCCATGACGGCCGACTGCCACAGGAAGATGGTCTGGCTGAACGGGATCACGCCGGTGATGTCGAGGATGCTCTTGGGCAGGCTGCTGGCGTTGGCCTGCAACTGCGCCGCCGACGAGCTGAGCCCGAGCGCCCAGGTCGCGCCCATGCCGAGATAGGCCGCGGCGCCGGCGGCCCGGTAGTCCATGCGCAGGTCGAGGCGGCCGGCCAGCGCGCGCACATACAGCGCGCTGAAGATCAGCGAAATGCCCCAGTTGAAGAGCGACAGGATCATGCTGATGGCCGCCACGTAGGCAATGGCCTGCCTGCCCGACACCGGCACCGCGGCCAGCCTGCGGATGAGCCGCGCGGCCGGCGGCGATGTCGCCACCACGTAGCCGCCGATGGCCACCAGCGCCATCTGCATCGTGAAGACGATCAGGCTCCAGAATCCGTCGCCGAAGGACTTGGCCACGGCCTGCGGGCTCGACCCGTTGAGCATCGCCGCGCCCGCCACCACCACCACCGCGATGGCCGCGAACACGAAGGCGTCGGGAAACCAGCGCTCGGCCCAGGCCGTGAAGCGCAGGCCCAGGCGGCCCAGCAGGCCGTTGTCCGCGCTGGCGCTTTGGGGTGCGGGCGCCCCGGGGGCGTGGCCCTGGCCGATTCCGGCGGAAGTCGATGATGTCGATGGCATGTGTTGTCTCCTGCTGCCGGATGCGTGGGTGTGCTCGTCACACGCCTGACATGGCGTGCAGCGCGAATATTAGGAATCGGCATCGATAATTCATAATCTCTATTTTCAATAGAGCGATATAGGAACGGTCTATGTCGATAACCATCAAGCAGTTGCAGCACTTCACCGCCGCCGCGCACACGGGGCAGGTGTCGCGCGCGGCCCAGCGCTGCTACGTGAGCCAGCCGTCGCTCACCACCTCGCTGAAGAACCTGGAGGCCACGCTGAAGGTGCAGCTCTTCACGCGGCACTCCGACGGCCTGCGCCTCACGGTCCAGGGCGAGGGCTTTCTGCGCCATGCCGAGCACATGCTGAGCACGCTCGAGGCGGCGATCGAGGAAACGCGCAATTCGGTCTCGTCGGTGGAAGGCCGGGTGCAGATCGCCATCACCGACACCGTGTCCGAGTACATGCTGCCGAAGATCATCGGCGCCATGCGGCGGCAACTGCCGCTGGTCGAGTTCGAGCCGGTGGAGCGCAACCGGCTCGAGATCGAAGACGGCCTGCGCGGCGGCGAGTTCGACCTGGCCGTGGTGCTGGTGTCGAACCTCTCGCGCGCGCCGGACATCCGGCGCGAGAACCTGCTGAAGTCGCAGCGCCGGCTGTGGACCTCGCTCGACCATCCGCTGGTCAGCCACAAGGCAGTGTCGCTGAAGGAAATCGCCGAACAGCCTTTCGTGCTGCTCGACATGGACGAGCACGTGGAAACCGTGGGCCGCTACTGGGGCGCGATGAAGCTCCAGCCCAAGGTGGTGTTCCGCACCAAGTCGATCGAGGCGGTGCGCAGCCTCGTGGCGCAGAACGTGGGCGTGACGATCCTGTCGGACCTGGTGTTCCGCCCGTGGTCGCACGACGGCGGGCGCATCCGTCGCACGGTGATGACGAGCGCCGTGCCGTCGATGGACCTGGGCCTGGCGTATCGGCGCGGGGCCGTGCTGTCGAAGGCCACGGCGGCCTGCGCGACCACCTTGCGGCTGTTGGCGAAGACGCTGACGCGGGAGTCGCTGCCGCGCGGCGGCGAGGCGTCGCTGGAGGAACCGGTCGGCGAGTAGGGCGAGGGCGCCCGCCGCTCAGGCGGGTGCCAGCCCGCAGCGGTGCTTGGCTTCTTCGCTGTCCTCGGAGGCCATGAAAGCGAGCAGCGCGCGCACGGCATCGGGTCGCGTTGCGCGCGGGCCCGGCGCGGCGCTGAAGGTCGTGGTGATCTGGATCTCCGGCGGCAGCGGGCCCAGCAGCGCGATGCCCTCGACATCGATCAGCTCGCTCAGTTGCTGGAAGCCCAAGGCGGCTTCTCCGCGCGCGATCAGCGAGCCCACCGGCACGCCGGGCGGCGCCTGCACCAGGCGGTCTTTGATCGCGTCGGCGATGCCCCAGCGCTCGAACAACGCGATCAACGCCACGCCGCTCGGCCCGGTCGAATACGCGATGCCTTGTGCGTCCAGCACGGCGCGCCGCACCGCGTCTTCGCTGGAGATGTCGACCCGCGCAGCGCCCGCGTGCACGGCCACCGCAACGCCGGAGCGAGCCACATCGATCTTGCGCGACGCATCCACCTTGCCGGCCGCCGCCAGCTTGTCGAGCGCGTCCGACGCCAGCACGACCACGTCGAAGGGCTCGTCGGCCAGCACGCGCCGCGCGGCCTCCACGCCGCCCACCGACTCGAAGGACACAGGCACGCCGCTTTGCCGCGTATACGCCGCCGTCAGCACTTGCATCAGGCCGCGCGTGGCCATCGAGCCGATGCCCCGAATGGCGCTTGACGACACATCGTTGCCCGCGGCCATGGCGCTCAATCGGGCTTGATGCCGGCGTCGCGGATCAGCTTGCCGTAGCGCGCCACGTCGGTCTTGAGCAGCTTGTCGAACTGCGCCGAGGGCCCGGGCAGCGGCACGCCGCCGGCGGCCGCGAGCTGGGCGCGCACCTCGGGCGAGTCGATGGCTTTCTGCACCGCGTCGTGCAGCTTGTCGACGACCGGCTTGGGCAGGCCGGCCGGCCCGACGAAGCCATACCAGACGCTCGCCTCGAAGCCCGGATAGCCCGACTCGGCCACGGTCGGCACGCCCGGCAGCACGGCGGAGCGCTCGGCGCTCATTACCGCGAGCACGCGCAGCTTGCCGGACTTGGCCAGCGGCAATGCCTCCAGCGCATTGACCGCGACCACGTCGACATGGCCGCCGAGCACGTCGGTGAGCGCCTGCGCGCCGCCCTTGTAGGGCACGTGCCGCAGTTGCAGGCCGGCCGTGTGCTGGAACAGCTCCATGGCCAGGTGCGGCGTCGAGCCGTTGCCCGGCGTGGCGACGGTCAGGCCGCCGGGCTTGGCCTTGGCGGCGGCGACCAGCTCGGGCAGCGTCTTGATGGCCGACTCTTCGCGCACCGTGAACACCACGGGCACGCGGCCGACCAGGGCCACCGGCGTCAGCTCGCGCTCCAGGTCGTAAGGGGCCGGCTGGAACAGCGACGGGTTCACGGCCAGTGCGTTGGCGGCCAGCAGCAGTGTGTAGCCGTCGGGCGGGCTCGTGATGACCGACTTGATCGCGATGTTGGTGCCCGCGCCGGGCTTGTTCTCGACGATGACCGGCTGGCCGAGGATGGCCGACATCTTCACGCCCACCGAGCGCGCGATGGCATCGACCGCGCCGCCCGCGCTGTAGCCCACCAGCACCTTCACGGGCTTGGACGGAAAGGCATCGGCCGCGCCGGCCATGCCGAAGTGGCCGCACAGGGCCAGCGCGGCAGCGCCGAGCGCGAGGCGTCGGGAAAGGGTTTTCATTGCGTGTTGTCTCCAGAAGTCGAAAGCGGGGCGGCGTTGCCGCTGGTGTGGTCCCAGGCCTGCGGCGCCGCGTCCTTGCCGGCCACCGAATACAGCGCGCCGGGCGCGTTGCGGGTCTGCTGGAAGTCTTCCAGCGACTGGCCGCGCATGGCGGCATAGATGTGCAGGTTCGACACGCCCACCACCGCGCCCAGCTTCTCCAGCATGAAGAAGAGCACGCCGTACTGGATCAGGCTGCGCCAGTCGCGCGCGCGCACCATGTCGCGCTCCTTCGGCGTCAGCGCGGCGGCTTCGAACGCGGCCTCTTCGTCGGCCAGGAAGGCCGCGCGATGCGCCGGCCGCGTCATGCCGTGCAGGAACTTGTTGAGGCGGTAGGCGCGCACGCTGGTCTCGAGCGTGAACGGGTAGGTGCCGTCCAGCGCTTCGACGCCGGCGAGTTCTTCGCCGATGTGGCGGCGGTGCCGCTCGACCTCGCCCGCAATCGGCGGGCTCGCGAGGTTCTCGTAGATGGCGGTGGCAATGCCCGTCATCGAAGGCAGGTAGTAGCTCTGGTGCGTCTTGCGCACGTTGGACGACATCGCGCCGCGCATTACCAGCCACATGATGACTTCGGCGCCTTCCATGCCGCCCAGCGTGGCCAGCTCGGCCTGCGTCATCTCGGTCAGGCGCACGGGGTCGTTCTCGATCAGGTCGAGAAACCGCGCGTCCCACGCCGTGTTGTTGAAGCCCGCGCGCTCGCCGTGCACCTGGTGCGAGAGGCCGCCGGTGGCAACGATCGCCACCTTCAGGTCGTCCGGGTAGCTTTCGATCGCGCGCCGCAGCGCCTGGCCCAGCCTGTAGCAGCGCCGCGCCGAAGGCACCGGCGACTGCAGCACGCCGACCTGCAGCGGCACCACCGGAATCGGCCATGCGGGCCGGTGCGGGCACAGCAGCGACATCGGCGAGAACACGCCGTGGTCGAGCGCGCGGTCCTGGAAGAAGGACATGTCGAACTCGTCCGCCACCAGCGAGCGGCCGATGTGCCGCGCCAGCGCCGGATGGCCGTCCAGCGGCGGCAGGTCGCGCGCGCCGCCGCCTTCGTCGGCCACCTCGTGCCGCTCGCCCACGCCCAGCGAGAAGGCCGAGTAGTGGTCGAAGAAGAACGAGCTGACGTGGTCGTTGTAGATGAAGAACAGCACGTCGGGCTTCTTGCTCGCCAGCCACTGCTGCACCGGCGCGAAGGCCTCGAAGATGGGCGCCCACACCGGGTCCTGCTGCTTGTTCTTGTCGAATGCGAAGCCGATGGTGGGCGTGTGCGAACAGGCGACGGCGCCGATGATCTGGGCCATGGTGCGCTCCCTCGCTCAGTCGATGTAGCGCAGGCCGGCCTTGGCCAGCGGCTCGCGCATCGCGTACATGTCCAGCCCCAGTTCGCCGGCCGCGAAGCGCGCGCGCTTGCCGGTCTCGTTGGCTTCACGGGCCTCGGCCGCATCGGCCACGCGCGCCGCCAGCTGCGCGGGCACCACCACCACGCCGTCGATGTCGGCCAGCACCACGTCGCCCGGCTGCACCAGCGCGCCGGCGCACACCACGGGCACGTTGACCGAACCCAGCGTGGCCTTGATCGTGCCCTTCGAGTGGATGGCGCGGCTGAACACGGGGAAGTCCATCGCGATGAGGTCGCGCACGTCGCGCACGCCGCCGTCGATCACCAGGCCCTTGCAGCCGCGCGCCTTGAGCGAGGTGGCGAGCAGGTCGCCGAAGAAGCCGTCGGTGCAGTCGCTGGTGCAGGCCGCGACCACCACGTCGCCCGGCTGCACCTGCTCGGCCGCGACGTGCAGCATCCAGTTGTCGCCGGGCTGCAGCAGCACGGTGACGGCGGTGCCGCACAGGCGCGCCTCGGGGTGGATGGGGCGGATGCGCGGCGCCATCAGGCCGAGCCGCCCGAGCGCCTCGTGCACCGTCGACACGCCGAAGCGCGAGAGCTTTTCGACGGCGGCGGCATCGGCGCGCGCGACGCGGCGATGCACGACGCCGAGCTCCTGGAGAACGGGGGTGGTCGACATGGTGTTCAAAGTCCTTTTTGCTTCAGTGCGCGGTCCAGGCGCGGGTACACGCGGCGCGCGTTGCCTTCGTAGATCTGGCGGCGGGCCTTGTCGTCGAGCATCGGCGTGGCGTCGATGTAGCGGCGCGTGTCGTCGTAGGGAAAACCGGTCTCGGGGTCGATGCCGCGCACCGCGCCGATCATTTCGCTCGCGAACAGCACGTTGTCGACCGGGATCACGCGCGTGAGCAGGTCGATGCCCGGCTGGTGGTACACGCAGGTGTCGAAGAAGATGTTGTTCAGCAGGTGGTCCTTCAGCAGCGGCTTCTTCATCTCTTGCGCCAGCCCGCGAAAGCGGCCCCAGTGGTAGGGCACCGCGCCGCCGCCGTGCGGAATGACGAAGCGCAGCGTGGGAAAGTCGGTGAACAGGTCCGACGTGAGGCACTGCATGAAGGCCGTGGTGTCGGCGTTCAGGTAGTGCGCGCCGGTGGTGTGGAAGCACGCGTTGCAGCTGGTGCTGACGTGCACCATCGCGGGAATGTCGAGTTCCACCATCTTTTCGTAGAGCGGGTACCAGTGGCGGTCGGACAGGGGCGGGCTGTTCCAGTGGCCGCCCGAGGGGTCGGGGTTCAGGTTGATGCCGACGAAGCCGTATTCGTTCACGCAGCGCTCGATCTCCGGGATGCAGCTGGCCACATCGACGCCCGGCGACTGCGGCAGCATGGCCGCGCCGATGAAGTGATCGGGGAACAGCTCGCTCACGCGAAAGCACAGCTCGTTGCAGATGGCGGCCCAGGTCGACGACACCTCGAAGTCGCCGATGTGATGCGCCATGAAGCTCGCGCGCGGACTGAAGATCGTGAGGTCGCTGCCGCGCTCCTTCATCAGGCGCAACTGGTTGGTCTCGATCGATTCGCGCAGTTCGTCGTCGCTGATCTTCAGCTCCGAGACCTTGGGCCTTGCCGACGGGTCGCCGATGCCGGCGATCTGCCGGTTGCGCCATGTCTCCAGCGCCTTGGGCGCTGTCGTGTAGTGGCCGTGGCAGTCGATGATCATTCGCGGCGCTCCGGGCGGTGTGCAGTGGGTGCTTCAAGCATCGGAGAAGTCTGCGCGAACGGGGCCTTGCGTGGCGTGAGTTAGCGTTGCGCTGCCATCATTCTTTTTTATCGAGAAGGGTTAACCCTTGTGCTTGAAAATGCATGATCGAAGGGAACGCAATGGCCCTGAAGCGACAACCTGCACATCACAAAGTTATCGAGCGCACCGACAGCGGGGCGCTCGGCATCAACCTGCGCCACCTGCGCGCGTTCACGGCGGTGGCGGCCGCCGGCAGCATTGCCGGCGCCGCCGATGCGCTGTACCGCGTGGCATCGGCGGTGACGCGTTCGGTCCTCGACCTGGAGGCCGCGCTGGGCCGGCCGCTGTTCGACCGGCGCGCGCGCGGCGTGGCGCTGAACGCCTACGGTGAGCTGGTGCGGGTGCGCGCCCTGCGCATCGAGCGCGAGTTCGAGGAGGCGCGCACGCAGCTGGTGGCGCGCGGCGGCATCGACGGCGGCGCCGACGTGCAGTCGCTGTTCACCTCGATCCTGAACGGCCGGCGCCTTGCGGTGGTCGCGAGCCTTGCGCAGAAGCGCAACATGCCCGCGGTGGCGCGCGAGTTCGGCATCACGCAGCCGGCCATCAGCAGCGCGCTGAAAGACCTCGAAGGCGGGCTCGGCGTGGCGCTCTTCATGCGCGGTGCGCGCGGGCTGTCGCCCACGCCGGCGGGCGAGATCGTCGCCTTCTATTTCAAGCGGGTGCTGTCGGAGCTGCGGCACATCGGGCCCGACATCGCGGCCAGCGAGGGCCTGCTGCAGGGCAGCGTGAACGTGGGCGCGCTGCCGCTGGGGCGCACGCAGATCCTGCCGCTGGCCATCGCGTCGTTGCTGGCCCGGCATCCGGGGCTGCACGTGGCCACGGTCGAGAGCCCTTATGACGCGCTCGCGGCGTCGCTGCGCAGCGGCGACATCGACTTCATCCTCGGTGCGCTGCGCAGCCCCGGCGAGGCCAAGGACCTGCAGCAGCAGGCGCTGTTCGAAGACCGCATCTCGGTGATCGCCCGCGCCGGCCACCCGCTCGCGCGCGCCGCGCGCATCGACTTCAGGATGCTGCGCGAGGCGCGCTGGGCGCTGTCGCGGCAGGGCTCGCCGTCGCGCGAGCTGCTGGAGCGCTTCTTCTCGAATGCGCGACAGGCGCCGCCGCTGCCCGCCGTCGAAACCGGCGACCTGGCCGTGCTGCGCGGCCTGCTGCTGGAAAGCGACATGCTGACCGCGCTCTCGCCGCACCAGTTGCGCTACGAGATTCGCGACGGCAGCCTGGTGGTGCTGGACTTTCCGCTGGAAGAAACCCGGCGCGAGATCGGCCTGACGCAGCGCCTCGGTGCCTTCCCGTCGCCGGGGGCGCGGGCCTTGATGGACGAGATCGGCAAGGTGGTGGCCGGGTCGCCGGACTTTCTTGGTGTGTCAGGCGGCTGATGAATCAGGCTTGGCCACGAAGGCCTGCTTGCCGTGGCGGTCGAAGCCCGCGCCCTCGTAGAACCGGAGCGTGGCTTCGTCCTTGCGACCGGTCATCAGCATCACCTTGTAGCAGCGCTGCGACCAGGCGAAGGCCAGCGCTTCGTGCAGCACGGCCTTCGCGTGGCCCTGCTTGCGGTGGTCGGCGTGCGTCACGACGTTCTCGATGACGCCGTAGGGCCTGCAGCCCCGCGTGAGGTTGGGGATGACGCTGATGGTGCAGCTGCAGACCAGCGTTTCGCCCACGTAGCCGCCCAAGTAGCGGTAGCGCGGGCTTGCCAGCAGTTCGCGCCAGACCGCTTCGACCTCGGCGGCAGCGGGGAGCGGGGCGTCGGATGCGTGCAGGTGGCGGTAGAGCGCCATCAGCGCTGGGAGTTCGGGTTCGGAGATCGGGCGTATGTGCATGGGGCGCTCCTGTCTTCGCTGCATTGTTGCAGCGCCGCCCGACGCCCCCGCCGCGCCCGTCAGTCGAGTTCCGCGCGCGAGAAGAGGTCGCGCATCTGCGCCTCGTCCTCGCACATGGCGTGGAAGGCGAGGGCGAAGCTCTCCAGCGCCTGCCTGTCGCCCGAATAGGCGCAGAACATGTCGCCCTCGGGGTCCAGGCGCACGATGTTCTTCAGTTGCGGCATCTTCTCTTCGAGGAACACCGTGGCCAGCGAACCCCAGTCGTAGCCGTTGCCTTCGAAGCCGTCTTCCGCGCGCTCCGCGAAGATGTTGGTGCGGTAGTCGCCGGCGTTCAGCACGACCGACGTGCTCTTGTCGCCGTAGACGACCCGGAAGGGCTTGATCGCTTCATTGGTGGTGCTCATTTCGAAGGCTCCGCTTTCGTTGAAATCGGGTGGACAAGCCTCGCGATGTTCGGCGCCCTGCATGACACGGCGACGAAACCCCCACGGCTTTACTGGAACCCGAGCTCCCGCATCGGCAGGCCGCGCGCACTGTCGCCCGCCTGCGCGCGATGGCCCAGCCCCGCCGTGGCGCCGAGCGTGTCGTGCCCGCGCTCCAGCCTGAACTGGCCGACGATCTGCGACAGGCTGCCCGCCTGTTCCTGAAGCGACTGGGCCGCGGCCGAGGCTTCCTCGACCAGCGCGGCGTTCTGCTGCGTGGCCTGGTCCATCTGCGTGATGGCCTGGTTGATCTGCTCGATGCCCGAGGTTTGTTCCTGGCTGGCCGCGCTGATCTCGCCCATGATGTCGGTCACGCGCTTCACGCTGCCCACGATCTCGTCCATGGTGCGGCCGGCGTCGGCCACCTGGCGGCTGCCTTCCTCGACCTTCTCGACCGAGTCGCCGATCAGCGTCTTGATTTCCTTTGCCGCGGCGGCCGAGCGCTGCGCCAGGCTGCGCACTTCGGAGGCCACCACCGCGAAGCCGCGGCCCTGGTCGCCGGCGCGTGCCGCCTCGACCGCCGCGTTGAGCGCCAGGATGTTGGTCTGGAACGCAATGCCGTCGATCACGCTGATGATGTCGACGATCTTCTTGGACGAGGCATTGATCGAGCCCATGGTCTCCACGACCTGGAACACCACGCTGCCGCCCTTCACCGCCACTTCCGACGCCGACGTGGCCAGCTGGTTGGCCTGGCGCGCGTTGTCGGCGTTCTGCTTGACGGTCGAGGTCAGCTCCTCGATGGAGGCGGCGGTTTCTTCGAGCGAAGCGGCCTGGGACTCGGTGCGCGACGACAGGTCCTGGTTGCCGGTGGCGATCTGCGTGCTGGCGGTCGACACGTTCATCACCACGCCGTGCACCTGCGTCAGCGAGCTTTGCAGGGCGGTGCGCATCAGGTCGAGCGCGCGCAGCAGGTGGCCGGTCTCGTCGTTGGCGTAGTGCGACTGGGCCTTGCCGGTCAGGTCCATGTCGGCGATCGATTGCGCGATGGTCTCGGCGTTGCGCAGCGGGCCGGTGATGCTGCGTGCCAGGAACCAGGCCAGCAGCCCGCCCAGCACCAGGCTCACGGCGGAGCACACGATCAGCAGCGTGCTGGTCTGCGCGCGCAGGTCGTTGGCGCGCACGGCGGCGGCGTCGAGCTGCTGGCGCTGCAGGTCCACGACCTGCTGCACGCCCGCGATGTAGCTGGTCGACGTGGGCTGGAACTGCGAGTCGAACAGGCGGTTGGCGCCTTCGAGGTCGCCCTTGAGCTTGAGCTTGCTCACTTCTTCGCGCGAGGCGAGGTAGGCCTTGCGCAGGCCGCCGACCTTGTCGAGCAGCTGCTTTTCCTCGGGCTTGACCAGCTTGCTCTCGATGAATTTCTGCAGCTCGGTCGTGTCCTTGATCGAGGCGGCCGTGGCCGGCGCGAAGTAGTCGATCAGGCTGGAGTCGCTGCTCTTGGCGATGGCCGCCGCGCGCTGCACGCCGGCGGTGGTGTGGCGCAGCCAGTCGGAGCCGGCGCGCTCGGTCTTGACGTTGTCCTGGATCATGGCGTCGATCTCGTCGCTCAACTGCCGCAGCTTGTAGACGGCGGCCACGCTGGTGGCCAGGAACAGCGCCAGGATGACGCCCAGCACGATGGTGAGGCGTTTGCCAATTGAGACATTGCTCAAGAACATGATCTGACTCCAGGACTCAAGGGGGAACGGAAAGACGGCCGCCGGGGCAGGGCGGCCGTCTTCGAATCTGAAAAAAGCGACCGGGTGGGCGCTCTCCTTGCTGGATATCGGCAGTTCGGGTGAAAACTTAAGGCAACTTTCGCACGCGGGGCGCGACCGGCCCCGGCGCGGCCGTTCAGGCCACTTTCGATTCGGGCAGGACGGCCGTCAGCGCGAAATCGACGAGGTAGAGCCAGGTCGCCTCCAGGCCCATGATGCTGTGGTGGTCGGAGGCCGGCACGGTCTGCACGCTGATGGGCGTCGGCCAGGCGTCGATGAGTTTCTGCGAGCGCTCGGGCAGCACCACGTCGTCGCGCTCGGCCAGCAGCACCTGGGTCTTGGCCGCCACTTCCTTGCAATGCTCCAGCGAGTTGAACTGGTGCCGCAGCAGCAGCGACAGCGGAACCAGCGGAAAGCGCTTCTTGGCGACCTGCAGCATCGAGTCGTAGGGCGTGACCAGCTGCAGGCTCGCGAAGTCCTGCCGCGCCACGAGCTGCACGGCCACGCCCGTGCCCAGGCTGCGCCCGACCACGTGCAGGCGCGCCTGCGGGTAGGCGCGCCGCAGGTGGCGGGCGAACTGGCCCGCGTCTTCCACCGAGGCGACCTCGGACGGGTGGCCCTGCGAGTCGGCCACGCCGCGGTAGTTGATGGCGGCGAAGCCGAAGCCCTCGGGCAGCCAGTGCAGCATCTGCGCGGTGGCGCGGACGTCTTCGCCCCGGCCCGCGAAGTAGATGAACAGGTCGTGCAGCGCGGCTTCGCCCTGCGGGTGATAGACGTAGCCGCGCACCATGCCGCCGGGCACCGTGTGCGAGTAGGTGGAGAAGTCGTCCGACAGATGAACGACGGGGAGCTTGCGGGCGTTGAAAAGAATGTGGCCCTGGCGCGTGGCGAGCAGGGTCCAGTAAGCGGCGAGGCTGCCGATGGCGGCGGCCGAGGCCGACAGTGCGATGCGGGAGACTTTGGATGACAAGTCGGGTGCTCCGGGAGAGAGGTTCGAGGCCCTAGTTTCGCCTGTTCTTCGCGTGTGAGAACTTGCGTACTCAAGAGTCGCACTGCTGACACGAGCATGCATTGCGTTCTAGGATGCTACGCATCACAGACACGAGAGAGCGCCCATGTCATCCACCGAAGTCGTCATGCCCGAACAACTGTTGCGCGCGCTCGAGGTCCAGAGCCACGCGCCGATCGCGCGCATCGGCGAGGCGCTGTCTTCGCTCGGCATGATCACCGACGACCAGCTGCGCGACGGGCTGGCCCAGCAGCGGCGCGAGCCCGACGTGCCGCTGGGCGAGACGCTGGTGCGCATGGGCGTGGTCACGCGGGTCCAGCTGCAGACCGCGCTGGTGCGCAAGATGGGCTATCCGCTCGTGAACCTGCATCTGTTCCCGGCCGCGCCCGAGGCCTTGCGCAAGATCGGCCACGGCGTGGCGCGGCGGCTGCAGATCATGCCGCTGATGCTGCACGAGGGGCGCCTCGTGGTCGCCATCGACGACCCGAGCAGCCGCCATTCGGCGCTCGACGAGGCGGAGTTCATCGCGCAGACCAAGATCATTCCGGTCGTGGGCCAGTGCCTGGACCTGGACACCGTGCTGAACGCCGCCTACGAGAAGATCGGCGAGACGGCCGCCGCGAGCCTGTTCGCCGCCAACCTCGACCCCATGCGGCCGCTGGAGTTCGACATGGCGGGCACCAGCGAACTGCTGCAGACGCTCGAGAAAGAAGGGCCGGCCGCGCCCACCGCCGAGGCGCCCATCGAGCAGTCGGACAACTCGCTGGTGCGCATGATCAACAGCATGATCCAGGAGGCCCACCGCGAGGGCGCCTCGGACATCCACATCGAGAGCTACCCCGGCCAGGAAAAGACCCGCATCCGGTTTCGGCGCGACGGCCTGCTCTACACCTACCTGGAGCTGCCGCCGAGCTACCGCAACGCGATCGTCGCGCGCGTGAAGATCATGTGCGACCTGGACATCAGCGAAAAGCGCAACCCGCAGGACGGCAAGATCAACTTCGCCAAGTACTCGCCGCAGCACCGCATCGAGCTGCGCGTGGCGACCATCCCGACCAACAACGGGCTGGAGGACGTGGTGATGCGCATCCTGGCGTCGGCCAAGCCGATTCCGATGACCGAACTGGGCCTGTCGCCGAACAACCTGGCGGAGCTGACGAAGGCCGTCGAACGCCCCTACGGCATGGTGCTGTGCGTGGGCCCCACGGGCTCGGGCAAGACCACGACGCTGCACTCGGCGCTGATGCAGATCAACACGCCCGAGCGAAAGATATGGACCGCCGAAGACCCGGTGGAAATCACGCAGACCGGCCTGCGCCAGGTGCAGATCAACCCGCGCATCGACTGGACCTTTGCCAAGGCGCTGCGCGCCTTCGTGCGCGCGGACCCCGACGTGATCATGGTCGGCGAAATCCGCGACGAGGAAACCGCGAAGACCGCCATCGAAGCCTCGCTGACCGGCCACCTCGTGCTGTCGACCCTGCACACCAACAGCGCGCCCGAAACCGTGACGCGCCTGCTCGACATGGGCATGGACCCGTTCAATTTCGCGGACTCGCTGCTGGCGGTGCTGGCGCAGCGGCTGGTGCGGCGCATCTGCACCCGCTGCGTCGAGAGCAGCCCCGCAAGCCCCGAGCGGGTCGAGGAGCTGCTGGACGACTACATGCATGCCTTCGGCGCGCGCGAGGACCACGCGGCGCAACGCAAGGCCGTGCGCAACGACTGGCTCGCCCGCTACGGGCGCGAGGGCCAGTTGCACGCCTACCATGGTGTCGGCTGCAAGCACTGCGGCGGCACGGGCTTCAAGGGGCGCGTGGGCATCCACGAGCTGATGGTGATGTCGAAGACGCTGCGCCGCCTGGTGCAGACCGGCGCGCGCGCCGAAGAACTCCAGCAGGCCGCGCTGCAGGAGGGCATGCGCACGCTGCGCCAGGACGGCATCGAGAAAGTGCTGGCCGGGCGCACCACGGTCGAGGAAGTGCGCGCGACCAGCAACGTGTAAGGGCGTTGCGCTAGCTCGCGCCGGCGCCCGGCCGCGGATAGCCGATCTCCGCGATATCGCCCTCGAGCGACGCGAGGTCGGCTTCAGGATTGAGCCGTTCGACGAGCGCGGCGCTCAGCGGCTCATGCCGATAGATCGCGGCAACGGCGTCCAGGTCGATATCGCATTCGTAGTAGTCGCCGGCGAACTCCACGTATTGCTCGGGCCGCCCGGCAAGAATGCCCAGGAGTTGCGCGGAGCCGTCCGCGTCCTCTTCGCCCGTGGAGGCTTCGGCGGTGCCGCAAGACCAGCGCGCTTCATCGGCGAGCCGCCAGATGCAGAACGTGCTGTCCTGCGTGGTGAAGGCCGGCTCGTGCAGCAGGTTGGCGTGGAAGGCCGCCGGCAGGCGCCCGAAGATCGCGGGCGAGGGGTTGCCGGGGCGAAACGTCGGGGCCTCGTGCATGAGGCCATGGAGCGCGGCGCCAGCGGGGCAGAAGACGGCGAACCAGTGGTCGCCCGAGCCGTTGCGCATCGACGCCATCGCCGCGCCCTCGGCCCATGCGCTATTGAACGAGTAGTAGCGGTACTCCCACTCGGGCGACAGGATGGCATCGAGCATGGCCAGCGACTGGGTCAGGCGTTGCAGGCCCTGAATGTCCGGGAGTCCGTTCAGGTTCTTCGTCGAGATGGTCATTCGGTGTTGTGCGAGCGTGGCGCTTCGTGAATGGAAGGAGCGCTCATGCTAGCGGCCCGGTCTCTTGACGACCGCAAAGCCCCGCACTAACATCCGCGCCGCAGTCGCCGCCATGGTGCTGCCGTAGGCGTTACCGTCATCCAACGCGTCCTTTGTCGAGAGGATCCCAGCTGGGAGTGTCTCGATGCAAAGAACGCTGCCGCATGACTTCACACACTGACGCCGACTTCATTCGCCCGCTCGGGCATTCCATCTTCGCGGGGCTCGCCCCCGCCATCCCTGTCTCACCCATCGTCCCCGAGGTCTTCCCCGGGGTTTCTCGCCGTGGGCATGCCGCCGCGCGCGCGAAGGTTCAACTGAAGGAGCAATCCACATGCAAATGACCGGCAACACCATCCTCGTCACCGGCGGCACCAGCGGCATCGGCCGCGCGCTGGCCGAGGCTTTTCACGACCGGGGCAACCACGTCGTCATCACCGGGCGACGCCAGTCGCTGCTCGACGAGATCACGGCCGCGCGGCCCGGCATGGCGGGCCTGCCGCTCGACCTGGACGACCCCGCGTCCTTGCCCGGGCTGGCCGTCGAGGTGCGCGCGCGCTACCCCGGGCTCAACGTGCTGATCGCCAACGCGGGCATATCGCTGGCCGAAGACCTGGCCTCGGACGACTGGAACGCATCGGCCGCCCAGTCGCTGGTGGAGACCAACATCATGGGCGTGCTGCGGGTCGTGGCCGCGTTCCTGCCGACGCTGAAACATCGGCCGAACGCGACCGTCATGGCGACCAGCTCGAATCTCGCCTTCGTGCCCCGCGTCGACTTCGCGACCTATTGTGCGAGCAAGGCCTTCCTGCACTCGTGGCTGCAATCGCTGCGGCATCAGCTGCGCAAGTTTCCGGTCGAAGTGCTCGAGCTGGCGCCGCCCTATGTCCAGACCGAGCTCACGGGCGCGCAGCAGGCGGTCGACCCCCGCGCGATGCCGGTGGCCGCGTATGCGGTCGAGGTCATGCAGTTGCTGGAGCGGCACGAACACGAGCGGGGCGAAGTGCTGGTCGAGCGCGACAAGGCCCGGCGGTGGGCGGAGCGGGACGGTCGCTACGAGGCGACCTTTGCTGCGATGAACCCCGGTTGAGGGGCCGCGCTGGTGCGATCGTGTGCGCAGCTGCTCAAGGCGTCGCGATGCCGAAGCCGCGCAAGTGCGTCTTCAGCACGTCGACACCGCTGCGCCCGTCGTAGACAAAAGACGCAAGCCCGACACGCCGCGCACCCGCGACGTTTTCAGGCCGGTCGTCGATGAACAGCGTCGAGGCCGCGTCGGCGCCGACGGCTTCGAGCGCCAGTTCGAAGTAGCGCTCGCTCGGCTTCGCGGCGCCCAGTTGGCACGAATAGAGCTCGCCGTCGAACATCGAGGCATAGCCGAGTTCGGCCGACATGAAGCGCGCCCGCAGCGTCTGCTGGTTGCTGGTTGCTGGCGATGTAGCACCGGATGCCGCGCGCCCTGATCGCGCCGACGAGGTCCTGCACCTCGTGGTGCCGGCGAATGGACAGCATCGCCTCGAGCACGCGCGGCTTCTGGTCCGTGCGGTCCCAGGCCTTCAGGACATCATGAAGCGCTTCGTCGAAGCCGCCGACGCGCGACAGGCAGGCTGTTTCCGCCGCGTAGATGTCCGCCGTGAACCGCCGCTCCAGCGCCGGGTCGCCGCAGGCCAGGCAGCGGGCGAATGCATCGGCCCAGTCTTCCGGGGCGTACTGGATGACGCCGTCGGCGTCGAAGAGAACCACGTCTATAGGCACTCGGCCCTCCTTCCAACAGTCGCCAAGGATTCGTTGCACGACTTGCGGCCGCATCCTGCCAGACCCGGGCCGTCCTCCAATCGCAACCCACCCCCACCGGAATCCGTAGAAATTACAGATTCATGCAAACAGAGGGTTTACCAAGCGGCGCGCTGGAGGAAAATCTTTGCATACAAAGACAACACCCTCCGCGCCATGACACTCGACCAACTCTTTGCCGACGACGAATCGCTTCCCACCGTCCCGAAGGTGGTCGCCGATCTGATCGATATGTTGCATGACGACAATGTGCCCTTCGCGGTCGTCGCGCACCGCATCGAGCTCGACCAGGTGCTGGCGGCCCGGGTGCTGCAGATGGTCAATTCGCCGTTCTTCGGGCTGCGCCGCAAGATCTCCTCGATCCAGGGCGCGATCCTGATGCTGGGCCTCTCGGCCATCCGGTCGTTCGTGGTGAGCTCGGGGCTCTCGGCCACCTTCAGGAAGGTGGAGGGCGTCAACCTGCCGGGCTTCTGGGCCCACAGCCTGCGCGTGGCGTCGGTCTCGCGCTACCTGGCGTCCAAGACGCGCAGCGTCGACCCCAACCTGGCCTTCACCGCGGGCAGCATGCACGCCATCGGCCACCTGATCATGGCGCAGGCCATGCCCGAGCGCATTGCCGCGCTCAATGCCATTCACCCCTTCGAAGCGCTGGGGCGCGCGCAACTGGAGCTTGCCGAGTTCGGCTATCACTACGGCGACGTGAGCGCATCCCTGGCGCGGCGCTGGGATTTCGCGTCCGACCTGGTCGGCGCGCTGTCGAGCTTCGTGACGCCGGCCAAGTCGCAGCCCGTGGACCCGCTCGCCGGCGTGCTTCACCTGGCGGTGTGGCGCGTGGCGCTGGAGCGCCAGGGCGTGGACCTGAGCCACGTCAGCGGCTTCTGGCCCAGCCAGTCGGCGCTGGCGGTCGGCATCACCGAGGACATGGTCCACGAGATGCCGGCACCGCGCGTGCTCGCCGCCGACCTGGAATCGATGATCGCCTGACGCGCCGGGCGTCAGGCGTCGGGCGTCAGGCTTCTCTGTCCGGATCTCAGATCTTCAGCGGCGCGAACGACTTCACCAGGTCGTCCAGCGCCTTGATCTGCGCCAGGAACGGCTCCAGCTTGTCCAGCGGCAGCGTGCTCGGGCCGTCGCACTTGGCTTGCGCCGGGTCCGGGTGGGCTTCGAGGAACAGGCCGGCCAGCCCGACCGCCATGCCGGCGCGCGCCAGGTCGGCCACCTGTTCGCGGCGGCCGCCCGATGCGGCGGCGCCGGCTTCGCGCTGCTGCAGCGAATGGGTCACGTCGAAGATGATCGGCAGGTTCTGCGTGGTCTTCTTCATGACGCCGAAGCCCAGCATGTCCACCACGAGGTTGTCGTAGCCGAAGCAGGTGCCGCGGTCGCACAGAATGAGCTTGTCGTTGCCGGCTTCCTTGAACTTCTCCACGATGTTCAGCATTTGCGGCGGGCTCAGGAACTGGGGCTTCTTGATGTTGATGACCCGGCCCGTCCGGGCCAGCGCCACCACCAGGTCGGTCTGGCGCGCAAGGAACGCGGGGAGCTGCAGCACGTCGACCACCTCGGCCACCGGGGCCGCCTGCGCGACTTCGTGCACGTCGGTGATCACGGGAACGCCGAACGCGTCTTTCACGGCCTGCAGGATCTTCAGGCCCTCGTCCAGGCCGGGGCCGCGGTACGAATGGATGGACGAGCGGTTGGCCTTGTCGAAGCTGCCCTTGAAGACGTAGGGAATGCCCAGTTTCCGCGTGACGCGCACGTACTCTTCGGCGCTGCGCAGGGCCAGGTCTTTCGATTCGAGGACGTTCACGCCGCCGAACAGGACGAAGGGGCCGTCGTTGCGGACGTGGACGTTGGGGGTGATGGTGACAGTGGTCAAGGTTTTCTCCTGGCGATGGACCGATTCTCCCTCCGGTTGGCCTAGCCGCCCGGCGTGACGGTCAGATACAGGGTCGTCAGCGTGCCCGCCACGGGCCGCAGCAGCTTCAGCAGCAGCGGCCGCCCGTAGCCTTCGCCGGCCAGCCGCTTGAGCAGGTCGGACAGCTGCGCCAGCGGCGTGCCGTCGCAGCCGATCAGGATGTCGCCGCCGCGCAGCCCGTCGCGCGCCGCCGCCGAGCCGGCCACCACCTCGACCACGCGCACGCCGGTGGCCACGGGCCATTCGTTCTCGCGCACCCAGCGCCGGGGCAGGGCCATGGCGGCGCACTGCACGCCCAGCTTGCCGCGCCGCACGGCGCCGTGGCGCATCAGCTCGCCGGCCACCCAGCGCGCGGTGTCGATCGCCACCGCGAAGCTCAGGCCCTGGGCCGAGGGAATCACCGCCGTGTTCACGCCGATGACCCGCGCCGCGCTGTCGAGCAGTGGCCCGCCCGAATTGCCGGGGTTCAGCGCCACGTCGGTCTGGATCACGTCCTCGATCATCCGGCCGCCGCGCGAGGGCAGGCTGCGGCCCAGGGCGCTCACGATGCCGGCCGTGACGGTGAAGTCGAAGCCCAGCGGGTTGCCCACGGCCACGGCCAGCTGGCCTGGCAGCAGGGCGGCCGAGCTGCCCAGCGGCAGGAACGCGCTGGGCGGTGACTCGATGCGCAGCACCGCGACATCGGTCGACGCGTCGATGCCCACGAGGCGCGCGACGCTTTCGGTGCCGTCGGCGAAGGCCGCGCGCAACTCGCTCGCGCCTTCGACCACGTGGGCGTTGGTGATGGTGAAGCCGTCGGGCGTGAACAGAAAGCCCGAGCCGCTGCCCTGGCCGCCCGGGTTGCCGCCCGCATTGCCGCCTTTTGGCGGTTTTCGGACCTTGATGTGCGCGACCGCCGCGCTGGCGGTCTGGGCCACCCGCGTGACGGTGGCCGAGTAGGAGTCGAGAAGGAATTCGTCGCGCGCGCCCATGGGAGCACCTCTTTCAGTCGCCAGGATCTCCAGCAGAAATGGCGGCGTGAAAGCGCTTTTCAACCCGGGCCGGAACGCCCGCGGGGCGCGGGTGCGGTCAGCCGCGCGGTACGGCCGGCGAGGCCGCCGCCGCGTTCGGCGAGTGCTGCAGCGCGGGGGGCAGGCGGTCGTCCAGCCAGTTCATGCGCCAGGCCAGCACCGTGACCGCGAGCACCAGCACCGCCAGCGCGGCCACGCCCGTGGCGCCGTGCCGGTCGCGGTACGGGTCGCGTGCCACGCGGCGCGCGCCGGGCGGCACGCGCGCGGTCTGCGACAGCATGCCGCCCAGCCGCACATTGACCTTCATGCGCCCGTTGATGGCCCAGCCGCTGGCATCCAGGATCGGGCCCAGGCTGCGCTGGCGCAGCTTGAGCCAGGCGATCAGCATGCTTGGGCCCGAGATGGCCAGCACGATGCCCAGCAGCGCCACCGGTATCCACTGCCCCAGGTCGACGAACTTGCCGAAGATGGCCACCAGCACCGCGCTGATGCTCCCCAGCGCCACGCCGATGGCGGCCACCGTGCCCACGTCGACGCGGCTGGCCGGGCGCGGCGTGGCGGTCGGCACTTTCGCAGCGTCGGCGCCGGCGGCCTGGTCGGCCGTGGTGAGCCGGGTGGCGAAGCTGGTCAGGCTGCCCTGGCCGGCGGCCTCCTGCGCGGCGGCGCGCTTGGCCACCTGCTCCTCGATCACGCGCACGAACTTCTTGTAGGGCGCGAAGAAGGCCTGCGCCACACTGGTCGGGTTCTCGATCAGCTTGGTGATGGTGGCGTCCCAGTCGCGGCCCTGGCGGTCGTAGAACACGCCGTTGCGGCCGACGAACAGAAAGTCGATGTCGCCGGCGGTGAACGCCGCGACGATGCTCATCTTCACGCCCTGGCGCGTGCAGTCGCAGTAGGCAAGGCAGGTCTTCGCAAGGCCGGCGAGCACGGCGTGCTTCGCGGTGTCCTGCACCTGCACCGTGAGCTCGCAACTGCGGCCGTCCAGGTACAGCGTGCCGGCCTGGAAGATCGCGCCTTCGCGGCGGTAGAAGGCCTTGAACGACACGAAGTTGTCGAGCAGCACCACCAGGTCGCGCTGCAGGCGGATCAGCTTTTCCAGGTCGACCAGCAGCGCGTTGTGTTCCTCGGCGGCCTCGTCGTCGTGGATCAGCGCGAGCAGCGCCTCGCGGGTGCGCAGCAGCGCGTCAAGCCGCTCGAGCGGGAGCGCGGCGGCCCAGTTGTCGGGGCGTTTGGCCATCAGGGCCTGCAGCGGCGCGAGCTTGCGCCTGATGGCGAGCCAGTCGGCCTCGGCGAGTTCTTCGCGCGGGCCGAGCAGGGGCCCGACGGCGCGCTCGGCAAAGGCGGCCACCGCGTCGGCCCATGCGGGGTTCAGGCTGGTGCCGTGCAGCGGCAGCACGCAATGCGGCGTGACGGGCGCCAGCGGCAGGTCGGCGATGGGTTCGGCATGCAGGTCGAGCCTGTTCGCGCCGAGCGCGTCGTAGGCCTCGGGCGAAGGGTTCAGCGCGGTCACGGCCTGCGCGTCGAAGGCCGCGACGCGGCAGCGCGCGAAGAAGTCGTCGAGCTTGGCCTGCACCTTGCCGGTGGCATCGGCCGCCGCCAGCGTGGGCTCGCCCAGCGGCATCAGTTCGGCATTGCCCGCGTCGGCCTGCGCATGCCAGTCGCGCGCGGTCTGCACTTCGGCAAAGAAGGCTTCCACGCGCGCGCGGTCCACGCCGGGCGTCTGCTGGTGGCGGTCGGGCACGCTGCCGTGGGTGCGCATGACCTCGTCGATGGTGGCGCGTACGGCCTCGTCCCGCGCGGTGTCGGGCGTGACCACGCCGTCGCCGTTGAAGCGCATGGCGGCCAGCAGTTCGCCGCGGTCGGCAATGTCGGCGAGCGTGAGCGCGGGGGCCTCGGGCCGGCCCTGGATCTGCAGCAGGCGGCGCGCTTCCTCGAGCAGGCGCGCGCCGGCGGGGTTGCCGGCGTCCAGGTCGTCCAGCGCCAGCACGTCGCTGCCCTGCAGCAGCACGTCGGGGTTGCGCAGCCGCGCGCAGACCCACTCGCAGGCCGCCACCACTTCAGGCGGGCGCACGCGGCCGTCGCCGTCGGAATCGATCAGGTCGAGCGTGCGGGTGTCGAAGTCGATGCCGCGCGTCGGGCAGGCGAGGGCGACCCACAGCTTCTGGTCGAGCTCGCCCAGGCGGGCGATGTCTTCGCCGGTGCGAAAGATCACCTGGTCTGCACCGCCCGCGCGGATGAACTGCCAGCGGTGCGGCCTGCGCGAAGCGGTGGGCGTGTCGGTGTGCGGCGGGGACGTCGGCGGCGTCATCAGCGGCCCTGCGTTCAGACCGACACCTTCTTGTGCTCGCCCAGGTTCTTCGGCGGCTCGCCGGTGATGGCGGCCTTGGCCATCTTGTAGAGCTGGACCATCTTGCTGTCGTCCACGTCCCAGTACTCGGCCTCGACCACGCTCACGGCCAGCAGGCCCAGGTTCGGATCGGTGGGGCCGTTGGGGAACCAGGCCTTCGCCATGGTGGTGAAGAGCGCTTCCTTCAGCGCCTGGTCTTCGCGCAGGGCGGCGCGCCCGGACACCGACACGTAGCTGTCGTCGCCGGTGTTGGCGTAGGCCACGTTCACGGCCGCGTCGGTGGCCACGTGGTGCGCGATGTCGCCGTCCTTCGGCACGAAGAAGTACAGCGTGGCCACTGCGTCGACGTCGCGGTTCTGGGTGGTCAGCGGGTGGCTGTGCAACTGGCCGTCGGCATGGCGGTGGGTGAGCATGCCGAAGCGCGCGTCCTTGATGAGGTCCCAGAGCTTGCCGTGGTCGGTGGTGGTCTTGGTCATGGCGGGTTCTCCTTGAGCGTGCTGTGAAAGAAAGGTATGGGAAAGATCGGGCAAGACTTCACCGTAAGGGCCGATGCGCGGGGCCGGTGAGGACACACGGCGCACAGCCGTGTCATCCGAAGCCGACATGCGATGCGCGCGTGTCCGAGGTGTCCGAAGTGTCCGAGGGGTGGTAGGTCTTGTCCGTCCCGCGAAGTCGGCATCGCTTGGCGCACGCGGCGCGCGGCTTTGCTACCTTGGGAGTCGACGGATGCCCGTCCCTCGTATTTCTCCCTTTGCGAGGGCTTCGATGCGTGACGGCACCGAGGCTTGAACCCGGCGGAACCCGACGCGGTGCCGGGTTCTTTTTTGCGCGGCGCAAGTTAAGGAAGACTTCAGAAGCCGCTCATGGATTCTTCAGGTGGGCAAACCACACTGCACGGCTCCTACAACAGAAAAAACCGCCCATGAAGAACTTCATTCTTGTGCTCGCCGTTGCCACGCTCGCCGTGGGCTGCGGCCATGACGACCACCGCCGCGATCGCGACCGCAACCACAACGGCATTCCGGACCGCTACGAACGCAACCGCGACAGCGACGGCGACGGCGTGCCCGACCGCTACGACCGCCGGCCCAACAACCCGCAGAAGTACTGATCGATCAAGTGCGCTGGCGCAGCGCCAGCACCGACAGCCCGGCCGCGATGAACGTGAGGCCCGCGCCCACGTTCAGCCCGGTGCCCACGCGCGGATGCCGGCGCAGCCACGACGACAGCCGGAACGCGAAGCAGCCCAGCACGGTGAAGATCAGCGCCGTGAGCAGCGCGAAGATCGCGCCGTAGACCAGCATCTGCAGCGCCACCGGCCCGCGCGCCGCGCTGACGAACTGCGGCAGGAATGCCAGCACGAACAGGCCCGGCTTCGGGTTCAGCACGTTCGACAGCAGGCCCGTGAAGAACACCTTGCGCAGCGACTGGTGCGCGCTCGGTTCGAACGAGATCAGGCTGCGCGAGGCCAGCGCCTTGTAGCCCAGCCACAGCAGGTACAGCCCGCCCACCGCCTTGACGGCCCAGAACGCGACCGGCGAAGCCTGGATGACCAGCGACAGCCCGAGCGCCGCCGCCGTCGTGTGGAACATGATGCCCAGCCCCGCGCCCACCGACGACAGCGTGGCCGCCGCCTTGCCCTGGCTCAGGCCCCGGCTGATGGCCAGGATGTTGTCGGGGCCGGGCGCCATCACCACCACGAGGCAGGCCGCGATGTAGGCGAAGAGAACGTCTTGGGGAAACATGGGGCGGGTCCTTGCCCGGCCGGGGTGGCCGGGAGCGGCGGTGATTCTCGCCGGATCGTGCGGCCGGCGTGGCGAGCGTGGCGGGCGTAGCTCAGGGCGCTTTCGCGGCCTGTGCCTTCGGCTTGGACGACGGTTCCCACGAATCGGGCGTGGTCGCCACCAGCGACTTGAAGTCCTTCCACGGCCGCGCGCCCGGAATGCTGCGCGCGCCGACGATCACCGTCCTGGCGAACACCACCATGCGCTCGCGCAGGTAGGCGCGGTCGGACGCGGGCCAGGTCTCGATCGAATGCGGCCCGCGCGCCAGCACGATCTCTTTCAAGCCGGGAATGCGGTTGTAGGCGGCCACGGTGCCCTCCAGCGTTTCGGCGCGGTCCCACAGGCCCTTGCCGAAGAACGCGGCGGGCCAGCGGTCCATGCCCGCGAGGGTGGACGAGTTCGGATAGAACACGATGTGATGGTCCGCCGCCATGCCGCCCAGGAACAGGTTGCGGTCGGCCAGGTCGGGCGAGTCGCCCACGTAGCCCGCGCCGCTGGCGAACGACGACAGCAGGATGGTGCCGCGGATGTTCTTCAGCCCCTTGGGCGGCGTGCAGCTGGGCACGGGCATGTCGAAGCTGCATTCGGCCACGTAGTTCTTGGTCATGGCCCAGGCGGTCGACATCGAGCCGCGCGAGTAGCCGCCCAGCACCAGCGGAATCTCCTCGGCCTTCATGCCCGCCAGCAGCCGGCCGCGCGCGCTGTCGCCTTCGAGCAGCTCGCCCGAGGGCGTGAGCAGGCGCAGGCCGCGCCCGCCTTCCAGGGCCGAGAGCGCGCGGAACACGTCCTCGCCTTGCTCCAGCGTGTTGGTGTCGCTGAAGCCGCCCGACAGGCCTTCGCCGCGCCGGTCGTAGGCCAGCACGTCGAAGCCGGCCTGGTTGAGCGCATACAGGTTCTCGCGCCACCAGCGCTGGCCCATGGTCTCGGTGGTCGCGTTGGGGAAGCTGATAGGAATGGTCTTGCCCGTCTTCTCGTCGATGCGGTAGGCCACCTCGTCGGGATGCTGGATGGCCGTGAGCTGCCCGCCGCCGCCCGGCGCCATGATGGCCAGCGCGCGCGTCTTCTTGCCCTTGCCGTCGTCCACGCCCGTGCCTTCGATGTACCAGCCGCGCAGCTTGATGTCGCCGGTCATCTTCAGGTCGATGCGCTCGAAGGCGTCGCGCGGCGCCGTGAACTCGACGATGTAGGTGCGGGCGTCGGCCTCGGCAATGCCCTCGCGGTAGGGCGCCTTGGCAAAGAAGGCGGGCCGGCGGATCTGCTTGAGGTCGACCTGGCCGTCGGGGTCGATCTTGCCGGAGGGGTCGACCACGCCGGTCGAGCGCGTGGCGCGCTCCTTGTTGGGCGGCAGCCAGCGCTGCATCTGCGCGTCGATGCGCTTGAAGCAGTCGGCGTCTTCCTTGCAGGCGCGCCAGCGGGCCTTGAGCTTGTCGTCGGTGAATTCGCTGATGTGGTAGTCGCCGCCCGCATAGCCGGCGGGCGGGCGGTTGGCCGTCATGAGCACCGGCACGCACTCGGTCACGCCTGTGCCGTGCGGGCCTTGCGGCAGCAGGTAGCCGCCCATCATGGCGTTGCGGTCGGTGCCGACCCAGGCGGTGCAGTCGGTGGGCGGCGGCGCGCTGGCGGTGGCTTGCCGCTGGGCTTCGCTGGTGCCGGTGCAGGCGCCGAGCAGCAACAGCGCGGCCGCGAGGGCGGATGCTGCGGCGCAGCGATGAAGGCGGGGGATCGGTGCAGTCATTCGGGGCGGGTGGTCCAGGGGGAAGGAGAAAGTCCAGAAAGTCCGAAGTGCCGATCTTCGCCGCATCGGCGCCCGAATGCCATGGCCGAAGCCGACTTCGGCTGCAAGCGCAGGCCGCGTTTCCTGTAGGACTTGTCCTGCACGCGCATGCGACAAACACCACTCTCCATCGCCGCGCGATGCGCGCTCAATCGCCCCCGATTCACAAGGAGACAAGAGCGATGAAATTCGAAGGCATCTACTGCTTCGACTCGGCGAGCGTGCGGTTTGCTTTCTATCCGGACGGCCCCGAGGGCCCGCGCGTGATCGTGCAGATTTCCGAGGAAACGCTGCACGACGAATTCGGCGTGCGAGAAATCGGCGACCGCCTGCTGGACGCCTGCCGCGAGCACTACCAGGCGATCGAGCCCGCGGCCATCGCGCTCTACCGCGCCGCGCCGCGCCACTGCATCACACTGACCCTGGACGACTTCGCGCTGCACGCCTGAACGACGGGCAGCGAAAAAGGGGACACGGGCAACTCTCCGACAAGGCGAGGCGGCCCAGGCCGTACCCACGGCCATCGACACCCGCGCAAATTGGCATCAAGCCAAGCAAGAGGCGCAGTCGTTCCTTGTCGAACAGCCGCTTCGCTGGCCTTCAAATCAAGGAACGCCGGTGCCTCTGAACCATTCACTCCAGGGCGAGCGAGACGCCTATCTTTTTCGTGAAGGAACCCACGCACGGCTGTACGACCTGCTGGGTTGCCACCCGCAGCCGCAAGGCGGCGCCAGCTTTGCGGTGTGGGCGCCCAACGCGGCCTCGGTCTCGGTGGTGGGCGACTGGAACTACTGGTCGGGCGAGGCCGACCCGCTCCAGCCCAGCGCCGACCACACCGGCATCTGGCAGGGCCATGTGCCCAACGCGGTGATCGGGCAGGCCTACAAATACCGCATCCGTTCGCACCAGGGCGGCTACACCGTCGACAAGGCCGACCCCGTGGCCTTCAGCGCCGAGCACCCGCCGGCCACCGGCTCGCGCATCTGCGAGCTGGCCTACGACTGGGGCGACGACGAATGGATGGCGACGCGCGGCATGCGCAATTCGCTCGAGGCGCCGATGTCGGTGTACGAAGTGCACCTGGGCTCGTGGCGCCGGCATGACGGGCAGTTCCTGGGCTACCGCGAGATCGCGCACGAGCTGGCCGCGTACGTGGTGAAGATGGGCTTCACGCACATCGAGCTGATGCCCGTGACCGAGCACCCGTTCTACGGCTCGTGGGGCTACCAGACCACCGGCTACTTCGCGCCCACCGCGCGCTACGGCTCGCCGCAGGACTTCATGTACCTGGTCGACCACCTGCACCAGCAGGGCATCGGCGTGCTGCTGGACTGGGTGCCTTCGCACTTTCCGACCGACGAGCACGGACTGGCGTTCTTCGACGGTACGCACCTGTACGAGCATGCCGACCCGCGCCAGGGCTTTCACCCCGAGTGGAACTCCAGCATCTTCAACTACGGCCGGCCCGAGGTGCGCAGCTTCCTGGTGTCTTCGGGCCTGTTCTGGCTCGACCTGTACCACCTGGACGGGCTGCGCGTGGACGCCGTGGCGTCGATGCTCTACCTGGACTACGCGCGCAACCACGGCGAGTGGGTGCCCAACCGCCACGGCGGGCGCGAGAACCTCGAGGCCATCGACTTCCTGCAGACGCTCAACCGCGCCGTGTACCGCGAGTTTCCCGACACGCTCACCGTGGCCGAGGAGTCGACCGCGTGGCCGCGCGTGTCGCGCCCCACCGACATGGACGGCCTGGGCTTCGGCGAGAAATGGAACATGGGCTGGATGCACGACACGCTGGCCTACATGAAGGAAGACCCGGTCCATCGCAAGTACCACCACCACAAGCTGACCTTCTCGCTGGTGTATGCCTTTCACGAGAACTTCGTGTTGCCGCTCTCGCACGACGAGGTGGTCCACGGCAAGGGCTCGCTCATCAACAAGATGCCCGGCGACAGCTGGCAGCAGTTTGCCAACCTGCGCGCGCTGTTCGGCTTCATGTGGGCGCACCCGGGCAAGAAGCTGCTCTTCATGGGCGGCGAGTTCGGCCAGCGCCGCGAGTGGACGCACGACGGCGAGCTCGAATGGTGGGTCACGCAGCAGCAGGGCCATGGCGGCCTGCAGCGGCTGGTGGCGCAGCTGAACCGCGTGTACCGCGAGGCGCCCGCGCTGCACCAGCTCGACTTCTCGGCGGCCGGCTTCGAATGGCTCGCGGCCGACGACGCCGAGCGCAGCGTGTTCGCCTTCTTGCGCAAGGCGGTCGACGGCAGCCCGCCGCTGCTGGTGGTGAGCAACATGACGCCGGTGCCGCGCACCAACTACCTGCTGGGCGTTCCGCTCGGCGGGCTCTGGCGCGAAGTCGTCAACACCGACGCGGCCGAGTTCGGCGGCGCCGGCTGGGGAAACCTCGGCGGCGTGGAGGCCGCCCCCGTGCGTTCGCACGGCCGCATGCAGTCGGTGTGCCTGACGCTGCCGCCGCTGTCGACATTGATCCTGGAGCAACGGCCGTCACCATGAAGAACATCTTCGCGCCCCGCCACGCCACCGCCGCCGTGGCACCCGACATCGACAACCCCCATGGCAGTGCGCGCGCCGTCATCGACGCCGTGCTGCCCGCCGTGGACAACGGCCGCTTCGCCGTGAAGTGCGTGGCCGGGGAGCGCGTGCGCATCCGCGCGCACTGCTTCACCGACGGGCACGACGTGCTGCGCGTGCAGCTGTGCTGGCGCGCGCTCGAGCAGGCCGAGTTTCGCGAGGTGCCGATGAAGCCGCTGGGCAACGACGTGTGGGAGGCCGCGTTCTCGCCGCCCGCGCTCGGGCGCTACGTGTACACCGCCGTGGCCTGGGTCGACCCCTTCGAGTCGTGGCGCAGCGAAATGGCGCGCCGCGTCGACCCCGACGACGTGCGCATCGCCTCGGAGGTCGGTGCGCTCGAAGTGGCCGCCGCCGCCGGGCGCGCCGAAGGCGCCGACCGCATCGCGCTGCAGCACTGGGCCACCGAGCTGGAGGCCGTGGCGACCGCGCCCGGCACCGATGCCGTGTCGCTCAAGGCGCTGGCGCTTGACGACGAACTGGCCGACCTCGCGCGCCGCTACCCCGACCGGCGCCACGCCGTGCGCCACCCGGTCGAGCTGCCGCTGGTGGCCGACCGCGAGCGCGCGCGCTTCAGCACCTGGTATGAGCTGTTCCCGCGCTCGGCCGGCCAGGAGCCCGGCGTGCACGGCACCTTCAAGGACGTGGAGGCGCGCCTGCCGGCCATCGCTGAAATGGGCTTCGACGTGCTGTACTTTCCGCCGATCCACCCTGTCGGCCGCGTGCAGCGCAAGGGGCCCAACAACAAGCTCGTGAGCGGCCCCGAAGACGTGGGCAGCCCCTGGGCCATCGGCGCGGCCGAGGGCGGGCACAAGGACATCCTGCCCGCGCTCGGCACGGCCGAGGACTTTCGGCGCCTGCTGGCGCGCGCGGCCGACCACGGGCTCGAAATTGCGCTGGACATCGCCTTCCAGTGCGCGCCCGACCATCCTTATGTGAAGGCGCACCCCGACTGGTTCCGCTGGCGCCCCGACGGCACCGTGCAGTACGCCGAGAACCCGCCCAAGAAGTACCAGGACATCTACCCCTTCAACTTCGAGAGCGACGACTGGCGCGCGCTGTGGGCCGAGCTCAAGAGCGTGTTCGACCACTGGGTGGGCGAGGGCGTGCGCATCTTCCGCGTCGACAACCCGCACACCAAGGCCTTTCCGTTCTGGGAATGGGTCATCGGCGAAGTCAAGCGCGAGCACCCCGACGTGATCTTCCTCGCCGAAGCCTTCACGCGGCCCAAGGTGATGCACCGGCTGGCCAAGCTGGGCTTCTCGCAGAGCTACACCTACTTCACCTGGCGCAACACCAAGGAGGAGCTGGTGGCGTATTTCACTGAGCTGTCGAGTGCGCCGGGCATCGACTACTTCCGCCCCAACGTGTGGCCCAACACACCCGACATCCTGCACGAGCAGCTGCAAGGCGGCGACGCCGCCACCTACATGGCGCGGCTGGTGCTGGCGGCCACGCTGTCGGCCAGCTACGGCATCTACGGCCCCGCCTACGAGCTGCGCCAGCACCTGCCGCGCGAGCAGGGCAGCGAGGAATACCTGGACTCCGAGAAGTACCAGCTGCGCCACTGGAACCACGACGATCCCGACAGCCTCGCGCCCTTCATCGCGCGCGTGAACCGCATCCGCCGCGAGAACCCGGCGCTGCACGCGGACCGGGGCCTGCGCTTTCTGCACATCGACAACCCGCAACTGCTGGCCTATGCCAAGGCCTCGGCCGACGGCGCCAACGTGGTGGTCACGGTGGTCAACCTCGATCCGCACAACACGCAGTGGGGCTGGCTGGGGCTGGAGCCCGCGAGCGTGGGCGTCGCGCCCGCGCAGGCCTTCCAGATGCACGACCTGCTCAGCGGCCAGCGCTTCACCTGGCAGGGCGACTGGCACTACGTGCGGCTCGACCCGCACAGCTGCCCCGCGCACGTCTTCGTCGTTCGTCGGCGCCATGGCGACGAGCGCGACTTCGATTACTTTCTTTGAGGTCGCTCGCCCATGAATGCACCCGTCTCACACATCGCGCTTGAAACCGTCGAGATCGACAACAGCGACGATCCGCTGTGGTACCGCGACGCGGTGATCTACCAGCTGAACGTCAAGGCCTTCTTCGACTCCAACAACGACGGCATGGGCGACTTCCAGGGCGTGACCGCCAAGCTCGACTACGTGAAGGAGCTGGGCGTCAACACCATCTGGCTGATGCCGTTCTACCCCTCGCCGCTGCGCGACGACGGCTACGACATCTCGGAGTACGAAGACGTGCACCCGCAGTACGGCTCGCTGGCCGACTTTCGCGAGATGCTGGCCGAGGCGCACAAGCGCGGGCTGCGCGTCATTACCGAGCTGGTCATCAATCACACCTCGAGCGAGCACCCGTGGTTCAAGGCCGCGCGGCTCGCGCCGCCGGGCTCGCCCGAGCGCAACTTCTACGTGTGGAGCGACACCGACCAGATCTACCAGGGCACGCGGATCATCTTCACCGACACCGAGACGTCGAACTGGACCTGGGACCCGGTGGCCAAGCAGTATTTCTGGCACCGCTTCTTCAGCCACCAGCCCGACCTGAACTTCGACAACCCGGCGGTGATGGAAGCCATCCTGAAGACGATGCGCTTCTGGCTGGACATGGGGGTCGACGGCTTCCGGCTCGACGCCATTCCCTACCTGGTGGAGCGCGACGGCACCAGCAACGAGAACCTGCCCGAGACGCATGCGGTGATCAAGCAGCTGCGCGCCGCCATCGACGCCCAGTACAAGAACCGCTTCCTGCTGGCCGAGGCCAACATGTGGCCCGAAGACGTGCGCGAGTATTTCGGCGACGGCGACGAGTGCCACATGGCGTATCACTTTCCGCTGATGCCGCGCATGTACATGGCCATCGCGCAGGAAGACCGGCACCCCATCGTCGAGATCATGGCGCAGACGCCCGACATTCCCGAGGGCTGCCAGTGGGCCATCTTCCTGCGCAACCACGACGAGCTCACGCTCGAGATGGTCACCAGCAAGGAGCGCGACTACATGTACACCATGTACGCGGCCGACACGCGCGCGCGCATCAACCTGGGCATCCGCCGGCGCCTGGCGCCGCTGATGGAAAACGACCTGGACCGCGTGAAGCTCATGAACGGCATGCTGCTGTCGATGCCGGGCTCGCCCATCATCTACTACGGCGACGAGATCGGCATGGGCGACAACGTGTTCGTGGGCGACCGCAACGGCGTGCGCACGCCCATGCAGTGGAGCCCCGACCGCAACGCCGGCTTCTCGCGCGCCGACCCGCAGCGCCTGTACCTGCAGCCCATCATGGACGCGATGTACGGCTACGAGGCGCTGAACGTCGAGACGCAGGCGCGCGACGCCAGCTCGCTGCTCAACTGGACCAAGCGCATGCTGGCCGTGCGCAAGACCAGCCACGCCTTCGGGCGCGGCAAGCGGCGCTTCCTGAAGCCGGGCAACCGCAAGATCCTGGCTTACCTGAGCGAGTACGACGGCGACGTGATCCTCACGGTGTTCAACCTGTCGCGCGCGGCGCAGCCGGTGGAGCTCGATCTGTCGGAGTTCCGCGGCTTCGTGCCCATCGAGATGCTGGGGCGCGCGCCGTTCCCGCCCATCGGCGAGCTGCCGTACCTGCTTACGCTGTCTTCTTACGGCTTCTACTGGTTCAAGCTCACCTCGGAGGCCGACGCGCCGAGCTGGCACGACCAGGGCGTGGCGCTGCAGGAGTGGCCCACGCTGGTGCTGTTCGACGGCTGGACCAGCTTCTTCCGCGAGCGCGTGATGCCGTGGCGCATCGGCATGTCGGAGCGCATGCGCAGCCAGTTCGAGCTGGAGACGCTGCCGCGCCACATCGAGATCCAGCGTTGGTATGCGTCCAAGGGCACGGCCATCGAGCGCGCGCGCATCGTCGACCACGCGGTGTGGGAGGTGAACGGCCTGAGCTGGATGCTGCCGCTGCTCGCGCTCGACGGGCCGCCCGGCGGCGCCACCTACTTCATGCCGCTGGCGCTGGCCTGGGAAGAGCGCGATGAAGAGCGCATGGCCGGCGTGGCGCAGGCGGCGCTGGCCAAGGTGCGGCAGCAGGCGCAGGTCGGGCTGATGGGCGACGCCTTCTACGACGAGGCCTTCTGCCGCGAGCTGGTGCGCGCCATCGGGCGGGGCACCGAGCTGGCCACGGGCAACGGCAAGCTGGTGTTCAAGGCGACCGGGGCGTTCGCGCGCATGGGCATCGACCTGGACGCGCTGCCGGTCGGGCGGCCCAGCGGCGTGAGCAGCAACACGGTGGTCACGCTCGACGAGACGCTGTTCCTCAAGGGCTACCGCCATGTGCGCGAGGGCATCAACCCCGAGCTGGAGATGGGCCGCTTTCTCACCGAGGTGCAGTACCCGCACTGCGTGCCGGTGCTGGGCGCGCTCGAATACCTGACGAACGACGGCCGCACCATGACGCTCGCGATGGTGCAGAGCTACGTTGCGAACCAGGGCGACGGCTGGGACTACACGCTGGGCTACCTGGAGCGCTTCTTGCGCGACGTGGCCACCACCGACGGCGCCACCGACGCGCCCGATGTGCTGTCGGTACACGGCGGCTTCCTCGCATTGATCGCCACGCTGGGACAGCGCACCGCCGAGCTGCACCGCGCGCTGGCCACCCGCACCGGCGCGGCGGCGTTCGACCCCGAGCCGCTGTCGGCCGCCGACGTGGCGGGCTTTCGCACGCATGCGGCCGGCGACGCCACGGTCACGCTGGCGCTGCTGCGCGAGCGCATCGGCGCGCTGCCTCCCGGCGCGCAGGCCGATGCCGAGACGCTGCTGCGCGCCGCCGATGCACTGCAGGCCAACATCGCCGAGCGCCGCTTCGTCGGCGAGGGCGGCGGCGGTGCCGCGCTCAAGAGCCGCTTTCATGGCGACTACCACCTGGGCCAGGTGCTGGTGAAGGACAACGACTTCGTCATCATCGACTTCGAGGGCGAGCCCGCGCGCAGCTTCGAGGAGCGCCGCGCCAAGAGCTCGCCGCTGCGCGACGTGGCGGGCATGCTGCGCTCGTTCAACTACGCGCGCTGGTCGGCGCTGCGCCGGGTGGCGCAGAGCCCGGAAGAAGCCGAGAAGCTGGCCGCGCCCGCCATCGCCTGGGAGCAGGCCACGCGCGACGCCTTCATGCAGGGCTACGCCAGCACGCTCGCGCAGCCCGACGGCGCGCCCATCGACGGCGAACTGCTTGCGCTGTTCGAACTGGAGAAGGCGCTGTACGAACTGCGCTACGAACTCAACAACCGCACCGACTGGGTGCAGGTGCCGCTGCACGGCGTGCTTGCGCTCATCCAGCCGCGACAGCGGTCCTGAGGCCACGGCCCTCCATCACTCGGGGAAATACATATGGAAAACTTCGGCATTCACCTGGAGCCGCTGCGCGCCATCCTCTACCAGGTGGGGGCGTTCATTCCGCGCCTGCTGGTGGCGCTGGTGGTGGTGTTCGTGGGCTGGCTCGTCGCCAAGGCGGCGCGCTTTGCCGTGACCAAGGCCTTGCGCGCCATCAACTTCAACGTGCTGACCGAACGCGCGGGGCTCGACAACTTCCTGCGCCAGGGCGGGCTGGCGGGCGACACCAGCAGCCTGTTCGGCATCCTGGCGTACTGGCTGGTGATATTGGCGTCGCTGCTCATCGCCTTCAACGGCATGGGCCTGAGCTACATCGCCGACCTGCTGGGGCGCATCGTCTGGTTCGTGCCCAACGTGTTCGTCGCGCTGCTGGTGCTGGCCTTCGGCTCGTACTTCGCCAAGTTCGTGGGCGACGCGGTGGGCAGCTATTTCCGGGGCGTGAAGATGCAGGACGCCACGCTGTTCGCCAAAGTGGCGCAGTACGCGGTGATGGCCTTCGTGATCCTGATCGCGCTCGACCAGATCAGGGTGGGCGGCGACATCGTGCGCGAGAGCTTCCTGGTGATCCTGGCGGGCGTGGTTTTTGCGTTGGCCCTGGCATTCGGGTTGGCCGGCAAGGATTGGGCGAAGGCGCAGATCGAACGCTGGTGGCCGAGACAGCAGCAGATCAGGCCTCCACCACCGCCACCCGCGCCACCCGCCACCGCCGTGAAGGAGCCCGGCGTGACCCCCTACGGCAGCCCGGCCGCCAGCCCGCCGCGCTTCGACGACCGGCCGCCGCGCTGATTCTTGCCCTCCGATTTTTCGCCTTCTTTTTGCAGCCGCCACCTACCTGAATGACAAGAAAAACCAACCCGACCATCACCGCCGTCTGGCCCGGCCGCCCGTATCCGCGCGGCGCCACCTGGGACGGGGAGGGCGTCAACTTCGCGCTGTTCTCGCAGCATGCGGACAAGGTCGAGCTGTGCTTGTTCGACGAGCGCGGCCGCCATGAGCTGCAGCGCATCGTGCTGCGCGAGCGCACCGACGGCGTGTGGCACTGCTACCTGCCCGAGGCCCGCCCCGGCCAGGCCTACGGCTTTCGGGTGCACGGCGCCTACAAACCCGAGGAGGGGCACCGCTTCAACCCCAACAAGCTGCTGGTCGACCCCTACGCGAAAGACCTGGTCGGCGAGCTGCGCTGGGGCGACGCGCTCTACGGCTACACCGTGGGCAGCAAGCGCGAAGACCTGTCGTTCGACCGCCGCGACAGCGCGCCGCTGATGCCCAAGGGCCGCGTGCTCGAAACCGCCTTCACCTGGGGCGACGACCGCCGCCCCTCGGTGCCGTGGCAGGACATGGTGATCTACGAGATGCACGTGCGCGGCTTCACCATGACCCATCCCGACGTGCCGCCCGAGCTGCGCGGCACCTACGCCGGCCTGGGCAGCGCGCCCGTGGTCGACTACCTCAAGCGGCTGGGCGTGACCACCGTCGAGCTGCTGCCGGTGCACAGCTTCCTCAACGACCGGCACCTGGCCGAGAAGGGCCTGCAGAACTACTGGGGCTACAACACGCTGGCCTTCTTCGCCCCCGAAATGCGCTACAGCGCCTCGGGCAAGGTGAAGGAGTTCAAGACCATGGTGAAGACGCTGCACTCCGCGGGCATCGAGGTGATCCTCGACGTGGTCTACAACCACACCTGCGAAGGCAACCAGCTCGGGCCCACGCTGTCGATGCGCGGGGTCGACAACGCCTCTTACTACATCGCGAACGCCGACAACCGGCGCTACTACGACGACTTCACCGGCTGCGGCAACACCGTGAACCTGGAGCATCCGCATGCGCTGCAACTGGTGATGGACTCGCTGCGCTACTGGGCCGAGGAGATGCACGTCGACGGCTTCCGCTTCGACCTGGCCTCGGCGCTGGCGCGCGAGGCCGGCAAGGTGGAAAACCTCGGCGGCTTCTTCGACGCGATCCGGCAAGACCCGACGCTCAACCGCGTGAAGCTCATCGCCGAACCCTGGGACCTGGGGCACGGCGGCTACCAGGTCGGCAATTTTCCGCTCGGCTGGGCCGAGTGGAACGACCAGTACCGCGACGGCATGCGCGGCTTCTGGAAGGGCGACGGCGGGCTCATCGGCGAAGTGGCCAAGCGCGTCACCGGCTCGGAAGACCTGTACGGCTGGTCGGGCAAGCAGCCCAGCGCGAGCATCAACTTCGTGACCGCGCACGACGGCTTCACGCTGCACGACCTGGTCTCCTACAACGACAAGCACAACGAGGCCAACGGCGAGGACAACCGCGACGGCAACAGCCACAACGTGTCGTGGAACTGCGGCGTCGAAGGCCCCACCGAAGACCCCGAGGTGGTGCGCCTGCGCGAGCGCCAGAAGCGCAACCTGCTGGCCACGCTGCTGCTGTCGCAGGGCGTGCCGATGCTGCTGGCCGGCGACGAGCGCGGCCACACACAGCAGGGCAACAACAACGTGTACTGCCAGGACAACGCGCTCGGCTGGCTCGACTGGTCGCCCACGCCCGAGCGGCTGGCGCTGGTCACTTTCGTCGAACGCATGATCGCGCTGCGCCGCGCGCACCCGTCGTTCCGCCGGCGCACTTTTTTCGCGGGCAAGCCGGCCGAGGGCGAGACCGTGACCGACGTGCACTGGCTCAAGCCCGACGGCGCCGAGATGCGCACCGAAGACTGGAGCGACACGAACGCGCGTTGCATCGCGATGTACATCCCCGGCGGCGGCATTGCCGACCGCGGGCCGCGCGGCGAGCAGCAGCACGACGATGACTTTCTGATCCTGCTCAACGCGCACCACGACGAGATCGCGTTCACGCTGCCGCCGATGCGGCACGGCGCATGGCGGCTGCTGGTCGACACCGCGAGCACCACGCCGCCGCCCACCACCGAGGACGCCGCCGCGCTCGCGCCCGCGTGGTCGGAGCCGACGTACCCGCTGCAATGCCGCTCGCTCGTGGTGTTGAGCCGGCCGGACGTGCGGCCATGAAGCGCGCGCACCGCATGCCCTTCGGCGCCACGGTGGGCGAGGACGGCGTGGCCTTCGCGCTGTGGGCGCCTTCGGCCGGCGACGTGCGGCTGGAGCACCGCCCGGTCGGCGGCGAGAACACGACGCACCCGATGGCCCGCGACGCGCAGGGCTGGCACACGCTGACCCTGGCCGAGGCGGGGCACGGCGACGGCTACCGCTTTCACCTGCCGGGCGGTGCGGCCGTGCCCGACCCGGCCTCGCGCTTCAACCCGGAGGACGTGCACGGGCCCAGCGTGGTGATCGATGCGCGCCACTTTCAATGGCGCGACGAGGCGTGGCGCGGCCGGCCGTGGGAAGAGGCCGTGGTGTACGAGCTGCACATCGGCGCATTCACCGCCGAAGGCACCTTCAACGCCGCGCGCGAGCGGCTCGGCGACCTGGCCGAGCTGGGCGTGACGGCCATCGAACTGATGCCGCTCGCCGACTTTCCGGGGCGCCGCAACTGGGGCTACGACGGCGTGCTGCAGTTCGCGCCCGATGCCTCCTACGGCACGCCCGACGAGCTGAAGGCGCTGGTCGACGCGGCGCACGGGCTGGGCCTGATGGTGCTGCTCGACGTGGTCTACAACCACTTCGGGCCCGAAGGCAACTACCTGCACGCCTACTGCCCCGAGTTCTTCAATGCGGCGCATCGCACGCCGTGGGGCGCGGCCATCAACTTCGACGGCGAGGGCGCGCGCACGGTGCGCGACTTCTTCATTCACAACGCGCTGTACTGGGTCGAGGAGTACCGCTTCGACGGCCTGCGCATGGACGCGATCCACGCCATTCGCGACGACTCGCACCCGCACATCGTGCAGGAGATCCGCGAGGCGCTGCAGGCCGGACCGGGCCGCGAGCGGCACATTCACCTGGTGCTGGAGAACGACGCCAACCAGGCCTCGATGCTCGCGCGCGACGGGCACGGCGTGCCGGTGGCGGGCACCGCGCAGTGGAACGACGACCTGCACCACGCGGTGCACGTGCTGGCCACCGGCGAGCGCGACGGCTACTACGCCGACTACGCCGACGACCCCGTGTGCCGCTTCGCCTGTGCGCTGGCCGAGGGCTTCATCTACCAGGGGCAGCCATCGGCTTTTCGCAACGGTGAGCGGCGCGGCGAGCCGAGCACGCGGCTGCCCTCGCAAGCCTTCGTGTCGTTCCTGCAGACGCACGACCAGGTCGGCAACCGCGCCTTCGGCGAGCGCCTGCATGCGCTGGGCGACCCGGTGCTGACGCGCGCGGCCATGGCCTGCCTGCTGTTGTCGCCGCATGTGCCGATGCTGTTCATGGGCGACGAGTTCGCAGCCTCGACACCGTTTTTGTATTTCTGCGACTTCGGGCCCGAGCTGGCCGAGGCGGTGTCGAACGGCCGGCGCGCGGAGTTCGGCGGCTTCGCGGCCTTTGCCGACGAGGCGGCCCGCGCGCGCATTCCCGATCCGAACGACGAGGCGACCTTCCTGGCGTCGAAGCTGAACTGGCGCGAGCGCGGTTCGCGCGCGCACTTTGCGCGCTTCAGCGAGGTGCAGCAGCTGCTCGCGCAGCGCCGCCGGTGGATCGTGCCGCACCTGGCCGGCTCCACGGGCGCGGGTGTGTTCAGCTGCGAGAACGACACGCTGCGCGTGCAATGGGACCTGGGGCCGCCGGAAGAAGGACGCGAAGGCCTCACGGCGATGCGGCTGCATCTGCTGGCCCACTTCGGCGATGCGCCGACCGGGCCCGTCGTGGCGCCGCCCGGCGCGGTGATCCACAGCGGCGGGGTGCGGCTGCTCGAGCCCGGCGCTGTGCAGCTCGAACGCGGCGCGGTGCACGCGACGCTGGAGGACATGCACGGTGGATGAGGCTTTCCGGCGCGACACGGCGGGCGCGCTCGCGGCGCTGTGCGAACACTTCGGCATTGCGACTTCCTACTTCGACGCCTTCGGCACGCGCCGCGAGGCGAGCGTGCAGAGCCTGCTTGCGCTGCTGGCCGAGTTCGGCGTGGTCATCGACACCGCCGAAGACGCCCGGCGCGCACTCGACGCCGTGCACGCTGCGCGCTGGGCCGAGGCGCTGCCGCCCGTGCGCGTGGTCGATGCATCGGCCGCGCATTGGGCGGTGCCGCTGCGGCTGCCGCTGGCCATGCGCACGCTGCGTTGGCAACTGACCGACGAAGCCGGGCGCACGCAATACGGCGAGGCCGATGCGGCCGCGTTGCACGAGACCGCGCGCACCGAGCGCGACGGCATCTGGCTCTGCGAACGCGAGCTGCCGATGACGGTGGCGCTCGACGCGGGCTATCACCATCTGCGCATCGACGGGCTGCCCGGCCAGACGCTGGTGCTGGCCTCGCCGGGCAGTTGCTACCGGCCGCCGGCCGTGCGCGACGGCGGGCGCGTTTGGGGGCCTGCCGTGCAGCTCTACAGCCTGCGCTCGCCGCGCAACTGGGGCATCGGCGACTTCGGCGATCTCGCGGAGCTGGTGACCCGCATGGCCGCGCAGGGGGCCGACATCGTCGGCGTGAACCCGCTGCATGCGCTGTTCGCGGCGAACCCGGCGCATGCGAGCCCGTACAGCCCGTCGTCGCAGCGGCAGTTCAATGTGCTGTGCATCGATGTCGAGGCGGTCGACGATTTCGCGGCGTGCGAAGCGGCACGCAGGCTCGTTCATGCGCCGACCTTCCAGGCGCGGCTCGCGGCGCTGCGTGTCGAGCCACTGGTGGACTACGCCGGCGTGGCCTCGGCCAAGTTCGAAGTGCTGGCGCTGTTGTTCGCCCATTTTCGGGAACGCCATTTGCCGGAAGACGGCAAGCCCGACGAAGAGGGGCTGGCCTTTCTGTCCTTCGTTGCCGAGCGCGGCGAGGGCTTGCGACAGCACGCGCTGTTCGAGACGCTGCATGCGCACTTCCTCGCGACCGACGCGGCGATGTGGGGCTGGCCCGTGTGGCCCGCTGCCTACCGCGACCCCGATTCGGCCGAGGTCATGGCCTTTGCCGTGCAGCATGCGCAGCGGCTGCAGTTTCATCAGTACCTGCAATGGCAGGCCGCGCGCCAACTGGCACGGGCGGGAGAGCGCTGTGCCGCGCTCGGCATGGGCGTGGGCCTGTATGTGGACCTGGCGGTATCGGTCGATCGTGCGGGCTCCGACGCGTGGACCGCGCAGCCGGTGTTCGCGGCCGGCGCGAGCATCGGCGCGCCGCCCGATGAGTTCAACCCCGCCGGGCAGAACTGGGGCCTGCCGCCGCTGCGGCCCGACCGGTTGCGCGCCGACGGCCATCGCTTCTTCATCCAGACGTTGCGCGCGGGCATGCAGGGCGCGGGCGCCTTGCGCATCGACCACGTCATGGGGCTCATGCGGCTGTTCTGGATACCCCCGGGCCGTGATGCGCACCACGGCGCGTATGTGTACTACCCGCTGGACGAACTGCTGGCCATCGTCGCCATCGAGAGCCACCGGCATCGCTGCATGGTGGTCGGCGAAGACCTGGGCACGGTGGAAGACGCGGTGCGCGAGGCGCTGGCCAAGGCCGATGTGCTGTCTTACCGGCTGCTCTATTTCGAGCGCTTGGACAAGCATCACGGCGGTGGCTTCAAGCCGCCCGCAGCCTACCCGCCGGCCGCGCTGGTTGCGGTCAGCACGCACGACCTGGCGACTTTCGCAGGCTGGTGGGCCGGCCACGACCTGCGCGTGCGCCTCGAGCTGGGCCTGTTCCCCGACGCGCGCACCTTCGACAAGCAACTGCTCGACCGCGCGCAGGAGCGCATCGAGCTCATGCTGGCCGCGCAGCAGGCCGGCCTGCTGAGCCGCGAGGACATCGCAGCAGCCGCAAGCCTTGCGCTGCCTTCGGCGCGCATCGTGGAGGCCGTGCACGCCTACCTCGCGGCCGCGCCGTCGGCGCTGATGATGGTGCAGCTCGAAGACGTGGCCGGCGTGGTCGAGCAGGCCAACATGCCCGGCACGGTGAACGAACAGCCGAACTGGCGGCGCAAGCTGCCGGTGTCGCTGCAGGCGCTGGCCGCCGGCGAACGCATGCAGGGCCTGGCCGCACAGCTGCGTGCCGCGCGGCCGGCCAGCCGCGCGCGTTCGGCGCAACAAGACACGCCGCAAGACACGCCCCAAGACCTGCGCGCCCGCGTGCCGCGCGCCACCTACCGCCTGCAGTTCCACAAGGACTTCGGTTTCGACGACGCGGTGCGCGTGCTGCCGTACCTGGCGCAACTGGGCGTGAGCCACGTCTACTGCTCGCCGATCCAGCGCGCCCGCGCGGGCAGCATGCACGGCTACGACGTGGTGGCGCATGACGAGATCAACCCCGAGTTGGGCGGCGAGGAGGGCTTCGCGCGCTTCGTCGCGGCACTGAAGGCGCACGGCATGGGCCAGTTGCTCGACATGGTGCCCAACCACATGGGCGTGTTCGGCGCCGACAACGCGTGGTGGATGGACGTGCTGGAAAACGGCCCGGCCTCGCTGTATGCGCAGCACTTCGACATCGACTGGCAGCCGCTCAACGTCGAGCTGACCGGCAAGGTGCTGCTGCCGGTGCTCGGCGGCCACTATGGCGAGGTGCTGGCCAGCGGCGAGCTGGTGCTGCGCTTCGAGCCGGAAGAGGGCGCGTTCGCGATCGGCTACTTCAACCACCGCTTTCCGCTGGCGCCCGAGAGCTACCCCACGGTGCTGGCGCGGGCACTCGCGCAGCTCGATGCGTCCGGCGACGATGCGGCCCGCCTTGCGAGCATCGCCACGGCCTTCGGGCACCTGCCCGGGCGGCACGCGGTGGCGCCTGAGTCGCGTTCAGAGCGCGCGCGCGACAAGGAACTGCTCAAGGCCCGCCTCGCACGGCTCGCGCAGCGGCATCCTTCGGTCGCTCAAGCGCTGGCCGCCGCCGTGGCCGAGCTGAACCTGGCCGCCCCCGACGCGCGCGATGCGCTGCATGCGCTGGTCGAGGCGCAGGCCTACCGGCTGGCCTACTGGCGCGTGGCGGCGGACGAGATCAACTACCGCCGCTTCTTCGACATCAACGACCTCGCGGCCGTGCGCATGGAGCGCGACGACGTGTTCGAGGCCACGCAGTCGTTCGCGCTCGATCTCGCGGCGGCGGGCACGGTCGACGGCCTGCGCATCGACCACCCCGACGGGCTCTACGACCCCGCGCGTTATTTCGAGATGCTGCAGCAGGGCTACGCGCGGCGCGCGGGGCTGACGCTGTCCGCGAACGATGCGCTCGATGCACAGGGCCGGCCGGCACGGCCGCTCTACGTGGTGGCCGAGAAGATCGCCGCCGGCAACGAAGAAGTGCCCGAGCGCTGGCATGTGCACGGCACCACCGGCTACCGTTTTGCCAACGTGGCCAACGGCGTGCTGGTCGACACCTCGGCCGAAGAAATCATCGGCCACGCATGGCGCCGCTTCACCGGCGAGACGCAGGGTTTTCATGCGCTCTCGCAGGCCGGCCGGCGCGAGGTGATGCGCAATGCGCTGTCGTCGGAGCTCAATGTGCTGTCGAGCGAACTGCTGCGCATCGCGCGGGCCGACCGCGGCACGCGCGACTACACACTCAATGCGCTGCGCCGTGCGCTGGCCGACGTGGCGGCCTGCATGCCGGTGTACCGCACCTACATCGTCGAGAAGCCTTCGGCGCAGGACGAACGCTTCATCGACGAAGCCACGCAGGCGGCCGAACGCCAGAGCAGCGACGCCGACCATTCGGTCTTTGCCTTCGTGCGCAACGCGCTGCGCGGCGAGGCCGTGGCGGGCGCGTCGCGCGAGCTGGCCGAACGGGTGCGGCGCTTTGCCGTGCGCTTTCAGCAGTTCAGCGCGCCGGTCACGGCCAAGGGCGTGGAGGACACGGCCTTCTACCGCTACTTTCCGCTGAGCTCGCTCAACGAGGTGGGCGGCGAGCCCGATCGCTTCGGCTTCGAGGTGGACGCGTTCCATGCGCTCAGCGCCGACCGCGCGCTGCGTTGGCCGCACACCATGCTCGCGACCTCGACGCACGACAACAAGCGCTCGGAAGACGTGCGCAACCGCATCGACGTGCTGTCGGAAGTGCCCAACGACTGGGTGCTGGCGCTGACCCGCTGGCACGGCCATTGCCGCGACACGCGGCGCAAGCTGGAGACCGACGACGCGCCATCGCGCGCCGACGAATACCTGTTCTATCAAACGCTGCTGGGCACGCTGCCGCCGGGCGGGCTCGATGCCGGCAGCGCGCCGGCGTATGCCGACCGCCTCTGGCAGTACATGCAGAAGGCGGCCCGCGAGGCCAAGCTGCGCACGCGCTGGACACAGCCGGACGCCGGCTACGAGGCCGCGCTCGAAGGCTTCGTGCGCGGCGTGCTCGCGAACATGGAGGAGGGCGCGTGCCTGTCCGACATCCAGCAGTTCGCGGACCGGCTCGCATGGTTCGGTGCGTGGAACGGGCTCACGCTCACGCTGCTGAAATACACCTCGCCGGGCGTGCCCGATCTCTACCAGGGCAGCGAGTTGATCGCGCTGAGCCTGGTCGACCCCGACAACCGCCGGCCCGTGGACTACGCGGTGCGCCAGCAGCGGCTCGACGAGCTTGGCGCGATGGCCGATGCGCCGGGGCTGGCGGCGCATGTGCATGCGCTGGCCGCGTCACCGCATGACGGGCGCGCGAAGCTGTGGTTCATCTGGCGGCTGCTGTCGCTGCGGCGTGCGCATCCGGCGCTGTTTCGCGATGGGGGGTACGAAGGGCTTGCGGTGGAAGGCGCGATGTCTCGCCATGTCGTGGCGTTCGTGCGGCGGCATGAGGACGAAGCACTGGTCGTGGTGGCGGGGCGGCTCTTCGTCGGGCTGTCGCGCGGCGGGTTCACCGTGCCGTCGCTTCCGGCGGCGCAGGGCTGGAGCGACACGGTGGTACGGCTGCCAGCGGCGCTCCAAGGCGCGACGTTGGAGAACGTGTTGACGGGCGAGACCCTTCGCGCCGACGGCGATGGGGCGCTGCCGCTCGCGGAAGCTTTCGGCGCGATTCCATGGGCGGCGTTCAGGGTGCGTGCTCCTACGCACACGGGTCGAATTCCTACGTAGCCGGCGAGGCGGGCACGGGAGTCTCTGGCGCAGCGCCCCTCCCAGGGTTCCGTATGGTTCTTTCTTCAGGAGATTCCCGATGACGAAATCCTTGTCCCTGCTTTCCGTGCTCGCGGCGGGCTTGCTTGCCACCGCGGCGCATGCGCAATCGAACCCGCCCGGCGCGGCCGTGCCGCCGAACACGCCGGGCTACGCGACGGGCAAGTCCGAGATGGCGGGCGAGGCGCGCAAGGACCGGCGCCCGCAGGTCGGTGTGGCCGCGCCCGCAGGCGACGAGGCGAAGACGCCTGAAGGTGGCGCCGTCGGCAGCGACCGGGCTGCCCAGGCAGGCGAGCGCCGTGCGGAGACGCGCGATGCCCGCCGCCCCGGCAAGCCGAAGCCGGTGCCGGGCGGCACGCCGAAATAAGCGGGGCGAGAACCGGGGCACTGGGCCGTTGGCCCAGGTCGTAGTTCAACTTTGCTTCGGCTCCGCGCGCTGGCGGATCTCGCTGCGCAGCGCACGCTGGCCTGCCGACAGCGCGGTCTCGTAGTTGTCCGCGGCGTCGAAGGCGCGGCGCAGCAGGCGAGGGCTTTCGCCCTGTTCGTCGGTCTCGAGCAATTGCCAGACGTACGCGCCCGGCAGCGGCTCCTGGATGGTGAGTTCGATCGGGTGTTTCATGGGTTCACCATGACCCTGCGAGGCCCGCCTGTCTGTAGGCCGAGTCCGATCAACCCTCTTCGGTCTTGAAGAGGCCGCGCACGTTGAGCACAGCAAGGCACACCTGCAGCGCGATCAGCGCCCACGCGCCGGTGTGCACGCCCCACACCACCCACAGCACGTTGCTCAGCAGGAAGATCCAGAAGCCGAGGTTGCGGCGCGATTCGTCACGCGATGCGACGAGCCACGCGGCGGCCAGCGAAGCCGCGAAGGCGGGCCATTGGATGAGCGAGAGAAGGTCCATGGGCGTGCATGTGTCTGGAACGTGATGCGCTTGACTCTGGCATGGCACTCGCCCGTGCGGCAGGTGCTGTGGACCGACGCGTGGCGTGGGCCGGTTCCCACGTGCGACGTGCCGCACGCGCCGCAGATTCACGACTGCAGACACAACACGCTCAGGAGCACCGACATGGAAACCCCCGCACCGCCGTTTGACGAGCGCCTCGTCACCTTCAGCTACATGGGCCGGCTCTTTCTGTGCCGCGCCGAGCGGCTCGACGACCAGACCTACCGGCCTGTGGTCGTCTGCCGCAGCCGCGCACCGGGCCAACCGGACATCGATTTGCCCGACGACACCGAGAACGTTTCCTACGGCACCGAAGCCGAGGCGCTGCGCCACGCCGAGCAGCAGGCCATGCGCTGGGTGCACGACCGCGCGGGCGCGGGCCAGGGGCAGTTCTGATCAGGAAAGCGCGGGGTGCCGAACATCGTTTGGCAACAAATTATTGACAAACGCCAACTATTGAATTGGACCGCTCTCCGCAGCACTAATTCATATTCATTACTCGCGGAATAGAAAGTTCAAATTGAGGCGAAGAAGTGTGATTTAGTGCCCTTTTATACGGTGGTTACCCCTAGATAATCGCGCCCCGTGTGTCATTTGGTCACAAATGATTTCGCGGGTAACCGAACTATCAGGGAGAGAAAACAAAAATGAACCGCCATTTGCACCGCGTCGTCTTCAACGCAGCCAGAGGCATGCGGATGGTGGTTCAAGAGACCGCGAGCAGCACCGGCAAGGGATCGAGCAAGGCGACTTCCGTGGCGGGCGCCGGCGTGCTGGCCGGCGTGGCATTGGCGGGCCTGTTGGGAATGGCCGCTCCGCTGCATGCGCAGATCGTGGGCGCGCCCAACGTGCCCGGCAACCTGCGGCCCACCGTGCTGGTCGCGCCCAACGGCGTGCCGCTGGTGAATATCCAGACGCCCTCGGCGGCGGGTGTTTCGCGCAACATCTACAACCAGTTCAACGTGGGCGCGAACGGCGCCATTTTGAACAACAGCCGTGCCAACGTGCAGACGCAACTGGGCGGCTTCGTGCAGGGCAACCCGAACCTGGCGACGGGCGCGGCGCGGATCATCCTCAACGAAGTCAACGGCGGTTCGCCGAGCCAGTTGCGCGGCTACATCGAGGTGGGCGGGCAACGCGCCGAAGTGATCATCGCGAACCCGGCGGGGATCAGCGTGGACGGAGGCGGGTTCATCAATGCGTCGCGGGCGACGCTGACCACGGGCACGCCGCAGTTCAACGCGGTGGGCGGGCTCGACAGTTTTCTGGTGCGCGGCGGAACCATCACGATCGACGGGGCGGGGCTCGATGCGAGCAAGACCGACTACGCGGCGATCCTGGCGCGCGCGGTGCAGGCGAATGCGGGGATCTGGGCGAGCGAGTTGAAGGTGGTGACGGGGGCCAACCAGGTTTCGGCGGATCACAGCCAGGTGACGCCGACTGCGGGGACGGGGGCTGCGCCTACCTTTGCGCTGGATGTGGCTGCGCTGGGGGGCATGTACGCCAACAAGATCAATCTCATCGGCACCGAAGCGGGTCTTGGCGTGCGCAATGCGGGGAACATCGGGGCGGGGGCGGGTGGGCTTGTCGTTACCGCCGCGGGTCGCCTCGAGAACATCGGGACGCTGGAAGGCCAGCGCGTCGAGTTGAGCACGCCGGGGGATATCGACAACCGCAAGGGCACGATCCGGCAAACGAGCGTGGCGGGGCTGACGATCGGCTCGCCGATCTTGAGCAATACGAACGGCGGTGTGATCGGTTCGGAGCCTGTGAGTGCGGGCACTACGGGTGGTGGTGCGGTGGGTTCGGGCGCCGGGACTCCGGTTAGCGGTGGCAGTGGTGGCGGTGCGTCGACACCGTCTTCGGCGGGCAGCGGCGGCGGCAGCGGCGATGCGGGTGGCTCGTCTACGCCGGCCGTGTATATGCCGCCGGCTCCGGGTGCCATCACCGCGGGCGGCACGATCTTCAATGACGCCGGCCGCATCTACGCGGGTGGGCCGATCACGCTGAGCACGCCGCAGATCAACAACGCAGGCGGTACGTTGAATGTTGCGACGATGGCTGTTGCGGGGCCGAGCTTCAGCAATGCGGGTGGCACGCTCAATGTCAGCAACAGCTTCAGCGCGAATGTGGGCAGGCTGGACAATAGCGGCGGCACGCTTCACGCGGGCAACCTGCAGATCAACACGACCGGCGATCTGGTCAACGTCGATGGCAAGCTCACGAGCGACGGCGATGCCAGCCTCATGGTGGGCGGCAATGCAGACAACACGCGCGGCAGCGTCTCGGCGACAGGTTCGTTGACTGCAGGTGTCACGGGAGCGTTCAACAACGCATCGGGCACTCTGCTTGCCAACAACAACGTCGCGCTCACAGCCGGATCGCTGGACAACACCAAGGGCAGCATCCAGTCGGTCAATGCGAGAGCGCAGCTCGGTGTTGCAAATCAACTGACCAATGCTGGCGGATCGATCGGTGCGGGTACGGATGTGTCCGTGCAGGCGGGCTCACTGAGCAACAGCGGTTCCATCCGGGGGGCCAACGATGCGTCGCTGACCATCTCTGGCGGACTGTCCAATGACGGCAGCATCACCGCAGGCCGCAACACCACGATCACCGCGGGCAGCGTGGCATCGGGCACCAGTGGCGTGCTCGGCGCGGGCGTGCAGAACGACGGCAAGCTCGCCTCCGCGGGCAATCTGAGCGTGACCGCCTCCGACGCGTTGGTCGCCAACGGAACCAACCTGGCCGCAGGCAACGTCGTCTTGCAAGGCGCGAGCGTCGATCTGTCGTCGAGCCAGACCAGCGCGGCGAACATCACCGCCACTGCCGACAAAGGCAACGTGACCACCAGCGGCGCCACCGTGACCACGCCCGGCACCCTGAGCATCACGGCCAACAGTCAAGCTGCGCAGACCTTTGTCAACAACGCGGGCAAGCTCAATGCCGGTCAGCTCGACCTGCATGCCTCGAACATCGCCAACACGAACGGCGGCGAGATCGTGCAGACGGGAACCGGCGCGATCACAGTGGCTGTGTCGGGCACCTTGAACAACGACGGCAGTCGCATCGCTAGCAATGGCCAGGACATGAGCCTGAGCGCCGCGACGTTGACCAACACCGGCGGCAGGATCGAGCATGCCGGCACCGGCACGCTGAATATCTCGGGCGGCAGCTACAGCGGTGCCAACGGAAAAATCACGGGCAATGGCGCGTTGACGGTCGCCATGTCCGGCAACTTCGGTCAAGACGGTGGCGCGACCAGCGCAAAGCAGATCACCATCGACGCAGGCGCGTTGAGCAACCGTGGCGGCCAGATCATCCAGACCGGTACGGAAGCCACGCGCATCACTGTCGTGGGGGCGGTCGACAACACCGCCGGGACCATCGCAAGCAACGGCAATATGGCTGTCGCAGCTGGCAGCCTGAACAACCAGGGCGGGACCGTGCGTGCGGCCGAAACGTCCAATCTCGACCTCAGCGTTGGCGGGGCACTGGACAACAGCAGCAAGGGCGTGATCGGTGCGGGCGGAAGCACCACTGTCGCCGCTGGCAGCTTGAACAACAACACGGGCGGTGTTACCGCTGTTGGCGACCTGAAGGCGACTGTTGGCGGGGCCGCCACCAACGTGGGCGGCACTCTTGCTGCCAATGGCAACACCACCGTGGTTGCAGGAACGCTGGACAACAGCAGCGGGACCACTGCGGCGGTGAATGGCGACTTGGGCGTCACGACCTCGGGTGTGACCACCAATAACTCGGGCACGTTGCAAGCGGGTGCCAAGACTACGCTGATCAACGGTGGCTTGAGCAACGTCGGCGGCAAGGTCTTCGGAGACAGCCTGTCCGTGGACACGAAGCGCAACGCGCTGAACAACGCGCAAGGCACGCTGGCTGCGACCACCACTGTCAATCTGCAATCGGGGGCGCTCACCAACGACGCCGGCCTGATCCAGTCCGGCAAGGCGATGACCATCCAGACGAATGGACAGGGCCTGAGCAACGCCAACGCCGCGAGCTATGCCACGGGGCAGGGTGGCATCACGAGCGGCGATACCCTCGACCTCACGAGCGGCACCGTCAACAACGCGAGCGGCTTTGTCGGGGCGAAGGGTGCATTGAAGGCCAACACCCAAGCCTTCACCAACACGAGTGGCGGCGTGGTCATGGGCCAGTCGAGTGTCACCGTCAACACCAATGGCACGGCCTACAACAACAGCGGCGGCCAGACGCTCGCAATGGCCGATCTGGGCATCAGCGCGGGGGGCTTGACCAACACGGGTGGCCTGATTCGCTCGGCGACCACGACGACCCTCAATGCGGGGAGCGTCGGCAACACCAGCACGCAAGGGACGAACCAAGGCATCGAGGGCAAGAACGTCGTCATCGGCGCAGGCAGCCTCGACAACACGTCCGGCGCCATCCGCGCCGACGTCGACACAACCATCACGAGCGGCGGCACGGTCAACAACAGCTCGGGCCTGATCTCGGCGGTGAATGCGCTGACCATTCAGGACCCGAACTCAGCCAACCCCGGGGCCAAGACGCTCAACCTGATCAATGCCAGCGGCACGCTGGTGGCCGACAAGAGCCTGAGGATCGATGCAGCGAACTTCAGCGGCGACGGCAAGGCCATCTCGGGCAAGGACCTGAGCATTGCCCTCACGCAGAACGTCGTCAACAACGGCGAGGTCGCTGCGAATGGGAATCTGAGCTACACCACCACGGGCAGCTTCACGAACAACGGGAAGCTGTTGGCCGGTCAGACGTTAACGGTGGGCGGCAGCAATGTCGACAACACCGTTAATGCGGAGATGTCGGGGATCAACACGACTGTCAATGCTGGTGGGACGCTGACCAATCGGGGCTTGATCGACAGCAAGGGGAGTACGCAGATCAACGCGGGTGCCTTGAACAATATCGGCACTGGCCGCATCTACGGCAACGCGATCTCTATCGCTGCGGGCACGGTTAGCAACGATGCAGAAACGCTCGGCGGCATCACCAAGGCGGGCACGATTGCAGCCCGCGAGTCATTGAACATCGGCGCAGGCACGGTCAGCAATAGAGAGCACTCGCTGATCTTCAGTGGCGGTTTTGGCGTCGATGCACTAAACATCGGCGGTGCTCTTGATGCAAACCGCCGCGCCATCGGTCAGGGTGGCACGCTCAACAACCTGAGTGCTGACATTGAGTCTCTGGGTGGAATGTCGATTTCGATGGGACAAGTAAACAATCGCGACGTTCATATCCAGAAGGGCGCCCCAACTGTGACGCCAAGCGTCCTGATTGGAGTTGCTGCTGTGACACCGGTAGGAAACGGCACCAGCCAGATTTATCTATTGAATCAAGTCCGGCTTGACCCTGTAAATGGACTGATGTTCCTGATCAAACCCGACGGCAGCGAAGAGCTCATTGGGATGGATGGTTATGGAATCTGGAACAACAACTTGACGACCACAGAGGACACGGCCGTCAATCTAGACCCCGCTCACTTGGTTGCGGGTGGAAACATGACGGTCAACGGGCGCCTCTATAACGAGAACAGTCAGGTTCTGGCCGGCGGGACGATCACCGCAACCGACTACAAATCCAGTCAGTTGACGGGTGAGCGTCAAGTTATTGGCTTCGCGACGGTCGTCAACAACAAGGGAGAAGTACAGGCTACGAATGTTCCTTTGATCGTCGCTCCGACGACGATCAATCTCGGCGCCTACAAATATCAAGAGCACACCAATGCCGCGAGCGGGAACAACACAGGTGTCGCGCCGATCGGAGGTGTGTCCGGTTCTGCATCCGGCGCGGGTGGTGTGAGCGGAAGCAACGGACCCGGTTTCATCGTGGAAGTTGCAGCCAATGTTGGCATCGTCGTCAAGACGACCGGTAAGAGTGCTGACGAGGCGAGAGGCAGCGCCGGCGGCGGCGCTGCGGGCGCGAGTCAAACGATCCCTATGGTTGTCCGAACCAGTTCGCCGAACACCCGTGTGCCAACGGCCAGTCTCTTCAATCTTCAAGCCGGTGCTGGTCGATACCTCATCGAAACTGATCCGCGCTTTACGAACTATCGCAACTGGCTGAGTAGCGACTACTTGCTGAGCAGTCTCGGGCTCGATCCGGACAGCACGCTGAAGCGACTTGGTGACGGTTTCTACGAGCAGAAACTCATTCGCGAGCAGGTAGCTCAGTTGACGGGCTATCGATATCTGGAAGGATTCGTCGATGATGAGGACCAGTACGCAAGCTTGATGAACGCCGGTGCCACATTGGCCAAACAGTACGGCTTGAGGCCTGGTGTGGCCCTTACCGCGGCGCAGATGGCCCAGTTGACCAGCGATATTGTCTGGCTAGTCGAACAGACTGTGACGCTGCCCGATGGCAGTACGCAGCGAGCACTTGTGCCCCAAGTCTACGTGCGCGTGCGCCCAGGGGATATTGACGGTTCTGGCGCACTCCTCAGCGCTGACGCGACGGTGATCAAGAGCTCCGGCGACGTCGTGAACACCGGTACCATCGCAGGGCGCTCCTTGGTGTCGATCAACGCGGACAACATGAGGAACCTCGGCGGACGCATCATCGGCGGAGACATCGGCATCAATGCTCGAACCGACGTTGACAACATTGGCGGCACCATTAAAGCGCGCAATTCTGCGATCCTTATTGCCGGACGCGACGTCAACATCCGGACAACGACTCAGTCTGTTCCCAGCAGCACAGTGATCGACAGGGTTGCTGGCGTGTATGTCACAGATCCTGGCGGCGTGCTGCTCGCCTCGGCGGGACGGGATGCGAACCTGATTGGCGCGATTCTCGCCAACACAGGCGTAGACAGCCGAACCCTCGTAAACGGCGAGAGGAATGTCAACCTTGGCACAGTCACGGAGGCAAGTTCGGCGTTCTCTAGCGGTGGCAGCAAGAGCAATCGTGTTACAGGTGCCGCGTCACAGAGCAAAGAGGTCGGCACCATGATCGTCGGCGGTGGAAGTATCGCCCTAACTGCGGGGAACGACCTTTCGGCGCGCACAGCCGGCGTAGCTGCCGCCGGCACATTGCTTGTATCGGCAGGGCACGATGTTCGTATAGATGCCGGACAGGCAACGCAGTCGGTCTTGACGACCGTGGACACGTCCCGCAAGAAGCTTCTATCGCGCAGCAGTAGCTCGGAAATCGATGCCAAGAGCGAAACCACATCGTTAGGCAGCAGTTTCTCCGGCAAGGATGTCGTGATATCGGCCGGCAACGACCTGAGCATTAGGGGTAGCCAGGTGCGTGCCGAGGATAAGCTGGCGCTTACCGCTGGGCGTGACGTACGCATCGAGAGCGCTCAGGAGCAGAGCGCGAACGGCAATGTTTCGCGGTCAAGCCAAAGTGGCTTCACGGGCCTGAAGGACAGCATCCTCTATGGCCGTGGCTATAGCAGTAGTTCGAGCAAAAGCTCGGAGTTCAGTTCAAATGTGACGCAGGTTGGTAGCACGATCAGTGGCGGCAACGTCAGCATCGACGCGGGCCGGGACGCGCAGATCATCGCCAGCAATGTGTTGGCGGACAAGAACATCGCTATTGCCGCTGGGCGCAACATCGACGTGCTAGCGGCGCAGGACTTGTCCGTGTCGACGACGACGAGTAGCGGCAAAAGCCTGAGCCTCAGTCCTTCGCCGGGTATCGCGCCGCGTCACACCCTGTACAGCAATGCTCAGGGCTCGGGAAATGGAACCGGCCAGTCGAGTACTGCGGTGACCAGCCTCATCAGCGCGAACAGTGGAAATCTGACAATGGTGGCAGGCCTCGACCCGAAGTACGCCGGTACCGGGCAAGGGAACATCACTACGGAGGGTGCGGATCTGTTGGCCATGGGCAAAGTGACGTTGTCGGGCAACGCAGTTAACCTGAACGCAGCCACCTCGACTGGCAGCAGTACACATCACGCCGAGTCGAAGAACCACACCATCGGTGCACAACTCAGCGGGCTTGTGGGCAGTGCCATCACTCGTGCCTACGACATGGCGCAAGCGTCACGGAATACGGATGACAGTCGATTGAAGGGTGCGCTGCAGCTCAAGGCCGGGTACGACGCCTACAAACTCGCTACGAATGGTGCACTGGGCAATGGCATCCAGTCTTTGACGGCGGAAGGAACTGGGGGGGATCCCAGCGGAGCGCTTTTCGGCGTGAGCGTGAGTGAAAGTCGCACGCGGTCTCGCAGTGATACCGCAGAGGTCTACAGCAATCAGCGCGGCACCAACATTCAAGCCGGCAGCATTGATATCACTGCGCGAGAGACCGATATCACCATGCAGGGGGCCAAGCTCCAAGCCCGTGATATCGCACTGGATGCCAAGCGAGATATCAACATGCTCGCGGCAGAGAACAAGGCCGCAACGCTGAGCACTAACTCTGGCAGTTCTTTGGGCGGGGGTGTCACCTTCGGCTTTGGCTCTCAGAACGGCTTTAGCATTCAGGTCAATGCAGGCAGCAGCAGTGGCAAGGCCACCGGCACGGAGATTCACTACGACAACACTCTCGTGAGCGCGACGGATTCGGTGAGAATCAAGAGTGGTGGTGATCTGAACATGAAGGGCGCTCAGGTAACTGCGGATTCGGTCAAGGCCGATGTCGGTGGAAATCTCAATATCGAGAGCTTGCAGGACAGCACCACATACGCGAGCAAGCAGAGCAGCAGTGGCGTCGCCGTCAGCCTTTGCATCCCGCCTATCTGCTTGGGTGAGACCGTCTCTGTAACAGTCGACGCGTCAAAGCAGAGGGTCGACCACAACTATCGAAGTGCGACTGGGCAGAGCGGAATCGCCGCGGGCGCCGGCGGCTTTGACCTAACGGTCAAGGGCAACACCGACCTCAAGGGCTCGGCGATTACTAGCAAGGCGCCGGAGGAAAAGAACAGCTTGGTGACTGGTAGCCTGACCACGAGCGATCTCCAGAATCAACAGAACACCAGTTCGAGTAGCAGTTCCGTGAGCTTGAGTGTGAGTTCGGGGGCGAATGCTTTTGGCGCAGGGACCAGCGCGGCTACCAACGCGGCTAGAAGCGCGACCAACACAGCGCTCGCAAACCTCAACAATGGGAGGGGTTTACCCGGAAGCAACAGTCAGACCAGCCAAACGCTGAGCGTGATCAGCCCCGGATCGATCAAGATCATTGGGGTTGGTGTCAAAGAGGTGGACGACAAGAGCCTTGCCAATGTCGCAACGCTTACCTCCAGAGAGCCGGCAACGGCGAACGGCGCATTGGTCAATACGTTGACCTTGCAGCAGGCCAATGAGATTCCAAGACTACAGCAGGAGGCACAGGATAGGCAGCGTGCTGCGCAACTGATTGGCAGCGTCGTGAACAACGTGATCGGCGATGTCAGTGCCTCGCTGAACCGGCAGGCGCAGGACCAGGAAAACAAGCGGGCAACAGCGGCCGGTGAGCCACCTAAGATTGTGACGGCCTGGGCTGACGGATCGGCAGAGAAGACAGCCCTGCACGGACTGTCTGGGCTCATCCAGGCCAGGGTCGGTGATGCTAGTGCGCTGGCTGGGGTGGCGGCAGGCGTTGTCAATGAGCAGTTGCTGCCAGTGATGGCGGAATACTTGAAGAGCCAAGGCATCAAACAGGAGAGTGCCGAGTTCAGTGCGCTGATGATGGCCGGATCGACCTTAGTGGGTGCAGTCGTAGGCTCTGCGGCCGGTGGAAATTCGGGGGCAACAATTGCGGCCACGGTCGCTACAAGCGCCACCGCGAACAACTTCCTGAAGCATGACCAAGCGAACGCCATGAACAAGGACCTCAATGCATGCAAGGCCAAAGGCTCATGCAGTGACGAAGAGATCATGACGATCTTCAACCGTTACAAGAGGCTGTCCGATCAGAACATTGCGCAGGTGCAATCTTGCATCTTCTTGGGGAATGTCGATTGCGTTGACAATGCGAAGAAGGACGCCGCCAGTCGCGGCGAAGTTGAGAATACAGCGCTCAATCAGAGTCAGTTAAACATTCTGACCGTACGGCAGACGAATGCGGCCACGAACTCCGTTACCGGCGGCGACGGTGTCACTAACGGTGACAGCCAACGCGCGCAAGAGGTCGCGAAGTTTCGTGGCGCGAACTGCTCGACGTTGAGTGTTGCGCAGTGTGATGCGGCAGTGGTTCAGTCCATGAAAAACGGACAGTTGATGTCGGTTGCCGCCGTTGGCGCGGCTCTGGGGCTGGGACCTGCAATAGAAGTAGCTTCAGCCGCGACCGCAGCCCTTGTCGGGGCCATACGGGGATGCGCGGTCAATCCGTTCCTGTGTGCAAGTCAGGCTTCCATCGTTGCTGCAGATGCAGCGACGATGGGCGGTGGCGCGGGTGTTGGTGCGCTGACTGTCGGGGAGATTCGTGCCGTTGGCGGAAACACACGAGCAGTGGCGCAGCTGCTAGAGGACGCAGCTGTGGCAGGCCGTGCGCCAGCAGCAACTGCAAATATTGTGGCGCGTCCGCCTTCAGGCCTGTCCGCGCTCACAGAAATGACGCCAGTTTCTGCTTCGGCTGGTGGTACCTATAGCGCAAAGGGAATCAACAGCAACGCATTTGTCATGACAGATCTGACGGCAGCGGAGCAGGCGCTTGCGGCCAGAGTTGCCGCGCGCGCCGACGGTGGTGGCGCACTCACCGAGCAACTTGTCGAATCGGTTGCTCAGCGACAAGGTTTAACGAGCTTGGCCGGCGGAAAATATGGCAGCAACAACGGCTATGACCATGTGCTAGAAGGCGCAGGTGGAAACGTTACGATTCTGCTCGATTCCAAGCAGATGGTGAATGGTGCAACAAAAGTGTCAACCAATGCGGCAGGCGGTACTGTTCAGATGTCCGACGCTTGGGTGGTCGACGTACTAAGTCGGCTCGATCCCGCTTCACCAGCAGCTATCGCAGTGACGCGCGCTATGGCGAATGGAACTTTGGTGAAGGGCATAGCCGGGGTCGATCGAGCAACCGGTGCCCTCACAATCTTCAGAGTTCAATAAAATTTTGGTTGAAAATGAAAGACAGAAACAGGTACGAGGCGAAGGCGCAAGAGAGGCTGGCGCATATTCAAAAGCACCTGAAAGCTGCCAGCGCAAGTAACCACGGTTTCGTGCGCAACATCGTAGATAGAACGGGCAGCCCGTCCGCTTGTGCAATGCTCCTGGCCAACCATGCAACAGCCATGGCGATGAACGCTTGGTTTGCCGATCAGGACTTATCCAGGCTTCGGCAATGGATGCATATCAAAGCTGGCTTGGACAAGTTTCGGCTCGCCATGCTCAGCGACACAGCAGGGCCTGGTGCAAAAATGCTGCAGCTTCTCGCCCCTTTGGTTTCGAACGACAGGGCTCTGATCCGTTGGTTCGCGGAGTGCGACACGCAGTTTGATATGGCCCGTGTTGACGATTCGAAAACTCACGACTTCTGGGCGTACCAATCAATTGTTGCCATTCGTGGCGACTGGACACGCCTGACGAATCGATGCGAGGCAGTCTTTGCTGCGCCGCCAAAGACCGCGACTGAGCAGAAGTATCTCGGCGACCATCGATTCTTTTTTGCTCTCGCGAAGGGGCAAGTCGACGAGATGCGCACAGCGATCGAAAATCTGTTGACGCCGGCTGCACTTTCGAGCAGAAGCAAGGATGAGAGTGGCTATACGGACGGGCTGATTTCAACTCCGGCGGTGATCTACCTGAAGATCGCACGTCTCCATGGATTTGAGGTCTCGGTCGACTCGCCGTATGTACCTCCCGAGTGGCTCCCGATGCAGCCGCTCGATCAGTACGACGATATCTATCCGTTTTTGCGTTCGTAGACTGCACCTGCGGCTTCTAGTGGCCGAGTGGGTCCAAGCTCCACTCGGCCATTGCCGGATTTGCAGTGCCGGAGCAACGAAAAGCCAGATAAAAACAGAAACGGGGGGATGTCCACTATGAGATTACGTTCGCTATTTTCGGTGTTGCTATTGGGAAATCCGCTGCTCGCTTTCGCGCAAACTGCGAGTACCCCTCAACCTTTCGTCGAGCAGCAACGCCAGCAAGAGCGTGAACGTGCGCTGCGTGAGCAGAATGAGCGCATGGTCGATCAGCGGCCCCAGGCGGACCCGGCAGTGCCAACACAGCGCATCCCCGAATCCGACTCCCCGTGCTTTCGCATCGACCGCGTGCTCCTGGTCGGCGAGCAATCGGAGGCCTTCCAATGGGCCGTCTCCGATCTGTCGGGGCCTGATGGCAGCGACTCACCTGCCGGGCGTTGCCTGGGCACGGCCGGCGTCAACGTGGTCTTGGCGCGCGCACAGCAAACCGTCATCGCACGCGGCTACGTCACCACCCGTGTGCTGGCCGCTCCGCAGGATCTCTCCACCGGCACCTTGACGCTGTCGCTCGTGCCCGGCCGCATTGCAGCCATCCGCGCGACCGCTGACTCATCATCGACTTTGCTCGGCAACTCTGCCTTGCTCGCTACAGCCATCCCCGCCCGCCCCGGCGACCTCCTGAACCTGCGCGATATCGAGCAGGGCCTGGAAAACCTCAAGCGCGCCCCGACCGCCGAAGCCGACATCCAGATCGAACCCTCGACCGCCCCTAACGCCCGACCAGGCGACAGCGACCTCGTCGTCAAATACGTCCAGTCCAAGAAGTGGCGCGTCACCCTCAGCCTCGACGACAGCGGCACCGAAGCCACAGGCCGCTACCAATCCGGCGCAACCTTGTCCCTGGACAACCCCTTCGGCCTGAACGACCTGTTCTACGTCAGCGCCAATCACAACATCAACAACCACGTCTTCAGCGATCCCGCCAAGGGGACCGAAGGCCAGACCGTTCACTACTCGCTGCCTTACGGCTACTGGCTCCTGGGCTTCACCGCCTCCAACAGCCAATACCACCAGAGCGTCGCCGGCCTGAACCAGGACTACATCTACGCCGGCAAGAGCAACAACGCCGAGGTCAAGCTCTCACGCCTGATCTACCGTGACCAGCATCGCAAGACTACGCTGGCCATTAAGGGCTGGCGCCGCGAATCGCGCAACTTCGTCGATGACACCGAGGTCGAGGTACAGCACCGCGTGGTCGGCGGCGTGGAGTTCAGCGTCAATCACAAGGAGTTCATCGGCGATGCGACGCTCGAAGGCACGCTGGCCTACAAGCGCGGCACCGGCGGTTTCGGCTCCCGCGTCGCACCCGAAGAAGAGTTCGGCGAAGGCACGTCGCGCCTGAAGCTGTACACCGCCGACATCAACCTCAATGCCCCGTTCAAGCTCGGTGAACAGAAGCTGCGTTACTCGGGCCTGATTCGCGCGCAGTGGAATCGCACGCCGCTGACGCCGCAAGACCGCTTCTCCATCGGCGGGCGCTACACGGTGCGCGGCTTCGATGGCGAGACGAGCTTGCTGGGTGAGCGCGGCTGGCTCATCCGCAATGACATCGGCTGGGCCGTTGGGCAGAGCGGGGCGGAGCTTTATGCAGGCATGGACTACGGCCATGTCGGCGGCCGTTCGACGGTCGACCTGCTGGGGCGCAGCCTTGCTGGCGCAGTCATCGGCGTGCGCGGCCAGTGGACCAAGCTGAGCTACGACTTTTTCGTTGGCGCGCCGATCAGCAAGCCGGAGGGCTATCGCACTGCCAAGGTCACTCTTGGCTTCAACCTCAACGCTAGTTTCTGATCACTACAAAAAGGGAGTTTAAAAAATGAGAAAACAAACAATTGCAACGACGGTCACCATGCTCGCACTTGGCGCGCTCAGCGGTTGCGGAGGCGGAGGCGGAGGCGGAGGCGGAGGCGGAGGAGGTGGTGGCGGCAGTCTCGCCCCATTCGCCGGTGTGACCGCACCCGCACCAGCATCAGAGTCCGCGTCGCCTCCTGCTGCGGCACCCGCGCCCGTTCCCGGTCCTGTTTCGTCATCATCGATCGCAACGACGACAACGTTCATCAAGCGTGCGCTCGATACCGTGAGCCCCATCGCGGCCAACGGCGATATGGATATCCGCTTGTCTCCGGATCTTGCAGCTGCTTTCAGCGTCTCTTACACCCTCGAAAAGCCGGACGGAAGCAACGCGGTCCCAATCTCTCAGCATGCTGGTTCGGCGGGCGTCTTCTTTCCGAAGACGCCTGCGTTGATCAAGTTGCTGATGCCCGCCCAGACCGCACCCGGCTCCTATGTCCTGAGAGCCAAGGGGCAAGCTTTCGATCCGGTGACATCCGCACTGGTGACTCTCGAAGCGACGCTGCCGGTCGAACTCAATACGCTCGCCCTGAACCTGACGAGCTTGAGCTACTCGAGTGGCCTGATCATCGGTGGCTCGCCTCGCCTCATGCCCTTGACTTACACCAGCGCCGTGGACGGCACGCTGTTCGTTTATCCGCTTGGGCAACCATCCGCCGTGTGTACCGCGAAAACGGCGACCGAGTTGGCCGCGATACCTAACGTGCAGTCCCACGCCGTCACAGGCTCGATCAATTCCTCCTCCGGCACCTTCGGGCCCGCGACCCAGTTCGCCGATGCGGACACCGCGTGCCTGCAGTTTGTCCGCACGAGCGACGCGGGGGCCGAAGCTCCCTACACCTTCAACCTTCGGTACGAGTCCTTGCCAACGTCCGGTGACCTGCTCCTCGCATTGGGGGCGGACCCTGTGGCAGTCCCCAAGGAGGCGGTCAGCCTTGTCTCTCTTCCTTGGGCCACGAACAACGGTGGCTTCTTCGACTGGTTGGAACGGCGCCAGGTTTTCACGGCCGGCAACTTGCTCGAGCAAGCCACAGCCAATAGCTCACGCATCGGCTTCGAGCAGGCTGGCGGGACATGGCAATACAGACTGTCAGCACCTGTCGCGACCGATCACCCGTTCTATGTTGCCAAGATCGAAGGGCGGCCGCCGATGGTCTTCTTTGCGAAGCCCTGAGGTTCTGCTGCGACGGCCTGTGCATTCCGTGGTTTGAACCGAATGCATGAAGGTCCGCAGGCGTCTGCTGGATCCTCATTCGAGCGCTGCCGGCGCGACCATCCGCAGCAACAACGGCTGCCGCGCGCGCCCTTGGCGAAGCGCCATAGGGCGGCATGGAGTTCGCGGATCGCGTTGCCGGGGTCGTCGCTTTTTGCTTGTCGCTCGTCCGCACGCGCGTCAGCCCGCCTTGCGAAACGTAAGGTTGATGCGCCTCGCCCCCAGCACCGCATGCGGCGCGTCTTTCAGCGGAAGCACGCCGTGGTAACGCAACCGGTCTTCACCGCCCCAGACGACGACATCGCCATGCACCAGCGGCACGCGCACGGCCTTGTCGCCGCGCGCCAGGCCGCCGAACAAGAACACGGCGGGCATGCCGAGTGACACCGACACGATGGGCGCGCCGTAGTCGTGTTCGTCCTTGTCCTGGTGCATCGACAGCCGCGCACCGGGCGCGTAGCGGTTGACGAGGCAGGCGTCGGGCGCGAAGCCGTCGAAGCCGGCGGCCGACGCGGCTTCGCGCGCGAGCCGCTTGAACGTCTCGGGCATGGCGGGCCAGGGGCGGCCGGTGTCGGGGTCGGTGGGGCTGTAGCGGTAGCCGCGCCGGTCGCTGGTCCAGCCGAGCGCGCCGCAGTTGGTCAGCGCGACGGACATGGTGAAGCCGCCCGGCGTGACGAGGTGGCGGAAGGGCGCGCGTTCTTCCAGCGCGCCGATGGCGGGCAGCAGCTCATCGACGAAGGGCAGGGCGAAGCCGGGCAGCACGAAGGCGCCGGGGCCCAGCGGCTCGCGGGCTTCGCGCGGCGGGTCGTCGAACAGGGCGAGCGTTGTCGTTGTCATCGTCGTCGTCGTCGTCGTCGTCGTCGTCGTCGTCGTCGTCGTCGTCATGTTGCCCATTCTCGCCAGCACGGTGCGCGGCGCACGCAGGTGGGCGCTTTGCATTCAACTTGTCACAAATCGCCACTAGCATCCGTTCGACAAAAAGTAGTAGTACGGCACGGCGGTTCTCGCCGGCCCGCAATTTCCATTTCGTGACAGGACCCGGCATGTTTCGCGTTGCTCGGTCGCGGTGGGCTTGTGTCTTGACCTTGATCTTCGGAATCCTGTCCCTTGCTGCATCCCTCGCCACTGCCGATTCACCCGTCCGCTCGCCGGACGCGGCCAAGCCAGTGAGCTTCGACATTCCCGCGCAGCCGCTGGCCGCCGCGTTGCAGGCGTTCGCGCAAGTGACAGGGCAGTCGGTGTTCTTCGACGGGCAGTTGGCGGCGGGGCTCGAATCGGTGGCGGTGCGCGGGGAGTTCGCGCCGCGCGACGCACTGCAGCGCCTGCTGTCGGGCACGCGGCTCGCGGCGCGCTATGCCGACGAGACCACGTTCACGCTGGTCGAGGCCGAAGCACCGCCGCAGCCCGCGGCCGCGCCATCCGCCGCATCGCAGGCCGCAGCCGCACGCGACGACGGCAACGCCCGCATCGTGCAGCAGGCGCTGGAGCGCACGCTGTGCCGCTGGCCGCGCGCGCAGCCCGGCGGCTATCGCGCGCTGGTGCAGCTGTGGGTCGGCCCGGCCGGCCACGTGCGGCGCACGCGCCTGCTGACCTCGACCGGCGCCCCACAACGCGACGCGGCGCTCGAGTCGGCGATGAACACGCTCGTGCTGACTCCGCCCGCGGACGGCGGCGCCGCCGACGAGCCGCTCACCATCCTGCTGCTGCCCCGCACCGAGGGCAGCACCGACGTCTGCGCGGGCGTGGCGCCCGCCGCTTCGCCCTGAGCGCGCCGTGGATTCGCAAGACACCCCCGGCTTCCTGCGCGGCCTGCTGACGAGCCGCTACCTCGACTTTCGCAACCGCCTGCGCCGCCGCTTCGGTTCCGAGGATGTGGCCGACGACGTGCTGCACGAGACCTGGCTGCGCGTGCACCGCATGAGCGACCCCGGCCCGGTGCAAAGCCCGATGGCCTACCTGCTGCGCATCGCGTCGAACGTGGCGGAGGACAAGCGCATCGCCAACGGCCGCCTGCTCGATTTCGTCGAGGTCGAGGAGCTGCTGCACTTTGCCGACGAGAGCCGCGACCCCGCGCGCGTGTCCGAAGCGCGCAGCGAGGTGCAGGCGCTTGAGCGCGCGCTGGAAGAGCTGCCGCGCCGCCGCCGAGAAATTTTCCTGGCCTCGCGCGTGGACGAGACGCCGCACAAGGACATTGCGCTGCGCTACGGCGTTTCGGTGCGCATCGTCGAGCGCGAGGTGAAGGCTGCGCTGGTGCATTGCGCGGGCCGTTTGGGGCGAGATGTGATCCAGAGGTTCGGTCCCGGGGCGGGAAAACAGTCAGTAGTAGAAGAATGACGGCCATGACCACCCCGCCCGACGACCTTGCCGCCCTGGAAGCCCAGGCGCGGGACTGGCTCGTGCGCCTGACGTCGGGCCGGGCCACCACGGTGGACGCACAGGACTTCAAGCGCTGGTGCGGCCAGAGCCCGCTGCACGCGCAGGTGATGGCCGAGATGACGCGGCTGTGGGACACGGCCCGCCCCGCCGCCGAGGCGGTGGCGCAGCGCATGCGCGCGGCCGAGCCTTCGCCGCGCGCGGCCGTGGTGGCGGTGGCGCACCCCGGGCGCCGCTACTTCCTGGGCGCCGCGCTGGCGGCCGGCGTGACGGCTTTCGTGGTGGTGCGCCCACCGGCCCGGCTGTGGCCCGCGCTGTCCGACATGACGGCCGACTACAGCACCGCCACCGGCGAGCAGCGCCAGGTGGTGCTGGCCGATTCGGTGGTGGTCGAGATGAACACGCAGACCAGCTTCAACCTCGCGCGCACCGCCGAAGGCGAACCCGCCGCGCTCGACCTGCTGGCCGGCGAGGCGCAGGTGCTGCTCGACAGCGCGCGCGCCGCGCCGTTCACGCTGACGGTCGGCGGGGGCAAACTGGTGGCCGCGGCGGGCAGCCGCTTCAACGTGCGCGCCACCGGCCCCGAGGTGTGCGTGACCTGCCTGGCCGGTTCGGTCGAGCTGGACTACGGCGGCCGCGTGCTGGTCGCGCGCGAGGCGCAGCAGCTCAACTACGGCGAGCGCCGTGCCGAGGTGGCGCGCACGCCCGACCTCTGGGCGGTGAACGCATGGCGCGACCGCGTGCTGGTGTTCAACGACACGCCGCTGGCGGCCGTGGTCGACGAGATCAACCGCTACCGCCCCGGCCGGCTGATCGTCACCAACGCCGAGCTGGGCCGGCGCAAGGTGCAGGCGCGGCTGCGGCTGGAGCAGCTCGCGCGCGTCGAGACGCTGATCGGCGCGAGCTACGGCGCCAAGGTCACGACGCTGCCGGCCGGCATCGTGCTGCTCGGCTGAATCAGCGCGCCGGCAGTGCGTGTGCACGCCTGCACGCGCTTCGTGACACGGCCGTGAAAAACAACGCCGCTCCCGTCACTCCGGAAATTTTTCCTGTCTTTTGCAATGACCGTGTCGGTCGCATCCGGCGAGCCCGGTCTCTTAACCAGAGCACGGCGCCGCAATGCCGCCGCGCCACGCAATCACGCGAACGGGTTTTCCTCTGGGGTATGAAATGAGCAAACAGACATTCCGCCGCGCACCGGTCGCGCACGCGGCCGCCATCGCACTGGCCATGGCGGGACTGGCCGGCAACGCACATGCGCAGCGCGCATTCAGCGCCGCGTGGATGGCGCAGAAGAACGTGGCGCAGGGCACCGCCGCGGCCACGGGCTACCTGCCCAACGGCACGCCCGCGTCGCTGCTGACGAACCCGCTCGCGCAGCAGCAGAAGGCCAACGAACAGCTGCAGCGTTCGCTCGGCAACCTCAACCTCGCGGCGCAAGCGATTGCCGCGCAGCAGGCGGCGCAGGCAGCGGCGCGATTGGCCGCACAGAACGCCGGCGGCGACGTGCCCGACGGCCTGGCAGACGGCGGCCTGAAGGTCGACAGCAACAGCCTCACGGCCGGTTGGCACAACGCGCTGGCACCCAAGGCCGACAGCGCCGCCGGCCGCACCACGGTGACGGTGCAGCAGACCGGCGACAAGGCCATCCTGAACTGGGAGACCTTCAACGTCGGCAAGAACACGACGGTCGAATTCAAGCAGCAGGCCGACTGGGCCGTGCTCAACCGCGTGAACGATCCGGCCGCGCGGCCTTCGCGCATCCAGGGGCAGGTCAAGGGCGACGGCACGGTGCTCATCGCCAACCGCAACGGCATCGTGTTCAGCGGCACCAGCCAGGTCGACACGCGCAACCTGGTGGCGGCCGCCGCGCACATCTCCGACGCGCAGTTCGGTGCCAACGGCATCTACTCGAACGGCACCACGCCCACCTTCAGCAACGCGCAAGGCAAGGTGGAGGTGCAGGCGGGCGCCCGCATCGCCACGCGCGCCCCGACAGTTTCGACGGACGGCGGCGGCTACGTGCTGCTGGTCGGCCAGGAAGTGCACAACGCCGGCGACATCGCCACGCCAAGGGGCCAGGCGGCGCTTGCCGCGGGCGACAGCTTCCTCATCAAGAAGGGCGCGGGCACCGGCGGCAACCAGGCCTCCAGCACCCGCGGCAACGAGGTCACGCCGCAGTTCAACACCGACAGCCTCGCGGGCAAGGTCACCAACACCGGGCTGATCGTCGCGCGCGAAGGCGACGTGACGATGGCCGGGCGCGACGTGCGGCAAAACGGCGTGGCCGTTGCCACCACCACGGTCAACACGCGCGGCACGGTCCACCTCAATGCGCTGGGTGCGGACGGCAAGGTCACGCTCGGCCCGGGCGCCGCCACCGTCGTGGCGATCGAGGACGACGGGAAGACCACGGCGCTGAACAGCCAGCGCGACGGCCTGCGCGGGCCCGCGTTGCCCGAACCCAACCAGGACGTGGCGGTGGTGCGCGACCGGCGCGACCAGTCGCGCATCGAGATCGCCAGCAGCGGCACGGTCGACTTCCAGGCCGACTCGCTGACGCTGGCCACCGGCGGCCAGATCGCGGTCACGGCGGCCGCGCGCAGCCTGGTGCGCGACCGCGCGAAGATCGACGTCTCGGGCGCGGTGGGCGTGAACCTGGCGATGGAGAGCAACAACGTCAAGGTCAACGTGCAGGGCAACGAGCAGCGCGACGCGCCGCTCAACCGCGACGGCAAGAGCCTGAACAACCTCGACGTGTGGATCGACCGGCGCAGCCTGGTGCTGGTGCCCAAGGGCACCAACGGCTACGCCAGCGACCGCTGGTACACGGCGGGCGGCCTGCTGGAAGTGGGCGGCTATCTCGGCACCGAGGGCCACACCGTCGGCGAATGGATGGCGCAGGGCGGCACCGTCAGCTTCGGCGGCGCGGAGGTCGTCACCCAGGCGGGCTCCAACATCAACCTCTCGGGCGGCACGCTCAATGTGCAGACGGGCTTCATCCGCCAGACCTGGCTCAAGGGCGCGGACGGGCGCCTCTACGAGGTGTCGAAGGCGCCGGGCGACCAGCGCTACGAAGGGCTCTACCGCGGCTTCGAGGACGAGCACAAGCGCTGGGGCGACAAGAACACGGGCTACTTCTACAACCCGCTGATCGGCCCGCAGAAGCGGCTGGAGAACGGCTACACCGTCGGGCGCGACGCCGGCAAGCTGGTCGTTGCCACCGGCGCGGCGGTGCTCGAGGGAGACATCACCAGCGAAGCCTTCCAGGGCGCGCGGCAGACCCAGGCGCCGCAGGCGGATGTGGACGGCTACAACCAGTCGCACAACGCGGCCTCGCAGCGGGGCCAGCTCGTCATCGGCGACTACATGCCGATGTTCGACCGGCGCAACGGTGCGCTGAACCACGTGCTGACCGCCGCGCTGGACCGGGTGGAGCTGAAGGAGACCGCCGAGCGCGTCGCCGCCGCGCTGGACCTCGACACGGCCCTGCCCGCCGAGCGCAAGGACAAGCTGGTGCTCGACACCGCGCAACTCAACGGCATGGCGCTGGGCGCCGTGCGCATCGCCGCGCGCGAGAAGATCGAGGTCAACGCCGACCTGCGGGTGGCCTCGGGCGGCAACATCACGCTGTACGGCAACGACGTCGCGGTGCAGGCGAACCTCACGGCCCACGGCGGCAGCATGGCGCTGGGCAACGTGCTCTCCCAGGTGGGCGTCAGCGGCCGGGTCGACATGCTCGTCAACCCGGCGAAGCCCTTGGGCAACGTCATGCTGGCCGACGGCGTGACGCTGGACGCCAGCGGCCTGTGGAGCAACCTGGAGCTCGACCCGTTCGCGCAGGACGTCGCCTATGCGAACGGCGGCAGCGTGGCGATTCGCGCCAGCGGCGACGTGGCGCTGCAACGCGACAGCACGATCGACGTGACCTCGGGCGCGGTCATGCGCATGGGCGGCAAGACACAGGGCGGCAAGGGCGGCAGCGTGCGGCTGGCGACCACCACGCGCACGGGCAGCCTTCGCCTGGACCCCGAAGCGCGGTTGCGCGGCTATGGCGTGGCGGGCGGCGGCACGCTGTCGCTGGAGGCGGCCAAGGTGTTGATCTCCGACCAGGCAGGCGGCACCGACGCCGGCACGCTGGTGCTGGGCGGCAACTTCTTCGACAAGGGCTTCTCCGCCTACGAGGTCGTCGGCGGCGACGGCCTGAGCGTGGCCGAGGGTACGCAGGTCGATGTGACGATGCCGGTGTACCGCTTCAGGGACGACGCGCGCAGCGTGCCGACCGCCGGCGGTTCCGCGCAAGCCCTGGCGCTGTGGGCCCAGCCGCTCTACCAGGAAGACGCGGCCAAGGGCGTGCTGTTGCAGCGCAAGGGCGCGAGCCTGACCCTGCAGGCGGGCCGCAGCCTGCTCGGCGAGATCGATCCCCTGACCGGCTCGCTGCTCATCGGGCGCGGTGCGCGCATCGAGGTCGATCCCGGGCAGACCATCGCGCTGCGCGGCGCGGGCCAGATCACCGTCGACGCGACGCTCGTCGCGCACGGCGGCAGCATCGACGTTCGCCAGCAGCAATACGGCCTGGTCGATCCGGCCCAGGAAACGCCGCGGGCCGACGGCAAGGTGCACACGCGCTCGATCTGGATCGGCGACAACGCCGTGCTCGACGTGTCGGGCCGCGCGCGCACGGCCGTCGATGCGCACGGCCGTCGCTACGGCGATGTGGATGCCGGCGGCAACATCGTGATCGGCGGCGTGATCGACCGCGACCGCGCCATCGCCAGCTCGGCCGACGCCTACGTGATCGTGCGGCCGGGCGCCAGGCTCGACGCCTCCGGCGCGCAGGCGACGCTCGATGTGCCGGGCCAGGGGCGCACGAACATCGCCACCGACGGCGGGCGCATCTCGCTGAGCTCGTACCTCGGCCTGTACATCGACGGCTCGCTGCGCGCGGCGGCCGGCGGCGCGGGCGCGGCGGGCGGCTCGCTGGACATTGCGCTCGAATCGCCGCTGTACCGCAGCATCGGCCTGGACCGGGCGCAGCAGGCGACCATCGTTCCGCGCGAGCTGACGCTGGTGCAATCGCAGGCGCCGCTGCTGGCACAGGACCTGGCGCCCGGCCAGGCGGACGCGGCGCTGCGCTATGGCAAGACCCGGCTCTCGGCCGACCGGCTGAGCGCCGGCGGTTTCGACAACCTCGCGCTGCTGGCCAACGGCCAGTTGTCCTTCGACGGCGACGTGAGCCTGCGCATGGGCCAGAGCCTGTCGCTTTTCTCGAGCTCGCTCTCGCTGGCCGAGTCGTCCATTGCCAATGCGCGCGTGCAGCTGGCGGCGCCCTACGTCAAGCTGTCGGGCACCGGCTTGTACTACGCGGCGGGCAGTGGCGCGGTGCGTCCCGGCATCCAGCACGGCATGACGCCGCTGGACTCCAAGGCGGCGTTCTCGGTGCAGGCGGGCCGGATGCTCGACCTGGGCAACGGCATTTCCTTCGGCACCTCGGGCAGCTATGCCGAACACACCGAGCTCACGCCGGTGCGCGTCGAGCGGCGCGGCTTCGAGAACGTCGAGCTGGCAAGCGACGGCGACATCCGCTTCCTCGCGCCCAACAACGCCGATGCGCGCTCGCGCCTGTGGACGCGCGGCAGCCTCACGCTCGCCGCGGCGCAGCTCTATCCGGAGACCGGGGCCATCGCGCAGGTGAACGCGGGCTACCGCATGGACCCGGTGGTGCTCAGGCCTGTCTATGACCCTGGCAGCGTGCTGCGCATCGAGCGCCGCGGCCAGGCGCCGGCCGGCGTTCCGTATTCGGCCTTCGGCGCGCTCGAATTCGCCGCCGCGGTGATCGAGCAGGGCGGCGTGATCCGCGCGCCGCTCGGCAACATCACCCTGGGCACCGACAACTCGCAGGGCACGAAGCGCGTGGCGCTGCTGCCGGGCAGCATCACGTCGGTCAGCGGCGCGGGGCTGGTCATGCCTTATGGCGGCACCACCGACGGCATCGCCTACCAATACGACGGCCGCCCGGCGGCGCTCAAGGGCGCGGACAGCGGCGCGGGCATCCGCCTGGGCGCCGAACTGGTGGACGTGCAGGCGGGCGCGCTGCTCGATCTTTCGGGCGGCGGCGAGCTCACCGGCGCGGGCTTCGTGGCGGGCCGCGGCGGCTCGACCGACGCGCGCTTCCATCCGCTCATGCAGATCGGCGCCGACGGCCGTTTCTCGCTGCCCTCGCTGTCCACCAATGCGGTGTATGCCATCGTTCCCGGCGTGCAGCCGCTGGCCGCGCCGGCCGGCGGCCCGGCGGGCGCGTCGAAGGCGGGCATCGGGCGGCAGATCACCATCGGCGCCGGGGTGCCGGGCCTGCCTGCGGGCACCTACACGCTGATGCCGTCGACCTATGCGCTGCTGCCGGGCGCCTTCCGCGTGGAGCTCAACGGCGCCCCCGGAAGCAAGGGCGCCGGCGCGCAGCCGCTGGCGATGCGCAACGGTTCCTGGTCGAGCAGCGGCCAGCTGTCGGTGGCCGGCACGGGCCTGCGCGACAGCCTGTCCAGCCAGGTGATCCTGACGCCGGCCGCCGTGCTGCGCACCTATGCGCAGTACAACGAAACGAGCTATGCCGATTTCGTGCGCGCCGACGCCGCGCGCCTGGGCGTGCCGCGCGCGGTGCTGCCGGCCGATGCCGGATCGCTGGCTTTCGTGCTGAGCAGCGGCAACGACGACGTGTCCCTGAACTTCGAGGGCCTGGCCCGCTTCCAGGCGGCGCAGGGCGGCCGCGGCGGCACGGCCATGGTGCTCGGCGGGAGCATCGAGGTGCTGGGCGCGGGCCAGCGCCACACCCCGGGCTTCGACGGCGCCTCGGTCCGTTCGGACACGCTCAACGCGCTCGGCGCCGGCCGGCTGGTGGTCGGCGCGACGCCGCTGGTGGTCTACGGCCAGCAGGGGCGCTATGTCAACTTCTCCTCGCCGGCCAGTGACGTGGTGCTGCGCGCGGGTGCCTCGCTGCAGGCGCCGGAGGTTTTCCTGGCGGGCCGCGACCTGGTCGTCGAGGCCGGCGCCGGCATCTCCACGCTGGGCCGGGGCGACGCGATCTACGACGCGTCCTCGGGCTTCGTCTACCAGCCCGGCACCACGAGCCTGCTGGCCGTGTCGAACGGCCGGCTCGACGTGCTGGCGCCGCAGGCGCCCGCCATCGGCAGCACGGGCTCGATCCGCCTGGGCGTGTGCGCGCTGCCGTCTTGCGACAGAAGCAGCACCTTCTATTCGGAGGGCACGATCACGGCGGCCACCAACGGCGCCTTCGAGCTCGACGAAGCCGCGCGCTACGGCACGCGCCACCTCGCGCTGGCGGTGAGCGGCGTGAACGCGGGCACCAGGCAGTCGCTGGCCGACGCGCAGGCGCGCGGCGTGCTCGCCGGCGGCCTCACGCTGACGCAGGACCTGCTGCAGCGCCTGCTGAACGGCGACACCAGCACCGGCGCGCCGGCGCTCGAATCGCTCACGCTCACCGTGCGCGACGCCATCAACTTCTACGGCAACGTCACGCTCGACACCATCGACCCGGCCACCGGCAAGTCGCGGGTCGACTCGCTGGTGCTCAGCACGCCCGCGATCTACGGCGCGGGCGGCGCGGGCGACGTGGCGACCATCCGCACGCAGAACCTGATCTGGAGCGGCGCGACCCAGCTTCCCGGCACGGTGATCAGCGGCGGCGCGGGCACCGGCAGCGGCACGCTCGACATCCAGGCGGCGCGCATCGACCTTGGCGGCGCGCCTCACACCGTGAGCAACGGCCAGGACGACGATGCGCGCCTTGCGCTCGGCTTCGCCACCGTGAAGCTGGGCGCCAGCGAGCGCCTGAGCACCAACCGCAAGGGCAGCCTGTCGGTCTACCAGAGCCAGGGCGCCTATGAAGAAGGCAAGGGCTACGCCTACAGCGGCGGCAACCTGGAGATCACGACGCCGCTGGTCACGGGCGACGCGGGCTCGGTCGGCCGCATCACCGCCGGCGGCACCTTGCGCATCGGCGCGCCCGAGGGCGGCCGGCTCGACGCCGCCGCGGCCAAACGCATCCAGGCATTGGGCGCGGACCTCGCGTTCAACGCGCGCAGCATCGTGCTGGACTCGGCCATCGTGCTGCCCAGCGGCAAGCTCGCGATGACGGCGCAGGACGACCTCACGCTGGCCGACGGCGCGCTCATCGATGTCTCGGGCCGCAAGCTGTCCTTCAACGACGTCGACAAGTTCAGCTGGGGCGGCGACGTCGGCCTGGAGAGCCAGGCCGGCGGCATCCGCCAGGCGGCGGGCGCCACCATCGACCTGTCGGCGCAGGGCAACCGCGCCGGCACGCTCAAGGCCGTGGCGCTCGGCGCGTCGGCCGGTGTGGTGGACCTGCAGGGCCGCATCCTCGGCGCGAGCAGCGGCCACTACGACGCGGGCGGCACGATGGTGCCGTTCAAGGCTGGCGGCGTGGACATCCGCGCGCAGCGCCTGGGCGACAGCGGCACGCTGACCGACCAGTTCGCGGCGCTCAACCAGCGCCTGAACGACGGCGCGGTGTCCGGCAGCCGCAGCTTCCAGCTGAAGCAGGGCGATCTCGTCATCGGCGGCGGCCTGAAGGCCGGCGAGGTGAGCGTGTCCGTCGACAACGGCAGCCTCGCGGTGCTGGGCACCATCGACGCCAGCGGCGAACGCGTGGGCAGCATCCGCCTGGCGGGCAGGAACGGCCTGACGATCGGCGGCAGTGCCTTGCTCGACGCGCACGGCACCGTGCTGCGCGTGGACAGCCGCGGCAAGATCATCGACGCGCCCAACCGCGCCATGGTCGAGCTCGACGGCGGCGACGGCGTGCTCACGCTGGCCGGCGGCGCGCGCATCGACCTGCGCCACGGCACCGGCGCCGCCGTCGGCAGCCAGCCCGGCCAGCACGACGGCCAGAAGCGCGGCACGCTGGAGCTGTACGCGGCGCGCACCGGCGAGACCAGCGGCGACATCCGCATCGACGCCAGCGGCGGCCTGGCCATCGACGGCGCGCGCTCCATCGCCGTCAACGCCGTCTGGCGCTACGACGACACCGACCCCCTGGCCGTCATCAAGGACGGGCTGGATTCCGTGAGCGGGCGTCCGTACCGCGAGATCACGCAGGCCTACCTGGACCACAAGCACGAACAGAGCACGAAGTTCATGGACGCCGCGCTCGCCAACGGCGCGCTGCTGCACGGCAAGCTCGCCGGCCTGAACAACCCCACCTATGCCGACGCGCTGCACCTGCGCCCCGGCGTGCAGATCGTCACCGACAAAGACCTGGTGGTGCAGGGCGACCTCGACCTGTCGGGCTATCGCTACGCCAGCCTCAACCCGCGCACGCAGAAGACCGGCGTGTACGGTTCGGGCGAGGCGGGCAGCCTGGTGCTGCGCGCCGCGGGCAACATGGACATCTACGGCAGCATCAACGACGGCTTCGCGCCGCCGCCGCTGACGCCCGAGGAGAACGGCTGGGCGCTGGTGCCGGGCGTGCAGCCCTACAGCGGCGACCTGGTGCTGCCGATCGGCGGCGTGCGCCTGGCCGAGGGCACGGCGTTTCCGTCGGGTGCCACGCTGAACTACGACCTGCCGATGCAGGCGCTCACGCTGGGCGAGGCCGTGCGGCTGCCCGCCGCCGGGGCACTGGCACAACCGTTCACGGTGCCCGCGGGCACCGTGCTGTCCGGCGACGTGCGCGACGCCTCGGGCAACCTGCTGCATGCGCGCGGCACCTTGCTGAAAGAGGCCATGGTGCTGCCCGCGGGCACGCAACTGGGCGCCGGCATGGCGCTGCCCAAGGGCACCGCGCTGGCCGCCATGCGCTGGCCCAAGGGCGTGCCGCTGCCGGTCGCGTTCGAGAACGACGTCGCGCGCCGCAACGTGCTGCTCGGCGGCACGCTCGAGCTGCAGCGCGGCGCGCTCATTCCGTCGACCACCCGGGTCGTGCTCGAGAGCGGCGTGGGCTACATCGAACTGCGCCCCGACAGCGACGGCACGCGCGGGCGCAACTGGGCGCTGGCACCGATGCTCGCGGCCGGCAGCGAGTCGTGGTCGGTGCGGCTGGTGGCCGGCGCCGACCTGGGCGCCGCCGACACGCGCATCGCGCTGGCCGGCGCCGGCAGCCTACGCCTGGCCGACACGCACTACCGCGCCACCGTCACCCAGGGCGGCGGCACGCTGGTCTGGTCGGAATTCAACAACTGGGGCATGCCCCCGGGGCGGCCGGTGACGCCGGAAGAAGAGGGGCTGTGCCCGATGATCGACCCGGGCGACTGCGTCAGCAAGAGCGGCATCGCATGGTCGCCCGACAATGGCTTCGGCTTCACGGGAGGCACACCGGTTCCCGAGGAGTTCCTGCCGGTCTGCGTGTCCACGCCCGAGAACTGCATCGACTACGGCAGCGCGGTGAAAGCCCTCGCCGCCCACGGACAGGGCATCAGCGTGGTGCGCACCGGCACCGGCGACCTCGACCTGGTCGCCTCGGGCGACGTGGACGTGCGCTCGCTCTACGGCATCTACACCGCGGGCACGCAGTCCGCGGGTGTCGCGCCCCGCTACAACCAGGCGCGCGGCACCGCGCCGGGCGCCACCAGCGTGCTGGGCACCGGCGGCGCCGACTACGAATCGCTGGTGGCGGGCGACGCCCGCGCCTACCAGGCCTGGTTCCCCGAGGCCGGCGGCAACCTGCTGGTGCGCGCGGGTGGCGACATCACGAGCGACATGCTCACCCCGCTCAACAACGACGTGGTGCAGAAGTCGAGCGTGGCGGTGGGCAACTGGCTCTGGCGCCAGGGCGACGGCAGCGCGCAGCTGCCGACCGCGTGGTGGATCAACTTCGGCAGCTACGCCGTCGACCCGAGCGGCAACCTGGGCGTCGACGCCAAGCCCTCGCTGGTGGGCTTCACCGGCTTCGGCACGCTCGGCGGCGGCAACGTGCAGGTGCAGGCCGGCGGCAACGCCGGCATGCTCGAGCGCAAGGGCACGGCGCGCAGCCAGGGACTGGTGGTGGCGGTCGGCAGCACCGGCCGCGTGGCCGACGACGGCAGCCTCGTGCTCACCGGCGGCGGCGACATCGACGTGCGCATCGGCGGCGGCGTCAACAGCTCGCAGCTGGCGCGCGGCAATGCCAACGGCACCGACAAGCCGAACCACGACCTGCAGGGCGCGCTGGTCAACCTGCGCGGCGCCACGCAGCTGAGCGCGGCCTCGGTCGGCGGCATGATTTTGGGCGGGCGCGACCTGAAGGACCCGCGCGCCTTCGACCCCTTCACCTCGAACCGCGCCGAGTCGACCGGCGGCCTCGTGCTGATGCCCGGCGACTCGGCCATGCGCATCGACACCCTGGGCGACCTGGTGGTGGGCGGTGCGGGCGACCCCGGCCGCGTGCGCCTGATGAACAGCTCGCCCTTCGCGTCGTACGGCGGCGGCGGCCTGAGCTGGTTCTCGCTGTGGACCGGGCGCACCGCCATCGACCTGTTCTCGGCCGGCGGCAGCCTCACGCCCAGCACGCAGATGAGCGAGGGCACGGCCACCAGCATCGTCACCGGCACCAACGTCGCGCCCACCGACTTCCGCTTCGTCTACCCGGCGATCCTGCGCGCGGTGGCCGCGGGCGGCAGCATCTACAGCGGCTCCTCGGCCAATGCGGCGGATGTGGGCACCAACGAGTCCACCTCGCGGTACTCGCTGCTGCTCGCGCCGTCGCGCAGCGGCCAGCTCGAGCTGCTGGCCGGCGACTCGATGTACATGGGCAACTACGCCATCAACCAGTCGGGCGCGGACCCGGCGCAGATGCCCGGTCCGCTGAAGCCCGCGTTCGCCGGCTTCAACGGCAACCAGCGCGTGGCCGACAACCTGGGCGCCGGCGGCCTGGAGGTGAACGCGCGCACCGACCCGTTCCGCCTGTTCGCCTTCGTCCCCGAGACCTATGCGCTCGGGGCGGCCGGCGCGCCGAGTACGCCGACCACGCCGGCGCGCTTCTATGCGCTGAACGGCGACATCGTCGGCCTGCGAAGCGGCGAGATCCTGCAGCGCAGGGACGGCGCGACCTGGTACGAGGCCGCCGCGCCGGCCTGGGTGATCGCGGGGCGCGACATCGTGAGCGCGGGCACCGAGCTCGGACGGCCCACCCCCGTGAGCCTGGGCACCGGCGCGAAGAACGACGCGAACTCCAGCGGCAACCTGGCCGTCCACGGCCATGCGCAGGATGTCTCGCGCATGGTGGCGGGCCGCGACATCCTGTACAGCAGCTTCAACGTGGCGGGCCCCGGCACATTGGAAGTCACGGCGGGCCGCAACATCGTCATGGAAGACCGCGCTTCCGTCGCCAGCCTGGGCCCGGTGACGCCGGGCGACAAGCGCCCGGGCGCGAGCATCGCCATGATGGCCGGCACCGGCGCACAGGGCGCCGACTACGCGGGCTTCCTCGCGCGCTACCTCGATGCGGCCAACCGCGCCCAGGCCGGCACGCCGCTGGCCGACCAGCCGGGCAAGGTCGTGAAGACCTACGAAGCCGAATTGCGCGAATGGCTCGCCGACAGGAACAACGGCCTGGGCTTCAGCGGCACGGCGGACGAGGCGCAGGCCTTCTTCGACGCACTGCCGGCCGAGCAGCAGCGCGTGTTCGCGCGGCAGGTGTACTTCGCCGAGCTGAAGGCCGGCGGGCGCGAGTACAACGACGCGGACGGCGCGCGCTACGGCAGCTACCTGCGCGGGCGCAACGCCATCGCGGCGCTGTTCCCCGAGGCCGACGCCGCCGGCCAGGCCGTCAGCTACCGCGGCGGCATCACGATGTACGGCCCGTCCGGCGTCAACACGCTGTTCGGCGGCAATATCCAGATGCTGACGCCGGGCGGAATGCAGCTGTTCGGCATCGAGGGCAATGCGCCGGTGGCCAAGGGCGGCATCACGCCCGGGGTCATCACGCAAGGCAAGGGCGACATCTCGCTGTACTCGCTGGGCAGCATCCTGCTGGGCCAGAGCCGCATCATGACCACCTTCGGCGGGCACATCCTCGGATGGTCGGCCGAAGGCGACATCAACGCCGGGCGCGGCTCCAAGACCACGGTGGTCTACACGCCGCCCAAGCGCGAATACGACCAGTGGGGCAACGTGACCCTGTCGTCGAACGTGCCGAGCACCGGCGCGGGCATTGCCACGCTGGCGCCGATTCCGGAAGTGCCGGCCGGCGACATCGACCTGATCGCGCCGCTGGGCACCATCGACGCGGGCGAGGCCGGCATCCGCGTGTCGGGCAACGTGAACCTCGCGGCCCTGCAGGTGGTCAACGCGGCCAACATCGCGGTCAAGGGCGAGTCGGTGGGCATCCCGACGATCGCGGCGGTGAACGTGGGCGCGCTCACCAACGCCAGCGCCGCCGCATCGCAGGCCGCGGTTGCCGCGCAGGACGTGCTGCAGCGCGAACGCGCAGCGACGCGGCAGAGCCTGCCTTCGGTGTTCACCGTGCGCGTGCTGGGCTTCGGCAACGAAGAAGCCGGCGCCTCGGCACCGGCCGAACCGCGCGCCGTGGCCACCAAGGTCGGCTACGACGTGAACAGCCCGGTGCAGGTGCTGGGGCGCGGGGCGCTGCCCGAGGCGCAGAAGGCGAAGCTCACGGCGCGGGAGCGGCAGTTGCTGGGGCAGTGAGGGCGGACGGGCCGTGGACGGTCGAGAAGCCGGCCGTCCACGGCTTCGCGCCGCGAGCGGTTAGACGAACTCGCCGAAGCTTGCGACCTGTTCGAGGTTCGGGTCCAGCGCGCGCTCCAGCCATAGCTCGTACCAGTCGAGGAAGGTGAGTGGCGCGCGAGTCCCGGGATAACCCCCAGCTTTACATGAAGTTTTTATGACAAACGGCAGTCCGGCGGGCCGCATTCCGTCTTAGTCGCAGAGCCTCCGCGATTGCCTTCATGCCCCCCGCCAACTTCTTCGTCCGCCTTTGCCTGCCGCTGCTTGCGGCATGGCTCCTGGCATCCACCGCCGCCTTCGCGGACACCAGCAGCAGCATCAACACCCAGCCGCCCGAAGCCAACGCCAGCGGCGTCTTCCTCAACGAAGCCGGCGACGTGCTCACCGCGCGGCATGCCGTGTCGGGTTGCCATTCGCTCTTCGCCCTCAAGGGCGGCCACGTCTCGCAGGCCAGCGTGATCGCCGAGAGCCCGGAGCTCGACCTCGCGGTGCTGCGCACCACCCTCAAGCCCTACCTCAGCGCCACGCTCGCGCTCGGCGACGCCGCGCCCGCGCAAAGCGTCGGCGTGTTCACCGAGGCCTATGCGGTGCTGCAGAACCTGCCCAACCGTTCCGCCTTGCTCAGCAACGCCATGACCGTGCCCGGCGCCGAGGGCCTGCAGCTGCTCTCGGGCGTGAAGCCCGGCGCCAGTGGCAGCGCGGTGCTCGGGGCCGACGGCCTGCTGCTGGGCGTGGTGGTGGAGCGCGTGGCCGCGGCGCCGCATGCGAGCGGCATGGTGCTGAGCCGCGCGGCCTCGGCCAGCGGCGTGACCGGCGCCACGCAGGTGCGCGCGGTGCCGGCGTCGCGGGTGCGGCAGTTCCTGGACCGTCACGGCATCGCCTTTGCCGCCAGCGACAGTCCCCAGTTGAGCCCGATGCAATCGCCCGCCGCACGGGCCTCGACCCTGTCGGTCGGCGTGCTGTGCGGCTGAGCCTTCTTCCTTTCACGAACACCCATGAACGCTTCCGCCTCGAAAAACAAACCCCGCTGGGGCCGCCTGCGCCTGGCGCTCGGCTGGCTCGGCCTGGGCATCGCCAGCGCCACCGTGCCCATCGCCGCCCCGGCGCAGACGCAGCAGCAGGTGCCGCAGCACTGGATCAGCTATGCCAACCTGGCCGGCAACCAGCTGCAGTCGTCGCTGAGCGACCCCGCCAACGAAACCGTGGTGCGCCTGCACGCATGGATGCAGGAGCGCATGCTCAAGGAAGGCCAGACGGCGCCGCCGGCACCGGTGGTCGTGCGCGTGTGGGTCGCGCCCAACGGCAAGGTCGAGCGCGTGGCCTTCGACTCGCTGGGCAATGCACAGGCCGATGCCGACTTGCGCTCGCTGCTGACCGCGCAGCCGCTGGCCGAAGCGCCGCCGCGCGACATGCGCCAGCCGATGGTGCTGCAGCTGACCTTGAGCTTCGTCACCAATACCTGAGATGAGGCCACGGCTCAAACCTTTTTCAAGGCGTGACCAATCCGCGCGCCCGTCGATCCAAGGATGCGACGACCGCGCCCACCGTGCACAGGGCATCGGGTGCTCCCCGCAGCGAAATAAAGGAGGAGGGCGAAGCCCGGGGGACATTCGCGGAGGGGAGTACCCGGTGTCCTGTGCACCCGCCCTGAAGGCAACAGAACTGAGATGAAAAGAAGCACGCGCTCCTTGCTGGTAGCGGCCGTGGCCATCGCAGGCCTCGCACAAGCCCTGCCGCTGCAGGCCGCCATGCCCTGGCCCGCCTCCGGCCTGTCGCAGCTCGTGAAAGCCTACGGCCCCGCCGTGGTCCACATCGGCGTGGAGCGCCCCTCGGCACCGGCGCGCCGCTTCAGCGACCGCTGGCTGCTGCGCGTGCCCGGCACGCCGCCGCAGCAGGCGGAGGCCGACGAGAGCAGCCTGGGCACCGGCTTCCTCGTGAGCGACGACGGGCTCATCCTCACCAACGCGCACGTGGTCGCGCGCGGCACGCAGATCAACGTCAAGCTGCCCGACCGCCGCGAATTCAAGGCGCGCCTCATCGGCCTCGATGCCGTGGCCGACGTGGCGCTGCTCAAGATCGACGCCACCGGCCTGCCCACGGTTCGCATCGGCGAGCCGTCGAGCGTGGAGCCCGGCGACGGCGTGGTGGCCATCGGCTCGCCCTACGGCTTCGGCAACTCCGTCACCGCCGGCATCGTCAGCGCCAAGGGGCGGCTGCTGCCGGGCGCCGAGTACATGCAGTTCCTGCAGACCGACGTGCCGATCAACCCCGGCAACTCGGGCGGCCCGCTGTTCAACCTGCGCGGCGAAGTCATCGGCATCAACTCGCGCATCTACAGCAAGAGCGGCGGCTACCAGGGCCTGTCGTTCGCGATTCCCATCGACGCGGCCATGCGCATCAAGGACCAGCTGCTGTCGACCGGCACCGTCACGCGCGGGCGCATCGGCGTGTCGGTGCAGGAGGTGGGGCAGGCGCTGGCCGACACCTTCCGGCTGCCGCGTCCGGCCGGCGCGCTGGTCAACTACGTGGAGCCGCGCGGCGCGGCCGACAAGGGCGGGCTCAAGCCGGGCGACGTGATCGTGTCGGTGCAGGGGCGCGAGGTGGTGCAGGCGGCCGACGCGCTGGGCTTCATTGCCGAGCAGACGCCGGGCGACAGCATTCGCCTGCGCGTGTGGCGCGACCGCGCCGAGCAGATGCTCGAAGTGCGCGTGGACGGCTTCGACACGCCGCGCCTGCAGGCCGACGCAGCCGATGCGCCCTCGGCGCCGTCGCGCCTGGGCTTCGCGGTGCGGCCGCTGGCGCCGGCCGAGCGGCAGTTCCTGCGCGTCGACGGCGGGCTGCTGGTGCAGCGCGTGAACGCGGCGGCGTCGCGTGCGGGCGTGCAGCCGGGCGACCTGATCCTGGCGCTGAACGGCCAGCCCATCGACAGCGCCGAGGCGCTGGTGCAGGAGCTCGACGTGGCCGACGGCTCGGCCGCGTTGCTGGTGCAGCGCGGCAGCACGCGCATCTTCGTGCCGATCTGCGCGCGCGCGGGCATGTCGCACTGCTGAGCCAGGCGCGAGGAGGGGCGCCGTGCCGAGTCATTCGAGCGTCACGAAGCGGCCCTAGCATGCGCCTCAACATGCCCCCCGGGCGGCGGCCTTCGCCGGGCGTATCGACGAACTCATGCGGCATGACCCTCCCTTTCTTTTTCATCTGGCAAGCCTCGCGCTCGCGGGTTGTATGACCCTGCTGGCCGTGGATGCGCGCGCGCAGGCGGAAGAGGCCGCGGCCACCGGCCGCGAAAGCGGGCGCGAGCGCATGCGCTTCGACATTTCGCGCCAGCCGCTGAACGCCGCGCTCGACCAGTACGGCCTGCACACCGGCCTGCCGGTGTTCTTCGACGCGGGGCTCGTGGCGGGGCGAGAGTCGACGCCCGTGCAAACCACGGCCACGCCGGCCGAGGCGCTGCGCACGCTGCTGCGGGGCACGGGCCTGGTCGCCGACTACACCGGAACGGGCACCAGCGCCGCCTTCGTGCTCAAGCCCATGCCGGCCGACGCCGTGGACTCGCCCGCGCGCACGGCGCCCGGCACGGAGGCCGCCACGCCGGCCGCACCCGCCGACCGCGGCAGCTACGACGGCCTCGTGCAGACCCGCATCTGGGAAGCCTTCTGCGGCAACCCGCGCACGGTGCCGGGCGGCTACCGCGCCGCGATGCGCTTCGTGATCGACGGCACCGGCCGCATCGCCAACGCCTTCCTGCTGCACACCAGCGGCGACCGCGCGCGCGACGGCGCGATTCTCGACACGCTGCGGCAGATCCGCATCGACCGCGCGCCGCCGCCCGAGATGGCCCAGCCGCTGACGATGCTGATCCTGCCGCGCTCGCAGACGCCGGGGCTCGAATGCCCGGCGCGCCACTGAGGCCGCACGCCGCATGCCCGAGAACGCACTGCCGGCCCTGCGCAACTTTCTGGTGTCGCGCTACGACGAGCTCAAGCAGCGGCTTGCGCGCCGGCTCGGCAACACCGACCAGGCCGGCGATGCACTGCAAGACACCTGGCTGCGCCTGGAAAGCCGCGACGACATCGACGGCGTGCGCGACCCGGCTTCGTACCTGCTGCGCGTGGCCGTGAACCTGGCCTACGACCAGCTCGGCAAGCAGGGGAGGCTGGCCACGCCCGACGAAATCGACGCGCTGCTCGAAGACGCGCCCGACCCCGCGCCGGGCCCCGCGCAGATCGCCGAAGACCGCTCGGAAATGGCCGCGCTCGCGGCGCTCATCGCGCGCATGCCGGCGCGTCGCCGCCAGGTGCTGGTGATGGTGCGCTGGGAGCATCTGCCGCAGCGCGAGGTGGCCGCGCGGCTGGGCATTTCGCTGCGCACCGTCGAAAAAGAACTGAAGGACGCGCACGACTTCTGCGCCGCCCGCATGGGCCGGCCGCTTGCCGCGCGGGGCGATCATGAAAAATAAAATGCGGTTCCCCGCGCCCGGAGCCGTCTTATGGGTATGAACATCCGAGTGGAGCCCGACCAGGCCGCAGGCCAGGCACAGCGCGAAGCGCAGGCCTGGTTGCGCCGGCTTGCGTCCGGCGAGGCCACGCAGCACGACGTCGAAGGCTTTCGGCGCTGGCAGGACGCGAGCGCGCTGCATGCGCAGGCGTTCGCCGAAGCCAAGCGGCTGTGGAAGGCGCTCGACCCGGCCATCGGCCAGATGATGGCGGCGCAGCCCGCGCTGCTGGCCGAACACCGGCAGGCCGCGCGGCAACGCGGCGACAACAGGCGTCCGCTGCGCCAGCGCCGTGCGTTCCTGGGCGCCGCGGTGAGCGCGGTCGGCGCGGCGGGTGTGGTGGCGGCGGTGTATCCGCCGCTGGCGCTGTGGCCGTCCGTGAGCGAATGGAACGCCGACTTCCGCACCGCCACCGGCGAGCAGCGCAACGTGGCCGTGGCCGACGGCGTGGGCCTGGTGCTCAACACGCAGACCAGCGTGCAGCGCCAGACGGTCGACGGCCGCACGGTCGGCATCGACCTGATCGCGGGCGAGGCGGCGGTCGATCTTTCTTCCGTGCGGCAGCCGTTTCGCGTGGTCGCGGGAACGGGCCGCAGCGACGCACAGGCGGGCCGCTTCGAGGTGCGCCATCTCGACGGCAGCACCTGCGTGACCTGCATCGAAGGCAGCGTGCGCGTGTCGCACCCCATGGGCGCGCGCACGCTGCAGGCGGGCCAGCAGGTGGTGTACGACGCGGCATCGATCGGCGGGGCCACGGGCACGCAGGGCGCCGACGTGTCGGCCTGGCGCACCGGCGTGCTGGTGTTCCGGCAGACGCCGCTGGCGCGCGTGGTGGAAGAGATCAACCGCTACCGGCCGGGCCGCGTGGTGCTGATGGCGCGCGGGCTGGCCGACCGCGCGGTGAGCGGGCGTTTCGCCATTGCCTCGCTCGACACGGTGCTGGTGCAGATCCAGCGTTCGTACGACCTCCAGGCGCGCGCGCTGCCGGGCGGCGTGCTCATCCTTAGCTGATGTTTGTGACAGCTTGATTGGCCCCCGCGCCCGGTCAGGATTGAAAAAGTTGGCGGTTTTGTTTGCGGTGTCCGGTCTGTCCAGTAAGGGGCACAGATTCTGTGCCTGTGCATTTCATTTCTTACTGGGCGTCAGATGAACACACACGAGGGACACAGCAGCAGCCGCGGCGGCCACCGCAAGCCGGGCGCCGTTGTGCATGCGAGGAGCTTGCGCATTTCGCCGCTGGCACAGGCCATGGCGCTGGCACTGGCCGCGGGCGCGGCCGCGACGATCACCACGCCGGCGCATGCGCAGCGCGCCTTCAGCCCCACGTGGTTCGACGCCAAGGGCGCCGCGCAGGCCACCGCCACCGCCACCGGCCGGCTGCCCAACGGCCTGCCCGCCGCCAGCCTCATGAGCCCCGAGGGCCAGCAGCAGCGCGCCAACGAGCAACTGAAGCAGTCGATCAGCAACCTGAACCTGGCGGCGCGCGGCATCGCGGCGCAGCAGGCGGCACAAGCGGCGGCGCGCGCGGCGGCTGCGCAGAACGACGCCTCGGTGCCCGACGGCCTGGCCGAGGGCGGCCTGAAGGTCGACAGCAATTCGCTCACCGCGGGCTGGCTCAACGCGCGCCCGCTCGATCGCGATTCGCAGAAGAGCGTCGACGGCCGCACGGTCGTCACGGTCCAGCAGACGGCCGACAAGGCCATCCTGAACTGGGAGACCTTCAACGTCGGCAAGAACACCACGGTGGCCTTCGCGCAGCAGAAAGACTGGGCGGTGCTCAACAAGGTGAACGACCCGCAGGCGCGCCCCAGCCAGATCCAGGGCCGCATCCAGGCCGACGGCACGGTGTTGGTGGCCAACCGCAACGGCATCGTGTTCAGCGGCACCAGCCAGGTCGACACGCGCAACCTGGTGGCGGCCGCCGCGAACATCGACGACGCCAGCTTCAAGGCCAACGGCATCTACGCGAGCGGCAACACGCCCAACTTCAAGGACGCGCTGGGCAAGGTCGAGGTGCAGGCCGGCGCGCGCCTTTCCACGCCTGCGCCGACCTCGGCCACGCAGGGCGGCGGTTACGTGATGCTGCTGGGCAGCGAAGTGCGCAACGCGGGCGAGATCGCCACGCCCGGCGGGCAGGCGCTGCTGGCCGCGGGCGACAGCTTCACGATCCGCAAGGGCGTGGGCACCGACGGCAACCAGGGCTCGACCACGCGCGGCAATGAAGTGGCCGTGACGCTGGCCGCCAACAGCAAGGCCGGCCTCGTCAGCAACACGGGGCTGATCCAGGCACCCACCGGCGACGTCACGCTGGCGGGCCGCGAGGTGGCGCAGAACGGCGTCATTCTCTCGAGCACTTCGGTGAACGCGCGCGGCACGGTGCACCTGGCCGCGACCGGCGCCACCGGCAAGGTCACGCTCGGCGAAGGCAGCACCACGGCCATCGTGCTCGACACCAGCGGCACCACCGCGCTCGACAGCCAGCGCACCGCGCTCATGGCACCGGCCGTGCAGTTGAACAACACCAGCGGCATCATCCTGGCGGGCAACGACCGGCGCGACCTCTCACGCGTGGACGTGGCCAGCGGCGGCACCGTGGAGTTCCAGAAAGATTCGCTCACGCTGGCCACCGGCGGCCAGGTGATGGTCGACGCCAAGCAGCGCAGCCTGGTGCGCGAGGGCGCGCGCATCGACGTCTCGGGTGCGGTGGGCGTGAAGCTCAGCATGGAATCGAACAACGTCAAGATCAACGTGCAGGGCAACGAGCAGCGCGACGCGCCGCTCAACCGCGACAGCAAGAACCTCAACAACACCGACCTGTGGATCGACCGGCGCACGCTGGTGTTCGTGCCCGGCGGCACCAACGGCTACCAGGGCGAGCGCTGGTACACGGGCGGCGGCCTGCTCGAGGTGGGCGGCTACCTGGGCACGCAGGGCCATACCGTGGGCGAGTGGATGGCGCAGGGCGGCGCCGTGAGCTTCGCGGGCGGCGACGTGGTCACGCAGCGCGGCTCCAGCATCAACCTGTCGGGCGGCACGCTCGACGTGCAGACCGGCATGCTCAACCAGAGCTGGCTCAAGGGCGCCGACGGGCGGCTGTACGAAGTGTCGAAGGCACCGGGCGACCTGCAGTACACGGGCGTCTACAAGGGCTTCGAGGACGAGCACGCGCGCTGGGGCAAGAACGCCACCGGCTTTTTCTACAACCCGCTGATCGGCCCGCAGAAGCGGCTGGAAAACGGCTACACCGTGGGCCGCGACGCGGGCCTGCTGATCGTCGCCACCAAGGGCGCGGTGCTCGAGGGCGACATCGTCGGGGAAACCTTCCAGGGCGAGCGCCAGACACAGGCGCCGCAGGCCGGGCTCGACGGCTACCGCCAGTCGACCGGCGCCGCCGCGCAGCGCGGGCAACTCATCGTCGGCAGCTACGACAGCTACTTCGACAAGAGCAGCGGCACGCTGCATCGCCGGCTCGACGCGAGCGGCGTGAAGAACGTGGTCCTCGGCGACACGGCGCAGGCCATTGCGGCGGGGCTCGACCTGTCGACCGCGCTGCCGGCCGAGCGGCGCGACACGCTCTACCTGGACACCGACTTGCTCAGCGGCTTTCGCCTGGGCGCGGTGCGCGTGGCGGCCACCGAGCGCATCGCGGTGACGGGCGCGCTGCAGGCCGGCAGCGGCGGCAACATCACGCTGTACAGCCCGAACGTGAAGGTCGGGGCCGACCTCGTCGCGCACGGCGGCAGCATCCAGTTGGGCAACGTGCTCGAGCAGGTCAGCACCAACTACCTGAAGGACACGACCAGCCTCGCCGCGCCTGCCACTGGCACGAGCACCGTGGTGCTCGCGGGCGGCGCGGCGCTCGACACCAGCGGCCTGTGGAGCAACGTGCCGAAGAACCCGCTCGACGCGGGCGGCGTGGCCTGGCGCAACGGCGGCAGCGTGTCGGTGCGCAGCACGGGCGACGTGGTGCTGGGCAACGGCAGCGTGGTCGACGTGTCGTCGGGCGCGGCATTGCTCTCGAAGGCCAGGCAGCAAGGCGGCAAGGGCGGCAGCATCACGCTCGAAGCCGATGGCGCCAACGTGGGCAACGGCCATGTGTCGCTCGACGGTGCCGCGCTGCGCGGGCAGGGCGTGGACGGCGGCGGCACGCTGACCGTGCAGTCCAGTCGCATCGCCATCGGCGACACGTCCGGCACCACGCCGGCCGACACGCTGATGCTCGACGCGGGCTTCTTCGACAAGGGCTTCAGCCGCTACGCGCTCATCGGCAACCGCGGCCTCGCCGTGGCCGAGGGCGCGCAGGTCGAGGTGACGATGCCGGTGTACCGCTTCGGCGCGAACGCGCAGGACGTGGCCACGGGCAGCAGCCCGGCCCGTGCGCTGGCGCTGTGGACGCCGCCGCTGTATCAAGAAGACCCGACCAAGGCGGTGCTCACGCAGCGCAAGGGCGCGAGCATGTCGCTGCAGGCGGGTACCAGGAGCACGCTGGCCAAGGATGTCCCGGGGGTGGAGGCCGTGATCGGCAAGGGCGCGGTCGTCCATGTCGATCCGGGCCAGGCCATCGAGGTCGGCAGCGTCGGCCAACTGACGGTCAACGGCACGCTGCGCGCGAACAACGGGCGCATCGCGCTGAAGAACATCGAACTCGCCGACCGCGAGATGGACCAGGTCGTGGCGCGCGCCCACGCCCGCTCGATCTGGATCGGCGAGCAGGCGGTTCTCGATGCGTCGGCGCAGGCGGCCACCGCCACCGACATCAAGGGCAAGCACTACGGGCTGGTGCGCGACGGCGGCAGCATCGTGATCGGCGGCGACATCGACCCGCTGCTCGGCAAGGCCAGCGCGGCGCAAGACTTCATCGTCGTGCGGCCGGGCGCGCTGATCGATGCGTCGGGCACGCATGCCGTGCTCGACGTGCCCGGCATGGGCGCCACCGACGTGGCCAGCAACGGCGGCAGCATCTCGCTGTCGTCGTACAGCGGCATCTACCTGGACGGCACCTTGCGCGCCGTGGCGGGCGGCGCGCGCGCGGCCGGCGGCACGCTGAGCGTGGCGCTCGATTCGCCGGGCGTCTTTCTCACGGGCGACCCGGAAACGCTGGCGCAGAACCGGGTGCTGCGCCAGCGCATCGTGACACTGGGCACCGCGCAGGGCACGCCAGCCACGTCCGCGGCGCTGCAGCCCGGGGTGGACGACGGCACGCTTGTCTATGGCTCCGCGCGGGTGGGTGTGGACACCATCGCACGCGGTGGCTTCGACAACCTCTCGTTGCTGGCCGGCGCTGCGCTGGTGATGGAAGACGGTGTCGACCTGCGCATGCGGCAGAGCCTGAAGCTCTATGCCTCGAGCCTGGCACTGGCCGAGGGTGCGCCCAAGGATGCGCGCGTGGCGCTGGCGGCCCCGCACGTGCGGATGTGGGTGTCGGCCGGCCCGACCCTGCGCGAGGGGCAGGACGTGCCGGGCGTCATTTCCGGCAGCACCACGCCGCCCGACGCGCGGTCCCGCCTCGATGTGGGCGGTGACGTGATCGAGGTGCGCGACGGCATCGGCTTCGGCGTCAACGGCCTGCTCAAGCTGTCGGACAAGGGCGAAGCGCGGGCGGTCGACCTGCCCGGTTTCGGGCTTGTCACGCTGGCCAGCACCGGCGACCTGCGCTTTCTGCAGGGGCGTGCCGTTGCCAACGTGTCGACCCAACTGAGCACGCTCGGCAGCCTCACGCTGCGGGCCGCGCAGATCTACGCCGCCACCGGCGTGATCGCGCGGGTGTCGGCGGGCGTGGTCAAGGACGGCAAGTACCTGCCTGACAACGTGCTTCGCGTCGAAGGCACTGGCACGACACCGGCCATGCCGTATTCGGCCTTCAGCGACCTCACGCTGACCGCGGGTGTCATCGAGCAGGGCGGTGTGCTGCGCGCACCGCTCGGACACCTGACGCTGGGCGACGAGATGACCACGAAGATCAACCTGCTGCCGGGCAGTGTTACCTCGGTGAGCGGCCAGGGGCTGAACATGCCCTACGGCGGTACGGTCGACGGCATCAACTACCTGTACAACGGCCAGCAGGTCAAGCTCACCGGCGCGGGCGCGGGCGACGCCTACAACCGGAACCAGAGCATCGGCATCACATTCGCCGGCGCCAGCGTGGCAGGCCGCGAGGGCGCCACGCTCGACTTGTCGGGCGGCGGCAACCTGACCGGAGCGGGTTTCGTGAGCGGGCGCGGCGGCTCGACCGATGCACGCTTCAGCCCGCTGATGCAGGTCGGCGCCAACGGCGGATTCACGCTGCCGGGGCTGGCGACCAATCCGGTGTACGCGATCGTGCCCGGCGTGCAGCCGGCGGCCGCACCCGCTGGCGGCGAGAGGGGCGCGGTCGACCCGCTGGTGGGCCAGCGGATCACCATCGGCGCCGGTGTACCGGGCCTGCCCGCAGGCATCTACACGCTGATGCCGTCCACCTACGCGCTGCAGAAGGGCGCCTTCCGCGTGGAGCTGAACGGCACGGCCGGGTTGGGGGCGCCGGTCGGCACGCAGGCCATGCGTAACGGCTCGTGGCTCACCGCCGCGCAATTGAGCGTGGCCGGCACCGGCAGCGGCGACACGCTGTTCCGCCAGGCCATCGTGACTTCGGGCGACGTGCTGCGCAGCTACTCGCAATACAACGAAACCGGCTATGCCGCCTACGTGCAGGCCGATGCGCTGCGCAACGGCATTCCGCGTGCCATGCTGCCGGCCGATGCCAGGAACCTGCATCTGAAGCTCGTACCGGGCGCGGGAGCCGAGGCCTTCCGCTTCGCCGGCGTGGCGCGCTTCAACGTGGGCGAGGGCGGCCGCGGCGGTTCCGTGGTGGTCACTCCCGACAGTGGGGAGGCCATCGAGGTGGTCGCCGCTGGCGCGCCGGCCACCACCGGCTTCAACGGCATCACGCTCGACGCGGGTGTGCTCAGCGCAATGGGGGCGTCACGCCTGCTCATCGGCGGGCTGCAGTCCGCCCTCTATGGGCAGGCCGGCAATGTCATCAATACCGGGGATGGCGCGCTTTCCGTGGTGGTGCGCCAGGGGGCATTGCTGTCGGCTCCCGAGGTGTTCCTGTTCGCCTGGGGTCAGAACGACTCCGCGGTCAACAGCGTGGTGGTCGAACAGGGCGCGCGCATCAACACCATTGGCCGGGGCAAGGCGGCCTACGATGCCGACGACGGCTTCGTCTACGGCGCCATCGGACAGATGCTGATGGTGTCCAACGGCAAGGTGGGCATGCTGCCGGTGCCCCCGAGCCAGGCCCTTTCGGACAACCGCAGCCTGCAGATCGGCGCGTGTTCCAGCGCCTCGTGCACGGGCCAGACCGAGCTGTATTCCGAAGGCACCATCGCCATGGTCACGCCCGACCGCTTCGAGATGAGCGACGCGGTGCGCTACGGCACGCGCCACCTCACGCTGGCGGTGCGCGGCATCAACGTGGGCGACACCGCCGCGCTGGCCCGCGCGGCCGCCGGCAACACGCTGCCGCCGGGCCTGGCCATGAGCCAGGCCGTGCTCGACCGCCTGTTGCGCGGCGACCGGCAGTACGGCGCGCCCGCGCTCGAGACGCTGGAGCTCAGCGCCAGCGGCGGCGTCAACTTCTTCGGCACCTCGGCGCTGGACACCATCGACCCGGCCACCGGCAAGCCGACGATGGCGCAACTGGTGCTGAGCACGCCCGCCATCTACGGCCAGGGCGGCGCGGGCGACGTGGCGACCATCCGCACCGGAAACCTCGTGTGGCAGGGCGCGACCTCGGTGCCGGCTTCCGTGGCAAGCGGCGGCGCGGGCACCGGCAGCGGCACGCTGAACATCGAGGCCGAGCGCATCGAGTTCGGCTACGGCCCCACCAGCCAGCCCAGCGGCATGGACGATGCCGCGCGGCTGGTGCTGGGCTTTGCCGACGTGAACCTGAAGGCCGGCGACCGCATCACCGCCAACAACAAGGGCAGTCTCTCGGTCTATCAATCGCAGGGCGTCTATGAAGCGGGCAAGGGCTTCGCGTACAGCGGCGGCAACCTGAACATCGTCTCGCCGCTGCTCACGGGCGAGGCCGGGTCGGTGAACCGCATCACGGCCGGCGGCGCGCTGCGCGTGACCGCGCCGGCCGGCGCGGCGGCGGCCACCGGCACGGCGCTGGGCGCCGAGCTGAGCCTGGCCGGGTGCGACGTGACGCTCGACACGACCGTGGCGCTGTCCAGCGGCAAGCTCACGGTCAGCGCCGAGCGCGACCTGGCGCTGACCGATCGCGCGGTGCTCGACCTGGCGGGCCGCAAGGTGACGTTCAACGACGTGGCCAGGTACAGCAGCGGCGGCGACGTGGTGCTCGAAAGCCTGCACGGCAACCTGCGGCAGGCGGCGGGCTCGGTGATCGACATCTCGGCGAAGAACAACCGCGCCGGCACGCTCAAGGCCATGGCACTGGACGATGCGGCCGGGGCCGGCCTGGTCGACCTGCAGGGCCGCATCCTCGGCGCGAGCACGGGCCGCTACGACGCGGGCGGCACGCTGGTGCCGTACCTGGCCGGCAGCGTGGAAGTGCGCGCGCGGCAAATGGGCGACGCCGAATTCGCGGCGCTCAACCAGCGGCTGAACGACGGCGGCGTGTTCGGAGCGCGCAGCTTCCAGTTGCGCCAGGGCGACCTCACCATTGGCAACGGCCTGAAGGCCGGCGAAGTGAACGTGTCGCTCGACAACGGCAGCCTGACCGTGACCGGCACCATCGACGCCAGCGGCGAGCGCGTCGGCCGCATCAACCTTGCGGCAAAGAACAACCTCACGCTGGCAGGCGGCGCGGTGCTCGACGCACACGGCAGCACGCTGCGCGTGGACAGCTACGGCAAGATCATCGATTCGCCGAACCGCGCGATGGTCGAGCTCACGTCGAACGACGGCACGCTCACGCTCGCCTCGGGTTCACGCATCGACCTGCGCCACGGCACCAGCGCCAAGGTGGGCGGCGCAGCGGGGCAGAACGACGGCATGGCGCGCGGCACACTGGAGCTCAACGCGGGCCGCACGGGCGAGACCGTGGGCGACATCCGCATCGACGCCAGCGGCGGCATTGCCATCGACGGCGCACGCTCCATTGCCGTGAACGGCATGTGGCGCTACGACGACGCGCGCTTCGGCACCGACGCAGCGGCCACCGGCCGGCCCTACCAGGTCATCGACCAGGCGTACCTCGACGCCAAGAACCTGAAGAGCACCGCGTTCATCGACAACGCGCTGGGCAATGCCGTGCTGATGAACGGCAAGCTCGCGGGCCTGAACAACGCGCGCTACGCCGACGCGTTTCACCTGCGCCCCGGCGTGGAAATCGTCAGCAAGACGCCCGACGGCGACCTGGTGGTGCAAGGCGATATCGACCTGTCGGGCTACCGCTATGCCAGCGCCAACCCGCACACGCAGAAAACGGGCGTGTACGGCTCGGGCGAAGTGGGCAAGCTGGCCATTCGCGCGGGCGGCAACCTGGACATCTTCGGCAGCATCAACGACGGCTTCGCGCCGCCGCCCGCCACGCAGGACGACGGCGGCTGGCTGCTGCTGCCGGGCATCAACCTGGTGGGCAGCGACATCGTGGTGCCGCGCGGCGGGGTGGAGTTGGCCGACGGAACGATGTTCGAAGGCGGCGGCACGCTGAACTACGACCTGCCGATCAAGTCGAGGAGCTTCCAGGCCGGCCAGTTGATGCCGGTGGCGAGCGTGCTGGCCGCGGCGCTCCAACTCAAGGTGGGAACGGTGATCAGCGCCGATGTGCGCAGTGCCTCGGGTGCGTTGCTGTACGCGGCCGGCAGCATCATCGGCGACGCCAGCGTGACGTTGCCGGTGGGCACGCGCCTCGCGGCGGGCATGCGCTTGCCTTCGGCCGTGACACTGTCAGGCGTGGTGTGGCCCAAGGGCGTTGCGCTGCCGGGCGATGGCCTTTCGAAGTACACGCTGAGCGGCAAGCTGACGCTGCCCTTGGGCGCGCTCCTGCCGGCGGCGACGAACATCAAGCTGGCCGCCGGCGTGACCTCGGTGAACCTGCGCCCGAACGGCACTGGCAGGCTGTGGGCTGCGGCGGCCATGCTGCCCGAAGGCTCGCAGTCGTGGTCGGTGCGGCTGGTGGCGGGGGCCGACCTGGGTGCGGTGGACAACCGCATCTTGCAGGTGCACCCGACTCGCGGTGACCTTCGGTTGGCGGACAGCCACTACGGCATGTTCGGCAAACCCGGGGGCCAGAGGTGGACCGAGGAGGGGGCGCTGGACTTCTACGGCGACCCGGGCATGACCGGCGAACTGATCGACTTCGAGGACCTCAACTATCCGGGGCTGTGTGATGACGTTCCCTCGTATTGCGACTTGAGCAAGGTGACCTACACGCCGACACCCGGCAGCGTGCGTTTCAGTGTGCTGCGCACCGGCGCGGCCGACCTCGACTTGCTGGCCGCCGGCAACCTGCGCATGGATTCGTTGTTCGGGGTGTACACGGCCGGGTCGTCGTCGCAAGCAACCCGCGCCAACGATCCCTACAACCTGCCACGCGCGGTGGGCCCCAACGGCACGGTGCTCAACGACGCCAGCGGCGCCTACGAGAAATTTGTCAATGGCGGAGCTGAGAACCTGGCCCGCGCCTGGTACCCGGCATCGGGCGGCAACCTGACGCTCAAGGTCGGCGGCGACCTGACCGGCGACATGACGCTGGAGATCGACGGCTCTGGCTACGGGCGTCCCAATCCCAATGACAAGGGCACCAACAGCGGCGAGATCGGCAACTGGCTGTGGCGCCAGGGAACGGGCGCTACCTTCGGCGGCGGGCAGGACCAGGCGAGCGCATGGTGGATCAACTTCGGCAGCTACGTTGCTCCCGCCAGTTCGTTCACGGCCTCGGACACGCTGGTCGGCTTCACCGGCTACGGCACGCTGGGCGGCGGCGACCTGCGCGTGGACGTGGGCGGCAATGCGGGCGTGCAGGCCAAGCGTGGCGAGTTCCTGCGCTCCATGTACAGCAACCCGCGCAGCCAGGGCCTGGTATTGGCCGTGGGCGGCACAGGCCGCGTGCTGGCGGACGGCAGCCTGAGCCTGACTGGCGGTGGGGACATGCAACTGCGCGTGGGCGGGACCTTGAACCCGTTCAACAAGGCGCCGCGCGACGGGGACAGCGGCGACTTCAACGCGCGGCTCAACGGTGTCATCGTCAATCTTCGCGGCGACATGCAACTGCAGGCCGGTGCGGTAGGCACCCTGCCGTTGCGCTACGGCCTGGACAACCGCACACAGTCGCCGAGCGAGATCCGTGCCTACGACCCCTACACCGCCACCCGAGCGGCGGCGCAGGGCGGCATCGTGCTGGCGCCGGGCGACGCCAACTACACGCTCACGACACGCGGCGACCTGGTGGTCAAGGGCGTCGTCGATCCGGGGCGCTCGATCCTTGCCAATGCCACGCCGTTCAGTGCGAACGGCGCGGACGGCCAGGGCCGCAGCTGGTTCTCGCTGTGGACGCCGGTCTCCGCCATTGGCCTGTTCACCACGGGCGGCGACCTGGTGCCGATGGCTGGCGGCTCGGGCCTGTGGGGCTCCGATTCCGCCTACGTGTATCCGTCGATCCTGAGCGCGGTGGCCGCGAGCGGCAGCCTGTACTACGGCGGTGCCGCGACTCACGATAGCGTGGCGGCCGGCGATCCGCTGGTGCTGGCGCCCGCGGCCAACGGCCTGCTGGAGTTTTTAGCGAACGGTTCGATCTATGCCGGCGGAAACCCCGTCAGCCAGTCCGGCGCCGGTATTCCGGCACTGGCGACGCCGTTCCGCCCGGCCTTCGAGGGCACGACGAGAAACGGCGATGCGGTGACCAATGTGCGTGGCGGCAACAACTCGGGTGGCGAGAGTTACCCGCCATTGTTCGCCTTCGGCCCGAACACGGTATCGGGCGAAGCGGTGGGCACGCAGCCGGCGCGCTTCTATGCGGTGCACGGCGACCTGGTCGGCGTGAGCAGCGGGCGCATCATGCGCTTTGCCGCCAACGACCCGACGCGCGCGGGCCAGACCTGGTACGAGGGCGCGCAGCCGGTGTGGATGATGGCCGGGCGAGACATCGTCGCAAGCGGCACGCCGATCGGGCAGGGCGATGTCACGAACGGCCTTGCGCAAACCTACTTCACCAGCACCGGCAACCTGTTCGCGCACCAGCAGCCGGGCGACATCTCGGTGGTCTCGGCGGGTCGCGACATCCTGTTCAGCACCTTCAACGTGGCCGGCCCGGGCACGCTGGAGATCACGGCGGGGCGCGACATCCGCATGGAGAACAAGGCCTCGGTCAGCAGCCTCGGCGCAGTGGTGCCGGGCGACAGCCGGCCCGGCGCCGGCATCGCGATGCTGGCCGGCGTGGGGGCCCACGGGCCCGACTATGCGGGCTTCGCGCAGCGCTACCTCGACCCGGTCAACCTGCTGCAGGGCGGGCAGGCGCTGGCCGACCAGGCAGGCAAGGTCGTGAAGACCTACAACCGCGAGCTCAAGCTGGGCGAGTGGTTGCGTACCGAGTACGGCTACGCCGGTGATGAAGCCGGCGCGGCGGCCTGGATGGCGCAGCGCCAGGCCAGCCTGGACGCGGACACCGGCAAGCCGCGCCGCGTGCTCGCCAACGACTACCGACAGGCCAGCCAGCTGTACCTGGTGAACTGGCTGCAGGCCTCGCAAGGTTATGGCGCCAACGGCAACGGCAGCGCATCGGACGCGCTGGCCTTCTTCAACGCGCTGCCGCCCGAGCGGCAACGCAGCTACCTGCGCGGCGTGTACTTCGCGGAGCTGAAGGAGGGCGGGCGCGAATACAACGACGAGAGCGGCGTGCGCTACGGCAGCTACCTGCGCGGGCGCAATGCCATCGCGACACTGTTCCCGGGCACCAGCTACAAGGGCGACATCACCATGTTCGGCTCGGCCGGCGTCAACACCCTGTTCGGCGGCGACATCGCGATGCTCACGCCGGGCGGGCGGCAGGTGTTCGGCATCGAGGGCGAGGCGCCCAAGGCCGTGGGCAGCCTGATTCCGGGCGTCATCACGCAGGGCGCGGGCGACATCTCGCTGTATTCGCTGGGCAGCATCCTGCTGGGCCAGAGCCGGATCATGACCACCTTCGGCGGCAACGTGCTGGGCTGGTCGGCCGAAGGCGACATCAACGCGGGCCGGGGCTCCAAGACCACCGTGGTCTACACGCCGCCCAAGCGCGTGTACGACCGCTGGGGCAACGTGGTGCTGTCGTCGGACGTGCCGAGCACGGGCGCGGGCATTGCCACGCTGAACCCGATTCCCGAAGTGCCGGCCGGCGACATCGACCTGATCGCGCCGCTGGGCACCATCGACGCGGGCGAGGCGGGCATCCGCGTGTCGGGCAACGTCAACCTGGCGGCGCTGCATGTGGTGAACGCCGACAACGTGCAGGTGCAGGGCAAGAGCACCGGGATGCCGGTGGTGGCGTCGGTGAACGTCGGTGCACTGACCAATGCCAGCGCGGCGGCGGCGCAGGCCTCGGCCGCCGCGCAGGACGTGATGCAGCGCGAGCGCGCGGCGCAGCGCCAGGCCTTGCCGTCGGTGTTCACGGTGCGCGTGCTGGGCTTCGGCGACGAGCCCGCGGGCGGCGTGCCGGGCACGGGCGAGGTCCGGCGCAAGCCGGCGGAGCAGGCGAGCTACGACCCGTCGGGCTTCATCCAGATGGTGGGGCACGGGGCGCTGAGCGACGCGCAGATTGCGCGGCTCAGCGAGAACGAGCGCCGCGGCCTGCCGCGCGGACGCTAGCCCGCGCCGCCACGCCATGACCACGCTCATGTATGCGCCCTGCGGCAAGGCCGCGGGGGCCGACCGCGCGCCCGCGCCGGATTTCCAGGCGCTGCTGGTGGCGAACTACGCGGCGCTGCACCGCCGGCTCGCGCGCCACCTGGGCTGCGCCGACGCGGCCAGCGAGAGCCTGCACGACGCCTGGCTGCGGCTGGCCGGCGCGAGCCCGGGCGAGTCGGTGCAGAGTCCGGTGGCCTACATCTACCGCGTGGCCTGCAACGCCGCCATGGACCGGCTGCGCGCCGAGCGGCCGTGGCTGCTCGCGGGCGATACACAAGACACGCTGGAGCACGTGGCCGACCACTCGCCCGGGCCCGAGCTGATCGCGGAGGCGCGCTCCGACCTGAAGGCGGTCGAGCGCGCGATGCAGGGGCTGCCCAACCGGCACCAGGACATCCTGGTGGCGCTGCGGGTGCACGAGCTCACGCGGCACGAGGTGGCGGTGCGGCACGGGCTGTCGCTGCGGCGGGTCGACACCACGCTGCGGCAGGCGCTGCTGCGGTTGCCGGTGGGGCGGTGCGCCGTGGCGTGATGCCGCTGCTGCTGCTGCCGCCGCGTGGTCAGGCGCCGCGCCCGGCCCGCAGCACGGTTTCTCCGGTGCGGGGATTCGTCAGGGTGACGTTCTCCAGCGCCTTGATGCGCCACGCGCCGCCGGCCTGCCGCGTCAGCACGGCAAGGATCAGCGTGTCGACGGCGTGGGGCCCCGCCGGGTGCGCCGCGCCGGCCGCCAGTCGGCTCCAGAAATGCACCACGGCCGCGTCGTCGCCGAGGGCGGCCACGTCGATCAGCTCGTTGTCGAGCGTGGAGTCGCTGTAGATGGTGGCGTGGATGGGCGCATGCAGTTCGACGATGGCCGGGGCGCCGCGCACGTAGTGGCCGAACCGGTTCACGAATGTCGCGTCCGCATGGAACAGGGCGCCGAGCGCCTGCATGTCATGGCTGTTCCAGGCCGCTTGAAATGCCTGGGGCGCGTCTTCGGGTTGCTTCATGGGCGTCGTCATGTCGTCTCCACCCATTGGGCGCGCCAGGCGGGCGCCTCGAAAGGGTCGGCGAAATATTGCGTCTCGCGCGACACCTTGCCATCGCGGAATTCCATGATGCTCACGGTGAAGGCGCTCTTGTCCCCGTAGTCGATCGAATACTCGGTGACCCAGAGGTTGCCCGCGCCGGTGATCCGCCGGACCGCGAACCCCGACGGCTTGCCGGGATGATGGCTGCGAAGCGCCTGCAGGTTGCTCCGGCCGTGAATGACCTCGCCCGACTGCGGGTAGCTGCACACGGCATCGTCGTGATAGATCTCGTGCTCGGTGACCTGATCGCCCGCGGCGGAGGCGGCCCAGTGCCGGTCGATGGCCGTGCGGATGTCTTGCGCTTTCATGGTCGATCTCCATTGGGGTTGGCTTGGCCGGACCGCACACCACCCGCATCAGTCGAAAGTAGTGCTTAGGGTTTAAATTCTTTGCACCGCGGAACAAAAGGTTTATGGTGTTCTCACCATGGACAGCGCCCGGCTCGATCTTCGTGTTCCAGAAGGCTGGACGTGCTGGGTCGAGCTTATGCGAACGCCCAGCGGCACGTACGCGGGCATTGCGGAACTGAGCCTGAGCGGCATCCCGCGCTGCGCGCTGGTGATCACGCAGCAGTTGTCGTGGGATGCGGCGGTGGAGCGCGCCACGCTGCGCGCGAGCCATTTCGTGCGGCAGTGGGGGCCGGCGCGGGAGCACTGATCGTTCGGGGTGTACGGCGGTGCGCGGCGCGGGCTCGTGGTAGAAACCGCGAGCTTTTTCAACCCACGCTCCCTTTCTTCATGCCGCACTCTCCCTGCCGGGCCGCTGACACACCGTGTGCCCGGTGGCTGGCGCGGCTGTTTGCCGGCTTTTTTGCATTGCTGTTTCTCGCCGGTTGCGCGGGCCTGCCGACCGACGTGCAGCGCACGCCTTCGACAGCCATCGCGAACGGGGCGGACACCGCGCTCGGCCGCCTCGTGCAGGCGGCCGCGCCGCCCGGCGAACCGCTGAGCGGCTTTCGCCTGTTGCCGATGCCGCAGTTCTCGCTGCATGCGCGCATCGAGCTGGCGCGCCGCGCGCAGCGCTCCATCGACGTGCAGTACTACCTCGTGCAGAACGACGAGACCGGCCGCTACCTGCTGCGCGCGCTGCGCGACGCGGCCGACCGGGGCGTGCGCGTGCGGCTGCTGGTGGACGACCTCTACACCGCCGGCGCCGACCCGCTGTTCACCAGCTTCGCCTCGCACCCGAACGTGCAGGTGCGGCTGTTCAACCCGTTCCCGGCCGGGCGCGACCGTTTCGGCACGCGCTGGGCGTGGTCGATCCTGGACTTCGACCGCGTGCACCGGCGCATGCACAACAAGCTCTACGTGGTGGACAACGTGATCGGCGTCATGGGCGGGCGCAACATGGCCAACGAGTATTTCCTGCGCGACGGGGGCTCGAACTTCATCGACATCGACACGCTGGTGGCCGGGGCGGTGGTGCCCCGGCTGTCGTCGCTGTTCGACATCTACTGGAACAGCCCCTACGTCTACCCGATCGGCGCGCTGGTGCCGCCGGGCAACGAAACGCCGCAGCAACTGCGCGAGCGCTTCGACCGGCTCACCACCGGGCCCGAGCAACTCCACCCCGAAGCGCCCGATTCCACCGACCTGCTGGGCAACAACCCGCTGGCCAAGGACCTGGACGCCGGCGCGCTGAAGCTGGTGTGGGCGCGCGCCGAGGCCTACGCCGACCCGCCGGACAAGGCGCTGGCGCCCACCGAGGCCGCGCGCGGGCTGCCGGCCGACGAGTCGAAGGACAGCGTGCTCTACAACCTGCAGCACTACCTGCGCGGCGCCGAGAACGAGGTCATGCAGACCACGCCCTACCTGATCCCGGGCCGGGGCGGCATGGAAACGATCCGCCTCGTGCGCGGCAACGGCGTGGGCTACAGCATCGTCACCAACTCGCTGGCGGCCACCGACGAATCGCTGGTGCACATCGGCTACCGCCGCTACCGGCCCGAGATGCTGCGCCTGGGCGTGGAGCTGTACGAGCTGAGCCCCAAGCGGGTGGAGCAGACCCGGCGCTTCGGCATGTACGGCTCGGCCAGCGGGCGGCTGCACGGCAAGTCGGCGGTGATCGACCGCAAGATCGTGTTCATCGGCTCGATGAACTTCGACCCGCGCTCGATGCTGCACAACACCGAGGTCGGCATCTTCATCTTCAGCCCGCAGATCGCGCAGCAGCTCACCAGCCTGATCGGCTTCATCCGGCTCGACGGCGCCTACCAGCTGCAGTTGGGGCCCACGGGCGCCATCGAATGGGTGAGCCCGGCGTCGGGGGACGCGGCCGACACCCTCTTGCACACGGAGCCGGAAACGCATTTCTGGTCGCGCTGGAAACTGGAGCTGCTGGCGCCCCTGGTGCCCGAGAGCTTGCTCTAGGTTGCCCGGGGCCCGCATCCTCAAAACAGAGGATGGGCAGGAGAGGGGGCTCACAGAAGAATCGCACCGCTCGTAACGAGTTGATTCTTTTGTTTACCCCCTTCATCCAGAACCATCCATGAACACCATCTCTGTGGCTCCGGCCGCCTCCCTCCCGTTCTTCAAGACGACGCGCTGCGCTTGCGCCGTGGCGCTTCTGATCTCGCTCGGCGCCTGCGGCGGTGGTGGGGGCGGCGGTGGCGGCGGGTTCGCGGGTTTGCCGGTGGCAGGGGGTAACCCGCCCGCCAGCAACCCGCCGCCGGCGGCGGCCGCGGGCTTCTCGGGCACGGCCGCGGCGGGCCTGCCGCTGTCGGGCTCCGTGACCGTGAAGGACGCCAAGGGCGCCACGAAGACAGTGCCCCTGTCCACCGACGGCAGCTACAAGGTCGACGTCACCGGCATGACCGGGCCCTTCGTGTTCCGCGCCGAGGGCACGGTGGGCGGCCAGCGCGTGGTGATCCATTCGGCCGCGACCGATGCCGACGCCAACGGCACCATCAACATCACGCCGCTGACCGACCTCGTGGTGGCCAACATTGCCGGCAAGCTGGCCGACAAGTACTTCGACGGCGGCGACTTCGCCACGCTGTCGGCCACCGAGCTCAAGGCCGAGTCGGACGCGCTGAAGGCCAAGCTGCTGCCGGTGCTGCTGGCCATGGGCGTGGACTCGAGCATCGACCTGCTGCGCACCGCGTTCTCGCCGCTGTCCAGCGCGCTGGACAAGGCGCTCGACGTGCTGCGCGTGAGCATCGACCCGGCCACCAACGTGGCCACCATCACCAACATCGTGACGCAGCAGCAGATCGTCGACGACCTTGCCGTGAAGGCCGCGCAGGACGCCGGCACCACGCCCATGAGCGGCGCCGGCATGGAGACCGCGGCCGACGACGTGGTGCAGGTGCGCAAGGCGCTGTCGGACATCGTGGCCAAGTTCGCGACCGGGCTGCCCGCGTCGGGCGAGCTGCTGCCGCTGCTGTCGAGCACCAGCAACAGCGCCTACAACTTCCGCCTGGCCGATGCGAGCGCGAGCCAGTTCACGGACGACCTGGCCGCCGACACCAACATGGTGGGAGCGAGCTTCGCCGACGTGGTGATCACCCGCATCAACTACACGGTCGATGCCAACAACCTGGCGCCGCGCGCCTTCGTCGAGTTCACGCACAAGGACAAGAACGGCGTGGCCTTCAGCAACAACAAGGGCATGCAGGTGGTGAAGGGCAACGACGGCGTGTGGCGCTTTCGCGGCGACGGGCGCGTGTTCGACATCAACCCGCATGTGCAGGCCTTCAAGGACCCGGTGTCGGGCTGCGTGACCACGAGCATGGAGTTCTCGATCCGCGACCCGAACCCGGGCAACAGCAGCGCGGCGGTCGCGGTGGTGGTGACCGGCCCGGGCCTGCCGCCGAACGGGCTGCGCTATGCGCGCGCCGCGACGGCGGGCGACCTCTGGCAGTTGCAGGGCGGCGTGGGCAGCCAGTACCCGTTGGCGTCGAACTGCGTCGGCGCGTCGACGGCGGGGCTGAGCGACAGCGACATCGCGGCCCTGCCGGCCACGCCCGAGTACACGTTCACGGCGTACACCAGCGGCGGCGCGGTCGCGCAGGTCTCGGGCAGCACGTCGGACATCGTCTACAAGCAGAGCTTCAATGCGCGGCCGTTCACGCTGGCCGAGGCGGTGGCGCTGAATTTCCCGGCCTTCACCACCACGCCGGCGCTGGCTTCGTACAGCGGCGGCAGCGACTTCGTGGTCAATGCGACCGGGCTGAACCCGGCCTTTTCATCGGAGTTCTACCTCGCCGTGGTGGGGGCCGGCCCCACCGCATGGTCGGACCAGAGCGACGTGGCGCCGTCCGAGGCGGGGGCGGCGTCGCACACCTTCAGCGCGCCGCCCGCCTCGGGCCTGGTGATGCGCAACATGTTCGTGAGCACGCGCGACGCGAACTGGCGCGAACTGGTGGTGCGCCAGGCGAACTGACCGGGGGCGCTGCCGGCCCGTTGCCGTTACTGCGGCGACGGTATCCGGCCGTTGAGGTAGGGCTCGGGATCCACGGGGTTGCCGTTCTTGCGGATCTCGAAGCGCAGCTTCACGCGGTCGGCGTTGCTGCGGCCCATTTCGGCGATCTTGTCGCCTTGGCGCACCACCGCGCCTTCCTTCACGAGGATGGTCTGCAGGTGCGCGTAGGCGGTCAGGAAGGTCTCGTTGTGCTTGACGATGACCATGTTGCCGTAGGCCGGCAGCTCGCCGCCCACGTACACCACGCGGCCGTCACCCGAGGCAATGACCGGGTCGCCGAGGTTGCCGGCGATGTCGATGCCCTTGGTGCGGTCGCCGTCGAAACGCGCAATGACGGCGCCGTTCGCGGGGCGGATGAACATGGCGGCCGGGCGTTGCTGCACCGGCGGCTTGACCGCCGCCGGGGCCGTGGGCCACGGCGTGTTGAGGTCGACGGAGGTGCACGCCGCGAGGCCCGCGGCAAGCAGCGCCGCGGCGCCGGTACGAAAAACGAGAGTCTGGAATTGCATGGCGCTCTGTTGGAACGGATTCGTTGCGGAGGGTTCCTTCGGTGCGGCTTCGCAGGAGCGGGCCGCGCGGCAGATGCTAGCAAACTCGTGTGCCGGTTCGCCCCGCGGGCCCGGCGCGGGCCCTGTCACTTGAGCGGAATCGGCGTGCCGCGGTCGATGGGCACGGCCGTCACGCTGTTCTTGGGCGAGCCGTCGATCAGCAGGTCGGAGTAGGTCAGGTAGATCAGCGTGTTGCGCTTCGGATCGACCATGCGCACCACGCGCAGGCGCTTGAACAGCACCGACAGCCGCTCGCTGTAGACCTCTTCGCGCTTGGGCAGCGGCTGCGTCACGGTCACCGGGCCGACCTGGCGGCAGGCGATGGAGGCCTCGGCCTTGTCCTCGGCCACGCCGAAGGCGCCGGCCAGGCCGCCGGTCTTGGCACGCGAGACATAGCAGGTCACGCCGGTGACCTTGGGGTCGTCATAGGCTTCGACCACGATCTTGTGGTCGGGGCCGATGAGCTTGAACGCGGTGTCGACATCGCCCACCGTTTCCGCGTGCGCCGATGCGGCCAGAACGACGCCCAGGCCCAGGGCCGCGCGCAGGAGGGAGGAGCGAAGTGTCATGAGGGCAGGGCGCTTCAAACGAGGTCGATGGTGTGGACGCGGTCGAAGCTGCCGCGGCGGCGGTCTTCGAAGAAGTGCTCGAGCGTTTCGCGCACGGTGCGAAAGGCGATTTCTTCCCATGGAATTTCTTCCTCGGTGAAGAGCCTGGCCTCGATGGTCTCGTGGCCGGGGTCGAACTTGTCGTCGAGCAGGCGGGCCCGGTAGAACAGGTGCACCTGGCCCACGCGCACGACGCTGATCACCGAGAACAGGCCTTCCATCTCGAAGTTCGCGCCGGCCTCTTCGTCGGTCTCGCGGGCCGCGCCCTGGGCGGTGGTTTCCTCGAGTTCCATGAAGCCGGCCGGCAGCGTCCACTTGCCCCAGCGCGGCTCGATGTTGCGCTTGCACAGCAGCACCTTGTCGCCCAGGACCGGAATGGTGCCGACCACGTTCAGCGGGTTCTCGTAGTGCACGGTGTGGCAGGCCGGGCAGATGGCGCGCTGCTTGGTGTCGCCGTCGTCCGGAATGCGGTAGACCACGGCGGTGCCGCAGTTCTTGCAGTGCTTGATGGGTACGCGCAAAAACATGAAGCCGTCCGCCGCCTTCAGACGATCTTGACGGTCAGCGCCGGCAGGCCCGCGACCTGGCCCACGAGGGTGTCGCCGGCCACCACGGCGGCCACGCCTTCGGGCGTGCCGGTGAAGATCAGGTCGCCGGGTTGCAGCTCCCACGCGGCCGACAGGTGCTCGATGGTTTCGGCCACGTTCCAGATCAGCTTGCTCACGTTGCTGCGCTGGCGGTCGGTGCCGTTCACCTGCAGCGAGATTTCTGCCTTTTCGGCGTCGCCGGCCTGGGCCACGGGCACGATCGGGCCGATGGGCGCGCTCTGCTCGAAGCTCTTGCCGATGTCCCAGGGGCGGCCCTGTTTCTTCATGTCGTTCTGCAGGTCGCGGCGCGTCATGTCCAGGCCGACCGCGTAGCCGTAGATGTGCTTGTGCGCATCGGCGGCCAAGATGTTCTTGCCGCCCGTGCCGATGGCCACGACCAGCTCGATCTCGTGGTGCAGGTTCCTGGTGAGCGTGGGGTAGGCCATGGCGCCGGTCTGGCCGGCATCGACCGTCACCAGCGCGTCGGCCGGCTTCATGAAGAAGAAGGGCGGTTCGCGGCCGGTGAAGCCCATTTCCTTGGCGTGATCTTCGTAGTTGCGGCCCACGCAATAGATGCGGTGCACCGGAAAGCGGGTGGGCTGGCCGGCCACCGGAACCGAAACGGTGGCGGGCGGGGCGAAGACAAACTCGGAAGCCATTGCGACGTGTCCTTTTTCAGCGAAACCTGGCGGGGAAGCCGGCAGTGTGCCAGAGGCGGCAGGCGGTCGCCGGCATGAATCCCCGGGGCCCGTGGGCGGCACACAATAGGCGTCTTGCGCATTCCATTTTTCTGTTTCGAGTTTTTTCACCATGCCCATCCGACTCGGCAAAGCCGGCAAAGCCACCGCCTTCAACGAACTGGGCCGCCGCCGCGACGATGAAGGCGACCAGGACGGCGCGCTGCAGGCCTACGCGCAGGCCAGCGCCGTCCACCCCTACTGGGCCGCGCCCTGGTACAACACCGGCCTCATCCACAAGTACCGCGGCGAATGGGCCGCCTCGCTGCAGGCCAACGCCCGCGCCGTGCAGTGCGAGCCGGACAACCAGGGCGCGATCTGGAACCTGGGCATCGCGGCCACGGCGCTGGGCGACTGGGCCACGGCGCGGCGCGCATGGCGGCAGTACGGCATCGGCATTCCGGACGGCGAAGGGCCGGTCGATCTTTTCATCGGCCTCACGCCCATTCGCGTGCACGGCGACGAGGCCAGCGAGGTGGTGTGGGCCGACCGCATCGACCCGGCCCGCGCCATTCTGCGCAGCGTGCCCACGCCGGCCAGCGGGCACCGCTTCGGCGACCTGGTGCTGCACGACGGCGCGGCCAACGGCTACCGCATGCGCGGCGAGCGCGAGGTGCCGGTGTTCGATGCGCTCGAATTGATTGCGCCGTCGGACTACGCGACCTATGAAGCCTCGATCGAGCACGCGACCCAGGAAGACATCGACGCGCTCATCCAGCGCTTCGACGCGGCCAAGGCCGGCGCCGAGAACTGGAGCACCAGCATGCAGATGCTGTGCAAGGCCTGCTCTGAAGGGCGTCCCTACGGCGAGGGACACGACCACCCGCCGGGCGACGCATTCGGCGAGGCGCCGGGCACGCTCGGCCCCTGGCGCGTGGGCATGGCCGTGCGCAATGAAGCGGACGCCCATCGCATCGTCGGCGAATGGCGCGCCGCCACCGCCCCGAAAGCCACGCTGCGCGAATTGCGTTGCGTGCTGCCCGCGACACCGCGCGCCTAGTGCGCGCTATGCTTGGAAAATCATGAAGCTGCATAACTATTTCCGCTCCTCCTCCTCGTTCCGCGTGCGCATTGCCCTGAACCTCAAGGGCCTCGATTACGAGTACGTTCCCGTGCACATCGCGCGCGGCGAACACCGCACCGGCTCTTACCCCGCCATCTCGGCCGACATGCTGGTGCCGCTGCTCGAAGACGACGGCGAACGCTTCTCGCAGTCGATGGCGATCATGGAATACCTGGACGAAGTGCACCCCGAGCCGGCGCTGCTGCCCAGCGACCCGGCCGGCCGCGCCCATGTGCGCGCGCTGTCGCAGTCGATTGCCTGCGAGATCCATCCGCTCAACAACCTGCGCGTGCTCAAGTACCTCGTGAAGGACCTGAAGCTCGACGAAGAAGCCAAGAACGCCTGGTACCGCCACTGGGTGCGCGACGGCATGCTGGCCTTCGAGCGCCAGCTCGCGCAGCACCCCGCCAGCACCTACTGCTGGGGCAACACGCCCACCATGGCCGACTGCTGCCTGGTGCCGCAGGTCTTCAACGGCCGCCGCTTCGACTGCGACTTCAGCGGCCTGCCGCGCAGCATGGCCGCCTTCGAGGCCTGCATGGAGCTGGACGCCTTCCAGCGCGCGCAGCCTTCGCAGTCGCCCGACGCGGAAGCCTGAGGCCCATGATGGACCCGCGCTGGCTCGTGCCCGCGTGGCCCGCGCCGCCGAACGTGCGCGCCGTGTGCACCACGCGCGACGGCGGCGTTTCGCAGGGGCGCTACGAAAGCCTGAACCTCGGCGACCACGTGGCCGACGACGCCGCGCATGTCGCTGAAAACCGCAGCCGCCTGCGCGCGGCCATCGGCGCGCAGCCGGTCTTCCTGCAGCAGGTGCACGGCACCGGCGTGGTCGCGCTCGATGCGGCGCAAGACATGGTGCGCGACGGCACCGCGGCCGATGCCTGCACCGCCACCACCGTGGGGCTGGCCTGCACGATCATGGTGGCCGATTGCCTGCCCGTGCTCTTCACCGACGACGCGGGTGAGCGCGTGGCCGCGGCGCATGCCGGATGGCGCGGGCTGGCGGGCGGCGTGCTCGAACAGACCGCACGGTCGTTCGCAAGCAGCACCGACGGCGCGCCCAGGGTCATTGCGTGGCTGGGGCCGTGCATCGGCCCCAAGGCCTTCGAGGTCGGCCCCGAGGTCAAGGCCGCATTCGAGGCGCATGCGCCCGAAGCCGCCGGGTGTTTTCAGCCGTCGGCATCGCCGGGCAAGTGGCTGGCCGACCTGCCCGCGCTGGCGCGCCAGCGGCTGCGCGCGGCGGGCATTGCGGCGGTCTACGGCAACGACGGCGGCGACAGCTGGTGCACCGTCGCCAATCCGTCACGGTTCTTTTCGCACCGGCGCGACGGCATCAGCGGGCGCTTCGCCGCCCTGGTCTGGAAGGCCTGAGCTTGCGGCCGGCGGTGCCGCCGCCTCGGCGGCGGCACGGCGCGCGGCCTCCTGCGCCTGGGCCTCGCGCTGCTTCACGGCCCGGCGGCGCGCGGGGGTGCTCATCAGGTAAACCACCAACGCCAACGGCGCCACGCCGTACAAAAGAAATGTGAAGATGGCGCCCAGCACCGTGCCCGTGGTGTTGGTGGCCTCGGCCACGGCCATCATCAGCACGACGTAGAGCCAACCGATCACGATCAGATGGATAAACACGAGAAGTTTCAGTCGGTAAGTGAAAGAGCGGCGTTGTGAGCGCCTTGTGAATGCAGGATACTCAAATCACGCAAGCCATCCGGATCGATTCAGGCGAGGACCACGAGACATGATGAAGCAACAAACGGGGGCCGATGCGTTCGCGCCCTTCCAGAAGGCAATGACCGAGGGATGGACCCAGGCGCTGGAAGCATTCCGGCAGTCCGCCACGCAGGGGGCCACGGCCTTCAACGTGGGTGGCACGCCGCTGTGGCAAATGCCGCAGATGCCGCAGGCGAAGATGCCCGAGCTGCCCAAGCTGTCGATCGACCCCGAAAAACTCCAGTCCATCCAGCAACAGTACGTTGCAGAAGCAACCGAACTCTGGCGCCGCGGCTTCGACGCCAAACCCGAGGGCGACAAGCGCTTTGCCGGCGAGGCCTGGGGCAGCAACCCGCTGTCGGCTTTCTCGGCGGCCGTGTACCTGCTCAACGGCCGCACCATGCTCAGCATGGCCGAGGCCATCGACGCCGACGAAAAAACCAAGGCGCGCATGCGCTTCGCGGTCGAGCAATGGATGGCGGCCTCGTCGCCCAGCAACTCGCTCGCCTTCAACGCCGAAGCCCAGAAGAAGGCCATCGACACGCAGGGCGAGAGCATTGCCAAGGGCATCCAGAACCTGCTGAACGACGTCAAGCAGGGCCACCTGAGCATGACCGACGAGAGCGCCTTCGAGGTGGGCCGCAACGTGGCCACCACCGAAGGCGCCGTGGTGTTCGAGAACGACTATTTCCAGCTGCTCGAATACAAGCCGCTCACGGCCAAGGTGTACGAGCGGCCGTTCCTGCTGGTGCCGCCTTGCATCAACAAGTTCTACATCCTCGACCTGCAGCCCGAGAACTCGCTGATCCGCTATGCGAACGAGCAGGGCCACCGCGTGTTCGTGGTGAGCTGGCGCAACCCCGACGAGTCGATGGACAAGGCCACCTGGGACGACTACATCGAGAACGCCGCCATCCAGGCGATCCACACGGTGCAGGAAATCAGCGGCAGCAAGCAGATCAACACGCTGGGCTTCTGCGTGGGCGGCACCATCTTGAGCACGGCGCTGGCGGTGCTGGCGGCGCGCGGCGAGAAGCCGGCCGCGTCGGTCACGCTGCTGACCACCTTTCTCGACTTCAGCGACACCGGCATCCTCGACATCTTCGTGGACGAGCCCATGGTGGCGTACCGCGAAATGCAACTGGGCAAGGGCGGCCTGCTGCCCGGCGGCGACCTGGCCTCGACCTTCAGCTTTCTGCGGCCCAACGACCTCGTGTGGAACTACGTGGTCGGCAACTACCTGAAAGGCGAGACCCCGCCGCCGTTCGACCTGCTGTACTGGAACAGCGACGCCACCAACCTGCCGGGCCCGTTCTACGCCTGGTACCTGCGCAACACGTACCACGAGAACAAGCTGGCCAAGCCCAACGCGCTCACCGTGTGCGGCGAGAAGATCGACCTGGGCAACATCGACATCCCGGCCTACATCTACGGCTCGCGCGAAGACCACATCGTGCCGATCGGCGGCGCCTACGCGTCGACGCAACTGCTGCCGGGCAAGAAGCGCTTCGTCATGGGCGCGTCGGGCCACATTGCCGGCGTGATCAACCCGCCCGCCAAGAAAAAGCGCAGCCACTGGATCCGCGAGGACGGCAAGTTTCCCAAGACCCAGCCGGAATGGCTGAGCGGTGCGCAGGAGCATCCGGGCAGCTGGTGGACCGACTGGGCACAATGGCTCAAGGGCCACGCGGGCAAACAGATCCCCGCGCCCAAGGCATACGGCAACGGCAAGGCCTACAAGGCCATCGAGCCGGCGCCCGGCCGCTACGTCAAGGCCCGCGCCTGACGCCGGACACAGCAGACACACACCTCGATTTCAAATCACTTCAACGGAGAACCTCATGGAAGACATCGTCATCGTTTCGGCCGCGCGCACGGCGGTCGGCAAGTTCGGCGGCTCGCTCGCCGGCATTGCCGCCACGGAGCTGGGCGCCATCGTCATCAAGGAAGTGATCGCGCGCGCCAACCTCACGGCCGACCAGGTCGGTGAAGCCATCATGGGCCAGGTGCTCGCGGCCGGCGCGGGCCAGAACCCCGCGCGCCAGGCATGGCTGAAGGGCGGCGGCACCAAGGAAACGCCGGCGCTGACCATCAACGCCGTGTGCGGCTCGGGCCTGAAGGCCGTGATGCTGGCGGCGCAGGCCGTGGCCACGGGCGACAGCGAAATCGTCATTGCCGGCGGCCAGGAAAACATGAGCATGGCGCCGCACGTGCTGCCCAACTCGCGCAACGGCCAGCGCATGGGCGACTGGAAGATGGTCGACACCATGATCGTCGACGGCCTGTGGGACGTCTACAACCAGTACCACATGGGCATCACGGCCGAGAACGTGGCCAAGAAGTACGGCATCGACCGCTCGGCGCAGGACGAGCTGGCGCTGGGCAGCCAGACCAAGGCCGCCGCCGCGCAGGACGCCGGCAAGTTCAAGGACGAAATCGTCGGCGTGAGCATTCCGCAGAAGAAGGGCGACCCGCTCGTCTTCGACAAGGACGAGTTCATCAACCGCAAGACCAGCGCCGAAGTGCTGGCCGGCCTGCGCCCCGCCTTCGACAAGGCCGGCGGCGTGACCGCGGGCAATGCTTCGGGCCTGAACGACGGAGCAGCCGCCGTGATGGTCATGACGGCCAAGAAGGCCGCCGCGCTCGGCCTGAAGCCGCTGGGCCGCATCGCCAGCTACGCCACCGCCGGCCTCGACCCCGCCATCATGGGCATGGGCCCGGTGCCCGCGTCGACCAAGGCGCTGCAGCGCGCCGGCTGGAAGGCCGCCGACCTCGACCTGCTCGAAATCAACGAAGCCTTCGCCGCGCAGGCCTGCGCCGTGAACAAGGAAATGGGCTGGGACATCAACAAGGTGAACGTGAACGGCGGCGCCATCGCCATCGGCCACCCCATCGGCGCGTCGGGCTGCCGCATCCTGGTGACGCTGCTGCATGAAATGCAACGCCAGAACGCCAAGAAGGGCATTGCCTCGCTGTGCATCGGCGGCGGCATGGGCGTGGCGCTGACGATCGAGCGCTGATCGTCTGGCAACGACGGGCGCCTGGCGCCCCGTCGTTGCGGCTCAGCGCGCCATCGACGGGCGCTGCGCCATCGCCGCGCGCCAGCGCAGCAGCTCGGGGTGCTGTTCCCCGGGCTTGACCCGCACCACGCGCGCAAAGTCCACCGCCACCACGGCGGTGATGTCGGCCACGCTGAACCGGTCGGTGGCGATGAACTCGCGGCCGGCCAAGCGTTCGTTCAGCGTCTCGAAGAAATGCTGCACGCGCGCCAGCCCGCGCTGCGCCAGTTCCGGAATCTGCGCGTAGTTGACCGGGCCGGGCAAGGCCCGGTCGGCCATGGCCGGCGAGCCGTTGCGCAGCGTCTCGGCAATGGCCAGCAGGCCCTCGAATTCGACACGCCAGTTCCAGCTCGCGATCTCGGCTTTTTCCTGTGGCGTGCGGCCCATCAGCGGCGGCTCGGGGTAGCGGGCTTCCAGGTACGCCGCGATGGCGGCGTTGTCGGTCAGCAGGCCGCCTTCTTCGATGCGCAGCGCGGGCACCGTGCATTGCGGATTGATCTCGCGGTAGGCCGCGCCCAATTGCTCACCATGCGCCAGGTCGACCTGCACGGTGTCGTGCGCAATGCCCTTTTCGGCAAGCAGGATGCGCGCGCGCCGCGGGCTCGGTGCGGTGGCGCAGTCGTAGAGAATGATCATCGTCTGTCCAACTCCTCCTAGAACTCATTGCATGAATGGCACGACCGCTTACACGCCGCCCACCGTCTGGTCCTGGAACAAGGAAAGCGGCGGCCGCTTCGCGAACATCAATCGCCCGATCGCGGGTGCCACCCATGAGAAAGACCTGCCGGTGGGGCGGCATCCGCTGCAACTCTATTCGCTTGCCACGCCCAATGGCGTGAAAGTCACGGTGATGCTCGAAGAACTGCTGGCGCTGGGCCGCGCGGGTGCCGAGTACGACGCCTGGCTCATCCGCATCAACGACGGCGACCAGTTCGGCAGCGGCTTCGTGGCGGTGAACCCGAACTCCAAGATTCCCGCGCTGATGGACCGCAGCGGCGCTGCGCCGATCCGCGTGTTCGAGTCGGGCGCGATCCTGCAGTACCTGGCCGAGAAGTTCGACAACGCCTTCTTGCCGACCGAGCGCGCGGCCCGCGCCGAGTGCCTGTCGTGGCTGTTCTGGCAGATGGGCAGCGCCCCGTACCTGGGCGGCGGCTTCGGGCATTTCTATGCCTACGCGCCCTCGAAAATTGAATACGCGATCGACCGCTTCGCGATGGAGGTCAAGCGCCAGCTCGACGTGCTCGACCGCCGGCTGGCCGAGAGCCGCTATCTCGCGGGCAGCGAATACACCATTGCCGACATCGCCGTGTGGCCCTGGTACGGCACGCTGGCCAAGGGGCAGCTCTACGAAGCGGGCGAGTTCCTGCAAGTGAGCGAGTACAAGAACGTGCTGCGCTGGACCGACGAGATCGCGCAGCGTCCGGCGGTGCAGCGCGGCCGCATGGTCAACCGCGCGTGGGGCCAGCCGTCGAGCCAGCTGCACGAGCGCCACGAAGCAGGCGACTTCGACACGCAGACCCAGGACAAGCTGCAGCCGCCGAACTGAAACCCGGAACAAGGAGCCCCTCCCATGAGCGACAAGATCCTGGTCTTCTACGGTTCCTACCGTTCCGACCGCATGGGCGTGCGCCTGGCGGACTACATCGTCGCGGGGCTCGCCGCGCGCGGCGCGCAGGCCGAGCTGATCGACGCCAAGGCCGTCGACCTGCCGATGCTCGACCGCATGTACAAGGAATATCCCAAGGGCACCGCGCCGGCCGCGATGGAAGCGCTGGCGGAAAAGATCCGCACGGCCGACGCTTTCATCTTCGTGACCGGCGAATACAACTGGGGGCCGCAGCCCGGCCTCAAGAACCTGACGGACCATTTCCTCGAGGAGTGGTTCTGGCGGCCCGCCGCGGTCGCGAGCTATTCGGCGGGGCGCTTCTCGGGCGTGCGCTCGGGCTCGATCTGGCATTCGATCCTGTCGGAGATGGGCATGGTCGTGGTGTCGAGCACGCTCGCGGTCGGGCCGATCTCGCAGACGCTGGATGCACAGGGCAAGCCGACGGGCAGCGCGGGCGAGTCGCTGGACCGGTCGTTCGGCCGGTTCGCTGATGACTTGGCGTGGTGGACCGAGGCGGCGAGGGCGCAACGGGCGCGCAAGGCGCCGCCGTACTGAGCGATGAGGGCGCGCAGGCCGCTTGTCGGCGCTCTTCTCTTGTGTCTGTTGTCGGGCTGTGTTTCCTTCCCGACGCGGTACGCCACGCTCGAATGCAACTGCCGCGCGGACTCGGTCCCGGCGCACCGGGTTTCACTGAAAGCTCCCACTGGAAAGTGGGCGGTCTCAGGTCATGGCGGTGGCCTCTATGGGGAGGTCGCATGGCTGTCGATCCGGTTGCCCGAAAAGCCAGTGGCACCTGCGCGCTACGACGCCTCGCAGGTCGTTGTCGTCAATGAGGGGGCTTATCCCTCCGTCACGATGTCTGTGACGGGTGGCGAGGTGCAGATCGATCCGTTGCAGAAGAAAGTGACGCTTTCGCTTCAGACTCCCGATGGCGCGTTCTGGGCGAACGGGGTCTACCCCCTTCGCTAGCAGATTTCGCAGAGCGCCCAGGGCTGGCGTAGCCCGCCCCCGACCATCTTGTTCACCGCTCAAATTTTGAGCAAGTTGTTGAATCCCCTTATAAAACAACAGCTTGCGTTCCTTTTACAAGGCTCCACCTGAGTTACCCCCAAAGTTGTGCACAGAAAATGGGGAGTAACCGGGCGAGGTGCGATTGCGCGCGCAAGTTGGCGGCACACCGCGAAAAAATCTCACTGAAAACCGTAAGTCCGGACTGAAATCCGGTCTGGCTCTGCTAGGGATTCGAGCCCGAAAAGGGCTTCCGGACAGGGGCCGCATGCCGATGTTGTGCACCGCTCAAAATTTGGGCAAAGTGTGGAATACCTATACAAAACAACGAGTTATATTCCTTTTACAATGCTCCGCGTGAGTTATCCCCAAAGTTGTGCACTGAAATTGGGGACTACATCGAATCACTCAGCTTTCGCGCGTAACTTGCAGTGGATTCGTCGGCGTAGTGCCGGCACAGCGTCTCGACCAGCGCCTGTGCATAGATCGGCAATGCCGCGCGGTCGCGTACCAGCAGATACCGTTCGCGCACGCACCACGCGTCGCTGAGGTCGATCAGCGCGAGCTGCATGCTCTCCTGGTTGCGCCGCGCGGCCGACTCGGGCACCACGCCAATGCCCACGCCGCTGCCGATCATCCGGCACATGGCGTCGAAGCTGCCGAGCTGGATGCGCAGCTTCTGGCGCTTGCCGAGGTTGTCGGTGATCTGCCCCAGAAAGGTCTGCAAGGTGCTGCCTTGCTGCATGCCGATGGCGTCTTCGTCGAGCGTCTCGGCGAAGGCGATGCTGCTGCGCTCGGCGAAGCGGTGCTTGCGCGAGGTGGCGAGCACCAGCCGGTCGGTGCTGAAGTGGATGGCCTCGAGCCCGAGGGTGTCGACGCGGCCCGCGACGATGCCGATGTCGGCGCGGCCGTCCAGCACGCCGCGCGGAATCTGAGCATTCGGTTTTTCCTGAAGGTCGACGTTGATGCGCGGGTTCTGCGCGAGAAAGCCCGGCAGGATCTCGGGCAGGAAGTCGGTCACGGCCGTGGTGTTGGCGAACACGCGCAGGTGGCCGCGCAGGCCGCCGCCGTATTCGAGCAGGTCGGCGCGCAGCTGTTCCGTTTGATGCAGCACCAGCCGCGCGTGGTGCAGGAAAGCTTCGCCCGGCGGCAGCAGCCGCACGCCGCGTGCTTCGCGCTGCAGCAGTTGCAGGCCGGCCTGCGTTTCGAGCGCCTTGATGCGCGCGCTGGCCGCGGCCAGCGACAGGTGCTGGCGCTCGGCGGCCCGCGTGAGGCTGCCGAGTTCGGCCGTGGCCACGAAGAGCCGCAGGTCAGTGAGGTCGAAAAGCATGGCGCGATCTTAGTCAAGCCTTCGGAATTGCAGAAGGCTGGGTTCCGAATTCGCAGATTGCGCGCGCGGGGAGGGCCAACGACCATGCGGCCATGGAGACAAGACACATGAGCTTTCGCGCAATCGCGCTGCTGGCCTTCACCGCCGCAGCCTCGCTGACCCAGCCGAGCCTGGCCAGCGCCGACCCGTACCCCTCGCGCCCCGTCACGCTCGTCGTGCCGCAGGCCGCCGGCGGCACCAACGACATCGTCGGCCGCCTCGTGGGCCAGAAGCTAGGCGAGGTGATGAACAACGCCAGCGTGGTGGTCGACAACCGCCCCGGCGCGGGCGGCAACATCGGCACGCAGCTGGTGGCCAAGGGCCCGAAGGACGGCTACACGCTGCTCATGACCATCAGCAGCAGCCAGGCCATCAACCCGGCGCTGTACAAGAACCCGGGCTTCGACCCGGTGAAGGACTTCAAGCCCGTCGGCCTGATCGGCGCGGTGCCCAACGTGCTGCTGGTCAACCCCTCGTTTCCCGCCAAGGACTTCGCCGAGTTCCTGAAGCTTGCGCGGCACAAGGGCGCCAACTACCAGTACGCCTCGGCGGGCAACGGCACGCTGAACCACCTGCTCGGCGAAATGCTCAACAGCATGGCCGGCATTTCGCTGCAGCACGTGCCCTACAAGGGCGTGGCACCCGCGCTCAACGACGTGCTGGGCGGGCAACTGCCGATCGTGTTCGCGAGCCTGCCGTCGGCGCTGGCGCACATCAAGGCCGGCAAGCTGCGTGCGCTGGCGGTGAGCGGCGACAAGCGCTCGCCCGTGCTGCCCGACGTGCCCGCCATCGCCGAGGCCGTGCCCGGCTACAACGGCACGCTGTGGATCGGCCTGTTCGCGCCCGCCGGCGTGCCGCCCGATGTGCTGGCCACGCTGCAGGAGGCCACGCGCAAGGCGCTCGCCTCCAAGGACCTGCGCGACAAGCTCGACCAGCAGGGCGTGGAGATCGCGCCGCCCACCACCCCCGACCAGTTCGCGAAGCTGCTGCAGGACGACCTCGCCAAGTGGGCGCGCATCGTCAAGGCATCGGGCGCGGCGGTCGACTGACAAAGACGACGCAACCCATGAACGCAGGCATTTCCTCGATGACCACATCCCCTTCGATCGACCGCGACGCACTGGCGAAGCTGCAGGCCTGGCAGGGCCGCGGCGAAACGCTGGCCGACGACATCACCGCCGCGCCCGTGCGGGCGCTGTCCGCCACGCTCGACCGCGACGACGCGGCGCCCGTGCCCGGCACGCGCCTGCCCGAGCTGTGGCACTGGCTCTACTTCCTGCCGCACCACCGCCAGTCGGAGATCGGTGAAGACGGCCATGCCAGGCGCGGCGGTTTCCTGCCGCCCGTGCCGCTGCCGCGCCGCATGTGGGCCGGCGGTCGGCTCAGGTGGGAGCCGGGCAATCCGCTGCAGGTCGGCGACAAGGTGGAGCGCACATCGACCATCGTGTCGGTCGAGCACAAGACCGGGCGCAGCGGCGAACTGGTGTTCGTGCTGGTGCGCCACGAGGTGCGCAACCAGCGCGGCCTGGCGCTGACCGAAGAGCACGACATCGTCTACCGCGCCGCCGCGCAGCCCGGCGAGCCGACGCCGCCCCCCACGCCCGCGCCGAAGGACGCCGCCTTCAGCCGCGACATCGCGCCCGACGACGTGCTGCTGTTCCGCTACTCGGCGCTGACCTTCAACGGCCACCGCATTCACTACGACCGCCGCTACGTGACGCAGGTCGAGGGCTATCCGGGCCTGATCGTGCACGGCCCGCTGATCGCGACCTTGCTGGTCGACCTGCTGCGCCGCAACGTGCCGGGCGCGCGGCTCTCGCGCTTCGAATTCCGCGCCATGCGCCCGACCTTCGACACCGCGCCGTTCCGCGTGCACGGCAAGCCGGTCGAAGGCTCGGTCGACGGCAAGACCTTCAGCCTCTGGGGCGAAGACGCCGAGGGCTGGCTCACGATGAACGCCACGGCCGTGCTGGCTTGAAGGGAGCGAACAAGACATGACCCGACCCCTGGACGGCATCACCGTCATCTCTCTCGAACACGCGATTGCCGCGCCGTTCTGCACCCGCCAGCTGGCCGACCTCGGCGCGCGCGTCATCAAGGTGGAGCGGCCCGGCGACGGCGACTTCGCGCGGGCCTACGACGAGCGCGTGGGCGGCGAGGCCTCGCACTTCGTGTGGGTCAACCGCTCGAAGGAAAGCATCACGCTCGACCTGAAGCAGCCGGCCGCGCTCGCGGTGCTGCAGCAACTGGTGGCCGATGCCGACGTGCTGGTGCAGAACCTTGCGCCGGGTGCCGCGGCGCGCATGGGGCTCGGCGCCGAGGTGCTGCAGGCGAAGCACCCGAAGCTGATCGTCTGCGACATCTCGGGCTACGGCGACAACGGCCCGTACCGCGACAAGAAGGCCTACGACCTGCTGATCCAGAGCGAGGCGGGCTTCCTGTCGGTCACGGGCACGCCCGACGAGCCCTGCAAGTCGGGCAACTCCATCGCCGACATCGCGGCGGGCATGTACGCCTACACCGGCATCCTCGCGGCGCTGCTGCAGCGCGGCAAGACGGGCAAGGGCTCGCACATCGACGTGTCGATGCTCGAGTCATTGGCCGAGTGGATGGGCTACCCCATGTACTACGCCTACGAAGGCGCGCCGCCGCCGCCGCGCAGCGCCGCGTCGCACGCGACCATCTACCCCTACGGCCCGTTCCCGGCGGGCGACGGTGGCACGGTGATGCTGGGCCTGCAGAACGAGCGCGAGTGGCGCGTGTTCTGCGAGAAGGTGCTGCTGCAGCCGGGGCTCGCGGCCGATGCGCGCTTCGACAGCAACGCGCGGCGCAACGAGAACCGCGAGGCGCTGCGCGCGCTCATCGTCGAGACCTTCGGCGCGCTGAGCACGGCACAACTGCTCGAGCGGCTCGACACCGCGCAGATCGCCAACGCGCGCATGAACGACATGGCCGGCCTGTGGGCGCACCCGCAACTGCAGGCGCGCGAGCGCTGGCGGCAGGTGGGCTCGCCGGCCGGGGACATTCCCGCGCTGCTGCCGGCCGGTCGGCAGAGCGCGTTCGACTACCGCATGGATCCGATTCCGTCGGTCGGCGAGCACACCGAGGCCATCCTGCGCAGCCTGGGCCGCAGCGAGGCCGAGATCGCGGCGCTGCGTGAGGCGAGGGCGGTGTGAGCGGCGCGCCTGTGGTGCCCCTGGCGTTGGCGCGGGCGTTTCTTTTCGTGCCGGCCGACCGGCCCGAGCGGCATGCGCGCGCGCTGGCGACCGGCGCGGGCGGCGTGATCGTCGATCTCGAAGACGCGGTGGCGCCCGAGCGCAAGGCGGCCGCGCGCGACGGGCTCGCCGCGTCGTTTGCCGCGCTGCCGGCCGCGCAGCGCGGGCGCCTGCTGGTGCGCATCAACGCGCACGGCACGCCGTGGCACGGCGACGACCGCGTGCGCGCCGGCGAACTGGCCGCGCAAGGCTTGATCGCGGGCGTGGTGCTGCCCAAGGCCGAACGCGCAGCGGACCTGGCGCGCGTGGCCGAAGCCATCGGGCCGCAGGGCGTGCTCGTGCCGCTGATCGAATCGGCCGCCGGGCTCGACGCGGCCGATGAACTGGCAACGGCCCCGCAGGTGCTGCGCCTGGCCTTCGGCAACCTCGACTTCCAGGCCGACCTGGGCCTGGCCTGCGACGCGGACGAGGCCGAGCTGGTGCCCGTGCGCCTGGCCATCGTGCTGGCCTCGCGCCGCGCCGGCCTGCCCGCGCCCATCGACGGCGTGACGCCCGACTGGCGCAACGACCAGCGCCTTGCGGCCGACACCGCGCGCGCCCGGCGCGGCGGCTTCGGCGCCAAGTTGTGCATTCATCCCGAACAGGTCGCGCCGGTGCATGCCGCGCTCGGCCCGAGCGCCGACGAGCTGGCCTGGGCCCGCCGCGTGGTGGACGCGATTCGCGCATCGGGCGGCGGCGTGGTCAGCCTCGACGGCCGCATGGTCGACGCGCCCGTCGTGCGGCTGGCCGAGCGGCTGCTCGCGCTCGGCGCGCAACCCCTGCCTTGATGCTTTGAGACAGAGATCCATAACCATAGGAGACAAAGAAGTGAAAGAAGCGACAGCAACGAAGAAGACCTGGAAATTCAAGACGGCCCTGCTCGCGGCATCGGTGGGCGTCGGCCTGCTCGCCGCCCAGTCGCCCGCCGCGGCGCAGGCCGCGTGGCCCGACAAGCCGATCGTCATGGTCGTGCCGTACTCGGCCGGCGGCCCGACCGACGTGGTGGCGCGCATGCTCGCCATTCCCATGGGCAAGTCGCTCGGGCAGACCGTGATCGTGGAGAACACGGTCGGCGCGGGCGGCACCATCGCGCCGTCGCGCGTCGCCCGCGCGGCGCCCAACGGCTACACCATCCTGATCCACCACATGGGCATGGCCACCGCGCCCGCGCTCTACAAGAAGCTCAACTACGACCCGCTCAAGGACTTCGAATACGTCGGCCAGGTGCTCGACGTGCCGATGACGCTGCTGTCGCGCAAGGACTTTCCTGCCAACAACTACCAGGAGCTGCTGGCCTACGTGAAGGCCAACAAGGACAAGGTCACGCTGGCCAACGCGGGCGTGGGCGCGGTGTCGCAGCTGTGCGGCCTGCTGTTCATGAACCAGATCGGCGTGCAACTGACGACCGTGCCCTACAAGGGCGCGGGCCCGGCGCTCAATGACCTCATGGGCGGGCAGGTCGACCTGCTGTGCGACCAGACCACGCAGACCGCGCCGGTCATCAAGGACGGCAACCGCGTGAAGGTGTTCGGCGTGACCACGCCCAAGCGGCTGTCGAGCATGCCCAACATCCCGACGCTCGACGAGCAGGGCCTCAAGGGCTTCGACGTGAAGGTGTGGCACGGTATCTACGCGCCCAAGGGCACGCCGCCCGCGGTGATCGAGAAGCTGAACGTTGCGCTGCGCGCCGGGCTGCAGGACGAGATGGTCAAGCACCGCCTGGCCGAACTCAGCTCGGAGATCGTGCCGCTGGACAAGCAGACGCCAGAGAGCCTGAAGGCGCACCTCACAGCCGAGGTGGACAAGTGGGGCAAGGTGATCCGCGCGGCGGGCGTGCAGGCGGATTGACGCGTCAGTCGGGCGCGGCTTCGGGCTGCACCCGCAATGTGTCTTCGAACAGCGCGAGCAACTGGCGCGCGAACACGTCCATGTTGCGCGGCCGGTCGGTGTCGCCGTTCTCGATGGTGCGGCTCACCTCGGTCGCGTTGCCGACGATAGCGAGGCACACGTGCCCCGGCGCATCGCCATACGGGCTGCCGACCGGGCCGGCCGCGCCGCTCTCGCTGATGCCCCAGGTCGTGTGGTGGCTGTCACGCACCCGGCCCGCAACGAGGCGGGCGTAGGGCTCGGTCTCGCCGCGCATGCCGGCCATGTCCTCGGCCGTGAGGCCCAGCAGCGCCCGGCCCGCACGGCGCGAATAGACGACCGCGCCACCGCGAAAGTAGGCCGACGCACCCGGCACCGCGAGCAGCGCCGCCGACACCAGCCCGCCCGCCGAAGACTCGACGACCGACACGGTCTGGCCCCGCGCGCGCAGCAACTCGCCCACGCGCGCGGCCAGCACGGGCAGCGTTTCCAGGCCGGCAACGGAAGAAGAAGGGGAGGAAGAGGGCGCCTGGCTCATGGCGCGCTGAACGGCGTGCCCGGCCGCTTCACATAGGCCGGCGCGCGCTCGTGGCTCGTGGTACTGCCGTATACCGTGTCCGCCGGGTAGTACTCCGACTGCAGTTGCACCTTCGCCGCGGCTTCCTCGCCCGCGGTGTGGGCGATGAAGGCCAGCATCAGGTCGGTGCCGGCCGATACCCCCGCGGAAGTCCAGACATTGCCGTCGCGCACGAAGCGCTGCTCGACCACCCTCACGTCGCCCAGCGCGCGCAGCCGGTCGAGCGATCCCCAGTGCGTGGTCGCGGTCCTGTTCGACAGCAGCCCGGCCGCATGCAGCACGAAGGCGCCGGTGCACACCGACAGCAGCGCGCGGCAGCCGGGCGCCTGGTCGGCCAGGAAGCGGGTCATGGCGGGGTTGTCGACCTCGCGCCGCGTGCCCATGCCGCCGGGCACGAGCAGGTAGTCCAGCGGCGGGCAATCGGCGAACGAGGCATGCGGGTTGATCGACAGGCCCTTGGCGCAGGCCACCGGCTCGCGGGTCTGGGCCACGATCAGGCAGTTCGCGGGGCCGCCGGCCAGCTTGCTCCACATGGTGAGCATTTCCCAGGGGCCGACGAAGTCGAGTTCCTCGACCTCGGGGAAGATGATGATCCCGAAATTCATACTTTCGAACTCCTTGGTGTGGGCGCTTGCGCAAGTGCGTACAGGTGCGAGGATAGAGGCTGTGCCGGGGCCTCGCTTCGTGACAGCTGGTTGCAAGCTTGGCTCAGTGTTTTCCTCAGAGTTCGGTGGCCTGAAACTCGCTAGAGTGAAGGCGGCCGTTCAGGCTTTTGCTACGTACACATCAAGGAAATCTCATGAGCAAGAAAGTTGCATATGTCACCGGAGGCATGGGTGGCATCGGAACAGCCATCTGCCAGCGTCTGCACAAGGACGGGTTCACCGTGGTCGCCGGTTGCGGCCCTACACGCGACTACGCCAAGTGGCTCGCCGAACAGAAAGCCGAAGGCTTCGAGTTCCACGCGTCGGTCGGCAATGTCGGCGACTGGCAATCCACCGTCGAAGCCTTCTCCGCGGCCAAGGCCGCGCACGGCGCCATCGACGTGCTGGTCAACAACGCCGGCATCACGCGCGACCGCATGTTCCTGAAGATGACGCCCGAAGACTGGAGCGCGGTCATCGAGACCAACCTCAACAGCATGTTCAACGTCACCAAGCAGGTGGTGGGCGACATGGTCGAAAAGGGCTGGGGCCGCATCATCAACATCAGCTCGGTGAACGGCGCCAAGGGCCAGGCCGGCCAGACCAACTACTCGGCCGCCAAGGCCGGCATGCACGGCTTCACCATGGCGCTGGCGCAGGAGCTGGCCAACAAGGGCGTGACGGTCAACACCGTGAGCCCGGGCTACATCGGCACCGACATGGTCAAGGCCATCCGCCAGGAAGTGCTCGACAAGATCGTGGCCACCATCCCGGTCAAGCGCCTGGGCGAGCCGAGCGAAATCGCTTCCATCATCTCGTGGCTCGCCACGGACGAAGGCGGCTACAGCACGGGGGCCGACTTCTCGGTCAACGGCGGCTTGCACATGCACTGAGCATGCTGACCTGCACCTGATCGACAAAACCCGCTTCGGCGGGTTTTTTCATTTCATGGATGTGGGTTCTACGGATAGAAAGCGGCTCCCGCGCGTCCTACAGTTTTCAAACCACCGGAGGCATCCATGGAAAACACAACAAGTACACCTGCCAAAAAGCTCCCGATCTATCGCTCCCTTTATGTGCAGGTGATCACCGCGGTGATCATTGGCGTGCTGCTCGGTCATTTCTATCCCTCGGTCGGGGAAGCGATGAAGCCGCTGGGCGACGGCTTCATCAAGCTGATCAAGATGATCATCGCGCCGATCATCTTCTGCACGGTGGTGGTGGGCATCGCCGGCATGGAAGACATGAAGAAGGTCGGCAAGACCGGCGGCCTGGCGCTGCTGTACTTCGAGGTCGTGAGCAGCATCGCGCTGCTGGTCGGCCTGGTGCTGGTCAACGTGCTGCAGCCCGGCTCCGGCATGAACGTCGACCCGGCCACGCTGGACACCAAGTCGATCGCCTCGTACACCGGCCCCGGCAAGATGACGGGCACGGTCGACTTCATCCTGAACATCATTCCCAGCACGCTGGTCGACGCCTTCGCCAAGGGCGAGATCCTGCAGGTGCTGCTGATCGCGGTGCTGTTCGGCTTTGCGCTGCACCGTTTCGGCGGGCGCGGCACGCTGGTGTTCGACGTGATCGAGAAGGGCTCGCACGTGCTCTTCGGCATCGTCAACTACATCATGAAGCTGGCGCCCATCGGTGCCTTCGGCGCCATGGCCTTCACCATCGGCAAGTACGGCCTGGGCAGCCTGTTCTCGCTGGGCAAGCTGATGGGCACGTTCTACCTGACCTGCCTGCTGTTCATCTTCGTGGTGCTGGGGCTCATTGCGCGCTTCCATGGCTTCAGCATCTGGAAGTTCATCAAGTACATCAAGGAAGAGCTGCTGATCGTGCTGGGCACGTCTTCGAGCGAATCGGTGCTGCCGCGCATGATGGAGAAGATGGAGAACCTGGGCGCCAACAAGACCTGCGTGGGCCTGGTCATTCCCACGGGCTACTCGTTCAACCTGGACGGCACCTCGATCTACCTGACGATGGCGGCGGTGTTCATTGCGCAGGCCACCAACACGCCGATGACGCTGGTGCAGGAGATCACGCTGCTGGCGGTGCTGCTGCTCACCTCGAAGGGCGCGGCGGGTGTCACGGGCAGCGGCTTCATCGTGCTGGCGGCCACGCTGTCGGCGGTGGGGCATGTGCCGGTGGCGGGGCTGGCCCTCATCTTGGGCATCGACCGCTTCATGTCGGAAGCGCGCGCGCTGACCAACCTGATCGGCAACGGCGTGGCGACCATCGTGGTGGCCAAGTGGACCAACGAGCTGGACGAGAAGCGGCTGCAGGCCGGGCTCAACAACGAGACCTGGGTCGAGGCGCAGGAACCCGAGGCGCTGGACGCGGCGCGCAGCGGCAAGATGGCCGGCTGACACGAAGGGGTAGGCATCGTTCCTGCAAAATGGAGCGATGCCCCACAGCGTTTCCCTCATCAACACGATCGCCGCCGGCCTGGGGCTCGCGCTCGTGTTCGGTTTCCTGGCGGCCAAACTGCGGCTGCCGGCGCTGGTCGGCTACCTGCTGGCCGGCGTGATCATCGGCCCGTTCACACCGGGCTTCGTGGCCGATGCGGGCATTGCCGCCCAGCTCGCCGAAATCGGCGTGATGCTGCTGATGTTCGGCGTCGGCCTTCATTTTTCCCTCGACGACCTGCTGGCGGTGCGCAAGATCGCGCTGCCCGGCGCGCTCGCGCAGATCGCCGTGGCCACCCTGCTCGGCGGCGGGCTGGCCATGTGGTGGGGCTGGAGCCCCGGGGCGGCGCTGGTGTTCGGGCTCGCGCTGTCGGTGGCCAGCACGGTCGTGCTGCTGCGCGCGCTCGAAAGCCTGGGCATTCTCGATTCGTTCACCGGGCGCATCGCCATCGGCTGGCTCGTGGTCGAGGACCTGGCGATGGTGCTCGTGCTCGTGCTGATGCCGCCGCTGGCCAGCACGCTCGGCGGCCACAGCACGCAGGCCGGCCCTGCCGATCCGTTGTGGCAGACCTTGGGCCTCACGCTGCTGCAGGTCGGCGGCTTCGTCGCGCTCATGCTGGTGGTGGGGCGGCGCGTGTTCCCGTGGATCCTGTGGCAGGTCACGCGCACCGGCTCGCGCGAGCTGTTCACGCTGTGCGTGGTGGCGGCGGCCGTGAGCATTGCCTTTGCGTCGGCGGCGCTGTTCGGCGTGTCGTTCGCGCTGGGCGCCTTCTTCGCGGGCATGGTCATGCGCGAGTCGCAGTTCGCGCACCGCGCGGCGGAAGAGTCATTGCCGCTGCGCGATGCGTTCGCGGTGCTGTTCTTCGTGTCGGTCGGCATGCTGTTCGACCCCTCGGTGCTGATCGAGCGGCCGCTGCAGGTGCTGGCGGTGGTGCTGGTGATCGTGCTGGGCAAGTCGCTTGCGGCCTGCGCGTTGGTGCTGGTGTTCCGCTACCCGCTGGGCACGGCGCTCACGGTGAGCGCGAGCCTGGCGCAGATCGGCGAGTTCTCGTTCATCCTGGCGGGGCTGGGCGTGTCGCTCGGCCTGCTGCCGGTGGAAGGGCAGAGCCTGGTGCTGGCGGGCGCGCTCATTTCCATTGCCACCAACCCGCTGTGGTTCAGCCTGATCGCGCCGATGCAGAAATGGCTGCACGCGCATTCGTCGTTCGCGCGCGGACTCGAGTCGCGCGACGACCCGCTGGCCGAACTGCCCATGACCACCGAGGCCAAGTACCTCTCGCGCCAGGTGGTGCTGGTGGGCTACGGCCGGGTCGGGCGCCGCATCGCGGCCGAGCTCGACGCCAACGACATTCCCTACGTGGTCGCCGAGCAGAACCGCGAGCTGGTCGAGAAGCTGCGCGAGGCCGGCACGCCCGCCGTGTGGGGCGACGCGGCCGACCCGGCCGTGCTGATCCAGGCGCACGTGGCGCGTGCGCGCGTGCTGGTGGTGGCCACGCCCGACGCCATGAACGTGCGCCAGATGATCGAGACGGCGCTCACGCTCAACCCGACCATCCAGACCGTGATCCGCAGCCACAACGAGCAGGAGGCGCAGTTGCTGACGCAGGAAACGTCGGCCACCGTGTTCCTCGGCGAGCATGAACTGGCGCAGGCCATGGCGCGCGACGTGGTGCAGCGCGCCGTGTCGATGGCCGTGCCCGCTTGAGCGCGGTCCGCTCTGAACGCCTCTTCAAAGATCTTCGATGACCAGCGTGCGGTAGCGCTGCGCGATGGAGTAGGGCACGGTGCGCACCAGCGCCATCAGGCGCTCGGCTGCCGCGCCGTCCTTCGTCCTGACCAGCAAGGCCGTGTGGCCGTCGCGCGCGAGCTTGGTGTAGGCACGCACCGTGGCCCCGTCGGTGCCGGCGGAGGGCAAGGGGTTGTCGGCGGTCTTCACCGTCGGCGCGATTTCCTCCAGCACGGTCTGCGCGGGAAGCAGGTAGACCTCGTCGCCGCTGCAGCCTTGCTCGATCAGCCGGTGGCCGATGCGGTTGGCGTCGTCCGCGTTCGGGAACATCACCATCGAGTAGCCGGTCGGATAAAAAGCGCCGCCGATGCTCGACCGCATGCCGGGTTCCAGAGTGAAGTGCTTCATGCTGCCTCCTGGGTTCTGTGGGATCCCTGACTTGCTACAACATTAGGCCGCATCGGGAACACCCTCTGTAGGAGAAGCCCGGAAGCTGTCAACCGGACCCGTCCTCCACCCATTCAACAGCCAGCCCTGTTCAACTTCATTCCATGCCCGCACAGAGAAACATCGCGCTCACTGTCCACGAACTGGAGAAGGGGGAGTTCTATTGGGTGCTGATGGAGGCCGTGGCGGGAACCCCCGGCGATGCCTCCCATGTCTACGAACCGCTCGAAGCCGCCCACGAGCCCTACGCCAGCTATTCGAATGCGCTGGTGGCCGGCGTGGCGGTGATGCGCCGCCTGTTCGGGCCCGACGGAAACCCCGGCTCTCTATAATTCTGCGGTTTTGGTGTGTTAATTCGTATTAACAACACCAAAAAACACGGTTCGAAGGTGCCCCGCCCGCCATGCCATGGCGCCGGGGTTAAACGGGAAGCAGGTGCGCCGCGTCATTGCCGACGCGGTCATTCCTGCGCTGCCCCCGCAACGGTCAGCGGATCGGAAACTCTCAAGCCAGCGCCTCTCTGAAAAGGAGGCCTGCAGCCACTGCGCTTCGGCGTGGGAAGGCGAGGGTTTCTGCCCGGCCGCGCACTGCATGAAAGCAGTGCGCGGCCGGGCGCTCCGCAAGCCCGGATACCGGCCTTCGCAACCGCCCTTCGGACGCTGCGGGAGTGCGTGTTCGGGCCTGCCGCCTTCGCGCCCTGCGCGGACCGTCATCGCCTCTTCATTGCTTGCGCTTCGTCCTGTTTCAGACAGAGGAGCTCGCGGGGACGCGGGTCGCAGAAGAGGTGGCATGAATCAACTACAAGCATCGCCGGCGCGCGGCCGCGCGGGCGCACCGCGTCGGGCTCGCCGTTCGGGCATTTCATTGGCACTCGGGCTGGGGTTCGGGCTGGCGTTCGGGCCGTCGGTGGCCTTCGCGCAAGCAGCGGGCAACCAGAGCCTGACACCCGTGCAGGTCGAGGCCGACCGCCACACGCGGCTGGCCATCGACGAGACGACGCAGACCGGCAGCCGCCTGGGCCTGACGCCGCTGGAAACACCGGCCAGCATCGAGGTACTGAACGGCGACACCATTCGTGCGCGCGGCGACGTCTCGGTGGTGGAAGCCGCCACCCGCGCCACCGGCATCACCGGTGCGCCCGCGCCCGGCAACGGCGGCAGCGCCATGGCGGCGCGCGGCTTCACCGGCCACGGCTCGGTGATGCAGCTGTTCGACGGCACGCGCATGTACGCGGGCGCGGGCACGGTGAGCTTCCCGTTCGACACCTGGTCGGTCGACCGCATCGAGGTGCTGCGCGGCGCGGCCTCGGTGATGTACGGCGAAGGCGCCATCGGCGGCGCCATCAACGTGGTGCCCAAGAAGCCCACGCGCGGCCCGATCCAGAACCAGGCGCTAGTCACGCTCGGCTCCGACGCCACCCGCCAGGTGGCCTTCGGCAGCGGCGGGGCGATCAACGACAAGCTCTCGTACCGCTTCGACATCAGCCACCGCCAGACCGACGGCTTCATGCAGCGCGGCCAGGCCGAGAGTCTGGCTGTGGGCGCGGCGGTGCGGCTCGACGTGTCGCCGCAGCTGCAGTTCACGCTCTCGCACGACGAGGGCAAGCAGTCGCCGCAGCGCTACTTCGGCGTGCCGCTGATCGACGGCCGCCTGAGCAGCCAGACCGTGCGCCAGAACTACAACCTGGACGACTCGGAAATCAAGTACCACGACAAGTGGACCCGCCTCGATGCGCAATGGACGCCGAACGATTCGGTCACCGTGCGCAACCAGCTCTACCGGCTGGAAAGCAAGCGCCACTGGCGCGACAGCGAAACCTACACCTACAACGCCACCACGCGCCGCGTGACGCGCGGCGACTACCTGGAAATCGGCCACGACCAGGAACAGATCGGCAACCGCACCGACGCCACCTTCAGGCACGGCCTGTTCGGCATGGCCAACCAGGTGCTGGTGGGCTTCGACGTGAACCGCATCGACTTCCTGAACTCCAGCGACACGCCCTACGGCGGCCGCTCGGTGGTCGACCCGTTCAACTTCAACCCCGGCTATTACGCGTCGCCCGTGGCCTACCTGCCGCGCTACAAGACCCGCACCAACACCTACGCCTTCTTCGCCGAGGACAAGCTGGCGTTCAACCAGCAGTGGTCGCTGGTGGGCAGCCTGCGCTGGGACCACGCGAAGATCGCGCGCGTCGACATGCAGAACGCGGCCAACAACCTCGGCAAGACCTTCGAGTACGCCACCGGCCGCCTGGGCGTGGTGTATGCGCCCGATGCGTCGCAGTCGTTCTACGCGCAGGTGGCGCGCGCGGCCGATCCGTTGACCTCGCTGATCAGCACCTCGGCCACGCAGGTGCCGTTCGAGCTGAGCACCGGCAAGCAGGTCGAGGTCGGCTACAAGCGCCAGCTGGCCGACAACCGCGGCGCCTGGACGGTGGCGGCCTACCGCATCGAGAAGAACAAGCTGCTGTCGCGCGACGCGAACGACCCGAGCAAGACGCAGCAGGTCGGCCAGCAGTCGTCCGAGGGCATCGAGGCCACGCTCGACCTGGCGCTCACTTCCACGCTGAACCTCGAGGCCAACGTCGCCAAGCTGCGCGCGCGCTATGACGACTTCAACGAAGTCGTGGGCGGCAAGCTGGTCTCGCGCGCGGGCAACACGCCCACCGGCGTGCCGGAAGAAGCGGCCAACCTGTGGCTCAACTGGCGCTTCCTGCCGAAGTGGGAGGCCGCGTTCGGCGTGCGCTATGTCGGCCCGCGCCAGGTCGATGCCGCCAACACGCGCAAGATCGGCTCGTACACCGTGGCCGACGCTTCGGTGAGCTGGCAGGCGAACCCCACGCTGAAGCTGGCGCTGCGTGCCTACAACCTGGCCGACCGGCGCTACCCGGTGTCGTTCTCGAACAGCGGCAACCAGTGGCTGCTGGGCCGCCCACGCTCGTTCGAGCTGTCGGCGCTGGTCGACTTCTGAGAGCCGGCGAACGCATGACTTTCGCATGGCGCCGCGCCTGGCCGCGCATCCGGCACTGGCTCTACTGGACCCACCGGTGGCTGGGCATCGGCGGCTGCCTGCTGTTCGTCATGTGGTTCGTCTCGGGCGTGGTGATGATGTACGTGGGGTACCCCAATCTCACGGACGCCGAGCGGCTGGCCGGGTTGGGGCCGCTGCGCCTTGCGCAGGCGACCGTGTCGCCCGCCGCCGCGCTCGACGCCTTGCCGCCCGATGCGCGCGCCAGGCCGCCGAGGCGCATGGTGCTGGAGATGCAGGGCGGTGCCGACCCTCAGCCCGTATGGCGCATCGTCGATGCGCGCGGCGGACGGCACACTGTGTCGGCGCGCGACGGCCATGTGCCGGGCCCGGTCGATGCCGCGCACGCCGAGGCCGTTGCGCGCGCGTTCTCGGGCCAGGCCGGCGCGCGCTGGGCCGAGACGCTGGAGCGCGACCAGTGGACCGTGCCGCAAGGCCTGAACCCGCTGCGCCCGCTGCACCGCATCGAGCTTGGCGACGCGGCCGGCACCGAGCTGTATGTGTCCTCGCGCAACGGCGAGGTGGTGCGCGACACGAACCGGTCGGAGCGCTTCTGGAACTGGCTGGGCTCGGTGCCGCACTGGATCTACTTCACGCCGCTGCGCGCCGACCCGCCGCTGTGGCACGAGGTGGTCGTGTGGCTGTCGGCCGCGTGCATCGTCTCGGCGGTGACGGGCATCGTCATCGGCATCCTGCGCGTGCGGCTGCGGCGGCGTTTTCGCAACGGGGCGGTCACGCCCTACACCGGGTGGATGGCGTGGCACCACATCGCGGGGCTGATCGGCGGCTTCTTCGTGCTGACGTGGATCATCAGCGGCTGGCTGTCGATGAACCCCAACGGCTGGTTCCAGCGCGGGCCGGGCGACGCGGCGGCGATGGCGCGCTACAGCGGGGCCGGCGCGGCGCCGTTCCCCTGGACGCCGGCTTTGCTGCCGGGCGGCGAGGGCGATGCCGCGCCGCGCGAGGCCGTGTTGCTGTGGTTCGACGGCAAGCCGCTGCTGCAACTGCGCGACGCGAAGGCGCGCGTGCGCGTGGTCGATGCCGCCAGCGGCGCCCCCGCATCCATCGCCAAGGACGACATCGTGCGCGCCGCGTCGAAGCTGCGGCCCGGCGCTCATGTGACCGAGGCCACGCTGCAGACCCGCGAAGACTTTCACTGGTACGGCCACCACCGCGAGCGCATCGTGCCCGTGTGGCGCCTGCAGTTCGACGACGCCGCGCGCAGCTGGATCTACATCGACCCCGCCAGCGGGCAGGTCGCGGGCAGCAACGACAGCAATTCGCGGCTGCGGCGCTGGCTCTTCAATGCGGCGCACAGCCTCGACTTTCCCTGGCTGATCCAGTACCGGCCGGCGTGGGACGTGGTGGTGTGGCTGTTGTCGATCGTCGGCGCGGTGGCCTCGGCCAGCGGCGTGGTGATCGGCTGGCGGCGGCTGCGGCGCAAGCCGAAGCCCAAGGCGTCGGCCGCGCCCGAAGCGCGGGGTGCGCCCCAGCATTCATGACGGGGCTTGCGTGAGCCAGCCCCTAAACTAACAATCAACTTTCGCACCACGGTGCAATTCAGGAGGTGCTCGATGCACATCGAACCAGGTCTCGTCGACGGATCCAAGATTTTCCTCAGCTACGCCACGGCGGCCGCTGCCATCGCCTACACGGGCAAGGTCGCGTTCGACACCGCCATCAAAGACGGCGTCGCGGCGCTGGTGCTGCGCTCGGCCATCGCCGTTGCGCTGGTGTTCTGCTTCTTCGAGGTGCTGCCGCATCACCCGGTGGGCGTGTCGGAGGTGCACCTGATCCTCGGCACGACGCTGTTGCTGGTGTTCGGGCTGGCGCCAGCGGCGATCGGCCTGGCGGGCGGGTTGCTCATCCAGGGCCTGTTCTTCGAGCCGCAAGACATTCCCCAGTTCGGCATGAACGTCACCACCTTGCTGGTGCCGCTGTTCGCCACGGCCGCGCTGGCGCGGCGGATCATTCCGCAGAACGTGGCCTACGTGGACATCAGCTACCAGCAAGCCTTCAAGCTGTCGGTGGCCTACCAGGGCGGCATCGTGGTGTGGGTCGGCTTCTGGGCGCTCTACGGACGCGGCACGGGCCTCGAGAACCTGGGCCAGATCGCCAGCTTCGGCGCGGCCTACATGACCGTCGTGCTGGTCGAGCCGCTGGTCGACCTGGGTGTGCTGGCTGCAGCCAAGGCATGGCGCCGGCTGCAGGGCACCGTGTTCGTCGAGCGCCGGCTGTACGGCGGCGTCTGAACGCGGCCGGTTTCTCTCGCGCGCTTTTCGCTTTTTCTGCCCCCCATCTTCCGCCGTGCCGAGCGCAGTCGCCCGAAAGGGCGCCTTGCGCTCGTCCACCGTCCAGCCGCGCCGCCCCAGGCGCCTGAAAGAACGTTTCCATGACCCAAGCAACAAGCAACGCCAAGATCCCTGTCACCATCGTCACGGGCTTCCTCGGCAGCGGCAAGACCACGCTGCTGCGCCACATCCTCGGTAACGCCGAGGGCCGCCGCATCGCGGTGATCGTCAACGAGTTCGGCGAGCTCGGCATCGACGGCGAAATTCTTCGCGGCTGCGGCATCGGCTGCGACGACGAGGGCAACGAGCGCGAAGGCGCACTGTACGAGCTGGCCAACGGCTGCGTCTGCTGCACCGTGCAGGAAGAGTTCCTGCCCGTGATGCTGCAGCTGGCCGAGCGGCGCGGCGACCTCGACGCGGTGCTCATCGAGACCTCGGGCCTTGCGCTGCCCAAGCCGCTGGTGCAGGCCTTCCAGTGGCCGGACATCGCCAACATCTTCACCGTCGACTCGGTGGTCACCGTGGTCGACGGCCCGGCCGCCGCGTCGGGCCAGTTTGCCGCCAACCCCGAAGCCGTCGACGAGGCCCGCCGCGCCGACCCCAACCTCGACCACGAGTCGCCGCTGCACGAACTGTTCGAAGACCAGCTCTCGGCCGCCGACCTGGTGGTGCTCAACAAGACCGACCTGATGGACGACGCCGCGCGCGCCCAAGTCGAGGCGCTGGTGCGCGAGGAGCTGCCGCCCGAAGTGAAGATCGTCGCCGCCACCGAAGGCAAGCTGCCGCTCGCGCTGCTGCTGGGCCAGGGCCGCGCCGCCGAGGTCACCATCCACCTGCGCGAAAGCCACCACGACCACGAGGAAGACCACGACCACGACGAGTTCGACTCGCTCGTGATCGAGCTGCCGCCCGTGGACCGCGACAGCCTGCTGGCCGTGCTCGGCAAGCTGGTCGAGCAGCACACCATCTACCGCGTGAAGGGCTTCGTCGCCATTCCGGGCAAGCCGATGCGCCTGCTGGTGCAGGGCGTGGGCCGCCGCTTCGACCACCACTTCGACCGCCGCTGGCGCGACGGCGAGGCGCAGCGCACGCGCCTCGTGTTCATCGGCGAAGACCTGGACGAAGCCGTGCTGCGCAAGGCGCTCGATGAGGTGAATGCCGTCGCGGCCTGATGTGACTCCATGCACCTGCTGAGCACCCAGCCCGGACGCTTCGTCGAGGACGACAGCGTCGTCACCCGGCTCGACCAGACCCCGGGCGACATCGTGGTGCTCAGCTCGGCCGACACCACGCTCGCGCTGCTGGCCGCCGCGCGCACCGCGCTGGCGGCCACCGACCCCGGCTACCCGTCGCTGCGGCTGGCCAACCTGATGTACCTGCGGCAGCCGGCCTCGCTCGACCTGTACATCGACGAGGTGCTGCAGCATGCGCGCGTGGTGGTGGTCGACCACCTCGGGGCCGAATCGGCGTGGGCCTACGGGTTGCAGCAGTTGGAAAAGCTCGCCAGGCGCAAGGGCCAGCAGCTCGCGATGTTCTCGGGCGATCTGCAGGAAGACGAAGACCTGCTGGCGCGAAGCACCGCGCCGCGCGCCGTGAGCCGGCAGCTCTGGCAGTACATGCGCACGGGCGGCGCGGGCAATGCGCTGCAGTTCCTGCGCGCGGCGGCCTTTCACGGGTTGGGCCATGGCGAGGCACCGCTGCCGCCGCGCAGCCTGCCGCAGGTCGCGCTGCATGTGCCCGGCTACATGCAAGGCGTCGATGCCGCGCACACCGTGGCCGGCATCGACGACTTGCGCGCCGGCTGGCACGCGGGCGCGCCGGTGGTGGCGCTGGTGTTCTATCGCTCGCACCTGCTGTCGGGCAACACCGTGGCCTTCGATGCGATTGCCGCCGCATTGAGCGCCGAGGGGCTGAATCCGCTGCCCGTCGCGCTCGATTCGCTGAAAGACCCGCTGTGCCTGTCCGCGCTGCGCGAGCTGTGCGCGGCGCACGACGTGCAACTGGTGCTCAACACCACGGCCTTCGCCGCGCTGGGGCAGGGCGCGCAGAACGAAGAAGGCGAAGCCATCGCGCTGGCCGGCGAAGCACCCGTGCTGCAGGTGATCGTGAGCGGCGGCAACCGCGAGGACTGGCTTGCCGACAGCCAGGGCCTGCGCCCGCGCGACATCGCCATGCAGATCGCGCTGCCCGAGATGGACGGCCGCATCATCACGCGGGCCGTGAGCTTCAAGGGCTTGTCGCACCGCTGCGAACTCACGCAGACCGAGGTGGTGAACTACCAGCCCGAGCCCGACCGCGTTGCGTTCGTGGCCGAACTGGCGCGGCGCTGGTGCCGGCTGCGCGCGCTCGATGCGGCTGACAAGCGCATTGCGCTGATTCTGGCGAACTACCCCGGCAGCGAAGGCCGCATCGGCAGCGGCGTGGGGCTGGACACGCCGGCCTCGGTCATTGCCATCCTGCGTGCGATGCAGGCCGAAGGCTATGCGCTCGGCGACCCCGCCGCGCTGCCCGAAGACGGCGATGCGCTGATGCGCAAGCTGCAGGAAGGCATCGCGAACGATCCCGCGCAATGGACTGCGCGCCCGGCCTGGCAGAGCTACGCAATGGCCGACTACCGCGCGCGGCTTGCGTCGCTGCCCGAAGGCATGGCCGACGCCATCGATGCGCGTTGGGGCACGCCGGAGCAAGACCCGCTGGTGCGGCAGGGCCGCTTCATGATCGCCGGGCTGCGGCTGGGCCGCGTGTTCGTCGGCATCCAGCCCGCGCGTGCGTTGGGCACGTTGGGCACGTTGGGCGCGGCGGACTACGCGAGCTATCACGATGCCGAGCTGGTGCCGCCGCACAGCTACCTCGCTTTCTATTTCTGGCTGCGCGATGCCTTCGCCATCGATGCGGTCGTGCATGTCGGCAAGCACGGCAACCTTGAGTGGCTGCCGGGCAAGAGCATTGCGCTGTCGCAGACCTGCTGGCCCGACGCGATCCTGGGGCCGATGCCGAACGTGTACCCGTTCATCGTCAACGACCCGGGCGAGGGCGCGCAGGCCAAGCGCCGCACGCAGGCCGTCATCATCGACCACCTGATGCCGCCGCTCACGCGGGCCGAGAACCACGGGCCGCTGCAAGACCTGGAGCGGCAGGTCGACGAGTACTACGACGCGCTGCTGGTCGATGCGCGCCGTGCGAAGGTGCTGCGCGCGCAGATTCTTGCGGCGGTGCGGGCGCAGCATCTGGTCGAAGAGCTGGACATGCCGGGGGCCGAGGACGACGCGGTGCTGGCACGCGTCGATGCGTACCTGTGCGAGCTGAAGGAAACGCAGATTCGCGACGGGTTGCACGTGTTCGGCGCGTCGCCCGGTGACCGGTTGCGGCGCGATACGCTGCTGGCGCTCGCGCGATACCCGTCTGGCGACGGCGCGGGTGCGAACGCCGGCCTGCTCGGCGCGCTCGTACAAGACCTGCTGCCCGGCGAAGGCTTCGACCCGCTCGACATCGATGCCGCGAAGCCCTGGAAGGGCGCGCGGCCCGCGCTGCTGCAATCGGTCAGCACCGACGCGTGGCGGCACCAGGGCGACACGCGCGAGCGGCTGGAGCTGCTCGCACAGCAACTGCTCGAAGCGCGCGATTGCCCGGTGGAACTGCCGCACACCGCCGCCGTCATGGGCCGCATCGAACAAAGCCTCGCACCCGCGCTCGACGCATGCGGTGGGCAAGAACTGCTGCAACTGTCCCGCGCCCTGCAGGGCCGCTTCGTGCCGCCGGGCCCGAGCGGCTCGCCGTCGCGCGGCCGGCCCGACGTGCTGCCCACGGGCCGCAACTTCTACGCGGTCGACACCCGCGCCATCCCCACGCCCACTGCCTGGATGCTCGGCCTCAAGTCGGCCGCGCAACTGGTCGAGCGCCACATGCAGGAGCACGGCGACTATCCCGTGGCGATGGGCCTGTCGGTCTGGGGCACGGCCACCATGCGCACCGGCGGCGACGACCTGGCGCAGGCCTTCGCGCTCATCGGCGTGCGGCCCAAGTGGGCGCCGGGCAGCCAGCGCGTGGTCGACTTCGAGGTGTTGCCCACGGTCGGCCTCGGGCGACCGCGCATCGACGTCACGCTGCGCATCTCGGGCTTCTTTCGCGACGCTTTTCCCAATGCCGTGCAGATGTTCGACGCCGCCGTGCAGGCCGTCGCCGCGCAGGAAGACGAAGACGCCGAGCGCAACCCGATCCGCGCGCGCATCCTGCGCGAAACGGCGGCGCTCGAAGCGCAGGGCGTCGCGCCCGACACGGCCCGCCTGCAGGCCGGCTGGCGCGTGTTCGGCTCCGCGCCCGGCAGCTACGGCTCGGGCCTGCAACCGCTGTTCGATCATGGCGACTGGCAGAGCGACGACGACCTGTCGAAGGCGTACGTCGGCGGCAGCGCCCATGCCTACGGCCAGGGCAGCGACGGCGTGCCCGCGGCCGATGCGCTGACGCGCCGGCTGCGCGCCATGAACGTCGTCATGCAGAACCAGGACAGCCGCGAGCACGACCTGCTTGACTCCAACGACTACTACCAGTTCCAGGGCGGCATGGCCGCTGCCGTGCGCCACCTGAGCGGCCGGCAGCCGGCCATGTACCACGGCGACCACGGCAACCCGCAGGCGCCGCGCGTGCGCACGCTGAAGGAGGAAATCAGCCGCGTGGTCCGCGCGCGCGTGGTCAACCCCAAGTGGATCGACGGCGTGAAGCGCCACGGCTACAAGGGCGCCTTCGAGATGGCGGCCACGGTCGACTACCTGTTCGGCTTCGATGCCACCGCGCGCGTGGTCGGCGACCACCAGTACGCCATGGTGGCCGACGCCTACGTGCTCGACGACGCGACCCGCGACTTCGTGAACGAACACAATCCGCGCGCGCTGCACGACATGCTGAGCCGTTTGCTCGAAGCCATGCAGCGCGGCCTGTGGCAGTCGCCCGGCGACTACCGCACCCAACTTGAAGACCTGCTGCTCGACCACGAGCAGCGGATGGAAGGAGCCCCGCGATGACCACTGCCGCCCCGATGCCGGTGCCTTTTCCGTTTGCCGCGATCGCGGGGCAGCCGCGGCTGCGGCAGGCGCTGCTGTTGGCGGCGGTCGATCCCGCGCTGGGCGGCGTGCTGATCGAAGGGCCGCGCGGCACGGCCAAGACCACGGCGGCGCGTGCGCTGGCCGAGTTGCTGCCCGGTGCGCCCTTCGTCACGCTGCCGTTGGGGGCGAGCCTCGAGAGCCTCGTCGGCACGCTCGACCTGGGCCACGCGCTGGCCGGCCACGAACTCAGGTTCGCGCCCGGCCTGCTGGCGCGCGCGCATGGCGGCGTGCTGTACGTGGACGAGATCAACCTGCTGCCGGATGCGCTGATCGATTCGCTGCTCGACGCGGCAGCCAGCGGCGTCAACGTGGTGGAGCGCGACGGCATTTCGCATCGGCATGCCGCGCGCTTCGTGCTGGTCGGCACCATGAACCCGGAAGAGGGCACGCTGCGGCCGCAACTGCTCGACCGCTTCGGGCTGTGCGTGCAGCTGCGCAACATCGAGGATGCGGCCGAGCGGCAGGCGATCGTGCGCGCGCGGCTCGCGTTCGATGCGGATCCGCAGGGCTTTCGCGCCAGGCACGCGCGGGAGGAGGCGGAGCTTGCCGCGGCCTTGGTGCGGGCGCGGGCGCTCGTCGCGGATGCGTCGGCGCTGCCTTATGGCGATGCGGTGCACGAGGCGGTCGGTGCGTTGTGCATCGAGGCTGGGGTCGACGGTTTGCGCGCCGACCTCGTGATGCTGCGCTCGGCGCGGGCGCTGGCTGCGTGGGAAGGCGCGGCGGCGATCACGACCGACCATGTGCGGCAGGTGGCGGAGGCCGTGCTGCTGCATCGTCGCAAACCGCAATCAGAAGGCGCACCGCCTGCCAGCGCGCCGACGCCGTCCGCGCGCGGCGCGGATGCCAATGGCACAGCTTCGTCGGGCGCGAACAACGCGAGCGATGAAGACTGGGGCGCCATGCCGCCAGAGCCGGTCGGCATCGAGCGCGTGAAACCGTTGCGCCCGCTGATCCCTTCCCAGCAGCAGGCCGCACCAAAAAAAGCCTGAGCCTCCGGGACACCGCACCCGCTGGCGCGCGCCAGGGTGAACGGAGGCAGGGCACGCAAAGGGATGCATGGCACGGTGCCGCGCGGCAGGGCACGGCCTTCGACTGGCCGCGCACTTTTGCGGCACGCGGTGCCGACGCATTGCGTGCCGAGCATCTGCGCCATCGCCCGCAGGAGACGCGCAGCGGCGCGCTGCACTGCTTCCTGCTCGACTGCTCAGCCTCGATGCGCGACGACGGCAACCTCGCGCGCGCCAAGGGCCTGCTGCTTGCGTTGATGCAAGAGGCGTATCAGAGCCGCGACCATGTCGCGCTGCTGTGCTTTGCCGGCGAGGTCGTCGAGCTGCGCCTGCCGCCGCGCCGCGCCAGCGCGTGGAACGACGACTGGATCGCGCCGATTGCCGCAGGCGGCGGCACACCGCTCGCGCTGGGCGTGCAGCGCGCCGACCAGTTGCTTGCGAAGAACGAGTCGCGGCAACGCTGGCTGTGGCTGCTGACCGACGGCCGCAGCAGCGAGAGCCCGGCGCGGCCTGAAGCCGCCGATGTGGCCTGCGTGGTGGACTTCGAGGCCGCGCGCGTGCCGCTGCACAGAGCGCGGCAACTGGCGCAGCGCTGGGACGCGCGCTACCTCGTCGCGGACAAGGCGGCCTGAATCACAAGCTCTGCGTATCTGCTCGAGAAGGGGCATCCTGGCAGCAACATTGCCCGGACCGCCTGAGGGCTGTGCGGTTTCTCACAAGGAAGTTCGGGTACTGTGCGGCATGCCTTTGAAACCCTGCTTCCTGGCCCTCGCATTGACCCTGGCCGCGCCTGCTTTTGCACAGCCAGCGCAGCCGTTGCCGGGCGAGGACTGCAAGGCGCAGGAAGCCCTGCTCGAGCGCGACATGGACCTTGCCCGTTCCAGGGGCCAGATGCTGCGCCGCCGCGAGCTGGCCGATGCATTGAGCGCGTTGCAGGCGACCTGCAAGGCGCCGGCCGCGCCGCAGACCCGCGAGGCGCGCATCGAACGGCTGGAGCAGGACATCCGCCTGCTGCGCTCGGAGCTCGAGCAGGCCGAGGCGCAGTTGCGAAGCCTGCGCAACGAGTCGCACTGACCGCTGCGCCGCGCCGTTACAACGCCAGCGGCTCGGCCTCCACCGCCACTTCTTCCGGCGGCGCCAGCATCGTCCCCCGGCAATTCACCGACCCGCAATGGCACGGGTACTTCGACGGCGGCGACCCGTCGTCCGCCGTCAGCGAATAGTCGATGAACAACTCGTCGCCCGCGTCCACGGGTTCCAGCGTCTGGAACCGCAGCACCATCTCTCCGCTTTCGTCGTATTCCTCGACGGCTTCGCAATTCGGCTCGCACGAATGGTTCAGGTGGCGCGTGGCGTTGCCGCCCTTGGCGCCGTCGATGGTTTCGTGGTTCGACAGCGTGAACAGGTAGGTGAGCTGGTCGTCCCACACCTTGGTGGCGATCTCGGCCTTGGTGTAGCGGCGGCCTTCATACAGGCCGAGGAAGGCTTCGGCCGGCAGGTCGCGCGTGGCGAAGGCGCCCAGGCCGTGCACGCCGCTGGGGCCGACGCGGACGAACGGGGTGGACGAGGTGGTTTGCTTGCGGTGCTTCATGAACGGGGAGAAAAGGTGGGGGCGTCGTTGTCTTGCTGCAGAAGTGTCAACGCCATTTCGATCTGTCGGATGACAAGCGTGGCGCCGCGTGCGCTCGCGGCCCGGGAAAGCGGGCTGCCGACGGGCTCGTCGACCAGCCGCCAGCGGGTGGCGGGGCGGGCGGTGGCCAGCGCGTCGAGCAGTTCGTGCGCGGCGGTTTCGTCCAGGGCGGCGGCGTCGAGCAGCGCGCCCTGGCCGTCGCCGGCCGGCGGCATCACGGCATAGGCGCACAGCGTGTCGTGGCGCCACACGCCGAGCGCGACGGCCTGCTCGCGCACGAGGGCGTCCAGCACGGTCGGCCATTCGCGGCGCCAGGTGGGCCGCGATATCGCGGTGCAGGCGCTGTGCAGCGGCTGGAGCGCGGCGGGCTCGGGTCGCGTGCTCGCCTGCCTGCGATGTTTGTCGAGCTGCCATTCGAGCACCTCGAGCGTTCGCACCTCCTCGAAGCCGGCCTGGCGATAGAGCGCGCGCGCCGGGTTCTGCTCGATCACTTCCAGAAACGCCTGCGCGATGCGCGCCTGCGAGAAGGCCGCAGTCTGCGCCTCGATCAGTTGCGTTGCCAGCCCCTGCCGCCGGTGCGAGCCCGCGATGCCGAAGCCCGCAAGGTACCCGCGCGGCCCGCGCCGCCCGGCCAGCGAGATGCCGCAGGCCGCGCCGTCGACAGCGATCACGCGCGACAGCGACAGGTCGACCTCGCCGCGTCGCAGGTGCCGCTCGAAGCGCAGCTCGTCGAATGCGATCGGCACGAAGTAGCCCTCATAGGCCCGGTTCCAGAGTGCCGTGAGTCCGCCGCGCGAGAAATCCGTGGCGGGGACGACCGCCATGCCGATGCTGTTCATGAAGAAGTGTCAGGTGACCGGAAGCGTTGCCACGAAGCAGGTGCCGTCGTCCGCGCAAGAAGTGACTTGCAGCGTGCCGCCATGGGCGGCCACGATTTCCGAGCAGATGTACAGCCCCAGCCCCAGTCCGCCGCCGGGCTTGCTGTTCTCGGGGCGCCAGTAGGGCTGGAAGATCCTGGGAATGTCGTCGGGGGGAATGGGCGTGCCGCCGTTGGTGACGGACAGCACGAGGGTGTCGTCCCGCACGACGGCGCGGACCACGATGGGCTGGTCGGGCGCGCCGTGCGCCACCGCGTTGCCCAGCAGGTTGGACAGCACCTGCTGGATGCGGCCCTGGTCGCAGCGCACCATGCCGTTGATCGACAACTCGTCGCGGATGTCGAGCCGGGGGTTGGCGGCCCGCACCTCGTCGATCACGTCCTTGAGCCCCGAGGCCAGGAAGTCGGCCTCGCGGATGGCCAGACCCATGCCCGAGCCCAGCCGCACGCGCGCCAGGTCGAGCACGTCGTCGATCAGTGCCGACATGCGGCGCGTGCTGGTCTTCAGCCGGGTGCCGAGCTTGACGAGATCGGGCTCGCCCGTGCGCCGGATCAGCAACTCGGCCGCCGCGCCCACCGACGACAGCGGGTTGCGCAGGTCGTGCCCGAGCACGGCGATGAACTGCTCGCGCAGTTCGGCCGTGGCGCGCTCCGACTGCAGGGCGGTCTCGGTGCGCACCTGGAGGTCTTCGGTCTCCAACTGGCGCGCGATCAGGTCGGCGAAGGCGGTGAACATCGACACCACGCGCGCGTCCGACACCCGGGCCGGGCGCGGGTCGATGGCGCAGAGGTTGCCGAAGTAGTCGCCGTTGCTGTGGATGATGGGCACCGAGATGTAGCTCTCGATGTTGTACAGGCGCGGCGTGTGGTGGTTGAAGTACACCGGGTCGGTGCTGGCGTGGTCGATCACCACCGGCTGGCGGGCCGCGCGCGATTCGCTGCACAGCGTGGTCTGCACCTGCAGCCGGCCGCCCGGCTTCAGGCCGAACTGGATGGTGTCTTCCACCGCGCAGGCGGTCCAGGTGCCGTCGGTCACGCGGGCCACGGCGGCAAAGCCCATGCCGGTGTTCTGGCAGATGACCTTGAGCAGCGAGGGCACCGCGCTGATGCGGCCGATGGCCGCCACGTCCCGCGCAATGGCCTCGTCGCTGTCGACGTCGCCGACAACAGGGGCAAGAGGAGCGGGAAGGGCGGTCAAGGTACTGAAATGGTACGCCACGCACGCCGCCGCCGCATCGGGCAGATCCGGCATCCGGCCGCTCAGGGCTTGGGGTCGCCCAGCGAGGCCAGGCAACCCACGATGGCGTCGGCCGCTTCGTCCAGCCGGGGGCCGGGGCGCATCATCAGGTCGAAGCGGGCCGAGGCAAAGCTGCAGACCCGCCCGCGCTTGATGGCCGACATGGCCGACCAGCCGGGCCGCCCGGCCATGGCCGAGATTTCTCCGAGGGCGGACACCATCAGCACGTCGGGGTCGGCGCGCACCACGAATTCGGGGCTCATCTTGGGGAAGGGGCCGAGCGTGCCGGGCACGGCGTTGCCCAGGCCGAGGCGGGCCAGCGTTTCTCCGATGAAGGAGCTTTCGCTGGCGGCCGCCATGCCGCCGTGCACTTCGAAGTACACGCGCCGGCCCTGCCAGCCGGCGGGCACGCGGGCCCTGGCCGCGTCGAGCCCGGCGTCGAGCTTGCGCCAGAAGGCCTCGCCCGCGCCGGGGCGGCCGGTGGCGCGGGCCACGGTTTCCATCACGCGGCGCATGTCGGCATGGGTCTTGGCGTCGAGCGCCAGCACCTTGATGCCCAGGCGCTCCAGCGGCTCGGCGGCGCGGCTGCGCGGGCGCAGCAGCACCAGGTCGGGCTTGAGCGCGACGATGCGCTCGATGTTGGCGTCGTCGATGCCGCCCACCTGCGGCAGCCCCTTCACCGACGCTGGCCAGTTGGCGTGGCGGTCGATGCCCACGAGCCGGTCGCAGGCGTCCAGCGCGCAGACGGTCTCGGTCAGCGAGGGCATCAGCGACACGATGCGCCGCGCCGGCGCCTGCAGTTCGACCGTGGTGCCGCGGTCGTCTTCCAGGCGGATGCCGGCCGCGTGCGCCGCCGAGCCCAAGCCCAGCGCCACGAAGGCGGCCGCCTTGGCGATCTGCCGGGCGGTGGTGAAAAGCGGCGGGCGCGGGGTGGGGGTCGGCAGGGCGGAGGAGGTCATCGGGCGGGCGTGGTCGGCCCGCTATTGTCGCGGCGTCTGCATGCGCAGCCGCCGCGCCGCTTCTTCTTCGCGCGCGTCGTTCACCTCGCGCATCACGTTGCCCAGGTCGACCGGGCCGCTCTCGCGCACGTAGGTGCCCGTGAGCTCGGTCTCGGGGCGCAGCAGGCCGCGCTCGTAGAGCTGCCAGATCTCGTCGCCGTAGTGCGTGCCCAGCAGGGCGGGCGCGAACTGGCCGAAGAAGTTGCGCAGGTTCTCGACGTCGCGCAGCAGCATGCGGCGCGCATGGTTGTTGCCGGCGGCATCGACCGCCTGCGGCAGGTCGATGATCACCGGGCCGTCCTCGGCCAGCAGCACGTTGAACTCCGAGAGGTCGCCGTGCACGATGCCCGCGCACAGCATGCGCATCACTTCCTTCAGGAGGCTGGCGTGGTGCCGGTGCGCGTCTTCGGGCGAGAACATCACGTCGTTCAGGCGCGGGGCGGCGTCGCCGTTGGCGTCGGTCACCAGGTCCATCAGCAGCACGCCTTCGAGAAAATTGTGCGGCGTGGGCACGCGCACGCCGGCGGCGGCCAGCCGGTAGAGCGCGTCGACCTCGGCGCTCTGCCAGATGGCCTCGGTCACCTTGCGGCCGAAGCGCGTGCCCTTGGCCATGGCGCGCGCCTCGCGGGTGTTCTTGACGCGGCGGTTCTCGGTGTAGTCGACGGCCTGGCGGAAGCTGCGCTTGTCGGCCTCCTTGTAGACCTTGGCGCAGCGTGTTTCGTCGCCGCAGCGCACCACGTACACCATGGCTTCCTTGCCGCTCATGAGCTGGCGCACCACGGTGTCGATCAGGCCTTCGTCGATCAGCGCCTGCAGTCTCTGGGGTGCCTTCATTGCGATGCCTCCCGGGGCGTGGCGGGGAGCCGGGTCGACAGAAAAGCCCTCAGGCTGTCGGTGCCCAGCTGGTAGGCCCCGAAGTGCCTGTGCGGCGCGAAGCCCAGGCGGTGGTTGATGGCGAGCATGGGCGCGTTGACCTCGGCGTTGTTGGTGATGGCGAGCGTGACCTCGGGGTGGCGCTCGCGCACGAGCTGCAGCATGGCGGCCTTCACGCCCTTGGCAAGGCCCTTGCCGCGCCACTGGCGCGACACGGCGGTGAGCCGCTGGTGCATGCGCTCGGGCGTCTGCGCGTTCCAGCTGGCCTCGCACACGGCGACCAACTCGTCGCCGTCGAGCAGCAGCACCAGGTAGTGATCGCCGCCGCGGCGGTCCATCTCGGCGTACCAGGGCGCGAAGCTCTCCAGGTCGTAGCGCATCGGCGGACGCGCCAGGTTGCTGGTGGGCGCATCGTCGAGCAGGGCGGACATCGGGCCGATCAACGTTGCCAGCCGCTCGTAGGGCACGCGGCCCGCATGCACCTCGGCGCGCAGGCCGTGCGCGGGCGCGAAGCCCTCGGTGCGCCAGCGCGCGAGCGCCTGCCAGTCGAGCCCGTCGAAGGGCATGCGGTTCTCGACGCTGCGGTGCTTCTCGCTTGCGCCGATGGCCTGCAGAAAGGCGTGCCCCTCGGGGGCGTGCGCATGGAGGGTGGCGATGGACTTGCCGTGCGTTTCCATCAACGCCAGCAGCGTGCCCAGCAGGCTGCTCGCAACGCCGCGCCGGCGGTGCGGCCGCAGCACGCCGCCCCAGGCGTCGATGAAGGGCGCGAAGGGCGCGTGGCCGGGCGCGCCGTCGCGGCGAAAGCTCGCGGTGAGGCTGCCGACGATTTCGCCGTGGTCGCCCACGGCCAGCACGCGGTGGAAGTCGTGCAGCGGGTCGTGCCTGAGCACGTCGCGCCGCCGGTCGGCGTCGGTCTGCACGGGCTCGCCGGGATGGTCTTCGGCGGCGCGCAGGCGCCAGAAGGCGCAGAAGCGCTCCCAGTCGGATTCGCTCGCGCGCCGGGCGTCGAACGTGGTGGTCGTCACGGTATGCCGCGAACGCGCGGCATGGGGTTCAAGCATGGGTAGGCCTTGATTCGAAAAGGAACGGGGCGCCACCGGCACATGCGTGCTGGCGGCGGCGTTTGAATCGGGGCGGTGTGTCGTGTCGCTGCGGCGAGGGTGCCGCGAGCGCCGGACCGGCCGTGCCCCTCAGGGGCACCAGCTGCGCAAGGAGCGCGTCAGCAGTCGGTCAGAAGGAGGGTACCAGGACAAACCGCACGTGGGTGGGGGCGTGAATAGCAGTGTCTTCCATCGCGTACCTCCTTCGGTGGTTGTTTGTCGGACCTGCGAATGTAGCGGGCTTGGCGCGTGCTGTGAAGCAGCGCGTGCCGTGCGCTGTGGTTTTTTGCCACCGCGCACGCCGCGCCGGTCGTCAGGCGCGCACGAGCATCGTGAGCGCGGCCGAGACGAAGATGGCCGCGAGGAACATGCCCCAGCCGCTCTTGCGGCGAATGAAGTTCGAGAGGAGCACGGCGCCCGTCATGAGCCACACGATCGGCCGGCTGCTGGTGCTGTAGACGCTTGCCACGTAGATCGCCTGCAGGCCCATGCTGATGACCCAGCCGATGTTCGACGCCAGCCCCTGCTGTCGCCCGGCGGTGGCGGGCGCTGGTGACGCGGCCGGCTGCGCGGCGACCGGCGGTGCCGGTACCGGGGGCGCTGCCGCGGCCGCCTGCGCGCGCGCCGCCTCGCGTTGCGCCTTCTTTTCCTCGGCGATCTGCTCGGCGGTTTTCTCGAGCACCGGCGCGGGCGCTTGCGCCGGTTGCCACCATGCGGGCCACGGCGCCTGTCCGGCGGCGGACTGTTTGCGGAACTGGCCCGCGGGCAGCGTGCGTGGCGATGCTGGTTGCGCAGCCGGCATGGCGACAGCGCCGCCCCCGTGCTTCGCGGCCAGCGCGCGAACACGATCGACATATGGCGCGCCGCGCGCCGCATCCGTCATTGCGATGAAGTTGGCGTAGCCGCGCAGCGCGCCGATCACGTCGCTGTTGCCGTTCCATTGCAGGCCTTGCGGCCCGTGCCGCTCGGCCTGGTGCAGCACCGCGCGAAAACGCCGCAGCGTGTCGCGGTCGAGCGAGAGCTTGTCGTTCACCACGATGCCCGTCACATGCTGCTGCTGGTGCTTGCGCATGACCTGCTGCTTGTCGGGATGCACCGTGAGGCCTTCGCTGGCCACGATCTGCTTCACGCGCCACAGCAGCTTGCCGGTGTCGCGGCTGTGCTGCGGCCCGGCCGAAAAAGTCAGGTCGTCGGCATAGCGCGTGTAGCGAAAGCCGAGCTTGGCCGCGCTCGCGGCCAGCCGTGCGTCGAGCCGGCGGCACAGCAGGTTGGTGAGCATGGGGCTGGTCGGCGCGCCCTGCGGCAGCACGCGCTCGCCGCGCGCGACGAAGTAGCGCCGGCCGTCGAGCTGCACTTCGTCGGTCGGCGCCTCGGTGCACACCAGCGCCAGCAGGCTCGCCACCTGCGACGAATAGCCGAGCTGGCGGAACACGCCGCGCACGCGGCGCATGCCGATGGAGGGAAAGAAGTCTTTCAGGTCGAGGTTGATCACCACGTCCTGTCCCACATGCGGCGCCGCGTTCGTCAGGATCGAGCGGCCCGGCAAGAAGCCGTGTACCGCCTCGTGCACCGGCATCTTCGCGAGGATGTTGTCGAGCACCCAGTACTGCGCGCGTTTCATGCGCGGCATGGGCGCGGAGATGTGGCGCTCGCCGCCGCTCTTCTTGGAAATGGTGAAGCGCTGGTAGTGGCTCACGCTCGCCACGTCGCGGTGCCACGCCAGGAAGCGCAGCTCGCCCAGGCCGATGCCCATGGCCGTGGCGATGTCGCCCGCGTGGCCCAGCGCGGGCAGCGCGTTGTGCGCGAGCTTCTCGGCGTCGCTCAGCGTTTCGCCCAGGCCGCCCGACACGCCGTCGCCCACGTAGAGCAGCTCGCGCTGGCGCCGGTCGTGCCATGCCACGGCGCGCGCATGGCGGCCCTGGGCCAGGCGCTGGCGCGTTTCCTCGCGGCGCTCGCGGGCCTTGGCCATGCGCTCCTTGCGCATCGTCTTCAGGGCCTTGTCGCGGTCCTCGATGCCGCGCAGCTCGTTGCCGAGATTGCTCAGCGCCGTCTGCAGCTCGGCTTCGCGGCGGATCAGTTGCGCCTCGACCGTGGGCTGCGCGGTTTCCCGTGGCCAGAAGCCCAGGCGCTGCATTTCCTCGAGGATCACTTCCTGCTTCGAGCCCTTGCGGATGCGCTCGTAGAGCTGCTCGCGCGTGAGGGCCGAGTCGGGAATGGAAGAAGCGGGGGGAGACTGCATGGTCATGGCGCTGCGCCACCGGCCGATGCACTGCTGAAGAGAAAAATTGCGAACGGAGCGGGAATCTCGTCGAAGAGCCTCGGGACTGGAGGGCTCCACTCGACGCCGTACGTGCATGGTGGCGCCGATGAGCTTCGAGGAAGCCGCACTGTTGTCGCGCCACCATGCATGTACGGCACAGTGAAGAGACGTCCAGTGACGCTTGGGAAGTGCTGTGTGCGAGGGTGGCGATACGCCATCCGGATTGCAAGAGCCTTCCCGCTCCGTTCGCAAAAAGCAGTGTATCAGCCGATGCGTGCGGTCCTTTCCTGTTCTGTCGTCGTTGTTGCGTTCTGGATCGCGGCGGTGGCCGGCGCGGCCGACAGCCGCAGCGCGAGCATGTGCTCGCACGGCCCCTTGGTCATGCGGTGGCGCACGAAGTGGCTGCACTGGCAGTCGCCCGAGGCCACGCGCTGGTCGGTGTCCAGCTGCAGGCTCACGAGGTATTCGCGCTGGCCCGAAACGCCCTTGCACTTGCCGCTCAGCGTGAGGCCGCCGTCGGGGCGCGCCAGCGTCTTCACGTTGGCGATGCGGCGCGCCTGCACCAGCTCGGCGGCGGCTTCTTCCTCGGGGCTGGCGTAGCGCAGCTTGTCCATGGGCAGCGGCTCGCGGCTCAGTTCGCGCAGGCGCCACACGCCGTGCGCCAGGTCGTACACCACGCGGCCGGCTTGCACGTAGCCGCCGAGCGCGGCATCGACCGTGAGCGTCGACAGGCCCGTGGCCGCGGCCAACTCGGCCGTGGTCGCGCGCCAGCGTTCGCCCAGCGCCGCGAACACGCGCAGCTGGCTGTCCTGGTCGACCGTGTGGCGCGGCTGCAGCAGTTCGAAGTGGCCGTTGCGCGACCAGTCGTTGGCGGTCCAGCCCGAAAGGCCGAGCGTGAACTCCATGTCGGGAAGCTGCGCCACCCAGAAGCTCGGCATGCCCGTGCCCAGCAGGTGCACGGTAAAGCCCTGCGCCACCGGTACCAGCCGCTCCAGCTGCAGCAGCCGGCGCCGGCCCCATACGCGGATGTCGGTGTCGGACGTGGCGCTGTGCGTGGAGCGCGGGCACACCAGCTCGTGGCCCCAGGGCTCGAAAAGAATGCGCACCGGCTGCCCCGGCCGCAGGATGAAGCGCAGCGAGCGCGGGCCCACGCGCTCCTTGCGCCGGCGCAGCACCAGGCAGATGTTGTGCACGTCCATCGGGTGCAGTTGCAGCCGCTGCGCGGGCAGCAGCATCGCGCTGCTCACCTGCAGGAAGCCGCGCACCCAGCTGTCGGGCACGTCGATCTTCGGCTCGTGGAAGGCCGGGTCGTTGTCGCTTTGCACCTGGAAGCCGCCGGGGTCGATGGCCAGGCGCGTGGCCTTGTAGTCGCGGATCTTCTGGAACTCGTCGTATAGCGACTCCGAGTAGTCGACGTTGGTGGTGCCGAAGGCGTGGTCGCTCACGCGGTCGAACACGTCGTGGCTGCACGAGAACATGCCGTAGCTCGACTCGTCCTGGCTGAAGCACTCGAAGAACACGCGGTCGGGGTGCACCGTGATCACCGGGTCGAGCACGAACCACGCCTCGCGGTTGACCTTGTAGATGTGGTCGAAGTAGCTTTTCTGCGCACGCATGAAGGGCTGCAGCACGGCCGACTTGCGCTTGCGCAGGTCGGCCAGCTCATCGCGCAGCGGGGCCATCTGTGCCTTCAGTTCGTCGCTGCGCGTCATGAACTGCGCGAGCAGTTCGCCTTCCTGCCCGGCCAGCCATTCGAGGTACGCGCTCTTGTCGCGCGGCTGGAAGCGCAGGTCGCCCACCACCACGTCGTGCAGCGCCGACATGCCTTCGCGAAACGGCAGGTGGCGGTTGATGTCGGCCACGAAATGCACCGGCGCGCGCAGCGTGTCGGGCGCGAACTGCAGCGCCGTGCTGTCGGCCGTGTGCTGCGCGCCGGAGTGGCCGAAGTAGCGGTACTGGAATCTCATGCGGCGGGCCCTCCGCCCTGGGGTGCGGCAGGCAGCGCGCGGCGCGGCGCAACGCTGCGCACGGGGGCGGTCTGCAAGGGGTTGTCGAGCGCGGGGAACTGCGACTGGATGCCGCGCAACCCCGCGACGTACTGCGCGCGCTCGGTGATGGCGCCGGTCACGGCCTGCCGCGCGAACACGCGCGCGACGATGCGCGCGATGTCTTCCGAATGCGCCGCCTGCGCCGCCAGGAACTGCATGACGCGCGCCTTGGCCAGCCGGCCGCGGTTGGCCTGCGACAGCACGCTCAGGAAGTAGGGCTCCAGCCGCGCGAGCACGTCGGGCTTCTGCCCGGCCGCCGAGGCCAGCCAGTTGGTGACGAACAGCTGCATGCCCGGCGACGGGTGCTGGCTCAGTTGCAGCATGTAGGTGGTGACGTCGGTCACGTCGAAGTGCGTGGTGAGCAGCTCGCGGCCCAGGCGCTGGGCGCCCGCGTCCTTGTGGTCGCACAGCCGCACCAGCAGCGCGGGCGTCCACTGCGGCGCTTGGCCCTGCGCGCCGAACCACTGGCGGGCCCAGTCGCGCGCGTCGTTCCAGCGGCTGTCGAACATGCGCAGTGCGTCGCCCAGGTTGGCCAGCGTGCGCTCCGGTTGCCCCGCGAGCTGGTCCATGGCCCAGCGGCGAGCGGCGGCGGTGTCGACGAGGCCCAGGCTCGCGGTCTGCAGCACGTCGAAGTCTTGCGGCGCATGTTGCGGCAGCAGCCATGCGCCGAGCTGTTGCGCGCCCTTGCTGCGCGCTTCGAGCAGGCGCAGCGTGACAGCGGGCTCGCCCCGGCGCGTGTGCACGGCGAGCGGGCCTTGCAGCCATTGCAGCAGTGCGTCGAACACGCCCTCGGCAGCCTCGGCGCGGAACAGTTCGTCGCGCAGCATCGGCATCAGCCTGGCGCCGAAGTCCGGGTGCTGCGGCAGCAGCTGCGCGAGCTTCGGTGCGACGGCCGCGCGAACGGCGGGCATCGGGCTTGCGCAGAAGGCCGCGAACAGCTCGGGCTGGCCGACCAGCGTGTCGTCGGGCAGCGCGGTGAAGAGCCGCACGCCCGCGCCGCGCAGGCGCTGGTCGTCGGACTGCAGCAGGCGCGTGAGCACGGCCACCGGCAGGCCCTGTACCGACGCGGGGTGCAGCAGCAGCCATTCGGCGGCCGTGGCCACCACGTCGGGGGCGGGGTGGTCGAACAGCGGGAGCAGTTCGGGCAGCGGGGCCTTGGCGGCCGCCGCGCGCAGCAGGCCCTGCAAGGCCCACTGCAGGTTCTCGCAGATGGCGGCCAGCTCGGGCGTCTCGGCGTCGCCGGTCGCGAGCCATGCGAGCAGTTCGACGCACAGCGCATCGAGCACCGACAGGTTCGACGCGGCCGCCTGCAGCAGCAGGCGCGACGCGCGACGCACTTCGGCGTCGGCCGAGGTCAGCAGGATCAGCAGCAGCTCGACCTGCTGGCCGTAGAGGCCCGGGTCGCGCGTGATGCATTCGAGCGCATAAGCGCGCGCTTCGTCGAGCGGGGAGCGCAGCAGGGCGGGCAGCCAGGGCAGCGGCGGCGCGCCGGCCGCGATGCGCTCGCGTGCGATGCCCAGCGCGAAGCGCGCGGTGTCGTGCCAGCTGCTGGCGAGCAGGCCTTCGACGATGGGCGCTTCGAGCGCTTCGCGGAAAGGCTTGTTGTCTTGCAGCGCGCGGGCCGCGAAGGCATGCACGGCGGCGCAGCGGCCTTGCTGCATCAGCTGCAGCAGCGCTTGCGGATGGCGGTCCCAACGCTCGGGCCAGGCCTCGGTGCGGTTCACGCGCAGGGCGGGCAACGGCGTGTGGCGGCGCCAGCGCAGGCCGCCGCGCTGGGCTTCCCATTCGTCGTCGTGGCGGTGCAGCAGTTGCATCAGCACCAGCCACGTGCTGTACGGGCCGGTGTGCCAGCGGCTGGGCTCTTCGCTCCAGCGCGGGTCGCGTTGCTGGCCGGCGGTGCCGGCGTCGGCATCGTCGGCCGCGAGCAGCACGCCCATGGCCAGCTGCAGCCAGCTCGCCTCGTCGGCCGTGCCGGCCAATGCGAGCCGGCGCAGGCTGCGCCAGGTGCGGCGGCGCAGGTAGTCGCGCGTGCGGTGGCTGTAGGCCAGGCGGCTGTCGGGCCGCGCGATTTCTTTCGCGACCTCGACGTAGCGGCCGTTGGCCATGGCCCAGCGTCCGCCCGAACGGAAGGCGGCGCGCTGCGTTTCGAGCCGCTGGTGCAGCACGCCGAGCAGCGCGTAGTCGCCCGCGAACTCGGCGCCCTTGTAGAGCCGGCGCCATGCGCGGAAGCTGCCGGCGGCAAGCTGCAGCGTCTGCGCGATTTCTCGCAGCGCCGCATGCACCAGGCTGTCGTCGGCGGGGCCTTCGAGCAGCGACAGGTCGAACAGCTGCTCGACCCACGCCGCGTACTTGATGCCGTTCCACAGCGCGGTGTCGGCCAGGTGGTCGCGCAGCCGAGGCATGGCCTGCGCGGTCGGCAGTTCGAGCAGCTCGGCCCAGGCGCGGCGCAGGGCGGCGGGCCAGTCGTCGGCGATGCGCGCCATTTCACTGGCACGCTGGTCTTGCGGCCAGAGACTCAGCGCGGCCCAGCGCGCCGCGCGCGTGACCACGGGCGTGCGGCCGCGCTGCGACAGCTCGCGCATCGCCTCGAAGGCGCCGCCGTCGCCGCAGCGCCCGATGGCCCACGCAATGCAGTAGTCGAGCATCGGCTCGCCGGTTTCGAGGAGGTCGATGAGCCGGGGCACGGCCGCCGCCAGCCGGCGCTCGCCGATGCGCCACACCACGCGGCTCTGGCGCACCGACGGCAGCAGGCGCCAGGCGTCGGGGTGGATGCTGGCGAGCAGCACGGCGTCGCCGGGATGCGGAAGCGCGACGGGGGCTGATGGCGCTGCGGCAGCGGCTGGAAGCGCCGTGCCTTCGACTACGTAGCCCTGCGCGATCTGCGCCGCCACGGCCTGTTCGAACGCAGCGGTCGCGGCTTCCAGCGGCAGCGGCGAGGGGGTGTAGACCGTTTCCTTCCACTGCTGGCCGTCGCGGCTGGTGCTCACGTGCACCACGTGGCCCGGGGCTTCCGGCAGGGCGAACAGTTCCACGGTGCTGAAGCCCGAGGCGCCCAGCGCGCCCGGCTTCATGCGGATCAATTTCTCGGAGCGAATGCGCTTCACGCGGAGGCCTCCCTGCCTTCGGGTTTGGATGCTTGTGCTTCTTGTGTCGCCGCGCATCTTAGCGGGCATGCGCGGCGCTGGCGCGTGTGTAGCATCGCGCGCTGCGGGTACATCCGCCAACAGGCAGGCAAAGAGCGCAATGGCGAATACGGAACACTTACAACAGTCGAGTTTTCTCTACTTCACGGGCCAGGGCTCGGACAAGGTCTACCAGGTCCACCTGCGTCCGAAAGACGAGGGCTGGGTGGTCGACTACGGCAATGGCCGGCGCGGCGGCACCCTGGCCACCGGCACCAAGACCAGCAGCCCGCTGGCCTACGAGGCGGCGCTGAAGATCTACGACAAGGTCGTGAAAGAGAAGACCACCAAGGGCTACACGCCCGACCAGTCCGGCGCGCTCTACACCTCGAGCGACCTGGCCGGTCGCGTGAGCGGCGAGCTGCCGCAACTGCCCACGCTGATCGCCGAGGAACAGGCGGCCCGCTACCTCGACGACCCCGCCTGGGGCCTGCAGGAAAAGGCCGATGGCGAAAACCGCATCCTGCTGATCGAAGGCGCCGTGGTGCGCGGCACCAATCGGCGCGGCCTGTTCGTCGACATTCCGCAGGCGTGGGTCGGTGCTGCTGACTCGGTGGCTGGGCGCACCGTGATCGCGGGCGAGCACGTGGGCGACGGCTTCCTGGCCTTCGACCTGCTGGAGCTGGCCGGGCAGGACCTGCGCGGCGCGCCGTTCATCGAGCGCTTCGGGCACCTGCAGAAAGCCGCGAGCGCCGTGCCGTGGATGACCGTGCTCGCGCTCGAGCTCAGCGCCGAAGGCAAGCGCGCCCGCGCCGCCGAACTGCTGGCCGCGCACGGCGAGGGCTACGTGCTCAAGGCGCTCGCCGCGCCGTTCTCGGCGGGCCGCAGCACCGCGAGCCTGAAGTTCAAATTCAACCAGAGCGCGACCTGCGAGGTGATCCGCGTGAACGCGCAGCGCTCGGTGGCCGTGGGCCTGCGCGACGAGGCCGGCGCGATGCTCGACCTCGGCAACGTGACGGTGCCGCCCAACGAGGCGCTGCCGGCCGTGGGCACGCTGGTCGAGGTGCGCTACCTGTACCGCTATGCGGGCGGCAAGTTCGAGCAGCCGGTCTACAAGGGCCAGCGGCCCGACATGACGCCGGCCGACGCGGTGCTGTCGCAGGTCACGCGCATCAAGGACCGAAGCGCCGCGCTCGAGGAAGACGGCGAGGCCTGACGCGGTTCAGCCCAACGCCGCGCGAAGCCGCGCCGCGAGCCGGTGGGCCTCGGCGATGCCCGCGATGTTGGTGAAGCCCATCAAGAGCCCTTCGTCGCCGGTCGCCGCGATGCGACGGCCCGACAGCGGCTGGCAGTTCAGCCCCGCCTTCTGCGCGCGCAGGGCCAATTCGGCATCGCCCTCGGGGCGCCCCTCGAAGCGCGCGATCAGGTGCATGCCGCCGCTCTTCAGGTCGATGCGCACCGCGTCGCCAAAGGTCTTGAGCAGCGCCGCCGCGAGCATGGCCCTGCGGCGCGCATAGAGCAGCCGCATCTTCTTCAGGTGGCGCGAAAAGTGCCCCTCGCGCATGAAGTCGGCCACGATGGCCTGCGTGAGCTGCGGGCTGCCGTTCGACCCGATGCGCGCGGCCTCCTCGAAACGCGCGCACAGCGACTCGGGCACCACCACATAGCCCAGCGCCAGCCCCGGGTACAGCACCTTCGAGAAGCTGCCCGCATACAGCACGCGGTCGTGGCCGTCGAGGCTCTTGAGCGCGGGCAGCGGCGGGCCGGCGTAGCGGTACTCGCCGTCGTAGTCGTCCTCGACGATCCAGGCATTGGCCTTCGAAGCCCACTCGAGCAGCTGCAGCCGGCGCGCGAGCGCCATCGACACGCCGAGCGGCGCCTGGTGCGAGGGCGTGACGACGGCCATGCGCGCCTTCGGTGCCTTGCGCAGGCCGCGCGCCACCACGAGGCCCTCGTCGTCCACAGGCACGGGCACCGCGCGCTGGCCGGTGTGGCGCAGAACGTCTTGCGTCGGCGGAAAACCCGGGTCTTCGATCCACACGCGGTCGTCCTTCTTCAGCAGCGTGCGCGCGACCAGCGCGAGCGAGGCGCGGTAGCCGGCCGTCACGATGACCTGCGAGGGCTGGCAGGCCACGCCGCGCGACACCCGCAGGTAAGCCGCGATGGCCTCGCGCAGCGGCGCATGGCCCGAAGGGTCGCCGTAGAACATGTCGGCCGCGCCCATCGCCCGCATGCGCCGCGCGGCCAGGCGTGACCACAGCTTGCGCGGGAACGCATCGAACGATGGAATACCGAGTTGCAGCGGCGGCGGCTCGCCCGGCTGCATGAGCCCGCCGTGGGCGACAGGTGCCTCGATGCGCCTGGGCTGCTCGCGCCGCGCCGCGCGCTGTGTGGGCAGCGAGGGCGAGACGACCGTGCCCGCCTGCCCGCGCGCCGAGAAATAGCCTTCGCCCGCCAGCTGGTTGTAGGCAGCCTCGACGGTGCCGCGCGCCACGCCGAGTTCGCTGGCCAGGCTGCGCGCCGAGGCCACGCGGTCGCCGGGGCGCAGCGTGCCCTGTTCGATGGCGCCGCGATAGCGCTCGTAGATCTGGCGGAACAGCGGCGTGTCGGTGGCGCGGTCGAGCGTCGGCTTGGCGGGTTTGGAAATGGTGCCGCTTTTCATGGCCCAGTCGTTTGATCGATTCTTGGCTCTTTTGGGTGAGACATCGTAAGCCTAAGCTCATCCCCATGAACAGCCTGAAGGAAGTGATGCGATGAGCGAGAAGGTATTTTTGGCGGGCGCCACCGGCGCCGTGGGCACCGCACTGATCCCCCTGCTGATCGGCGCGGGCTACACCGTGTATGGCAGCACGCGCCGCGCCGATCGCGCGGCGGCGTTGGAAGCCCGGGGCGCGCACCCGGTCGTCGTCGATGTGTTCGATGCGCCGGCGCTGGAGGCCGCGCTCGTGCGCATCGCACCCTGGGCCGTGATCCATCAACTGACCGACCTGCCGAAAGACCTGGACCCCAAGCGCATGGCCGAAGCCGCCGCGATGAATGCGCGCGTGCGCACCGAGGGCACGCGCAACCTCGTGGCCGCGGCGGTCGAGGCCGATGCGAAGCGGCTGGTGGCGCAAAGCATCGCGTGGGCCTACGCGCCGGGGCCGAAGCCTTTCACCGAAGACATGCCGCTCGACCTGGGCGCGGAAGGGCCGCGCAGCGTCAGCGTCGGCGGGGTCGCGGCGCTGGAGCAGGCCGTGTTGGGCGCGCGGGGCATCACGACCAGCGTGCTGCGCTACGGCCAGCTTTATGGGCCGGGCACGTCGACGGCCGAGCGCAAGGGCGCGAGCCCGGTGCATGTGCAGGCGGCCGCATACGCCGCATTGCTGGCGCTGCAAAACACCCGTGGCGGCGTGTTCAACATCGCCGAGGACGGCGACGAAGTCAACAGCCAGAAGGCGAAACGCGAACTGGGCTGGCGCGCCGACATGCGGCTGCCGCTCGGGAGCGCGCAATGAACGCGCTGCCGCTTCTTGCGCATCGCCGCGCGGCCCTCGGCTTCGGCGCGCTGGCCGTCGCCGCGGCAGGCTGGGCGCTGCTGCCGCACGCGGGCAAGCAGTCCGCCGCGCAGTTCATCGATGACATCTGCAGCACGGTGAGCGGGCCGATGTTCGCGTCGGCGCCGCCGGTCGAGGGCTCGGGCGCCGCCGCGCGGCCGCGCACGTCGGTGAAGGTGCTGTCTTGCGAGCCGCTGCCGCATGTGCCCGGCAAGTCCGTCACCACGGCCATCGTCGACTTTCCGCCGATGGCCTATTCGCCGGCGCACCGCCATCCGGGCTCGGTGACCGCGATCATTCTCGAAGGCACGGTGCGCTCGCAACTGGCCGGCACGCCGCCCGGCGACTACCGCACCGGCGAGACCTTCTTCGAGCCGCCCGGCACGCTGCACCTGTTCGCGGAGAACCCCGATCCGGTGAAGCACGCGAGGCTGGTGTCGGTGTTCGTGACCGAAGAGAACTGCGGGCCGCTGGTGCTGCCGCCCTGAGCGGGATGAGCGGGAACGAGCAAGGCTCAGCGCTTCCAGAACTGCCAGCGCGGTGCTTTCGATTCCTCGGACTGCGCCGCCGCCACTGCCGGCGCCGCAGGCTGGGGCAGCAGCTGGCCCTTGACGTTCGAGATGCGACCGAGCTCGTCGAAGCTGATGTCCAGGTGGCCTTCGCCCGCGCGCTCGGCGCAAATGGCCGTCGCGCTCGTCGACGTGGCCTCCAGGCCCTGCTGCCGCAGGAAGCTCGTGACCATGCGCCTGTGGTCCACGTCGAACTGCGAGACCACCTGCATCAGCACCGTGGGAGCGTGCGACAGCGCCACCGGCGCCTGCACCTCGGGCGGCACGCCGTCGAGCAGCACGAAGAGGGCGCCGCCGTCGTAGGGCGCGCGGTAGTAGCAACGGCCGCCTTCGAGGCCGCCGCAGGTCATCGCGATCATGTGGTCGGTGAGGGCCTCGTCCAACTGCAGCGACGGGGCGGTGAAGGCCTCGATCTGCTCGGCCTCTCCACGTTGCCGGGCACGCAGTGCCGCCTCGGTGAGCTGCTCGGGAATGTTGCTCTGCGCATTGGCCCAGACCCACAGCCATGTGCCGGGGCCGGAGGCATGCGTGCCCAGCAGCTGCACCGGGTACTCCAGGTCATCGCCGAAGCGCAGCGTGCCTCTTTGCAGGTCGAGGCCCCACGACCTGTCGCCGATGACGTCGCCCAGCGCCATCTGCCTGGCGAAGGCGGAAGCCGCGTGGTCCGAGAAATGGTCCTGGAATGTGCTCACGTCAGATCCTGTGTTGGTTGATGAAGGTGTTCAGCGCACCCGGTCCCCGTCGCGCACCGATTCCACCGCGCCGTTGTAGAAGCGCACGATACCGAGAAAGTTGCCTTGCCCCCGGTGGTAGACCCAGTCTTCCATCGGCACGCACTGCTGCGTGATCACCTGCTGCGCCGGGCCGCCCGGGTAAGGCGAAAGCACCCATGCCACCTGCGGCCGGGGCACGCAGACGAAGTCCTTGGACATCGGCTCGCCGCATTTTTGCACCACCGAGAACTTGGAGTCGCCCACGCCGGAGAGCATGCCGCCGCAGCTCAGCGACTGGGCGGATGCATTGCCCGCATGCAGCAGCGCGGCCAGGCAGAAGAGGGTGCTTGCGAGAGAAAAGCGCATGGATGTGGCACGTGTTGTCCTGCCTGCGACTGTAGCCGCCGGGCGAAGTTCACGGGCTTTGCATGTGCTTTAGCGGCCCCGATGTCAATCGGACAATTCTTCCCGGGCCCCTGCGATGACACCGAGCCCGCCGGGCCCTCGCGGTCCGCAGAATCCTGCGACGACGCGGGCCGCCAGAGCCCGCCGTATCCACACAGGAGACAACAACATGCACATCGACCATCGGCCGTATTCGCCATCCCGGATTCTTCGCCTGCTGCGCATGGCTGTGCTGTGCGTGCTCGCGGCCATTGCCGTGCCCGCGCTGGCGGCCTACAACCAGAGCCTCACGCGCACGCTCGACGCCGGCCAGATCTACGGCAAGGCCGCGGCCAACAACACGCAGGCCTTTCTTGGCATTCCGTTCGCGCAGCCGCCTGTGGGCAACCTGCGCTGGCGCGCGCCGCAGCCGCCGGTGCCATGGAGCGGCTCGCGCGCGGCCACCACGCTGGCTGGCATGTGCGCGCAGGTCGGCAACCCCTTCGGCGAGCCCGACCCCGCCACCTTCGGCCAGCCCGTGGGCAGCGAAGACTGCCTCTACCTGAACGTGTGGCGGCCCAACTCCAGCGCCGACAACCTGCCGGTGTTCGTCTGGATCCACGGCGGCAGCAACACCAAGGGCTCGGCGCGCGACCCCAGCTACGACGGCGCCTACCTCGCGCAGAAGGCCAACATGGTGGTGGTGACGGTGCAGTACCGCATGGGCATGCTGGGCTGGCTCAACCACCCGGCGCTGAAGACCGGCAACGCGCTGGACGACTCCGGCAACTTCACCACGCTGGACCTCGTGCGCGCGCTCGACTGGGTCAAGGCCAACGCCGGCGCCTTCGGCGGCAACGCGGGGCAGGTAACGGTGGCGGGCCAGTCGGCCGGCTGCATCAACACCTGGGGCTTGCTGCAGTCGCCGCTGGCCGCGGGCAAGTTCCAGCGCGCGGTGTGCATGTCGGGCATTCCCAATGCATACCCGCCGGTGGTGGGCACGCTGGCGGCCGAGTCGCTGATCGACAGCCTGCTGGTCGACACCGGCCGCGCATCGACCACCGCGCAGGCCACGGCGCAGCGGGCGACCATGAGCCAGGCCGACATTGCCGCGCTGCTGCGCAACGCCTCGGCCGCGCAGATCATGAAGTTCACGCCCAGCCCCATCGTGCCCGGCCACTTCACCGACGGCACCGTGATCCGCGCGAGCGGCCTGCCGGGCCTGCTGCTGGGTGACTACAACAAGATGCCGATCATGATCGGCTCCACGCACGACGAGGGCTCGTACTTCGCGTTCCTGTTCGGCATGGGCCAGCCCACGCAGCAGGAGTTCTGGAACCTGTCGAACTACGCGGCGCCGGGAACCGTCACCTTCAACCAGCTCATCAAGCCCGAGTTCCGCCCGATCTACACGCAGACGCACGAGGCGCTGACCTATGCGCTGGACAACGTGATCGACAACGTCATTCGCGTGCTGCGGCTGCAGAACGGCGACATCTACCGCTACAACTACAACTGGGACGACACGCCCCAGCCGTGGAAGGACACCTTCGGCGCGTTCCACGCCATCGACGTGGCGGCGCTGTTCGGCAACTTCGTGACCGACCAGCCGAACTTCATGCGCTTTGCCTGGAGCCCCGCCAACGCCAGCAGCCGCAAGGCGCTGTCGGACAAGTTCATCGACTACACGGCCAGCTTCGCGCGCTACGGCACGCCCACGCGGCTGTTCGACGGCAAGACGCCGTGGACCGGGTGGACCAACTTCATCTGCCTGCTGTGCAACAAGCGGATGATTTTCGACAACCAGTCGTACATGTCGCCCGACGACTACCTGTTCTTCTGGCCGCGCTACACGCTGCTGTCGCCGCAGCAGCGCGACTTTCTGTCGCAGCAGCTCGACTTCAACGCGCTGCCCGAGTCGGTCGATCCGCTGCGCAGCGGGCCGCGCTGAAGCCGGCCCTATTGAATGAGCCCGTGGCGCACCGCGTAGAGCACCAGCTCGGCGGTGCTCGCCACGCCCAGTTTCTCGAGGATGTTGGTGCGGTGCGTGCTCACGGTCTTCACGCTGATGAGCATCTCTTCGCCGATCACCGTGAGCGACATGCCCTTGAGCATCATCAGCATGATCTGGTGCTCGCGCACCGTGAGCCGCTGGTGCGCCGGGCGCTCGTCTCGGCCTTCGAGCTGGCCGCTCACCAGCGGCGCGGCGCGCGCGCTCAGGTACTGGCCGCCGGCGGCCACGCGGCGGATGGCGCGCACCAGCTCGGCGGGTTCGGCGTCCTTGGCGATGTAGCCGCGCGCGCCGCCCTGGATGGCGACCAGCGCGTACTGCTCTTCCGCGTACATCGACAGCATCAGCACCGGCAGCGAAGGCTGCGCCGCGCGGATCGACGCCAGCACCTCCAGCCCGTTGCGGCCTTCCATGCTGATGTCCAGCAGCACGATGTCGAAGCGGCGCTGGCGCACCTGGGCCAGCGCCTCGGCGCCGTTGGCGGCCTCGCCGGTGGTGCGGATGTCGGTCTCGTCGAGCAGCAGGCGCTGCAGCCCCGAGCGGAAGATGGTGTGGTCGTCGACCATGAGGATGTCGATCAAGGCCGTGCCTTTCAGAGCAAGGGCGCGCGCAGTCGCAGGCGCGTGCCCCGGCCCGGCGCCGAGTCGATGCGCAGTTCGCCGCCGATTTCTCGCGCGCGCTCGCGCATGCTCAGCAGGCCGAGCGCGCTGCCGTCGGGCGCACCGGTGTCGAAGCCGCGGCCGTCGTCGTGCAGCTCGAGCACCAGCTGCTGGTCTTCCACACGCAGCGTCACGCCCACGTGCGAGGCCCCGGAGTGGCGCGACACGTTCGTCAGCCCCTCCTGGAAGATGCGGTAGACCGCCGTCGTGTGGCGCGGCGGCAGGCGCGGCGTGGTCGCGCCGGTGTCCAGCGCGTGCGGCACGCCCGAGCGGCGCGTGAACGCGCGCAGCTCGTTGGCCAGCGCCACCGACAGGTCGAGGTGGTCGAGCGCGCTGGGGCGCAGGGCCTCGGAGATCTGCTTCACGGTGTCGATGGTCTGCTGCGTCAGCGCGATCAGGCCCTGCGTGAGCGCCTGCATCTCGGGGCTTTCGGCGCGGCGCTGGATGCGGGTCGCGTCCATCTTGATCGACGTGAGCATGCCGCCGAGCACGTCGTGCACATCGCGCGCCATGGCCAGGCGCTGTTCTTCGAGCTTGTTGGCGGTGTAGGCGGCCAGCGCCTGCAACTGCTCGCGCGAGCGCTTGAGTTCTTCTTCATTGCGCACGCGGTCGGTCACGTCGACACCCACGCCCATCACCGCGGGTCGGCCGCGATACGTGATGCGCGTGCCATGCACCTCGACCAGCCGCACGCTGCCGTCGCGGTGCAGGCCGCGCGTGATGAAGTGCATGCTGGGCGGCTGCTGTGCGAGCCGGGCCCGGATGCGCGAGCGCACCACTTCCAGGAAGTCGGGCGGCACCATCTGCGCGAGCGACATGCCCGTGGCCTCCTGCACCGTGTAGCCCACGATCGCGGCCCAGGTGGCGTTGCAGTAGACAAAGCAGTCGTCCTGAATGACGTAGATGCCCGCGACCATCTGCTCCACGATGGTGTGGAAGGGCATGTCCGGCAGGCGGGTGTCTCGTTCGAAGTCGGTCACTTGGCGGGGCGGGCGGAGGGCGGCTTCATGATAGGTCGATGGCCTGCCGGTGGCCGCGTGCTGCGGGTTTGCGAGAAGCAGGGTTCCCCGTAGGCGCGCCCGGAAATGTCCGATGGCGTCCCCCAGGCGTGCGGGGTGGCGGCTGACACGTCGGCGCCGGATGCGGTGCGAGCATCCATGCTGATTTCACAAAACCTGGAGGATCCACCGATGACCCGAAAAATCCTGATGGCGTTCGCCGCTTCGCTCACGCTGCTCGCGGCCGGCACCGCCAGCGCGCAGGTCGGCAAGGCCGCCTCGGAAGCGACCGACGCCGCCAAGCACAAGATCGACGAGAAGCGCGCCGACAGCGACGCCAAGAAGAGCGGCCCGGTCGGCAAGGCCGTGAACAACGTCAAGTCGGGCTATCACAAGAACCGCTCGAAGAGCTCGGCCGAGAAGGCCAAGAAGGCGCTGAAGGACGCGGGCTGATTTTTCCTCAGGTCGCCGGGCGCGGCTGGATCAGCGGATCGAGTTCGGCGCGCAAACGCCTGATCGCGATCTCGTGGCGCAAGGTCTGCGCCCCGCGCCCGTAGGTTCCGGCCTTGCGGATCAGGCGCAACTGCTCGCGCTGCAGCTGCGTCTTCAGGCGCCGCGCGCGCCAGCCGTAGGTCCAGCCCATCTCGCGGCGGACCTTGTAGCGCTGCATGGGCGCGCCAAGCCGTACCCATTCGTCGTCCTGAATCAGTTCGCGCTCCGGCACCAAGACGGCCGCCAGCGCGTGCAGGTAGGTGCCGTTCTCGCGCGCGGCCACGCGCCAGAACAGCCCGGCCGCGATCACCACCGGAATGCCCTTGACCACCAGCAGCACGGCCATTTCGCCGTAGCCGTCGTCGAACAGGTCTTCGAGGAACGGCGAGTTCCAGATGAAGTGCATGGCCCATGCGAGCGCGAAGCACAGCAGCGCGGCCGCCACCCGCAGCACCATCGGCCGCTGCGGATGCAGCAGGAACCAGGCCACGCCGAAGGACGCGATCGTCGTGTAGGCCGCGTGGCTCCACAGGCCGCTCATGAGGCCGCGCGTGAACAGGTTCAGGAACACCGGGTAGACCTGGTTCTCGAGCGGAAAGTGCATCGACGCGTTGACCGTGTAGCTCAGGTTCTCGATCACCTGGAAGCCCAGCCCCGTGAGCGCGCCGACGATGAGCACCGACAGGTACGTCTGGAACTGGTTGCGTGCCACCAGCACCAGCAGAATGACGCCCGCGATCTTCAGGAACTCTTCCGTGATCGGCCCCGCGATGGCCGGGCCCCACACCGCCACGAATTCGGGTGAGATCAGCTTGGCGCACAGGCTCTGGATTGCGATGTTCGCGGGCGCGGCAAAGTAGACCGCGCCCATGCCGCCCCATGCAAAGGCCAGGACGAACGCTTCCGGGGGATGCTGCTCGAGCAGGTCCAAGGTGCGAAAGGCGAGAAGAAAGAGCAGGGTGTACAGCCCCCACACCAGCAACCCCAGAAAGGCCGTGATGGGCACCACGCGAAAGCCGATCGAGAACATATGGACCGTGTAGAACAGGCCATTGAGAATCAGCGCCGAGAGCAGCCAGAACGCCGCGCGCTGCGGCTGGAAGAACGAGTCGGTGCCGACCGGCCACGCGGCCTGGTTCTCGCTCTTGTCGAAGACGGGGGCGCTCATTGGTCGGCCTCCAGGTCCATCGAGTCGAGCATGCTTCGGGCTTCAGTCAGTGCGTCGTCCAGCCCGTCGTTGGGGCCGTAGAAATCGATCTGCACCAGCGACTTGCGCCGCAGGTCGACCACCTGCCAGAAGCGGCCGGCGAGCTTCGAGCCGTAGTAGGCGAAGGTCTTGCCCTGCAGGCCCCAGGAGGTGACGAAGTCGGACACGTCGCCGTCGATGGTCAGGCCCTGGCCGCGCTCCATGAGGCGCTGCTGCCGCACCAGCGGACCGTCGGGGCCGCCGGCCCACGCTTCCGTGCTCACGCGGAACTTGTGGCCGCCCTTGAGCAGCATCAGCGAGCGGCCGGCCTTGGAGCGCGAGACGTCCATCTTCCAGCCGTCGGCGGGAACGAAGCGGGCCTGGCCGACGTCGATGGTTTCACCCGCGGCGAGCGGGCGGGCGCCGGGCGTGTGGCGGTCCCAGAAGGTCAGGCCGCCGACGTAGGCGGCAATGGCGAGGAGGACGGCGAGTGCGCCCGGCCAGGTGCGATAGGGGATTCGGCGGGAGGGCTCGTGCATGGGGGGATCGTGCCATAGGGGCGCTTGCACGGGAGGTTGGGAAAGTGCGGCGCGTTTGCTGTCCCTGTCTGTGCCACTGATATGCGCGGACCGGAGGCGGCTTTTGCGTCCCGAAGCGGGCATCGACGCTCCCCAAAGCAGCCGCTCAACCGAAGGCCTGAAACGGGTCTGAACAGGCTGTACGCGTCGCTAAAAGTCAGCCGTTCAAGATGGAGGCCCGGGGGCGTCGCTCCGCAGCGGCTCGCAGCGTAATTTCTTGCATCGCGGCTTTCGCTGAAAGCTTCACGTCCCTCTTGCTCGATTCAAGGCCGGCCTGAAGTGCAGGAACGGATTTCAATGTACCGATCAGGTTCAGAACAGCATGGCAGTAGATCTTGTCGTGAGGGTCACTAGATGCCACAAGGACTGCCAGCAATCGATCTTCGGTTTCGGGAGCCGTCGATATACGCAACGCCCGAATAGCGCCGTGTCGCACCAGCCAGCGCCTGTCGCGCAACAGACCATAGACGGGCTCTAGATCGGTGTCTGGGCCGGCGGGGACCTTCGCCAGACTGTCCAGCAGGCTGGCGAGTGCATGCTTGTCGCGCTCGGACGGAATGTGTGAAATCAGCGTGGAAGCACATTTTGATTCTTTGAGGTTGTTCCCAAGGGCGCCGAGCATGAAGTAAGCGGCAGAGCGCTCTGCCTTCGGGGGACCAGCGCGGAGGAAGGTATTCAGTTCCTCGAGCGCCGCAATTTCTTGAAGCGATTCAGCCTCTCGATGGGCATGCCATGAAATCGACTCCTCGGAGTTCATGACTCTCTCTTGCACCGTCATGCGCGAAACAAGGTCCTGTAGGTAACTTTGCATTTTTTTGTGCCGTTGCCTCTATCTATTAAAGGAGCCCAATAATTACGCAGCAAATCGGTGCGGAAAATAAGGCTGCTGTCCACGTTTTGCCAGCCTCCGCTCAAATCTTATAGGCATAGATGCAACTGAGCTCAGCCCCTCTCAGAACGGATCTGAAGGGCTCAGGCGCATCTTTGAGGATGGCGTCAAAGCTGGCATTGAGTTTGCCGGCACCCATGCTGCCTTTGTACTTGATGCTCTTCGGCTTGGCTTGAAGCTGGAGCTTGTTGGAAGCAGACATCACGGCCTCCAACTTGAAGATGCCGTGACGGAAATCAGTGGACTCAGAGGTTTCTGCCTTTGGTGAAGCCAAGCCTATGGTTTGCCCGCGGTAGGAGAGTTCCAGATCGACCTCGACAATGCTGGCGGGAATCTCACCCTCCAAGGTGAGCACCTGCCCCGCATGACTTCCTTTGCAGTTGAGTCGCGCCGTATTCGCCCCTGCGATGGCCTGACCCGAGAGGGTGAACAGCAGCACCAGGCTGCAAAGAGGCAAGGTTTTTTTCATATGGCTTCCATTCGATTCATGCAATGCATTCAGGTTGGGGAGTATGCGAGAGGACGGCTTGGCTCCGGATCGGAGAGCGGGCGGCGAAGCGCCCCGGCGCGCTCAAAGCCGCCACCGACAGCGCCGCTTGCGCTTCGAATGCATCGCCCTGTCATCCGCCATGCTCGAGCGCGCGCGAAGAGCAGGGCCATGCCCCATGCGACCACGCGCCGAAAGACCAGCCAGCTGCCGGCCATCGCGCGTTCCGGCAATTTCGGCTCGTCGATGCCGCTGGCGTTGTCTTCGAAGAACGCCTGCCAGAGCGCCCAGAACGCGAGCGGCAGAAACAGCAGGCCGAACCAGCGGCTCGGGCTGTCGCCGGTCCACGCGCACCAGCCGATCGCCAGCAAAATTCCGGCCGCGACCACGACCAGAACCCACCGTTCGATGATTTCCCAGCGCTCCATCGCAACGCCCCCTGTGTAGTTTTGAGTCGATCGTAACTTTGGCGGGAAGCCCCGGCGACCGGGGAGTCGCTTACGCCCGCGGCCCGCGCAGCTTCACAAGACCGAAGCCCAACCCCACCGCCACGACAAGAAACGCAAGCACCGCCAGCCAGGCCGACTGCGTGCGCCAATACGCACCCAGCGCGGCGCCCGCCGCGACGAAGGCGGCCAGCCATTCGAGCATCGGGTCGATCCAGCTCTTGGGCCTGCTGGCCAGCTTCTCGGCCGAGGGCGCGTCACTGCCTGGCTTCGGCTTCTTTCTGACCGGCAGCGGAAAGAGCGCCTGGAGTTCTTCCGTGGGCCATGCCCCTGCATCGGTCGAGCCCGTGCCGGACAGCAGCCAGACCGGGTTCGCGCCATGCGCCCCCAGGTCCTTGGCCAACGCCGGCATCTCTCCGCGTCCTGCTTCGAGCGTGTCGATGCTCGCGAGGTCGGCGCGCAGCCAGTCCTCGGCGTCTGCGGCATCGGGGAGCCCGCTGGTTCGCAGCAGGACGTGGTCTTCGAAGCCATGTTCGATCAAGGCGGCAAAGCCGTCGTAGATGGGGCGGTAGCGTTCGCCGACCGCGGCCAGCACGCGCTCGCGCCGGCTCGCCAGCCGCGCGAGCGCCGTCTGCTTGCCTGTCACGAGGTAGGGGTAGGTCGCGTCCGCTCCGAAGTCCTGCAGGCTTTCTTCACGTTCGACCGCGGCGCTTTCGTCGTCGACATCGTGCTCGTCGATGAACTTCGCATGGCGGATGTCGTCCACGCTGAAGAGCGTGCGCCAGAACAGCGGAAAGAAGGCATTGGCCTCCAGCTCGCCGCCGTGGCCGAAGAAGCCGTGCCACTCGTTGCGGCTGCCTTCGGGCATGCGGGGCAGGGACGAGCTGGACAGGAACACGGGATGCGACATGGTTTCCTTTCGGACGACGGAGCAGCAACGCAAGGCTGCGTAGATTACTTTCTTGTCATCGGCTTGTCAGGCGATCGGTGGACAGGCTTCCTAGAGTGCGGCGCAGGCGGGCACGTCGTCCGTCCGGGGCAAGCCACACAGAGAGAAGGAAAAAGCATGACATCCAACAGGTTCCGCATTCCCGCCATCGCGGCATTGCTCGCGCTGGCAACCGCCGGCGCGGCCGCATCGGGCACGCATGCCGGCGTCCACGACGGCGACGGCGGCAACAGCGCGATCGGCAAGCCCGGCGTGGCGGGCAAGTCGGTGCGCACGGTGAACATCGACATGACCGACAACATGCGCTTCACGCCGGCCGACATCGACGTGAAGCAGGGCGAGACGGTGCGCTTCGTCGTCAGGAACGTGGGCGTGCTCAAGCACGAGCTGGTGCTGGGCACCGGCAAGGACCTGCGCGCGCACTACGAGGCGATGATGAAGAACCCGGAGATGGAGCACGCCGAACCGAACATGGTGACGCTGGCGCCGGGCAAGACCGGCGAGGTGCTGTGGCAGTTCACGCAGGCCGGCAAGGTCGATTTCGGCTGCCTGCAGCCGGGTCACTATGACGCCGGCATGAAGGGCGCGGTCAGCGTGGCGAAGGCCGGGCGCTGACCGCCTGCGGAATCATCCGCCGATGGGCGAGCACAGTTCGACCAGCGTGCCGTCGGGGCAGCGCACGTAGGACACCACCTGTCCCCACGGCTTGGAGACCGGCGCGCAAAGCTCCGACGCGCCGGCCGCGAGGGCCCGCGCATGCGCGCCCGCGACGTCTTCGGTGACGAAGCCCAGCTCGATGCCCAGCGGCTTGGCCGATGCCGACGCGGCGACATGGCCCTGCGGGAAATTCGATTCGGCGAGTTCGTGCGCCGCGAAGGCGAGGGTGGTCTCGCCGGTCGCGAGTTCGCCATAGGTGTTCGATTCGTGCAGGAACTTGCGCGTGAAGCCGAAGGCCTGTTCGAAGAACTGGAGCGACTTCGCGACGTCGGGCACATAGACGATGGTGTAGCCGAATTTCATGGATGCAAAGGTCGATGGAAAGAGAAAACAGCACTCTATCCAGAATGTCCGCGAGAGAGGGCTTCAACCCCTAAGGCGCCGGTGTGAAGTGCGAAAGACCGGGCAGCTCGACGGCCTTGCAGCGCCTGATGACCTCGGCGAAGCAGGGCTCGAACACGCGGTTGGCGGCTTCCCATTGGCCGTGCTCCCGCAGGTAGGCGGGGAGCAGTTCGCCCAGCTCGTCCCACACCGCCGATTCGTCGACGGTGTGCAACCGGCCCTCGCGCGAAACGATGTGGCCGGCCACCATCACAAGTTCGACCGAGCTGCCGTTCTCGCAATACACCAGTTGCTTCGCGAGGTCATTGCGCGGCCGGTAGTTGTCGTTGTCCAGGTCGAGCATCACAAGGTCGGCGGCCTTGCCGACTTCGAGCGAGCCCGTCACGTCGTCGAGCATCGCGGTGCGCGCGCCGTCGAGCGTGGCCATCTTCAGCACTTCGGCCGCGCGCGGCCATTGCGCGCCGTCGGTGGCGGGGCCGTTGTGCATCAGCGCGGCGAAGCGCATCAGGTCGAACACGCGCGCGCTGTCGTTCGACGAGAGGCCGTCGGTGCCCAACCCGATGCGCACGCCCGCGTCCAGCAGCTTGCGCACCGGCGCCAGCCCCGAGCCGAGCTTGAGGTTGCTCAGCGGGTTGTGCACCACGGTGCAGCCGGCTTCGCCCATGCGCGCAATGTCGGCGTCGGTGAGCCAGATGGCGTGGGCCAGCGTGGCATGCCGGTCGAGGATGCCGATGTCGTGCATGTGCGCGAGCAGCGTCTTGCCGTAGAACATCTGGCCCGCCACGGCCTGCACCTTCGTTTCGAGCAAGTGGGTGTGCAGCGGCACGCCGTGCTGCACAGCCAGTGCGTGACAGGCCTGGAGCATGTCGACGGTGCAGCGCTGCGGCGCCGACGGCGTGATGGCAAAGCGCAGGCGGCCGTCGCCCTGTGCGTGGAACTGTGCGAAGGCCTGCTGGCAATAGGCCGTGTAGTCGGCTGCCGTGGTCGGCGCGCCGAACTTCAGTTGCGCGCTCAGGTGCTGCGGAAATACCTCGTGGCCGAAGGGCGTGGAATCGAGCACCGGCGTGTTGAGCACCGCGCTCGACACGTTGGCGCGAATGCCCGCGTCGCGGTAGGCCTGGAAGACGATGCCGAGCCGGTCGATGCTGTGCGCCATCGGGTCGAAGAAGTCGTCGCACAGCGTGGTCACGCCGCTTTGGAGCGACTGCATGGCGAGCACCAGCGTGCGCAGGTACAGCAGGCGATCTGGAATGGGGCTGCCCGAGAGGTACGTGTATGCGTACAGCAGCCAGGTTTCCAGCGGCATGCCTTCGTAGCGGCCCTTGAAGAAGGTCTCGCTCGAATGCGTGTGCGCGTTGACGAGCCCGGGCATCACGAGCTTGCCGCGGCCTTCGATGATTTCGCACGCGGGCGGCACGGGCAGGTCGGGGCCGATGGCTTCGATCTTGCCGCTGCGCAGCAGCAGGTCGGCGCGCACGGGCTGCGTGCCTTGCGGGCCGGCCAGGGTCAGCAGTTCGGCGCCGCGAATCAGGGTGCAGGTGGGTGTCGTCATGTGCGAATCTTCTTGCGGCGGGGTCAGTCGCGCATCTCGGCCGTGCCCCGGATCGAGCCCAGCCCGCCGCGCAGCTTGGTGCTCAGCCACACGCCGAAGATGGTGGCCAGGTAAGGCAGCGACTGCAGCAGGTCGTTGGAAATCGCGCCGCCATACACCAGCTGCGCGCGAATGCCGAGCGCCGACACCACGGCGAAGAACACAGCGGCCGCCGTGGCGCCAAGCGCGCTGCCGGCGCCGAAGATCACGGCCGCGAAGGCCATGAAGCCGCGGCCTGCCGTCATGTTCTGCGAGAAGATCTGCAGGCTGCCGCCGGCCAGTTCGGCGCCGCCGATGGCGCACAGCACGCCGCCGAGCACCAGCGCCAGCAGGCGCATGCGCCCGGGGTTCACGCCCACGCTACGCGCCGCGAACGGGTGCTCGCCCGAGGCCGACATCTGCAGGCCCAGCCGTGTGCGTTCCAGCAGCAGCCACACCAGCCACACCGCCACCGGCATCAGCAGCACGAACACCGAAAGGCCGCCGAACGCGCCCAGGTCCACGCTGGTCAGGCTGTTGAGCTTGGGAATGCCGAACGGCGCCGTCACCGTGGCTTCGCTGTCGTACAGCGCCTGAATGGCGAGCGAGGTGCCGCCCAGGCCCAGCCCCGTGAGCCCCAGCCCCGCGATGATCGGGTTGGCCTTGAGCTGCTCGACCACGTACCACAGCAGCACCGACGCGGCCACGCACAGCGCCGCCGCGATCAACATGGCCTGCACGAACGAACCCGTCTGCACGATGCCCACGATGAGCGCGCAGCTGCCGATGATCATCAGCCCCTCGAGGCCCAGGTTCCAGATGCCCGCGCGCTGCGCCAGCACGCCCGCCAGCGTGACGTAGATCAGCGGCGTGCCCGAGATCAGGATGGAGACGAGCGTGTCTGTCATGCGGGCTTTCTGCGGGCCAGGAGCTTGTCGAGCCACCGGGCGCGGGACGTGATGAAAAGGGCGATGGTGGCGTTGATGACCTCGATCGCCGCCGCGGGCATGCCGGCCATCACCGGCAGGTACAGCGCGGCCGACGCCAGTGCGCCGAAGAAGAGGGCGGACACGGCCGTGCCGACGATGGTGAGCTGCGCCACCAGCGCGATCAGGATGGCCGTGAAGCCGTGCGCGGGCAGGAAGCCGCTGGCCAGCCGGCCGTTGGGTCCGAGCAGCTCGATGCCGCCGGCCAGCCCCGCGAGCGCGCCGCTCACCAGGAAGCTGAACAGGCCGATGCGCCCGACCCGCGCGCCTTGCCACGACACCATGGTCGGGTTGCGCCCCGCAAGGTTGGCGACGATGCCCAGCGCCGTGCGGTTGGCCAGCAGCCACGACAGCGCGAACACCAGCAGCGTGATCGCCACGATGAGCGGCGACACGCCCAGCGAATCGGAGATGCGGTACGCGTCGGCGATGGGCCGGCTCGATGCCTGCTGGCCCGAGCCCGTCGGGTCTTTCAGCGGGCCGGAGGTCACGTACACCAGCAGCAGTCCCGCCAGGAAGTTGCCCATCAGCGTGGTGATGACCTCGTCGGTGCCCGAGCGCAGGCGCAGCAGGCCGGGCCACATGGCCCACAGCGCGCCGCCGACCATGCCCGCGAGCAGGCAGCAGGCAATGACCAGCCACGCCGGACCACCCGCGAGCCACTCGGCCGTGAACGCCGCGAAGATGGAGCCGACGTAGAACTGCCCCTGCGCGCCGATGTTGAAGAAACCCGCGCGAAACGCGATGGCCACGCCGGTCGCGGTGATGAAGAGCGGCATCGCCCAGCGCAGCCCCTGGTGCAACGCGCCGTCGCGCAGGAACGCACCGTCGAGGATGCCGGTGAACAGCTCGCCCACGTCGAGCCCGGCGCCCATGAACGCGAGCGCGCACAGCAGCAGCGCAAAGCACACGAAGACCAGCACCCGCAGCACGGGCAGCATGCGTGAAGCCATCATGCGTGCGCTCCCACCATGGCCTGGCCGACCTGGCGCAGGTCGTAGGGCGCGCCGTATTCGCCGACCACCTGCCCGCGCAGCATGACCAGCACGCGGTCGCTGATGTCGAAGAGCTCGTCGAGGTCCGACGAGATGAGGATGATGGCCGCGCCCCGGTCGCGCGCTTGACGCAGCGCCTTCCACACATAGGCCGTGGCGCCGATGTCCAGGCCGCGCGTGGGCTGCGCGGCGATGATGAGGCGCGCGCTGTCGTCGACCTCGCGCGCGAAGATCACCTTTTGCGCATTGCCGCCCGAGAGCGAGCCCGCGGGCTGGCTGCTGGTGGCGTAGCGCACGTCCCACTGCGTGAGGGCGGTGTCGCATTCGGCCTGGATCTTCTTCGGGCGCACGAACGAGAGCAGGCCGCCTTGCAGCAGGCGGCCCATGGCCCAGTTCTCCCACAGGCTGCTGTTCAGCGAGAGGCCTTCGACGTTGCGTTCGAACGGAATGATGCGAAGCCCGGCCGCGCGCCGCGTGGCGAGGTCGCTGTGCGTCATGTCCTTGCCGCCGAGCTCCAGCGTGCCGGCTGCCGTGCCGGCCAGCGCGGCGATGGCGCGCACCAGCGTGCGCTGGCCGTTGCCCTCGACGCCCGCGATGCCGATGATCTCGCCCGCGCGGATGTCCAGGCTCACGTCGTTCAGCGCCGCGCCTTCGGCGTCGGGCTGGGTCGAGAGATGGCGCATGCGCAGCACGGTGGGGGCGGCAAGGGTGTCGGCCGTGGGATGCGCGGGTGCATCGGCCGGCGCGGCGGCCGCCTGCGGCACCTTCGCGTCGCCCATGATCCATTGGCTCAGTTCGGCCGCGCCGATCGACGCGCACGGCACGGGGCCGGTGACATGTTCGCCGCGGCGCAGCACGCTCACGGTGTCGGCAATGGCCATCATTTCGCGGATCTTGTGGAGGATGAGCACGACGGTCACGCCGCGCTTCTTCAGGATGCGGATGCGCTCGAACAGCGTCTCCACGCCGGCCGGCGCGAGCACGGCCGTGGGCTCGTCCAGGATCAGCACGCGCGCGTCGGTGACCAGCGCCCGTGCGATCTCGATGCCCTGCTGCGTCTCGATCGGCAGGTTGCGGATCACCTCGCGCGGGCTCACCGAAAGGCCCAGCCCGTCGAGGTGCGCCTGCCAGCGCTTCTCGAGCTGGCGCGATGTGAAAAGGCCGCTGTGCCGCGTGGCGCCGAACTCCATGGCCTGCGCCACGGTGAACGACGCGGGCAGCGCGAAGCTCTGGTGCACCAGCTCCACGCCGGCCGCGCGCGCGGCGTTGACGTGGCCGGTGCGGATCTCGTGGTCGCCGATGCGCACGCGGCCGTGCGTGGGCTTCACCAGGCCGGAGCAGACGCGGGCGAAGGTGGTCTTGCCCGCGCCGTTCTGTCCGACCACCGCATGAATCCGCCCTTCCTCGAAAGCGATGGACACGTCCGACAGCGCCTTCACGGTGTCGTATTGCACGGTGACGCCGTCGAGCACCAGCGCGGGGCGCGCGGGCGCGGCCGCGCCATTCGGGGAACTGCTGTTCATGCTGCGGTGGCGGGGTTCAGAGAACGGTGTTGAACGGCACCTTCAGCGTGCCGTCGAGGATGGCCGCCTGCGCGGTGCGGATCTCGGCCATCACTTTCTCGGCCTTGGCGGCCACGGCCTTGTCGCCTTCCTTCTGGAACAGCGGCGACAGCTCCAGGCCCACCACGCCGGTGCCCAGGCCGGTGCTCAGGTGCGTGCCGCCCTTGCCGTTCTTGAGGATCTTGTTGGCTTCGTCGTACAGCGACTTGCCGAAGTGCAGGCTGACGATGGAGATCAGCGTCTTGGGCCCCTGCGGGTACTGCGCGGGGTCCAGGCAGCTCAGCAGGCGGCCCGGCTTGTCGTTGGCGGCGGCGATGATGCCCGCGTCGGTGGCGGCGGCGTCGGTCTGGATGAAGTCGATGCCGCCGTTGAACATCTGCGTGGCGATCTCGCGGCCCTTGACCGGGTCCTGGAACGAACCGGCGAACGCGACCGTGACGGCGGCGTCCTTGCGCACCGACAGCACGCCGGCCTTGAAGGCGTTGTAGTCGGCGTTCAACGGCGGGATCGACATGCCGCCGATGAAGCCGATCTTGCCCGTGGTCGACATGCGGCCCGCGAAGATCCCGGCCAGGTAGGTGCCCAGGTAGTAGTCGTAGGACACGGTGGTCACGTTGGGAATGGCGGGCTTCATCTCGTCGCCGAACAGCTGCAGCCACTGCGTCTTCGGGTACTTGGGCGCGAGCGCCTTGAAGGGCTCGGTCACCTCGTTGAAGGTCGACACGATGATGGCCGCGCCCGCGTCGCCCAGCGTGCGGAAGATGGTCTCGTAGGTCGAGGGGTCCTTGGCGTAGATGGCGCGCGTCTGCATGCCCGTTTCCTTGCCCAGCTGCTTGAGCCGCGCAATCATCGCGTCGACCGCGCTGGCGTCGCCGGCGGCCTGCGTGTGCACCAGCGCGATCAGCCCGCCCTTGGCATTCGCGATCAGCGGATAGAGTGCGCTGGCCATGGCCACGCCGCCAAGGCCGGCCGCGGCCTTGAGGATCTGGCGGCGGGGCGTGGCGGGGCGGGAAGATGCGTTGCTTGTCATGCGGATATCTCTCGGGTTGAAGAACGGGCGGTCGAAGTTGCGGACGAAAAAAAGCGCTCAGGGCGTGGGCGAGCTGGGGGCGGGATTCATGATCATCACGTCCTGGCTCTGGATCGCGTCCAGCGCCCACACGCTCTTGATGAACGACTGCCACTCGGGGTCGGCGTACATGGCGGCGCGGCGCGCCTCGCGGTCGGCCAGGCTGTCGTAGGCCCAGATCAGCACCGAGGTGTGGAGCCGGCCGATCTCGGAGATGTACAGGCCCACGAACCGGTTGAGGTGGCGCTTCTGCACCGGCAGGCCCTCGCGTTCGTACTTCTCGCGCCACTGGTCGATGGTGCCGGGGCGGAAGGTGTAGAGGCGGTGTTCGATGATCATGGAGTGCTCCTTCTTGTCCTGGGTTTCTATTCGCCGGCCAGGATGAATTCGGCGCACTTCTCGCCGATCATGATGGCCGGGGCGTTGGTGTTGCCGCTCGAGATGACCGGCATGATCGAGGCGTCGGCCACGCGCAGGCCGGCAATGCCGTGCACCTTGAGCCGGTGGTCGACCACGGCCATCTCGTCGTGGCCCATCTTGCAGGTGCCCACGGGGTGGAAGGTGGTCATGGCGGTGGCGCGCAGCCACGCGACGAGGTCTTCGTCGCTCTGCTTGTCGAGGCCCGGTGCAATTTCCTTGCCACGGTAGGCGTCGAACGCGGGCTGGTCGATGATGCGGCGCGTGGCGCGAATCGCATCGACCATGGTCTTGCGGTCGAACTCGGTGTCCAGGTAGTTGGGCTGGATCATGGGTGCGTCGGTCGGGCGGCCCGAGCGCAGCCGGATGCGGCCCTTGCTGTTCGGGTTGACCGGCCCCACGCGCAGCGTGAAGCCGTGCTTGGCCTCGACCGTGCTTTTCTTGAACGGGTTGGGAAAATACAGGTTGGCCGTCTTCTCGAGCGCCGGCATGAAGTGCAACTGCACGTCGGGGTTCTCGAGCGCGGGCGAGGTCTTGATGAAGGCGCCGGCCTCGTAGGGAAAGGTGGTGGTGATGCCTTCGCCGAACAGCATGCCTTGCACCACCGAGAACGCGATCTTGTCGAAGCGCAGGTCCTTGTAGAGCGTGACGGGCTGCTTGCACTCGTACGACATGACGCAGTCGACGTGGTCCTGCAGATTGCCGCCCACGCCGGGCAGCGGCTTGAGCACTGCAATGCCGTGCTGGTCCAGCTCGTCCTTCGGGCCGATGCCCGACAGCATCAGCAGGTGCGGCGAGCCGACCACGCCGGCGCAAAGAATCACTTCCTTGCGCGCGCGCACGGTGTGCATCTGGCCGGCCACTTCATAGGACACGCCCACGGCCCGGGCCCGCTCGACCAGCACCTTGTGGGTGCGCGCGCGCGTCACGACCTTGAGGTTGCTGCGCTGGAGGGCGGGGCGCAGGAACGCGAACGAGGTCGACCAGCGCTTGCCGTTCTTGATGGTGAAGTCGTAGCGGCCGAAGCCGAGCTGGCTGGCGCCGTTGAAGTCGTCGTTGAGCGGGTAGCCCGCCTGCTGGCCCGCCGCGCAGAACACGTCGAGCAGCGCGTTCCAGCCGCGCGCGCGGCACACGGTGAGTTCGCCCTTGGCGTTGTGGAACACGCCGTCGCGCTGGATGTGGCCTTCGGAGCGCTTGAAGGCGGGCAGCACGTCCTTGTACGACCAGCCGGGGTTGCCCATGGCGGCCCAGCCGTCGTAGTCTTGCTTGCCGCCGCGCACGTAGATCATGCCGTTGATGGTCGACGTGCCGCCCAGCACCTTGCCGCGCGGCCAGTAGATCTTGCGGCCGTTGAGGTTGGGCTCGGGCTCGGTGTGGAAGTGCCAGTTGTAGATGCCCGACTGGAACAGCTTGCCCATCAGCATCGGCAGGCGAAACAGCGGGTTCGAGTCCTTGCCGCCGGCCTCCAGCAGCAGCACGCGCGTGGCCGGTCGCGCGCTCAGGCGCGCGGCGAGGGCGCAGCCCGCGGAGCCCGCGCCCACGATGATGTAGTCGTAGTCGTTCTTGTCGTTCATGGGGTCACCAGTTCGTGGGGGCGCAGCCCATCTCGGCGAGATGCGCGTTGCACAGGGCAAAGGGGTTGGGCAGGCCGAGCACGGCGTCCGCGTAGGCGGGGTGCTCGCGCAGGATGCAGGCGACGTTGCCGCTGCGGCCCTCGGCAATGCCCGCCGCCGCGAAGGCCTGCGCGGCCGAAGCGCCGAAGCCCATGCACACGAGCGGCTCGCCGCGTTGCAGCAGATGCACCAGCACGGCCTGGATCAGCGGCTTCCACAGCACGAGGTGGCCGAGCGACTGGTGCGGATCGATCGCCACCTGGAAGCGGCTCAGCGTGAAGGAGGTGTTGAGCAGCAGCACGCCGCTGTCGATCCATCGGTCGCTCAGCGTGGCGGGCGTCTCGAAGGGCAGCGCGCCCGATTCGATGGCCGCGAGCGTGCGCGGCCAGTTGGCGAAGCTGCCGCCGTAGCCCGCGTCGCCCGTGCGTGCCTCGGCCAGCATCTGCACCCAGGCGCGGATGCTCTTGGTGAACATCTTGTCGAGCTCGCGCCACTCGGCCACGTTGCCGACCTCGAAGGCACGGCCCGTGGCGATGTCGATCGAGGGATACGGGTCTTGCCCCAGCACGAGGCAGCGCACCTTGGACGGCATCACGCTGTCGAAGGCCTTGAGCATGTGCGCGCCGGCCGGCATGCCGGGCAGGCGGCGGCCCTTGCGCGCGGGGAACATGGGCTCCCACGCTTCGAGTTGCAGGCTCGCGTCGACGCCTTCGAAGTCCAGGCGCACGTCACCGAGCGCGGTGCGCCAGGCCTGGGGCAGGTCGTGCTGCCAGTCGGCCAGTGTTTCTTGCAGTGCGGTGCGCAGGGCTTGGGGCATGAGCTACATTCAAACTTTAAAAGCTGACCATTTCGTCAAGAAATTCTAAGCAAGAAATTGACGAGTTGGTCAGAATTTTTTGCTGGTGCTTTCCCGCTGACGGATGGAGGCGCCTCTAGAATTTGTTCCCGGTCAAAAAGCGACTCATAGCCATGCGCGACACCAAGACAACACGACCATCGACGCCGGAAACCACGGCCGACAGAGAGATCAGGGCGGCCAACAAGCGCAAGATCCTCAAGGCCGCCAGCGAGGTGTTCGCGGCCAAGGGCTTCGACGGCGCGCGCATCGCGGAGATCGCGACCGTGGCGGAACTGCCCAAGGCCAACGTCTACTACTACTACGCGACCAAGGAGGAGCTCTACAGCGCCACCTTCGCGCCGCTGCTGGAGGAGTGGGACAGCGCGCTGCGCATCCTCGACGCGGGCACGGAGCCGGCCGTCGCGCTGCGCGCCTATGTCGAGGCCAAGCTCAAGCTGGGCCGCAAGAACCCGCTCGAGGCGCGGCTGTTCGCCAACGAGGTGGTGCGCGGCGGCGCGTTCCTGTCGGCGGCCGACCGGGCGCACATTGCGCAGAGCACGGCCGCCAGCATCGAGGTGCTCGAAGCCTGGATGGCCGCCAGGAAGATCCGCAAGATCGACGCGCGGCACTTTCTTTTCATGCTCTGGGCCTCGACCCAGTTCTATGCCGACTACGAGCCCATCGTGAACGCGGTGCTGCAGGTGAAGAAGCTCACGGCCGTGCACTACGAGCAGGCGCTCGAGACCATCGTGAGCACGGTGCTGGCGGGCGTGCTGCTCGACTGAGGGCGCGAGCGGGCGGGGGTTGGGTGCGCGCGGTGCGATTGTTTCTTTCGCATGAACACCGCGGTTCTTTTTGCCAAGGGTTTTTACCTAGACGGCGGCGCACAATTCATCCCATGGACCGGCCCTTCAGCTGATCCAGGTGAAACAAACCCAACCAATTGAAGGAATCCAGAATGACCGCCTCGAAGCTCCTCTCCGCCGTTGCCCTTGCCCTGCTCGCCGCCGCTGGTGGCGCCCACGCCGAAACCTATGACGGCGTGCATCAACTGACCTCGGCCACCAGCCGCGCCGATGTCGCCGGCCAGGCAGTGGTGGCCGCGCACAGCGCCAACCCCTATGCCGACGGCGCCAACTCGGGCCCCGTGCAACTGATCGCCTCGACCACCAGCCGCGCCGCCGTCCGCGCCGAAGCCGTGGCCGCCGCGCACAGCGAGAACCCTTATGCCGAAGGCGTGACCTCGCGCGTGGCACCGGTGCTGGCCAGCGGCCTCGACCGTGCCACCGTGCGCGCAGCGGCCCGTGCCGCCGCCCGCGGTGACGCTCTGCCGCTGTAATCGGCAGCGCCTGCTTCGCCTTGGTGGCGAAGCTGCTTTCGCAAGAAAAAGAAGCCGGCCCTGCGCAAGCGGGGCCGGCTTCTTTTTAGCGTCGATCGATGGCGGGCTCGAGCGGGCGCACCGTCTCTGTTGCGCAGTGCCCGCCGCTTCCGTTCCCGAAAGCCGCTTCTGGCTACGCCAGAGCTTCCTTGAATGTCGCCAGCAGGCGCGTCCAGGCGCGCTCGGCCTGGGCGGCGTCGTAGACCTGCGTGTCGGGCGGGCACCAGCCGTGGGCTGCCTGGTACACCTCCACCTCGGCCGGCAGCTTCGCGCTGTCGAATGCGGCGCGCAGCGCGACCTTGGCTTGGGGATCCTTGGCGTCGTCGTTCTCGGCCACGGCAACCAGGTAGCGTGCCTTGGTCTGGGCCATCAGCCGATGGGGGCTGTCGGGCGCGGCGGTCACCATGGCGGCGCCGTGGAAGGTGCCGACGGCGCCCACGCGGCCGGGCGCCACGGTGGCGGTGCGCACCGCGATCGGCCCGCCCATGCAGTAGCCGGTGGTCCCCAGCTTGCGCGCCTTGTCGACCTCCGACTGGGCATCGAGCCAGGTCACGAAGGCCTTGCCGTCGCTCAGGTGCATGGCCGGCGTCAGGGCCTGCATCAGCGGCAGCACTTCGGCGATGGGCGTCTGGCCGCCTTGGGCTGCGGTGGGTGCCTTCTTCTGCCGGTAGAAGGGGTTCACCACCAGCACGCTGTAGCCCGATTCGGCCAGCCGCCGACCCATTTGCCTGAAGGCCGGGCGAAGGCCGAAGATGTCGGGCCAGATCAGCACGCCGGGCGCCGTTCCCGCCGTGGGGGCGACGAAGTAAGCATCGCAGCTGCCGTCCGCCGTGGCGATGGTCACCTCGCGCTCGGCCACCGCCACGGCGTTGGCCACCCCGGGCAACGCGGTCAGCAGGCCGGCGGATACGGCCCACGTCGCGATGTCGCGGCGGGTGTACTTCTTGAGTTCTTCCTGGTCGTTCAGATCACACATGTGGGGTTTTACCTCGTTAGGTTCAGGTCGCAGGTCAGCTTGTGCCACGAATCGGGACGGCCAGCAAGGCGCAATGGAACGAGCTCCAGCCAGCGCTACCGGATCGGCCGCAACTGCTCGTCCGCCATGCCCACCAGCAGGGCCGAGCCATTGGGCAGGATGCGAAACTCGCCGTAGCGCGCCTGCGCATAGCGCTCGGCGTCGCCCTCCTTGAAGAACCACGCGTCGGTGACGAAGACCCAGCCGCCGTCCTTGGCGCTCAGCGGCACCTCGAGGTCGTTCGCCTGTCGCACTTCTTCGCCCGACGTCGGATGCAGCGTGTGGGCGAGCGGCAGCGCCGGATCGGGCCGCACGAACACGGTCGGCCGCTGGTCGCCACGGTGGTGGTTGTTCCAGCCCCAGCGGTTGGGCAACCCGAAGTCCAGCTGCATGTAGTCGCCCTGCATCAGCGAGCGCGGGTCGACCGGCGCCAGCCGCACGAACACGGGCCGGCCGTCGCGAATGACGTTTTCCTTCTCGACGATGGCGATGTTCGCCACCACCAGCGTGGCCACGCCCGCCAGCGCGATGCCCGCCAGCTGCCTGTCTTTCCACCAGGCGCCGGCGGCCGTCGCGCTGGCTGCCGCATCCGCGGAAGACTTGGCGCGCAATGCCAGCCGCGCCAGCACACCCAGCGCGGCCCCGATCGAGATCAGCAGCAGCGCCTTGTCCGCCAGCGACCACGCGAGCAGGTAGTAGAAGCTCCCCACGATCCACAGCGCGGCCGCGCAACCCAGGGCCGCGAGCCGCCAGCGCCGTGTCACCGCCAGCGCGGCGGCGCCGAGGCAGGCCGCGCCCAGGTTGGGCACGAAGCCGCACAACACCGTCAGCAGCAGTGCCACGCCCAGGCCCAGCAGGGGCGCCCGCCGCAGCGCGGGCCAGCGATAGCCCAGCAGCGCCGCCGCAGCCAGCGCGTACAGCGCCGACACCAGATTGCGGGTGCTGCCGAACAGGTCGAACCTGCCGTCGGTCTGCCCGAGTTCGCGCCCGATCTCGCTGCCCGGCACCATGCCGCCCAGCATGAAGGTGGCGCCCGACAGCAGCACCAGCGTCAGCAGCAACTGCACGCACCAGCCGTCGGCCAGGCTCGTGAGCAGGCTGCCGGCGCGCGCGTCCGCCAGCCGTGGCAGCAGGTAGAGCAACACGAGCCACACGGCCAACCCGATGTGGGCATAGAGCCACCACGTCCAGCGGAAACGGCCGGATCCCAGGAAGTCCCAGAGCGAGAGCCCGGCCTTCGACCACGCCATGGCCGCGACGGTCAGGAACGCGCCCAGCATCACGCCCAGCAGCGTGCGCAGCCAGTGCAGCGGCGTGAGCGCGGCCAGCACCACGCTCGCGGCGCACATGCCCAGCGCGGCGTTGGCCGCCGGCGCGTCGCGAAACAGCGCCCAGCCCAGACAGCACAGGCCCAGCACCAGTGCGGGCAGGCAGAGCTGTTCGACAAACAGTGCCAGGCCGCGTTGGCGCAGGATGAGCACGCCAAAAGCCAGCAGGCCCAGCCCGAAGACATACAAGACCGGACCGTCACGCAGCAGCGCATCGCCGAAGGTCAGGCCCACCGCGCCCAGCAGCGGCAGCACCGCGAGCCATGCGCCCAGCGCGGTCAGCAGCAGCACGGGCCAGGGGCGGGTGTCGTCGCGCGGCCATTGCGCATCGGGCGGCAACAGGCCCTGGTCCGTTGCGCGTTGCATGAGTTGGCGCGGGGCGGTCATGCCGATGCTCCTTCTTGCGTCGAAGAGGCCGGCATGCCGTTCTGGCGCCGCATGATCCAGGCCACCGAAACCGCCAGCAGCCCTGCGGCCACGAACCCGACGACCAGCAGGCGGCCTACCGTCTCGGAGCCGCCGCTCTCGAACAAAAAGCGAACCAGGCCGGCGACCAGCAAGGTGTCGACGCTCAGCAGGGCGGCGCTCAGGCCGACGATGTCGAACCAGCGCCGCTGCATCAGCATGCCGACGGCAATGCCCATCAGCAGCAGGCCCAGCACATAGTGCGGCGCAATCTCGGTGCGAACGAACAGGCCCGCCAGCGCGGCCAGCGTCACGCTCACCGCCATGGCCAGCAGCGCCAGCCGGCGCGACCAGTGCGTGGCCCCGACCCAGCGTTGTGTCCACGGGCTCAAGGCCACGACCAGCAACACGCCCAGACCCCAGCCCACGAGATGAATCGGCAGGTCGCTGTCGTCGGCCTGCCAGCGATGGCCGGTGCGCGCATAGACCCAGAGGCTGATCGCGCTGCACGTGACCATCACCCAAGGGAACCACAGCACGTCGCTGCGCACGCCCAGGCACAGCGGCAACGTGAGCGCGGCCCACAGCGCGAACAACTGCCACGCGTCAGCGCCGGTCTGGTAGGTTTGGCCGTAGTAGGCGAACAGCGCGCCGGTGCCCAGCAGGCACAGCAGGCCCATGGGCGTGCGCAGGGCGGCGACGCGCCATGCGGCCAGTGCCGTCAGCAGCACCCAGCCTTGCAGCAGGGCGAACTGTCCGGTGCGGCCCAGTGCGCCCCAGTTGGCCGCCACCCACATGACGAGTCCGAAGCCGCCGAGCCCTGCGGCAAGCAGCGCCACCACGCGCCAGAAACGCTCCGGCAGGTGGGGCGGCGGCGCATCGAGTTCCGCGAGCGCGAACAGCGCGTGCATCCGCGGCGGCGACAGTCGGTGGACGCGGGCCAGTTCGTAGAGTGCGAGTCGAAGGTTCATGGGCGTGGAGAGTGGTTGGCCAAGCCATTCTCCACGTGATGCGCCACGAGGCGCCTGCTGCTACACGACGCGTTCTTCGATCGGTCCCACGCGGTCGGGGTAGAACGCCACGTGGTCCTTGATCTGCGCGACCGGGTCGTAGGGCGACTCGTAGGTCCACACCGCATTCACCGAGCGTTCGCCGCCGGCCGGAATGCTGTAGTAGTTGCACTCGCCCTTGTAGGGGCAGTAGGTGGCGTGCGAGGTGCGTTCGAGCAAGGACATCTTCACGTCCTTGCGGGGGATGTAGTGCACGGTTCCGAAATGCGATTCGCGCAGCGTCAGCGCTTCACGCGTGTCGGCGATGACGCGGCCGTCGACCGACACCACCACGCGCAACGGGTTCGGCGTGATGGTGATCGCGTGGTCGGGGCCGGGGGTCTTGATGGTGCGTTCGGGCGTGGCGAACATGGGCTGGCTCCTTCAGCAGGTCGAGGTGACGCAAGAATCGGCGGATGCGCATCTTGCCGCGATGTCGTGACGGTTTGAAGCCCCCCGAAAATCGGCCCATTCGCGAAGTGGTTAAAGCACCCGAAAGTCATCAGAACCGCTCTGCAAGCCTTTCGGCTTCATTTCGAGCCCGCGCCAGCGAGGCGTTCACGGCCTCGGGCGGCGCGAGTGTCGGCGCGGCGGCAACCTCCATCACGTCGTCGATGCCCAGGAAGCCGAGCCAGGTCCGCATGTACGGTTTCTGGAAGTCTTTCTCGTGAGAGGGAAAGCCCGCCGGGTAGTCGCCCGCGCTCGAGTAGACGAGCATGGCGCGCTTGCCGTGCAGCAGGCCGCGATAGCCTTCCCGGGGCGACCAGCGCCAGTTTTCGCCGGGCAGCGTCACCACATCGATGTAGTGCTTTAGCTTGTATGGAATGCCGAAATTCCACATCGGCAGGCTGAAGACGTACTTGTCGGCGGCGTTGAACGCGCGCGCGATGCGCACCGCGCTCTGCCACTGGCGCTGCTGTTCCTCGGTGGCATGGGTGCCGCGCAGCACGGCGAACTTGGCGTCGATCATCGCGGCGTCGAACGCGGGCAGTTCGAGTTCCCAGAGGTGCAGCGTCTGGATCTCGACGTCGGGGTGCAGCGCACGATGTTGTTGCAGAAAGTGACGCGCTGTATCGGCGGAGCGCGAGCGCGCGCCGGTCGGCGAGGCTTCGATGTGCAGGATGCGGGTGGTCATGGCGGCGGGTGTGCGTTGCGTGTGCATCAGTCGTTGACGAGGCGCAGGCCCACCGTGCCGGCGATCACGAGCGTGATGCACGCCAGCCGTGGGGCAGAAAGCGACTCGCCGAAGCGCAGCACGCCCATCAGCACCACGCCCACCGAGCCGATGCCGGTCCAGATCGCGTAGGCCGGGCCCAGCGGCAGGTAGCGCAGCGCGCGTGCCAGCAGGTAGATGCTGAGCAGCGCGGTCAGCACGCCGACGACCGACGGCACGGGCCGTGTCCAGTCCTGCGACTGCTTGAGCGCGGCGGCCATGGCGATCTCGACCAGGCCTGCTGTCAACAGAAATATCCAACCCATGAAAAACTCCTTCGATGCTGTGCGGGGGGAAAGCGGAACCCGATAATTCCGGCCTGGGCACCGCTCGGCAAGTACGCACCTTCTGGTAACCATGGGAAATTCAAAGATGCCGTCGAAGAAGAGCTCGGTTGTGGCAGATGCAGCAGGCGACGTGTGGAACGCCGGCTGCCCGTCGCGTCGCGTGCTCGAACTCGTTGCCAACAAGTGGGCGCTGCTGATCGTTCCGTTGCTGCGCGGCAGGCCGCAGCGCAACAACGAACTGCTGCGCAAGGTCGGCGGCATCTCGCAGAAGATGCTCACGCAGACCCTGCGCGAGCTGGAGCAGAACGGGCTGGTGCTGCGCGAAGACCTGCGAACGGTGCCGCCGCATGTCGAGTACCGGCTCAGCCCTCTGGGGCTGTCGCTCAGCAGGACGCTGATGGCGGTGGACCGCTGGGCCGAGGCGAACCACGCGCGGATCGACGCGGCGCAGCAGGCCGCGCGCGAGCGCTTCTAGCCGCCGCGCGCGCGCCGCGGCTTGACGAAGCGCAGCGTCATCCGGTCCGACTCGCCGATGGCCAGGTACTTCGCCCGGTCGACCTCGCCGCCGCGCAGCGTGGGCGGCAGCGACCACACGCCGTTCGCGTGGTCCTTGGTGTCGCGCGGGTTGGCGTTGACCTCGCTGCTGCCCGCGAACTCGAAGCCGGCGGCCTTCGCGCGTTCGATCACGAAGTCTTGCGGCACATAGCCGCTCGCGATCACGCGCGCCAGGCTGCTGCCGGGCGGCGCGCGGTGTTCTTCCACGCCGAGCACGCCGCCGGGCTTGAGCACTGCGTAGAAGGCGCGCAGGCTTTCGTCGAAGTGGCCGTCCTCGATCCAGTTGTGGATGTTGCGGAAGGTCAGCACCGCGTCGGCGCCGCCGGGCGGGCGGATGTCGGTGAAGGCCGTGGTGGGCAGCGTGCCGAGCACCACGCGCCCGTACACCTTGGGCTCGCGCGCCAGCTTGTCGCGGAACGCGGCGCGTGCACGCTGCTGGCCGGGCGAGCCGTCGGCCGGCTCGTGGGCCGCGTAGAGCCGGCCGTGGTCGTGCAGGTAGGGCGCGAGGATCTCGGTGTACCAGCCGCCGCCGGGCGCGATCTCGATCACCGTCGCATCGGGGCGAATGCCGAAAAAGGCCAGCGTTTCGAGCGGGTGCCGCGCGCCGTCGCGGGTGCGGTAGGCGGGGGTGCGTTGCGGGCCGTCGACGGCCGCCCGCAGGGCTGTCATGGCTTTGGGCGGCAGGCTGCCGGCGTTGGCCGCCCGGGCTTGCGCGAGGCCGCCAGCGCCGGCAAGGGGCAGTAGCGCGGCGGTGGCAACCACAAGGCGGCGCCGCGCGGAAAACACGGTGAAAGAGGTCATCGCCGCATCATCGGGGAAACGGCCTCGGCGTGCAGGGCATGCCCGAAGCCGGCGAAATCGGTGATAACTTCTTGCCGCCGTGCACCGAGCCATCGAAAGACCGAAGTGAAGAAGACAACCCAGCTCGCCACCTTTCTTCTGCTTGCCAGCGTGCTGACCGCGGGCGCATGGGCGCAGGCCTGGCCGTCGAAGCCCGTGCGCGTGATCGTGCCGGCACCGGCCGGCAGCTCGCTCGACGTGATCGCGCGCACGCTGGCCGACCGCCTGCGCGTGATCTGGAAGCAGCCCGTGGTGATCGAGACCAAGGCCGGCGCGGGCGGCCTCATCGGCATGGACACCGTGGCCAAGGCGCCGCACGACGGCTACACGCTGGGCATCGGCTTCAACGGCCCCATCGCCTTCGCGCCCTACATGTACGCGCGCATGCCGTATGTGCCCGCGCACGACCTGGTGCCCGTGGTGCTCACCACCTCGCAGCCCAACGTGCTGGCGGTGCAGGCGGACAACCCCGCGAACACGCTGCCCGAGTTCATCGAATGGGCAAGGAAGCGCGGCGACAGGTTCAGCTATGCGTCGGTGGGCGCGGGCAGCTCGTCGCACCTCACGATGGAGCTGTTTCGCAGCGTGGCGCACATCGAGGCGGTGCACGTGCCGTACTCGGGCTCGCCGCCCGCGGGCCTGTCGCTCGCGGCGGGCGACACGCAGGCGCTGTTCACGGTGGCGCCCGCGCTGCTGCCGCTCATCCAGGGCCACCGCGTGAAGCTCATTGCCGTGACCAGCGCCAGGCGCTCCGAGCTCATGAAAGACCTGCCGACCGTGGCCGAGTCGGGCTACCCCGGCTTCGAGTCGCTCGCGTGGAACGGTTTCTTCACCGGCAGCGGCACGCCGCCCGAGGTGGTGCAGCGCATCAACGCCGACGTCAACGCCGTGCTGCAGGAGCCCGCCGTGCGCGAGCTGCTGGCCAACCAGGGGTTGGTGCCGGGCGGCGGCTCGCCGGAAGAATTCCGGGCCTTCATCGACAGCGAAGCCCGCAAATGGGGTGCGATCATTGCCAAGGTCGGCATCCGCCTCGATCAGTAAGTGACACTCCCACGCCAGAAGAATTTCAGGAAGAAAAAAATGGAACAGTTCCCCAGCGACATCTACACCGAACCCGAGCCCGACCCGTACACGCTCGCCAACCTGGGCCCGCTCACGGGGCTGGCGGGCCTGTGGGTCGGCACGGCGGGCCACGACGTGAGCCCGAAGGAAGACGGCCCCGAGGCCGAAGCCTTCATCGAGCATGCGGAGTTCCAGCCCATCGACGCCCAGACCAACGGGCCGCAGATTTTCTACGGGCTGCGCTACCACCTGCGCATCGTCAAGCCGAACGACGTGGAGACCTTTCACGACCAGGTCGGCTACTGGCTGTGGGAGCCCGCCACGGGCGCGCTGATCCAGACGCTGTCGATTCCGCGCGGGCTGACCTGCATGGCCACGGGCCGCGCCAAGCCCAACGACCGCAGCTTCAGGCTCGAGGCCGTGCGCGGCGGCGAGACCAACGGCATCCTCGCCAATCCGTTCCTGGAGCATGCCTTCAAGACGCTGCGCTACAGCATCGCGGTGTCGATCCACGACGACGGCAGCTGGTCGTACGAAATCGAAACGCTGCTGGACGTGCGCGGCAAGGCCGAGCCCTTCAGCCACACCGACCGCAACACGCTGCGCAAGATCGGCGAGCCCACGCCGAACCCGACGGCGCAGGCTGCAATCGCCCAGGCCGCGGAAGAAGCAGCGGCAGAGGCAGCGAAGAAGGCCTCAGGTGCCGCGAGCGTGGACACGGAGGCCGAGCCGGCCTGATTAGTCGTAGAGCGCTGCTTCCACGTCCGCGTGGAATTTGGCCGAGCACCACTCGGTCGCGCCGAAGTACAGCGACTGCTGTGCGCCGCTCGCGAGCGTGGACTGCGCCGACACGCCGAGTGCGAAGTCTTCGTCGAGCGCCCCCCAGAACGACTCGACGTTCTTGCGCCAGTAGTTCGCCGACTTCTGCGTTGTCGGAAGTTCGGGAATCAGCGTGCTCGCGATCACGCGCGAGCGGCCCGGCGATTCGGGCAGCACCGTGAACGCATTGGCGTGGTCGCCTTCATGCAGGACGAAGGTCGCCGGGAAAAAGAAGTAAATGATGTTCGAGTGCGGCCCCACCCGCCAGTCGTGCACGGGCATGCCGCGCAGGCTTTCTATGCTGCGCTTGGGCAGGAAGAGGCGGTGGTGCCGGCGGTCGTGGTCGGCCATCAGCAGGTTGTCGTAGAACAGCGGCGCAATGCTGTCGCGGTGCGCGTACTGGAAGTGATAGGTCTCCAGGTTCGCCTCGAAAGGGATCTTCCAGTTGGCCGCGTTGTCGAAGGCGCGCTGGTGAACCGGCACCCAGCCGTCGTAGCCCCAGCCGCGCAGGTCGGCGCCGAAGCGGCCGAGCCAGCCGTCGATGTCGAGCGCGGCGCTTTCGCCCTCGGCCACCACGCGCGGCACGGCCCAGACCAGGCCCAGCGCTTCAGCTACCGGCACGCGGGCCAGGCTGCACGACGATGCCGGCGCATGCGGGAAGTCTTGTGCCGAAGGGCGGCCGCGCAGCGTGCCGTCGAGCGCATAGGTCCAGCTGTGGTACGGGCAGACCAGCGCGCGCTGGTTCGATGCGCCCGGCGGCTTGAGCCGCGCGCCACGGTGGCGGCAGGCGTTGACGAAGCCGTTGAGCTGCCCGTCCTGTCCGCGCACGAACAGCAGCGGCAGGCCGGCCACGTCGATGGCGAACGAATCGCCGGGGTTCGCGAGCGACGCCGAGGGGCACAGCGCCAGCGGATGGCGGCGAAAGATGCGGTCCACCTCGCGTTCATGGCGCGCCGGGTCGAGGTAGCGCGACACGGGGCTCGCGGCGGGCTCGCCGCGTTCGCTGCCGCCGGTCTCGATCAGCGCGAGCGCGCGCCGGATCAACGCGATCTGTTCTTCATGCCGCATGCGCATTCGCCATCGGGGTGGCTTCCGTGAGGTCGTCGTGGGCGACCATTGTGGCGAGCCGTTGGCGTGGTGGCTTGTCTCAACTGGTCGTCGTGGGGCAGGGCGATATAGTGGTTCGATACAAAAAAGGGAGGATTTCCATGACCGACTTTCCCGGCACCTTCGACGCGTCGGAAGCGCTATGGCTGCGGCGGCTCGTCGTGCACGACGCACCGCTGCTGCACCAGCTGATCGTCACCAACAAGGACGGCCTGCTGTCCACGCTGCACTGGCCCCGGTTCATCCACGCGCAGGCCGACACGGCCGCGTTCTGCGCCGCCTGCGAAACCGCCTTCGGCAATGGAAAGAACGCGGTCTACGGCGTCTGGCGTGGCGGGGAGATCCTGGGCGTGGTGTCGTTCAACGCTATCGACCACGACCGGAAGGAAGGCGAAATCGGCTACTGGCTCGGCAGCGCCGCGCGTGGACAAGGCGTGGCGACCCTGGCGGTTGCCGCACTGGTGCGTGCCTTTGCGGGCGCCGGCGTGGTCCGCCGCAGCATCATCAAGTGCGCCACGGGCAACGAACGCAGCCGGAAGCTCGCCGAGCGCCTCGGCTTCGAGCGCGTGGGGCAACTGAGCAAGGCCGAGAAGATCGGCGACGTGCTGCACGACCAGTACGTGTACGCACTGCAAGCGCCGTAGACAGCTTCAGTCGAGCTGCAGCGCCCCCAGCCGCGCGACGATCAGGTCATACAGCGTCTGCGCCGCCACCGACAGGCTGCCTTCGCGCCGCTGCACCAGGTACAGCGTGCGCGTGAGCGCCGGCAGCGGCAGGGGCCGCGTCACCAGCGTCTCGCGCTGGAAATGGAACAGCGTGAGCGCGGGCACCACGCTGATGCCCAGCCCGGCCTCGACCAGCCCCATCACCGTGGCCAGGTGCTCCACCTCGAACACCGCGTTCAGCCGCTGCGGATGCAGCGCCACGTCGAGTGCCTGCCGCACGCTGCTGTTGCGCGCCATCTGGATGAACGGGTAGGGCGCGATCTTCTTGACGGTCAGGCGCGGCTCGCTGGCCAGCGGATGGTCGGCGCGGCACACGAGGTGAAAGCGGTCGCTGCAGAGCTTGCGCGCGCGCAGGTCGGTGCCCGCCGCCGCCTCCGCGCCCGAAGCCGCCAGCGCGAAGTCGGCCTGGCCGCTGCGCACGAGCGCGATGCAGGCGTCGGACAGCGCGTCGTCCAGGTCGACGCGGATGCCGGGCCAGGCCTGCATGAACTCCGCGAACACGGCCGGCAGCCAGCCGGCCGCGAGCGAGGGCAGGGCGGCCACGCGCACGCGGCCCTTGCGGCGCTCCACGTGGTCGGCCAGGTCGCCCATCGCGCTGCCCATGTCGTCGAGCAGGCGGCGCGCCGAGCCTTCGAACAGCCGGCCTTCGGGCGTGAGCTGCACGCTGCGCGTGTCGCGGTCGAACAGGCGCGTGCCCACCGCGTCCTCGAGCGTGCGGATCAGCGCGCTGAAGGCCGGCTGCGACAGGTGGCTGGTCTGCGCCGCGCGCGTGAAGTTGCGGTGCTCGGCCAGCGCGAGAAAGGCGCGCAGCTGCCGCGTGGAGAGGTCGGGCGTCTTTCTCATGTCTCTTTGCCTTGTTATTTGAAAAGCCGATGAATCGATCCGGATTTTCGATTTTACGGATGATGGACGGCTGCCTACAGTGCACGGCAATGAACTCCATTGTTGAACCGCCCAGGCTGCTGATCGGCTGCGCGGCCGGCTTCTCGGGCGACCGCACCGACGCCGCCGGCCCCGTGGTCGACACGCTGATCGCGCGGCTCGCCGCCGGGCCCGAGGGGCAGCGCGCTTTCCTGATCTTCGAGACGCTGGCCGAGCGCACGCTGGCGCTGGCGCAACTGCGCCGCCGCAGCGACCCCGACGCGGGCTACGAGCCGCTGCTGGACGACATGCTGCGCCCCGTGCTGGCGCGCTGCCTGGCGCACGGCATCCGCATCGTGAGCAACTTCGGCGCGGCCAACCCGCGCGCCGCCGCCCGGCACATCGCCCGCATGGCGCGCGAACTGGGCGCGAGCGCGCCGCGCATCGCGGTGGTGGAGGGCGACGACCTGTCGGGGCCCGGGCACCGTGCGTTGCTGGGCGAAGCGCTCGGCGCGCGGATGGAAGGGCTGCGCGTGGTCAGCGCCAACGCCTACATCGGCGCCGAACCCATTGCCGCCGCGCTCGACGCGGGCGCGCAGATCGTGGTGTGCGGCCGCGTGGCCGATCCGTCGCTGACGGTGGGGCCTGCCATGTCGCACTTCGGCTGGCGCGCCGACGACTGGGACCGGCTGGGCCGCGCCACCATGGCCGGCCATCTGCTCGAATGCGGCGCGCAGGTCTGCGGCGGCTACTTCGCCGACCCTGGGTACAAGGACGTGCCGGGGCTCGAATCCGTGGGCTTTCCCATTGCCGAGATCGACGCCGACGGCGGCTGCGTCATCGGCAAGGCCGAGCGCACGGGCGGGCTCGTGACCGAGGCCACGGTGAAGGAGCAACTGCTCTACGAAGTGCACGACCCCGCGGCCTACCTGACGCCCGACGTGGTCGCCGACATCGCCGACGCCGAAGTGCGCGCGCTGCCGGACGAGAGCCGCGTCGCGCTTTCCGGCGTGTGCGGCCACGCGCGGCCGGGCAGCTACAAGGTCAACGTCTGCCATGAAGGCGGCTGGCTGGCCGAAGGCGAAATCTCTTACGCGGGCCCTCGCGCCGAAGGCCGTGCACGGCTCGCGGCCGACGTGCTGAAGAAGCGCCTCGGGGGCCTGGCGCTGCGCATCGACCTGATCGGCGCGCTGAGCATCCTCGGCGACGACGCGGGCCGCGCGCTGGCCGACACGCCCGACACCGGCCTGCGCGACGTGCGCCTGCGCGTCGCGGCCACGCATGCCGACCGCGCGCAGGCCGAACGGCTCGGCCGCGAAGTGATGGCGCTCTACACCTGCGGCCCGGCCGGCGGCGGCGGCGTGCGCACCGCGCTCACGCCGCGCCTGAACACGCTGTCGTGCCTGCTGCCGCGCGAAGCGGTGCCGGTGCGTTTCGAACTGCTGGCCGCGGAGGACCTGGCATGAACAACAACGCCGTTGAAGACACCGTCGACGTGCCCCTGTACCGCGCGGCCCACGGCCGCACCGGCGACAAGGGCGACCGCTCCAACATCAGCGTGATCGCCTGGCATGCCGACCTGTTTCCCTTGCTGCTCGAACAGCTCACGCCCGAGCGCGTGGCCGAACAGTTTCGCCACCGCGCGCCGTCGCAGGTGCAGCGCTTCGTGCTGCCGAAGCTGCACGCCATGAACTTCGTGCTCGACGCGGTGCTCGACGGCGGCGTCAATGACGCGCTGAACCTCGATGCACACGGCAAGGCGCTGTCCTTCCTGCTGCTCGACATGCCCATTCGCGTGCCGCGCGCGCTCGAGCCCTTGCTGGCCGGGCCGTAGCGGCTGCTGCTCTTTTTCTTTTTCTACTCACCCATTCCATCCGGAGACAAAACAATGAAGCGATTTCCCCTCACCGTGCTGACCACCGCGTTGGCCCTCGCGCCGCTGCTGGGCCATGCACAGGCCTTCCCCGAGAAGGCCATCACCTTCGTCGTGCCGTTCGCGGCGGGCACCGCCACCGACCAGATCGCGCGCGCGCTCGGCAACCAGATCGCTGCCGAGACCAAGCAGGCCGTCATCATCGACAACAAGGCCGGCGCCAGCGGCTTCATCGCCTCGCAAGCGGTGGCCAAGGCGCCCGCCGACGGCTACACGGTGCTCATCACCACCAACACCACGCACGCGGCCAACGAGCACCTGTTCAAGAAGCTGCCCTACGACCCGGTGAAAGACTTCGCGCCCGTCACCGCGCTCGGCAAGGGCGGGCAGATCATGGTGGTGAACCCGTCGTTCCCCGCGAAGAGCGTGGCCGAGTTCATTGCGCTGGCCAGGAAGGACCCGGGCAAGTACAGCTTCGGCAGCGGCAGCTCGTCCAGCCGCATGGCGGGCGAGTTGCTGCAGCAGATGGCCGACATCAAGCTGCTGCACGTGCCCTACAAGAGCAACACGCTGGCCGTCACCGACCTGCTGGGCAGCCAGATCAACATGATGATCACCGACACGGCCACCGGCCTGCCGCAGGTCAAGGCCGGCAAGCTGCGCGCGCTGGGCATTTCGAGCGCCGCGCGTTCGCCGCTCGCGCCCGACGTGCCCACCATTGCCGAAGCCGGCGTGAAGGGCTACGAAATGGGCTACTGGTTCGCGGCCTATGCGCCCGCCAGGACGCCGCCCGCCGTGGTCAAGCGCCTGAACGAACTGCTCGTGAAGGCCGCGAAGAGCGAAGCCGCGAAGACCGCGTTCTACGAACCCACCGGCACCGAGGTCTTCACCTCGTCGCCCGAGGAGCTGGCGAAGTTCCAGACGGCCGAGTCGCAGAAGTGGGGCCGCATCGTCAAGGCCGCCGGCATCGAGGCCGAGTAGCCCGCGCGCCGTAGCGGGGATCGGCGCCGCGACAGCACAAGACACACAACAGGAGACAAAACCATGAAACGCTGGAGCCTCTGGGCTGCCACGGTGGCTTCGGCCGCCCTTTTTCTGAGTGCATGCGGCGGCAGCGGCGGGGGAGGCGGCGGCTTGCTGCTGCCACCGCCCACCACCACGCCGACACCACCGCCCGTGACAGCCGCCGCGCCCAAGTTCAAGCTCGCCATCACCGCGACCGAAGACGTGCCCGGTACCTTCGGCAGCGTGGGCGCCTACGAAAAGGTCAGCGGCACCTTCACGGGCGAGGTCGACCCGAAGGACGCGCGCAACGCCATCATCCAGGACCTGCAGCTGGCGCCGCTCAACGCCAACGGCAAGGTCGAGTACAGCTCGGACTTCGTGCTGTTCAAGCCGAAGGACATGCGCAAGGCCAGCGGCGTGCTGCGCTACGACGCGCCGAACCGCGGCAACATCGTCAACCTCGACCCGTACTTCGCGTCGCGCGGCTATGTGTTCCTCACGGCCGCATGGCAGGGCGACGTGCCGGCGGCGCCGGGCAAGCTCACGCTCAAGGTGCCGGTGGCGAAGAACGCCGACGGCAGCAGCATCACCGGCACCTACCGCGCCGAGTTGCTGCCGACCGTGGCCACGAACGATTCGCTGCCGCTGCCCGGCGGCCCGTTCAACGCGGCCATGCAGGCCTATGCGACCGCGAGCCTGGACAACACCAAGCCCGGCTATGTGCTCACTCGCCGCATCAACGAAGGCGACGCGCGCCAGCTCGTTCCCGCCAGCGACTGGAAGTTCGCGAAGTGCGGCGCGGCCACGCCGTTCCCCGGCACGCCCGACGAGACCAGCGTGTGCCTGAAGAACGCTTGGGACCCGGCCTACATCTACGAGCTGGTCTACATCGCGAAAGACCCGAAGGTGATGGGCCTGGGGCTTGCCGCGTTGCGCGACATGATCACGTTCTTCCACCGCGACAGCGCCGATGCCGCGGGCACGGCCAACCCCGTGGCGGCGGCGATCCGCAACACCATTGCCTCTGGCGTCTCGCAGTGCGGCAATTTCATGAAGACCTTCGTGCACCTGGGCTTCAACGAGGACCGCGCGGGGCAGAAGGTGTTCGACGGCGTGTTCGCGCAAATCGCGGCGCGGCAGACCAACATCAACATGCGCTTTTCCATTCCCGGTGGCGGCGGCGGCGTGCGCACCGACCACACGGCCTTCGGCCAGGCCGGCACGCGCGGCCTGTCGAAGGACTACGTCGACGACGTGGCGCAGCGGCGCGGCGGCATCCTGTCGCGCTGCGAGGCGGGCGGCACCTGCCCCAAGCTGTTCATCGGCTTCAGCGGCACCGAGTTCTGGACGCTGCAGGGCTCGCCGCTGCTGACCGACGCCTGGGGCACGGCCGACCTCGTGCAGCCCGGCAACGCGCGCATCTACTACTACGCCAGCTCGCACCACCTGCTGGGCCTGGCGTCGCTGCCGGGCACGAGCGCGGGCGCGCTCTATGCCACCAACGGCAACACGGGCGTGATCCCGGTCGTGCGCGCGCTCTACCAGAACCTGGAGGACTGGGTCGTCAACGGCACCACGCCGCCCGACAACCAGGTGCCCAGGATCGCCGACGCCACGCTGGTGCGCCCGGCGCAGGTGCGGTTCCCGGCCATTCCGGGCGCGAGCTACACGGGGCTGGTCAACGGCTATTCGCTGCTCGACTGGGGCCCGAACTACCGGCCGCAGGACGAGAGCGGCATCGCCACGCAGGTGCCGCCCGCCTACCTGGGCCGCGACTACGCGATCCTGGTGCCGCAGGTCGACGCCGACGGCAACGACATCGCGGGCATCCGCAGCATCGACGTGGCCGTGCCCGTGGGCACCAACACGGGCTGGAACACCACGAACCAGCCGGGGCGCATCGACCAGGCGGGGCTGTTCGGTTCGTACTTCGCGTTTGCGAAGACGCCCGCGCTGCGCGGGGCCGATCCGCGCCTGTCGCTGCAGGAGCGCTACACCGACCAGGCCGGCTACGTGGCCGCCGTGACGGCCGCCGCCAACGACCTCGTGGCCAAGCGCTTCATGCTGCGCGTCGACGCCGATGCGGCGATTGCCAACGCGACCGCCAACCCGGTGCTGCCCTAGTCGAGCCGCGCGGGCTTTGCGGTGGAATGCACCGCAAAACCCGTCTCGCCCGGCGCGATGTGCGCGCGCAGGGTGAGCGCGGGAATCTCGTAGTCCCCGGCGTTCTGCGGGCGAAACGGAATCGGGTCGGTGGTCCACAGCGTGTCGAGCCGCCGGCCCAGCTCTTCCTCGATGCGGGCATAGGCCGCCTGGTCGACCTTGTCGGTGCGATGCACCACATACGGCGGCAGCACGTCGAAGCCGGGGTAGTAGAGGACGCCGTGGTGAATGGGAAACAGCAGGTCGTTGATCGGCCCGTTGATGCCGCGCGGCGCGTAGTGCGAGGCCCAGCCGCCGGTCGTGGTGACCACCATCGCGCGCTTGCCGGCCATCACGCCCTGGCCGAAGCGGTCGCCCCAGCGGGTGTCCGAATGCTCGCCCACGCCGTAGGCAAAACCGTAGGCGTAGATGCGCTCGATCCAGCCCTTGAGGATGGCGGGCATCGAGTACCACCACAGCGGAAACTGAACGATCACCGCGTCGGCCCACAGCAGCTTCCGCTGCTCGGCGGCGATGTCCGCGGTCTGTGTGCCGCCCTGGAAGGCGTGCAGCGAATCGCGCACGGGGTCGAAGCGCGCGGCACCGTCGCGCGCGGGAAAGTCGTCGGCGTCGAGCGCGGGCTTCCAGCGCATGGCGTACAGGTCGGACGTCTGCACGGAATGCCCCGCGGCCCGCAGGTGTTCGGCCATGAAGCGGTGGAGCGCGCCGTTGAGCGAGGCGGCTTCGGGATGGGCAAGGACCAGCAGGATGTTCACGGTTTCACACGGGTTTGAATGAGGAAGACCGGAGCTTAGGCAGCGAGGCGATATATTGAAAATGAATAGTCTGAATTCCAGGAATTGCCATGAACAATTTCAGCCGCCTCGACCTGAACCTGCTCGTCACGCTGGACACCCTGCTGGCCGAGCGCAACGTGAGACGCGCCGCCGAGCGGCTGAACCTGTCGCAGCCCTCGGTGAGCGTGCAGCTCGCGAAGCTGCGCGAGGCCTTCAACGACCCGCTGCTGCTGCCCGCGCAGCGCGGCATGCGGCCCACGGCGCGGGCCGACGAATTGCGCGAGCCCTTGCGCGAGGCCCTGCAGGCGCTGGGCCGCGCGGTGGCACCCTCCAGGCCGTTCGATCCGGCCGAGGCGACGACCACCTGGCGCGTGGCCGCGGCCGACTACGCCGAGTCGGCCATCCTGCTGCCGGCGCTGGCCAGGCTGCGCGCCGAGGCGCCGCACACGCGGCTGGCGGTGGTGGAGGCGGTGCCCTCGCGCATGGCGCGGCAGCTGGAGAATTCGGAGGTCGACCTGTTCTTTCACACCAGCGTGGGCGCGGCGCCCGGCCTGCACCACCGGGTGCTGTTCCATGAGCGCTACGTGCTGGCCGGGCGGGCCGGCCATCCACGCCTGAAGCGGCGCCCGACGCTCGCGCAGTTCTGCGCGCTGGAGCACGTGGTGGTGTCGCTGGGCGGCGGTGGTTTTGCCGGGCCGACCGACGAGGCGCTGGCACGGCAGGGGCTCACGCGGCGCGTGGTGTTGTCGGTGCCGCACTTTCTTTTCATGATGTCGGCGCTGGCCGGCACCGACATGGTCGCGATGCTGCCCGAGCGGCTGGCGCGCGGCGCGGCGGGGCTGCGCATCGTCGAGGCGCCGCTCGAAGTGCCGGGCTACGAAATGGCGATGCTCTGGCACGAGCGCAAGCACCGCGACCCGGGCCACCGATGGCTGCGCGAGCGCATCGCCGGGAGCCTGTAGGCGTTTGCTTCGCGCTTAGACTTTCGCGATTCCGAAGAACAATGAACCCGGAGGATTCGCAAAAATGAACCTGAGCTACCGGCCGGACAGCCGCCTCGTCGTCGCGAAGTGGGAAGACCATGACGGCGACCGCTGCTACGAAGAGCGCTTCGTCTGGAACGGCAAGGCCTTCGGGCGCATCGCGCGCAAGGCCCTGGGAACGCGCGAAGCCTGCGCAACGGCCTGAGGCACAAGCGCATGAACACCGAATCGGGCCCGCTTCTTGTCGGCAGTTGCCTGTGCGGCGTCGTCAAGTACGAAGCGCGCTCAAGGGCCAGGGCGGTTTCCCATTGCCACTGCGGCATGTGCCGCAAGGCGCACGGCGCGGCGTTCGGCACTTACGCGAGCGTGCCGATGGGCGACTTCGCGGTGGTGGCCGGCGCTGAGGCGGTGCGCAGCCGCGACTCGTCGCCCGGCGTCACGCGAACGTTCTGTTCCCTGTGCGGCTCGCCGCTGACCTGGCACAGCACGCATGGCGAGGCGGCCGCCTGGATCTCGTTCTCGCTGGGCACGCTCGACTCGCCGTTCACGCCCGCGAAGCAGCGCCATGTGCACCGGGATTGCGCCGCGCCCTGGCATGTGGCCGAAGGCGCGGGGCAGGGTTGATCGACCCGGCGCCCGCTGCAAGCAGGCCGGTTACCGTGCCGGCGCCGGCCGCACCCAGGCCACCAGCAGGCTCAGCCAATGCGCCTTCCAGGCGGCTGTGAACGCGATGGTCAGTGCCGCGCCGGCCAGCGTCATGAACCACACCAGCGCGGCCATCGACGCGTGATCGACCGCCAGGCACAGCAGCAGCGACACCACCAGCCCCGACGCGCCCAGCACGCGCAGCAGCACGACGGTGCCGCGCGACGCCGGCACCGCACCGAACGCCTGTTCCCAATGAACGTCCATGGCCAGCGCCAGCCAGCCCAGGCCGGCGATGTTGGCGGCCACGGCCAGCAGCAGGAGAAGGGCGTCAGGCACGGGCGCTCTCCTCGACGACAGCGGACGGCGCACGCGGCGAGGCCACGGCGGGGGCCACGCCGGCGCCGGCGCCGGCGCGGCGAGCGAGCTTGCGCGCGGCCACCACCGCGACCGCCGCGCTCGCGAGCATGAACAGGTCGACACCCGCCACGGGCCAGTAGCCCGCGCCGATCGTGCGCAGCAGGTGGTCCCCGGTGGTCACCCAGTTCAGCAGCACCGCGGCCACGGCCATCACGGCGACGGCCCAGCACTGCTCGGCCCAGGCCGGCGCCATGCGCGCCTCGGCCACCGGCGCGGTGCGCCAGATGGCGTGCGCGAACGCGATCAGCCATGCGCCGCAGAAGATGTACTTTTCCCAGTCGCCGCGCGCCGGCAAATCGTCGGGCAGCAGGCGGTTGCCGATCAGCATCGCGAGCGTGGCCACGAGCATGCCCGTCACGGTGGTCACCGCGAACGCATCGACCCAGCGTGCGCCGCCGCGTTCCTGCCTGGCGTGCTGGCGCTTGCGCTTTTCCACGAAGAAGATGAAGCCGGTGGCAATGCACGCGCAGCCCGACAGCCCGCCCAGCACGTACAGCCACCGCAGCAGCCAGTGGCGAAAGTGCTGCAGGTGCAGGCCGGTGAGGAAGGTGTTGACGCTGGCCACGGGCGTGAGCGGCGGGTCCTCGCGCAGCACCTCGCCGGTCGAGGCCTTGAAGTGGATGCCTTCGCCGGTCAGCGCGATGCGGTCGGTGCCCGCGCGGTACACGCTCACGTAGCTGTTGGCGTCGCCCACGTGCTGCACGCTGAGAAAGCCGACGTCGCCGGCCATGTCCTTGGCGGCCCAGCGGCGGCGCGCCTCGGCCACCATGGCGTCGACCGAGGCCAGCGTGCCGGGCGTGCCCGCGCGGTCGTGCGGCAGGCCGGTTTCCAGCGCCTCGTGCTTTTCATGCAGGTCGTGCAGCGGCTTGAGCTGCGTGTCGGTCAGCGGAAAGTAGATGCTGCCGAAAATCACCAGCCCCGAGAAGGCGAAGATGAAGTGAAAGGGCAGGGCCACCACGCCGGTCAGGTTGTGCAGGTCGAGCGTGCTGCGCTGCGTGTGCTTGCGCGGTCGGAAGGTGAAGAGCTCGCGAAAGATCTTGCGGTGCATCACCACGCCGCTGGCCAGCGCCACCAGCATCACGAGCGCCGCGAAGCCGACGATGAAGTAGCCCAGGTTCTTCCATTCCAGGTGCAGGCTGTAGTGCAGCGGGTAGAAGAACTGGCTGCCGATCTTCAGGTGGTCGTCGGGCAGCGACTTGCCGGTGCGCGGGTCGATGGTGCGGTCACCGAAGACGCCGTCCTCGGGGTCCTTGGCGTTGGGCAGTTCATAGCTGGCGAACAGGCTCAGCACCGGGTCGCGGTGCGTGGTGTACGCGCCCCAGCTCTTGACCACCGGAAAGCTGTCGGCCATGGGGCCGTTCACGCGGCTGCGGGCCTGCTCGATGCTCAGCGCGCTGGGCTTCATGTCCTGGAACACGGGCAGCAGCATCTTGTCGAACGAGGGCATGGGCTGCGGCGCGAAGCGCGTCGCGGGAATGGCCCAGCGGTCGATCTCGCGGTCGAACACCGACAGCGAGCCGAAGAAGAAGACGGCCATCAGCACGAAGCCCATCACGAGGCCGAACCACGTGTGCAGCCATGCCATCGAAAGGCGGAAATTCTGGAACACGGACGAAGGTCTCCTTGTGCGCGGTGCGCCCGTCAAAGCAGCGCGCGCTGCACCAGCCAGGCGGCGCCTGTCATGAGCGCGCCGCCGCCGGCCAGCACCAGCCACACGCGCGCCAGGCTGCGCGCCGCGAAGGCCCACAGGAACGCGACCAGGAAAACGATGAAGCCGACGATGTAGCCCAGCGCCTCGGCGTCGTGGAACTCCATGCGGGCTGCGAACAGCAGGCCGATGGCCAGGGCGATGAAGCCCCAGGTGAAGGCGTAGCCGCCGAGCATGCCCGCGGCAATGCGCCAGGCCACGTGGGAGCGGGAAAGGGTCGAAGCAGTCGTCATGTCATGGTTCAAAACAACAGGCGGAGCACCGGCTGTGCCGGCCTCGTGGCTCTTGCCGAACAGCGGCGCCGGGTGGTCGCCGCGAACGTTCTTCTCGCTGTGCGGGGTGGGCGTTATCTTGTTCTGGCCCGCACGGGATAAGAACCATTCTCAATCATAACGTGATCCGACCGGCACGCGACCCACGCGCCAGCGTCTCGGAGGGCCTTTCGCCGAAGCGCGCGCGGTATTGCGCCGCGAAGTGGCCCAGGTGCAGAAAACCGTATTTTTCCGCCGCCTCGCGCACGCCGCCGGCATCGCCTTGCGCGCACGCCTGCAGGTCGGCCCGCACCCTGTCGAGCCGCAGTTCCCGCAGGAATTCCATCGGCCCCTGGCCCGCGTGCTGGCGGAATGCCAACTGCAGGGCGCGCGCGCTGCAGCCGACCTCGCGGCACACGTCGGCCAGCGACACGGGTTGCTCGGCATGCGCGGCCATGAACTCCTGCGCCTTGCGCACCACGCGCGGCACCAAGCCGCGCTGGGCATCGCCGGCCAGCGCGGCCGAGTGGTTGTGCCGCGCCGACATCAGCAGGCTCGACATCAGGTATTCCTCGGCATGCTCGGCCAGGCGATTGCCGGCCTGCAGCGCATTGCCGGCGTCGAGCGTGAGCCGCAGGTAGTCGATGAAGTGCACCAGCGGCGCCAGCGCGGGGTTGTCCAGCGGCACGCCCAGGTCGAACACCAGCGCCTGCCGCAGCGGCGCCTGCAGCAATGCCTCCAGCCGCGACAGCAGCGCCGGGCGGGCCAGCCGCACGATCAGGTGCGGGCTGTCGTCGGCCCAGCGCATCGACAGCGGCTCGGTGGGCGAGGGCAGCGAGGCCAGGCTGGGCGTGGCCTCGACCTGCTGCGTGCCGCAGCGGATGTCGGCGCCGCCGCGCAGCGGAATCTGCAGCAGGAAGAAGTCTTGCAGGTAGCCCGGGTCGATCTGCACGCCGGGCCCGTACTGCACGTAATTGAGGCTCACGTTCCGGTCCAGGCGCGCGCTGTGGTGGCAGGCGTCGAGCTCGGTGCGCGGGCGCAGCATGGTCAGGCCGTGCGGGCAGAACACGCGGGCCACGCTTTCGCGCGCCTCGTCCATGTCGTGGCTTTCGAACAGTCGGTAGCGCTGCAGCGGCAGCCGTGGGGTGATGGCGGCGGTTTCCATGGGGGGCCGGATGACCGTAGCAAAAACCGTCCCCGCCCACAATTCGGATCGCCCCTCGGCCCAAAAACATGCGCGCCAGGGACAGCGCCTGCGCTTGCGGGATGCGTCCGCGCCTCTTCAGCTCCTAACGTACGACCCCACAGGCCAGCCCGGCCTGGTCGAACCGATCCACCAAGGAAGGAGAGCAAGCGTCATGTTCAAGGGACTCGAAGGCAAGAGCGCCATCGTCACCGGCGGTGCCACATTGATAGGGGCTGGCGTGGTGCGCGCGCTGCACGCGGCCGGGGTGAAAGTGGTGGTCGCCGACATCGACGCCGCCAACGGCCAGGCGCTGGCGGATTCGCTGGGCGCGGGCGCGCTCTTCGTGCAGACCGACATCACCGACGACGCCCAGGTGGCGGCGTGCGTGGCGCGGGCCGCCGAGCGGCACGGCGGCGTGCATTTCCTGGTGAACCTGGCGTGCTCCTACGTGGACGACGGCTTCAAGTCGCCGCGCGCCGACTGGCTCACCTCGTTCAACGTGAACGTTGCCAGCGCCGTGGGCATGCTGCAGGCGGTGCATCCGCACATGGTGGCGGCGGGCGGCGGCGCGGTGGTCAATTTCACGAGCATCTCGTCGCGCGTGGCGCAGACGGGGCGCTGGCTCTACCCGGTGAGCAAGGCCGCGATGGCGCAGCTTACCCGCAACATGGCGATGGACCTGGCAGCGGACCGTATCCGCGTGAACAGCGTGTCGCCGGGCTGGACATGGTCGGCCGTGATGGACCGCCTGAGCAACGGCGACCGCGCCAAGACCGACCGCGTGGCCGCGCCGTTCCACCTGCTGGGGCGCGTGGGCGACCCCGACGAGGTGGCGCAGGTGGTGCTGTTCCTGTGCTCGGACCACGCGAGCTTCGTGACCGGCGCCGACTACGCGGTGGACGGCGGCTACGCGGCCATGGGCCCCGAGCAGGCCGTGCCGGCCATTCCCAAACTGATGGACTAAGAAAGCAAGGAGCCAACTCATGAAGCGAATCGCCATCGTCGGCGCGGGCCAGTCGGGCCTGCAACTGGGGCTCGGCCTGCTGGGCGCGGGCTACGAAGTCACCATGTTCAGCAACCGCACGGGCGACGACATCCGCCACGGCAAGGTGATGTCCAGCCAGTGCATGTTCAACACCTCGCTGCAGATCGAACGCGACCTGGGGCTGGACCACTGGGCCAGGGAGTGCCCCACGGTCGACGGCATCGGCCTGGCCGTGCCGCACCCCGAGCAGAAGGGCGCCAAGGCCATCGACTGGGCGGCGCGGCTGCACTCGAGCGCGCAGTCGGTCGACCAGCGCGTGAAGATTCCCGCGTGGATGGCCGAGTTCCAGAAGAAGGGCGGCGAGCTGGTCTTCAAGGACGCGGGCATCGACGAGCTGGAGACCTGCACGCAGACCCACGACCTCACGCTGGTGGCCAGCGGCAAGGGCGAAATCTCGAAGCTCTTCGAGCGCGACGCCCACAAGTCGACCTTCGACAAGCCGCAGCGCGCGCTGGCGCTGACCTACGTGAAGGGCATGAAGCCGCGCGAGCCGTTCTCGGCCGTGTGCTTCAACCTGATTCCGGGCGTGGGCGAGTACTTCGTGTTCCCCGCGCTCACGACCACGGGCCCCTGCGAGATCATGGTGTTCGAAGGCATTCCAGGCGGGCCGATGGACTGCTGGGCCGACGTGAAGACGCCGCAGGAGCACCTGGCGCGCAGCAAGTGGATCCTGGACACCTTCACGCCCTGGGAGGCTGAGCGCTGCAAGGACATCGAGCTGACCGACGACAACGGCATTCTTGCGGGCCGCTTCGCGCCCACGGTGCGCAAGCCGATCGCCACGCTGCCATCGGGGCGCAAGGTGCTGGGCCTGGCCGACGTGGTGGTGCTCAACGACCCGATCACCGGCCAGGGCTCGAACAACGCGGCCAAGTGCGCCGACGTGTACCTGAAGAGCATTCTTGCGCGCGGCGACGGCGTGGCCGATGCCTCGTGGATGCAGCAGACCTTCGACCGCTACTGGTTCGGCTATTCGCAGTGGGTCACGCAGTGGACCAACATGCTGCTCACGCCGCCGCCGCCCCACGTGCTCAAGCTGCTCGGCAGCGCGGGCGCGATGCCGACGCTGGCCAGCGCCTTTGCCAACGGCTTCGACGATCCGCGCACCTTCTTCCCCTGGTTCGCGGATCCGGTGGAAGCAGACCGCTACATCGACACCTGCGCCGCCGCGGCCGTGGCGGCCTGAAGCCATGACGAGAAGCGTCGCCATCGTCGGCGCCGGGCAGTCCGGCATGCAGCTTGCGCTGGGCCTGCAGGCGGCCGGGCATGAAGTCACGGTGTTCTCGAACCGCGGCGCGCTGGAGATCTTCGAGGGGCCGGTGATGTCGAGCCAGTGCATGTTCGAGACCGCGCTGCAGACCGAGCGCGAACTCGGGATCGACTTCTGGGCCCGCGAATGCCCGCGCGTGGAAGGCATCGGCATGACGGTGCGCAACCCCGAGGGCGGCAAGGCCATCGAATGGAGCGCCAGGCTCGACGGCGCGGCGCAGTCGGTCGACCAGCGCCTGAAGATCCCCGGCTGGATGGACGCCTTCGAGCGGCGCGGCGGCCGGCTCGTGCTGCAGGACGTGGGACTCGACGCGCTGGAAGCCTGCGCGCGCACGCACGACCTCGTGGTGGTGGCCAGCGGCAAGGGCGAGATCTCGAAGCTCTTCGCGCGCGACGACGAGCGCTCGCCGTTCGATGCGCCGCAGCGCGTGCTGGCGCTGACCTACGTGAAGGGCATGAAGTCGCGCGCGCCGTTCCCGGCCGTGTGCTTCAACCTGATTCCCGGCGTGGGCGAGTACTTCGTGTTCCCCGCGCTCACGACCTCCGGGCCATGCGAGATCATGGTGTTCGAAGGCGTGCCCGGCGGGCCGATGGATTGCTGGGCCGACGTGACCACGCCGCAGGAACACCTGGCGCGCAGCAAGCGGATCCTCGAGACGTTCCTGCCATGGGAGGCCGAGCGCTGCCAGGACATCGAGCTGACCGACGACAACGGCGTGCTGGTCGGCAGCTTCGCGCCCACGGTACGCAAGCCGGTGGCCACGCTGCCCTCGGGCCGCAAGGTGCTGGGCCTGGCCGACGTGGTGGTGCTCAACGACCCGATCACGGGGCAGGGCTCGAACAACGCCGCCAAGTCCGCCGACATCTACCTCAAGCGCATTCTCGAAAACGGCGATGCGCCCTTCGACGCGGCGTGGATGCAGCAGACCTTCGACCGCTACTGGGAAGGCTATGCGCGCTGGGCCACCGACTGGACCCACAGCCTGCTCGCGCCGCCCAGGCCGCACCTGCACAAGCTGCTGCAAAGCGCGACGCACATGCCCTCGGTCGCGAGCACCGTGGTCAACGGTTTCGACGATCCGCGCGCCTTCGCGCCCTGGTGGTTCGATGCGGCGGAGACCGATCGTTTTCTCGAGGCCAGGGCGCGCGAGGCCGCGGTCGACCGCTTCGACCGGCGCGACTTCCGCAAGGCGCTGGGCCAGTTCAGCACCGGCGTGACCGTGATCACCACGCGCGCCATCGACGGGCGCCGCGTGGGCATGACGGCCAATTCCTTCTCGTCGGTGTCGCTCGATCCGCCGCTGGTGCTGTGGAGCCTGGAGCGCAACGCGCCGAGCGTGGCGGACTTCACCGGCGCGAGCCATTTCGCGATCAACGTGCTGGCGGCGCACCAGCACCATCTGTCGCGCCAGTTCTCGACGCCGCAGGCCGACAAGTTCGGCGGCGTCGACTGCTGCGAGGGCACGGCGGGCGTGCCGTTGCTCAACGACGTCATCGCGCGCTTCGTCTGCCGCAATGTCAGGCAGTATGACGGGGGCGATCACCTCATCTTCATCGGCGAAGTCGAGCGCTACGACCGCTTCGAGGGCGAGCCGCTGGTCTTTCACTCGGGCTACTACCAGGTGACGACGCGGCACCCGGAATGTTTGCAATAGAACGGAGAACCCACATGCAGAAAAATCCCCAGGCTTCGGGCCAGTACATCCAGATGCAGGCGGCCGACGGCAGCGGCAGCTTCCGCGGCTACCTGGCATTGCCCGAAGCGGGCAGCGGCCCGGGCCTTGTCATTGCCCAGGAAATCTTCGGCATCAACCACACCATGCGCGAGGTGGCCGACTACTACGCCGAAGAAGGCTACGTGGTGCTGGTGCCCGACCTGTTCTGGCGCCAGGAGCCGAACGTGGAGCTGGGCTACAGCGAGGCCGACTGGCAACGCGCCTTCGCGCTGTACGGCGGCTTCGACGAAGCCAAGGGCATGCAGGACATGCAGACCGCCATCGACGCATTGCGCGCGCGCGCCGACGTTACCGACAAGAAAGTCGGCGTGCTCGGCTTCTGCCTGGGCGGCAAGCTCGCGTACCTCAGCGCCTGCCGCACCGATGCCGACGCGGTGGTGGGCTACTACGGCGTGGGCATCGACGCCGCGCTGGACGAGGCCGACCACATCAAGTGCCCGCTGACCCTGCACGTCGCCGAGCTCGACAAGTTCTGCCCGCCCGAGGCGCGCGACCGCATCGTGGCCACGCTGCGGGGCCGGCCCGGCGTGTCGATCCATGTGTACCCCGGCATGGACCACGCCTTTGCCCGCGCGGGCGGCGAGCACTTCCACAAGCCGTCGGCGCTGATGGCGCACGAGCGCAGCATCGCCACGCTGAAGGACGCCATCGGCCCGAACTACGACCTCTCGGCTCTGTGGGACAAGCACTGCGAATACGAGTTCGGCACACGCGACGTGAACGACACCATGGGCACCATGGTGGCCGAGCCCTACGTCAACCACATCCCGACCATGACCGGCGGCGTGGGCTACAAGGACCTGCACGCGTTCTATACGAACCACTTCGTCAACAGCAACCCGCCCGATACGGCGCTCACGTCGATCTCGCGCACCATCGGCGCCACGCAGGTGGTCGACGAGCTGCTGTTCAGCTTCACGCACACCACCGAAATTCCGTGGATGCTGCCCGGCGTGGCGCCCACCGGCAAGCGCGTGGAAGTGCCGCTGCTGGCGGTCATCAAGTTCCGCGGCAACAAGCTCTACCACGAGCACATCTACTGGGACCAGGCCAGCGTGCTGGTGCAGGTCGGCCTGCTCGACCCCAAGCTGCTGCCGGTGGCGGGCATCGAGACGGCGCGCAAGCTGCTGGACGAGACGCTGCCGTCGAATACGTTGATGCGCTGATGTGAGGTGATCAGCTCAGCATCGGCGTCAGGTCCGGGTCGCCCTTGGCCATTGCGCTGCGGTACGCGGGCCGCTCGCCGATGCGCTGCAAGTAAGCGCGGATGTTCGGATACGGCGCAAGGTCGACCGGCTGGAACAGCCGCATCGTGGTGAGCGGGAACACGCTCATGATGTCGGCCGCCGTGAACTCGCGGCCCGCGAGGTAGGGGACCTCGCCCAGCCGTGCCTCCACGAGCGCCAGCAAGCGGTCGAGCCGGCCCTGCACCGACACCCGCACCGGATGGTCCGCCGGCAGCTTCGCGCTGTTGATCAGCATGAGGCGCCCCATTCCCGGTTGCAGGTTGCCATTGGCAAAGTGGAACCAGTAGAGAAAGGCCGCGTAGTCCGCGTGCCCGGGCCCGGGCTTGAACCGGCCACCACCGTGCTTCACGATGATGTATTCGACGATGGCGGCCGACTCGGCCAGCAGCAGGTCGCCGTCTTCGATCAGCGGCGCCGCGCCCAGCGGGTGCCGCGCCTTGAGCTCGGGCGGCGAGAGCCTGGTGACGGCGTCGCGCGTGTAGTGCCGAAGCTCGTAGGGAAGGCCCAGCTCTTCGCAGAGCCAGACGACGCGTTCGGATTGGCCGTGGCCGAGGTGGTGGATCTTGATCATGGGTTTCTCGGGTGGGTGAAGTTTTCAGTCGGCGTGTTCATGGCCGCTCGTGGCCCCGAACCGCCGTCGGTGCAAAGCCGAAGCGCTGGCGGAACCGCACGGCGAAGCGGGAGGGCGATTCGTAGCCCACGGCGCGCGCAATGTCGGACACGGGCTGCGCCGTCGCCTGCAGCAGCGTGAGCGCGGTGGACATCCGTGCGTCGGTCAGCAACTGCGTCAGCGAAGCGCCCTCCGCCGCGAGCCGGCGGCGCAGCGTGGCCTCGGACAGCGCCAGTTCGCCGGCGACACGCGCGGCCGTCCACGCGCACTCCAGGCGCCCGGCAATCAGCGCGCGCACCTTGACCGACACGCTCGGGGTCACGGGAGCGCTGTGCAAGACCACACCTGCTTCCAGCAGCCAGTGCATCACTTCGAGCAGGCGCTGTCGCACGACGGAATCGGGGATGCCTGCCTGGGGAGCCAGTGCCTGCCTGGCGTTCTCGAAGGCGTTGACCAGGTGCGGCTGCACCTGCGAAAGCAGGCGCACCGGCGCCGAGTTCTGGCTGGCAGGCGTGGCCTGCGCGGACCTGCCGAGGTAGTGGGGGTCGTCGAGCAGCGCAAGGTCGAAGAGCAGCCAGCGCGCCTCATAGTGCGTGCCGTCGGGGACCGAGTTGGTGAAGTCGACCGTCTGGTTGCCGCCGATGACGATGGCCTGCCCCGGCAACGCCCGAACCGAGGCGCCTCTTTCCGCCCGCACGGCCTTGATGCCTCTGTCGACGAGTATCAGCGCGGGCTGCTCGACACGGGCGCGAAGTATTTCAAGACCGCTGCCTTGCAGGACGTGCGCGGTGGCGCCCACGCCTTGCCGGACGTGGATGTCTCGCGCCAGAGAGACGGCGTCCGGCTGTGCACCGATGCGTTCGTTCAACGTGCGCTCCGCGTAGTGAAGGCCCGCAACAGGAGAAGGCGTCTTGCAAGCATGTCGGGGGCCCGGTGGTTGGAATACGCCCAGTCTAGGTTCACGGCTGCTTTCGTTCGGTGCGGCGCCGGTCGCATTCCGTGCCGTTCCGATCGAATGGCGGTCAGGCCACGGCATAGGCCATCCGTCGAATGCACAACAGCGGCTGCGTTCCCTAGCATGCAGCGCATCGCCGCTCTTGCCGATGCCTTCGATGCCACAGACCGCCTTCAGCACCCGATTCCTCCGCCTGGCCGGCGCGGCCCTGCTGTCGCTGGCCACCGGCGCATTCGCCGCCGAGCCCGGCAAGGACCACCCGCTGGTCGGCCGCTACGAGGGCGCCGTGCTCGACGGCTACAAGGCCGCCGCCTACGACGAGGTCGGCCTCATCAAGGAGCCGTTCCAGAACTGGGCCGGCGGCAAGCCCGAGCTGCTGCCGGTCGAGGGCAAGGTCACGCTCTATCTCTACAAGCTGCCCAAGGAGCGCTCGCTGCTCGAGGTGCAGCGCAACTACGAGTCCAGCCTCAAGGCCAAGGGCTTCGAGGTGCTGTTCACCTGCGGCACGGCCAACGCGTCTTGCTACAAGCCGCGCCCCAACAGCGTGGACACGACCACGCCCTACGACTTTGCGCTGGCCTTCGACAACCCCGAGTGGCCGCGCCTGGGCAGCCGGGGCGACTACGCGCGCAACTATTTCGCGGTGAGCGGCCGCTACCTGCTCGCGAAGAAGGCCGGGCCCACGGGCACGGTGTACGCCAGCATCGCGCTGGCCGAGCACAACGCCGATGTCGGCAACCACGCCTTCGTGCGCGTGGTCGAGACCAAGGCGATGGAAGACAACAAGATCGTGTTCGTCGACGCCTCGGCCATGCAGAAGAGCCTGGCCGAGACGGGGCGCATCAACCTCTACGGCATCCTGTTCGACCTCGACAAGGACATCATCAAGCCCGAGTCGCAGCCCACGCTCGACGAAATGACGAAGCTCATGCGCAACAACCCGCCGCTCAAGCTGTCGGTGGTGGGCCACACCGACGCGCAAGGCGAAGCCAGGCACAACGACGACCTGTCGAAGCGCCGCGCGCTGGCGGTGATCGCGGTGCTGGTGAAGGCCGGGGTGGACCCGCGCCGCTTCACGACGCGCGGCGCCGGCGCGGCCGAGCCGGTGGCGCCCAACGACAACGAAGCGGGGCGGGCGAAGAACCGGCGGGTCGAGCTGATCCGGCTCTGACGCCGGGCCTCAGCGTTTCAGCACCGCGAACAGCGTCGCCCAGTTGCCGGGCGCGGCATCGACCAGCGCGTTCAGGTGCGCCTGCAGCCGCGCGGCAACTTCCCGCAGCGTGGCGCTCCCGGCCAGCGGCTCGTCGCCGGCGATCTGGGCGATCCACAGGTCGGAGTCTTCGGCGCCGGCTTCTTCGGGCACGCTCCAGCCGCCCGCCGCGCCCAGCAGGTAGCGCAGGTGGTACTCGACGGTAAAGCCCGGCTCGGGCGTGCCTTCGCGGCGCACATGGGCCAGGCGGGCCATGGTGGCGGCCAGCGCCTGGCTGTCGAAGGCGCGGCCGTCGTCTTCGGTGCACAACTCCGAGCCTTCGGCGGCATAGCCCACGAGCTCGCGCCAGTAGGCCTCGTCGTGCGTGCCGTCGCGCTGCGTCATGTGCCGGCTGGCGAAGCGGGCCATGAGCGCGGGGTCGGCGATGAGGGGCGACAGCACGAGGTCGCTGCGAAAGTCGAAGCCGAAGAAGTACATGGTGCCGTCGAGCGTGATCGCCTCGATGGCGCCCAGGTGCCCGTCGCGGCCGGCAAGCGGCGAGGGGAGCGGCGGGGCCGCGCGGCCCGCTTCCGCTGCGGCCGGGGGTTTTTTCTTGAAGAAGTCGAACATCCGAAGATCCTTTGGGGAGTTCCAGTGCCCCGCGATGTTCGCACCCTCAGATCAGCGGCACGCTGGTTTCCTTCAAGACCCGCAGCACGAAGTGCGATTTGCTGTGCCGGATGCCGGGAATCTTGTAGAGCTTTTCGCGCAGCAGGCGCTCGTAGTCGCGCGTGTCGCGCACGGCGATACGGATGTAGTAGTCGTAGTCGCCCGACACCAGGTAGGCCTCCTGGATCTCGGGAATGGTGGCCAGCACGCGGCCGAAGTCGTAGAGGGTCTCGTCGGTGTGGCTTTCGAGCGTGACCTGCACGATCACCGAGTCGTGATAGCCCAGCTTGCCCGGATCGACGTCGATGGTGTAGCGCTTGATCACGCCCGTGGCCTCGAGCTTCTTGATGCGCGTCCAGCAGCTGGTGGGCGACAGGCCGACCTCGTTGCCGATCTCCTGCAGGGTCTTGCGCGAGTCCAGCAGCAGCACACGGAGGATCGCCAGATCGGTCTTGTCGAAAGATCCTTCGTTGTCACCGATGATTTGCCGATTGATCTTCATGAATCGAGTCCAAAGAGCCAAAAGAAAGAAGCATATTTTGCGCTCAAACCGGAAGAATTGACGGCATGCGACTGCTCGACCTACCCCTCACGCCCTCCCTGTCACTCCACCCGGAAGTGCCACCCCGTATCCGCAACGGCGCCGAAGCCCTGCTCGACACGCTGGTCGAGTGCGGTGTCGACACCATTTTTGGCTACCCCGGCGGCGCGGCGCTGCCGCTGTACGACGCCCTGCACGGCGAACCCCGGCTGCGCCACGTGCTGGTGCGGCACGAGCAGGCGGCCGTGCACGCGGCTGAAGGCTATGCACGCAGCACCGGCCGCGTGGGCGTGGTGCTGGTCACGTCGGGCCCCGGCGTGGGCAACACCATCACCGGGCTGCTCGACGCCATGAGCGACTCGGTGCCCGTGCTGTGCATCAGCGGGCAGGTGGCCACCGCGGTGATCGGCACGCAGGCCTTCCAGGAGAGCGACGCGCTGGGCATGTCGCGCTCGGTGACCAAGTGGAACCGCCAGGTGCGCTCGGCCGACGACGTGCCTTCGCTGGTGCGCCGCGCCTTGGAAATCGCGACCACGGGCCGCCCCGGCCCGGTGCTGCTCGACGTGCCGAAGGACATCCAGCTCAACCGCATGAGCCACGCGCCCGAGCCCGCGCCGCTGCGCGCGCTGCGCACCAGCCGCTCGGCGATGCCGCCCAAGGCCATGATGCAGCGCGCGGCCGATCTGCTCTCGACGGCGCGCCGGCCGGTGATCTACGGCGGCGGCGGGCTCATCAACTCCGGGCCCGAGGCCTGCGAGGCTTTCACGCAACTCGTGAACCGCCTGCACGCGCCGTGCACGCTCACGCTGATGGGGCTGGGCGCGTTCCCCGCGTCCGACCCCAAGTTCATCGGCATGCTGGGCATGCACGGCATGCTCGAGGCCAACCTGGCCATGCACGAGGCCGACCTGGTGGTGTGCATCGGCGCGCGCTTCGACGACCGCGTGACCGGCAAGCTCGACGAGTTCTGCCCGCATGCGCGCAAGATCCACATCGACATCGACCCCGGCAGCATCAACAAGGTGGTGCACGTCGACGTGCCGATGGTGGGCGACTGCGCGGTGATCCTCGAAGGCCTGCTGGCGTTGCTGCCCGAGAGCTTCGCGCCCGAGCGGCTTGCGCCGTGGTGGGCGCGCATCGAGCGCTGGCGCGCCGAAGACTGCCTGGCTTTCGAGCCGCGCGAAGACTCGATCCTGCCGCAGCAACTGATGTCTTCGCTGCAGCGCGCCATCGGTGCGAGCGGGCGCGACGCCATCGTCTCGACCGACGTGGGCCAGCACCAGATGTGGGCCGCGCAGTACCTGCGCTTCGACAGCCCGCGCCACTGGCTCACCTCGGGCGGGGCGGGCACCATGGGCTACGGCCTGCCGGCCGCCATCGGCGCGCAGATCGGCCACCCCGAGGCGCTGACCGTGTGCGTGAGCGGCGATGCGTCGGTGCTCATGAACATCCAGGAGCTGTCGACGGCGGTGCAGCACCGCGTGCCGGTGAAGCTGGTGCTGTGCAACAACGGCTACATGGGCATGGTGCGCCAGTGGCAGGAACTGAACCACGGCAACCGCCTGAGCCACAGCTGGAACGAGGCGCTGCCCGACTTCGTGGCGCTGGCCAAGGCCTTCGGCTGGGGCGCGCGCCGCGTGACCGACCCGGCCGAGCTCGAAGACGCGCTGGCCGAATGCCTGGCGAGCGAAGGGCCGTTCTTCCTGAACGTCGAGGTGGCGGGGCAGGAGAACTGCTTCCCGATGATGCCGTCGGGGCACGGCCACCACCGCGTGATGCTGGCGAAGGACCGCTGGTACGAAGAGGCTTGAAGGCGCCGCTTCAGGCGCGTCTTCAGGCGGCGGTCAAACCAAGGGGGTATAGGCCTGTTGGGGGTACAGGTAGATTCTTTTTTCGTAAGAGTCGCGAACCTTGGTGCCGCCCTCGATGGTTTTTTCGATGTGCGCAACCTGGCCCATGTAGATGTCGGCCCGGCTGAACATATGGAACGCGCCGTCTTCCGGGTGTCTTACCGTGAGGTGGAAGTACTTCTGCGCACCGAAAGTCTGTAGCTGGTGGAATCCGAGTTCGACCGTGACATTGGACTTGTCGTCCAGCACGGCCGTGGCCAGGCGATGCAGTTCGTTGGCGTGGTCGTTGGCGATTTCTCTTTTGGCCCAGGTGATCAGCATGGCGTGTATCTGTTGCCAACTGCAGTCGCCCAGCGTGTTGTAGTCGTCGCCATAGTGGTATCCGTGCTTGGCCTGAAGCCCGCGAATGTTGTTCCAGTCATCTGCAAATACGATGCCCATATAGACCTCTTCTCCGATTGAAGAACCATTGAATCGTTGCGCTGGCATGCCGAATCCGGGCACTGTGTCAGCCATCCACGGGCCGATCCATTTCACGCGATTACAGGTGGCTGCGTGATCGACAGGGCGACGGCGCGGGCGTTGCAATGGCCGCATAGCGGGGCGGGCCTTTCAGTCGTCATTGAAGACTGATCGATCCGGAATTTCTATACTCCGCCCCATGGCACGACCCAAAGCATTCGACCGCGAAACCGCCCTGGAGGGCGCCATTCCCGTGTTCTCCGACCTCGGCTACGACGGCACGTCGACCGAGGTGCTGCTGCAGGCCATGGGCATCAGCCGCCAGAGCATGTACGACACCTTCGGCGACAAGCGCGGGCTCTACCTGGCGGCGCTGCAGCACTACATCGCGGACAACGTGGCGGAGCACATCCGCGTGCTCAACAGCACGCCTTCGCCGTTGCGCGGGCTGGAGGCCATGCTCGAAGCCATGGCCTCCAAGGCCGGCAGCCCGGCGGAGTCGGCTTGCCTGGGCATCGGGGCCGTCTGCGAGTTCGGCCGCTCCGACGACGAGGTCTCGCTGCTGACCGACACCGCCGGCCGCACGCTGCTGTCCGCGCTGGAGCGGCGCGTTGCCGAGGCGAAAACGGCGGGCGAGATTGGCCGTGACGTCGACGTGCGCACCGCGGCGCAGTTCCTGTCGGCCACGCTCTCGGCGCTCAAGATTTCCGCGCGGGGCGGGGCCACGGCCGACGCGCTGCGCGGCGTGGCGCGCATGGCCCTTCGAAGCCTGCGCTAGCCAGCAAACAGCGGCGCCCTGCGTGGGCGCTTTTTTTGGCTCAATTCTGGATCGTTCAATCCAATAAAAAGGAAGTTCACACCATGTCGAAAACACTCACGGGCAAGGTCGCCCTTGTCACCGGCGGATCGCGCGGCATCGGCGCGGCCATCGTGCGGCGCCTGGCGCGCGACGGGGCCGCAGTCGCGTTCACGTACGCCGCTTCGCAAGAGAAGGCGCAGGCACTGGCGGACGAGATCGGCGCAGCGGGCGGCAGGGCGCTCGCCATCCAGGCGGACAGCGCCGATGCGCAGGCGCTGCAGCGCGCCGTGTCGCACACCGCCGAAGCGCTCGGTGGCCTCGACATCCTCGTCAACAACGCCGGCATCCTGATTCCGGGCATGGTCGACGGCTACGAGCTCGCGGACCTCGACCGCATGCTGGCCGTGAACGTGCGCGCGGTGTTCGTCGCGGTGCAGGCGGCGGTGCGCCACATGGGGCAGGGCGGGCGCATCGTCACCGTCGGCAGCGTGACGGCGGAGCGCAGCGGGTTCGCGGGCTCGTCGGTTTACAGCATGACCAAGGGCGCGGTCGCCTCATTGACGCGAGGGCTCGCGCGCGACCTGGGCCCGCGCGGCATCACGGTGAACGTGGTGCAGCCGGGCCCGACCGAAACCGACATGTCGGGCGGCGGCGAGATCCGCGACAAGGTGAGTGCGCTGATTGCGCTGGGCCGCATGGGGCAGGACCACGAGATCGCGAGCCTCGTCGCATACCTCGCGGGGCCCGAAGCGGGTTTCGTGACCGGCGCCGCGCTGACGGCCGACGGCGGTTACCTGGCCTGAGCGCTCAGGAGTGCCCGTCCACCCGCATCTGGAACAGGAAGTACGGCGGTATGCACGCGCCATGCCCTTCGGGCTTGCCGTCGGCCTGCGCGCAGATGTAGTCGTCGCGGCACGGCTGCTGCGCCGAGCAGCTGCGCAGGTTGCCGGGCCGCGTGTGCTTGCTCAGGCATTCGCCGAAGGGCTTCTTCGCGGCCAGGCACTGGTTGAAGTCGCTGAGGATGGCGATGCCGCCGCAGGTGCCGTTCGGGTCCTTCGCGTTGCAGGGGCCGGAGCACATGCCGCCCGGGAAGCCCACCGAGGTGGTCTCGCACACCGAGGCCGCGCCTTCGCAGGCCGTGCGCGGCAGCTTCTCGGCGCGGTCGTGCCAGGGGTTGGCCGACGCGGTGATGCGCGTGGGCTCGCAGCGCGCGCCGACCGTGGCGCGTTCGGTGGTTGCAGCGGCGTCCAGATCGAGCGGTTCCGCGAGCGGGCGGAACGGATCGGGCCGGGGCGTCGACAGCGACGCGCCCACGTAGGCCGAGCGCCGCGCCAGTTCGTCCTGCATGTGCGGCGAATGCGGCACCGCGAGCGCGTTGCCCCTGGTGAAGGTGCGCGATGCGCTGCGCCGGTCCACGCCCAGCAAGTGAAAGCCCGCGACCGCGCGGCTCTGGTGGCAGCCCATGCAGCTCAGGTCGTCGAGGCGGCGCAAGATCGCCTGCGGTGACTTCAGCGTGCGGCTGCCGGGCACGGCCCGCCAGTCGCCCGGTGCGAACACCTGCGCGAACGGCCGGTTCGCGAGCCGCTCGATGCCGCGCGGCGCCACCGACACGGCCTCGGTCGCGAGGAACCGGTCGGGAACCTGCAGCGTGGCCTCGTCGAGCGCGCGCAGGTTGTCGGGCTGTTGCAGCCACTGCTGCAGATCCTTGCGCAGCGGTGCGTTGGCCTTGAGCCTGGCGACGTCGGGGGTGTTCTCGAGCGGCTTCACGTCGTAGCGCTTCGTGCCTGCGTTCCAGCGGAAGGCGCGCAGCATGTATTCGGCATGGCCGCCCAGGTCGGGCCGTACGGCCGAGGGCCATCGCACACTCTGCAGGTTGGTCGTGACCTGCGAGATGCGCGCGTGCCGCAGGCGCTGCGGCGCCAGCGGGCCGTCGGCCGACACCAGCCAGCGGCCCAGCGCTTCGTCGGTCGTCGCGGTCTGCGGCGGCTGCCAGAGGCGGGCGGCATTCGCGCAACTGCCGCTGGCGTCGGGCGCGTCGCCGCGCAGCTCGACGTTGACGGTCATGGGCAGGCGCGACTGCATTGCCGCTGTGCGGTAGGCCAACCGGTACACGAGCCGCGTCTCGCCGCAGGCGCCGTCCTGGAACGGCCGGCGGTCCATGCGGTTGGCCACGCCGACCAGCTCGAAGAACGCGTCGGGGCTGGTGAGCCAGCGCGCGTCGAACAGGCGGTGCGGGTAGCGTGAGATGCCGACGCCGGCTTGTTTGTCGCGGCGTTGGATGCTTGCGAGGCTGTCGCCCAGCGGGCCGGCGATCGCGCGCCACGCGGCGGAGCGCGCCAGTGTCTCGTTGCTGGCGATGCCGTCATCGGGCGCCGGCGTGGCCGCATCGAACCAGCGGGCGAAGCCGGCGCCGGATTTTTCGGCGGCCTGCAGCGCGGCGGGCGCGGTGACGAGCAGCACCGGGTCGGCGGCGCGCGCGGCGGGCGCCGCGACGGCGAAGCCCAGCGCGAGGACGGCGGGCAGGCAATGTCTGAGGAAATGCACGCGGACGATTGTGCCGCGCCGGGTCAGGTGCCTAGTGCAGTGAGTCGTCAGCCGACGATCAACGCCGCATCGACGCGCCGCACGCGGTGGTCGATGTAGTAGCCGCCGAACTCGGTGTAGCGCAGCACCAGCAGCGAGCAGGCGCCGCAGCGGTACACGTCGCTGCGGTTGAACGGAAAGTGCGCGGCCGAGATCGGCGCGTCGGGCGAGTCGTAGCGCGTGCCGGCGGGGTGCCATTCTTCAAAGGTCGGCTCGTGCAGTTCGGGGTCGCGCAGCGTGCCGACCTGCTGCATGAGCGCGTCGGGCCAGCGTTCTTCGGTGATGCTTTCCCAGGCGGTTGCATCCTGCAGCCGGCAGGCGCAGGGCGAGTTGCCGGGGGCGGATGTGTTGGCGAGTTGCCGCAGCGCGGCGGCGTCGAGCATCGGGGAGTCTGTGGAATTCGGGGTAGCCATGCACCGGTTGTATCGCACCGGCCCCGTCCCCTTCAGCGCCGAGGTGAAATATTCAGCGTCTTGCAGAAGTCGTAGAAGGCCTCGAGCTGCAGCGACTTGTCGAACACCGCGTCCACGCCCGCCGAGAGCGCGCCTTCGCGCACTTCGGAGGTCGCATAGTTCATGAGCACCACGGTGCGCTGCGCGGGCGACTTGCGTGCCTTCAGGAAGTTGGCCACCGTGAGCCCGTTGCCTTCGGCCAGGAAGATGTCGATGACCGCGGCGTCCCAGCCTTCGGGGTTGTCCCTGAACCAGTCGATCGCGTCGTCGGAGGTGGTGGCGGTGCCGATCACGGCGCACTCGGAAAATTCTTGCAACCCGTCGGTCAGGGTGGTGGCGATCAGGGGGTTGTCTTCTATCAGGTAGATGCGGGTCATCGTGCGCGCTCGGTGCTTGTCGGTGCTTGTGTTTATGGTCGGCTTGTCTCGGCCGAGGCGGTGATTGTCTCGTTCGAGACCGGGCGTCGAGTCAGACAACGCCGCCATCTGTCGTAGATCCCTGCGCCCAAGGGTGTCAGAGTGCTGCAGAGCGGCGGTTTGTCTGGAAAAATGCAACGCAATGACAACAGAACCGCTGCCGACACCACAACAACAAAAGCTCCGGGTGCTCCTGGTCGAGGACGACGCCGACACGCTCGCCACCACGCTGAAGCTGCTCGAAGCCCTGGGGCACTGGGCCACGGGCGTCAAAAGCGCCGAAGCCGCCATTGCACGCTTTTTCGACGGCGCGTTCGACGTGGTGATGGTGGACATCGGCCTGCCCGCGCTGTCGGGCCGCGACCTGGCCGAGCGGCTGCTGCGCGACCACCGCGTGCCCGTGATCTTCGTGACGGGGCAGGCCGAGCCGGCCACGGCGATGCAGGGCACGGTGTGGCTGCGCAAGCCCTACACGGTCGAGCAGCTGACGGACACGCTGGCGGCGGTGATGTAGCAGCGCGGCGCGGGATCACTGGCGTACAAGACGGGGCCGTGTGCGCGGCCTATCGTGGGGCGGTCTTGAACTCGCACGCACGCATCCCATGCCACCTTCTTTCACGCCTCCCTTCACTTCTTCCGGCCGTAGCGCGCTCGTGCAGGCGCCGCCCTGGCACTACGCCGGCTGGCTGGTCAACGTCGCTTTCGAATTCGACAGCGCCCTGGGCGCCGCGCTGGTGCCCGCGGCGCTCGGCACGGCCACCGGCAGGGGCTGCGTGCATTTCGCCGACTGGCAGTCGTGCGGCGACGACGGGCACGAACTGCTCGACCCCGTCTACGCGCAGTACCGCGAGACCATCGTCGTGCTCGAGATCGCCGCGAAGCAGGGCGGTGGCGGCGCGCGCTTTTATTGCCCGCTGATCTACGTCGACCAGGACATCTCGCTGCTGCGCGGCTGGCTGCAGGGCTGGCCCAAGAAGATCGGCAGCACCTGGCTCACGCGCAGCCTGCCGTTGATCCACCCGGCGGCCGCGCCGATGAGCGCCGGCAGCAAGCTCGGCGCGAGCCTGAGCGTGAAGGAGCGGCGGCTGGTCGATGCCTCGGTCACGCTGTCGGGCGAGAAGGCCGAGCGGCGGTTGGGCTTTCTGTCGGCGCCGACGGTGGGCGCCGTCGGTTGGCCCGACCTCACGCGCCCGGGCGAGGGGGCACAGCCGCGGTATCTGCGCGCCGATATCGTCGATCGCGTCGAGTCGGGCTGGATGAGCGGCAGCGCCACGCTGCGCTTTCATGAGCACCCGCTCGAAGAGCTCGCCTTGCTCGGCCCCGTGGCGGCGACAGCGGCCACCGCGGGCTGGACCGGCATCACGGTGCGCGGTGCGCTGCAGGCCTGAGCACGCCGATGGCGCTACGCTTCGGGCGATGAACCCGCCGCCCGCCCCTGTGTCGCATGTCATCGGCCTGCCGATGGAGGGCGGTGCGCAGGTCGAAGCCCTGTTCTCGGTCGACCCCAAGGCGCATTTCGAACTGCACTGGCACGCCGAGTGGAGCGTGGGCGCCATCCTCGAAGGGCGCTGCGAGTTCACCTGCGCCGGCGAGCGGTGCGTGGCCGAAGCAGGCGACCTGGTGCTGATGGCGCCCTTCATGCTGCACACGGCCGGCGTGAGCGCGCAGGGCTTTCGCATGGTGATGCTGTACGTGCCGCACGCGTGGGTCGAGGCGCGCCTGGCGTGGCCGCCGGGGCTGCGCGGCGAACTGCTGCGCGGCGTGTGGCAAGACGCGGCTACGGCCTGTGCGCTGGCCGCCGCCGCGCGCCGCGAAGACGGCGCGCGGGTCGGGCAACTGCTCGAACAGCTGCTGCGCGCACAGACCGGCCGCGAGCTGGTGCCGATCGGGCGCCGCAAGGGCGACGCGCGGGTCGAGGCCGTGTGCGCCGCGCTGGAAACCGAAGACGCCTGCCGCATCGACCCCGGTGCGCTTGCCTTGCGGCTCGGCGTGTCGCGCGAGCACTTTCACCGGCTGTTCCGCATTGCGGTGGGCATGACGCCGACACACTATGCGCGGCTGGCTCGCATCGGCCGCGCCAAGGCACTCCTGCGCGAAGGCCATTCACAGGCCGACGTGGCGGCGCAATGCGGCTTCACCGACCAGGCGCATTTCTCGCGCTGGTTCCGCCGCTGCTTCGGCGTGACGCCGGGCAACTACATGGCGCGCGAGCCGCAGGCGTACCGCCGGAGCGCGATGGAGGCTCGACGGTTTGAAAACGACTGATCGAAAATCTCGTTGCTCAGATCAAAAACATATCGCTTTCGATCGATAAACGTGCTGCTTAAAGTTGCGTGCATCCCCACAGCAACCACGGACAGCGCCCATGAGCACCGCCACCCCCCGCATTCCTTTCCACCTCGCATTTCCGGTCCGCGACATCGCGGAGGCCCGCGCGTTCTACGGCGAACTGCTGGGCTGCCCCGAGGGCCGCAGCGCGCCCGAGTGGGTCGACTTCGATTTCTACGGCCACCAGATCGTGGCGCACCTGGCGCCCGATGAATGCGGCCACCACCAGAGCAGTGCCGTCGACGGCCACAACGTGCCCGTGCGGCACTTCGGCGCGATCGTGCCCATGGACCAATGGCAGGCCATGGCCGACAAGCTCGTGACGCGCAAGACCGAGTTCGTGATCGAGCCCTACATCCGCTTCAAGGGCGAGCCCGGCGAGCAGGCGACGATGTTCTTCCTGGACCCGTCGGGCAATGCGATCGAGATGAAGTCCTTCGCGGACCTGAGCTCCCTGTTCGCGCGCTGAGGAAGCGCCATCATGAACAGGAGCAACACAAGCGCCGCCGCGCTTGCGGCGATGGCTGCCATGGCCGCGATGGCCGTGTGCACCCCGGCCGCGGCGCAGCCGGACACGCTGGGCAAGATCAAGGAATCGGGCGCGGTCACCATGGGTGTGCGCGATGCGTCGGGCGCGATGTCGTTCACGCTCGGCCCCGGAAAGTACACGGGCTTTCATGTCGAGATCTGCGAGCGCATCGTCGGCGACATCAAGAAGAACCTGCAGCTCGACAAGCTCGACGTGAAGTACCAGCTGGTGACGCCGCAGAACCGCATTGCGCTGGTGCAGAACGGCACCGTGGACATCGAGTGCGGCACCACCACCAACAACGCGGCGCGCCAGAAGGACGTGGCGTTCGCGCCGACGCTGTATGTCGAGGGCATCCGCATTGCCGTGAAGACGGGCTCGGGCATTGCGACGCCCGCGCAACTGGCCGGCAAGACGGTGGCGGCCACCACCGGCAGCACGTCGGTGCCGGCGCTGCGCAAGCTCAAGCGCGACGGCATCGCGGACATCTCCGACGTGCTGGCCAAGGACAACAGCGAAGGCTTCCTGCTGCTGGAAACGGGCCGCGCGGAAGGCTTCGTGGCCGACGGCCAGATCCTGGCGACGCTGATCTCCAAGAGCAAGGAGCCCGAGAAGTTCAGGCTGCTCGACCAGGTGCTCGCCGTGGAGCCGATCGCGATCATGATGCGCAAGGGCGACGCGGCGTTCAAGAAGCTGGTCGACGACAGCGTGCTGGCGCTTGCAAGGAGCGGCGACGTTGCGCGCATCTACGACAAGTGGTTTCTGCAGCCTATTCCGCCCAGCGGCTCGAAGGTGGGGCTGCAGGCGAACGCGATGACCAAGGCCGCCTGGGCCGCGCCGACCGACAAGCCGCTGGAGGCCTACGAGGCGCGCTGACGCACGGGGCGCCGCGGCTTGCCGGAGGCCGCTGCGGGCCCGGTCTTCCTGGGCACCGCCTCGGCAGCCTCGCGCAGGTGCTGCGCGAAGTGAGCGACGATCGGCGGGCTGGCGCGCGGCTTGCGCTGGAGCAGGCCGATCTCGCGGTAGAAGGTGTGCTCGCCCAGCGGGACGACACGCACGCTGTCGGGCAAGGGCAGGTGCGCCTCGACCAGCGGCACGAGCGCAACGCCCAGCCCCTTGGACGCCAGGTGGATCAGCCCCGAGATCTCGTCCAGCTCGATGGCGTCGTTGACCGCCAGCCCCTCGCGCCGCAGGAACCCTTCGACCAGCCGGCCGCCGAACGAGGCCCTGTCGTAGCGCAGAAACGGCTGTTGCTGGAGCAACGTGCGCCAGTTTCGGGTCGCGGGAAGCGCCCTGGGCGCGACGAGCACATAGGGCTCGTGCAGCAACGCCTGCCAGGTGAGGTCGGGCGGCATGCCGAAGGGCGGGCGGATGATGACCGCCGCATCGATCTTGCCGGCGTCCAGGTCGTCCATCAGGTGCATCGACACGCCCGGCGAGACATGAACGCGCACCAGCGGAAACGCGCCGCGCAGCCTTTCGAGGGCGCGCGCCAGCAGCGTGGGCTGTGCCGAGGCGATCGAGCCCACGCGCAGCAGCCCGCTGGTCGCGCGCTCGTCGGGAAGCTCGCCGAGCTTGGAGAACAGCGCGCAGATTTCTTCGGCGCGCGGCAAGGTCGCCTGGCCCGCCGCGTTCAGCGTGGCGGAGCGGCCGGTGCGGTCGAACAGCTGGAACCCGAGCGTTTCTTCGAGTCGCTTGATCTGGCTGCTGACGGCGGACTGGGTGAGGCCGATGCGGTCGCCGGCCGCGGCGAAGGTGCCGTGCTTGCAGACCGTAATGAATGTTTTGAGCTCGCTGATCACGGCGGCGAGCATCTCAAGATTCGATGCTCGCGTCAATTTGGCATCGAGAAAATCGCTGCGTGGCCGCTTCTTCCGGCGACAGGGTGAGCACGCCGAGGCGAGGCTCGGCGTTCGTCGCGTCGAAGACCCGGTGCCGGTACGGCTTTCACGCGCACCGGATACTCTTCGCACCAGTAACTTGCGAGCGAAGCATGCAATTCCCGAAGTTTGGATTCATTCCCTGGTTGCTCCTGGGCGCAGCGCCCGTGGTTGCCCAGATCAATGCAGGAGCGTTGCCCGCCGCCGCGTCGCCCCCGTTCAAGCTCACGAAGGTCGCGCAGTTCAATCTGCCATGGCGCATCGCCTTCCTGCCGGACGGGCGCATGCTGATCACCGAGAAGATCGGCAAGCTCTTCCTTGCGACCCAGACGGGGCAGAAGCTCGAAGTCGCCGGCGTGCCGCCGGTGTTCTACGAAAGCCAGAACGGCCTGCTCGGCGTCTACCTGGCGCCGTCCTATGCGAGCGATGGCGCGATCTACCTGACCTACTCGGAGCCCGGACAGGAGCGCGGCACCTCGAGCCTGGCGCTTGCCCGCGCGACGCTCAAGATCGGCACCGACACCGCCTCGCTGGAGAACCTGAAGGTCATCTGGCACGACCCGATCAAGGGCAAGGGCGGCCAGGTCGGTGCCGCCGTGGCCTTTTCGCCGGACCAGAAGTTCTTGTTTCTCACGGCCGGCGACCGGCAGCGCTTCACCCCCGCCCAGGACCCGAACCAGCCGGCCGGCAAGATCCTGCGATTGACCCTGGACGGCAAGCCCGCGCCCGGCAACCCCATGGAGGGCAAGACCGGCGCGCCGTCGGTGCCGGTGATCGATCCGGCGAGAGATACCGAGGCCGCCAAGACCGCGCCGGTGGTGCGCACCCATGTTTTCGACGGACCGAACCTCACGCCGTCCGAGACATGGACCTCGGGCCATCGCACGCCCTACGGCCTGGCGTTCGCGCCCGATGGTCGCCTGTGGGAGCTCGAGCACGGGCCGCGCGGCGGCGACGAACTCAACCTGATCGAGCCGGGCAAGAATTACGGCTGGCCGCTCGTCTCCTATGCGGTGAACTACGACGGCGTGCCCATTGCAAGCCCCGACACGCGCTCGGACCTCGCCAAGCCCGTGATCTACTGGACGCCGGTCCTCGCGCCCGGCAACCTGATGTTCTACAGCGGCGCGATGTTTCCGAAGTGGAAGGGCTCGGCGTTCGCGACCGGGCTCGTCAGCCGTGCCTTGCACCGGATCGAGGTGCATGGCGCGACCGCGACACCGGCCGAGCACTGGACGGTTGGCTTCCGTGTTCGCGCCGTCGAGCAGGCGCCGGATGGCGCGCTGTGGTTGATCGAGGATGACCGCGAGGGCGGGTTGTATCGGCTGACGCCGAAGTAGTCGCGTCGCCTTCGGCAGGCTGCCCGACTCGGGTCTGGCCAGCAGTGCGTGGTGCGTCACCGCGGCAGGAGCGCGCGGGCGATCAGGCAAGCGGCAACCGATGCGACGATGGCACCGGGCAGCGAGAGCCTGCTTGCGAGCAGGCCGGCAAGCGACCCCGCGCAGCCACCGATGAATGCCGCGCTCCATACAGTGCGTTGTCTGCGGTGTCGGGAGGATCTTTTTTCGGCATACAGCCCATTCGAGATGAGCCATGCGACCGCAATGGCCCAGAGAAAGATAACGGTGAGCATCTTGAAGCCGATGATGGGGTGAACGCCCAAGGGACGCAAGCCGGGCGCAGCGCCTGCCCTCGGGTTTCCCCCGAGATCGCATCATGTCGATTCCCCGCAGGCTCGTTCGACGTATCCATAGAGGGTCTTCCTCTGCACTTCAGGAGAAACAACCATGGCTACCACCAACACCGTCCGCCTGCACCGCGTGCTGCGCGCGCCGCCGGATCGGATCTACCGTGCATTCGTCGAGCCCGGTGCGTTCGAGCGCTGGCTGCCGCCTTTCGGCTTCGTCGGCAAGGTCCATGCGATGGAGCCCGTGGTCGGGGGCGCCTGGCGCATGTCGTTCACCAACTTCGGCACCGGCAACGGCCACTCGTTCGGCGGGAAGTACCTGGAGCTGGTGCCGGGCCAGCGCATCGCCTACGACGCGAGCTTCGACGACCCGCATCTTCCGGGCACCATGAAGACCACCGTGACGCTGACCCCGGTGTCGTGCGGCACCGAGATGTCCGTGGTGCAGGAAGGCATCCCCGCCATGATCCCGACCGAGATGTGCTACCTGGGCTGGCAGGAGTCGCTCGTGGCGCTGGCCCAACTGGTCGAGCCCGACATTCCGGGTTGAGGCGCTGACGCACGCACCGATCGTGCGAATCGACTACAGCGGGCCGGGCGGCCCGCCGACCGCGTCGAAGCAGGTGGAGATGAACATGGTGCCAGCGCCGGACAAAGGCCGTCGTTCATCCACATCTTCACCTGAAGGAATTCGACATGACACAGACCAAGAACCTCGCGGACCGCAGCGACCTGAACCTGGACCCGATCACCGGCGAGCCCGGTGCCCACCCCGTCGGCACGGGGGCGGGCGCGACCGGTGGCGCGGTCGCGGGTGCCGCGGTGGGTGCCGTGGGCGGGCCGGCGGGCGCGGTGGCGGGCATGCTCGTGGGCGCCGTGGTCGGCGGCCTGGGCGGCAAGGCGGTCGCGGAGCGCGTCAACCCCACGGCGGAGCACAGCCACTGGGAGGGCACGTTCACGCGCGAGCCCTACTACGAGCCGGGCCTGGGCTACGAGCACTATGCGCCGGCCTACGAACTCGGCTGGAGCCGGCGCGCCACGCTCGATGAAGACTTCGCGGCCGTCGAGCCGACGCTGGCCCGCGAGTGGGAGCAGCAGCGCGGCGCCTCGTCGCTCACCTGGGACCGCGCGCGTCCGGCCACGCACGCCGCATGGGAGCGCGCCGACCGGCTCTACATGCGGGAAGAAGACATGGCGTTTCCCGAGGGCGATCCGATGTCGAACGACGACGTGGTGGACGTGCTGAACGACCTGATCGAGAACTCGCGCGACGGCGAAGCGGGCTTTCGCACCTGCGCCGAAGAGGTGAAGCTGGCGCGACTGAAGGAAGTGTTCGCGGTGCGCGCAGCCCAATGCCGCGAAGCGGCCGCGCAACTGGCGCAGCTGGTGGCGTCCTACGGCGGCAAGCCGGCCGACGGCGGCACCGCCGCCGGGGCCTTGCACCGCGGTTGGGTGCATGTGAAGGGCGCCGTGGGCGCGAACAGCGAACTCTCCATTCTCGACGAGTGCGAGCGCGGCGAGGACGCCGCGGTGGCGCGCTATCGCAAGGCCATGAAGGCGCTGCTGCCGCGGGACGTGCGACAGGTCGTGCAGTCGCAGGCCATGGCCGCGCAGCGCAACCACGACCAGATTCGCGACCTGCGCAACGAGGCCCGGGCCGCGGCGCGCGCCTGAGCTCGCGGGCGCACTGCACGCGCGGTCTGCAAAAGAAACTGTGGCAGACTCATCGCACTGATCCGCTCTGGTGGTGGCATCGCGCATGTATGTCCCTGGTGGGGGCGGCAGGAGGCATGGTCTGGAACCCTGCGCGTCCTGCGGCAACCCGCCGCGGAATATCGAAGCCAGCTGTCTTTCGATGGCTGGCTTTTTGCCTGAGAACGAGTGCCTGTCCGGCGCGCCGTCCGCCAGACGGACTCGAATGGCCTCTGCACAGTGAACAACGTCCCCGTCTTTCTTCCGTCGCACCACAACCTGTGGGTCGTTGCCGCGTCGCTGCTTCTCGCAACCCTTGCTTCCTATGTGGCGCTGGACCTGTCGCGCCGCGTGCGGCATGCCAGCGGGCGGCCGCACCTGCTGTGGTGGGCCCTGGGCTCGCTGGCCATGGGCACCGGCATCTGGTCGATGCATTTCGTCGGCATGCTGGGTTTCTCGCTGCCGATTGCGCTCGGCTTCTCGGGCCGGCTGACGCTGATCTCGTGGGTGGCCGGCGTCACGGCCTCGGGCGTTGCGTTGTGGGTGGCCAGCGAGGCGAACGACGGGCTGCGCCGCGTCGCCATGGCGTCGCTGGCCATGGCGGCCGGCATCTGCGGCATGCACTACATCGGCATGGCCGCGCTCGACATGGCGCCGCCCATCGTCTGGCGCATGCCGATCGTGCTGCTGTCGCTGCTGATCGGGCTGGCGGCCTCGGCCGCGGCGCTGTTCATCTTCAAGTTCCTGGGCGGCGTGCACAACAGGCACCGCGTGGCCTTCCAGTTGCTGGCCGCGGTGGTCATGGGGATCGCGATCTGCGGCATGCACTACACGGGCATGGCGGCGGCGAACTTTCCGGCCGACTCGGTCTGCCTCAGTTCCGGCGCGCTGTATGGCTCGGGGCTCACCGCCATCGTCGCCATCGCCGCGGGGCTGCTGCTGTTCGGCACGCTCTTCACATCGATCCTCGAGTCGCGGCTGCAACTGGTGGCCAAGCGCCTGTCGCGCTCGCTCGAAGACGCGAACGCCGAACTCACGCAGGCCAACCAGGAGCTGCAAAAGCGCGCCTTCACCGACGCGCTGACCGGACTGCCCAACCGCGTGCTGTTCGAAGACCGGCTGCGCCACGCGCTGGCGCGCATGGACCGCGCCAACCACCTGCAGGTCGAGGAGCGCATTGCGGTCCTGTTCGTCGACCTCGACGGCTTCAAGCCGATCAACGATTCGTTCGGGCACGCGGCCGGCGATCAGATCCTGTGCATGGCCGCCGAGCGGCTGGCCCGCACCACGCGCGAGAGCGACACGGTGGCGCGCATCGGCGGCGACGAGTTTCTGCTGCTGCTCGAAGGCGTGCGCGACCGGGCCGAATGCGCGGAAGCCGCCAACCGCGTGCTGCGCGCGCTGAGCGAGCCCTTCAACGTGCTGGGCAAGCAACTGCAGATCGCGTGCTCGATCGGCATCGTGCTGCACCCGGAGCAGGGCGAGCCCGACAAGCTCGTGGCCAACGCCGACGCGGCCATGTACGAGGCCAAGCGCGCGGGCGGAGGCAACTACGTGATGTTCGAGCCGCACATGGGCGCCGACGCCGCCAAGCAACTGCAGCTGCAAAGCGACCTGCGCCGGGCCGTGGAGCTCAAGCAGTTCGAGCTGTACTACCAGCCCAAGATCAACGGCGCGGGCGACAGCCTCAGCGGCGTGGAGGCGCTGGTGCGCTGGAACCATCCGCAACACGGCCTGATCGGCCCCACCGAGTTCATCGGACTGGCCGAGCGCTTCGGCCTCATCGTGCGCCTGGGCGACTGGATCCTCGACGAGGCCTGCCGCCAGATCGCGCAATGGCGGGCCCAGGGCACCTGGATGTGCGTGGCGGTGAACCTGTCGGTCATGCAGCTGCGCGAGGTCGACTTTGTCGCGCGCGTCGAGCAGGCGCTGGCCCGGCACGACATTCCGGCGTCGCTGCTGCTGTGCGAGATCACGGAGTCGGTCGCCATGGAAGACATCAAGGCGACGCAGCGTACCTTCGAGGGGCTGGCGCGGATCGGCGTGTTCCTGTCGATCGACGACTTCGGCACCGGCTATTCCAGCCTGAGCCACCTGCGCAAGCTGCCGGCGCGCCAGGTGAAGATCGATCGCAGCTTCGTGCAGGACCTGCAGACCAAGGAAGACGCACGGGCCGTGATCGACGCCGTCATCCGCCTGGCCCATGCGCTGGGCTTGACCGTGGTGGCCGAGGGCGTCGAGAACGAGGCGCAGCGCGACATCCTGCTCGCGATGGGATGCGACGAGCTGCAGGGCTTTCTGTTCTCGCATCCGCTGCCTGCCGGCGAGCTGTTCGCCTGGTTCTCGCAGCGCACCCACACGGCGGGTTGAGCTGGCGCCTTCTCCGCTGCCGTCGCGGGGGGCGTGCAGGAGGAGAGGAACACCCCGTCTGCAGGGTGCAAGCGTCTTGGTGGAAAATGCCGGGGTCCTGCAGCACTGCCGCGGCACCCAGGCAATCGAGATCAGTTTTTCCCTGTGGCGATACGTGCAAGCACTGAGCCGGAAAATTCAGTGACAACCAGCACCCACCCGATGGAATCCACCGCTTACGACACGATGCGCCTTTCAGTCGCTCCCATGATGGACTGGACGGACCGCCATTGCCGCTACTTGCATCGCCTGCTGTCGCGCCACGCCTTGCTCTATACCGAGATGGTGACGACCGGCGCGCTGGTGCATGGCGACGTGCCCCGCCACCTTCGCTTCAACGCCGAGGAGCATCCGCTGGCGCTGCAGCTCGGCGGCAGCGAGCCGGCCGACCTGGCGCATTGCGCGAAGCTCGGCCAGGAGTGGGGCTACGACGAGATCAACCTCAACTGCGGCTGCCCCAGCGAGCGCGTGCAGCGCGGTGCGTTCGGCGCCTGCCTCATGAACGAGCCACAACTGGTGGCCGACTGCGTGAAGGCGATGGTCGACGTGGTGAGCGTGCCCGTCACGGTCAAGCACCGCATCGGCATCGACAAGATCGAGAGCTACGAGTTCGTGCGCGACTTCGTCGGCCAGGTCAGCGAGGCCGGCTGCCACACCTTCATCGTGCATGCGCGCAATGCCTGGCTGCAGGGCCTGAGCCCGAAGCAGAACCGCGAGATCCCGCCGCTGCGCTACGAGCTGGTGCACCGGCTGAAGCACGAGTTTCCCGCGCTGCGCTTCTCGATCAACGGCGGCATCTCGGCCAACGCGCAGGTGCACGAGCAACTGCGCCTGCTCGACGGCGTGATGGTCGGGCGCGAGGCGTACCACAACCCCTGGTGGCTCGCCGAGTGGGATGCCGAGTTCTATGGCGCCGCGCCGCGGTCGCTGACGCGCGAGGAAGTCGAGTCGCTGATGTGCGACTACATGGTTCGCGAGGCCGCCGGGCATGGCACGCACTGGTGGTCGATCGCGCGCCACATGCTGGGTTTGCGCAACGGTTTGCCGGGCGCGCGCCGCTGGCGCCAGGTCTGGAGCGACCACCGGCTCAAGACGCTGCCGCCGCATGAAGTGATGGCGATCGCACACGAGCCCGCAGCCCAGGCCGCCTGATCCCGGCACGCCTTCTTCGGCGATCGGCAGGGGCTTTCACAGCCCTATTGCCAAATAATGAAACGTTATTCCAATTCGCTACTGCATGATAAGTAGCGCGTCAACCGTTTTTTGCTGAAAAATGAGGAGCATCAGGGAAATAAAAAGGTTTCGATTCATGAATGACGCGATTGGCGGCAAAGAAGAAGTGAGCGCGCTCGCTCGAGGTTTGACCCTCCTCAAGGTCATCGGCATGGCGGCGGCACCCATAGGCAATCGCGAACTGGCAGACACGACGGGCATCCCCAAGGCCACGGTGTCCCGACTCACCGCCACGCTGGTGGGTGCGGGGTATTTGCGACAGTCGCAGGACAGCGAGCGTTTCAGCCTGGGCCCGGCGCTGCTGGACATGAGCAGCCGCTACCTGCGGCATTTCGACCTGCGCACGGTCGCGCGTCCGCACCTGGCGGAACTGGCGGAGGCCGCGAGCGTCAGCGTGCACATCGGGGTGCGCGACGAGCTCGACATGCTCGTCATCGATTCGCTGCGGCCGCGCTCCGCGGTCATCAGCTCGCGCATCGAGGTCGGCACGCGCATGACCATCGCGACCTCGGCCGCCGGCCGCGCCTACCTCGCGGCGCTGCCCGCCACCGAGCAGGCCGAGCTGCTGGAGCAGATCCGGCTCGAAAGCGGCGAGAGCTGGGTGTCCATCGAGCCGCGCCTGATGGCCGGCATGGACGAGTACACGCGCCTGGGCTACTGCGGCTCCTTCGGCGACTGGAATCCGCACATCCACGCGCTGGGCTTCGCGCTGCAGGGGCCGCGCGGCGAGCGCTATGCGGTCAGCTGCGGCGGGCCGGCCTACCTGATGCCCAAAGACGCGATGGTGGCGCGCATCGCGCCGCTGCTGCTGGAGACGGCGCGGCGCATTGCCGAAGAGGCCGGCTCCCTGAAGTTCGACTGAGAGAAGAGAGGAGAGGGCGCCGGGCGCGGAGCCCGGCGTTCAGGTCGCGGCTTCCAGGCCGTTCCTGAAGTGCTCGCGCATGCGGGCCATTGCCGCTTCGGCGTCCCGCGTTTCGATGGCGGCCATCACCGCGCGGTGCTCCGCCAGCGACTCGGCAATGCGCCCCGTCTTGAGCAGCGAGTTGCGGCGGTTGAGCTTCATCACCTTGCGCAGGTCGGCCACCATCTGGTCGCGCCACTTGTTGTCGGCAATGGCCAGCAGCCGCATGTGGAAGCGCTCGTTCACGGCGAAGAAATGCTCGCGGTCCTCGGGCGTGGCGGCGGCTTCGAGTTCGTCGTGCAGCGCCTTCAGCTCGGCCCGCTGCGCGTCGGTGGCGCGCTCGGCCACCACGCCGGCGGCGTCGCTCTCCAGCAGCGAGAGCAGGTGGTACACGTCGGCCAGGTCCTGCTCGGACACCTCGGTCACGTAGGCGCCGCGGCGCACCTTCATCGTCACCAGGCCTTCGGCGGCCAGCACCTTCAGGGCTTCGCGCAGAGGGGTGCGGCTGATGCCGTATTCCTCGGCCAGCTTCAGCTCGTCGATCCAGCTGCCGGGCTCCAGCTCGCGGCGGAAGATCCGCTGGCGCAGCAGTTCGGCCACTTCTTCGTAAAGGGCGCGGGGGGTGAGGGTGACGGCGGACATGGGCCGGACTGTACTTCAAAAATGGGGTTTGAATTAATAATTATGGATGGGGTAGACTCGCGGACGGCTTGCAAATCCGTGCAAGCGAATTTGCGAACACCCTCTGCAAGACACTGCGAAGCGGCCCCCATGAGCAGCACACCCGAACCCTCTTTCAAGCCCGCCGACCTCGACGCCTGGGCCAAGGCCGCCGCCAAGTCGGCCCCCGGCGGCGACGTGAACGCGCTGAACTGGATCACGCCCGACGGCATCAGCGTGAAGCCGCTGTACACGGCGGCCGACCTGCAGGGGCTGAAGTACACCAACACGCTGCCCGGCTTCGAGCCCTACCTGCGCGGCCCGCAGGCCACCATGTACGCGGTGCGCCCCTGGACCATCCGCCAGTACGCGGGTTTCTCCACCGCCGAAGAGTCGAACGCGTTCTATCGCAAGGCGCTGGCCGCCGGCGGGCAGGGCGTGAGCGTGGCCTTCGACCTGGCCACCCACCGCGGCTACGACAGCGACCACCCGCGCGTGACCGGCGACGTCGGCAAAGCCGGCGTGGCCATCGACTCGGTCGAGGACATGAAGATCCTGTTCGACCAGATCCCGCTCGACAAGGTGAGCGTGTCGATGACCATGAACGGCGCCGTGCTGCCGGTGCTGGCGGGCTACGTGGTCGCGGCCGAAGAGCAGGGCGTGGCGCAGGACCAACTCAGCGGAACCATCCAGAACGACATCCTCAAGGAGTTCATGGTCCGCAACACGTACATCTTTCCGCCCGCGCCGAGCATGCGGATCATCGGCGACATCATCGAGTACACGGCGCAGAAGATGCCCAAGTTCAACTCGATCTCGATCAGCGGCTATCACATGCAAGAGGCCGGCGCCAACCAGGCGCTGGAGCTCGCGTTCACGCTGGCCGACGGCAAGGAGTACGTGAAGACCGCGCTGGCCAAGGGCCTGGACGTCGACGGCTTTGCCGGGCGCCTGAGCTTCTTCTGGGCCATCGGCATGAACTTCTATCTCGAAGTGGCCAAGATGCGCGCGGCGCGCCTCCTGTGGTGCCGCATCATGAAGGAGTTCGAGCCCAAGAACCCCAAGAGCCTGATGCTGCGCACGCACTGCCAGACCTCGGGCTGGTCGCTCACCGAACAAGACCCGTACAACAACGTGGTGCGCACCACCATCGAGGCGATGGCCGCGGTGTTCGGCGGCACGCAAAGCCTGCACACCAACGCGCTCGACGAAGCCATTGCGCTGCCCACCGAGTTCAGCTCGCGCATCGCGCGCAACACACAGCTCATCATCCAGGAAGAGACGCACATCACGAACGTGATCGATCCCTGGGCCGGCAGCTACATGATGGAAAAGCTCACGCAGGACATGGCCGATGCCGCCTGGACCATCATCGAAGAGGTCGAGGCCATGGGCGGCATGACCAAGGCCGTCGACAGCGGCTGGGCCAAGCTCAAGATCGAGGCGGCCGCGGCCGAGAAGCAAGCGCGCATCGACTCGGGCAAGGACGTGATCGTCGGCGTCAACAAGTACAAGCTGAAGAACGAAGACGCGATCGACAGCCTGTCGATCGACAACGTGAAAGTGCGCGACCAGCAGGTGGCGCGGCTGCAGGGCATTCGCGCCTCGCGCGACGCCGGCAAGGTGCAGGCTGCGCTCGACGCACTGACCGAAGCCGCCGAGAACGGCACGGGCAACCTGCTGGCGCTGAGCATCGACGCCGTGCGCCTGCGCGCCACGGTGGGCGAGATTTCCGACGCGCTCGAAAAGTCCTTCGGCCGCCATCGCGCCGACACGCAGAAGGTGACGGGCGTGTACGCCGCCGCGTACGACTCGGCGGAAGGCTGGGAAGCGCTGAAGACCGAAATCAACGCCTTCGCCGAGGCGCAGGGGCGCCGTCCGCGCGTGATGATTTCCAAGCTCGGGCAGGACGGGCACGACCGCGGCGCGAAGGTGGTGGCCACGGCGTTCGCCGACCTGGGCTTCGACGTGGACATGGGGCCGCTGTTCCAGACGCCTGAAGAATGCGCGCGGCAAGCCATTGAAAACGACGTGCATGCCGTCGGCGTGAGCACGCTCGCGGCCGGCCACAAGACGCTCGTGCCGGCCATCATCAACGAACTCAAGAAGCAGGGCGCGGACGACATCATCGTGTTCGTCGGCGGCGTGATTCCGCGGCAGGACTACGACTTTCTCTACGAGGCCGGCGTCAAGGGCATCTACGGACCGGGCACGCCCATTCCGGCCAGCGCCAAGGACGTGCTGGAGCAGATCCGCGCGGCCGTCGCGGCCTGAAGAAAAGCATCGACGTGAGCGATCTCTTGTCGCGGCTGTCGCTGCAGCCGGTCGATTCCGGCGACTTCGAGGACATGCTGGCCCTGCGCATCGACGCGATGCGCCCGAGCCTGGAGCGTGTGGGCCGCTTCGACGCCGCGCGTTCGCGCGAGCGCCTGAGCGCGGGTTTCGTCGTGCCTTACATGCACCACATCGTGCTCGACGGCGACCAGCGTGTCGGCTTCGTCACGCTCAAGCCCGAAGGCACCGATGCGCTGCGGCTGGACCATCTCTATCTGCGCACGGGGTTCCAGGACCGGGGCATCGGCGAGTGGGTGATGCAGTGGGCCAAGGCGCAGGCGCGCGAACGGCAGCTCGACATCAAGCTCACCGCGCTCGTGCAAAGCGACGCCAACCGCTTCTACCTGCGGCACGGCTTCGTGCTCGAAGGCGAGGAGGGCGTCGACCTGCATTACCGCTGGCGGGTTCGGGAGGCCGTGTGCTGAGCGATTCGCTGCGCGCGCTCGAAAGCGCCGTTGTCGATTCGCCCGGCATGCCACAGCGCCGCGCGATCGCCAAGGCCATCACGCTGCTCGAATCGACGCGCGCTGACCATCGCACGCAGGCCGACGAGTTGCTCACGGCGCTGCTGCCGCGCACGGGCAACTCGTTTCGTCTCGGCATCTCGGGCGTGCCCGGCGTGGGCAAGTCGACCTTCATCGAAACGCTGGGCCTGCTGCTGATCGACAAAGGGCATCGCGTGGCGGTACTGACCATCGACCCGTCGTCTACCGTCTCGGGCGGCTCCATCCTCGGCGACAAGACGCGCATGGAACGGCTGTCGGTGCACGAGCGCGCCTACATCCGGCCCAGCCCGTCGAGCGGCACGCTGGGCGGCGTGGCCGAGAAGACGCGCGAGGCCATGCTGGTGTGCGAGGCCGCCGGCTACGACGTCGTGATCGTCGAGACCGTGGGCGTGGGCCAGAGCGAAACGGCCGTGGCCGGCATGACCGACATGTTCGTGCTGATGCAGCTGCCCAACGCCGGCGACGACCTGCAGGCGATCAAGAAGGGCGTGATGGAAATCGCCGACCTCGTGGTCATCAACAAGGCCGACCTCGACAGCGCGGCCGCCACGCGCGCGCAGGCGCAGATCACATCGGCGCTGCGCCTGTTCGGCCACCAGGGCAACCCCGACCATGCGCACGCGGTGCATGACGCGCACAGCGGCGCCGAGGTGCGCTTCTGGCTGCCCAAGGTGCTGCAGCTGAGCGCGCTCGCGGGTACGGGCGTCGACGCATTCTGGGACGCCGTCACCCAATTCAGGCAACTGCAGACCGCCAACGGCAAGCTCGGCAAGCGCCGCGAGAAACAGGCCACCGCGTGGATGTGGGACCGCATCGACGCCGGGCTCAAGCAGGCCTTCAGGCATCACCCGCAGGTGCGCGAGCTCCTGCCGCAACTCACGCAACAGGTGGCGCAGGGCACGCTGCCGGCCTCCACGGCGGCGCGCAGCCTGCTCGCGGCGGCGGCCATCACCGCCCGGCCATGACACGGCCGGCACCACACGACATTCAGGACCACAGCTTCGGAAGCACACCATGCAAGAACTGATCGAACAACTCGAAAAGCGCCGCGCCCAGGCGCGTCTCGGCGGCGGGCAGAAGCGCATCGACGCGCAACATGCCAAGGGCAAGCTCACGGCGCGAGAGCGCATCGAGCTGCTGCTCGACGACAACACGTTTGAAGAGTGGGACATGTTCGTCGAGCACCGCTCGGTGGACTTCGGCATGGCCGAGCAGAAGATTCCCGGCGACGGTGTGGTCACGGGCTACGGCATGATCAACGGGCGCCTGGTGTTCGTGTTCAGCCAGGACTTCACCGTGTTCGGCGGTGCGCTCAGCGAAGCGCATGCCGAAAAAATCTGCAAGGTGATGGACCAGGCCATGAAGGTCGGCGCACCGGTCATCGGCCTGAACGATTCGGGCGGCGCGCGCATCCAGGAGGGCGTGGCTTCGCTCGGCGGCTACGCCGACGTGTTCCAGCGCAACGTCATGGCCTCGGGCGTGGTGCCGCAGATCAGCATGGTGATGGGCCCGTGCGCGGGCGGCGCGGTGTACTCGCCGGCCATGACCGACTTCATCTTCATGGTGAAGGACAGCAGCTACATGTTCGTCACCGGCCCCGACGTGGTGAAGACCGTGACGCACGAAAGCGTCACGGCCGAGGAACTGGGCGGCGCCGTCACCCACACCACGCGCAGCGGCGTGGCCGACATGGCGTTCGAGAACGACGTCGAGGCGCTCATGATGCTGCGCCGGCTGTACAACTACCTGCCGCTGAACAACCGCGAGAAGCCGCCGGTGCGCCTGGGCAACAACGGCCAGGGCGATCCGGCCGACCGGCCCGACTATTCGCTCGACACGCTGGTGCCCGACAACCCGAACAAGCCCTACGACATCAAGGAACTGATCCTGAAGGTGGTGGACGACGGCGACTTCTTCGAGCTGCAGCCCGACTACGCGAAGAACATCGTGATCGGTTTCGCGCGCATGGAAGGCCAGACCATCGGCATCGTGGCCAACCAGCCGCTGGTGCTGGCGGGTTGCCTGGACATCAAGAGCAGCATCAAGGCTGCGCGCTTCGTGCGCTTCTGCGATGCGTTCAACATTCCGGTCGTCACCTTCGTCGACGTGCCCGGCTTCATGCCCGGGACGGGGCAGGAGTACGGCGGCATCATCAAGCACGGCGCCAAGCTGCTCTATGCCTACGCCGAGTGCACGGTGCCGAAGATCACCGTCATCACGCGCAAGGCCTACGGCGGCGCTTATGACGTGATGGCGTCCAAGCACTTGCGCGGCGACGTCAACCTGGCCTGGCCGCGCGCCGAGATCGCGGTGATGGGCGCGAAGGGCGCGGTGGAAATCATCTTCCGCGAAGACAAAAACGACCCCGAGAAGCTGGCTGCCCGCGAGGCCGAATACAAGGCGCGCTTCGCCAACCCGTATGTGGCCAGCGCACGCGGCTACATCGACGACGTGATCCTGCCGCACGAAACGCGCAAGCGCATCTGCCGCTCGCTGGTGATGCTGCGCGAGAAGAAGCTCGAGAACCCGTGGCGCAAGCACGGCAACATTCCGCTGTGAACGGCACGGAGAAGAAGAACATGTTCAAGAAGATCCTGATTGCGAACCGTGGCGAGATTGCTTGCCGCGTCATCCAGACCGCAAAGAAGATGGGCATCCTCACGGTGGCGGTTTATTCCGACGCCGACAAGGAGGCCCGCCACGTCGAGCTGGCCGACGAGGCCGTGCACATCGGCGCCGCGCCCAGCCGCGAGAGCTACCTGCAGGCCGACCGCATCATCGCGGCCTGCAAGCAGACCGGTGCCGAGGCCGTGCACCCGGGCTACGGCTTCCTGTCGGAGAACGAAGCCTTCGCGCGCAAGGTCGAGGAAGAGGGCATTGCCTTCATCGGGCCGAAGCACTATTCGATCGCGGCGATGGGCGACAAGATCGCCTCGAAGAAGCTCGCGAACGAAGCCAAGGTCAACACCATTCCGGGCTGGAACGACGCCATCGAGACGGCCGAGCGCGCCGTGGAGATCGCGAAGGAAATCGGCTACCCGGTGATGATCAAGGCCTCGGCCGGCGGCGGCGGCAAGGGCCTGCGCGTGGCCTTCAACGACAAGGAAGCCTTCGAAGGCTTCACCTCGTGCCGTAACGAGGCGCGCAACAGCTTCGGCGACGACCGCGTGTTCATCGAGAAGTTCGTCGAGGAGCCGCGCCACATCGAGATCCAGGTGCTGGGCGACTCGCACGGCAACGTCATCTACCTGAACGAGCGCGAATGCTCCATTCAGCGGCGCCACCAGAAGGTGATCGAGGAGGCGCCTTCGCCCTTCATCAGCGACGCCACGCGCAAGGCGATGGGCGAGCAGGCGGTGCAGTTGGCCAAGGCCGTGAAGTACCAGAGCGCGGGCACGGTGGAGTTCGTGGTCGGCAAGGACCAGAGCTTCTACTTCCTCGAGATGAACACGCGCCTGCAGGTGGAGCATCCGGTGACGGAGTGCATCACCGGCCTCGACCTGGTCGAGCTGATGATCCGCGTGGCGGCCGGCGAGAAGCTGCCGCTGACGCAGGCCGAGGTGAAGCGCGAAGGCTGGGCCATCGAGTGCCGCATCAACGCCGAAGACCCGTTCCGCAACTTCCTGCCGTCGACCGGGCGCCTGGTGAAGTTCCAGCCGCCGGCCGAGACCATGTTCGCGAGCGACACCGGGCACCTGAACGGCGTGCGCGTGGACACGGGCGTGTACGACGGCGGCGAGATCCCGATGTACTACGACTCGATGATCGCCAAGCTCATCGTGCACGGCAAGGACCGCCAGCATGCGATTGCCCGCATGCGCGAGGCGCTCAACGGCTTCGTGATCCGCGGCATCAGCAGCAACATTCCGTTCCAGGCGGCGCTGCTGGCGCATCCGAAGTTCGTGGCGGGTGATTTCAACACCGGCTTCATCGCCGAGCACTACGGCAAGGGCTTCCATGCCGAAGACGTGCCGCACACCGACCCGTCGTTCCTGGTGGCGCTCGCGGCCTATGTGCATCGCCGCTACCGTGCGCGCGCATCGGGCATCAGCGGGCAGCTCGAAGGCCACGGCGTGAAGGTGGGCGAGCAGTTCGTGGTGGTGGAGATGGGGCCGGAAGGCAAGCACGTGCACCACCCGGTGTCGGTCACCGACTTCCACGGCAAGACCGGCGCGAGCGCGGTGGCCGTGGGCGGCAAGAACTACAAGATCGACAGCAGCCTGGCGCTGGGTGCGATCCGTGTGCAGGGCATCGTCAACGACAAGCCCTTCACGGCGCAGGTGGAGCGCGGCGCGGGCAAGAACCCGTTGGCGCTGCGCGTGTCGCACGACGGCACGCAGATCGAGGCCATGGTGCTGTCGCCGCTGGGCGCACGCCTGCTGGAGCTGATGCCCTACAAGGCGCCGCCCGACCTGAGCAAGTTCCTGATGTCGCCGATGCCGGGCCTGCTGGTCGAGGTGTCGGTGCAGCCGGGGCAGCAGGTGCAGGCCGGAGAAAAGCTCGCCGTGATCGAGGCGATGAAGATGGAGAACGTGCTGTTCGCCACGCAGGACGGCGTGGTGGGCAAGATTTCCGCGAACAAGGGCGAGTCCCTCGCGGTGGACCAGATCATCATGGAGTTCAACTGATGGGTGCCAACGACCTGCAACAAGCGATCACGCTGCACCGACCGGCAGCGCCGGTCGCTCCCAAGGCCACGGACCGCTGGTCGGTCGAGGCCATCCAGGCGCTGCTCGACAAGCCGTTCATGGAACTGCTGTTCGAGGCGCAGACCGTGCACCGCGAACATTTCCCCGCCGGCGACATCGAGCTGGCCACGCTGCTGTCCGTCAAGACCGGCGGCTGCCCCGAGAACTGCGGCTACTGCCCGCAGTCGGCCGAGTTCGATACCGGCGTGAAGGCGCAGAAGCTCATGGAGGTCGACGAGGTGGTGCGCGCCGCGCAGGCCGCCAAGGACGCCGGCGCCACGCGCTTCTGCATGGGCGCCGCATGGCGCGCGCCGAAGGACCGCGACGTCGAGAAGGTGGCCGTGCTGGTCGAGGCCGTGAAGGGGCTGGGCATGCAGACCTGCGCCACGCTCGGCATGCTGGAGCCGCACCATGCGCAGCAGCTCAAGGCCGCGGGCCTGGACTACTACAACCACAACCTGGACACGGCGCCCGAGTACTACACCGACGTGGTCGACACGCGCACCTACCAAGACCGGCTGAACACGCTGGCCCACGTGCGCAGCGCCGGCATCAGCGTGTGCTGCGGCGGCATCGTCGGCATGGGCGAGGCGCCGGTGCATCGCGCGGGTCTGATCGCGCAGTTGGCCAACCTGAACCCGTACCCGGAGTCGGTGCCCATCAACAGCCTGGTGCGCGTGCCCGGCACGCCGCTGGCCGACTCGGAACCGGTCGACCCCTTCGACTTCGTGCGCATGATCGCGGTCGCGCGCATCACCATGCCGACCGCGCGCGTGCGGCTGTCGGCCGGTCGCCAGCAGATGGGCGACGCCGTGCAGGCGCTGTGCTTCATGGCGGGCGCGAATTCGATCTTCTACGGCGACAAGCTGCTCGTGACGGGCAACCCCGACGTCGAGGCCGACACGGTGCTGCTGCGCAAGCTCGGCCTCAACGCCCGCCAGGTCGCGGCGCAGGAAGAAGGCTGCGCCGCATGACCACGCGTCCGTTCAAGGTGCTGGGCATCCAGCAGATCGCCATCGGCGGCTCCGACAAGCTGCGGCTGCAGAAGCTGTGGGTCGACATGCTGGGGCTCGAGGTCACGGGCACGTTCAAGAGCGAGCGCGAGAACGTCGACGAAGACATCTGCGCGATGGGCGTGGGCCCGTTCAAGGTCGAGGTCGACCTGATGCAGCCGCTGGACCCCGAGAAGAAGCCGGCCGTGCACACCACGCCGCTGAACCACGTGGGCCTGTGGATCGACGACCTGCCCAAGGCCGTCGAATGGCTGACCGCGCAGGGCGTGCGCTTTGCGCCGGGCGGCATCCGCAAGGGCGCGGCCGGCTTCGACATCTGCTTCCTGCACCCGAAGGCGAACGACGAGTTTCCGATCGCGGGCGAGGGCGTGCTGATCGAGATGGTGCAGGCGCCGGCGGAAGTGGTGGCGGCTTTCACTGCGCTCGCGGCTACGCGTTGAGCACCTTCTTGATCGGCGGCTTCACGTCGGAACGCTGAGGCGGCAGCATCGGCAGGTGCTCGCGCGCCGGGTTCAGGATGATCGAGGTCGCCGTCTCTGTGAGGATGCAGAACTTGGTGACCACCGCGTCCAGGTGGCTCACGTCGATCACCGCGATTTCGAGGATCCAGCTGTCCTCGCCGGTCACGTTGTAGGCATTGACGCATTCGGGCGTCTGCTGCACCAGCTCGACGACGCGCGCGTAGTCGGCGCGGCCCACGCGGATGATGGCGCGGATGCCGTAGCCCAGCTTGCCGAGGTTCACCGTGGCGCGGTAGCCGCTGATGACGCCCGCAGCTTCCAGCTTCTTCACGCGCTCGGTCACCGCCGGCTGACTCAGGTGCACGCGGCGGCCGAGTTCGGCCATGGTCAGGCGCGCATCGTCCTGCAGTTCGGCCAGGATGCGGGTGTCGTGCGCATCCAATGAGGGGTTCAAGGAAAAGTCCACGCAACTCCTTTAAATCGACGGTGAGGGGCGGGCAGAAGCATGAGATTTGCATGGCTTCCGGGGGATGGCTTTCATACCATGGCCGCAAAGAAATCCCAACATCAGAACCCCTCGACATGCCCACCCTCGCTTCTCCCGCCCATGCCGCGCCAGCGGCGGGCCGCCCCGGACTGCCGCCGCTGCTGTGGCTGTGCCTTGCCGCCACCTGGGTGGTCTGGGGCTCGACCTACCTGGCCATCAAATATGCGCTGGTGAGTTTTCCGCCGTTCCTGCAGATGGGCTCGCGCTTCCTGTTCGCGGGCCTGCTGCTCGCGGTGTGGATGCGCTGGCGCGGCGCGCCGTGGCCATCGCCAGTGCAGTGGCGCAATGCCTTCGTCGTGGGCGCGCTGATGCTCGGCGGAGGCATGGGCGGCACGGCGCATGCCGAGGTGTCGATCGGTTCGGGGCTGGTGGTTGCGTTCATCGCGGTGATTCCGCTGCTGATCGCGTTGCTCAACCTGATCTGGGGCGTGAAACCGTCGCGGCTGGAGGCCGCGGGCATTGCGGTCGGCCTCGTCGGCGTGTTGATGCTGACGCAGGGCAGCGGCTTCAAGTCGTCGCCCGAGGGGCTGGTGGCCCTGTGCGTCGCCTGTGTCTGCTGGTCGCTGGGCAGCGTGCTGAGCCAGCGCAGCCTGCCGCTGGCGCCCGGTGCGATGGGGTTCGCGAGCGAGATGCTGTGCGGCGGCGTGGTGCTGATGGTGCTGGCCGCCATCTCCGGCGAAACGATGAGTTGGCCGCTGCAGGCCGAGGCGGTGGCCGCGTGGGTCTACCTCGTGGTGTTCGGCTCGCTGATCGCCTTCAACGCGTACATGGTGCTGCTGGCCAAGGCGCCGGCGGCGCTGGCGTCGAGCTACACCTTCGTGAACCCCGTGATCGCGATGCTGCTGGGCGTGTGGATCGCTGGCGAGGCCGTCACGCGCTTCGAGTGGTACGCCGTGGGCGTGGTGCTGGCGGGGGTGCTGCTGTTGCTGTTCAAGCGCCGGGGCGGCGCCACACCGCAAGCGTAGCGGCCAGCAGCCACATGCCGGCCGCGCAGCCGCGGTTCATGGCCTTGAGGCCGCGCTGCGACAGAAAGCGCACAGCCTGCGTGCCGGCACCCGCGTAGGCCAGCATCACGCAGGTGTCGAGCACGACGAACACGGCGCCCAACACCAGGTACTGCGGGCCCTGCGGCTTCGCGATGTCGACGAACTGCGGCAGGAAGGCCGCGAAGAACAGCACGGTCTTGGGGTTCGACAGCGCCACGGCCAGGCTGCGCAGCAGCGCGGTGCGGCCGTGTGGACGCAGTGCCACCGGCGACTTGGCCAGCGCGGTGCGCAGGTCGGTCGTCTCGCTGCGCCAGAGCTTGATGCCCAGCCACACGAGATAAGCCACGCCCGCGACGCGGATCGCGTTGAAGAGCCACTCGGAAGCCGCCAGCAGCGACCCCAGCCCGAGCGCGACGACCGCGATCAGCGTGACGCTGCCGAGCGAGGCACCCGCGATGCCCCAGCTCGCGCGGCGCATGCCGCCTTCGATGCCGTTGGACAGCGCCAGCAGCATCGTCGGCCCCGGAATCAGCGCCAATGCGAGCGAAGCGACGGCGTAGATGAGCAGCGTGTCGAGCGTCATGGTTTGGTGGCCTGTGCGCGTTGTTGCGAGGCGGCGCGGGCACGGGCCAGCGCGGCCTCGACGATGGAGCGCTTGCGGGCGCCGGCGTCTTGCGGGGCTTGCGCCTCCGGGGCCTTTTCCGCAAGGCGCGCATCGGTGTTGCGGTGCTTGCCGTGCAGGTCGTAGCGGCGTCGCGCGCTCGCGGCCTGCCCGGGCGACCAGGCTTGCCAGCCGGTGCGCCCGGGCGTCTCGACCTCGAGCGAGATGCAGTCGACGGGACAGACCGGAATGCACAGCTCGCAGCCCGTGCAATGGGCTTCGATCACGGTGTGCATGCGCTTGTTGATGCCGACGATGGCGTCGGTCGGGCAGGCATCCAGGCACAGCGTGCAGCCGATGCACCAGGCCTCGTCGATCACGGCCATGGCGCGCGGGCCTTCGGTGCCGCATTCGGGGTCGAGGGGCAGCGGTGTGCGGCCCGTGAGTTGCGCAAGCCGTGTGATGCCTTCGGCACCGCCCGGCGGGCACTGGTTGATGCCGGCCTCGTCGTCGGCCACGGCCTGCGCGTAGCTCGCGCAATCGGGGTAGCCGCACCGTGTGCACTGCGTTTGCGGCAGTGCGTCGTTGATGCGTGCGGCGAGCCCGTTCACTTCAGGAAAGGCGCGCTTCAGCGCGCGGCAGCAGCGCCGGGCTTCTTGCGGGCCACGGGCTTTTTCACGGCGACGGTTGCCGCCTTGCGGGCGGGGACCTTCTTGGCGGCGACGGCCGGGGCGGCCGCGGCCTTGCGGCCCGGCTTCACGGTGTCTTCGGCGGCCAGCGCATCGCGGGCGCTGGCACGGCGCTGCGGCTGGTCGTTGGCGGCGATGAACTTCACGACCTTCGGGTAGACCAGCTCGCGCCAGCGGCGGCCGCTGAAGATGCCGTAGTGGCCCGCGCCCTTGACTTCGTAGTGCTCGCGCTGCGAATCGTCGATGCCGGTGCACAGGCTGTGCGCAGCTTCGGTCTGGCCCGAGCCCGAGATGTCGTCGAGCTCGCCTTCGACGGTGAGCAGGGCGGTCGAGTGAATGTCTTGCGGGCGCACGCGCTCCACCTGGCCGTCGGGGTTCTTGACGTCCCAGGTGCCGTTGACCAGGTCGAACTCCTGGAACACGGTGCGGATGGTCTCCAGGTAGTAGTCGGCGTCCATGTCGAGCACGGCGTTGTACTCGTCATAGAACTTGCGGTGGGCCTCGGCGCTGGCGTCGTCGCCCTTGATGAGGTCCTTGAAGTAGTCGTAGTGGCTGGTCGCGTGGCGGTCGGGGTTCATGGCCACGAAGCCGGTGTGCTGCAGGAAGCCCGGGTACACGCGGCGGCCTTCACCGGGGAAGCCTTGCGGCACGCGGTAGATCACGTTGTTCTCGAACCACTCGAAGCTCTTGTTCATCGCGAGGTTGTTGACCGCCGTGGGCGACTTGCGCGCGTCGATGGGGCCACCCATCATGGTCATGGTCAGCGGCAGCGGCTCGCCGCGGCTGGCCATGAGCGACACGGCCGCGAGCACGGGCACGGTCGGCTGGCACACGCTCACCACGTGGCAGTTGCCGTATTCGGACTGCAGCAGGCGAATGAACTCCTGCACGTAGTTGATGTAGTCGTCCAGGTGGAATTCGCCTTCGGACAGCGGCACGAGGCGCGCGTTCTTCCAATCGGTGATGTAGACCTTGTGGTCCTGCAGCATGGTGCGCACGGTGTCGCGCAGCAGCGTGGCGTAGTGGCCCGACAGGGGCGCCACGATCAGCACCACGGGCTGGCTCTTGAGCGTCTTGAGGATGTGCGGCTCGTCGGTGAAGCGCTTGAAGCGGCGCAGCTCGCAGAAGGGCTTGTCGAGCTCGATGGCTTCCTGGATGACGACTTCTTCGCCGTCGACCTTCACCGACTTGATGTTGAACTCGGGCTTCTCGTAGTCCTTGCCGAGGCGATAGAGCAGGTCGTAGCCCGCGGCCATGCGCTGTGCCATGGGCAACTGGCCCCACACGGCGCCCTGGCCGTAGAGCTTGGATGCCGCCTGGGCGAAGTCCGAGAACGGCTCCATCAAGGAACGCTGGGCTTCGTAGAGTTGATAGAGCATCGCTGGTCTTGGAGTTGAATGTTGCGGTGCAATATATCAGCGCATTCGCTGCGTTGCAGGGGGCCTAACCCCTACACCGACCCCGCCGCGAGGGTGCTTCCGCGCAAGAGCGTGAAGGAATCGTCGCTGGGACGGATTCCCTCACACTTTGCTGTCACTTAGATGACTTTGGCAATCGACGCGCAGACGTGGTCGATGTTCTTGCTGTTGAGCGCGGCCACGCACATGCGGCCGGTGTCGGTGCCGTACACGCCGAACTCGTTGCGCAGGCGCACCATCTGGTCCTTGGTCAGGCCCGAGTAGCTGAACATGCCGATCTGGGTGGTGATGAAGCTCATGTCTTCCTTCACGCCGGCGGCCTTCAGGCCGTCGACCAGCTTCTGGCGCATGGCCTTGATGCGCACGCGCATCTCGCCCAGCTCTTTTTCCCACAGGGCGCGCAGCTCGGGGTTGTTGAGCACCGCGGCCACCACGGCGCCGCCGTGCGTGGGCGGGTTGCTGTAGTTGGTGCGAATGGCGATCTTGAGTTGCGACAGCACGCGGCCGGCTTCTTCCTTGTTCTCGCACAGCACCGACAGGGCGCCGACGCGCTCGCCGTACAGGCTGAAGCTCTTGGAGAACGAGGTCGAGACGAAGAAGGTCAGGCCCGCATCGACGAACTTGGCGACGGCGGCGCCGTCTTCCTTCAGGCCGTAGCCGAAGCCCTGGTAGGCCATGTCCAGGAAGGGCACCAGGCCCTTGGCCTTGACGGCGGCAACCACCAGGTCCCACTGGGCCGCGGTGATGTCGTAGCCGGTCGGGTTGTGGCAGCAGGCGTGCAGCACGACGATGGTGCCGGCCGGTGCCGCGTTCAGGGCGGCCAGCATGCCGTCGAAGTTGACGCCGCGCGTGGCCGCGTCGTAGTAGGGGTAGCTTTCGACTTCGAAGCCGGCGTTGGTGAACAGCGCGCGGTGGTTTTCCCAGCTCGGGTCGCTGATCAGCACCTTGGCGGAGGGGCTGAGCTTCTTCAGGAAGTCGGCGCCGACCTTCAGGCCGCCGGTGCCGCCGATGGCCTGGATGGTGGCCACGCGGCCGGAGGTGACGGGTTCGCTGTCGGCGCCGAAGACCAGTGCCTTGACGGCGTTGTCGTACGCCACGATGCCGTCGATGGGCAGATAACCGCGCGCCGTGGGCGCTTTCATCATGTTCTGTTCCGCGGCCTGCACGCATTCGAGCAGGGGCAGCTTGCCGTTGTCGTCGTAATAGACGCCGACGCCGAGGTTGACCTTGTTGGGGTTGGTGTCGGCTGCAAATTGCTCGTTGAGGCCGAGGATCGGGTCGCGCGGTGCCATTTCGACCGCGGTGAACATAGACATGGAAAGGTCCTTTGGGATGAAAGCTTCGCTGCAACCGGAGGAGGCTTTATGCTTTCCGGTTGCCTTGAATTTTACCGGCGCGAGCGCCACCTGTCGGGAACAGCCATGCCAGAGAACAACGAAGCCATAGCAGACCTGAAGAAACTGGACCCGATCGGGCCGGGGAAACAGGGCGAATTCATCAAATACCCGGGCTCGCCTTTCGAGCTGTTCCAGCCCTATCCGCCGGCCGGCGACCAGCCCAAGGCCATCGACGGCCTGGTCGAGGGCGTGCTCGACGGCGAGGTATACCAGACCCTGCTGGGCGTGACCGGTTCGGGCAAGACCTTCACCATGGCCAACGTGATCGCCCGGCTGGGCCGCCCGGCCATCGTGTTCGCGCCCAACAAGACGCTGGCCGCGCAGCTGTACAGCGAGTTCCGCGAGTTCTTTCCGAAGAACGCGGTCGAGTACTTCGTCAGCTATTACGACTACTACCAGCCCGAGGCCTACGTGCCCCAGCGCGACCTGTTCATCGAGAAAGACTCCTCGATCAACGAGCACATCGAGCAGATGCGGCTGTCGGCCACCAAGAGCGTGCTGGAGCGGCGCGACACGGTCATCGTGGCCACGGTGAGCGCCATCTACGGCATCGGCACGCCCGAGGACTACATGGAGATGCGGCTGATTGCCCGCGTCGGCGACAAGGTCGGCCAGCGCGACCTGATCTCGCGGCTGATCCGCATGCAGTACCTGCGCAACGAGCAGGACTTTGCGCGCGGCACCTTCCGCGTGCGCGGCGACACCATCGACGTGTTCCCGGCGGAACACAGCGAGTTGGCGATCCGCTTCGAGCTGTTCGACGACGAAATCGAGTCTTTGCAGCTGTTCGACCCCCTCACCGGGCGCATTCGCCAGAAGGTGCCGCGCTTCACGGTGTACCCGTCGAGCCACTACGTGACGCCGCGCGACAAGGTCATGGCGGCGGTCGAGACCATCAAGATCGAGCTGGCCGAACGGCTCAAGGAGCTGGTGGGCGCGGGCAAGCTGGTCGAGGCGCAGCGGCTGGAGCAGCGCACCCGCTTCGACCTGGAAATGCTCGCCGAAATCGGCCACTGCAAGGGCATCGAGAACTACACGCGCCACCTGTCGGGCGCGGCCCCCGGCGACCCGCCGGCCACGCTGACCGACTACATGCCCAAGGATTCGCTGATGTTCCTGGACGAGAGCCACCAGATGGTCGGCCAGCTCAGCGCCATGTACAACGGCGACCGGGCGCGCAAGACCACGCTGGTCGAATACGGCTTTCGCCTGCCGAGCGCGCTGGACAACCGGCCGCTCAAGCTCGAGGAGTTCGAGGCGCGCGTGCGCCAGTGCATCTTCGTGTCGGCCACGCCGGCGCAGTACGAGAAGGACCATGCCGGCAACGTGGTCGAGCAGCTGGTGCGGCCCACCGGCCTGATCGATCCCGAGGTCGAGGTGCGCCCCGCCACCCACCAGGTGGACGACGTGCTGGGCGAGATCCGCATCCGCGTGGAAAAGAACGAGCGCGTGCTCATCACCACGCTGACCAAGCGCATGGCCGAGCAACTGACCGACTACCTGGGCGACAACGGCGTGAAGGTGCGCTACCTGCACAGCGACGTCGACACGGTCGAGCGGGTCGAGATCCTGCGCGACCTGCGGCTGGGCACCTTCGACGTGCTGGTGGGCATCAACCTGCTGCGCGAGGGGCTGGACATTCCCGAGGTGTCGCTGGTGGCGATCCTGGACGCCGACAAGGAAGGCTTCCTGCGCGCCGAGCGCTCGCTGATCCAGACCATCGGCCGGGCGGCGCGGAACCTGGGCGGCAAGGCCATCCTGTACGCCGACCGCATGACCGACTCGATGAGGAAGGCCATCGACGAGACCGAGCGTCGCCGTGCCCGGCAGATCGCCCACAACGAGGCCAACGGCATCACGCCGCGCAGCATCGTCAAGCAGGTGCGCGACCTGATCGACGGCGTCTACAGCGAAAAGACGGGCAAGGAAATGGCCAAGCTCGACCTGGAACGCGCCAAGGTCGAGGACATGAGCGAGAAAGACATCGCCCGGGAAATCAAGCGGCTCGAAAAGCAGATGCTGGAGCACGCCCGGAACCTCGAATTCGAGAAAGCGGCGCGGGTGCGCGACCAGCTGGCGCTGCTGCGGGAGCAGGCTTTCGGGGCAGCCGGCGGCGACAACATCGCGGTTTTGCCGCAGTAGTCCGGCGCTAGGTCAAAGGTTCATATTCTTCAAGCGAGCCGCGCTGGGGTTTACCCCAGCAGAGTTCGGGGCCTTCTGTTATACTTGAGCGAAATACTCAACAACAAAAAAAGAACTTCGCGATGAAGGACCGACTCCTACCGGCTGGTTCACCAGCGTCAGGGGTCGGGCAGGGCGGAGACGAAGTCACCGCGGTCCAAGGCCACGGTGTCATTTCAACGGTAAGCACTTGAAGGAGCTTGCGATGCGTCTCACTACCAAAGGCCGTTTTGCGGTCACGGCAATGATCGATCTGGCGTTGCGTCAGAACACCGGTCCGGTCACGCTGGCCGCGATCAGCCAGCGGCAGCAGATTTCGCTGTCCTACCTCGAACAGCTGTTCGGCAAGCTGCGTCGCCATGAACTGGTCGAGTCGACCCGTGGCCCCGGCGGCGGCTACAGCCTCGGCCGCAAGGCGGCGGACATCACCGTGGCCGACATCATTGTTTCCGTCGATGAACCCATCGACGCCACGCAATGCGGCGGCAAGGAAAACTGCCTGGGCGAAGCCGGCCGTTGCATGACGCACGAACTGTGGGCCTCGCTGAATCAGCGCATGGTCGAGTTCCTCGATTCGGTCACGCTGCAGAAGCTGGTCGACGACCAGATCGCCAAGGGCGTGCAGATCGAGAACAAGCCGGTCGTCAAGCGCGCCATTTCGGCCCAGCCGGTGGTCAAGCCGATTCGCGTGAACGCGCCGAATTCGGTGTTCGCCCTCGGCAACGTCTTCGCAAAGTCCTGAGTCCCCTGATTCCCGGCGGCGCCTTCGGGCGCCGGCACGAGCAGCAGCCCAGATCAAAAAACAACCCCCACGCCAGCACGAGCCAGCCATGGACGTAACTCCTCATTTCCCGATCTATCTCGATTACGGCGCGACCACGCCGGTCGACCCGCGTGTGGTCGACGCCATGATTCCCTGGTTGCGCGAACACTTCGGCAACCCGGCGTCGCGCAGCCACGCCTGGGGCTGGGAGGCTGAAGAGGCGGTCGAGAAAGCGCGCGGCCAGGTGGCCGAGCTGATCAATGCCGATCCGCGCGAAATCGTCTGGACGTCGGGCGCCACCGAGTCGATCAACCTCGCGCTCAAGGGCGCGGCCCAGTTCTACAAGGGCAAGGGCAAGCACCTGATCACGCTGAAGACCGAGCACAAGGCCGTGCTCGACACCATGCGCGAGCTGGAGCGCCAGGGCTTCGAAGTGACCTACCTCGACGTCGAGGAAAACGGCCTGGTCGACCTCGAGAAGTTCAAGGCCGCCATCCGCCCCGACACCATTCTGGCCAGCGTGCTGTTCGTGAACAACGAAATCGGCGTGATCCAGGACGTGGTCGCGCTCGGCAACGTGTGCCGCGAAAAGGGCGTGATCTTCCACGTCGACTCGGCCCAGGCCACCGGCAAGGTCGACATTGACATCACCCAGCTGCCCATCGACCTGATGAGCCTGGCCTCGCACAAGACCTACGGCCCCAAGGGCATCGGCGCACTGTACGTGCGCCGCAAGCCGCGCGTGCGGCTCGAGGCGCAAATGCACGGCGGTGGCCACGAGCGCGGCATGCGTTCGGGCACGCTGCCCACGCACCAGATCGTCGGCATGGGCGAGGCCTACCGCATCGCCAAGCTCGAGATGAAGGACGACATCGCCCATGCGCGCCGCCTGCAGAAGCGCCTGCTCGACGGCCTGAAGGACGTCGAACAGGTCTTCATCAACGGCGACCTCGAGCACCGCGTGCCGCACAACCTGAACATGAGCTTCAACTACGTCGAGGGCGAGTCGCTGATCATGGGCATCAAGGGCCTGGCGGTGTCGTCGGGTTCGGCCTGCACCTCTGCCAGCCTGGAGCCCAGCTACGTGCTGCGCGCCCTGGGCCGCAGCGACGAGCTGGCCCACAGCAGCCTTCGCATGACCATCGGCCGTTTCACGACCGAAGAAGAAATCGACTACGCCATTTCGACCATCAAGCACAACGTTGCCAAGCTGCGCGAGCTGAGCCCCCTGTGGGAGATGTTCCAGGACGGCGTCGACATCAGCACGATCCAGTGGTCGGCCCACTGACGCCCGACCGCACCCGGCTCCACGATTGAACAAAGTTTGAGAGGTACACCATGGCATATTCTTCCAAGGTCATCGACCACTACGAAAACCCCCGCAACGTCGGCTCCTTCGAAAAGGGCGACGACTCCGTTGGCACCGGCATGGTCGGCGCCCCGGCTTGCGGCGACGTGATGAAGCTGCAGATCAAGGTCAACCCGGAAACCGGCGTGATCGAAGACGCGCGCTTCAAGACCTACGGCTGCGGCTCGGCCATCGCCTCGTCGTCGCTCGTGACCGAATGGGTCAAGGGTAAGACGCTGGACGAAGCAGCTGCGCTGAAGAACGCGCAAATCGCCGAAGAACTGGCGCTGCCGCCGGTCAAGATCCACTGCTCCATCCTGGCCGAAGACGCCATCAAGGCCGCCGTGAGCGACTACAAGGCCAAGCACGGCGTGAAGACCGCCGAAGCGGAAGCCGTCCACTGACATGGCCGTCACGCTGACCGAAGCCGCTGCGCGACACGTCACCCGCTACCTCGGCAAACGGGGCAAGGGCGTGGGCGTGCGGCTGGGCGTGAAGACCACCGGCTGCTCGGGCCTGGCCTACAAGCTCGAGTACGTGGACGAGTTCGCCCCTGAAGACGTGGTGTTCGAAGACCACGGCGTGAAGGTGCTGGTCGACCCGAAGAGCTTGGCCTACATCGACGGCACGCAGCTCGACTTCGTGCGCGAAGGCCTGAACGAAGGCTTCAAGTTCATCAACCCGAACGAGCGCGACCGTTGCGGTTGCGGCGAGAGCTTTCGCATCTGATGCGCCGTCGCTGACCGCGACCACAGCCGCCACCATGTCATGTGCTGGCGGTTTTTTATTGCCATGAACCTGAACGACACCGACTTTCAACTGTTCGCCGTCCCCGCGACTTTCGCGCAGGACCGCGCCGCGCTCGACGCGCGCTGGAAAGAGCTGCAGCGCGAAGCCCACCCCGACCGCTTTGCCGCGCAGGGCGCCGCGGCGCAGCGCGTGGCCATGCAGTGGTCGGTGCGCATCAACGAGGCCTACCAGCGGCTGAAAGACCCGATCCGCCGGGCCAGCTACATCTGCGAGCTGCACGACGCGCCGCTGAATGCCGAGAACAACACGGCGATGCCGCCCGAATTCCTGATGCAGCAGATGGAGTGGCGCGAGGCGCTCGACGATGTCGAGGACGTGGCTTCGCTCGAGAAGCTGCAGGCCGAGGTCGAAGCCGGCCGCGCGCGCGCACTGTCGTCGCTCGACTGGCTGATCGACGAAAAGGGCGACTACCCCGCCGCCGCGCAGCAGGTGAGAGCCCTCATGTTCATTGAGCGCTTCGGACAGGACGTCGAAGCCAAATTCGATCAGTTGGGACAATAGAGGCATGGCTCTTCTTCAGATTTCCGAACCCGGCCAGGCGCCCGATCCGCACCAGCGCCGCATTGCCGTGGGCATCGACCTGGGCACCACGCATTCGCTGGTGGCCTCGGTGCGCAACGGCGTGGCCGAATGCCTGCCCGACGAACAGGGCCGCGTGCTGCTGCCTTCGGCCGTGCGCTACCTCGCGGGCGACCGCCGACAGATCGGCTTCGACGCGCTCGCCGCGCGCGCGCAGGACCCGGCCAACACCATCACCTCGGTGAAGCGGCTCATGGGCCGCGGCCTGGCCGACATCGCCAACCGTGAGGCGATGTCGTACCGCATCGGGGGCAGCGACGGTGGCATGGTGGCGATCCGCACTCTGGCGGGCGACAAGTCGCCGGTCGAGATCAGCGCCGAGATTTTGGCCACGCTGCGCTACCGCGCCCAGGACACCTTCGACGACGACGAGCTCTATGGCGCCGTCATCACCGTGCCCGCCTACTTCGACGAAGGCCAGCGCCAGGCCACCAAGGACGCCGCGCAACTCGCCGGCCTCAACGTGCTGCGCCTGATCAGCGAACCCACGGCCGCGGCCATCGCCTACGGCCTGGACAACGCGAGCGAAGGCGTCTACGCGGTCTACGACCTGGGCGGCGGCACCTTCGACATCTCGATCCTGCGGCTCACGCAGGGCGTGTTCGAGGTGATTGCCACCGGCGGCGACTCGGCCCTCGGCGGTGACGACTACGACCACGCGCTGGCCGACTTCGTGCTCGCGCAGACTGGCCTGCAAGCCGGCAGCGACGCCGACAAGGCCGCGCTGCTCGTGGCCGCACGGGCCGCGAAAGAGGCGTTGACCGATTCGGGCTCGACCACGTTCAAGGCCGATGTCGCGGGCAAGGTCGTCTCGTTCGACCTGAGCCGCGAGCAGTTCTATGCGGCCACGCAACCGCTGACCGACCGCACCATCACCGCCGTGCGCAAGGCGCTGCGCGACGCGAAGCTCAAGCCCGAAGCGCTGCAAGGCATCGTGCTCGTCGGCGGTTCCACGCGCATGCCGCAGGTCCGCCGCGCCGTGGCCGATTTCTTCGGCCGCGAACCGCTGGTCAACCTGAACCCCGACGAAGTCGTGGCCCTCGGCGCCGCCATCCAGGCCAACCAGCTGGCCGGCAACAACGGCGCGGGCGAGTTGCTGCTGCTCGACGTGATTCCGCTGTCGCTCGGCATCGAAACCATGGGCGGCCTGGTCGAGCGCATCGTGCCGCGCAACCAGACCATTCCCACGGCGATGGCGCAGGACTTCACGACCTACAAGGACGGCCAGACCGCGCTGGCGCTGCACGTGGTGCAGGGCGAGCGCGACCTGGTGTCCGACTGCCGCAGCCTCGCGCGCTTCACGCTGCGCGGCATTCCGCCGATGGCGGCCGGTGCCGCGCGCATCCGCGTGACCTTCACCGTCGATGCCGACGGCCTCTTGAGCGTGAGCGCCAAGGAGCAGGGCAGCGGCGTTGAAGCGAGCGTGGCCGTGAAGCCGTCGTATGGCCTGTCGGACGACCAGATCGCCACGATGCTGCAGGACAGTTTCTCGACCGCGCAGCAGGACATGCAGGCCCGCGCGCTGGTCGAGTCGCGCGTCGATGCCGACCGCATGCTGCTCGCCACGCAAAGCGCGCTCGACGCCGACGGCGACCTGCTGAACGACGAAGAACGCGCCGTCATCGACGCATCGATGGCGCAACTGCGCGAAGCCGCCAAGAACAGCAACGACGCCGCCGTCATCGAGGCCGCCACCAAGAAGCTGGCCGACGACACCGAGGCCTTTGCCGCCCAGCGCATGAACGCGGGCATTGCGCGCGCACTTGCCGGCCGCAAGGTCGAATCTCTCTAGAACAACGACATGCCCACGATCAAGATCTACCCGCACCCCGAGTACTGCCCGCAGGGCGCCGAAATCACCGCGCCCGCCGGCACCTCGATCTGCGAGGCACTGCTCGACAACCACATCAACCTCGAGCACGCCTGCGAGATGAGCTGCGCCTGCACCACCTGCCACGTCATCGTGCGCGAGGGCTTCAACTCGCTCAACGAGGCGGAAGAGGGCGAAGAAGATTTGCTCGACCGCGCCTGGGGCCTGGAGCCGCAATCGCGCCTGAGTTGCCAATCGATCCTGGCGCAGGAAAATGTGACCATCGAGATTCCCAAGTACTCGATCAACCACGCCAAGGAAAACCACTGATGAGTCGCCAGATCGTTCTCGATACCGAAACCACCGGGCTGTCCGCCGAGAACGGCGACCGTGTCATCGAGCTCGGCTGCGTGGAGCTGTTCAACCGCAAGCTCACCGGCAACGACCTGCACATCTATTTCAACCCCGAGCGCGAGAGCCATGAAGACGCGCTCAAGGTGCACGGGCTGACGACCGACTTCCTGCGCGACAAGCCGAAGTTCGCCACGCTGGGCAATGACATCATCGAGTACCTGCGCGATGCTGAGCTGATCATTCACAACGCGGCCTTCGACGTCGGCTTCCTCAACAAGGAGTTCGAGCGCGCCGGCCTGCCGCCGCTGCGCACCTTCGTGAGCGAAGTGACCGACACGTTGGCCATGGCCAAGCAGGTATACCCGGGCAAGCGCAACTCGCTCGATGCGCTGTGCGACCGATTCGGTGTCGACCGTTCGAACCGCACCTTCCACGGCGCCAAGCTCGACGCCCAGTTGCTGGCCGACGTCTACATCAACCTCACGCGCGGACAGGACGCGCTGCTGATCGACGTGGCATCGAACGAGCCGGCGCAGGGCACCACCGTGGTGGCCATCGACTTGAGCCAGTTCGAGCTGCCGGTGATCCTTGCGGCCGACCAGGAACTGGCCGCGCACGAGGGCGTGTTGGCCCAACTTGATAAATCTAGTGGTGGTCGCACACTGTTTCGTCAAAACGATGAAAAAGCTGTGGCATAATCTGAGGCTTCGCTGAACGCGATTCGTAATTCAAAGCAACGCAGTAAAACGCAGCGCTTCGGGCGGTTAGCTCAGGGGTAGAGCACAGCATTCACACTGCTGGGGTCGGAGGTTCGAAACCTCCACCGCCCACCAACATCAAAAAGCGACCTGGATTTCCAGGTCGCTTTTTTCTTGCGCGTGTTCTTCGTGCATGGCGCCGGCAGCCTGGTCGAGCGAACTGTCGGTTCGCACCGACGGCAAGTGCAGCCTGGAGCTGTCGCACTTTCCTTGGGGCCAGCCTAGAACCCGGAGGAAAGGAGCAAGACCATGGCCACGCACCCCGATCTTCCGACCCCCATCACGCCGAACCAGCCGAACCTGCCCGTGGAGCCCGACGAAGGGCCGAGCACGCCGCCCGACGAGCCCACAGACCCCGAGCCGCCACCGAGCATTGGGTGAGCGCGGCGTGCGAGCCTTGCTAAGCTCGCACGATGGACGAAATTGATTGCGCCGTCATCGGCGGTGGAGTAGTGGGGCTGGCTGTTGCGCGCGCGTTGGCGCTCGCGGGCCGGGAGGTGCTGGTGCTCGAATCCGAAGGTGCCATCGGCACCGGGACGAGTTCGCGCAACAGCGAGGTCATTCATGCGGGCATCTACTACCCGCAGGGTTCGCTCAAGGCGCGGCTGTGCGTCGAGGGCAAGCAGATGCTGTACGACTATGCGCAAGAGCGCGGCGTGCCGCATCGGCGCTGCGGCAAGCTGATCGTGGCGACATCGCCTGAGCAGGCGGGGCAACTCGATGCCATTCGCGCGAAGGCGGCCGCCAATGGCGTCGACGACATGGCGCTGATCAGCGAACGGCAAGCCCTCGAGATGGAGCCGCAGTTGCATTGCGTGGCGGCGCTGCATTCGCCGAGCACGGGCATCGTCGACAGCCACGCATTGATGCTGAGTTTGCTTGGCGATCTGGAGAACGCTGGCGGCATGCTGGCGTTGAAATCGCCCGTCACGCGCGCCGAGTGCGGGCCCGATGGCATCGTGCTGATCGCGGAAGACGGCACGGCCTTGCGCTGCCGCAGCGTGGTGAATGCGGCAGGGCTCGGCGCCCCGGCATTGGCACGCCGCTTCGAGGGGTTGCCGCCTTCGGCAGTGCCGCGCGAATACTTCGCCAAGGGCAATTACTTCACCCTGTCGGGCCGCGCGCCGTTCGGCCGCCTCATCTATCCGGTCCCCGAGCCGGGTGGCCTGGGCGTGCACCTGACGATCGACCTCGGCGGGCAAGCCAAGTTCGGGCCTGACGTGCAATGGGTCTCGTCGGCCGATGACCTGGTGGTGGACCCCGCGCGCGGCGACGGCTTCTACGCCGAGGTGCGCAAGTACTGGCCCGCGCTGCCCGACGGCGCGCTGATTCCGGGCTACGCAGGCCTGCGGCCCAAGATTTCCGGCCCCGGCGAACCGGCGGCCGACTTCATGATCGACGGGCCTGCATCGCATGGCGTGGCGGGCCTGGTCAATCTGTTCGGCATCGAGTCGCCCGGGCTCACGAGCAGCCTGGCCATCGGCCGCCACGTCGCCCGCCTGCTGGCGGACGCGGAAGGCTGAGCGCCGCCGCATGAAGCACCTCGAAGGCCCAATCGCGCACAAGTCTGCACATCTGTCGCGCATGAGGGTCTTTTGAGCCTGTAACATGACAGTACGCCATTTGCTGGCGTGAAGCCGCCGGCGCGGTGCCGGTGTCATCACGGAGGAAAGATTCCAATGAGTGCATCCCAAAATCTTGAAGCAGCAGCCGAAGACATCGCGAGCGACGTGCGCGGCGTGCTGGCCAGCAAGGACCTGGATTCGGTTCCCCACATCAAGGCGCTGCGCCAGCGCATCGACACCAAGCTCGCCATCGCACGCGAGCTCGCATCCGAAAAGAGCAAGCTCGCCGCCAAGAAGGCACGCGAGGCAGCCACCTCCGCCAACGCCTACGCGCACGACGAACCATGGCAGATCGCCGGTGCCGCACTGGCCGTCGGCGTGCTGGTGGGCCTGCTGCTTGGCCGCCGCTGACCTGCATACCTATCGCAGCATCGTTCACCCGGGCATGACCGGGGGTAGCCCATGAGGCTGCTGTCCCTGTTCGGGCTGGACGCCCGTGTCCGCCGGCTGCGCATCGCCGCCGCCGAAGGCGCCTTGGCGGCCGAGGACCGGGTGCAATTGCTGCGCATGGCCTGGGAGGACGAGAAGCAGCGCCTGAAGCTGATGCTCGTCTTCGGGCTGGCGGTGCTGGGGCTGACCACGGTCACGGTGGCCCTGGTGTCCGTGGCGGTGGTGGTTCATTTCTGGGACACGCCGTACCGCATCACGGCTGCCTGGTCGGTGGCGGGCGTGTGGATCGTGCTGTGGGTGGTGGCGGCCATCGGCCTGCTGCAGAACCTGCGCAATGCGTCCAACAGCTTCGTGCCGACCCGCCATGAGTTCGAACGCGACTGGGCCTGGGTCCAGGACCGTTTCGGCCTTGGCAAGGACCCGGACCAGCACGAAGACGAACCGCGTCCCCCGAGGCCGGCCACGCGCGAAGAGCTGCTGGCGCGCATGGAGCGCCAGCGCCAGCGCATCGCGACCCTGCAAGGCGGTGGCGAGCCGCAATTCGCGCACGATGCGCAAGAGGGCGGCGAACAGGCACCGCCGCCCAACGAGTCGGCGGCGGCCGCCGCGCTACGCATTGCACGGGCGCACCCCGTGGCCACGGGCGTCGTCGCCGCGGCCGCCGTGGTGGTGATCCGGCCCAAGCGCCTGCTGCGTTGGGCGGCGTTCATTGCGCCCATCCTCTGGCGCATGCGCTGAAAAAAGACTGAAGAAGCCTCAGGCCTTGCTGCGATCGCGCAGCAGCGCCTGGGCGGCTTCGCGGACCAGCGCGGGGCCGCGGTAGATCAGGCCGGTGTAGACCTGCACCACGTCCGCCCCCGCAGCGATCTTGGCCTTGGCGTCGGCCCCGCTCAAAATGCCGCCCACCCCGATGATCGGAAAGCCCGTGCCGAGCGCCGCGCGCAGCTGTGCGATCACGCGGTTGCTGGCTTCGCGCACTGGTGCGCCCGACAACCCGCCCGTTTCTTCCGCATGCGGCAGGCCCTTCACCGCCTCGCGCGAGAGCGTTGTGTTGGTGGCGATCACGCCGTCCATGCCGTGGCGCTTGAGCGTGGCGGCGATGACCGCGACCTGGGCTTCGTCGAGATCGGGTGCGATCTTCACGAACAGCGGCGCGCGCTTGGCGTGGCGCGTGGCCAGCACTTCGCGGCGCTCGGCCACCGCGCCGAGCAGGGCGTCGAGCGCCTCGTCGCTCTGCAGCGAGCGCAGGTTGGCCGTGTTCGGGCTCGAGATGTTGATCGTCACGTAGTCGGCATGCGGGTACACGCCGTCGAGGCAAGCCAGGTAGTCGTCCACCGCACGCTCGATCGGCGTGGCAGCGTTCTTGCCGATGTTCAGGCCCAGCAGCATCGGCGAGCCAGCAGTGCCGCCGGCCTTGCGAAAGCGCGCCTTCTGCACGTTCGCCAGGAAGGCGTCGAGCCCTTCGTTGTTGAAGCCCAGCCGGTTGATCAGCGCGTCGCGCTGCGGCAGGCGGAACATGCGCGGCTTGGGATTGCCCGGCTGGCCCTTGGGCGTGACCGTGCCGACCTCGACGAAACCGAAGCCCATGGCCGCGAAGGCGTCGATGCAGCGGGCGTTCTTGTCGAGCCCGGCCGCCAGGCCCACGCGGTTGGGAAAAGTCAGCCCCGCGAGCTGGACCGGGTCACTGACGCGCGGAGACGAATAGGCGCAGGCCAGGGGCGTGTTCTGGGTGCGCGCGAGTCCGTCGAGGGTCAGTTCATGGGCGTGCTCGGGGTCGAAACCGAACAGGAAAGGGCGGGCCAGGCCGTAGAGCGAAGAGGGCATCAGCAGGGGCATCGGATAATTCTCGACTTCAATGAGCCAAGGATTCTCCGCGATGACCGCACCCGCCTCCCCAACCCCTCTTTCTCAGGACGAACTCAAGGCCCAGGTCGGCCTTGCCGCGCTGGCCTACGTGGTCAAGGGCGAGATCGTCGGCGTCGGCACCGGCTCGACGGTGAACAAGTTCATCGATGCGCTGGCCACCATCAAGGACCAGATCAAGGGCGCGGTCTCCAGCTCGGTGGCCTCGACCGAGCGCCTGCGGGCGCTGGGCATTCCGGTGTTCGACAGCAACGAGGTGGAAGAGTTGGCCGTCTACATCGACGGGGCCGACGAAATCGACCACCGCGGCTTCATGGTGAAGGGGGGCGGCGCGGCGCTCACGCGCGAAAAAATCGTCGCGGCGCAGTCGCGCCAGTTCATCTGCATCGCCGACGAATCCAAGCTGGTGCAAACGCTGGGCGCGTTCCCGCTGCCAGTGGAAGTGATTCCGATGGCCGCGCGCCGCGTGATGCGCCAGTTCGCGGCCATGGGCGGCATCGCCCAGGTGCGCGAGAAGGACGGCCTGCCGCTGGTGACCGACAACGGCCAGCACATCGTCGACGTGACCGGCCTGCGCATCGGCGAGCCGCTGGCCTTCGAGTCCGAGGTGAGCCAGTGGCCGGGCGTGGTGACGGTCGGCGTCTTCGCGCACCAGAAGGCCAATGTGTGCCTGCTGGGCACCGCGACCGGCGTGAAGACGATGACGTTCGCCTGACCCAGGTCAGAACTTGATGCCGGCCGGGTTGCCCGGCCCCGGATCGCTCGATGCGGCGGGCGGCGGCGCGGGTTGTGCCGCCGGCGCCGTCGAGGCGCGGGGAGCGGGCGCTGCCTGCTGTGCGACCAGCGGACGCGACAGCCCGTTGCGGTAGCCGGCGGGCAGGCTGTTGCTCTTGGGGTAGCCGGCGGCGTCGAGGTACTGCGACCATTCGACGTCCGAGAAGCCCTTGAGCTGCTGCGACCCGATGGTCAGCAGCGGCAGCGAGCTTTGCCCGCTCAGGCGCTGCAGCGCCTCGAGTTCTTCATTGGTCTTGACCGTGCGCTCTTCGAACGGAATGCCGCGCGTGGTGAGCAGCGTGCGGGCCGCGCCGCAGGGCGCGCACTCGTCGCCGCCGTACAGCGTGACCGGGTAGCGCTGCGCCACTTGCCGCAGCTCGTAGGGCAGGCCGGCGTTGGCCGGCGTGGTGATGCCGCCCTGCGGCCCCGAGGCCGCGCCGGCATCGGCGCTCGGCGCGCGGTCGGAGAAGGTGACCTTGCCGTTCTTGTCCACCTGGCGGTAGACGGTCTGTGCCGTGGCACCCGCGGCGGCCAGCACGAGGGCCAGGCCGATCAGGCGATGCAGTGAGAATTTGTAAGAGGTCGGATGCATCGCCCGAGTATCGCAAGCTTCAGCGCCGCATCAAGCGGGCTGGGCCTCGGCCATGCCCTGATGTCGCAGCAGCGCATCAAGCTGGGGCTCGCGGCCGCGGAAGGCCTTGAACGAATCCATCGCGCTGCGGCTGCCACCGGCCTCGAGAATGGCCTGGCGGTACTTGCGGCCGGTCTCGATGTTCGGCTCGCCGTCGGCGCCCACGGTTTCCTCGAAAGCCGCGTAGGCATCGGCGCTCAGTACCTCGGCCCACTTGTAGCTGTAGTAGCCGGCCGCGTAGCCGCCCGAGAAAATGTGGCTGAAAGTATTCGGCGTGCGGCTGAACGGCGGCGAGGGCATCACCGCCACCTCGGCGCGTACCTTGCCCAGCAGCGCCATCACGTCGCCGGGTTGGGCGGTGGCGGCGTGGTATTCGGTGTGCAGCAGCATGTCGAACAGCGAGAACTCGATCTGGCGCAGCGTCTGCAGGCCGCTCTGGAAGTTCTTGGCCGCGGTCATCTTGTCGAACAGCGCGCGCGGCAGCGGCTCGCCGGTGTCGACGTGGGCCGTCATGTGGCTGAGCACGTCCCACTCCCAGCAGAAGTTTTCCATGAACTGGCTCGGCAGCTCGACCGCGTCCCACTCGACGCCGCTGATGCCCGAGACGTCGCGCTCGTTCACCTGCGTGAGCATGTGGTGCAGGCCATGGCCGAACTCGTGGAAGAGGGTGGTCACGTCGTCGTGCGTGAGCAGCGGGGGCTTGCCGTCGACACCGCTGGCGAAGTTGCACACCAGTTGCGCCACCGGCGTCTGCAGCACGCCGTTGTCGGGGCGCAGCCAGCGGGCGCGCACGTCGTCCATCCAGGCGCCGCCGCGCTTGGCGGCGCGGGCGGAGGGGTCGAGGTAGAACTGGCCGACCTTCTGGACGCCCTCAGGGGTTTGGCGCTCGATGCGATAGAACTCGACGCTCGGATGCCACGTGGGCGCCGAGTCGCGGCGGATCGACACTTCGAACAGCGTCTCGACGATCTTGAACAGCCCGGCCATGACCTTCGGCGCGGGGAAATACTGCTTCACCTCCTGCTCGCTGAAGGCGTAGCGCGCTTCCTTGAGCTTCTCGCCGATGTAGCTCCAGTCCCAGGGCTGCGGGTCGGTGATGCTCAGTTGCTCCGACGCGAACACGCGCAGGTCGGCCAGGTCGCGCTCGCCGTAAGGCTTGGCCTTGGTGGCCAGGTCGCGCAGGAACTTGACGACCTGCTCGGGCGATTCGGCCATCTTCGGCACCACCGACAGCTCGCCGAAATTCTTGTAGCCCAGCAGCTTCGCTTCTTCCTCGCGCAATGCGAGGATCTCGGTGATCAGCGCGGTGTTGTCGAAGGCGGCATCGCCGAACTCGCTGGCGCGCGTGACGTAGGCGCGGTAGAGCTTTTCGCGCAGTGCGCTGCTCTTGGCGAACTGCATCACCGGCAGGTAGCACGGCATCTTGAGCGTGAGCTTGTAGCCTTCCTTGCCGTCGGCTTCGGCGGCGGCGCGCGCGGCGCTCACCACGTCCTCGGGCACGCCCTCGAGCTCGCCGAAGGCGGCGTAGTAGGCGAAGGCGTCGGTGGCGTCCAGGGCGTTCTCGCTGAATTTCTGGCTCAGCTCGGCCTGGCGTTCCTGGATGTTGGCGAAGCGCTTCTTGGCGTCGCCCTGCAGCTCGGCGCCGCCCAGCACGAAGTTGCGCACGGCATTGCGGTGCGCCTGGCGCTGCTCGGCGTTGAGCGTGGCGACGTCGATGGCCTTGTACTTGGCGTAGAGGCGTTCATCGGAGCCCAGGCTGGTCCAGAAAGCGGTGACGCGGGGCATGGCCTCGTTGTAGGCGGCGCGCAGCTCGGGCGTGTCGGCCACGGCGTTCAGGTGGCCGACGGCGCCCCAGGCGCGGCTGAAGCGTTCGGAGGCCACGTCGAGCACCTTCGAGATCGCGTTCCAGTCGGCGGGGAACTCGGGCGCCGTCACGGTCTTCAGCGCGGTCTCGGCATCGGCGAGCAGCGCGTCCACCGCGGGCGAGACGTGCTCCGGCTTGATGCGGTCGAACAGCGGGAGATCGGTGAAGTCGAGGAGGGGGTTGTTCGTCATGGCCATGAAAGTTACTTGGCGGCGCGTTCGGCGGCTTCAAGGGTGTTGGCGAGCAGCATGGCGCGCGTCATGGGGCCGACGCCGCCCGGCACGGGCGTGATCCAGCTGGCCACTTCCTTCACGCCGTCGAAGTCGACGTCGCCGGCCAGCTTGCCGTCTTCCTTGCGGTTCATGCCCACGTCGATGACCACCGCGCCCGGCTTCACCATGTCGGCCGTCACGAGGTTGCGCTTGCCCACGGCCGCGACGATCACGTCGGCCTGGCGCGTGATGGCGCCCAGGTCCTGCGTGGCGCTGTGGCAGATGGTCACGGTGGCGCTCTTGGCCAGCAGCATCATGGTCATCGGTTTGCCGACGATGTTGCTGCGGCCGATGACCACGGCGTGCTTGCCGCGCAGGTCGTAGCCGATCGATTCGAGCATCTTCATGCAGCCGTGCGGCGTGCAGGGCCAGAAGCCGGGGGCGCCAGTCATGAGTGCGCCGGCGCTGGCCACGTGGAAGCCGTCGACGTCCTTGGCGGGCGAGATGGTCTCGATGACCTTCTGGCTGTCCATGTGCTTGGGCAGCGGCAACTGGACCAGGATGCCGTGCACCAGCGGGTCGTCGTTGAGCGTGCGGATGCGGGCCAGCAGGTCGGACTCGCTCATGTCGGCGGGGTACGTTTCGAGCGTGGCCGCCAGCCCGGTCTGGGCGCTGTCGTTGACCTTGTGCTTGGTATAGACCTGGCTGGCCGGATCTTCGCCCACGAGGATGATGGAAAGGGCCGGGTTCACGCCACGGGCCTTGAGTGCGGCGGTACGGCCGGCAACTTCGGCGCGAATGGTTTTGGCGAGGGCGTTGCCGTCGATCAGTTGGGCGGTCATCGGTTTCGATTTTCCAAGTAAAAACGCCCGCTTGCGCAGGCGTGGGGGACATGCATCGCTATCGGGGGGATAGCTTCTAGGCCTTGGCCGCGGGGGCCGCTTGCCCGAGCGCGATCTTCAGCAGATCGGCCACGGTGTTGGCGTTGAGCTTTTCCATGATGTTGGCGCGGTGCGCCTCGACCGTCTTGATGCTGATGCCGAGGTCGTCGGCGATCTGCTTGTTCAGGCGGCCGGCGACGATGCGCTCGAGCACCTGGGCTTCGCGGCCCGTGAGCTTGGACAGCAGCGCGTCGCGGCTGGCCGATTGCTGGTGCTGCGTGAAGGCGCCGCGCGCGTGTTCGAGCATGCGCTCGACCAGCGTGACGAGCTCTTCGTCGTTGAAGGGCTTCTGGATGAAGTCCATTGCGCCCTTTTTCATGGAGTCGACCGCCATCGGCACGTCGCCGTGCCCGGTGATGACCACGATCGGCAGCGGGGAGCGCCTTTCGATCAGCCGATCCTGCAGTTCGAGGCCGGTCATGCCGGCCATGCGGATGTCGACGATCAAACAGGCGACTTCGCGCGGGTCGTATCGGGAGAGAAAGGATTCGGCGGAATCGAAGCAGCGGACTCTGTAGTCCTTGCCCTCGAGCAGCCATTGCAGCGAATCGCGTACGGCTTCGTCATCGTCGACGACGTAGACCGTGCCCTTCTTCGGAATCAAACTCATGCAGGTACCTTTGCCTCGTCGCTAGCTACGGAACTGATAGCGTCCAACACCGGAATCCAGAAGGAAAAACGGCATCCGATCACATCCGGACCATTGTAGATGTTCTCCGCCTGCATCCGGCCGCGATGCGACTCGACGATGGTGCGGCACAAATTCAGCCCGATGCCCATGCCTTCGGGCTTGGTCGAGAAGAAAGCCTCGTAGAGCCGGTCCATCACTTCCGGAGCCAGGCCCTTGCCGGTGTCCTGCACCGAGAATTCGATGGCGTTATGCCCTTCGATGACCTTGGGCAATACCCGCAGTTCGACGCTGCGGCGCGCCAGCGGGCGGTCGGCGATGTCGATGGATTCGGCCGCGTTCTTCAGCAGGTTGACCATCACCTGCTCGATCAGGATCGGGTCGACGCGCACCACCGGCAGCCGCGCGGCCACGTAGTGGTTCAGGCGCACGTTGCGCCGGCGCAGCTCGATGCCGGCCAGCTCGACCGCCTCGCTCACCATGGTGGCCACGTCGGCCGGGGTGCGGTTGGGCTCGCTGCGCTTCACGAAGGAGCGGATGCGCTGGATGATCTGGCCCGCGCGCTGGGCCTGCTTCGACGTTTTCTCCAGCGCGGCCAGCAGGGCCTCGGTGTCGATCGTCTGGCCCTTGATGCGCGACATCATCCCGTTGCAGTAGTTGGTGATGGCCGTGAGCGGCTGGTTGAGCTCGTGCGCCACGCTCGAGGCCATTTCGCCCATGGTGATGAGGCGGCTGGCCGACTGGGCCTTGTCGGCTTGCGCCGCGGCTTGCTCCTCGGCGTCGCGGCGCGGCGTGATGTCGGTGGCAATCACCAGTTGAGCCAGGCGCCCGTCGACCCAGGTCAGGTAGCGCGAGCGCACTTCAAGCCACTTGCCCAAGTGCGGCACGAAGATTTCGTTGTTCGCGGTCTGGGCGGCGGTGAGGGTGTCGATGGGCAGGCCCGCGTAGGGGTCGACGTCGTCCAGGCCTTCGTCGTGCGCGTTCGAGGCCGGCACGCCGGCCTGCGCGACCATGCCGAGGTGGCCCACGGTGTCGGAGCCGAACCAGAGGCGGTACAGCTTGTTGGCGAACAGCAGCTCCTCGGAGCCGATGGGCGCCACCGACACGGCGGCATCGAGCGCCTCCAGCACGGTGGTGAAGCGCTCGTACGAGGCCGACAGCTGCTCGCGGATGCGGGTGGGCTCGGTGATGTCGGTCATCGACGTCATCCAGCCGGTCTGGTGGCCGCGCGCGTCGATCAGCGGCGACACGTAGAGGCGGGCGTTGAACACGCTACCGTTCTTGCGCTTCACGCGCACCTGGAAGCCGCCGGGCAGGGCGCGGCCGTGCAGCTCTTCCTCGAGCCGCTCGTTCATCACCTCGCGGTCGGACTCGAGCCAGTAGGGGAAGGGCGGCGACTGGCCGACCAGCTCTTCCTCGCTCCAGCCCGTCATGGCGCAGAACGCGGCGTTCACATAGGTGATGCGGCCCTGCAGGTCGAGCACGCGCATGCCGGTCAGCATGGAATTTTCCATGGCGCGGCGGAAGTTGGTTTCGGCCACCAGCCGCTGCTGTGCCTGCAGTCGTCGGCGCGTGTGGCGCCAGGTGCCGATCAGCATCCAGCTGGTGAGCACGCTGAGCGCGCACACCAGCCAGAACAGGCCGTTGCCGACCACGCCCTGCGAGGTGCGGTAGGCCTGCGCCCGCAGCACCAGTGCATTGCCGACCGGCGACACCGGCACTTCATATTCGTTGGTGCGCTCCGACCAGGGCAGCAGGCGGGTGCCGCTGTCCTTCAGGTTGGCGGTGTTGCCGGCGATGACGTGGCCCTTGGCGTCGAGCAGCGACACCGCGTAGCGCGCCTGCACCTCGGAGGGCATGCCGTAGCGCAGCAGGCCGTCGACCGAGAACTCGCCCAGCACCACGCCCGCGAACAGGCCCTGGTCGAACAGGGGAATGTGCAGCTGCAGCATGGCGGGCGGGTCGCCGCCGGCCACGGGTTGTGAATACACGGGCTGGCGCAGCTCGCGCGCCAGCGCGTAGTTGCTCTCGATGTCGCCGGGGCGCAGCACGTCGCCGATCAGGTGCTGCTGCGCGGGGTGCACGCTGGGCGCGGCGTAGCCGGCCTTGAAGCGGCGGCGGTCGTCGATCCAGGTGATGGTCTGCAGCTCGGGGAACTGGCTCACCAGCGACTCGGCGCGGCTGGTGAACTCGATCGGGTCGATCTCGCGGTTCGAGGCGTCGCGCGCGATGCGCATCAGCTGCTCCTGCCGCTCGAGCAGGCGCAGGCGCATGCGCTGCTGGGCGTACTCCACGTCGCGGCGCACCGACTCCTGCTCGCGCTCGACTTCCTCGGTGCGCAAATACCAGAAGGCCGACACGATGGCCGCAAGAAAGAGCAACACGGCCGCCATGGGCGCGAGCATCGCGACCGCGTCCTGCAGCACCGGCGTCTGCTTGCGCCACCACCTGCGCCACCAGGACAGGGGCGAGGCGTTCACGGCACTGCGGGCAACCGCCAACGGGGAGGAAAAAGGCATGGTCCGAGTTTAGGTGATGGCTCCCGGGAAGAGGCCGCAAAGCAGGGGTGACACTGATCCGCTCGCGGTTGCGTTTCCAGACCGCCGTTGCATTTTTAAAATGTCACATTAAGAAATCTGTACGCGCCATTTGAAATGGAGGAATTTCTATGCGAAACTCCCGCGCGGTGATCGCATAGCGCACTAAATTACAGCCACAGCCCCTAAAGGAGAGACAAGCATGTCGGCAAATCCCGAGAACCTGTTCGGCTCGGCCGCGAATGACGCGGACGCCCAGGAGACCCGTGAATGGATGGACGCACTGTCTTCCGTCATCCAGAGCGAGGGGCCTGAACGGGCCCACTTCCTCCTCGAGCAGCTGCTCGAGCATGCCCGCCAGAACACGGTCGACATGCCGTTCTCGGCCAATACGGGCTATGTCAACACCATCGAACCCTCGCAGGAAGCCCGCAGCCCCGGCAACCTCGAGATCGAACAGCGCCTGCGCGCCTACATGCGCTGGAACGCCATGGCCATGGTGGTCAAGGCCAACCGCCACCATCCGGCCGAAGGCGGCGACCTGGGCGGCCACATCGGCTCCTTCGCCTCGCTGGCCAGCATGTTCGGCGCCGGCTTCAACCACTTCTGGCGCGCCGAGAGCGAAACCCACGGCGGCGACCTGCTGTACATCCAGGGCCACGTGTCGCCCGGCATCTACGCCCGCGCCTACCTCGAAGGCCGCCTCTCCGAAGAGCAACTGCTGAACTTCCGCCAGGAAGTCGACGGCAAGGGCCTGTCGAGCTACCCGCACCCGAAGCTGATGCCCGAGTTCTGGCAGTTCCCCACCGTGTCGATGGGCCTGGGCCCGCTCATGGCGATCTACCAGGCGCGCTTCCTCAAGTACCTGCACGCACGCGGCATCGCCAACACCGAGAACCGCAAGGTCTGGGTGTTCTGCGGCGACGGTGAAATGGACGAAGTCGAATCGCTCGGCGCCATCGGCCTGGCCGCGCGCGAGAACCTGGACAACCTCGTCTTCGTCATCAACTGCAACCTGCAGCGCCTGGACGGCCCGGTGCGCGGCAACGGCAAGATCATCCAGGAGCTCGAAGGCGAGTTCCGCGGCGCGGGCTGGAACGTCGTCAAGCTGATCTGGGGCAAGGGCTGGGACGCCCTGCTCGAGAAGGACCATGACGGCGCGCTGCGCAAGATCATGATGGAGTGCAACGACGGCGACTACCAGGCCTTCAAGGCCAACGACGGCGCCTATGTTCGCAAGAACTTCTTCGGCCGCGATCCGCGCACGCTGAAGATGGTCGAGCACATGAGCGACGACGAAGTCTGGAGCCTACAGCGCGGCGGCCACGACTCGCAGAAGGTGTACGCCGCCTTCCACGCCGCGCAAGAGCACAAGAACCAGCCCACGGTGCTGCTCGTGAAGACCGTCAAGGGCTTCGGCATGGGCAAGATCGGCGAGGGCAAGAACAACGTGCACCAGACCAAGAAGCTCAGCGACGAGGACATCATGGTCTTCCGCGACCGCTTCAACATCCCGATTCCCGACAGCAAGATCGCCGAACTGCCGTTCTACAAGCCGGCCGACGACACGCCTGAAATGAAGTATCTGCACGAGCGCCGCAAGGCCCTCGGCGGCTACTTGCCGCATCGCCGCAGCAAGGCCGACGAGAGCTTCACGGTGCCCTCGCTCGACACCTTCAAGTCGGTGATGGAGCCCACGGCCGAAGGCCGCGAAATCTCGACCACGCAAGCCTATGTGCGCTTCCTGACGCAGCTGCTGCGCGACAAGGCGCTGGGCCCGCGCGTGGTGCCCATCCTGGTGGACGAAGCCCGCACCTTCGGCATGGAAGGCCTGTTCCGCCAGATCGGCATCTACAACCCGCACGGTCAGCAGTACACCCCGGTCGACAAGGACCAGGTCATGTACTACAAGGAAGACAAGGCCGGCCAGATCCTGCAAGAGGGCATCAACGAGGCCGGCGGCATGTCGAGCTGGATCGCGGCGGCCACGTCGTACTCCACCAACAACCGCATCATGGTGCCGTTCTACGTGTACTACTCGATGTTCGGCTTCCAGCGCATCGGCGACCTGGCCTGGGCGGCCGGCGACATGCAGGCGCGCGGCTTCCTGCTGGGCGGCACCTCGGGGCGCACAACGCTGAACGGCGAAGGCCTGCAACACGAAGACGGTCACAGCCACATCCTGGCCAACACCATCCCGAACTGCGTGAGCTACGACCCGACCTTCGCGCACGAAGTCGGCGTCATCCTGCACCACGGCCTCAAGCGCATGGTCGAGAAGCAGGACAACGTCTACTACTACCTGACGCTGCTGAACGAAAACTACGCGATGCCCGGCCTGCAGCCCGGCACCGAAGAGCAGATCATCAAGGGCATGTACCTGTCGAAGCAGGGCCCCGCGCTCAAGGCCAAGGCACCCACGGTGCAACTGTTGGGCAGCGGCACCATCCTGCGCGAGAGCTTTGCCGCGCAAGAGCTGCTCGAAAAGGACTGGGGCGTGTCGGCTTCCGTGTGGAGCTGCCCGAGCTTCAACGAACTGACGCGTGACGGCCAGGACGCCGACCGCTGGAACCTGCTGCACCCCGACCAGACGCCGCGCGTGCCCTTCGTGGCCGAGCAGCTGGCGCCCACGACCGGCCCGGTGGTGGCATCGACCGACTACATGAAGGCGTATGCCGAGCAGATCCGCCCCTTTATCCCGAAGGGCCGCACCTACAAGGTGCTGGGCACCGACGGTTTCGGTCGTAGCGACTTCCGCAACAAGCTGCGCGAGCACTTCGAAATCAACCGTCACTACATCGTCGTGGCCGCGCTCAAGGCGCTGAGCGAAGATGGCACCGTGCCGGTGGCCAAGGTGGTGGAAGCGATCAAGAAGTACGGCATCAATGTCGACAAGGTCAACCCGCTCTACGCTTGAACATCAACAACCAACGAATGAACGGCGCCTTACGGCGGGAGACAACGATATGGCAGCAGTGGAAGTAAAGGTGCCGGACATCGGCGATTTCGATGAAGTCGCGGTGATCGAGGTGCTTGTGAAGGTGGGCGACACGGTCAAGGCCGAGCAGTCGCTCATCACGGTGGAATCGGACAAGGCGTCGATGGAAATTCCGTCGTCGACCGCCGGTGTAGTGAAGGAAATCAAGGTCGAGATCGGCGGCAAGGTGAAAGAGGGCTCGGTGGTGCTCGTGCTCGAGGCCGAGGAGGCGGGTACCGCCGCAGCGGCTCCGGCGCCCGCCGGCGCGCCTGCTGCAGCCGCGCCGGCGCCCGCGGCGGTTGCCGCGCCGGCGCCTGTCGCCGCCCCCGCGGCATCGGGCCCGGTCGAGGTCAAGGTGCCCGACATCGGCGACTTCAAGGACGTCGCGGTCATCGAACTGCTCGTGAAGATCGGCGACACGGTCAAGGCCGAGCAGTCGCTCATCACGGTGGAGTCGGACAAGGCCTCGATGGAAATCCCGTCGTCCGCCGCCGGCGTGCTGAAGGAACTGAAGGTCAAGGTCGGCGACACGGTCAACATCGGCGACCTGATCGCGGTGCTCGAAGGCACCGTGAGCGCCGCCGCCCCTGCACCCGCTGCACAGGCCGCGGCTGCCGCGCCGGCCGTTGCAACCGCCAGCGCCCCGGCGCCGGCCGCCGCTTCGCCGGCACCCGCCGCTGCAGCTGCCGCCCCGCACGACCCGACCACGAGCCCCAGCGGCAAGCTGCCGCACGCCTCGCCGTCGGTGCGCAAGTTCGCCCGCGAACTCGGCGTGCCGCTCGAAGAGGTCAAGGGTTCCGGCCCCAAGGGCCGCATCACGCAGGACGACGTCCAGAGCTTCACCAAGGCCGTCATGAGCGGCCAGCTCAGCACCAAGGCCGCGGCGGCCAAGGCGCCGGCCGGTGGCGGCGACGGCGCGGCGCTGGGCCTCATTCCGTGGCCCAAGGTCGACTTCACGAAGTTCGGCACGGTCGAGCGCAAGGACCTGTCGCGCATCAAGAAGCTCAGCGGCGCGAACCTGCACCGCAACTGGGTGATGATTCCGCACGTCACCAACAACGACGAAGCCGACATCACCGAGCTCGAAGCCTTCCGCGTCTCCACCAACAAAGAGAACGAGAAGTCGGGCGTGAAGGTCACCATGCTGGCCTTCGTCATCAAGGCGGTGGTTTCGGCGCTGAAGAAATTCCCCGAGTTCAACACCAGCCTGGACGGCGACCAGCTCGTCTACAAGCAGTACTACAACATCGGCTTCGCGGCGGACACGCCCAACGGCCTCGTGGTGCCGGTGCTGAAGGATGCCGACAAGAAGGGCATCCTGCAGATCAGCACCGAGATGGGCGAACTCGCCAAGAAGGCGCGCGACGGCAAGCTCGGCTCGGCCGACATGCAGGGCGGCTGCTTCTCGATCAGCTCGCTCGGCGGCATCGGCGGCACGCACTTCACGCCCATCATCAACGCCCCCGAAGTGGCCATCCTCGGCCTCTCCAAGGGCCAGATGAAGCCGGTGTGGGACGGCAAGCAATTCGTGCCGCGCCTGACGCTGCCGATGTCGCTGTCCTACGACCACCGCGTGATCGACGGCGCCCTGGCTGCGCGTTTCAACGCCTACCTGGGACAAGTGCTCGCGGACTATCGTCGCATCCTGCTATGACCACCGTAGTGGCCGTCCGCAAGGGCGGCCAGGTCACGATGGCAGCCGATTCTCTGGTGACCTTCGGCGACACGCGGCTTTCGCACCGCGCCGAAGCCAACCAGAAGATCTTCACCGTCGAGGATGCGGCGGGCACCAGCCTGTTCGCCATGGCCGGCGCCGCCGCGCACTTCCTGGTGCTGCAGCACGCGCTGGCCGCGCAGGAGCGCGAGAAACTGCTGTTCGGCAGCAAGCACGAGATCTTTCGCACCTTCACGATGCTGCATCCGGTGCTGAAGGACTCGTTCTTCATGCAGACCAAGGAAGACGAGCACGAGCCCTACGAGTCGAGCCAGTTCACGATGCTGATGGCCAACCCGAGCGGCATCTACGGCATCTACAGCTACCGCGAGGTGTTCGAGTTCAAGCAGTTCTGGGCCATCGGCTCAGGACGCAGCTTTGCGCTCGGCGCCATGCACGCGGCCTATGACATCAAGTCGCGCAGTTCGCGCGACGTGGCGGAGGCGGGCATTGCCGCCGCCTGCGAATTCGATCGCAATTCGGCCCCTCCGGTCGACGTTCTCACACTCAAACTGAAAGTGTCCAAATGAGCGAACAACAAATCAAGGTGCCCGACATCGGCGACTTCGACGAAGTCGCGGTGATCGAGGTGCTGGTCAATGTCGGAGACACGGTCAAGGCCGAGCAGTCGCTGATCACGGTCGAGTCGGACAAGGCCTCGATGGAAATCCCGTCGTCCGCCGCCGGCGTGGTGAAGGCGCTGGCCGTGAAAGTGGGCGACAAGGTCAAGCAAGGCTCGGTCGTGCTGACGCTGGAGGTCGACGGTGCCGCTGCGGCAGCGCCCGCGGCCGCCGCACCGGCGCCTGCCGCCGCGGCAGCAGCCCCGGCACCCGCCGCGTCCAAGGCCGCGCCCGCGCCGCCCCCCGCTTCGGCGGCCGTGGCCGTGTCGAGCTACGGCGGCAAGGTCGATGTCGAGTGCGACGTGGTCGTGCTCGGCGCCGGGCCCGGCGGCTATTCGGCCGCCTTCCGCGCGGCCGACCTGGGCCTGAAGGTCGTGCTGATCGAGCGCTACGCCACCCTCGGCGGCGTGTGCCTGAACGTCGGCTGCATTCCGTCGAAGGCGCTGCTGCACGTGGCTTCCGTCATGGACGAGGTCAAGCACTTCGCCGACCTGGGCGTGAGCTTCGCCGCCCCGACGGTCGACCGCGCCAAGCTGCTCGGCCACAAGAACAAGGTGGTGGGCAAGCTCACCGGCGGCCTCACGGCCATGGCCAAGATGCGCAAGGTGACGGTGCTGCGCGGCGTCGGCAACTTCATCGACCCGTACCACCTCGAGGTCGAAGAAACCTCGGGCACCAGCTGGGACACCACGGGCAGCAAGCAGACCGTCAAGTTCCGCAACGCCATCATCGCGGCCGGTTCGCAGGCCGTGAGCCTGCCCTTCATGCCGAAGGACCCGCGCGTGGTCGACTCGACCGGCGCGCTCGAGATGGGCACCGACCCCAAGCGCATGCTGATCCTGGGCGGCGGCATCATCGGCCTCGAAATGGGCACGGTGTATTCCACGCTGGGCGCGCGCCTGGACGTGGTCGAAATGCTCGACGGCCTGATGCAGGGCGCCGACCGCGACCTCGTGAAGGTCTGGCAGAAGATGAACGCGCCGCGCTTCGACAACCTCATGCTCAAGACCAAGACGGTCGGGGCCGAGGCCACGAAGGAAGGCATCAAGGTGACCTTCGAGGGCGAGAACGCGCCCAAGGAGCCGCAGGTGTACGACCTGGTGCTGCAGGCCGTGGGCCGCAGCCCCAACGGCAAGAAGATCGGCGCCGAGAAGGCCGGCGTGTCGGTGAGCGATCGTGGCTTCATCCCGGTCGACATCCAGATGCGCACCAACGTGCCGCACATCTTCGCCATCGGCGACATCGTGGGCCAGCCCATGCTGGCGCACAAGGCGGTGCACGAGGCGCACGTGGCGGCCGAGGTCATTGCCGGCGAGCAGAAGGGCGACAAGGAGCTGTCCAGCGCCGCCTTCAACGCGCGCGTGATCCCGAGCGTGGCCTACACCGACCCCGAAGTGGCATGGGTCGGCCTGACCGAAGACCAGGCGAAGGCCGAAGGCATCAAGATCAAGAAGGGCCACTTCCCGTGGACCGCTTCGGGCCGCGCCATCGCCAACGGCCGCGACGAGGGCTTCACCAAGCTGCTGTTCGACGCCGAGACGCACCGCATCCTGGGCGGCGGCATCGTCGGCACGCACGCGGGCGACATGATCGGCGAGATCGCGCTGGCCATCGAGATGGGCGCCGACGAGATCGACATCGGCAAGACCATCCACCCGCACCCGACGCTGGGTGAAAGCATCGGCATGGCGGCGGAAGTGGCGCACGGCACTTGCACCGACTTGCCGCCGGTCCGCAAGAGCTGATATTCATGGAAAGGGCGCTCGCCGAGCGCCCATGAAAAAATCCCGCCGCGGCGGGATTTTTTTCGTCCTGGATTTCCAGGGGGGAGGGCTCAGTTGCCGCTGTGCGCGACTGCCGCCGCCTTCACTTCGTCCGCCGGGCCGGCCAGCACGCGGCGGGCGCCGTCGAAGCGGCGTTGCCAGTAGCTGCCGTTCATGTCTTCCACGCGAACCTGGGCGCCGGAGCGGGGCGAGTGGATGAACTTGCCTTCGCCGACGTAGATGCCGACGTGGCTGAAGGCGCGGCGCATGGTGTTGAAGAACACGAGGTCGCCGGGCTTGAGCTGTTCGCGATCGATCTTCTCGGTGGCGGCGGCTTGCTCTTCGGCGCGGCGGGGGAGCATGTGGCCTACCGTCTGGTTGTACATGGCACGAACGAAGCCGCTGCAGTCGAAGCCGGCTTCAGCAGTGTTGCCACCGCGACGGTAAGGCACGCCGAGAAAGCCGATGGCCGTGACCACGAGGTCGGAAGTTCGTTCGGAGACTGTTTGACGGACCTGTTGCAACTGGCCGATCAGGCCTTTGTCTGCAAGCATTCGGGCCATCTCGTCGTCTGATCGGTCCTGTTGGGGGGCTGCGTGGGCAGCGACGGCAAGCAGGAGGGACGCGGGTAGGACGAAAAAACGCATGGCGCGTAGGATATTGATGACGCGCGGTTATGTCAATTTAAACAGAATTAGCGATTACATCCGTAAACCATTGATTTACATCAGGATTTTCAATTCGGCCCAAGAAAAAATGTAACGGTGAACGTTTATGGCCCATAAGTGGTTGTCACGGAATGGGCCCTCATCATTGAGGTGAACACCGGTCTAGGCTCGTTCTGGTTGCTATCCGTCGTCAAGATTGCGCTATCTGCCTGGAAAAGTCATTATCTTGTGGATTATTGCGCCGATGAATACTTTTGGATGCGCCGCCGCCGGCCTCGAGAACCCCTGGGGCGTGAGCTTTTTGCCCGGCGGGCGTTTTCTGGTGACCGAGCGCGCCGGGCGGCTGCGCCTCATTGCCCCGGACGGCAAGCCGCTGCGCCTGCGGCCGAACTGAGGCTGAAGCGTTCGCGCCGTCAGCCGGGGCAGCCCGGCAACGGCAGTGTCGGCAGCATGCGCTGCCACAGGCGTTTCCACTCCGGCCAGTCGTGGCCGCCTTCGGTCGTGAAGACGCGCTCGGCGGGCAGCGCCGCCGCCAGCAGCCGGTGGCTGAAGGCGAAGCGGTCGTCCACGCCGTAGCCCAGGTAGAGCGGCGGGCGAGGGGCGGCGGTCTGCGTGAAGCCGACATAGCCGCGCAGCCATTGCCAGAGTTGCGTTTCGTTTGGTGTGCGCGGAACGCCTTCGCGCGGATCGGTCAGCGGCCCTTGCCACCGCGCGAGGCCGCCCGCGTTGGCGATGTCGGTGCTTTGCGCGCGTTCGCCGAGGTAGGGCGCCAGCGTCACCACGCCGGCGAGTTCACCGGGATGCGTCTGCGCATAGAGCAGTCCGCCGAAGCCGCCGACCGAGATGCCGACGATCCAGATGTGGCGGTAGCCCTGTTTGCGCGCGGGCGCCATCACGTCGGCGCTCAGGCGCTCGAGGATGGTCTTGTTGTTGTAGTAGCCCAGGTGCGCGTCGACCCGCATCACGTCGGCCGCGAGCCGGGCGTCGCGCACGGCCTGCACGAAGCCCTCGCGCTCGAACTCGTCGGGGGTGGAGTAGGCGCCGGGCAGCATGACCAGCAGGGTGTCGACGTTGCGCGCGCAGCGGCCCTTGTCGAGCGTGGTCGCCAGCGGCACGGTGGTGGCGCGCACGCCGCCGCAGGCCACGGCCAACAGCGCGGCGCCGACCCCCAGGGCCACGAGGCAAAGGCGCGTCGACGCAAGCTTCATGCGCCGCAGTTTAGGCGCGCCGCGATACCGGCAGTTCGATCATCACGGGCTGGCCCGGTGTGGTGCAGCCGGTGTCGCAGCATTTGCCGGGCTGGCGGTTGCGGGTGATGGCGCGGGCCGGGTCGTGCGGCGCGGCGGCGGGCGACCCGTCGGTCGCGATGCCGCGCTCAAGGATGCGCTCGACCAGCTCCACCTTCGAGCCGACCGGGTAGTTGCGCCAGATTTCCTGCTTCATGGCCGCGGGCGAGCCGCCGCCGTGCAGGCTGATCACGCTGTACCAGCCGCCCTGGTAGCCGGCCGTGAGGTCTTCGATGAAGCGCGCGGTTTCGATGCGCTGCTCGTAGGGAATGGCCGGGTTGGCGCGCAGAACGTCCGACAGGCGGGCGGCGGTCTCGGGGTTGTGGTCTTCGTCGGGGCCGGGCAGGGTGACGATCAGCCCGCCGCTCACGTAGTGCGCGATGCGGTGCATGTCGTAGATCTTCGTGGCCAGCAGCAGCTTGCCGATGTTGCTGAACACCGGGTCGGGCATGAAGACCTCGCAGTGCTCGTCGGCCTTGCCGTAGACGCTGGCCGCCACGCCGCAGGCGAAAAAGCTCTCGGTGATGGTGATGAGCTCGACCATCTGCTCGCGCAGGTGGCTTTCCTTGCCGGGGTCGAAGCCGTTGGCCTCGCACATCAGCGCGCCGGCGCCGATCAGCAAATCGCCGAAACCCGCGCGGGCGCCGATGCAGCTGTGGCGATGGTGCGTGGCGTAGCTGTAGGTCAGGTGGCCCGAGTGCTCCCATTCGCCGGCGTAGAACACGTGCTCCCACGGCACGAAGACCTTGTCGAACATGCACACGCCGGTGCTCTGGCCGTACTTGCGGCTGAAGAGGGCATCGCCATGCTCGAGCTTTTCGCCGGGCCGGCCGGCCGGTCGCGCGACGATGGTGAGGCCCGGCGCGTCCAGCGGCACGGCGCAGCAGACGGCAAAGTCGGCGTCTTCCTTGCCCATGTTGCGGCAGGGCATGACCAGCAGTTCATGCACGTAGGGCGCGCCGGTCACGATGGCCTTGGTGCCCGAGATGACGATGCCGCGCGCGTTGCGCTCGACCACATGCAGGTAGCTGTCGACGTTGGCCTGCTCGTGCGGCCGGCGGCTGCGGTCGCCCTTGGCGTCGGTCATGGCCACGCCCAGCGTCAGGTCCTGGTCTTGCACGCGGTGCAGGTACTCGCGAAAGCGGGCGGTGTGCTCGGTGCTGCCGCGTGCGTCGTCGATGTGCGCCGACACCTGGGCGATGGCGTTGAGCGCATCGTGCGTCAGGTAGCGCTGGGCGCAGCCGGTTTCCTGGCAGACCAGCCGCACGGCCTCGAGCTTGTTGAGCAGGTCGCCGGCGCTGGTGTTGATGTGCGAAAGCCGGTTCACGCGCTTGCCGCTGGTGTGCTGTACGGCGGTCATCAGCGGCTCGTATTCCGCCTTCAGCGCGTAGTCGTAGGTGAGGGCGATGGCATTGATGCCGGGCTGGAAGGCGGGCTCGTCGGCCACGCTGTCGACGCGGCGGCCGTCCACGAAGACGCTGGGGCGGTAGCGGCGCAGCGATTCGCGGTAGTCGGCGCCGGACATCAGCGAGGCGGCGGGAAGTGGGGCGTTCATCGTTTCATGTCTCCATCGTGGTGTGCTTCGAGCGAGATTTGAACACTGTTCAATTTATTGATCAATGCTCAAAGAATTGATCTGGCGATCAATCCGGGCGCTATAGTCCGGGCGATGCAAGCCAAGCTCCAACGCCGCCAGGCGCTCACCGACGCGCGCCGCGCGCTCGTGCTCGACGCGGCGCGCGCCGTGTTCCTGGAGGCCGGCATCGAGGGCGCGAGCATTCGGGAAATCGCGCGCAAGGCCGGCTACACGCCGGGGGCGATCTACTCGTACTTCGAGAGCAAGGAAGCGATTTACGCGGCCCTGCTGGACGAGTCGATCCAGCGGCTGCAGGCGGCCGTGACCGACGCTCCCGAGTCGTCGGGCCGGCCCGACCTCACGCTGGCCGCCAAGGCCCAAGCCTGGTTCGACTTCTATGCCGCGAACCCGCGCGAACTGGACCTCGGCTTTTATCTGGTGCAGGGCATGCGCCCGCGCGGACTGACCAGCGAGCTCGACCACGAACTGAACGACCACCTGCATCAGGCCCTGCGCCCCTGCGAAGACGCGCTGCAGGCCATGGGGCTCGACGCCGATGACGCCCTGCGGGAAAACACCTCGCTGTTCGCACATGGCGTGGGCCTGCTGCTGATGCAGCACACGGGGCGCATCCGCATGTTCAGGCAGTCGGCCGATGCGCTGTTCAAGGCCTACGTGGCGCAACTCGTTCAGCGCGTTGCCGCCGGCGCGGGTCAACCCGGTCTTTTCGGTGGTACGGTTTAGCCCAAGCTCAACCTCTACAAGAAAGAAACTGTTCATGCTGCTCGACGCTTCGCAATCCCAACTCGTGCTGGTCGATTACCAGGCACGGCTGATGCCGGCGGTCTTCGAAAACGAGGCCGTTGCGAAGAACGCCGTGCGCCTCGGCCAGATGGCGCAATGGGTCGACGTGCCGGTCTGGGGCACCGAGCAGAACCCGTCCAAGCTCGGCGAAAACCTGCCGGACATCCGCGCGCTGTGCAAGAAGACGCTGGCCAAGATGCACTTCAGCGGCGTGGAAGAGGGCCTCGGCGAATGGCTGCGCGCGCCCGCCAAGGCCGCGCCACAGGGCAATGCCCGCAGCCTGCCGAAGCATCTGCAGAAACCGCAGGCCGCGCCTGAAGAGCGCAACACCATCGTCATTGCCGGCTGCGAAGCGCATGTCTGCCTGCTGCAGACCGCGCTCGACCTGCTGGAAGACGAGTTCGAGGTGTGGGTCGTCACCGACGCCTGCAGCTCGCGCACCGAGCGCAACCGCGACGCCGCCTTCGACCGGCTGGCCGGCGCCGGCGCCGAACTCGTGACGACCGAGATGGTCGGCTTCGAGTGGCTGCGCTCCGCCGAGCACCCGGCGTTCCGCGAGCTGCAAGCCCTGATCCGATAAGCCGGCGCGGCCGGCGCAGTGGGAGTCGACCGGATTGTTCCGGTCGTCAGCTTGCTGCAAGATCGGTCTCCATAATTATGAATTCAGTTTTGGCGCTACCGCCGGAACGGAAACATAAAACGGAGACAAGTCCAGATGAGCCGCTATGAAGAGTTCTACCGCCAGTCCGTCGATGCGCCCGAGGCCTTCTGGGCCGAGCAAGCGAAGCTGATCGACTGGCACACGCCCGCGCAGCAGATCCTCGACGCCAGCCAGCCGCCGTTCGCGCGCTGGTTCGTGGGCGGCACCACCAACCTGTGCCACAACGCCGTCGACCGGCACCTGGCCGCGCGCGGCAGCCAGCCCGCGCTGATCTTCGTGTCGACCGAAACCGGCGTCGAAAAGAGCTACAGCTTCGACGAGCTGCATGCCGAGGTGCAGCGCACCGCCGCGAGCCTGGTCGAACTGGGGGTGGGCAAGGGCGACCGCGTGCTCATCTACATGCCGATGATTCCCGAGGCCGCGTTCGCGATGCTGGCCTGCGCGCGCATTGGCGCCATCCATTGCGTGGTGTTCGGCGGCTTTGCAAGCGGGTCGCTGGCCACGCGCATCGAGGACGCCGAGCCCAAGGTGATCGTGAGCGCCGACGCGGGTTCGCGCGGCGGCAAGGTCATCGCGTACAAGCCGCTGCTCGACGAGGCGATCCGGCTGTCGAAGTACAAGCCCGCGGCCGTGCTGCTGACCGACCGCGGCCTGGCGCCCATGGAGCTGACGGCAGGGCGCGACCACCTGGCGGCAGACCTGCGCCGCAGGCACATCGACGCCAAGGTGCCCTGTACCTGGCTCGCCTCGACCGACATCAGCTACACCATCTACACGAGCGGCACCACCGGCAAGCCCAAGGGCGTGCAGCGCGACGTGGGCGGCTACGCGGTGGCACTGGCCGCGAGCATGAAGCACATCTTCGACGGCCGGCCCGGCGAAACCTATTTCTCGACCAGCGACATCGGCTGGGTCGTGGGCCACAGCTACATCGTCTACGGACCGCTGATCGCGGGCATGGCGACCATCATGTACGAGGGCCTGCCCACACAAGGCATCGACAAGCAGCCCGACGGCGGCATCTGGTGGCGGCTGGTCGAAAAATACAAGGTGACGGTGATGTTCAGCGCGCCCACCGCGGTGCGCGTGCTCAAGAAGCAAGACCCGGCGCTGCTGAAAAAGTACGACCTCTCGACCCTGCGCGCGCTGTTCCTGGCCGGCGAGCCGCTGGACGAGCCCACCGCGCGCTGGATCAGCGAGGGCCTGGGCGTGCCGATCATCGACAACTACTGGCAGACCGAATCGGGCTGGCCGATGATCACCATCGCCAACGGCGTCGAGGCCAAGCCCAGCAAGTTCGGCAGCCCGGGCGTGCCGATGTACGGCTACCGCATCAAGATCCTGCACGAGTCGACCGGTGAAGAGCTGACCGGCGCGAACGAGAAGGGCGTGGTCGTGGTCGAGGGCCCGACGCCGCCGGGCTTCATGCAGACCGTGTGGAAGGACGACGCGCGCTTCGTCAACACCTACTGGAAAAGCGTGCCCGGCAAGATGGTCTATTCGACCTTCGACTGGGGCATTCGCGATGCCGACGGTTATTTCTACATCCTCGGGCGCACCGACGACGTGATCAACGTGGCGGGCCACCGCCTGGGCACGCGCGAGATCGAAGAGAGCATCTCGGGCCATGCCAACGTCGCCGAAGTGGCGGTGGTCGGCGTGGCCGACGCGCTCAAGGGCCAGGTCGCGATGGCTTTCGTCGTCCCCAAGGACGGCAAGGCCCTGGCCGACGCCGACGTGGCGCTCAAGCTCGAGGGCGAGATCATGAAGGTGGTGGCCGACCAGCTCGGCGCGCTGGCCCGGCCCGCGCGCGTGCGCTTCGTGAGCGGGCTGCCCAAGACGCGCAGCGGCAAGCTGCTGCGCCGCGCCATCCAGGCCGTGTGCGAACAGCGCGACCCGGGCGACCTGACCACCATCGACGACCCCTCCACGCTGCAGCAGATCAAACAGTTACTTTCTTCCGTGTGAATGAGAGGGCGTGGGGCTTGCGCATCAACTCCGAACCGTCATATGGTTGACGTGGCACAATGCCAAGGTACTCAGGCCCTTCCCCAGCCACAGTCGCATCCGCCAACCGGTTCAGCCGTGTCGCGGAAGGTTTCTTAACCAGCTAGTGCTTCCCTCAGGGAAGCGAAGGTCAGCGGATCATGAGCGATTCATCGACGCCATCGGCGTACACCGCCTATCAAGGCAACACCTACCTCTTCGGCGGCAATGCGCCCTATGTCGAAGAGATGTACGAAAACTACCTCTCCAACCCCGGCAGCGTGCCCGACAACTGGCGTTCGTATTTCGACGCGCTGCAGAATGTCCCCGCCGCCGACGGCACCAACGCCCGCGACGTTCCCCACCTGCCCGTCATCAACGCTTTCGCCGAACGCGCGAAGCAGGGCACGACCAAGGTCGTGGTGGCCAGCGGCGCCGATTCCGAACTCGGCCGCAAGCGCACCGCGGTCCAGCAGCTGATCGCCGCCTACCGCAACGTCGGCGCCCGCTGGGCCGACCTCGACCCGCTCAAGCGCGCCGAGCGTCCGTCGATCCCCGAACTCGAGCCCTCGTTCTACGGCTTCGCCGACGCCGACCTCGAGACGGTGTTCAACACCAGCAACACCTTCTTCGGCAAGGACACCATGTCCTTGCGCGACCTGCTCAACGCACTGCGTGAAACGTACTGCGGCACCATGGGTGCCGAGTACATGTACACCACCGACCAGAACCACAAGCGCTGGTGGCAGCAGCGGCTCGAAAGCGCCCGCACCAACCCCAAGCTCAGCGCCGAGCAGAAGAAGCACGTGCTGAACCGCCTGACGGCCGCCGAAGGCCTCGAGCGCTTCCTGCACACCAAGTACGTCGGCCAGAAGCGCTTCTCGCTCGAAGGCGGCGAGAGCTTCATCGTCGCGATGGACGAGCTGATCAACCAAGCCGGCGCCAAGGGCGTGCAGGAAATCGTGATCGGCATGGCCCACCGCGGCCGCCTGAACGTGCTGGTGAACTCGCTGGGCAAGATGCCCGCCGACCTGTTCGCCGAGTTCGACCACACCGCCCCCGAAGAGCTGCCCAGCGGCGACGTCAAGTACCACCAGGGCTTCAGCTCGGACGTCACCACCCCCGGCGGCCCGGTGCACCTGAGCCTGGCGTTCAACCCGTCGCACCTTGAAATCGTGAACCCCGTGGTCGAAGGCTCGGTGCGCGCCCGCATGGACCGCCGCGGCGACCCGCTGGGCAAGCAGGTGCTGCCCGTGATCGTGCACGGCGACGCCGCCTTCGCGGGCCAGGGCGTCGTGATGGAAACGCTGGCGCTGGCCGAAACCCGTGGTTATTCCACCGGCGGCACGGTGCACATCGTCATCAACAACCAGATCGGCTTCACCACCAGCGACCCGCGCGACAGCCGCTCGACGCTGTATTGCACCGACATCGTCAAGATGGTCGACGCACCGGTGCTGCACGTGAACGGCGACGACCCTGAAGCCGTGGTGCTCGCCACCCAGCTCGCGCTCGAGTTCCGCATGGAATTCCAGAAGGACGTGGTCGTCGACATCATCTGCTTCCGCAAGCTGGGCCACAACGAGCAGGACACGCCTTCGCTCACCCAGCCGCTGATGTACAAGAAGATCGCCAAGCACCCCGGCACGCGCAAGCTGTACGCCGACAAGCTGGCGGCGCAAGGCCTGGGCGAGACGCTCGGCGACGACATGGTCAAGGCGCAGCGCGCCGCGTTCGACGAAGGCAAGAACACGGTCGACCCCGTGCTCACCAACTTCAAGAGCAAGTACGCCGTCGACTGGAGCCCGTACCTCAACAAGAAGTGGACCGACGCCGGCGACACCGCCATTCCCTCGAGCGAATGGAAGCGCCTGGCCGAGAAGATCACGACCGTGCCCGCCGGCTTCACCGTGCACCCGCTCGTGAAGAAGGTGCTGGACGACCGCGCCGCCATGGGCCGCGGCGATGTCAACATCGACTGGGGCATGGGCGAGCACATGGCCTTCGCCTCGCTGGTGGCCAGCGGCTACCCGGTTCGCCTGTCGGGCGAAGACTCGGGCCGTGGCACGTTCACGCACCGCCACGCCGTGCTGCACGACCAGAACCGCGAGAAGTTCGACACCGGCACCTTCACGCCGCTGCAGAACGTGGCTGAAAACCAGGCGCCGTTCGTCGTGATCGACTCGATCCTGTCGGAAGAAGCCGTGCTCGCGTTCGAATACGGCTACGCCTCGAACGACCCGAACACACTCGTCATCTGGGAAGCCCAGTTCGGCGACTTCGTGAACGGCGCGCAAGTGGTGATCGACCAGTTCATCGCTTCGGGCGAAGTGAAGTGGGGCCGCGTCAACGGCCTGACCATGATGCTGCCGCACGGCTACGAAGGCCAGGGCCCCGAGCACAGCTCGGCACGCCTGGAGCGCTTCATGCAGCTGAGCGCGGACACCAACATGCAGGTGGTGCAACCCACCACGGCCAGCCAGATCTTCCACGTGCTGCGTCGCCAGATGGTGCGCAACCTGCGCAAGCCGCTGATCATCCTGACGCCCAAGTCGCTGCTGCGCAACAAGGACGCGACCTCGCCGCTGTCCGAGTTCACCAAGGGCAGCTTCCAGACCGTGATCCCGGAAAGCAAGGCCCTGAAGGCCGAGAAGGTCAAGCGCCTGATCGCCTGCTCGGGCAAGGTCTACTACGACCTGGCCAAGAAGCGCGAGGAAAAGGGCGACGACGACGTGGCGATCATCCGCGTCGAGCAGCTCTATCCGTTCCCGCACAAGGCCTTTGCCGCCGAGATCAAGAAGTACCCCAACCTCGTGGACGTGGTCTGGTGCCAGGACGAGCCGCAGAACCAGGGCGCCTGGTTCTTCGTGCAGCACTACATCCACGAAAACATGCAGGACGGCCAGAAGCTCGGCTACTCCGGCCGTGCCGCTTCGGCGTCGCCGGCGGTGGGCTACTCGCACCTGCACCAGGAACAGCAGAAGGCGCTGGTCGACGGCGCGTTCGCCAAGCTCAAGGGCTTCGTGCTGACCAAGTAAACCCGTCCTCTTTTCACACGAACACCCTCAAGAACAAAACGGAGCTCACTCCACATGTCTATCGTAGAAGTCAAAGTCCCCCAGCTTTCCGAATCCGTGGCCGAAGCCACCATGCTGACCTGGAAGAAGAAGGCCGGCGAAGCCGTCGCCGTCGATGAAATCCTGATCGAAATCGAGACCGACAAGGTCGTGCTCGAAGTGCCCGCGCCGTCGGCCGGCGTGCTGGCCGAAATCGTGCAGCCCGACGGCGCCACGGTGGTGGCCGATCAGCTGATCGCCAAGATCGACACCGAAGGCAAGGCTTCGGCCGCCGCGCCGGCTGCAGCTGCTGCTGCCGCACCGGCGGCCGCCGCGCCTGCCCCGGCCGCTGCCGCCGCAGCCGCCACCGGCGGTTCGAAGGCCGACGTGGCCATGCCCGCCGCCGCCAAGCTGCTGGCCGACAACAACCTGAAGACCAGCGACGTGGCTGGCTCGGGCAAGGACGGCCGTGTCACCAAGGGCGACGTGCTGGGCGCGGTTGCTTCGGGCGCCAAGCCCGCGGCCACCATCCCCGCACCAGCCGCCAAGCCCGCGCTGCAGCAAGTGAGCGCACCGACCGGCGCGCCCGACCTGGGCGAGCGCCCCGAACAGCGCGTGCCGATGAGCCGCCTGCGCGCCCGCATCGCCGAGCGCCTGATCCAGTCGCAGTCGACCAACGCCATCCTGACGACCTTCAACGAGGTCAACATGGCGCCGGTCATGGACCTGCGCAAGCGCTTCCAGGACAGCTTCACCAAGGAACACGGCGTGAAGCTCGGCTTCATGTCCTTCTTCGTGAAGGCCGCGGTGCACGCGCTGAAGAAGTACCCGGTGATCAACGCCTCGGTCGACGGCAACGACATCCTGTACCACGGCTACTTCGACATCGGTATCGCCGTCGGTTCGCCGCGCGGCCTGGTGGTGCCCATCCTGCGCAATGCAGACCAGATGAGCTTCGCCGACATCGAGAAGAAGATCGCCGAGTTCGGCAAGAAGGCGCAAGACGGCAAGCTGGGCATCGAAGACATGACCGGCGGCACGTTCTCCATCTCGAACGGCGGCACCTTCGGCTCGATGCTGTCGACCCCGATCATCAACCCGCCTCAATCGGCCATCCTGGGCGTGCACGCGACCAAGGACCGCGCCGTGGTCGAGAACGGCCAGATCGTGATCCGCCCGATGAACTACCTGGCCATGAGCTACGACCACCGCATCATCGACGGCCGCGAAGCCGTGCTGGGCCTGGTCGCCATGAAGGAAGCGCTGGAAGACCCCTCGCGCCTGCTGTTCGATATCTGATTGCGTTTTCGGTCAATCTTCGCAAGGAGATTGACCGGTTGCTCAACGCAAGGCAAGAGACAAGGCATGTTCGACAAGTGGTTCAAGCGATCCGGAAAGCCCGAGGGCACTCAATTGCCGGACGTTTCCCCTGCTATGGGCCGTCCTGAATTAGGGCCGGAGGTGACGGACGTTGTCGCACGGGTCCAGTTGTTCCGGAGCTACCTGGGCCGACAAGACGATCGGATGAGATTTCTCCCCGGTCTGTATGGCGGTCCTTCGAACAGCGACTGCCTGGCCTACCTCGCCAAGGATTCGGGGGAAGTCCAGCTTTTCCTGGGTATCAAGTCGACAGAGCCGGACGGCGGGCTTCAGCTCGACGTGAACTCACTCGGTGGGTTCGTGCAATTTTCCGAAGGCTGGCTGAAGGCCCTGGTTCGACAGCTCTGCGCCGACGACGATACAGCACAGGATGCCCGTGTACTCGACGATGCCTGGACACGGGGTGCTCTTTGGCTGGTCGTGCTGCTGATTCGTCCGGGCGACTCGGGCAACGAGCTTGTCTTGCTTCGTATAGAAACGCCAACAAGGGACGGCTCTTAGGCTCTTAATTCGACAGACGGTCGCATCGAAGCCGGTGGACCTTCTGATCTCACAGTCAAGAAAGATTGAAATGACCAAACAATTCGACGTCGTCGTCATCGGTGGCGGCCCCGGCGGCTACATTGCCGCCATTCGCGCCGCTCAACTCGGCTTCAACGTGGCCTGCATCGACGAGTGGAAGAACGCCAAGGGCGGTCCCGCGCTCGGCGGCACCTGCACCAACGTCGGCTGCATTCCCTCGAAGGCACTGCTGCAATCGTCGGAGCACTTCGAGCACGCCGGCCACGGCTTCGCGGACCACGGCATCAACGTGTCGGGCCTGTCGCTCGACATCGGCAAGATGCTGGCCCGCAAGGACCAGGTCGTGAAGCAGAACAACGACGGCATCACCTACCTGTTCAAGAAGAACAAGATCGCGTCGTTCCACGGTCGCGGTTCGTTCGTGAAGGCCGCTGAAGGCGGCTACGAGATCAAGGTGGCTGGCGCCGCCGAGGAAACCATCGTCGGCAAGCACATCATCGTGGCCACGGGCTCCAACGCCCGCGCGCTGCCCGGTGCGGCCTTCGACGAAGAAAACATCCTGTCGAACGACGGCGCGCTGCGCATGGGCGCGGTGCCCAAGAAGCTGGCGCTGATCGGCTCGGGCGTCATCGGCCTGGAAATGGGTTCGGTGTGGCGTCGCCTCGGCTCGGAAGTCACGGTGCTCGAAGCACTGCCGACCTTCCTGGGCGCGGTGGACGAGCAGATCGCCAAGGAAGCCAAGAAGGCGTTCGACAAGCAAGGCCTGAAGATCGAACTCGGCGTGAAGGTCGGCGAGATCAAGTCGAGCAAGAAGGGCGTGTCGATCGCCTGGACCAACGCCAAGGGCGAAGCGCAGACGCTGGACGTCGACAAGCTGATCGTGTCGATCGGCCGCGTGCCCAACACCATCGGCCTGAACCCCGAAGCCGTGGGCCTGGCGCTCGACGAGCGCGGCGCCATCAACGTCGACGGCGACTGCAAGACCAACCTGCCGAACGTGTGGGCGATCGGCGACGTGGTGCGCGGCCCGATGCTGGCGCACAAGGCGGAAGAAGAGGGCGTTGCCGTGGCCGAGCGCATTGCCGGCCAGCACGGACACGTCAACTTCAACACCGTGCCCTGGGTCATCTACACGCACCCCGAAATCGCATGGGTCGGCCAGACCGAGCAGCAGCTCAAGGCCGAAGGCCGCGCCTACAAGGCCGGCACCTTCCCGTTCCTGGCGAACGGCCGCGCGCGCGCACTCGGCGACACGACCGGCATGGTCAAGTTCCTGGCCGACGCCACGACCGACGAGATCCTGGGCGTGCACATGGTGGGCCCGCAGGTCAGCGAGCTGATCTCCGAAGCCGTGGTGGCCATGGAGTTCAAGGCGAGCGCGGAAGACATCGCGCGCATCTGCCACGCGCACCCGTCGCTGTCGGAAGCCACCAAGGAAGCCGCGCTGGCCGTCGACAAGCGCACGCTGAACTTCTGATCTCTTGACCAGCGTCAAACAGGCCTACGAGGCGGAACTCGCTGCGCGCGGGTTCCACGCCGATCCCGCGCAACTGCGTGCCGTGGAGGCGCTGGATCGGTGCGCCAACGAATGGGCCGACTACAAGGCCCAGCGTTCGAACGCGCTGAAGAAGTTCATCAACCGGCCGGAGCTTCCGCGCGGCGTCTACATGTACGGCGGCGTCGGGCGGGGCAAGAGCTTCCTGATGGACCTGTTCTTCAACGCCGTGCCGCTGCGGCGCAAGACGCGCCTGCACTTTCACGAGTTCATGCGCGAAGTGCACCGCGAACTGCGCGAGCTGCAGGGCACGGTCAATCCGCTCGACGAGCTGGGCTTGCGCATTTCCAAGCGCTACAAGCTGATCTGCTTCGACGAGTTCCATGTGGCGGACATCACCGACGCGATGATTCTTCATCGGCTGCTGGTGTCGCTGTTCGAGAACGGCGTGGGCTTTGTCACCACCTCGAACTTCAAGCCTGACGATCTTTACCCGGGTGGGTTGCACCGCGACCGCATCCTGCCCGCCATCGCGCTTCTGAACGAGAAGCTCGAGGTGCTCAGCGTCGACAACGGCACCGACTACCGGCGCCGCACGCTGGAGCAACTGCGCATGTACCTCACGCCCAACGACGCGGCGGCCGAAAAGGAAATGCGCAAGGCCTTCGACAAGCTGGCCGAGGTGGCCGACGAAAACCCGGTGCTGCACATCGAGGCGCGCGAGATCCGCGCGCGGCGCAAGGCCGGCGGCGTGGTGTGGTTCGATTTCAAGACGCTGTGCGGCGGTCCGCGCTCGCAGAACGACTACCTCGAGATCGCGAGCCAGTTCCACACGATCCTGCTGTCCGACGTGCCGCACATGCCGGTGCGCATGGCCTCGGAAGCACGCCGTTTCACCTGGCTGGTCGACGTCTTGTACGACCGGCGCTGCAAGCTCATCATGTCGGCTGAGGTTCCGCCCGAGGCGTTGTACACCGAGGGCCCGCTGGCGCACGAGTTCCCGCGCACGGTGTCCCGGCTCGCTGAAATGCAGTCGAGCGAGTTCCTCGCCCTTGAACGCCGTATCGTCGACACCCGACTCACATGAAAAAATTCGCTCTAGCCCTGTTGATGACGTTGGCCAGCCTGCCGCTGTGGGCGCAGTCCAATGCGGCGTCGGGCACACTCGACCTCGAAGCCGAGAAGCGCAGGCTCTCCTCTGAGCGCGAGGCCATCGAGAAGCGCTTCCTGCTGGAGCGCGCGGCCTGCTACAAGAAGTTCGCGGTGGAAGACTGCCTGAGCGAGAGCCGCGTGCGGCGTCGCACCGAAACCGACAACATCAAGCGCCAGGAAACGGCGCTCAACGACATCCAGCGCCAGCGCAGCGGCGCGGCCGAGCTGCAGAAGCTCGACCAGAAGGCGGCCACGCAGCGCGAGCAGGACACGCGCGAAAAGCAGGATCAGTCGATCCAGAACCAGAAGGACCGCGAGCAGCGCGCGGCCGACCATGCATCCAGCCGTGCCTCCACGGCGGCCGGCGCGGCCGAGCGCGAGCGCGACTTCCAGTCGAAGCAGAAGGCGCATGCCGACGAGCAGGCCAAGACGGCGCAGCGCCAGGCCGAGGCGCCCGAGGCCGTCAAGCGCTTCGAGGACAAGCAGAAGCGGGCGGCCGAGCACAAGGCCAATCTCGAGCGCCAGAACGCGTCGCGCGACAAGCCGCGCGGTGCGCCGCTGCCGCCTCCGCCGCCGGTCACCCCGGCGCCGGCAACGCCCTGATTCAGCCGGCGGCCGGGAGCGCGTCGAGCTTCAGGACCGCGATCGAGATGTTGTCGCCGGTGCCGCGCGCCCGGCGGCGTGCTTCGCCCACCAGGATCTCCACCGCGTCGCGCGGCGGCTGCGCATAGAGCACGCTCGCCAGTTCTTCGGGGGTGAAGTAGTGCCACAGGCCGTCGCTGCATGCCATCAGCAGGTCGCCGGACTGCATCTTCGGAATGTAATGCGGGTCGATGGGCGGGGGCGTCGTCGTCATGCCGAGGCAGCCCAGCAGGATGTTGCCCTGCGGGTGGACGTTGGCCTCGGCCTCGCTGATCTGGCCGCGGTCGATCAGGGCCTGCACGTACGAATGATCGCGCGTGCGCTTGACCAGTTGCCCGTCGCGGAAGTGATAGATGCGCGAGTCGCCGGCGTGGATCCACGCGCAGTCGCCCTTGGGCGTCATCAGGAAGGCGGCCAGCGTGCTGTGCGGCTCCTGTTCGCTGGAGACGGCCGTGAGCTTGATGACCGTGTGCGAGTCTTCGAGCATCTGCCTGAGCAGCACTTCGGGGTCGTCGCGGCCGGGCGTGTAGCGCGTGAAGAGCTGGCGGGCGGTCATCAGCACCTGGTCGGAAGCCTTGCGCCCGCCGCTGCGCCCGCCCATGCCGTCCGCCACGACGCCCAGCACGCAGCCGGGCACGCGGGGGTGACTCATCATCAGGACCTGGTCCTGCTGGTACGGGCGGTCTCCCTTGTGGAGTCCGGTGGCCGCTGCTAGTCGAAAGCCTTGAGTCATGAGGCATATGCGCCGAAGCGCGTGGTTCTGTCTTCTCGGAGGATCGAGTCAGGACGTATTATCGAATGAACACGCGACGCGCCAATCTGCGTTCGCTTCCCCACCGTTGGACTCCAATCTTCATTCCCTTTCCCGGCAACTGATCGAGCTGCGCATCGAGCATGCCGACCTCGACGCCACCATCGACCGGCTGGCCGAAGGCTCGCTGCAAGACGAGCTGCTGCTGCGGCGCCTGAAAAAACGCCGCCTCGCGCTGCGCGACCAGATCGCGCGCCTCGAAAACGTGCTCGACCCGAGAGAGCCGGCGTGACGGGCGCGCTCGAAGACAAGGTGCGCGACGTTTTCGCGCAGGGCGGCGCGCTGTCGCGTGCCGCCGATCAATTTCGCGAACGCTCGGGCCAGACCGAAATGGCCATGGCCGTGGCCCGCACCATCGACGAAGGCGGGGTGCTGGTGGTCGAGGCGGGCACGGGCGTGGGCAAGACCTTCTCATACCTCGTGCCGGCGCTGCTGAGCGGCGAGCGCGTGCTGCTGTCGACGGCCACCAAGACCCTGCAGGACCAGTTGTTCGGCCGCGACCTGCCCAGGCTGGTCGAGGCCCTGGGGCTGCCGGTGCGCACCGCGCTGCTCAAGGGCCGCGGAAGCTACCTGTGCCTGCACCGCCTGGACACGGCGCGCCACGATCCGTCGCTGCCGGAGCGCGGCAGCCTGCGCACGCTCGCCAAGATCGAACAATGGTCGAAGGCCACGCGCACCGGCGACCTGGCCGAACTGCCGGGGCTGGACGAACGCTCGCCGCTGATTCCGCTGATCACCTCCACGCGCGAAAACTGCCTGGGTGCGCAGTGCCCGCAGTTCAAGCCCTGCCACGTCAACCTCGCGCGGCGAGAGGCGCTGGCGGCCGACGTCGTCGTCATCAACCATCACCTGTTCTTTGCTGACCTCGCGGTGCGCGAAACCGGCATGGCGGAGCTGCTGCCGACCGTGAGCGTGGTGGTGTTCGACGAGGCCCACCAGCTCAATGAAACCGGCGTGCAGTTCCTGGGCGCGCAGCTCGGCACCGGGCAGGCGCTCGACTTTGCGCGCGACATGCTGGGCGCGGGCCTGCAGCATGCGCGCGGCCTGGTCGACTGGCAGCAGCTGGTGGCCGGCGTCGAGCGCGCCGCGCGCGAGCTGCGGCTGGTGGTCGGCAAGCAATGGCCGGGCGCCAAGCTGCGCTGGGTCGGGCCCGCGCCCGAAGGCATCGACCCCGATGCATGGCAGAGCGCGCTGGACGACCTGCAGCATTCCTTCGAGCTGGCAGCCGAGGGGCTGGCGACCGTCAGCGAAATCTCGCCCGACTTCGTGCGCCTGCACGAGCGCTCCCGGCAACTCGCGAAGCGCACCGCACGCTTTGCCCTGGCTTGCGAGGTCGATTCAGTACGCTGGGTCGACGTGGGCGCGCAGCTGAGGCTGGTCGAGTCGCCGCTGGACATCGCCGACGCCATGCGCAAGCGGGTGCTCAAGATCGCCGATGCTTCGGCCGATGCGGGCGAGGGCGACGATGAAGATGACGAACTCGACGGCTACGGCGAACGGCCCGCGCGCGAGACGCCATCGCCCGCGCAGGAAGACAGCGGCCGCGCCTGGGTCTTCACCTCCGCCACGCTGGGCGATGAGCCCACGCTGCGCTGGTTCACCGAGCCCTGCGGTCTGCACGACGCCGAAGTGCTGCGCGTGCAGAGCCCGTTCGATTACGCCTCGCAGGCCGCGCTGTATGTGCCGCGCGCGTTCCCCAAGCCCAATGATCCTTCGCACAGCCAGCGCGTCGCCGAATTGGCCGCGCGCGGCGCCACCGAGCTCGGCGGGCGCACGCTGGTGCTGACGACCACGCTGCGCGCATTGCGCACCATCGGCGATGGGATCAGGCAGCGCTTCGAGCTGCTCGAGAACGAGGTCCGCCCCGAGGTGCTGGTGCAGGGCGAGCTGCCCAAACGCGTGCTGATGGACCGCTTTCGCGAGGGCGCGAGCGGCGGGCGCACGGGCTGCGTGCTGGTGGCGTCGGCGTCGTTCTGGGAAGGCTTCGACGCGCCGGGCGATGCGCTGCAACTCGTGGTGATCGACAAGCTGCCGTTCCCGCCACCCAACGATCCGCTGGTCGAGGCGCGCTCGCAGCGGCTCGAAGCGCAGGGGCGCAGTTCGTTCGCGGATTATTCGTTGCCCGAGGCGGCGGTGGCGCTCAAGCAGGGGGCGGGGCGGCTGATCCGGCGCGAAACCGACAGCGGCGTGCTCGCGATCTGCGACACCCGCCTGGTGGCCATGGGCTACGGCCGCCGCTTGCTGGCGGCGCTTCCGCCGATGCGGCGGCTCGAAAACGAAGCCGATTTCGACGCCGCGCTGGACGCGCTCAAGAGTTAGGCAACTGCTCGAGCGCGTCGTCGGGTCAGGTCTTTACCAGACCTTCCACCACGGGTCGTCCTTGCCCTTGAAGCCGTTGGCAAGGTAGGTGCTTTGCGGGTAGTTGGTGGTCAGCACGCGTTGCGCGTCGTCGCGCAGGTCCTTCATGCCGAGCGCGTCGTACGACTTCACCATGATGTACAGGGCTTCTTCGAGCGCCGGCACTTCGCGGTAGTCGGACAGGGCGATCTGCGCGCGGTTGATGGCGGCCAGGTAGGCGCCGCGCGAGTAGTAGTAGCGGGCCACGTGAACTTCGTACTGCGCGAGCGAGTTCACGATGTAGTTCATGCGCTGGCGCGAGTCGGGGGCGTAGCGCGATTCAGGGAAGCGCGTCACGAGGTCCTTGAACGACTCGAACGATTCCTTGGCGGCCTTCTGGTCGCGCTCGGACAGGTCCTGGCGCGTGAGGAACGCGAACATGCCCAGGTCGTCGTTGAAGTTGATCACGCCCTTCAGGTAAAGCGCATAGTCGAGCGCGGGGCTCGCCGGGTGCAACTTCATGAAGCGGTCGATGGTCGAAATGGCGCTGGCCTTTTCACCCGACTTGTACTGGGCGTAGGCCTTTTCCAGCTGGGCCTGCTGGGCGAGCGGCGTGCCGGCGGCGCGGCCTTCGAGCTTCTCGTAGAGCGGCACGGCCTTGTCGTAGGCCCCCGATCCGGCCTCGTCCTTGGCTTCCGCGTAGATCTTGTTGGGGCTCCAGTTCGCGGTCTTGTCAACGGAGGTCGACGAGCAGCCAGCTGCTAGCAGAGCCGCCGCGCTGAGCGCGATCCAGGTGGGGACCGATAATTTGGCGCGAAACATCACATACGGCTTTCGTGAAACAGTTACCCTCAATTATATCGACCGACCCCATGGGCAATACCCCCGAGAACCTGGAGGCGGCCGAACACGAGGAGGGCGCCGACATTGTCGAGCCCAGCGAGCTTCGTTCCTTCACCGTCGATCCGGCCCAGCACGGCCAGCGGCTCGACCGCGCGCTCGCCGCGCTGGTACCCGAGTTTTCCCGCAGTTACCTCCAGCAACTGATCGAGGCCGGCGTGGTCGAGCTGCAGGGGCGCACGGTCACCAAGGCGTCCGCCAGTGTCAAGGCGGGGCAGGCCGGGCGCATCGAATTGCGGCCCACGCCCCAGAGCCAGGCCTTCCGCCCGGAGGCGATGGACATCGTCACCGTGCACGAGGACGAGCACCTGCGCATCATCGTCAAGCCGGCCGGGCTGGTCGTGCACCCGGCGCCCGGGCATTGGAGCGGCACGTTGCTGAACGGCCTGCTGGCGCTCGACCCCAAGGCCGTGCTGCTGCCGCGCGCCGGCATCGTGCACCGGCTCGACCGCGACACCAGCGGGCTCATGGTGGTCGCGCGCACCCGGGCCGCCATGGACGCCATGGTGGGGCTGATCGCGGCGCGCGAGGTCAAGCGGCAGTATCTGGCGATCGGGCACAAGCCCTGGGTGGGGGCGGCGGCCCGCCAGGTCGATGCGCCCATCGGCCGCGATCCGCGCAACCGGCTGCGCATGGCCGTGGTCGACCTCGAGCGCCATCCGGGCAAGACCGCGCGCACGCTGATCGAGCGGCTCGACAGCCATTCCGAAGGCTGCGTGGTGCGTTGCACCCTCGAAACCGGGCGTACCCATCAGATCCGGGTGCACATGGCGTCGATCGGGCATCCGCTGGTGGGCGATGCGCTGTACGGCGGCGCCCCCGCCGTGGGGTTGTCGCGCCAGGCGCTGCATGCTTTCAGGCTGGCCTTCGTGCATCCTGTCACGCAGGCGCCCATGGAGTTCCGCTCGCCGCCGCCGCCCGATCTCATTCAGGCGTTGCAGTCCTGGGGGCTGGATTACAATCGCGCCTGACGGCCCGAGGGCCGCGCCGGCCATTCGATGCCGGCCTTGCGTTGCACTCGCCGCGTGCCGGCAACGCCTACTCCTTCCATCCTTGTGAGCCAGCGCCTACCCAGGCGCCTTTTCCCGGATAACGCGAACCATGAATACGGCGGATGCCAAGCGCATTCTCGAAACCGCCTTGATCTGTTCGAGCCAGCCGCTGCCGGTGCGCGATTTGCGCGTGCTGTTCGACGACGAGCTGGGTGTGGACACCATCAAGGTGCTGTTGCTTGAATTGCAGGAAGACTGGGCGCAGCGCGGCCTGGAGCTTGTGAGCGTCGGCAGCGGCTGGCGGTTCCAGAGCCGGCCCGAGATGCGCGACCACCTCGACCGCCTGCACCCCGAGAAGCCGCCGCGCTACACGCGTGCCGCGCTCGAGACGCTGGCGATCATCGCGTACCGGCAGCCGGCCACCCGGGGCGACATGGAAGACATCCGCGGCGTGACGATCAACTCGTTGATCCTCAAGCAGCTCGAAGACCGGGGCTGGGTCGAGGTGATCGGCCACCGCGAAACGGTCGGACGGCCGGCGCTGTACGCGACCACGCGCCAGTTCCTGGACGACCTGGGCCTGGCATCGCTCGACCAGTTGCCGCTGATCGAGACGCCGGCGCAGCAGGCCGCGCTGGTCGATGCGCTGGAGCAGGCGTCGGGCGGCCAGCAGGGGCTGCCGATGGACGGCGATGCCGACGCCGAGGTGGCTGCTGAAGCGGTTGCTGCGGTCGAGGCCGAGGCGCTGGTGTTGACCGATGCTCCGCCCGAAGCTGTCGAGGCCGCTGAAGCGGTGGAGGCCGTGGAGGCTGCGCAGGCGCAAGTCGCCGAAAACGAGGCTGCCGCGAACGGGGCCGAAACGCTGCCGGTCGCAGCGCCTGAACTTGAACCATCCGCCGAGCTCGCGGCAGACCCTGACCCCGAGCCCGAGACCCAGACCCAGCCGGCCCCCGAGCCGGCGCAAGAACCCGATGCCCCGTCCGCGGACGAGGTCGACCCCCACGCAGTTTCTCCCGGAAAAACCTCATGAGCCCCTCCGACACCGACGACGCGGCAATGCTGCCGGCCGAGCCCGAAGTCAAGAAAAAGAAGAAAGCGGCCACGCCCAAGAAGGCCGAGTCGGTAGCGCCCGAGGCCGTGTCCGACGAGTCCGCGGCGCCTGTCGAGGCGCAAGCCGAAGTGCAGCCCGAGGCGCCCAAGAAGCCCCGCGCGCCGCGCAAGAAGAAGGTCGTGGAGCCGACGGTGTCCGAAGAAGTGCCCTCGGCGCCCGAGCCCGTGGCGGCGGTTGCTGCCGCCGAGCCCGAGGCGCCGGTCGTCGTGGAGGCTCCCGAGCCGGTCAGCGAGCCCGCGCCCGTCGAGGCGGCCCGCGAGGCGCCGAAGGCCGAGGAAGCTCGCCGCGACACCCGCAGCGAGAGCCACGACGACTACAGCGAAGACGACGAGGACGAAGAAGAGCCCGACGAGGAAGAAGACGACCTCGACCGTGCCCGCCGCGCCGCCGAGCGCGAGCAGCGCAATGCGCTGCCGCCCGAGCCAATCCGCTTCGCCGACGTCATTTCGGGTCAGTTCGACGCCGACGAGGAAAGCCCCGAGGTGCCGCCGCTCAAGCGCGTGCTGCTGCCCGAGGCCGATTCGCCCAAGCTGCACAAGGTGCTGGCGCAGGCGGGCCTGGGGTCGCGCCTCGAAATGGAGCAGCTGATTCTCCAGGGGCGCATCTCCGTCAACAACGAGCCGGCCCACATCGGCCAGCGCATCCAGTACGGCGACCAGGTCAAGATCAACGGCAAGCCGATCCGCTACCGCATCGCGCCGCCGCCGCCGCGCGTCATCGCGTACCACAAGCCCATCGGCGAAGTCGTCACGCACGACGATCCGCAGAACCGGCCCACCGTGTTCCGCAAGCTGCCGCGCCTGCAACAGGGCAAGTGGCAGTCGGTCGGCCGGCTCGACCTGAACACCGAAGGCCTGCTGCTGTTCAGCAGCTCCGGCGACCTGGCCAACCAGCTCATGCACCCGCGCTTCGGCCTGGAGCGCGAGTACGCGGTACGCGTGCTGGGCGCGCTCAGCAGCGAAGAAAAGCAGAAGCTGCTCGACGGCGTGCGCCTGGACGACGGCATGGCCCAGTTCGGCACCATCGAAGAGGGCGGCGGCGAAGGCTCCAACTGCTGGTACCGCGTGACCATTTCCGAAGGCCGCAACCGCGAGGTGCGCCGCCTGTTCGAGTCGGTGGGCCATGCGGTCAGCCGGCTGATCCGCATCCGCTACGGCGCGATGGTGCTGCCGCGCGGCCTGAAGCGCGGCGCCTGGATGGAACTCGACGAGCGCGACATCCGCGCGCTGTTCCAGGCCTCCGGCGGCGCGGCTGCCCGGCCCGGTCCGCAGCAACGCGGCCCCGGCCAGGAGGGTGGCGGCAACGGCCGCAACGGACGCAACAAGAAGCGCCGCGGCAACCGCAACGGCGGCCCTGGCGGCCAGCCGCGCGACATGCGCGGTGACGAAGGCGGGCGCGAGGCGCCCATTCCCAGCCCGTTGGGAGAAGCCCGTCCGCCGCGCGGCGACCGTGGTCCGCGTTCCAACCGGGGCGGCGGCAACGGCGGTCCGCCGCAAGGCCAGGGGCGCCGCGGCAATGGTGGCGGAGGCGGCAACCGCCAGGGCGGTGGCGGCAATCGCCAAGGGGGTGACGACCGTCAGCCCAGCGGCGCCAACCAGCCCGATCCGATGAAGACCTCGCTGGGCTACATCGGCGCCGACAGCTTCTCGCGCCAGCGCAAGGAGCAGCGCGGAGGTCCGGGCCGCCGCGGTGGTGGTGGCGGCGGAGGGGGCGGCTTCGGCGGCGGCCCTGGCGGCGGACGCCGTCGCGGGCGCTGAAAACCTGCCGACACAGCGCGGCCTTTCGCGGGGTTTTCATGAACCCCGGGGGCTGCGCCGGTTAAAATCAGAGGCTTTGTCGACATATGCCGCAACAAACTCGTTGCAGTTGTGACAAAACTCTTCAAAATCAAAGCTCAGGAAGCATTTCAATGGCTATCGAACGTACCCTTTCCATCATCAAGCCCGACGCCGTCGCCAAGAACGTCATCGGCAAGATCGTTTCCCGTTTTGAAGCCGCCGGCCTCAAGATCGTCGCCGCCAAGCTGGTGCACCTGTCGCGCAACGAAGCCGAGCAGTTCTACTCGGTGCACAAGGAGCGTCCCTTCTTCAAGGACCTGGTCGAGTTCATGATCTCGGGCCCCGTGTTCGTGCAAGTGCTCGAAGGCGAAAACGCCATCGCCAAGAACCGTGACCTGATGGGCGCCACCGATCCCAAGAAGGCAGCCGCCGGCACCATCCGCGCCGACTTCGCCGACAGCATCGACGCCAACGCAGTGCACGGCTCCGACGCTCCCGAAACCGCGGCGAACGAAGTCTCGTTCTTCTTCGCCGGCCTCAACGTCTACGCACGCTGAGGTCATATCTCGACCGATTCCATGACCACGGCCAATCTGCTCGAATTCGATCTCGAGGGGTTGGCCGCGTTCTGCGAAAAGCTCGGCGAGAAAAAATTCCGCGCCACGCAACTGTTCCGCTGGATCCACCAGCGTGGCGCCAGCGACTTCACCCAGATGACCGATCTGGCGAAGTCGCTGCGCGAAAAGCTCGCGACCACCGCGCGCGTCGAGGCCTTGCCGGTTCTCACGCAGCACGAATCCAAGGACGGCACGATCAAGTGGCTGTTCGACGTCGGTGACGGCAATGCCGTCGAAGCCGTATTCATTCCCGAGGACGACCGCGGCACGCTGTGCGTGTCGTCCCAGGCCGGCTGTGCGGTCGGATGCCGCTTTTGCTCGACCGGGCATCAGGGCTTCAGCCGCAACCTCAGCACGGGCGAAATCGTCGCCCAGCTCTGGTTTGCCGAACACTTCCTGCGCAAGCACCTGAAGCGCGACGAGCGCGTCATCTCCAACGTGGTGATGATGGGCATGGGCGAACCGCTGCAGAACTATTCCGCGCTGGTGCCCGCGCTGCGCACCATGCTCGACGACAACGCCTACGGGTTGTCGCGCCGTCGCGTGACGGTGTCGACCTCCGGCGTGGTCCCCATGATCGACCGCCTGGGCGCCGATTGCGCAGTGGCCATGGCCGTCTCGCTGCATGCGCCCAACGACGCGCTGCGCGACGACCTCGTGCCGCTCAACCGCAAGTACCCGATCGCCGAGTTGCTCGAAGCCTGCAAGCGCTACCTGGCGCATGCGCCGCGCGACTTCATCACCTTCGAGTACTGCATGCTCGACGGCGTGAACGACCAGCCCGAACACGCGCACCAGCTGATCGAGCTCGTGCGCAAGAGCGGCGTGTCGTGCAAGTTCAACCTGATTCCGTTCAACCCGTTTCCGGCCTCGGGCCTGCTGCGTTCGCCGCAGCCGCGCGTGCTGGCGTTCGCCCGGACGCTGAGCGAAGCAGGGTTGGTCACCACCGTGCGCAAGACGCGCGGCGACGACATCGATGCCGCCTGCGGCCAACTCGCCGGCGATGTCAAGGACCGCACCCGCGCGGCCGAACGCATGGCCCAGCGCCGCGCGGCGACGGAGCACCCCGTTGTTTTGCATCCGGTCCGAAAGACCGTCTCCCAGGAGCACTGAAGCAATGAGCATGGCCTTTCCGATGACGACCGCGAGCGCGCAGCGAATGCTGGCCACGAGCTTTGCCGGCGTCGCCGTGGCGTTTCTGCTCGCCGGTTGCGTCAGCACGCGCACCACCACCACCAGCCTGGCCGACACCAGCTCGGGCAAGGGCGTCGACATCGTCACCGAGTCCGACGAAAGCTCACGCCAGCGCCGCGCGCGCCTGCGCATGGAGCTGGCCGCGGGCTACTTCGAGCAGGGCCAGACCAACGTCGCGCTCGACGAAGTCAAGCAGGCACTCGCTGCCGACCCCAACAATGCGGACGCGTACAACCTGCGCGGCCTGGTCTACATGCGGCTCGACGACGCGGGCATGGCCGAAGACAGCTTCCGCCGTTCCATCGCGATCAATCCGCGCGACCCCAACACGCGCCACAACTACGGCTGGCTGCTGTGCCAGCAGAACCGCTTCGGCGACGCGGCCGCGCAGTTCACCGAAGCGCTCGCCGTGCCCAGCTACGCCGATCGCGCCAAGACGCTCATGACGCAAGGCGTCTGCGAACTCAAGGCCGGCCTGCGTCCGCAGGCGGAGCGCAGCCTCATGCAGGCCTACGAGATCGACGCCGGCAACCCGGTGGTCGGCTTCAACCTGGCCTCGGTGCTCGCGCAGCGCGAAGAATGGTCGCGCGCGCAGTTCTACATTCGCCGTGTCAACAACAGCCCCTCGGCCAGCGCCGAGACGCTGTGGCTGGGCATCAAGATCGAACGAAAGCTCAACAACCGCGAGGCAATGGCGCAGTTGGGTGGCCAATTGCAACGGCGCTTCCCCCAGTCGCGGGAGGCATCAGCGTACGAGCGCGGGAATTTCAATGACTGATCGGGTTTCGGAGTTCGGCACTTCCGCGGCGCAGCCGCTCGAAGAAGGCGACATCACGCACAAGACGGCCGGCGACCTGCTTCGCGAGGCGCGCGAGGCCCACGGCCTGCATATCGAAATGGTGGCTGCCGCGCTCAAGGTGCCGCCGCAGAAACTGCTGGCGCTCGAGGCCGACGACATTGCCTCGCTGCCCGACCCGGTCTTTGCGCGGGCCCTGGCAAGCAGCGTCTGCCGGGCACTGCGCATCGATCCCGTGCCTGTGCTGGCCAAGCTGCCGACCACGCAGAAGGTGTCGCTGGCCGCGGCCGACCGCACCCTGAAGACCAATATTTCGTCGGGCACGCCGCGCTGGGCCGGCAACGGCCGGTCGAGCGGCCTGCCGTCGCGTGCGTTGCTCACGGTCGTGGTGCTGCTGCTGATCGGCGCGGGCGCCTTGTTCTGGCTGCCGCAGTCGGTCTTCGACCAGCTCGGCGCCTCGGTGTCGCGCCTGACTGCGCGCGATGCGGCCGACACGAGCTCGACCGGCGATGCGCCGGTGAACGCATCCGCCCCCTCGGGCGAGGCGGGCGCCGTCGCCGAAACCGTGCCGACGCAGGCTGTCGCCCCCAGCGCTCCGGTGAACGCCGCGCCCGCGGCCGCTGCTGCGAACCCGGCTGCTCCCGCCACCGCCATGGCAACGCCCGTGGTTGCGGCGCCGGCGTCCGACGCGTCGTCCGCCAGCAGCCAGCAACTTGTTTTCGTGGCCCGCGAAGAATGCTGGATCACCGTCACCGAAGCCGGTGGCAAGCAGCTGCTGCGCCGCAGCCTGAAGGCCGGCGAAACCGTCGGCCTGTCGGGTGCGCTGCCTTTGTCGGTGGTGGTCGGCCGTGCGTCGAGCGTCGACGTGCAGGTGCGCGGCAAGCCCTATGACCTGAAGCCCGTCACCAAGAGTGGTGGCGTGGCGCGTTTCGAGGTGACGTCATGAGCGATTGCCTTCCCATTGAAGCGGCGGCGCCCAAGGCGCGCCGCTCGCGCCAGGCCCGCGTGGTCTGGGGCCAGCGTGTCGTGACCGTGGGGGGCGACGCGCCGGTGCGCGTGCAGTCGATGACCAACACCGACACGGTCGACGCCATCGGCACCGCGATCCAGGTGAAGGAACTCGCCATCGCCGGTTCGGAGATGGTGCGCATCACCGTCAACACGCCCGAAGCGGCGGCGCAGGTGCCCTACATCCGCGAGCAGCTCGACCGCATGGGCATCGACGTGCCGCTGATCGGCGACTTCCACTACAACGGCCATCGCCTGCTGACCGACTATCCGGCCTGCGCCGAGGCGCTGAGCAAGTACCGCATCAACCCCGGCAACGTGGGCAAGGGCGACAAGAAGGACAAGCAGTTCGGCCAGATGATCGACGCGGCCATGCGCTGGAACAAGCCGGTGCGCATCGGCGTGAACTGGGGCAGCCTCGACCAGGAACTGCTGGCCAGCCTGATGGACGTCAACAGCCAGCGCGCCCAGCCCTGGGACGCCAAGCAGGTGATGTACGAGGCGCTGATCACCTCCGCCATCGAGTCCGCCAAGCTGGCCGAGTCGATGGGCATGGCCGGCAACCAGGTCATCCTGTCGTGCAAGGTGAGCGGTGTGCAAGACCTGATTTCGGTCTACCGCGAGCTGGCCAGGCGCTGCGACTATTCGCTGCACCTGGGCCTGACCGAGGCCGGCATGGGCACCAAGGGCACAGTGGCTTCGGCCACCGCGCTGTCGATCCTGCTGCAGGAGGGCATCGGCGACACGATTCGCGTGTCGCTCACGCCGCAGCCGGGCGAGTCGCGCACGCAAGAGGTGCTGATCGCCAACGAAATCCTGCAGGCGCTGGGCCTGCGCGTGTTCGTGCCGAGCGTCACAGCCTGCCCGGGTTGCGGCCGCACCACCAGCACCACCTTCCAGGAACTGGCCAAGCAGATCGACGACTACCTGCGCCTGCAGATGCCGGTCTGGCGCAAGAAATACCCCGGCGTGGAGACGATGAAAGTGGCCGTCATGGGCTGCATCGTCAACGGCCCCGGCGAGAGCAAGCATGCCGACATCGGCATCAGCCTGCCCGGCACCGGCGAGGCGCCCGCCGCACCGGTCTTCATCGACGGCGAAAAGGCACTCACGCTGCGCGGCGACAATATCGCCAACGAGTTTCACCAGCTCGTAGAAACCTATATCGAAAAGCGCTTCGGCGGCGAACACGCTGTCGCTGCCTGACACCTCCGCAGGATCCATGGCTGAAAAATTGAATGCCGTCAAAGGCATGAACGACATATTGCCGCCCGAATCGGCGCGCTGGGAGTGGCTCGAGGCCACCGTGCGCGACCTGATGGGGCGGTTTGCGTACCGCAACGTCCGCACGCCGATCCTCGAGCGCACGGCGCTCTTCGTGCGCGGCATCGGCGAAGTGACCGACATCGTCGAGAAGGAGATGTACTCCTTCGAAGACCGCGCGGACAAGAACGGCAAGTTCGAGCACCTGACGATGCGCCCCGAAAACACGGCGGGCCTGGTGCGCGCGGTGATCGAGCACAACATGCTGTACGAAGGCCCCAAGCGCCTCTGGTACACCGGCCCGATGTTCCGCCGCGAGAACGTGCAGCGTGGGCGCTTCCGCCAGTTCCACCAGATCGGCGCCGAGGCGCTGGGCTTTGCCGGCCCCGACGTCGACGCCGAACTGATCCTGCTGGCGAATGCGCTCTGGAAGGCCATCGGCCTGACCGACGTTCGCCTCGAGCTCAACAGCCTGGGCCAGCCCGCCGAGCGCGCGCTGCATCGCGCTGAACTCATCGCGCACTTCGAGAAGCACGCCGACAAGCTCGACGAAGACGGCAAGCGTCGCCTGCACAGCAACCCGCTGCGCATTCTCGACACGAAGAACCCGGCCATGAAGGACGTGGTCGAGTCGGCGCCGAAGCTGATCGATTTTCTCGGCGCCGAGTCGCTGGCGCACTTCGAGGGGCTGCAGGCCATCCTGAAGGCCAACGACATCGCCTTCACGATCAATCCGCGCCTCGTGCGCGGGCTGGACTACTACAACCTCTCGGTCTTCGAGTTCGTGACCGACCGCCTGGGTTCGCAGGGCACGGTGTGTGCCGGTGGGCGCTACGACGACCTGATCGCGCAGATCGGCGGCAAGCCCGCGCCGGCCGTGGGCTGGGCCATGGGCGTGGAGCGCGTGCTCGACCTGCTCAAGGAGCAGGGCGAGCAGGTGCCGGCCTTGGTGCCCGATGTCTATGCCATCGTGCCCGACGCCGCCTCGATGCCCGTCGTGCTTCGCACGCTCCAGCAGTTGCGCGAAAGCGGCGTCAGCGCGCAGATGCACGCGGCCACGGCCGATGGCCTCAGCAGCTTCAAGGCGCAGATGAAGAAGGCGGACGCCAGCGGCGCCACCTACGCCCTCATCTTCGGCGCCGATGAACTCGCGCGCGGCGAAGTGACTCTCAAGTCCTTGCGTGACGGCAGCGGCGCGCAGGCTTCCCGAGCACTTGCTGAAGTCCCCACGTGGGCCGCCACCCTACAATCGCCGGCTCCCAACATCTGACAGCGCATGGCAACCCATCTCGACCTCGAAGAACAGGAACAGCTCGACCAGCTCAAGCATTTCTGGAATACCTACGGCACCCTGATCACCTGGGCCGTGTTGCTTGTCGCCGGCGCCTTCGTGGCCTGGAACGGCTGGCAATACTTCCAGCGCAACAAGGCCGTGCAGGCCGCGGCGCTCTACGACGAAGTCGAGCGCAGCACGCAGTCCGGCGATGTCGAGCGCATCCAGCGCGTGCTGGGCGACATGAAGCAGCGCTTCGCCGGCACCGCCTACGCGCAGCAGGCTGGCCTGCTGGCCGCCAAGACGCTGTACGAGAAGGGCAATGCCGAGGGCTCGCGTTCGGCGCTGGAGTGGGTGGCGCAGAACGCCGTCGACCCCGGCTACAAGGCCGTGGCCAAACTGCGCCTGGCGGGCGAACTGCTCGACAGCAAGTCTTACGACGAAGCGCTCAAGCAACTCGACGGCAGCGTGCCCAAGGAATTCGAAGCACTGGTGGCCGATCGCAAGGGCGACATCTACCTGGCCCAGGGCAAGCGCGACGAGGCGCAAGCCGAGTACCGCAAAGCCTGGACCGGCCTGGGTGCCACGTCCGACTATCGCCGCCTGATCGAGATCAAGCTCAACGCGGTCGGCGTCGACCCGAAGAGCCTGGCCCCGGTCATCACCGTCACTCCCGCAGCCCCCAAAACTCCCTGACCGCATCATGAATTTCAAGCGTTTCATGCCTGAATCGACCGCCTTGCGTGCGGGATCAGCCCTTGTTTTGCTCGCTTTCCTGGCCGCCTGCTCGAGCTCGAGCAAGCCGAAGCCCGAAGAGCTGCCCGCCAACCCGTCCCTGATGGGCGTGCGCCAGGCCTGGACCGTGCGCATCCCCGAGGTCAAGTTCCCGCTCACCAGCGACGTCAGCGGCGACATCGTCACCGTGGCCGGCAGTGACGGCACGGTGGTCGCCATCGACGCCCGCGCCGGTCGCGAGACCTGGCGCGCCAGCGTCGGCGCCACGCTGGCCGCGGGCGTGGGCAGCGACGGCTCGATTGCCGCCGTGGTCACCACCAACAACGAACTGGTCGCCCTCGAAAACGGCAAGGTGCTGTGGAAGCAGAAGCTGTCGGCGCAGGCCTTCACCGCGCCGCTGGTTGCCGGCCGCCGCGTGTTCGTGCAGACCGCCGACCGCAGCGTCAGCGCCTGGGACGGCCAGAGCGGCCGTCGCCTGTGGATCCAGCAACGCGCCGGTGAAAACCTGGTGCTGCGCAAGTCGGGCGTGCTGATCGCCGTGGGCGACACGCTGGTGGCCGGTATCGGCGGCCGGCTGGTCGGCATCAACCCGGGCAACGGCTCCTCGCGCTGGGAAGCCCCCATCGCGGCGCCGCGCGGCACGAACGACGTCGAGCGCCTGGTCGACCTGACCGGCAGCGTGAGCCGCTACGGCGACACGGTGTGCGCACGGGCCTACTACGCCAGCGTCGGCTGCGTCGACACCACGCGTGGCACGCTGGTCTGGACCAAGCCTGCTTCGGGCGCCGACGGCATCAGCGGCGACGACCGCTTCGTCTACGGCACCGAGTCCGACGGCAGCGTTGCCGCCTGGCGCCGCGCCGACGGCGAACGCGCCTGGCAAATGGCCCGCCTGAAGAACCGCGAGCTGACGTCTCCGCTTGCCGTGGGCCGTTCGCTCATCATCGGCGAAGCCACGGGCACGCTGCATTTCGTGTCGCGCGAAGACGGCGCGCTGCTCAATCGTGTCACGCCCGATGGCTCGGCCATCACCGTTGCGCCGGTGCTCGCCGGCAACACGGTCGTGGTCGTGACTGCCAAGGGTGGTGTGTTTGGCTATCGCCCTGAATAATCTTTTCTTCCTGCAAGGCCCGACCATGAAAACCGCGCCATCGAAAGGCCGGCCATGAAGCCGGTCGTGGCCCTGGTCGGGCGTCCCAACGTCGGCAAGTCGACGCTGTTCAATCGCCTGACCCAGACGCGCGACGCCATCGTCGCCGACTTCGCCGGACTCACGCGCGACCGCCACTACGGCAACGGTCGCCTGGGCAAGCACGAGTTCATCGTGATCGACACCGGCGGTTTCGAGCCCGATGCCGGCAGCGGCATCTACAAGGAAATGGCCAAGCAGACGCGCCAGGCCGTGGCCGAGGCCGACGTGGTGATCTTCGTGGTCGACGCCCGCGAAGGCCTGTCGGCGCAAGACCATGACATCGCCAACGAGCTGCGCCGCTTGGGCAAGCCGTGCGTGCTGGCGGCCAACAAGGCCGAGGGCATGCACGACGGCACCAAGCTCGTGGACTTCTACGAACTGGGCTTTGGCGACGTGCACGGCGTGTCCGCGGCGCACGGTCAAGGCATGCGCGATCTGGTCGAGCTTGCGCTCGAGCCGCTGAACCTGCCGGACCCGGACGACGAATCCGCCGAAGACGACGTCAACAAGCCGATCAAGCTGGCGGTGGCGGGGCGGCCCAATGTGGGCAAGTCCACGCTCATCAACACCTGGCTGGGTGAAGAGCGGCTGGTGGCGTTCGACATGCCGGGCACGACGCGCGACGCCATCTCCGTGCCCTTCGAGCGCAACGGCCAGCGCTTCGAGCTGATCGACACGGCCGGCCTGCGCCGCAAGGGCAGGGTGTTCGAGGCGATCGAGAAGTTCTCGGTGGTCAAGACGCTGCAAGCCATCGAATCGGCCAACGTGGTATTGCTGCTGCTGGACGCCACGCAAGGCGTGACCGACCAGGACGCGCACATTGCGGGCTACATCCTCGAAAGCGGCCGCGCGGTGGTGATTGCCATCAACAAGTGGGACGCGGTCGACAGCTACCAGCGCGAGCAGATCCAGCGGCAGATCGAAACCCGGCTGCCGTTCTTGAAGTTCGCGGCGCTGCATTTCATCTCGGCCATCAAGCGCCAGGGCCTGGGCCCGGTGTGGCAGGCCATTGCGCAGGCCCACAAGTCGGCCACGCGCAAGATGTCGACACCCATATTGACGCGTCTGCTGCTGGAGGCGGTGCAATTCCAGGCGCCCAAGCGCGGCGGCATGTATCGGCCCAAGCTGCGTTATGCGCACCAGGGCGGCATGAATCCGCCGGTGATCGTGATTCACGGCAATTCGCTCGAACATGTGACCGATGCTTACAAGCGCTTTCTCGAGGGGCGCTTCCGCAAGGAATTCGATCTGGTGGGTACCCCCTTGCGGATCGAATTCAAGAGCTCGCACAATCCTTTTGCCGACAAGGACGATTGAGCCATTGGCCGCCGATGGCGGCCAATGACTTGCAACGGTGGCGGAAGTTCCGTCTTTTGAGAACCGTTATTTTCTCAAGGCTTTTGACCCCGGTTGCTGCAGCGCGGAAACCCTGTGTTAAGGTCATCTCTCCAACAACTACTCTTGAACACGGAGAATATCGTGAGCAATAAAGGGCAACTTCTGCAAGACCCGTTTCTGAACACCCTGCGTCGCGAGCACGTGCCGGTTTCCATTTATTTGGTGAACGGTATCAAGCTGCAGGGCCAGATCGAGTCTTTTGACCAATACGTCGTGCTGCTTCGCAACACAGTGACGCAAATGGTCTACAAGCACGCCATTTCCACCATCGTGCCGGGTCGTGCCGTCAACTTCTCGGCTGCCGAGAACGACGACGCCGCAGCCTGACAGCGCGGAGCGCGGCGACCCCGGTCGTCGCGCTTTTTCCCCAATTCTGATCCCGCTTGTCTGAACAGATCCCCCGCCAGGAAGGCGCCGCCGTTCTCGTCGGCGTCGATTTCGGGCTGCCCCATTTCGACAGCGAACTCGAGGAACTCGGCCTGCTTGCGCAGACAGCCGGCCTCACGCCTGTCGCCCGTCTCTCGTGCAAACGCAAGGCCCCTGACGCGGCCCTGTTCGTGGGCAGCGGCAAGGCCGAAGAAATCAAGGAACTCGCCGCCCTGCACAGGGCCAGCGAAGTCATCTTCGACCAGTCCCTGAGCCCCGCGCAGCAGCGCAACCTCGAGCGCCAGCTCGATGTCGCGGTGTACGACCGCACGTTCCTCATTCTCGAGATCTTCGCCCAGCGCGCCCGTTCGCACGAAGGCAAGCTGCAGGTGGAGCTTGCTCGCCTGCAGTACCTCAGCACGCGGCTCGTGCGTCGCTGGTCTCACCTGGAGCGCCAGACCGGCGGTGCGGGTGTGCGCGGCGGCCCGGGCGAAAAGCAGATCGAGCTCGACCGCCGGATGATCGGCGAGTCGATCAAGCGAACCCGCGAGCGGCTGGCCAAGGTGCAAAAGCAGCGCGGCACGCAGCGCCGGCAGCGCGAGCGGCGCGAGACCTTCAACATCTCGCTCGTCGGCTACACCAACGCGGGCAAGTCGTCGCTGTTCAACGCGCTGGTCAAGGCCCGCGCCTATGCGGCCGACCAGCTGTTCGCCACGCTCGACACCACCACGCGCAACCTCTACCTGGGCGATGCGCGCCGGCAGGTGTCGATTTCCGACACCGTGGGCTTCATTCGCGACCTGCCGCACGGCCTGGTCGACGCGTTCAAGGCGACGCTGCAGGAGGCGGTCGACGCCGACCTGCTGCTGCACGTCATCGACGCTTCCAACCCCCATTACCCCGAGCAGATGGCCGAGGTGCAGACGGTGCTGCGCGAGATCGGCGCCGAGGCCGTGCCGCAGCTGCTGGTCTTCAACAAGCTCGATGCTCTTGAAAGCGCGCAACATCCGCTGCATCTGCAGGACGAGATGGAAATCGACGGCGTGCAGATCCCCCGCATCTTCCTGAGCGCCAAGAGCGGCGAGGGCGTGGCGCTGCTGCGCGCCGAGCTCGCCCGGCAGTCGGGCTCGGTAGCCGATACGATGACCCCTGAGGCGGACGCTGAATTGCATGATTCCGCCGATGGATTGGGCACAATCCCGCCACTGACAAGAGAACGAAGCGAATGAATTCAAAGCCAGCGCGGAGAGGGTTTCTGGGCATGTTCAACCTGAACGACGGCCGATGGGGGCGTGGCGACGAGCCGTCCTCCAACGGCGACCGCCCGGCCGGCAACCGGCCCCCCGACGCCAATCCTCCGGGCGCACCCACGCCCCCGCCTTCGGGCAACAACAATAACAACGGCGACCGCCCCCGCGGTCAGGGCCCCAACCAGGGCCCGCCCGACCTCGATGAACTCTGGCGCGACCTCAATCGCAAGCTCGGTGGTTTCTTCGGCGGCGGCAAGGGCGGTGGCAACCGTCCCAGCGGCGGCAACAGCAATGGTGGCGGCAACGGCTACCGCCCCGACATGAAAAACGCAGGATTCGGCCTCGGCCTCGTCGCTGCCGTGGCCGTTCTCATCTGGCTCGGCACCGGCTTCTTCATCGTGAACGAAGGCCAGCAGGCCGTCGTCACGCAATTCGGCCGCTACAAGACGACCGTGGGCGCCGGCTTCAACTGGCGCCTGCCGTACCCGATCCAGCGCCACGAAGTGGTGGTGGTCACGCAGATCCGCTCGACCGACGTGGGCCGCGACGCCATCGTGCGTTCCACCGGCCTGCGCGAATCGGCCATGCTGACCGAAGACGAGAACATCGTCGAAATCAAGTTCGCCGTGCAGTACCGCCTGAGCGATGCGCGCGCCTGGCTCTACGAGAGCAAGTCGCCCGCCGAAACCGTCGTGCAGGTCGCGGAAACGGCCGTGCGCGAAGTGGTCGGCAAGATGAAGATGGACGCCGCGCTCGCCGAAGAGCGCGACCAGATCTCGCCGCGCGTGCGCGCGCTGATGCAGACCATCCTCGACCGCTACAAGATCGGCGTCGAAGTCGTGGGCATCAACCTGCAGCAGGGCGGCGTGCGTCCGCCCGAGCAGGTGCAGGCCGCGTTCGACGACGTGCTCAAGGCCGGCCAGGAGCGCGAGCGCACCAAGAACGATGCGCAGGCCTACGCCAACAACGTGGTGCCGCTCGCAACCGGTACGGCTTCGCGCCTGAAGGAAGAGTCCGAGGCCTACAAGGCGCGGATCGTGGCGCAGGCCCAGGGTGATGCCGGCCGCTTCAGCGCCGTGCTGGCCGAGTACCAGAAGGCCCCGCAAGTCACGCGCGACCGCATGTACACCGACGCCATGCAGCAGATCTACGCCAGCACGACCAAGGTGCTGGTCGACAGCAAGCAGGGTTCCAACCTGCTGTACCTGCCGCTCGACAAGCTCATCCAGCAAAGCGGCAACAACGCGGCGGCCACGCCGGTCGATGCGGCCAGCCCCAACGTCGCCGGCACCGCGCCGGCCCAGTCCTCGGTGATTCCGGTGGCGCCCACGACGGGCGACGTGCGCGGCCGCGACGGCCGTTCGCGTGACCGCGACGTGCGTTGATGAACAAGGCCTAGAAGAACATGAACAGAATCGGATTCATCGCCTCGTCGATCCTCGTCTTGCTCGTGCTGCTGAGCTCGACCCTCTTCGTGGTCGACCAGCGCCAGTTCGGCGTGGTCTATGCCCTCGGGCAGATCAAGCAGGTCATCACCGAGCCCGGCCTCAACTTCAAGTTGCCGCCGCCGTTCCAGAACGTGTCGTACATCGACAAGCGCCTGCTGACGCTTTCCAGCCTCGACACCGAGCCCATGCTCACGGCCGAGAAGCAGCGCGTGGTGATCGACTGGTACGTGCGCTGGCGCATCAGCGACCCGCAAGCCTACATCCGCAACGTCGGCCTCGACGAGAACGCCGGCGCGATGCAGCTGAACCGCGTGGTGCGCAATGCGTTCCAGGAAAACATCAACAAGCGCACCGTGCGCGACCTGATCTCGGTGCGCCGCGAGGCCCTGATGGCCGACGTGCAGCGCGAAGTGCTGGCCGTGGTGAAGGGTGCCAAGCCCTGGGGCGTCGACGTGGTCGACGTGCGCATCACCCGCGTCGACTACGTGGAAGCCATCACCGAGTCGGTCTATCGCCGCATGGAGGCCGAGCGCAAGCGCGTGGCCAACGAACTGCGCTCGACCGGCACGGCCGAAGGCGAAAAGATCCGCGCCGACGCCGACCGCCAGCGCGAAGTGATCGTGGCGAATGCCTACCGCGACGCGCAGAAGATCAAGGGTGAGGGCGATGCCCAGGCCGCTTCCGCCTACAGCGAGGCCTTTGGCCGTGATCCGCAGTTCGCGCAGTTCTATCGCAGCCTCGACGCCTACAAGCAGAGCTTCAACAAGAAGAGCGACGTGATGGTGCTCGACCCGTCGTCGGACTTCTTCCGCGCCATGCAAGGCTCGGGAGCGGCCACCAGCAGCGCCCCGCGTCGTTGATGCATCTTTTTCTGGAGCTGTGAGCGCCGACACTTTCTGGAGCGCGCTGGCGCTCGTCCTGGTGATCGAAGGCATCCTGCCTTTCGTGTCGCCAGGAGGGTGGCGGCGCGGCTTCGGGCAGCTCATGCAGCTGCGCGACGGCCAGCTTCGTTTCTTTGGACTTTGCAGCATCCTGCTGGGTTTGGCACTCCTTTGGGTATTGGGGTAGCGCGGTCCCGGTAGAATCCCGGTTTAACCACGCCCCCGATCCCCATGTCCGCTTGGGTCCTCCCGGATCACATTGCCGATGTGCTGCCTTCCGAGGCGCGCCACATCGAAGAACTTCGACGCCAGCTGCTCGATACCGCCCGTGGCTATGGCTACGAGCTGGTGATGCCGCCGCTGCTCGAGCACCTCGAGTCGCTGCTTTCGGGCACCGGCGAGGCGCTCGACCTCCAAACCTTCAAGCTCGTCGACCAGCTCTCCGGCCGCAGCATGGGCCTTCGAGCCGACACCACCCCCCAGGTGGCGCGCATCGATGCCCACCTGCTGAACCGCGACGGCGTGGCCCGCCTGTGCTACTGCGGCCCGGTGCTCCACACCCGTCCCGACCGGCCGCACGCCACGCGTGAACCGCTGCAGTTCGGCGCCGAGATCTACGGCCACGCCGGCCTCGAAGCCGACACCGAGACCCTGCTGCTGGCGCTCGACTGCCTGCGCGCCTCGGGGCTGGAAGAGGGCGTGATCGTCGACCTGGCCGATGCACGCATCGTGCGCGCCCTGTTCGCCGGCGTGCCGGTCGACGCCGCGGCGCTGGCCCGGGTGCATGCCGCGCTGGCCGCCAAGGACGCGAGCGAGCTCGCCTCCCTCACCCAGAATTTCCCCGCCGCCTCGCGCGACGGGCTGCGCGCGCTGGTGCAGCTGTACGGCGACGCGTCGGTGCTCGACGAAGCCGCCAAGGCCCTGAAGGGCACGCCCGCCGTGGCGGCCGCCCTGGCCGACCTGAAGCAGCTGGCCGCCGGCCTGGGCGGCGTGCCGGGCCGACAGATCAGTTTCGACCTGGCCGACCTGCGCGGCTACGCCTACTACAGCGGCATGCGCTTCGGCATCTACGTGCCCGGCGCGGCCGACTCGCTGGTGCGCGGCGGCCGCTACGACGAGGTGGGAGCCGTGTTCGGCCGCAACCGCCCGGCCGTCGGCTTCAGCCTCGACGTGCGCGAACTGGTCGGCGTGCTGCCGGCCCGCCCGCTGCGCGCCGCCATCCGCGCGCCCTGGAGCGACGCGGCCGGCCTGCGTCAGGCAATTGCCCAATTGCGCAAGTCCGGTGAAACGGTAGTCTGCGTGCTGCCGGGCCATGGCAGCGAAATCGATGAATTCCACTGCGACCGCGAGCTCGTCGAGCAAGCAGGCCAGTGGAGTGTCCGAACGATCTGAATTTTTGAAGTAATGGAACGAGCATGAGCGTAACCACCGGAAGAAACGTGGTCGTCGTCGGCACCCAATGGGGCGACGAAGGCAAAGGCAAGCTGGTCGACTGGCTGACCGAAAGCGCCCAGGGCGTGGTCCGCTTCCAGGGCGGCCACAACGCGGGCCACACGCTGGTCATCAACGGCGTGAAAACCGCGTTGCACCTGATCCCCAGCGGCATCATGCGCCCGGGCGTCAAGTGCTACATCGGCAACGGCGTGGTGCTGTCGGCCGCCAAGCTCTTCGAGGAAATCGAAGGGCTGGAGAAGGCCGGTGTCGAGGTGCGTTCGCGCCTGCGCATCAGTGAAGCCTGCCCGCTGATCCTGCCGTTCCACGCCGCGCTGGACATCGCGCGCGAGGCCTACCGCGAAAAGGGCGGCATCGAGAAGATCGGCACCACCGGCCGCGGCATCGGCCCGGCCTACGAAGACAAGATCGCGCGCCGCGCGCTGCGCGTGCAGGACCTGAAGCACCCCGAGCGCTTCGCGGCCAAGCTGCGCGTGCTGCTCGACCTGCACAACCACGTGCTGACGCAGGTGCTGAGCGCCCCGGCCATCGACTACGACGAAGTCTTCGACGAAGCCATGAAGCACGCCGAGCTGCTCAAGCCCATGATGGCCGACGTCTCGCGCGAGCTGAACGACGCCCACAAGAACGGCGCCAACCTGCTGTTCGAAGGCGCGCAGGGCACGCTGCTCGACGTGGACCACGGCACCTACCCGTACGTCACCTCGAGCAATTGCGTGGCCGGCAATGCTGCCGCCGGTTCGGGCGTGGGTCCGGGCATGCTGCACTACATCCTGGGCATCACCAAGGCCTACTGCACGCGCGTGGGCGGCGGTCCGTTCCCCACCGAGCTCGACTGGGCCACGCCGGGCACCCCCGGTTACCACATGAGCACCGTGGGCGCCGAAAAGGGCGTGACCACCGGCCGCAGCCGCCGTTGCGGCTGGTTCGATGCCGCGCTGCTCAAGCGCTCGGCGCAGGTCAACGGCCTGTCGGGCCTGTGCATCACCAAGCTCGACGTGCTGGACGGCCTCGAGAAGCTCGAGCTGTGCACCGGCTACGAGCTCGACGGCGAAGTCACCGACATCCTGCCGATGGGCGCCGACGAAATCGAGCGCTGCACGCCGATCTACGAAACCCTCGAAGGCTGGACCGAAAGCACCGTGGGCGTCACGCAATACGACAAGCTGCCGATCAATGCGCGCCTGTACCTGCAGCGCATCGAGCAGGTCACCGGCGTGCCGATCCACATGGTGTCGACCAGCCCCGACCGCGACCACACGATCATGATGCGCCACCCCTACCTGGCCGACTGAAGAGGAACCCAAGACCCATGTTGACCGAAGACGGCAAGCATCTCTACGTCAGCTACGACGAGTACCACAACCTGATCGAGAAGCTCGCGATCAAGGTGCATCAGTCGGGCTGGCACTTCGACACCATCCTGTGCCTGGCGCGCGGCGGCATGCGCCCCGGCGACGTGCTCTCGCGCATCTTCGACAAGCCGCTGGCGATCATGTCGACCAGCTCGTACCGTGCTGATGCAGGCACCATCCAGGGCCACCTGGACATCGCCCGCTACATCACCACGCCCAAGGGCGAGATCGCCGGCAAGGTGCTGCTGGTGGACGACCTGGCCGACTCGGGCCACACGCTGCACGCCGTGATGGACATGCTGCGCAACAACTACCCGCCCATCACCGAGCTGCGCAGCGCGGTGATCTGGACCAAGGCGCTGTCGACCTTCACGCCCGACTACCAGGTGGAATTCCTGGCCACGAACCCGTGGATCCACCAGCCCTTCGAGGGCTACGACTCGATGGGCGCCGAGAAGCTCATCGAGAAGTGGTCGGTCTGATTCGGCGCAACCCCCGTCGGCACAACCCCTGTCGGGTCATCCGGCGGGGTTGAGCAGCATCGCGGTGTAGCGCCGCTGCATTTCTTCCGGCGTCAGCTTCTCGATGCTGTGCCCCACGTTCCAGCGATGCCCGAACGGGTCTCGAAACACACCGGAACGTTCCCCATAGAACTGATCCTGCGGGGCCATGTCCAGCGTGGCACCCGCGGCGACCGCGCGCGCCACCACCGCGTCGGCATCGTCCACGTGCAAGTGCAGCGAGACGGCGGTACCGCCCAGCGTCTTCGCGCTGAGGATGTTGAACTCGGCGAACTCGTCCGAGAGCATCAGGATCGCGCCGTTGTGAAAGTCCAGCTCCGCGTGGCCGATGCGTCCGCTGGGCTCGGTCAGCCGAAAGATCTCTTTCACCTCGAAGACCTGGCAATAGAAGTCGATCGCGGCGCCCGCGTCGTTGACGCAGAGGTAGGGAAACAGTTCGTGGATGGCCATGGCGGGTGTCCTGTCGTGTGGGAGTGAGCGCGATTCTGGCCGTCGCCTTGCGCCCCGTCTTGCACAAAATTGACCTGCGCGGCCCGCGCTTCAGACCGGTACGTGGCGCGACGACACCGGGGCCGCGCGCCGGTAGGCCTGCGGCGACATGCCGGCAATCGCGAGGAAGTCGCGGTGGAAGTGCGCCTGGTCGCTGTAGCCCGACTCCAACGCCAGTTCCGCCCAGGGTTGTGCGGGGTTCAACGCGAATTGCCCGAGCACGCGGTCGAAGCGCAGCATGCGCGTGTACTGCTTGGGCGCCAGGCCCGTCATGCCGCGAAAGAGGGCGATGAAGCGCCGGTGGCTGTAGCCGCTCTGCCTGACCAGTTCGCGGATCGTGCCGGCTTGCGCATCGTCCTCATGGGCACTGGCGTGGGCCATGTGAGCCATGCCGGCCAGCGCCTGGGCCACCGCGGGGTGCAGGCCGTGCAGGGCCGAGGCGGCGGCAAGGCGGGCGCTCAACAGCGCTTCGACGATGGCGAGCTGGCGCGCGGGCGAGTCCGTGCCGTGAAGCTGCTCGAGCGCAAAGGCCGCGTCCGCGCCCCAGAGCGCGTCGAGCGACGTGTGGCGGTCGGCCAGTGCGTCTTCGGGCACGCCGAGCAGCGCCTTCGCGGCGCCGGGCTGCAGCATGATGCCGACCGAGCGCGTTTCGACCGACACGTCGCGCACGAAGAATGCCGAGCGCGTGCCGCCCACCATGGCGTAGCCGACCGTGAAGCCCTGCGCATCCGCATCGCCGCGGAACAGGCGCAGGGGCGGCCCGGAGAGCCGGAACACCAGGTGCATGCCGCCCGTGGGCAGCACGTGCTCGCGCGCGCCCGGCCGCTCGCCGGGCGACCCTTTGGGCGCCGAAGCCCACAGCAGCCGCACGAAGGGCCGCAAGCGGGGAGAGGGCGGGCGGGTCAGTTGCATGGCGCTGGGAGTGTCCGCCGAGCCGCCGCGCGGCGCAATCACGCCATCACGGAATCGAGGGTTGCGGCGGCCACGCTAGGATTCACGCATGAGCAAGCTTTCCACGACCCTGATCCACCACCCCTACACCCCGCCCGCCACCTTCGCCGCGCCGCAGCCTGGCGTGTTCAAGGCGTCGACCGTGTTCTTCGCCGACGTGGCGGCGATGCGCGCGCGCGACTGGAAGACCAAGGCCGGCTACACCTACGGCCTGCACGGCACGCCCACCACCTTCACGCTGGAAGAGCGCCTGGCCACGCTCGAAGGCGGCACCGAGTGCCTGCTGGTGCCCAGCGGCCTGGCGGCCATCACGCTGGTGGCGTTCGCCTTCCTGAAGACCGGCGACGAAGTGCTCATTCCCGACAACGCCTACGGACCCAACAAGGCGCTGGCCACCGGCGAGCTGGCCAACTTCGGCATCACGCACCGGCTGTACGACGCCATGAACCCGGCGGACCTCGCGGCCAAGCTGTCGCACCGCACGCGGCTGGTGTGGGTCGAGGCGGCGGGCTCGGTGACGATGGAATTCCCCGACCTGCCCGCGCTCGTCGACATCTGCCGCGCGCGCGGCGTGATGACCGCGCTGGACAACACCTGGGGCGCCGGCCTGGCTTTTGCGCCTTTCGATTTCAACGGCACGGGGCAGGGCGTCGACATCTCGGTGCATGCGCTCACCAAGTACCCGAGCGGCGGCGGCGACGTGCTCATGGGCAGCGTGGTCACGCGCGACGAGCGGCTGCATCGCGCGCTCAAGCTCACGCACATGCGCATGGGCTTCGGCGCGGGCGTGGGCGACGTCGAGACGCTGCTGCGTTCGCTGCCCAGCATCGCGTTGCGCTACGCCGCGCACGACCGCGCGGCGCGCGAATTGGCGGGCTGGCTCAACGGCTGCGAGGAAATCGCACAGGTGCTGCACCCCGCGCTGGAGGACTCGCCGGGCCACGTGCACTGGCGTGCGCTGTGCGGCGCGACCGACCTGGCGGCGGGCCTGTTCTCGGTGGTGTTCGACGCGCGCTTCAGCACCGAGCAGGTCGACCGCTTCTGCGACAGCCTGAAGCTGTTCCGCCTGGGTTATTCGTGGGGAGGCCCGATCAGCCTCGTGGTGCCCTACGACATCGGCCTGATGCGCGACGCCAGCGTGGCGCGCTGGCCCTACAAGGGCACGCTCGTTCGTTTTTCCGTGGGCCTGGAAGACGTGGACGACCTGCGGGCCGATCTGCAACAGGCGCTCGCGCGGATGTAAAAAAGCGCATCGCCCGCCTCGGGAGACGGCACAGGTGGGGTCTCGAGACTGCACCGTTATCGCTTACAGTAGGCCAAGCGCAGTCACCGTGACTGCCTCGCCCCAAGGAGAAGCAGTGGCAACACCAAATTACGGCTACGAGAAGCGCCAGAAAGAGCTGGCCAAGAAGAAAAAGAAGGAAGAAAAGCTCCGGGAAAAGGCGAATCGCAAACTCAGCCCGAGCAGCGACGGACTGGCCCCCGGAGACCCGGAGACCGACGTGGCCTCGCTCGAACGCGATCCACCCACCGTGCCCGAGTTGCCCACCAAGAACGGTTGATCCGCTCCTGGCGTCCCTCACAAGAAGCCGTCGCAGGTTTGCCTGCGACGGCTTTTTTTATTTGGGCAGCAGCTTGCGCAGTTCGGGCCAGACGTTGTCGAGCAGTTGCGGCTGCGCCGCGGCCGTCGGATGAATGCGGTCGGCCTGGAACAGCGACAGCGCGTCGGGCGCATCGGCCACGCCCTTGAGCAGGAAGGGCACGAGCGCGGCCTTCGTGGTGTCTGCCACCTTGGAGAACACGGCCTCGAAGCGCCGCGTGTAGTCGCCGCCGTAGTTGGGCGGCACCTGGATGCCGACGATCAGCACCTTCGCGCCGGCGGCCTGCGCGGCCTTGGTGATCTGCAGCAGGTTGCTTTCGGTGTCCGCCAGCGGCAGGCCGCGCAGCGCGTCGTTGGCGCCGAGCTCGACCACCACCTGGCTGGGCTTGTGCTGGGCGAGCAGGGCAGGGAAGCGGGCGCGCCCGCCCGAGCTGGTGTCGCCGCTGATGCTGGCGTTGACCACGGTGGCCGCGATCTTCTGCGCCGCAAGCCTTTTTTCGAGCAAGGGTACCCAGCCTTCGCCGCGCTTGAGGCCGTACTCTGCACTCAGCGAATCGCCCAGCACCAGGATCACCGGCTTGCCCGCCGTGGCCGCCGGAGCCTGGGCCTGCGCCGCTGTCGTCCATATCCCCGCGCTGCCGAGCGCGGCGGTGGTCAAGATAAAGTCACGTCGATTCAAAACCAAAGCCTTTCCATGTCCCAACCCCCGTCTGATGCCATTGTCGCCGTCGAGCATGTCTTCAAGTCCGTCACCGACTCGGCCGGCACCCTGGACATTCTGCAGGACATCCATTTCACCCTCGGGGCGCGGGAAACCGCCGCCATCGTCGGCGCCTCGGGCTCCGGCAAGAGCACCTTGCTGTCGATCATCGCGGGGCTGGACACGCCCACGCGCGGCACCGTCAAGCTCGCGGGCGACGACCTGTTCGCCATCGATGAAGACGAGCGCGCCGCCGTGCGCGCGCAGCGCGTGGGCTTCGTGTTCCAGAGCTTCCAGTTGCTCGGCAACCTGAGCGCCCTGGAGAACGTGATGCTCCCGCTCGAGCTGGCCAACCGCAAGGACGCCCGCAAGGCCGCCACCGAGATGCTGGGCCGCGTCGGCCTGGGCCAGCGGCTGGGGCACTACCCCAAGGTGCTGTCGGGCGGCGAGCAGCAGCGCGTGGCACTGGCGCGGGCCTTCGTGGTGCAGCCGGCCCTGCTGCTGGCCGACGAGCCCACCGGCAGCCTCGACTTCGCGACCGGCGAGCAGGTCATGAAGCTGATGTTCGACCTGAACCGCGAACTGGGCACCACGCTCGTGCTCGTCACGCACGACCGCGGCATCGCCGACCGGTGCGAACGCCGCATCACCATCGAGGCCGGCCGCGTCGCAGGTAATGAAAAAGCAGCCGTAGCGCCCGGCTGACAAGCGCGGTAAGCTATCAAACAGATAGCAGAAGAAACCGAGGAGCGAGACCCCCATGGAAGACCTTCCACCCGACGCCATCGCGGCGCTGCAGCGTGGCAGGCTGATCGAAGCCATCAAGATCGTGCGCGACAGCACTGGCATGGACCTGCGGTCCGCCAAGAATGCCGTCGAACGCTACGCCACCTGGATGGGGGACCCCGGCCGCAATTCACCCGACGCTGCCGCGCAGGACCGCGGCTTTGCGTCGATGCCGTCCACCGCGCTCACCGCGCTGGCGCGAGGCAACAAGGTCGAGGCCGTCCGCCTCACGCGCGAAGCCACCGGCCTGAGCCTGTCGGCCGCCAAGCGGCTGGTCGACAACCACGACAGCCCGCCGGTCGGCGCGTTCGGCCACCTGTCGTCGGACGTGCCCAGGCGCCCCATGGTCGAGCCGGGCCGCGTACCGACCGACGGCTACCGCTGGCTGCCGGTGGCCATCATCCTGCTGGGCATGGCGCTGGTCTGGCTGTGCTTCGGCGGAGACATCGGGCTCCCACGATGATCGTTCCACAGTTCTGGGCCGAAGGCCGCATCCAGGAGCGCGTGGCGGGCAAGCAGGTCACGGTGCGCCGCCACGGCTGGTCCGACGACAGCCCGCTGGCTGCGCAGGCGCATGCCGACCAGCGCACCCGCGAAGCCTTCGAGCGCATCGCCAGCGGCGAGAAGCTCGACCGCCGCGAGCGCAAGCTGGCCTACAACGGCGCCAACGGCGTGCCGATCCGCGAGGAAATCGTCGAGCGCCAGGGCGAAGCGGTCGTCACGCGCAACAGCTACGGGGCGCGCTGCCTCAACACGCCCGACGTGCTGTTCGTCGACATCGACTTCGAGGAGCCGCTGCGCGGCAGCGTGTTCGGTTTTGCACTGGTGCCGGCGCTCATTGCCGGGGTGGTCGGCGGCTGGGCCGCCAAGACCTGGCTGGGCGGGCTGATCGCGGGCATCGTGGTGTTCGTCGTGGCATGGTTCATCGGCCAGCGCAAGAAGCGCGGCGAGCCCAGCGACAACCCCTCGCCCGAGAAGCGCGGGGCCGAGCGCATCGGCCGCTTCATGCACCAGCACCCCGACTGGCACCTGCGCATCTACCGCACGCCGGCGGGCTTCCGGGTGCTGGCGATGCACGACGTCTTCAGCCCGTCCGACAGCACGGTGGCCGACTGCTTCCAGCTGCTGGGCGCGGACAAGGTCTACGCCCGCATGTGCCGCAACCAGAACTGCTTTCGCGCCCGCGTGAGCGCCAAGCCGTGGCGCATCGGCATCGGCGAGCCGATGCGGCCCCGCCCCGGCGTGTGGCCCGTGTCGCCCGACAAGCTGCCCGGGCGCGACGCCTGGATCGCGCGCTATGAAAAGGCCGCCGAAGGCCATGCCGCCTGCCAGTACCTGGAGAGCGTGGGCAACAGCGCCCGGGTGCATCCGAGCGCACTGGCGGTGCAGGAACTGCACGACGAGCGCACGCGCGCAACCAGCGGCCTGCCGCTCGCCTGACGGGGCTGCCTCGGCGGGTAGGGATAATCGGGGGCATGTCTTCCCCTAAAGTGATCTTCGGCTTCCATGCCGTGGGCGTGCGTATCAAGACCGCGCCGAAATCGGTACTCGAAGTGATGTTCGACGCCAGCCGGCGCGATGCGCGCATGAAACAGTTCATCGCGCGCGCGCAGGAAGCCGGCGTCCGGCTGGTCGAGGCCGACGGCCTGCGGCTGTCCAAGCTCAGCGGCAGCCACGGCCACCAGGGCGTGGTGGCGCGGGTCGAACCTGTGGCCCAGGTCCGCTCGCTCGACGAACTGCTCGAAGGCCTCGAAGAGGCCGGCACCGTGCCCCTGCTGCTGGTGCTCGACGGCGTGACCGACCCGCACAACCTGGGCGCCTGCCTGCGCGTGGCCGACGGCTCCGGCGCGCACGCCGTCATTGCGCCCAAGGACCATGCGGCCGGCATCAACGCCACCGTGGCCAAGGTGGCGAGCGGCGCGGCGGAGACGGTGCCGTACTTCATGGTGACGAACCTCTCGCGCACGCTGAACGAGCTCAAGGAACGCAACATCTGGTGCGTGGGCACCAGCGACGACGCGCCTGGCACGATCTACCAGAGCGACTTCAAGCGCCCGCTGGCGCTGGTGCTGGGCGCCGAAGGCGAGGGCATGCGGCAACTCACGCGCAAGACCTGCGACGAGCTGGTGAGCATCCCGATGGCCGGCGCGGTCGAAAGCCTGAACGTCTCGGTGGCCAGCGGCGTGTGCCTCTACGAGGCGATGCGCCAGCGCAGCGCCTGATTTGCCGATCGCCCGCTTCTAGCCTCGGGGCGACGGCCCGCCCTTGCGGTGGAAATAGATGAGTTCCGCCACGCGCCGCATCTGCGGCGTGCCCAGCAGGTGGTTGAACATCCAGTCGCTCTGGAAATTGTCGAAAGCCCAGCGCAGCGTGCGCTTGAGCATGAAGCTCGGGTAGCCGCGCACCAGCCAGGTGGCCGGGTCGTCGGCCTCGCCGCGCACGAAGCGCGCCACGGCCGCGCCCGCGCGTTCGCCGTGCTGCAGCGCGGTGTGGATGCCGCCCGCCGTCACCGGCGACACCATGCCCGCCGCGTCGCCCACCAGCAGGGCCCGTTCGCGAGCGACCCTGGGTAGCACGCCGCCGCAGGGGATCATGCCGGCGCGCACCGCGACCGGCGGGGCCTCGCCCGGCGTCACCACCGAGGCGATCTTGCGCAGCAGCGGGTCGAGCCGCAGCGCCCCCGCGTCGCCCGGCACCACGCGGCGGGCCAGCCCGATCTGGCTCACGCCCACGCCGTCGAGCGCCCAGCCGATGTAGCCGGGTGCCAGCTTGCGGTCGATGAAGCAATGCAGCAGGTCGGGCGCCATGCGCGCGCCCTGGTATTCGTGCTCGACGCCGTAGAGAAAGCGCGTGTTGCGCGACAGGCCGAGCGCCTTGGCCACGCGCGAGTGCGGGCCGTCCGCGCCCACGAGGTAGGTGGCCGTGATGCAAGGGCCGTGCGTCACCGGCACCTCCCAGCGCCCGTTGATCCACAGCGCCTGCTCGAACAGCGTGCCCAGCCGCACATCGACACCGCAGGCGCGCGTGGAATCGACCATCCAGTCGAGCAGCGCGGGCGCGTCGGTGGCCCAGAACCAATAGCCCGGCGCATGCAGGTCGACGTGCCGCATGTTGGGTGCGTACAGCCGCACGCCGTCGATGCGGCGCACCAGTGCGGGCGGCACCTCGGCCAGCCACGGCACGCTGTCGACCGCGTCCTTGACGATGATGCCAGTGGTGTGCAGCTTGGCGCCGGCGCTGGACTTCTTCTCGAGCACCATCACGCTGAGTCCGGCGAGGGCCGCGGCACGGGCGCATGCGAGCCCCGCGAAGCTCGCACCCACCACGAGAAGGTCGACCTTGATGCCCGGCACCCCGCTGGCGGCCGATGCAATCGGCGCCGCATGCGGCGGCGTGATCAAGGACGAATCGAGGGGGGCGAAAAAACTCTGGGAAGAAGATGACATGGGCTGGCTGTGTTCGATGCGCACCGCGGTCCGCGGTGCGCATGCGAAGTTAGCCAGCCCGTGTGCGCGCGGCGTGAAGCCTGTGTGAACTCAGGACGGGTCTTTGCCGCGCGTGCGGCCGACCGCGCTGAAGATGCCGATCCCGAGCAGGATCGTCGCCCCGATGCCGATGTAGAGCGTGGGCACGCCCATCACCGAGGCACCCCAGACGAGGCCGCCAAGGAAGACCAGGAACCCGATCATGTAGAGCGCAAAGGACATCGTCATTCCTCCGGAAGCTGAGATGCCTTGCAGTATCCCGGCCGATGCGGGGCCCCGAGGCGGCCCACGCCGCCTGTGCGTGTGGGAGCGTGCCTACCGGGTGGCTAGGACGGGCTCGCCACCAGCAGGTAGCGGCAGGCGCCGCGCCCCAATGCCTTGAACACCAGCGGCCGGTCCACGCCGAAGTCGAGGCAGTCGCCCGGTGCCAGGTCGAAGCGCTCGTCACCGTAGTCCACCCGCAGCGCGCCTTCGAGCATCCACAGGCATTGGCGGTAGGGCTTGCCGCTCCAGCGCGGATAGCTGACCTGCGCCGCGCGCGGCAGCTCGACCTCGACCAGCTCGACACCGCTGCCCGCCTGCCGCTCGGCCACTTGCCTGCGCAGGTAGCCGGCCTCGGGGTCGCGCCACACGTCCTGCTCGGCCCGCGTGCGCAGGCGCTGGGGCCGGCCGCCGTCTTCGGTCAGCAACTGCGCCAGCGGCACGCCGAGCCCGGCCGCCAGGCGGCCCAGCAGCACGGCCGTCGGGCTGCTCTGCGCGCGCTCCACCTTCGAGATCATGGCCTTGCTGACCCCCGAGAGGTCGGCCAGCTCGGTCAGGGTGAGCCCGCGTGCCTGCCGCAGCGCCAGCAGCCGCGAGGCGATGAGCGCGTCGATGTCGTCGGTGGCTTCCGCGGAAGAAGAAATGGCGGAGGTCGATGAAGTGTTTCCCATATGAGATTATTATTCTCTTATATTGGAAGACACAAGGAACATCATGCGGCTCATCCCCTGTACCGAAGAAGCACACGCGCCTGCGATTCTTGCCATCCTCAACGAGGCCATCGTCACCTCGACCGCGCTGTACGACTACAAGCCGCGCACGCCCGAGAACATGGTCGCGTGGTTCGCCACCAAGCGCGCGAACGGCTTCCCCGTGATCGGCGCGGTGAACGACGACGGCAAGCTGCTGGGCTTCGCGAGCTACGGCGCCTTTCGCGCCTTTCCGGCCTACAAGTACACGGTCGAGCACTCGGTGTATGTCGATAGCGCGCACCGGGGCGAAGGCCTGGGCCGCACCTTGATGGAGGCGATCATTGCCGAGGCCATCGCGCGCGACGTGCACGTGATGGTCGGCGCCATCGATGCCGCCAACGCCGGCAGCATCGCGCTGCACGAGCGCCTGGGCTTCGAGCATTCGGGCACCGTGCGGCAGGCCGGCTTCAAGTTCGGTCGCTGGCTCGACGTGGCCTTCTACCAGCGCATCCTGGCCACGCCGCTGAACCCGGTCGACGGCTGAACGCCCGCCCGTTCGCTACACCAGCGTGTAGAAGCGCATCACCACCTCGGCCGGGTGTCGCATGCCGGCGCCGGTGAACATGCGATCGGTGATCCACTTCAGCGAAGGCGAGGTGGTCTCGAAGCGCGGGTGGCAGCGGAAGTACACCTGCGACGGGTCGACCGGCTCGCCGCGCAGCAGCCTGGTCATGGCCTCGGGCGAGGCCGAGCGCACGGCCTGGTTCTGCACGTAGATCAGGTCGCCGGCATCGGTCTCCAGGGCGTAGCGCGCATCGAGCTCGGAGAGCGTTTCGCTCACGATCAACTGAAAGTCGCAGCCGCCCGGCAGCACGCGCGCCCGCCAGCCGTGCCCGATGGCTTCGCCGCCCGTGATGGGCACCACGCGGCGCAGCCCGCGCGGGGTGCCGCCCAGTACCTGCGGCGCGCCCACCTCGACCCGCAGGTCGGCGAAGTGCTCCAGCGCGGGGGCGGAGATCGCGTCGAAGTCGAACACGCTCATCGTCGACCCGGCCTCAGGCGGCGGTGGTCTCGGCGCTGGCGCGGTCGAGCATCTCGATGGTGCCCGCGTCCAGCTTCAGCTGCGTCGCGACCACGAGCTCTTCGAGCTGTGCGATCGAGGTGGCGCTGGCAATCGGCGCGGTCACGCCGGGCCGTGCGATCTGCCAGGCGATGGCCACCTGGCCCGGCTTGGCGTTGTACTGCTGGGCCACCTTGTCCAGCGCGTCGAGGATGCGCAGGCCGCGCTCGTTGAGGTACTTCCTGGTGGTGTTGGCGCCGCGCGCGCTCTTGCCGGCGTCGGCCTCGGTGCGGTACTTGCCCGTGAGGAAGCCGGCCGCCAGCGCGTAGAAATTGATGACGCCCACCTCGCGCTTCACGCACAGCGGCTCCAGCGCGTCCTCGAACACCGCGCGGTCGTACAGGTTGTACAGCGGCTGCAGGCTTTCGTAGCGGGCAATGCCGAGCTTCTCGGACACGTCCAGCGCCTCGGCCAGCCGCGGCGCGGTGTAGTTCGACGCGCCGATCGCGCGCACCTTGCCTTCCTGGATCAGTTGGTCGAAGGCGCGCAGCGACTCTTCGAGCGGCGTATCGGCGTCGTCGTCGTGCGACTGGTAGAGGTCGATGTGGTCGGTCTGCAGGCGCTTGAGCGAGGCCTCGACGGCTTCACGGATGTACTTGGGCGACAGGCCCACCTTGCCTTCGCCCATCGGCTTGCCGACCTTGGTGGCCAGCACCACGCGGTTGCGCTTGCCGCTTTGCTTGAGCCACTTGCCGATGATGGTCTCGGACTCGCCGCCGGTGTGGCCCGGCACCCAGGCCGAGTACACGTCGGCGGTGTCGACGAAGTTGAAGCCGGCGTCGAGCCAGGCGTCCAGCAGCTTGAACGACGCCGTTTCGTCGACGGTCCAGCCGAACACGTTGCCACCGAAGGCGAGCGGGGAAACCAGGAGGCCGGAGCGGCCGAGGGGTCGGAGTTGCGACATGAGGGTGTGTTCCTGAAAAAGCGTTGAGGAAAAAGTGTTCGTTCAGACGAAGCCGACCGCGCCCAGCACCGCGCCGGCACCCAGCAGCCACAGCAGGTGGATGCGCGTGCGCCACACGATCAGCGCGGCCGCGCCGGTCAGCAGCCACAAATGCCAGGCGGGTGCATTGCCGGCATGGTTGCCGGCCGCCAGCACCCAGCCGGTGGCGATCAGCAGGCCGACCACCACGGGCGCCATGCCTTGCTTGAAGGCGCGCACTTCGCGGCGGGTGCGGTTGCGGTGGCCCCAGCGCGTGGCGAAGTAGGTGAGGGTGGTGCTCGGCAGCATGATGCCGACCATGGTGACCAGCAGCCCGAAGAAGCCCAGCAGCCAGGCCGAAGGCCCCGCGCCGATGCCGCCGCCCGCGTTGAGCCCGACGTTCCAGCCCATCAGCGCCACGAACAGCACGTTGGGCCCGGGCGCCGCCTGCGCGATGGCGACCGAAGAGCTGAACTGCGCGTCGGTGAGCCAGCCGTGCTGGGCCACCAGGTAGCGGTGCATGTCGGGCACCGTGGTGATGGCGCCGCTGATCGACAGCAGCGACAGCAGCATGTACTGCCCGAAGAGCGCGAGCCAGTCGTGCCATTGCATCACGATGGTGATGCTGGTCATGCGGGAATCCTCTTCCAGGTCCACACGCAGGCCACGCCGCCCAGCACCAGCAGCACCCAGCCCAGCGGAATCTTGAACAGCGCGATGGCGCAGAACACCAGCGCCATGAAGCCCAGGCAGGTGGCAAAGCCCAGCGGGTGCTTGCGCAGCTGCGGCACCAGCTTGATGCCGGTGGCGGCAATCAGCCCGCCCGACACCGCTCCCATGCCGCGCAATGCCGCCGCCACCTGCGGGTTGCCCGCGTAGTGCGCGTAGAGCACGGCCAGCGCGAGGATGACGACGAGCGGAATGGTCAGCATGCCCGCCACCGCCGCGATGGCGCCGCGCAGCCCGAAGTAGCGGTCGCCGATCATCAGGCCGAGGTTGATCACGTTGGGGCCGGGCATCACCTGCGCCACGGCCCAGTCTTCGAGGAACTGCTCGGGCGTGAGCCATTTCTTCTTTTCGACCATCTCGCGCTGCACGATGGCCAGCACGCCGCCGAAGCCTTGCAGCGCCAGCCAGGTGAACGAAAAGAACAGGTCGCGCGGCGACTGGGGCTGGGCGGATGCGGGCGCGGGCGGGGCGAGCGGCGCCGCCGCGCCGGTGGCTGGGGGAGACGGGTGCATGTGGAGCGATTATCGTAGGCAGGCTTTCAACGTGCCGGGCATCGTGCTGACAAAACCCCGCGCCGCTCAACAGGGACACTACCGCCATGCTCAAGCAACTCCGCGCGCTCTTCGACCTCTGCCAAAGGGCCTTCAACTCCTGGTCGAACGACTACGCGCCGAGCATGGGGGCCGCGCTGGCCTACTACACCGTGTTCTCGATCGCGCCGCTGCTCCTGATCGTGATTGCCGTGGCCGGGCTGGTGTTCGGGCAGGAGGCCGCGCGCGGCGAGATCTTCGCGCAGCTCTCGGGGCTGATGGGCGCGCAGGGCGCGGCGGCGGTGCAGGGCATGCTGCAGGCGGTCAACAAGCCGGCCGAGGGCATCGTGGCCACCATCGTCGGCATCGGGCTGCTGGTGGTGGGCGCGACCACGGTGTTCGGCGAACTGCAGGACGCGCTCGACCGCATCTGGCGCGCGCCGGCCCGCGTCAAGAACAAGGGGCTGTTCAACATGCTGCGCGTGCGGCTGCTGTCGTTCAGCATGATCATGGGCATCGGCTTTCTGCTGATGGTGTCGCTGGTGGCCAGCGCGGCGCTGGCGGCGCTGGGCAAGTGGTGGTCGCCGGTGTTCGGCGCCTGGGAGACGCTGGCGCAGGTGGTGAACTTCGTCTTCAGCTTCGCGATGGTCACCGTGATCTTCGCGATGATCTACAAGATCATGCCGCGCGCCAAGGTGCAGTGGCGCGACGTGTGGGTGGGCGCGGCGGTCACGGCGCTGCTCTTCACCGTGGGCAAGCACCTGATCGGGCTGTACATCGGCAAGAGCAGCGTGGCCTCGGGCTACGGCGCGGCGGGCTCGCTGGTGGTGGTGCTGGTGTGGGTGTACTACTCGGCGCAGATCTTCCTGCTGGGCGCGGAGTTCACCTGGGTCTACGCGCGCACCTACGGCTCGATGAAAGACGCCAAGGGCACGCTCGACCTGAATCCCTCGCCGACGCGCGACGTGCCGTTGGCCCACAACGACACCTGAGCCCGACACCTGGGCCGCGTCAGCCCGCGAAGCCGCCTTCGTCCAGGAACTTCTGCTCTTCGGCGCTCGACGCGCGGCCCAGCATCGCGTTGCGGTGCGGAAAGCGGCCGAAGCGCGCGACGATGTCCCGGTGCAGCACGGCGTAGCGCTGCGTGTTGGCGTCCAGCGCCGCATTGAGTTCGACCGAGCGCTCCTGCTCCGCCAGCACCTCGGAGTGCATGAAGGGCAGGTAGAAGAAGGGCCGCAGCACGGCTTCCATCTGCCGGTCGAAGCCCGCCTCGACGGCCTTCTTCGCCACGGCCAGCGCCTTGCCGTCGGTGGCCAGCATGTGCGGGTTGTTGCGCCAGGTGTTGCGCGGGAACTGGTCCAGCAGCACGAGCAGCGCGAGCGTGCCTTCGGCGTCCTGTGCCCAGTGGTCGAGCTGGCCACGGGCGGCCGCCTGGTGGGCGTGCGCGAAGCGGGCGATGAAGTCGGCGTCGAAGGCCTCGTTCTTGGCGAACCAGCGGCTGGGGCCGGCGTCGCGCCAGAAATCGACGACGTCGCGGGCAGAGGGGAGTGCGGGGGAAGTCATGGGCGCATTCTCTCTTTCGGGCGGGTGTTTCTACCGATACGGGCCCGCTGAAGTCGGGGCGATGGCCGACAAGACAAGTCGCGCCGGCCTGCCTATGCTGTGGACGCTTTCACAACCCAGGAGATCAAGCACATGACCAAATATGGCACCCTTTTGCGCGCAGCCCTCGTCACCGGCGTGGCCAGTGCCGCGCTGGTCGGCTGCGGGATGATGTCGAAGTCGAACGTCGCGAGCTTCAGCGGCGCGATGAACGCGGCCAGCGAAGTGCCGCCGAACATGACGCGCGGCAGCGGCATGGCCGAAGCCTGGTTGAACCGCGACACCAACGTGCTCAAGTACAAGATCACCTACACCGGCCTGAGCGGCCCGGCCACCATGGCGCACTTCCATGGCCCGGCTGCCGCCGGCGCCAATGCCGGCGTGGTGCTGCCGTTCGCCAACCCGGCCAGCCCGATCGAAGGCCAGGCCACGCTCACGCCTGCACAGGCCGCCGACCTGGCCGCGGGCAAGTGGTACGCCAACGTGCACACCGCGGCCAACCCCGGCGGCGAGATCCGCGGCCAGATGCTGCCGAAGATGTGAAATCGTGCCAGGGGCCAACAACCCCTGGTCAGGTTCATGTCGCGGGGCTGGTGTCAAATGAACGCATGACGACGCCACCGAAGAAAAAGCCCCGTACCCAACACCGAGCCCAACCCCAACACCAAGCCCAGGCCCTCAACCCCTTTGCTTCGCGCCGCGAAGACATGCGCAACGCCCGCAAGGCGCTCGTGTTGCAGGGGGGCGGTGCGCTCGGGGCCTACCAGGCCGGCGTGTTCGCGGCGCTCAGCGAGACCGACCTGGAACCGCACTGGATCGCCGGTGTCTCCATCGGCGCCATCAACGCGGCGCTGATTGCCGGCAACGCGCCCGAGCACCGGGTCGACCGGTTGCGCGAGTTCTGGCACCTGGTGTCTTCCGGGCCTTCGCAGCGCCTGCCTTCGTGGCTCGGAGACCGGGCCACGCAGAACCAGTGGAGCGCGACCATGGCCTCGCTGGTGGGCATTCCGGGCTTCTTCGAGCCGCGCTATTCGCCGGCCTTCCTGATGGGCGGCGCGGCGCCGCTGCTCAGCTACTACGACACCTCCGCGCTCAAGACCACGCTGGAGCGGCTCGTCGACTTCGACCGCATCAACGCCTGCGAGGCGCGCTTCAGCGTGGGCGCGGTCAATGTGCGCACCGGCAATTCGGTCTACTTCGACAACACGCGCCAGCGCATCGGGCCCGAGCACATCATGGCCAGCGGCGCGTTGCCGCCGGGCTTTGCGCCCATCAGCATCGACGGCGACGACTATTGGGACGGCGGCATCGTGTCGAACACGCCGCTGCAGTACGTGCTCGACCTGCACCCGCGCACCGAGCCGCTGGTGGTGCTGCAGGTCGACCTGTTCAATGCGCGCGGCGAAATGCCGCGCACCATGGCGGGCGTGCTGGAGCGGCAGAAGGACATCACGTACTCCAGCCGCACCCGCATGAACACCGACGCGCTGGCGGCCAACATGAACCTGCAGCAGGCCATTGCCGACCTCATCACCAAGCTGCCGGCCAGCCTGCGCAACGACCCGAGCGTGCTCGCGGTGCAGTCGCAGCTGACGCACGAGCCCATCGACATCTTTCACCTGATCTACCGCGACAAGCCCTACGAGCTCGAATCGAAAGACTACGAGTTCTCGCGCGCCGCGGTCGAGGAGCACTGGGAGTCGGGCGCGCGCGACATGCGCAGCACGCTGGCGCACCCCGAGATCCTGCGCGCCGACGCCACCGTCAACGGCGTGACCACCTTCGACCTCGGCGAGCACGGTTCGGGGCGCGTGAAGCGGCCCGGCCTTTCTCGCTGAGTTGCACGGCAAGGCAAGGGCCAGGCCCGTGGCTTCGCGCGGGTTCAGCCTCAACTAAGAAACCGGCGCCAGACTGGTCCGTCACTTCAACAGGAGGAAATGTTCGTGAACATTGAAGATGTGCGACGTACGGCATTCGCGATGCCGCTGACCAGCCCCGCTTTTCCGCCCGGACCCTATCGCTTCGTGCGGCGCGAATTTCTCATCGTCACCTACCGCACCGACATGGACGCCTTGCGCGCCGTGGTGCCCGAGCCGCTCGAAGTGGTCGAGCCGCTGGTCAAGTACGAATTCATCCGCATGCCCGACTCCACCGGCTTCGGCGACTACACCGAGTCGGGCCAGGTCATTCCGGTGCAGCTGCGCACGGCCAAGGGCGTGGAGAAGGGCGCGTACGTTCACGCGATGTACCTCAACGACCATCCGCCCATTGCCGGCGGACGCGAGCTCTGGGGCTTTCCCAAGAAGCTGGCCTCGCCGGTGCTCGACTACGAGACTGATGTGGTGGTCGGCACGCTCGACTACGGCAAAGTGCGCGTGGCCAAGGCCACCATGGGCTTCAAGCACCGCGCGCTCGACCCCGAGCCCATTCTGGCGGGCATCGCGCAGCCGAACTTCCTGCTGAAGATCATTCCGCACGTGGACGGCACGGCGCGCATCTGCGAGCTGGTGCGCTACCACATGATCGACGTGACCCTGCACGGCGCATGGGCCGGCCCGGCCTCGCTCGAGCTGCATCCGCATGCGCTGGCGCCGGTGGCCGACCTGCCGGTGCTGAAGGTCGAATCGGCCGTGCACTACATCGCCGACATGACACTCGCGCTGGGTACCGTCGAGCACGACTACCTGGCCTGATTCCCGCAGCCATCTTCCAACCCAACTCTCAAGGAACATTCACCATGCAACTCAAGGACAAGGTCGCCTACATCACCGGCTCGGCCAGCGGCATCGGCAAGGAAATCGCGATCCTGTTCGCGCAGGAAGGCGCGAAGATCATCATTGCCGACCTCAACAAGGAAGCGGCCGACGCCACCGCGGCCGAGCTCAAGGCCACGGGCGCGCAGGCCATTGGCGTGGCTGTCGACGTGACCAACGAAGACCAGGTGAACGCCTCGGTGGAAGAGGGCGCCGCGGCCTTCGGCGGCATCGACATCCTGATCAGCAATGCCGGCATCCAGATCGTGCATCCGGTCGAAGAGTTCAGCTTTGCCGACTGGAAGAAGATGCTTGCCATTCACCTCGATGGCGCGTTCCTCACCACCAAGGCCTGCCTGAAGCACATGTACGCGCAAGGCCGTGGCGGCAGCGTGATCTACATGGGCTCGGTGCACTCGAAGGAAGCCTCGCTGCTGAAGGCGCCCTACGTCACGGCCAAGCACGGCCTGATCGGCCTGGCCAAGACGGTCGCGAAAGAAGGCGCCAAGCACGGTGTGCGCGCCAACGTGATCTGCCCGGGCTTCGTGCGCACGCCGCTGGTCGAAAAGCAGATTCCCGAGCAGGCCAAGACGCTGGGCATCAGCGAGGAAGAAGTCATCAAGAACGTGATGCTCAAGGAGACAGTCGATGGCGAGTTCACGACCACGGAAGACGTGGCGCGCGTGGCGCTGCTGTTCGCGGGCTTCCCGACGAATGCGCTGACGGGCCAGTCGCTGGTGGTGAGCCACGGCTGGTTCATGCAGTAACCCTGCATTTCTCCCTCCTCCTCTGGGGGGAGGGAGAAGGCCCCCTACAGCTTCAGCTCCCAGGTCTCTCCGACCTGCGGCGAACCATAGCCCTCGTGCGGTTCCGACTGCGTCAGCTGGAACCCGCGCTTGGCATAGATCCCCCGCGCCGCGACCAGACAGCTGTTGGTCCACAGCACCATCTTCTTGTAGCCCTTGAGCCGCGCGAAGGCGATGCACTCGTCCACCAGCTTGCCCCCCAGCCCGAGCCCGCGCGCGCCCGGCGCCAGGATCAGCATGCGCAGTTGCGCCACCGTCGGCGACTTGCGCACCACGAAGATCGCGCCCACGCGCTCGCCGTTGAGTTCGGCGATCCAGCAACGCTCCCACTCCGGCTGGAACTTGAGCAAGAACTCGCTCGCGATGCCGGCCACGAGCGCCTCGAACTGGTTGTTCCAGCCGTACTCGCGCGCATAGATTTCGCCGTGCTGCTGCACCACCCAGCCGATGTCGCCGGGGGCCGGGTCGCGCAGCACTGCGGCCTGGGGCCTGGCCGGCGCGGCCTCGGGGTCGAGCAGCGACTGCATCGTGCCCATGGCCTGCACCAGCTGTTGGCGCTGTGCCGGCGCGAGCGGGGCGAGCAGCGAGGCGGCTTCCTCGCGCGACTTCTGTTGCAGCGGCGCAAATGCCGCGTGCCCGGCTTCGGTCAGGCGCAGCACGCTCTGGCGCGCGTCGCGCGGGTGCGGCTCGCGCGTGAGCCAGCCTTCGGTTTCGAAGCGGCGCAGGATGCGGCTCATGTAGCCCGCGTCGAGCCCGAGGTCGCGGCCGATCTCGCTGGCGACCGCCACTTCGCGATGCGCCAGCTCGTACAGCACACGCACATCGGTCAGCGACATGGGGCTGCCGAGGTAAGGGTCGAGGGCGCCGATGCGGCGGGTGTAGAAGCGGTTGAACTGCCGGATCGCCTTGACGGCGGCGGCATCGACATGGGGCGGAAGCTTGGACATGGTTGCCATTGTCATTCAATCGGTTGACTTTGGCAATCAATTGAAGCCCGCCTGACGTCCCGGTCACTGGATGTTTGTCGCGACAGGGATGGTGGAAAACCCTAAAATCGAGGGTTGCCCACAACGGCGCTCCCACGGCGCTGTCCATTCCCACCGATGAACGCCCCCGTCGACGTCTCCTTTTTCGCACGTGCCGCCAAGCCGCTGACCAGCTACCGCAAGTACTGGGCGGCCCGTTTCGGCACGGCCAAGTTCCTGCCGACCACGCGCAAGGAAATGGAGGCGCTCGGCTGGGACAGCTGCGACATCATCGTGGTCACGGGCGACGCCTACGTCGACCACCCGAGCTTCGGCATGTCGGTGATCGGCCGCATGCTCGAGGCCCAGGGCTTTCGCGTGGGCATCATCGCGCAGCCCGACTGGCAGAGCGCCGAGCCCTTCAAGGCGCTGGGCAAGCCGAACCTGTTCTTCGGCGTGACCGCCGGCAACATGGATTCGATGATCAACCGCTACACGGCGGACCGCAAGATCCGCAGCGACGACGCCTACACCCCCGGCGACGTCGGCGGCTCGCGGCCCGACCGCGCGGCCATCGTGTATTCGCAGCGCTGCAAGGAAGCCTGGAACGACGTGCCGATCATCCTCGGCGGCATCGAAGGCAGCCTGCGCCGCATCGCGCACTACGACTACTGGTCGGACAAGGTGCGCCGCTCGGTCGTGGTCGACGCCAAGTGCGACCTGCTGCTGTACGGCAACGCCGAACGCGCCATCGTCGAGATCGCGCACCGCCTGGCCGCCAAGGAGCCGGTGCAGCAGATCACCGACGTGCGCGGCACCGCTTACGTGCGCCGCGAAACGCCCGAGGGCTGGTTCGAGATCAACTCCACCAGCGTCGACGAGCCCGGCCGTGTCGAGGCGCACGTCAACCCCTACCTGATGGTGTCCGACCAGGCCAAGGCCAACGGCGCCACCTGCGCGAAGGAAGACGAGGCCGAGGCCGTCGCCAAGGCCGCCGAAGCCTCCGGCTCCGCCGCGGGCTCGGTGGTCAACCCCGCCATCAAGCCGCTGACCTTCGTGCCCAACCCGGCACTGGCCGCGCGCGCCAGGATCAAGGTGCCGCCGCGCGACCATTCGGTGATCCGCCTGCCGTCGTACGAGCAGGTGCGCAGCGACCCGGTGCTCTACGCCCACGCCAACCGCGTGCTGCACCTGGAAACCAACCCCGGCAATGCTCGCGCATTGGTGCAGGCGCACGGCGAGGGCGTCACGGCGCGCGACGTGTGGATCAACCCGCCGCCCATTCCGCTGACCACGGCCGAGATGGACCACGTGTTCGACCTGCCGTACGCACGCAGCCCGCACCCGCGATACGCCGACGAGAACGGCAGCCACGACGGCGCGACCAAGATCCCCGCGTGGGAAATGATCCGCTTCAGCGTGAACATCATGCGCGGCTGCTTTGGCGGCTGCACCTTCTGCTCGATCACCGAGCACGAGGGCCGCATCATCCAGAGCCGCTCGGAAGACTCGATCATCAAGGAGGTCGAGGCCATCCGCGACTCGGTCAAGGGCTTCACCGGCACCATCTCCGACCTGGGCGGCCCCACGGCCAACATGTACCGCGTCGGCTGCAAGTCGCCCGAAATCGAGTCGGCCTGCCGCAAGCCCAGCTGCGTGTACCCGGGCATCTGCCCGAACCTGAACACCAGCCACGACCCGCTCATCAAGATCTACCGCCGCGCGCGTGCGCTCAAGGGCATCAAGAAGATCTTGATCAGCTCCGGCCTGCGCTACGACCTGGCCGTGCAGTCGCCCGAGTACGTCAAGGAACTGGTGCAGCACCACGTCGGCGGCTACCTGAAGATCGCGCCCGAGCACACCGAGCAGGGCCCGCTCACCAAGATGATGAAGCCCGGCATCGGCAGCTATGACAAGTTCAAGCAGATGTTCGAGAAGTTCTCGGCCGAGGCGGGCAAGAAGCAGTACCTGATTCCGTACTTCATTGCCGCGCACCCGGGCACCAGCGACGAGGACATGATGAACCTCGCGATCTGGCTCAAGAAGAACGGTTTCCGCGCCGACCAGGTGCAGACCTTCTACCCGAGCCCGATGGCCACGGCCACGACGATGTACCACACCAACAAGAACCCGCTGCGCAAGATCACGCGCGAGAGCGAGACGGTGGACATCGTGCGCGGCGACAAGCGCCGCCGCCTGCACAAGGCCTTCCTGCGCTATCACGACGCCAACAACTGGCCGCTGCTGCGCGAAGCCCTGAAGAGCATGGGCCGCGCCGACCTGATCGGCAACGGCAAGCAGCACCTGATTCCGACGTGGCAGCCGCTGACCGATGGCGGCTACACCAGTGCGCGGCGCAAGAACTCGACGGCCGCGCCAGCGGCTGCCAAGGCTGCCCCGGTGCGGCTGGCGCCGGTGAAGCCCTCGAAGGGCCGCATCCTCACGCAGCACACCGGCCTGCCGCCGCGCGACAACGGCTCGGCGCCCGCGCCGCGCAACAAGGCCGCCGGCCTGGTGCGCGGCAGCATCCGCAAGCCGCGCTGAGCCAGAGGGCTCAGAGGGCCAGCAAGCCCGCTGGCAGGAACTTGCCCACCCAGGCGCCCACGGCCGCCATGTGGGCCAGCACCGTCGCCCAGTAGCCCGCCATGAAGCTCGTCTTGCGGACCTTGTGGCGGAACAGCCGTTGCGCGCACCACGCGCCCGGCCAGCCCCCGATCAACGACAGCAGGTGCAGCGTGCTTTCCGCCGTGCGCCAGCGGCCTGCTGTGGCCGCGTTCTTGTCCACGCCGTAGACGACGAAGGTCAGCAGGCTGATGAGCAGCAGCACACCGAGCGCGATCGGTGGAATGCGGGTCGTCCACACGCCGTAGCCGAGCAACGCGGCGTAGGCGGGGAGCAGCAGCACCATCGGCAGTGAAGAAGACGAAGAGGGCGCCGCATCCTGGCGGCGTTCCGTGCGCGGACGCGGCGATGCGGCAGGCCGGCGCGGCTGCTGCTGTTCCCGTCGAGGCATCGCGCCGGCCGCCTGAATCGCCACGGCACGTGGCCCCTTGCCGCCCACATGGATCTCGTCGAAGGTCAGCGTCATGCCGACCTGCGGCGTGAGGCCGCGATCCGCGAAGTCGCGCAGGTGCACGAAGACATCGGCGGAGACTTCAGCGCAGCGGATGAAGCCGAAGCCTCTTTCCTTTTCCCATCGAACGAGCGTGCCTTGGCGTTTCATCGCCCCGATTCTCGCTGCGGCGCACGCGGCTAAGATGCGCGACCATGGCCCTGTACCGTTCTCCTCCTCCATCGACCCGCAGCTGACGCGCGCGTTTTTCAACGCCGCGCTCAGACCCGCAAGTGGTCGCCGCTGTCCGCCCCGAGGCCGGACGCGGCTTGGATGGTCATGCCCGCACGATCGCAGCCGATCGGCTCGCGGGCGTCATGGAGAACTCTCAACAATGAACGCAAGAACGTCTGCCGCCCTGGCCTGGGGCGGTGTGCTGCTGGCCGGCGCCCTGTGGGGCGGTGGTGCGCTGGTGGCGCAATTCCTGATCGAGGGCGGCGTCGCGCCGCAAAGCCTGTCGCTCGCGCGCTTTGCGCTGGGGCTGCCGCTGCTGTGGTGGCTGCACTGGCGGGCGCCCGTGGGGCCGGGCGCGCGCTGGGCTGAACTGGCCGGCCGCGAGCGCTTCCAGATGCTGGCCACGGGCGCCGCGATGGCGCTCAACGTGAGCTGCTGGTTCGTCGGCATCTCGCACCTCGGCGCTGCGTTGCCGACCGTGATCTCCATCTGCTGCGCGCCCGTGATCGTCGCGCTGGTGTCGGTGCTGCGCGGCTACGAGCGCTTCGGCTTGCGCCTGCTCGCGGGCCTGCTGCTCGCGCTGGTGGGCGTGCTGCTGCTGGTGATGCCGGCCGCCGGCTGGGGCCCGCTGGCGCCGGGCCATGCGGCAGGGCTGGCCTGGTCCTTCGGCTCGGCTTTCTGCTACGCGATGGTGGTGTTGGGCAATGCGCGCATGCCGGCGCGCGTGCCTGCGGTCACGGCCTCGGCCTGGGGCATGACGGTCGCGGCGCTGTGCATGCTCGCCATCGCGTGGCCCGGCGGCATCACCTGGCCCGCCGATGGCGCGCAATGGCTGGGCGTGGGCTACACGGGCGTGGTGACGACCTCGGTCGCCTACCTGGCCTTTGCCTGGGGCGCGCGGCGCCTTTCGCCGACGGCCGCGGTGGTCGGCACGCTGATCGAGCCGCTGGTGGCCGCCGTGCTGGCGGCCGCGCTGCTCGCGCAGCCGATGGCCCCGCGCCAATGGGCCGGGGCCTTGCTGCTCGCGGGTGCGATGCTGCTGCTGGTGCGGCGCGGCAGGCCCACGCCGGCCGACTGAACGCACGGGGAGGCCTTCCGTTGTATGGTGTGGCCCCATGAGCAGTTCGCCCCACCTGCCGGTTTCATGGTTGCGCACCCTGGCGGGCGCGTTGCTGCTCGCGGCTTCGGTGCCGGGGCTCGCCGCCCCGCCCGAGGCGCCAGCGGCGCCGACGGCCCAGGCGCTGCGCGCCACCCACCAGAAGCTGAGGGAGAAGCTCGACCACAGCAGCTTCGGGCGGCCGGTGCAGCTCGATTCCATGGAAACTGCCGACGGCCTGCAGGGCGACGTCTACGCGGTGGTCGACCACCCGCTGGCGGAGATCAGCAGCGCGCTCAAGGGTTCGGCCCACTGGTGCGACGTGCTGACCCTGCACGTCAACAACCGGCGCTGCCTCGTGGCCAACGGGCCGCAGGGGCGCGACATCCTCACGCTGTACGTGGTGCGGCGCTACGACAAGCCGCTGGACCAGGCCTTCGAGCTGCCTTTCGTCTATCACGTCGTCGGCTCCTCGCCCGAGCATCTGTCGGTGGAGATGTCGGCGCAGAGCGGCCCGCTGGGCACGAGCAACTACAGCGTGAAGCTCGAAGCCGTGGCGCTGGACGAGCGCAAGAGCTTCCTGCACTTCAGCTACAGCTACGACCACAACGCGATGGTGCGGCTGGGCACCATGGCCTACCTCGCGACCTTCGGCGGCGACAAGGTCGGCTTCACCGTGATCGGCAAGACGCCCGAGGGCCAGCCCGACTACATCCGTGGCCTGCGCGGGCTGGTGGAGCGCAATGCGATGCGCTACTTTCTGACGCTCGATGCCTACCTTGCCGCGCCCGGCGCCGACCAGGTCGAACGCCGGCAGCGACGCTGGTTCGCGGGGGCCGAGCAGTACCCGCGGCAACTGCACGAGATCGACCTCGACACCTACCTCGCGCTCAAGCGCGAAGACCGGCAGCGCGACGGCCTCGCGCGCTGAGCCCGCAGGTCAGTCGGCCAGCGTGAGCAGCGGCACGTCGCGCGCGCGGCCCATGGCTTCGAGTTCGGCGCGCGTGCGGGTGGCGAGCCAGGCGGCCAGTGCTTCGTGCGTGGCGGGCGCGAGCATGTCGCGCGACGCGACGTCGGCCGCCTCGCACAGCCGGGCCGCGAAATGCGGCTCCAGCGCTGCCACGGCGACGCGGCCATCGGCGCAGGGGTAGACGCGGTAGCCCGCGTGCGCGCCGCCGACCGCGCCCGAAGGCTGGGTCAGGCCCCAGGTGCGGGGCAGGGCGAGCCAGTCGGCCGATGCGTTCAGGGCGACTTCGAGGTACACGCCGCCCGCCTTGCGCGAGCGCATCAGCATGGCCTTCAGCACCGCCTCGCTCGCGAGCAGGGCGCCGCCCATGTCGGCGTAGAGCGTCGGGGGCAGTTCAGTGCCGGTGACGAGCCCGCTCTCCGCGAGGTAGGTCAGGTCATGGCCGGGCTCCTCGGCGCGCTCGCCGGGCGCACCGACGATGGCCACCTGCGACAACGCGGGGTAGCGCGCATGCAGCGTGGCCCAGTCGAGCTTGAGCTTGGTCAGCGCGGAGGGGCGGAACGAGGTCAGCAGCACATCGGTGGTCGCGAGTTCGGCGTGCAGCTGCTGCTGTCCGGCTTCGCTCTTCAGGTCCACGGCGCGCACCTCGACGCCGTCGTGCAGCGCCGCGTAGGCCGGCTGGTTGTAGAGCGCCATCGGGTCGCCGCCGGGCGGTTCGAGCTTGAGGCAGGCGGCGCCCATGCCGCGGCAGCGCAGCAGCGCGGCGGGGCCGGGCAGGTTGAGCGCAAGGCTCAGCAGGCGCACACCTTCGAGCGGCGTGGCGTGATTATCGGCAGGGTTGGTGGAACTCGACATCGGCGGGTGTCTCCTGGAAATTCGTTTTGCACATTCTCCCCGGTGAACGGGCCGCGGCAGAGTCGCCACGGAGCCACTTCCCGCAAGCCGGCACGTGTGCGCGCGCGTAGCATGGGCGGCTGGCAGCCACCTTCCTTGCCGCTGCCCCGATCAAAGCACCACCCCAAGCAAACGACAGGAGACGAACCATGTTTGAAGCTTCCCTCATGAGCGGCCAGCGCATCCTCGTGACCGGCGGGGGCACTGGCCTTGGCCGTGCGATGGCCGAGCGCTTCCTGAGCCTGGGCGCCGACGTCGCCATCTGCGGCCGGCGCCAGTCGGTCTGCGAGGAAACGGCGGCCGAGTGGCGCCAGCAGTTCCCGGGCCGGCGCATCGACACCTTCGGCGTCGACATCCGCATCGCGCAGCAGGTCGACGACATGGTCGAGAGCCTGTTCCAGAGCGGCGGTCTCACCGGGCTGGTCAACAACGCGGCGGGCAACTTCGTGTCGCCGACCGAGAGCCTGTCGCCGCGCGCCTTCGACGCCATTGCCAACATCGTGTTCCACGGCAGCTTCTACGTGACGCAGGCCGTGGGCAAGCGCTGGGTGGCGCAGGCCAAGTCGGGCGCGTGGAAGCAGGGCGACCCTTTCCGCAGCGTGATGAGCATCATCGTGACCTGGGTCGACAACGGCAGCCCCTACGTCGTGCCCTCGGCCATGAGCAAGGCCGGCATCGAGGTGATGACCAAGTCGCTCGCGGTGGAGTGGGCGCGGCACGGCATTCGCCTGAACGCCGTGGGCCCCGGCGAGATTCCGACCGAGGGCATGAGCAAGCGCCTGAACCCCGGCGAAGAGCCCGGCGCGCGCAGCAAGCAGAACAACCCGATGGCGCGCACCGGCCGCATGAGCGAGCTGCAGAACCTCGCGTCGTTCCTGATGGCGCCCGGGCAGTGCGACTGGCTCACGGGCCAGAGCATCATGATGGACGGCGGCAATGCGCTGGCCACCGGCGGCAACTTCTACGAACTGCGCCAGTGGAGCGACGCCGACTGGCTGGCCGCGCGCGAACGCATCGAGGCGCAGAACCAGAAGGACAAGGCCCAGCGTTGATTATTTTCGCGGCGCCCGGGCCGCGTGCACGGTGACGTACTTGTTCACCGGGCTCGACAGCACCAGCGACGTGGTCACCGCGCCGTCGACCGCCAGCGCGTCGACCACGCGCTCCAGGTCCGCGGGCTCGGCGATCGCGCAGCGCACGATGAAGCAGTCTTCGCCGGTCACGCGGTCGGCGCTCAGCACTTCGGGCATGGCCTCGAAGAGCTTCAGGTACTTGGCGATGCCCGCGTGCGTGGTTTCGATGCGGATGATGGCCTGCAGCCCCACGCCCAGCGCGCGCAGGTTGACGCGCGCGCCATAGCCTTCGATCACGCCGGCCTCTTCGAGCTTGCGCACGCGCTCGCTCATGGCCGGCTGCGACAGGCCGATGCGCTTGCCCAGCGCGGCCAGGCTCTGGCGCGCATCGGCCTGCAGCGCCTCGAGGATCAGCCGGTCTTTCTTGTCGATGTTCATGTGCGTAGTGGGGAGATGGCGCTGCCGATGATCGATCGGTTCGAGGGCGTGATTTTCGATGGATTGCTCTTCGGCGCGAGGGGCGCGACGGGTAACGTGGCGGGCATCTTTTTCAGGAGAACCCATGCAACTCGTCGGCATGCTCGACTCACCCTACGTGCGGCGCGCCGCCATTTCGCTGCGGCTGCTCGGCGTGCCCTTCGAGCATCGCTCGGTGTCGGTGTTCAGCACCTTCGATCAGTTTCGCGAAATCAATCCGGTGGTGAAGGCGCCCACGCTGGTCTGCGACGACGGGACGGTGCTGATGGATTCGACGCTCATCATCGACTACGCGCAGGCGTTGAGCGGCCGCAGCCTGATGCTTGCCGACCTTGCGCAGCGGGTGCGCGCCTTGCGCATCACGGGGCTAGCGCTCGCAGCCTGCGAGAAGACCGTGCAGATCGTCTATGAGCACAACCTGCGGCCGGCCGAGAAGCTGCATCAGCCGTGGGTGGATCGGGTGCGCGGCCAACTCGTCGCGGCGTACTCGGCGCTTGATCAGGAGGTGTCGGCGTTGCCGTCGCCTGTCGATGAAAAGTCGCTGACGCAAGCTGGCGTGTCGACGGCGGTGGCGTGGTCGTTCACGCAACTGATGCTGCCCGACGTGATCGCAGCCGTGGACTTTCCTGTGCTGGCCGCCTACGCCGCGCAGGCGGAGCGCCTGCCCGTGTTCCTGGGCGCCCCGCAAGTCTGAAAACGACGCTCAGTCCGCGATGTCCGCCCCGCGCTCGGCCAGCAGGCTGCGCAGCACGGAGCGGTGGCAGTGCGCCTCGTTCTCGCAATAGCAGCCGACCGCCAGCGCGGTGCTGTGCGACAGCGCGGCCAGCAGGTCGAGGCTGCGGCTTGCGTCCGGCTCGGCCATCTCGGTCTTGAACTTGCGCACGAAGGCGTTCCACTGCGCGGGCGTTTCCGCTTCCTGCGCCTGCTTCATCGTCTCGACCGATGGCGCGAGGTTCGGGTACCACACGTCGTACCAATCCTGCGAGGCGAACTCGGTCTTCGGAACGCCGCGAGGCGGGCGGCGTACGGTGCCGACGCGCAGGCCTTCGCCGGGTGCGCGCGGCGTGCCGAGGCGAACGATGCGGATGCTCATGGGCTTTCCTTTCTTTTCGAGGTGCTGTCTCAGGTGCCGACGATACCGCCGTCGCGCCGGCGGATCGCCAGCGTCGCCGAGCGCGGCCGCGCGCTTCCCGGCTCGGCGGCATCGGGCCACGCGCTGTTGTGCTTGGTGTCGCCGTCGTCGCGCGCCTCGCCCGGGTGCTGGATGTTCACGAACAGCGTGCGCCGGTCGGGCGTGACCACGCAGCCCGTGATCTCGCAGCCGTTCGGCCCCGTCAGGAAGCGCTTGATGCGGCCGGACGCCGGGTCGGCGCACAGCATCTGGTTGTTGCCGAGCGAGGCATAGGGCGGCGTGCCGATCACCTGGCCGCTCATGTCGGTCTGGATCCACAGCAGGCCGCCCTTGTCGAAGTGCAGTCCGTCGGGCGCGCCGAACATGTCGACGTCCTTGGCGGGATAGCGCGCGCCGCTGCCCGGCCGCCCGGGGTCGCCCGCGAGCGCGAAGTGGTCCCACGCGAAGCCGGTGCCGGCGGCGTCGCCGTCGTCTTCGCGCCATCGCAGGATGCCGCCGTAGAGGTTGTTGGCGCGCGGGTTGGCGGCATCGGGCCCGGGCTTGCCGGCATCGCCGCGCTGGCTGTTGTTGGTGAGCGTGACATAGACCTCGCCGGACTGCGGATGCACCGCGATCCACTCGGGCCGGTCCATCTTCGTGCCGCCGACCACGTCGCCGGCCAGGCGGGCGTGGATCAGCACCTCGGCCTGGTCGGCAAAGCCGTGGGCCGCGTCGAGGCCGTCGCGGCCGTGCGTGAGTTCCAGCCACTGGCCGCGCCCGCCCGCGTCGTAGCGCGCCACGTACAGCGTGCCGTCGTCCAGCAGGTGGCGGTTGGCGGCGCGCGCGGCGGCGTCGTTGCCGGGGCGCACCTTCTCGCGGCTCACGAACTTGTAGATGGATTCGAAGCGCGAGTCGTCGCCCATGTAGACCACGAGGCGGCCGTCCTTGGCGACGGTGCAGGTCGCGCTTTCCTGCCGCTTGCGGCCCAGCGCGGTGCGCTTGATGGGCGTGGCGGTCGGATCGAACGGGTCGATCTCGACCACCCAGCCGAAGCGGTGCGGTTCGTTGGGATGCTTGCTCAGGTCGAAGCGCTCGTCGAAGCGCCAGTACTCGACCCACTGCGTGCCCGGCACCGTGCCGTAGCGGCGCTGCGCGGCGCTCATGCGCGAGGCGGCTTCCTTCGGGCCGCCGAAGTAGCCATGGAAGTTCTCCTCGCAGGTCAGGTAGGTGCCCCAGGGCGTGACGCCCATTGCGCAGTTGGCGAAGGTGCCGAACACCGCGTCGCCCGCGGGGTTGGCGGCGGTGCGCATCAGCGGCGTACCGGCGGCGGGGCCCGCGATGCGCATCGGCGTGTTGCCGTGCACGCGGCGCGCGAACGGCGAGGGCTGCACCTGCCGCCAGCCCTCGGGCGTGCGGCGGATCTCGATGACCGACACGCCCATGGCATGGAGCGACTTGCGCACCTTCTCGGGCGTCCATGGCTTCACGCCGTCGGGGTGCAGCAGTTGCTCGTCGGTGTATTCGTGATTCATCACGAGCAGGCCGCGGTCGCCGCTCGCATCGAGCGCGAAGAAGTGCATGCCGTCGTGGTGCATGCCGGCCTGCACGGCCTGGTCGTCGGCGCTGTTGGAGGCGTCGGGCGCGAAGGCCGGCATGCGTCCGGCAACGCCGGTGGGCGTGCCCCAGGGGTAGAGCAGCTGCCATTCGTACTCCGGCGGAATGGCGACGCCGTCGCGCAGCGAGGCGGGCACGCCGGTGAAGCCCAGCACGTCGGCGCCGCTTGCCCCCGCGGAGGTTGCCGCGCAGCCCTGGCCGAACAGCGCCACGACGGCGGCGGCGGAGCCCGATTGAAGAAGAAAGCGGCGGCGGTCCAGGGTCATGGCGGGAGCTGTTGTGTAGGCGACAGCCGCCATCATCGCCGAGCGCTGCGGCGGGCGATACTCGCGCCCGAACCGCCCAGGAGACATCGAATGACCGACCGCATCGAATGGACCCGCCACGCCGACGGCGTGGTGGAACTGCAGCTCTCGCGCGCCGACAAGATGAACGCGCTCGACCCCGCGATGTTCGACGCGCTCATCGCCGCCGGCAAAACGCTGCGCGACGACAAGTCGGTGCGGGCCGTGGTCATTGCCGGCCGTGGCAAGGCGTTCTGCGCGGGGCTCGACATGGCTTCGTTCGAGCGCATGGAGCAGGGCGCCGCCGGCGTGCTGGGCGAGGGCGCCGCGGGCACCGACCTGCTGACGCGCACGCATGGCATGTCGAACGCGGCACAGCAGGTCGCGATGGTGTGGCGCGAAGTGCCGGTGCCGGTCATTGCCGCCGTGCATGGCGTGGCCTTCGGCGGCGGCCTGCAGGTGGCGCTGGGCGCGGACATCCGCATCGTCGCGCCCGACACCAGGCTCTCAGTGATGGAAATCAAGTGGGGCCTGGTGCCCGACATGGCCGGCATGGTGCTGATGCGCGAACTGGCGCGCGCTGACGTGGTGCGCGAACTCACCTTCACCGGCCGCATCTTCTCGGGCGAGGAGGCCGCGCAGATCGGTTTCGCGACGCGCCTGTCGGCCGACCCGCTGGCCGAAGCGCTGCAAATGGCGCACGAGATCGCCGGCAAGAGCCCCGACGCCATTCGCGCGGGCAAGCGGCTGCTCAATGCCTCCGCTTCGCTGGGCGATGCCGAGCTGCTGATGGCCGAGTCGGTCGAGCAGATGGCGCTGATCGGCAGCCCCAACCAGGTCGAAGCCGTGAAAGCCAACATCGAGCGGCGCGCGCCGCGTTTCGACACGCCCGCCTGACGGTCATTCTTTCAGCGTGCCACGAGCGGCCGGCGTTTGCCGGGCCGCTCGTTTTTCGTTGTGCGAACGCTTTTTCGCGCCTGAACGCGCCGATGTTCGGGAGAATCGCGCGCTCCCGAAACAGAGTCGAACGAAGAAAAGCCCAACTACAGAATCTTTGTGTAAGAATAAAGTAGTTGTTTTAAGGGGAAAATGGATGGAATTGGACACAATTTGTGTGCAGAAGGTCACGTCTTCCCCCGAGATAGACCCCCGGGAGGATGGCTCCTGACGCAACACTCATCAACAATCGAACGCTTTGCTTAGCGACGGCGATCCTGCATGTCGACGACCACGTTTTTCTGTAACCTCAGCGTGCCCATCCTGGTGGGCGAGGATCGCTATAAGTACGTCCCCATCGTTGGGGTCTTCCGCAGCATTCCGTTCGATCAAGTCGATGAATGGGTGATGCACCCCGACGGCCGGCCGCGCAGCGACCGCGAACTCGCGGCCGAAGTTCTTGTAGAGATCCGCAAACCACTCGGCTCGAGTGGACGCACCGCACCGCACGCTTTCGACGTGGCGGACATCCTGCAGCTCGACCGGGCCGCGGCGATCGTCGTGTCCACCTTCCTGGCGGCACTCCCTCGCGTTTGAACGGGGCGCTCAGTCGCACCTGAACAGCACGCCGCTGCCCGGCGTGTTCGGCGCGTCCGCCTGCGCCAGAAAACGGATCGGATTGCCGTCCTTGCGGCAATAGGCCTCGGCTTCCGGCTGGCTGGCCGCGCGCAGGATGCCGTCGTAGAGGCGCACCACGCCGGTGACAGGCGGGGCGGCGCAGGCGGCCAGGGCGAGGAGGGGAGCAAGGGCAAGCAGCAGTCGGCGCATGGGTCAATGAGGCAATGAGCTTCGGGTCGTGAGACCCGCGACTCTAAGCGCCTCAGGACGCGATGGCGCCCACCGCCCAATAGAAAGTCGGCCGCGCGCCGTTGAGCAGGTGGTCGCCCACCACGCGGCCCTTGTAGATGGTCGGGTTGTGCGACGCCAGCGTGCGCGCATTGCGCCAGTGCCGGTCGAGCCGCCGGTCTTCCTGCAGCGCCGAGGCGCCGCCGATGTCGAACAGCCGCGTGCCGGCCTGCAGGACCGCGTCGACGATGCCGGCCTGCGCCTTGGCCGTGTTCAGCTCCACCTCGAACAGCAGGCTTTCGGGTGCCGGCTCGCCGCGCTGGCGAAAGCGGTCGATCTCGCCGAGCCCGCGCGCCACCGCCTGCACGGTCGAGGCCGCGATGAAGGCCGTGCTCGCCAACTGGCCGATTACCTGCTGCACCAGCGGATCTTCGCGCGGCGTGTCGCCGCTGCCGTGGCTGTAGACGCGCTTGCGCGGCTGCACGAAGGCGACCGCGTCGCGCACGATCGCCCGCGCGATGCCGGCCAGCGTGGCCAGGTGCGTGAGCTGGAAATGCGCGGTGAGCGGCGTGGGCTGATCGCGCACGTACAGCAGCACGTGGCCCGGCTTCACCCGCACGTTGCGAAAGCGCGTGGTGCCCGAGGCACTCAGGCGCTGGCCGAAGCCGCGCCAGTCGTCGACGCGCTCCACGCCCTCGGCTTGCGCCGGCACCAGCGCGATGACGCGCTCGCTGCTGCCGTCGGCGTTCAGCCGCTGGGCCGAGACCGAGATCCAGTCGGCATACAGCGTGCCGGTGCTGTAGTACTTGTCGCCGTCGAGCCGCCACGTGTCGCCGTCGGGCTTCAGCGTGGTCTGCATGGTGGTCAGCGAGCCGTCGCCCAGCTCGGTGGTGGCGTTGCCGAAGATCACGCCCTCGGCCGCCAGGCGCATCCACGGGCCGTGCAGCGCGGGATCGATCTCGGCGAGCAGGCGTTCGATGAAGCCGAAGTGCGCGCGCAGGATCTGCGGCAGGTTGGAGTCGGCTTCGCCCAGCTCGATGAGCAGGTCGTACAGCTGCTCGACCGAGGCGCCGATGCCGCCATGCGCGAGCGGCACGCGCAGGGCGCCGAAGCGCTCGGCATTGAGCCAGGCCACGGGCCCGTGGGCCAGTTCGCGATCGTTCTCGCGCTGCGCCGCGTGCTGGGCGATGCGCTGGAAGACGGGGCGAAAGCGGGCGTTGAGTTGTTGCGAGGAGGGGGCTTGCGCGCCGGCGTCATGCGCGGCGGGGCCCGTCGTTGCTTCGAGGGATTCCATGTGGCCTCGACTGTCCCCCGCGCCGCCGTGCTTGTGAAATACGCTTTTCGCGTTTTCTTATGTCGCCTATCGCTTGCCGCGCGCGTCCACCGGCCAGATGGCGAGCAGCGTGCCGCCGTCGACCACGTGGTAGGCGTCATGCAGGTTGACCGTGGGGTCGCAGTGCGGCGTCACGAACTCGACGCGCGCGCCGAGCGCGGGCCGGGGGCCGCCGGGCAGCATCAGCTTGCCGTGCTCGTCGCCGAAGAAGGCGTAGCGGCTCGCGGGGTCGACGCCGCGCGCCACCAGCGGCGCGCCGCTGTCGGTCGAGAAGCATTTGGTGCCGCCGTCCACCGTCACCCAGTCGGCCGCGTTGGTGCTGACCACGGCTGTCTGCACGAACAGCGACACCTCGAAGGGCGAGGGCTGTCCGTCGCTGGACAGCACCTGCGTGTATTCCGCGTCCATGAAGACATAGGAGCCGGCCTGCAGCTCGGTGAACGCGTTCTCTTGCGAATCGAGGTCGTGCGTGCCGGTGCCCGCGCCCGTGACGATCTCGAAATTCAAGCCTTGGCGCCTGGCCGCCGCGACGATGCCCGCCACGGTCTCGCGCAGGCCGGCAGCGGCCGCGCTGCGCTGGTCGCGCGCCACGATGTGCTGCAGGTTGCCCGCGTACGACTGCAGCCCGCGCAGCCGCAGGCGCGGCTCGGCCGCCACCAGCTTCGCGAGTTCGAGCACCTGCGCCTGCGTGGCGGCGCCGGTGCGGTTGTAGCCCGCGCCGTAGTCGACCAGCACGTCGAGCGGATGCGTCAGCGCGCTGGCGGCCTGCACCAGGTCGGCCAGGTTGCGCGGGTTGTCGACCACCACCATCACGTCGCCGGGGCGCGCGCGCTGCGCCAGCTTCATGAGCCGCGCGATCTTGCTCGGCGTCACGGCCGGCGAGGTGATGAGCACGCCCGGGATGCCGCCCTCGACCATCACTTCCGCTTCGCCCATCGTGACGCAGCTCACGCCGATGGCGCCGGCGGCCACCTGGCGCCGCGCGATCTCGACCGACTTGTGCGTCTTCACGTGCGGCCGCAGGCCGATGCCGCGCGACCTGGCGAAGGCCGCCATGCGCTCGATGTTGCGCGTCATGACGGGCAGGTCGATCAGGAGTGCGGGCGTGTCGAGCAGGTGGCGGCCGCCGGGAACGCCGATCAGCGGCGCGTTGATTTGCAGGTCTTGGGGCATCGGTGGGTGGGGTGGAAGGGGTTGTGGCGCGGGAAAAAGACAGGATTGTGAAATGATCGCATCGAAATGTGTGATCGATTCATGGTTTCCGAAACGGCGGGCCGGTGATGAAGGCGCTCGACATCGAGGCGGTGCAGGCCTTCGTGCACGTGGCCGAGCTCAAGAGCTTCACGCGCGCGGCCGAGGCCATGGACATGTCGCAGTCGGCCGTCAGCCTGAAGGTGAAGCGGCTGGAAGACGCGCTGGGGCGCCGGCTGCTCGAACGCACGCCGCGGCTGGTGCGCCTGTCCGCCGAGGGGCTGGCCTTTCTGCCGTCCGCGCGGCATCTGCTGGCTGCGCACCACGGCGCGCTCGAATCCTTCGGGCAGGAGCTGCGCCGGCTGGTGATCGGCATCAGCCACCACATCGTGGGCGCCGAGCTGCCGCTGCTGCTGCGGCAGGTGAAGGACGCCGAGCCGCGCGTGGTGATGGAGGTCCGTGTCTCCACCTCGCGCGAACTGCTCGAGGACTTCGATCGCGGCGTGCTCGACGCGGTGCTCGTGCTGCGTCACGACAGCCGCCGCCTCGACGGCGAAATGCTGCTCGAGGAGGCGTTCGGCTGGATGGCCGCGCCCGACTTCGTGCATCGCTCGGGCGAGCCGCTGCGGCTGGCCACGCAGGCCGAGCCTTGCAGTGTGCGCAGCATGGCCGTGACGGCGCTGGCCGGGGGCGGCGTGCCGTGGACCGAGGTGTTCGTGGGCGGCGGCGTGCTCACGGTGGGCGCCGCCGTGTCGGCCGGGCTCGCGGTGGCCGCGCTGGGGCGCCGGGTGGCGCCGCGCGGCACCATCGACGTGGGCCCGGCGCTGGGCCTGCCGCCGCTGCCGTCGCGCGACGTGGTGCTGCACACCGGCGTGTCCGACGCGCAGGCACGTAGCGCGCTGCGCACCCTGGCCGCGGCGGTTCGTTCGACCGCGGCGTAGCGGCAGCGTCAAGCCGCCAGGAGGCGGCGGGCCAACACCGCCAGCAGCGCCGTGGCGCCGCAAAGCAGAGCAGCCACCGCGCACAGGCTGGCCAGGTGCGCCCACCACAGCGCCGAAGGGCGAAGTCGCGTCATGCGAGTTGCGCCAGGCCCGGCTTCGCGAGGTGCAGCACTTCGTAGACCGTGGCGCCATCGACCGCTTCGACGGCACGCGCCGACAGCGTGAAGCGGACCGAGCGCCAGTTCGCCAGATCGAGCGCCGTCCATACCGCGACGGTGTCGGCCTGCGCGGTGGATTGCCGATCGGCTTCGGTTTCCGCCGCGAGCAGCGCGGCACGGTCGGCGGTGGCGTCGATGGCGCGCTCTTCCCGGCGCAGCGACAGCGCCCGCCGCGCGCGACCGGCGCCGGCGCGCGCGTCCAGCGGCAGCCATGTTTCGACGCGCGGCCGCCCGAATGAATCGATCACGCCCTGGAAGCGTTCCCCCATGAGAAAACGCGCGGCCGCCGACGGGTCGTGCCAGAGATAGACCGAGGCATACAGGTGCCCGGCGGCACCGTGCAGCGCGCGCTCCTGCGAGACAAAAGCCTTGAAGACCAGCCCTTGCGTGTCGTCCCACAACGGCCCGCGCCGCGCCGCGCGCTGGCGGATGGCCTGCATGTCGTAGTCGGCCGGAAGTCTGTGCGAGTACTGCATCGCGAACATCGAATTGCTCCTTGTGAATGGGTCACAGGAAGCAGCTTGCGCGCGTGCGGGTGTCGGAAGAAGAGGGCGGCCGATATAGCTGTGATGCGCCGGCGCAATGACTGGGGCTGGTCAGGCCGGGTGCGAGGGCGTGTGGTGCCCCGGCCGCCGCAACGCCAGCCACCACAGCAGCGCGGCATTGAGCGCCCAACTGCCGGCCAGCATCAGCAGTGCCGTATACGCCACGCCGGGGGACAGGCCCAGCGTCAACAGGCTCAGCGACCACGGCAGCCCGCCCGCGATGGCCACGAGCATGCCGACATCGCTCTCGGGCACGAGCGCGCAGCCGAGGATGCAGACGGCGCCCGCGACCGTGTAGATCGACGCGGCGGCGCGCCATCCGGGGCGGTGGGGCAAGCGTGAATTGGCAATGGGCATGGCCTCTAGCATCGCCGATTGCGGGGCTTGCCGTGAAGGCCTGCTGCGCGAAGGGGTGTAGTGTTTTTGCGATGTCCGCATCCGCTTCTTCGGCCTGTCACCTGCGGCCATCACCATGCGCGAATGGCTGGCCAACTTATCTCTATCGCCCTGACTGTCGACCAACACGACGCGGGGGACTATTTCTGGGTGCTGTTGGAGTCGTTCGACAACTCGATGGAGTTCGAGCCGCTGATGGAAGCCGCGAAAGGTTTTCCGACCTACGTCGAGGCCTTGCAGGCGGGCTACGTCGTGCTGAAGGGGCTTTCGGAAGACTTGAACATCGGGCCCAGGGAAGAAGGCGAGGACGTGGTCGCCGAGGAGGAGCCCGAGGCCGTCGATCCGTTCCGGTGAACAAGCGGGCGCGAGCTATGCTGGTGCCAGTTTTGTTTTGCGAGCGACCGACGCACATGAAGAAATCCAAGCCCCCGAAGAAGACGGGCACCTACGACATCAAGAAGCAGTGGCACTGGGGCCGCGCGATGCGCGAGTTGCGCATTGCCGATTTCCTGAAGGATGGACGCCTGCTCGTTCCGGGCGAATACACGGGTGAGGGCCCGGCCACCGACGACGGAACCGGCGCGCTGCGCACCGTGGGCGGCATCCAGGTGGGCGCGGCGAACTACGAGACCGGAATGATGTGGATCGGCCGCAAGTTGCGCGAGGGCGATCTGCCCGCCAAGCCGGGCGGGGGCGCAGCGGCCTGAGGGTAAATCCCGGCGATTTTTGTTTGCGGCAGGTCTATCTTGAATTGGTGACCAACTGCCGGAGACGAACATGTTGATGGTTACAAAAGTGGTGGCAGCCGGTGTGACGGCCCTCGTGATCGGGGGCACGCCATCGCCGAACGGCGGAGCGTTGGATGTTTCTCCGCTGGCTTCTTCGCCGGTTGTTGCGGTACAGACGCCTGGCGATTCGCCTTGTGCGGGCGGGTGCAATGTCTGGCGGTTGATTTACGACGGGCGTTGAGGGCTGTCGCGCTGTTTGCCGCATTGCGGGAAGAGCGCCGCAATGCCCATGCTCAGTCAGGAGCCAAGCCTTGGTCTTCACGTGCTGCGGGAAAATGACTGAAGGCTTTCATATGGCCTTCAGACCTCAAGCCTAAAATGCCTCGAAAAAGAGGGCATATCGATGATTGATTTCGTGACGGCGGCGCGCAACCTTTCTCGCGCCGCAAAGCACCGCATTGTTGCGAGTGCCAGCAAGCGCCTGGGCCTTACTGCCGTCCAGCACCAGCAACCTCCTGCGGAGGTGGCGCCGCCCGAACCCGTGATCGAGGTCGAATCCGACGAGTCGGTGATGGCGCGGGCCGAGGACATCATTCAGCGCGCTATCGCGCTTGGCAAGCAGGGCAAGTTCAATGTCGTGCCCGAACTCATCTCGGTTTCTGCCACCGAAAACTGCAACCTGAAGTGCGTAATGTGCCCAGGGCATGCGGGCATGGAAGGCCCCAAGCTTTCGGTCGACGAGGCCGAGGCGCTATTCGGTTCTCTCGCATTGGACGATGTCCAGTTCGGCCGTCCGAAGCTGCTCGACATGACGTCGGGGGAGCCGACCCTCAATCCGAACCTTGGCACGATCTACGCGCGCTTCAAGGAGCTGTTTCCCGACGCGAAGATCTCGATGATCAGCAATGGCACGATCCCGGTGCGGGGAAAGATCAAGCAAGCCTTCGAGCATGCCGACCGGATCGGCTTGTCGATGGACGGCGCGACAGAGGAGACTTACGAGCGCATCCGTCGTGGTTCGGTGTACAGGAACGTGGTGCGCAATGTGCGTGACGTCGGTGAACTGAAGACGCTCTACGAGAACTGCGAGACTTTGCAGATCATGATGGTGGTCATGGACCAGAACGTGCATGAGTTGGCGGAGATGGTTCGGCTCGCGCACTCGCTGCGCATTCCCCAGGTGTTTTTTCAGGCTTCCGAAGTTCGCGCTCTCATGCCTTTCAACGGGGAAGGGCAGAACGTGTCGCTGGGCCTGTCTCGGTCGCAACTGTCGCCGTTCATCAAGGAGGCCAAGGCAGAGGCAGATCGCCTGGGCGTTCAGTTGTCGTTGACCTCCCGCTTCGAATCAGCGCTGTCCTATGTTCCCGACGCGGCGCAGCAGACTTTTGTCAGAAAGACGGTGGGCGAGCCCGTGAGCCTCGATGTGGCGATCCGCACCTGCAATGTGCCGTGGATGCATGCGCCTCGGATCTCGCTGAACAACGAAGGCTTTTACCCCACGACCGTGTGCTGCCACATGCCGAAGGCAGATACGGGCCTCGATCTCGAGCTGCGCGAGAAGTTCAAGGGCTCCACGATCAACGAGATTTTCAACTCCGAGTTCTACTGGGGCATGCGCGAAGGGCTGCTCGATGGCAGCCTCGCGGCTGGCGCTTGCGACGGATGCCAGTATCACCAGATGACCCAGTGGACAGCAGACCAACTGCGTGCGCTGGAGGAGTCGAGCGAACGCGTGCTGGCCGTAGCCTGAGGCCCCGCTTTGTGAAAGGCCCGCAGCCTTGGTTGCGGGCCTTTTTCATTTTTTGATCCTGGCGCGAGTCCTGAGACTGCCCATTGGGACCTGGCCGAGACATATGTCAACTTCGTGGTCCCTACAATTCTCTGGAATTGATCTAGAGAAATGAATGAAGTTGTTCTTTCGAAAATCTTCGGCCTACGCGATTTTTTGTTTCTTTTTGCTGTTGCTCGGCGCGCTTCTGATTCGGGATATTGCATCTGACCCCGGTCTTTTCACCACCGTCGACAACTTGAATCGAGTCACGGATCTGACCGATCCAAAGACGTTCGCCTCTGCGGCACTGGATATTCACCGGCTTGGTTGGGTGTCCGAACAGAATGCGTGGATCCTGGCGCTGTGGCCTCCAGGCCTTGTTTTTCTCGAGGCTGGCATTCTTGGCGTGTTCGGGGAGGGCGCGCCGATCGTGCTGATCCTGCAGGTCCTGGGCTGCGCTGCACTGGCGTTCATGCTGGCGCTGCAACGGCGTCTGTTGTCGGGATTCATGAACAACGCGTTGGCCAGCACATTGCCCCTGTTGCTGTTCATCTTTCCTATGCCAAGGCTCTTCTTGCTTGAGCCCTATGGCGTGGTTCTGGGCGAAGTCTTCTCCGTTGCGTTTTTCTTGTCCGGGGGGCTGTTGGTGCTCCTAGCCGCGCAGGGACGCCGAACGGGCCTTGCAGTGATGGCCGGCGGGTGCTTCGCCTTGGCGGCGTACTTTCGCTCTCAGTACGAGTCAATACTGATGGCCATGACCGGCCTTGCTGCCTTGGTTGTGGCCTGGTGCATCTGGAGGTGCATCAGAAAGGTCTCGGCGCAAGACCGTTTGACTTACATCGCGACCATACGGCTGGTCATGGTCGTGTTGCTTGTGGCCCATGCGCTCATGCTGCCCTGGCGAATGCACAGCAAGGCTGTCGTGGGCAATTTTTCTTGGGTGCAAACCGGAGACCTGATTTTTCTGAACGGCCTCAGTTCGGACAAGACCCTGTTGGACAAAGGTGGGGATTTCGTCATCAAAGGCACAGGGAATATTGCCTGCGTTGTCGAGCCCTCTTATTGCGATTCAGATGACAGAAGTCTCTTCTTCAAAGCGTTGGTGTCGCACCCCATCGAGTGGTATCGGATCAAGTTCACGGCGGTAGTGGAATACTGGAACACCTTCATCTTTTCGCGTCACCGTTTCACGACGTGGTTCCATATCCAGGACGATGCAGGGAACCTTGTGTACCTGCTCTTTCTCCTCGCCGCAGTTCCGCTGCTGTGGGCCACGCGAGCCTATCGTTGGTGGCTCCTGATGGCGTGGTCGATCGCGTCCTTCTACGCGGCGTTCTTCGTGATTTTCTCGCTTGCTCACTTCGAAGCGCGCTACTTCTACCTGCCCAAGATATTTTCCTTCGTGACTGGGGTGAACATGCTCGCGATGTGGTGGGGCATGAGGCGCGGCAGGGAGGGTGCGCTGGAGTCGAAGAACTGAGGGGCAGACGATCTCGCCAACTGTGCTGGCCAGACGATGCTCTGACGCCGTTCCACCGGCGTACGAGATGGCGGACTCAAACAGTGGGAGTCGTCGACGACATGGAAGAACTGGAGGCCAATTTCCTACTCCGCGCGCGTTTGAACTCCCACGTATATGCTGCCGGGCTCGCATCACACCCACCGGAGCGCTAGACATGCCCGCACAGCCCATTGAGGTCTATTCCTGGCCCACGCCGAACGGCCACAAGATTCACATCATGCTGGAGGAGTGCGGCCTGCCGTACCACGCGCACCCCGTGAACATCGGCAAGGGCGATCAGTTCGCACCCGACTTCCTGCGGATCAGCCCCAACAACAAGATCCCGGCCATCACCGACCCCGATGGTCCGGACGGCAAGCCGATTTCGTTGTTCGAATCGGGCGCCATCCTCGTGTACCTGGCGGGCAAGACGGGCAAGCTGCTGCCGGCCAGCGACCGTGAGCGCTATGACGTGCTGCAGTGGCTCATGTTCCAGATGGGCGGCGTTGGCCCCATGCTCGGCCAGGCCCATCACTTTCGCATGTACGCGCCCGAGAAGGTCGCCTATGCGATCGACCGCTACACCAACGAAGCCAAGCGCATCTACGGCGTGATCGACAAGCAGCTGTCGAAGAGCAAGTTCATCGCCGGCAAGAGTTATTCGATTGCCGACATCGCCATCTTTCCGTGGCTGCGCAGCTGGGACAAGCAGGGCATCACGCTCACCGATTTTCCGCACCTGAAGGCATGGTTGGACGGCATCGCTGCACGCCCGGCCGTGCAGCGCGGCGTGAAGGTGCTGGCCGATCTGCGCCAGCCGATCACCGGCGACAAGGAGCGCGAGATTCTGTTCGGCAAGACGCAATACGAGAAGCGCTGAGAGAAATTTCCGGAACGGGGCAATATCCGGGCTAGAATAGAAGGCTTGTCGGGGTGTAGCGCAGCCTGGTAGCGCATCTGGTTTGGGACCAGAGGGTCGAAGGTTCGAATCCTTTCGCCCCGACCATAGAAATCGAAATGCACACAGTCTTTGCGGGCTGTGTGCATTTTTCGTTTGAGGCCGCGAACGGCGTCCGGCAGGCGACGTGGCAGCGGAAGGCACAGAGCGGAACTGGGTAGAATCTCCGCCGCTGCCAGCCCGGAAACAATGACGCCTAAGTCGTTGATTCTCCTGGGTTCTCTTCGGCCTGCATCTGCCCGTAGCTCAGTTGGATAGAGCACCTGCCTTCTAAGCAGGTTGTCGGGGGTTCGATCCCCTCCGGGCAGGCCAATTTAGTGCTTTACGAAGCCCCGCAAGGCGCCACAAGCACCCACTTTCCCCTCTGTAGAGGCGAAATTTAAGCCCCACGAGCAATCACGATGAACCGCTGAGAGTCAGCGAATTTGGGGGAACATCCGGGGGGGCGGGTACAGTTTCTACCTCCGTCGTCGAATTTGCTCCCCCCTGCTCACCGACACCGCCTGCAGAAAGACCATTTGCCCTGCCGACAAACTGCGGCTGCGCCTCTCCGACTCTGGGGGGCTCTACCTGCAGATCGAGCCCAGCGGTTCAAGACGGTGGTTCTGGAAGTACCGCTTCGAGGGCAAGGAAAAGCGCCTGGCGCTGGGCAGCGCCGGGCATTCTGGGATTCGACCCTGCTGGCGCTTCGTCTGCGCCGATCTTCGAGACCGCCAATCGATCGGGCAGCCGACGCGTAGGCGGCAGCGGCCGTAGCGGCAAGGGCAGCCACTACGTGGGCGGCCGCCGCAGGCAGATCAGTCAGGCCCTGAGCGGGTCCTTCTGCCTGCGAGCGGCACCCGACGAACATGCCTTCGCTCACTGAAACGCGCAGACTGAATCGGTCGGCGGCGTGTGCGCGAGTATGTGGTTCTTTACCGTCACAACAGGCGCTATGTAGAGATCGGCTCGGCGTGAGACCAGATAGTCGGCAATTCGTGTGTACGCGGCGCGGCTGATCGAGTAGCCGTCGCCCGAATCACCGAGAGAGTGAAAGACAGCAACCGTCCATGTGCCTTTGGCGATGCCATTGTCGATGGCGCTCTTGGCGATGTTGAATGCCGTCGTGTCGTCCCCGTTGATGGGGACGCCGCTGATGTTGAAGCGTCGCTTGGCCACCATCTTGGGGTCGTTCTCTCCGGAGCCAAGCGTGCGCGCGCCCGTGACCATGGTGGACAAGAGGCTCTCGTACTCGCATGCGCCGGCCTGCCTGCTTCCAATCGTCTCCTGCGCCCCCATCATGCCGTTGCCATGAGGATAGGCGTAGGTGTGATCGACAGGCACCTTGCCGTAGATGTTATGGAGCAGCCAAGCCTCCATGCTGCCAATGTCGGCCGCAACGTCTCGCTTCGTTTTGGTCGCCAGAATTTTGTTGTTCCAGTGCGAGAACGAGTGATTTCCTATCTCATGCCCGCGCCGGTAGACCTTGGCCCACTGCTTGGCATGCACCGTGGCTGTGCCCACGGCGGTGAGGTAGAAGGTGCCCTTAATACCTCGGGCGTCAAGGATCGCGGCTTGGACGAGTTGTGAGTTCCATCCGTCATCGGAAGTCAGGCTGACAGCGCTTTTTTTGTTTTCGGGCCATTGGAATGCTATGGCTGAATTGCAAAAGAGCAAGATTGCCAGTGCGGCTTGAAAATTCTTGAGAGCGTTGATTTGCATGGCCTTCACTACAAAAGCTACCCTCTCCGAGGGAGCTCGAAAGGCGAGCAAATGTACCGTAGCAAGGGTTCGAAATGTGAACTTTTTATTTCAATTGAGAGTGTGGCCTCGGTGCCGTCGGTGGCCACCATCACGCCGAGCATGTTCTCGACGACATCGATGCGCGCGCTCCTGTGCTTGTCGTGCGTGGCGACCTCGGGTATGTGTTGCTGTTTGCCTTCCAGTGCGCGATCAGCTTCTCGCTCATCGTGAGGTAGAGGTTGGGGATCGCGGGATGGTCGCGGCTCGAGTTGCAGGGATATGGTGGGCCGGCTCGCCGTCGCACTGCTCGACCAGCATCATGTGCCATACCCGCCGGTGTTCCTTAATGCGCAGCTCGCGGTCGATGGTCTCGGTTTCCAGCGCGCTCACCGACAGCAGGGCGTCCGGGCCCTTGTGCGGCGCGGCTGCGGGTCAAGTCCAAAGCAAGTTCATTCAATGTGGGCTGCTGCCGGTTTCAAAGACACCTTGTTAAGGTGGAAGATGAAACCGGAGGTGGTTTATGGGAACGAGAAGGCAATTCAGCCGAGAGTTCAAGCTTGAGGCAGTCAAGCTGGTGAAGGAACGAGGCGTGTCGGTGGCACAGGCTGCACGCGACCTCGATGTACACGAGAACGTGTTGCGCAAGTGGGTGCGCGAGGCAGCGGTCGACCCGCAGCAGGCGTTTACTGGTCAGGGCGTGATGAAGCCCGAACAGGCGGAGCTGGAGCGCTTGAGGAGGGAGAACGCCAAGCTGCGCATGGAGCGCGACCTATTGAAAAAAGCGGCGGCCTACTTCGCCAAGGAGTCGATGTGAAGTTCGGCTTCGTTGCGAAACACCGAGGGACGTGGCCGTTGGCAATGATGTGCGAGGCGCTCGGTGTCTCGCGAAGCGGCTTCTATGCGTGGCTCAGCAGGCCCCGAAGCCAACGCAGTCTGGAAGACGAGGTGCTCGGCAGCCAGGTGCGTCAGAGCTTCCTGGGCAGCGACCGCACCCATGGTGCTCGGCGCGTGTGGCATGACGTGCTGGCACTGGGTCAGCGATGCGGATTGCACCGCATTGAACGGCTCATGCGTGAGCAGGCCCTGCGCGCGAGGCCGCGACGTCGAGGCTTGCCGCAGGACCGAGGCCAGCGCAGCGCTATCGCCGACAACGTGTTGGACCGCCAGTTCCAGGCTGATGCGCCCAACCAGAAGTGGGTGGCCGACTTCACGTACATCTGGACGGCCGAGGGCTGGCTATATGCCGCTGCGGTACTCGACCTGTACTCGCGTCGCATCGTCGGCTGGTCGATGCAGGACAGCATGACCACGCAGCTCGTTGCCGATGCGCTGATGATGGCAGTGTGGCGCCGGGGCAAGCCGGTCGCATTGCTGCATCACTCCGACCAAGGAAGCCAATACACCAGCGAGCCCTTCCAGGAGCTGCTCAAGGAGCAAGGCATCACCTGCAGCATGAGCCGCGCGGGCGAGGTCTGGGACAACTCGGCCATGGAGAGCTTCTTCAGTTCATTGAAGACCGAGCGCATAGCCAGAAAGGTGTACCGGTCCAGGGAACAGGCCCGCGCCGATGTGTTGGACTACATCGAGCGGTTCTACAACCCGACGCGTTGTTACTCGACGCTCGGCTACGTCAGCCCTATACAGTTCGAGAAAGCTCAAAAAGCTTAGGTCGGTGTCTATGAGACCGGCAGCATCCCATGGCGCCTTCTGGCGCCTTGAGTGGACACGAGCATCGTTTGCTTCTCCCTAGGCCTGCGATATAGGCGCCGTTACAGCGCAATCACCGCCTCGATTTCGACCGCAGCTCCCTTGGGCAACGCGACGACCTGGTAGCAGGCACGCGCCGGGAACGGCTCAGAGAAGTAGTTTGCATAGATTTCGTTGACCGCTTGGAACGCCCTGAGATCGGTAAGTAGAACCGTGGTTTTTACTGTGCGTGCAAGGCTGGTGTTCGCCGCCACGGCGATGGTGCGCAGGTTCTCCAGGCATTGCGTTGCCTGCTCGGCAGCCGTCGTACCGACGATCTGGCCGGACTGCGCGTCCAATGGCAACTGGCCAGATACGTAAAGCAAGCCCTGGTGTTCGATCGCCTGGGAATAAGGGCCAACGGCAGCCGGTGCCAAAGTCGTGGCGATTTTCTTCAAAGTCATGGTTCAGGAGTCGTCAGGACCCGCTCAGCGGCTCGATTTGTTGCAGAAATGCAAGCGGCTGCTCGTATCGCATGGATGAAGCGATGGCAGGTCGACGCTGTGCCTCGGAGCGCACGGAAACCTTGGGCCCCGTGCGGGTGACGTCATGCGGGGTCCAATACGTCGGGGGCACCGGCCGAACTGAATGAACGCATGCGGAAGTAGCTGATACAGAGCAGCGCGGCGCCGACCGTGACCATCACGTAGTAGGCCGGAATCATCTTGCTGCCGGTATGCTGGGCCAGCCAGGTGCAGATCAGCAGTGACAGCCCACCGACAACCGTGAAGTTGATGTTGTGAATCAACGCCAAGCCGGTGGTGCGCACGTTGCTGGGAAATAGTTCGGACAAGAAAGATGGCATCGCGCCTTGGAAGACCATCACGCAGCAGGTAAGCCCCGTGACGCAGAGCGTGTAGTTCAGCACCGTGGGGTTATCGATCATGAAGTGAAAGGCAGGTAGGCTGAAGACGCCTGTCAACACGGTGCCGATGGTGATCATGCGCAGGCGCCCCATGCGATCAGAGAGTGCCCCCATCACAGGGGGCAAGAAGATCTGCGCGACCGAATAGCCGATCGCACCCCACATGGAGTCGGCCGGCGACAAGCCGAGTTCGCGCTGTGCGTAAAGCGGCATGAACACGCCGAGTAGATAGTTGGTGGAGGCCGCCAGCGAGTAGATGCCGATGGCCGCAGCGATGCGGGCCTTCGCCGAGGTCAGGGTCGACCTGACGGGGCTCTCGACCTGGCTGCTGTTCAGGAATGCAGGGGTTTCATCGAGACTCTTGCGAAGCCAATAGCCAAAGGGAACGATGATCAGCCCCAGGATGAACGGAATGCGCCAGGCCCAGTCCAGGATGGCGCTCTTCTCGAAGTGCGAGGTGAGGCCCAGACTGATCACGCTGGCCATCCCGGTGGCCATCCCGATGCCCACCACTTGGAAGCTTGCGAAATATCCACGGCGGTTGCGCGGCGCATGCTCCGTCACGAAGGACACCGAGGTTCCGAATTCGCCGCCAGCAGAAAAACCCTGCAGCAGCTTGCCGGCTACCAAGATGATTGCGCCGGCAATACCTGCGGTGGCATAGCTTGGCGCGAACGCAATCATTGCCGTGCCGACGCCCATGCTCCAGATCGTGAGCATCATGCCGGCCTTGCGACCGTTCCGATCCGCATAGCTGCCGATGACCAGTGCACCCAGCGGTCGAATGAAGTAGCTCACGCCAAAGGTGGCGAGCGCGACCAGCAACGACGTGAACGGATCGGCGGCAGGGAAGAACACGGCGGCGATGTAGGCTGCCAAAAACCCATAGATGAACAGGTCATAGAACTCCAGCATGTTGCCGACCAGTGCGGACGCGATGACTTTGCGGAAATACGCCCGTTTTTCGGGCGTAAGTGTGTCTGTGCTGTTGGAAGCCATGGTTGTCTCCTCTTTTCAAAGGGGGGTCCGTGTTGGAAGTGAAGGTCAGGTGACCGCGGCGACCGAGGGGTGGACAACGTCCCGGGGTGTCAGATACCGCTGCAGCTTCGAGCGCAGCGTCGCAGGAGTGGGAGGCGCCATGGCCGCGCGCAGCGACCAGCAGGTCGGAAAATGCTAGGGATCGCTGTTCATAAGCGACCGAAGAACACTGCGGACATTCCTAAACCCGTGAGCACAACGATGGCGTAGACCATGCGTGCGGGCAGTCGCTTGGCCAGCCGCGCGCCGACAAAGCCTCCGAGCATTGAAAAACCCATCATCCAAGCAGCGACGCGCCAATTGACGATGCCTGCATACGCGAACACCGCGATGGAGATCAGCGATAGCAGCGCCGACAGGTAGTTCTTTAGGCCGTTGACGGTGTTCAGCGACAAGCTGCGCTTTGCCGAAAGCACGGCCATCAGCAAAATGCCCAAGCCGCCGTTGAAGTAGCCGCCATAGGCAGCGACTGCGCCGAGGGCGGCGCTATGCCAGGCTCGCCGCACAGGTGCCGTGTCATTTGCATTCATCGCGCTGTTCGAATGCACGCCCACCCGAGGTTTCTTAGGCCTCGCGTTGATCGCAAACAACAGCGTGGCGAAGAGCAGCAGCCAGGGAATGAGGACCTTGAAGGCTTTGTCGGGCGTGACTAGGAGCAGCGCGGCCCCCGCGACGCCGCCGACAGCCGTCACGATGGTCATGATGACCAACCTGCGGCGATCGATCAGAAGCATCTCTTTCCAGAAGCCGATGGCTCCGCCGACGTAGCCGGGCATCACTGCCGCGGCGCTGGTGGCGTTCGCACCAACCATCGGCAGGCCTGCGAAAACCAGTGCTGGCAGGGTGAGGAACGTACCGCCACCCGCGATGGCGTTGAGTACTCCCGCGCCGAACGCCGCACCGGCCAAGCCGAAGGCCGTGCTGCCGTCAATCACGATGACTCCCTCCGGCATTGCTGAGAGCGCCCACGCGCTTGCCAGCGGGCCGAGCTTCGCTGAACCGTGCGATCGTTCGCACGCCTGTTCGCACGCCTTGGAGGCCCAGCAGTTCTTCCGCGACGGCGCGGTGCACCCGGTACACCTTCAGCACATCTTGCACAGTGACGTATTCGTCAGGCCCTCCGAGACCATGCGCGCATGGGCCGTACACCACAGCGGGCATACCGGCCAAGCGAAACAGACGCGTATCGGTGAGGCCGATGCGCATATTCGCCACCGCGTCGGGGTAGGCCAGCGCCCGCGCATGACGGAGAAATGCCAGCACCAGCGGGTGGTTCGGATCGGTGAAAGCCGGTTCCGTCGCGCTACCGGGCATGACTTCCCACGTGACCTTCGGGTGCGCTTCGAGAATTTCACCGATGAGCTTCTTGATGTCCGCGATGGAGAGCGGGCCGGGGAAACGGACGTCGAGCATCGCCTCGGCACTGCCCGGAACCAAGTTCGGAACCAGGCCAGCGTGGAACGCGCCCGCGTTCACGGTAATGCCGCACAAATTGTCGTATTCGCCCTTGCCGCCGACTTGCTCGGAAATCGGCTGAACGTCATGCATGGCGGTGCGCATGATGGGGTCGATTACGCACTCGCGGTTTCGCAGGGTCTGCACTGCTTGCACAGCGGCCATCAGGCTGTCCAAGGCGTTGTCGCCCAGATGAGTGTGCGCGCCATGGGCGGCCTTGCCCAGGCTGTTCAAGCGCAGCCACATCACGCCCTTTTCGCCGTAGCGCACGACTCTCGGATGTCCGGCATCGGCATTCACCACGAAATCGCCGCGGCAGTGTTCGACGTTGTCGATGAGCCACGCCGAACCAAAGCGTCCGCCAGTCTCCTCGTCGGCAACCAGGGTCAGCACGGCTTCGCCGTGGAGTTGTTCTTGGCGGTCGGCCAGACTGCGCAGCACGGTGATGAGCACAGCATCGCCAGCGCACATGTCGCCAGCGCCGCGGCCATAAATGCGATCACCCTCGCGAAGGCCGTCCAGCGGCGGTTGGGTCCAGAACTCGCGCGCGCCGACCGGGTAGGTGTCCAGATGCCCGTTCATGACCAGGCGCGGTCCCGGATGTGCGCCGTGAACACGTGCCACGACGTTCACACATCCCGGTTTCGGTTCGTAGGTCTCGATCTCGATAGCGGGGTGGGTGAGGGCGTGGCACGCCACTGCGGCGATCGCTATGGTGTCGCCCCCCGGGTTCTCGCTCGGCGTGGCGATCAGGCGCTGCGTGAGCTCCAGGATCGATTCGATTTCGGTGGCTTCTGCGGCGGTTGCGTTGCTGCTCAAGGTCGAGAGATCAGACATATCAGTTGCTGTGTGGTTTCAGGAAAATGGTGGGATGTCGGTGGACGCAGAAGTTGCGAGCGTGCGAGGCCGAACCCACGGGCTGCACTCTGCCGGGATGCGCCACCTTGAAATTGCCGCGTGCGCAGAGACATTCGCCAGCAGGTGAGGCGACGATCCATTGCCGCCTGAGCCGATGCGCGTCTCTTTCTCAATGGCCTTCGCATCACTGATGAACGCGGCCACGGTGCAGGCCTTCACGTTGTCGCTGGCGTCAGAGGCAACGTTCGAGCCATCTGTCAGGCGGATCGGCTCGAAGTCCTTCAGAGGGGCGTACCTGACGCTTTGGGTCAGCACTTGAGCAGCGATGGCCACGGGCAGCTCCGTCAGCGGCAATGTGCAGCCAACAGCGGGGAGCGCAACACCCGTTCGGTGTCGAACCTGGAGCCAGCGTCAGAGCGCTTGTCCACGATCATCTGCGGGGCAAGCCGACGGCCCGTTGCTTCCGAAATTGCGCGGACCAGGATGTCCGAAGGAGCGCCGGCGCCGAAGGGTACGGCCCAGCGTGCCGGCTTGTTGGGACAGCGCCGTGCACTTGCTGCGCCGGCTGTTGTTGCGAGGGGGCAGATCCCAGCGCAAGCCTGGCGGTGGAGAGGGAAGTAAGACATCAGAGCGTCTCCTGTTTTGTGATGGGAGGGATGCTAGGAGCCGGGTTCGGATAACTCCAATACATTTAGTTCAGCATTTCCAAACCTGCGGTTATGCTTGATGCTGGCCCGTACACCGGAGGCGCCTCATGGCCCGACCCCCATTTCGGCTGCACCACATACAGCTTTTGCAGACGGTCCTGCAGTCGACAACGATGACTGAAGCAGCTAACCGTCTTCACATATCCCAGCCGGCGGTGAGCAAGCAGCTCAAGCAACTTCAGGAAGACGTTGGGTACGCGCTGTTCGAGCGGCAAGGCCATCGCCTGCAGCCCACGTTCGAGGCGCGCGCGCTGCTAGATCAGGTCAACCGTGTCGGCGCTTCGCTGCAGGTACTCAACCAGTTGGCGACGGATATGCGAACTTCCCTCCGAGGACATCTGCAGATTGGCGCCGTCGCGTCAGCTGCGGATCTGCTGTTGCCGAATGCGTTGCGGCAGACCTTCGGTCCTCAGTCCCGGGTGCTTTGCACCGTGGAGACGGGCAATACGGCGCAGGTGTTGGAGTGGGTGGATACGCAGCAGGTGGATCTGGGTATTGCGATGAAGGTGCGGGACATCGGCCAGCGATCATTCGAGCCCCTTGTGCCCTTGCGGTTGGGGTGCTTGCTGCCCAGGGAACACCCCTTGGCCAAGCGACGGCGCGTTCGGCTCAAGGACCTGGAGAACGAGTCCGTGATCGCGTTGAAGCTGCCCAGCCTGGTCGATTCACACGAGGACACCAACTTGGACATCGGGCATGCCATCGCCGTCCATATGCATGTCGACTCCTCGCGCATGGCTTGGCGGATGGTCGAGGCGGGCCTAGGTATCGCGGTGTTGGAAGACCTGAGCGCCGCGCACTATGGCCGGGGCGATCTCGCTTATCGACCGCTCGAGCATCCGTTTCGCACGGAACTGGGCATGTACCGGCCTGCTTACCGACCGCGCAACACTGCCGTGGAAGATCTCGTGCGCGCGTTGGCGGACAGCATCAAGGCTCCGAATCACTGGAAGTCAACGCCCGCAGCTACCGCTGGATAAACCGACCCGTCGTGGTCGTGTGCGTCGACGGCTGTGAGCCGGCCTACCTGGACGCGGCCATCGCGGCCGGCGTGGCGCCGTATATCGAGCGCATGCGCAACAGCGGCGCCGACTTGCTGGCCGACTGCGTGGTGCCGTCGTTCACCAACCCGAACAACCTGTCGATCGTCACCGGCGCGCCCCCGCTGTGCACGACATATGCGGCAGCTACTTCTTCGACCGCGAGCTCGTTGGTGGATGCGACTTCCGTGCTACTTAGAGGATCAGGCGACTCGATCCTAGGCTTCGTGAGGCCGCGCGGCGCGAGCTTATTGTGTGCCGCTGCGCAAACTCATCATGCGGGCAACGAGCTGAACGCGATTGTCCACGTTCAGTTTCTGAAAAGCGCGCGCCAGGTGAGTGCGAACAGTGGTGAACCCGATACCCAGCTTCTGCGCGATCTCCTTGTCAGGCAAACCCAGCGCGGCCAGTTGCGCAACCGTTCTCTCCCTATCAGACAAAGCACCTGAGCGAGAAGGCGTTTCGGGTTTCTGTGCCGGGGTGACCTGCTTGCAGCGTTTGAGCGCGGCGGAAAACGCAGGCTCGACGATCTTCAACAGTTCCAGGGCGCTGGGCTCGAATCGATCCCGCTTCTTGCTGCGCCAGATACGCATGTCGCCGATATTTTGTTTGCCATCCCAGGCATAAAAATTCACTCCCCAGTAGAGCCCGTCGCGTTGAAGGAAGTCATTGAAGAATTCAGTGCGGACCAAGTCGCCTTGCGCGATCACCTGCTCGACCAGGCATGGTGCGTGCAAATCGCGAAGCGGCGCCGTGATCGGGTCTCTGAACTGATAGTAGGCGTCGTACGCGTCCAGATTCTTGTCGGACATGTTCAGCGATATCCTGCTCGCGAACCGTAGCCGCAGCGGGTCCCACGTGTAGGAGGCGACATAGTCCGCTTCGAGCAATTCCAGGAGGTGCTTGCCGACCCTCGTGCGCACCTCCGCCTCGGAACAAGGCTCGGCCAAAGCAACCATCAGCTTTGACAAGGCGCGCGCTTGGGTTGTGGAAACGATCATGAGCAGTGCCTCACTATTGGCAGCCCCGACAGAATAGCATTCCTGCTGTTCTGTGACCTCCCGCATTCAGGTTTGCCCTGTCCTCATTCCTGAGGATGGGTTGCGATGCCCGCGACTCCCAGAATCGTCCGACCGATATCGGAAAGGCTGCTCTTGGAACTCCACGAACTTACGATCAAGCAGGCGACCGCAGGCCTACAGAAGCGCTTATTTTCTTGCGAAGAGTATGTCGCCCACTTGCTGAGGCGCGCCGGGCAGCAAGCGCGCCTGAACGCCTTTGTTTCGTTTGACGCGTCCGCCATGCTCGCGCTGGCACGGGAAGCCGACCGCGCTGATGCCGAAGCAGCACTGCGGCCCTTGCACGGTATGCCGATCGCGATCAAGGACAACATCAACACCGTGATGCTTCCGACGACGGCGGGCACAGCAGGGCTGAGTTCCAGATTTCCGAAAACGAACGCGTCCGTTGTGCAAGCGCTATTCAGCGCGGGCGCCATACCGGGCGGCAAAACCAACATGCATGAACTGGCGCTTGGCGTCACATCGAACAACTGCTGGTCTGGAGCCGTTCGCAATCCCTGGAACATCGACATGATCGCCGGCGGTAGCAGCGGGGGCTCTGCAGCCGCGGTTGCGGGACGCGTCTCTCCAGCCGCCCTGGGCACCGACACCGGTGCGTCGGTCCGCCTGCCTGCCAGCTTGTGCGGCGTAGTGGGTTTCCGCCCCTCCGTGCGTCGTTATCCCGGAGATGGCATTGTTCCAGTATCGCGGTCGCGCGATGTGGTGGGTCCCATTGCACGCTCGGTCGAAGATGTGGCGCTGATCGACGAGATACTTTCCGGGCACAGGCAAGCACTCGAAGTACTCGAGCCAAGGGCGATCCGTTTGGGCGTCCCACGCGCACCGTTCTTCCAAGACCTCGACAGCAACGTCCAGACGGTCATCGAGGCGGCGCTGAGCGCGTTGGCAGGTGCCGGCGTGCAGCTCGTAGAAATCAGCCTCGGATCCGTCAATTTGTGGACCGAGAAAATCGGCCTGGCCGCGGTGCTCCACGAGATGGCAAGAGACATGCCGCACTATCTCAACGAGTGTGGCTACGACCTGTCGCTCGAAGAGATCGTGGCGGGCATCAGCAGCCCCGACGTTGCTCATCTTTTTGCGCAGCGGCGCGAACTCGACATCTCGGGGAACGCGTATCACGCGGCGTTGGATGCAAGAGTGCATCTTCAAGCCGCATATGCCGAGTGTTTCTCCGCACATCGGCTCGATGCAATTGTTTTTCCGACGGCACCGATGCCGGCGAGCCGTGTCGGGGAAGACCACTCGGTCCTGTTGAACGGCCGGCGGGTGCCTACATTTCCTACCTACATCCGAAACACGGATCCCGGGAGCAATGCCGGAATTCCCGGCATCAGCCTGCCCGCTGGCCTCGCCTCCACGGGCCTGCCCATCGGTCTTGAGCTAGACGGTCCATCTTGTGGGGACCGTCGGCTGCTGGCCATCGCTGCGATGGTCGAGCGTGCGCTGCCTCCGGCCCCCAGTCCACCGGATTTGGACCAACTGCAAGGCGGTCGCGACGCGCCCGAACTCAATCAACACTCACTGCGCGCCGCCGCCACGTTGTGACTTCGATCCGCGGGCTCGAAATCCTTGATGGGGCCTACCTGTCCGCTGCTTGATTTCGACAAATTCTTCCTTCGAAAAAAACCAAACCATGAAGCTTTCAGAATACGCGAACTACGACGCGCTCGGACTTGCCGAGCTTGTTCGGAACAAAGACGTCTCTCCGATTGAGTTGGCGGAATGCGCCTTGGATGCGATCAGCGTGGTCAACCCGACAATCAATGCAGTCGTCGGCAAGGTTCCCGATTGGCCAAAGGCCTGGGAACGGAACCCCAAAGACGGTCCGTTCTACGGCGTACCTTTTCTGGTCAAGGACATCGGGCTGCAGGTTGAAGGTCTGCCCTGCGAGATGGGCAGCCGCTTGCTCGAAGGCGCACCGCCGGCGCCTCAGGACTCGCACCTGATGACGCGGTTTCGCGCGGCCGGGCTCAACACGCTCGGACGCACGAACATTCCCGAGATGGCCTTCAATGTCACGACTGAACCAGTCATGTACGGACCAACGAGAAATCCGTGGAACCTGGACCTGAGCGCCGGCGGGTCATCGGGCGGCGCTGGTGCAGCGGTTTCAGCGGGCATCGTTCCCATGGCCCATGCCACGGATGGCGGAGGCTCGATCCGCATTCCGGCCGCTCACTGCGGCCTCGTCGGGCTGAAGCCGACTCGGGGGCGCACCCCCGTTGGGCCGGAGCTGGCAGCACCATTGCATGGCCTTGGTGTGCAGTTCGCACTGACAAGAAGTGTTCGAGACACGGCGGCACTGTTGGACGCCGTTCAGGGTGCCGGCTCTGGGGATCCATTCGCCATCGCGCCTCCTTCCGCGCCCTACCGAACCGCTCTCGGTAGGCCGCCCAGGCGCCTGAGAATCGCGTTCTCATCCGATGGAGGTCGGCATGCCCGAGTCGACGCGGAGTGCAGCGAGGCTGTGCAGAGCACGGCCAGACTCTGCGAATCGCTGGGGCACGTTGTCGAGGAAGCTCGGCCCGAATATGACGAGGCCATGTTCCACGCATCGAACAAGATTCTCTGGAACTCTTCACTTGCCAGTGGATGCCTGGCGCTGGCGGCGTTGCTTGGCCGCGAGCCCAGCCCGGCGAATCTGGAGACCTGCATTTGGAAGTGCTTCCAGGAAGGGACGGGTTACACCGCGCTCGACCTGGAACGCGCGTTGTTCCTCATGAATTCGGTTTGCAGGCAGGTCGCCCCGTTCTTCACCCGGTACGACCTGCTCTTGACGCCGGTGATGGCTGCGCCACCGCAATTGCTTGGAACGCTGAACTCGGACGATGCCAAGCTGGATGCCGACGCTTTCTACCACTCCATCTTCAGCCATGCGCCATTCACAGCGCTGTACAACATGACTGGGCAGCCCGCGATCAGTCTCCCCCTGGCCATGACCGCCAATGGATTGCCGCTGGGCATGCAGTTCGTGGCGTCCATGGGGGATGAAGCGACATTGCTTCAACTGGCGGCACAGCTAGAAGCTGCCGTCCCGTGGGCGAAGAATCGGCCGTCGTTCCACGTGAGCACCATGGCCGCATAGGGTGCCTGTCGACTGTTCTGTGTGGCTGCACGCGGGCTGGTGGGCTGGACTGGGCCATCCGCCCACCTGACAGGCGCGCTAGTGCAATCTGATGCCCGGCGCCGGGCTGTTTATTTTGTACAACGCACGGGGAGATGCGGATCGCATTGCACGACGAGGCGCGGCGGAGTCCTCGCCGCATGGCGGGCCTCGGGTAGCAGGCATCTATTCTTGATTTGTTGTGTTTTCACCAGAATCCCATAGTTCAGCGTTGCTGAAATATCGTCCGAGGATCCGGGGCTGAGGGTCATCTACCTGCTGTCTGGGTCGGTGACATCCGCATGCCGCGTCCACCTTCGCGGCATAGATGTTCGGATCATACGCAGGCAACCAGTGCGGAACAACGCCATCCAGGCTGCGGGCGATCTGGTCGATGCTGGCTGTTGGTCTCGACATGGAATTCTTTCGGTGCTCCCGATCAATCGTTGAGCACACCGATTGGCGGCGTCCACCCGGAAAGGTTACGCTTCGATGGCCGGTGTCTCCGCCGCGCCCTTGATCCCTTCTACCGGCAAAAATGCACGCGATCCACCCCCCCGGAGCGCCGAGCCTTGCAATACGCCTCCTACGCAACTCTCGCTATGCTGTCACGCTCGTTCCCGGATCTCCTGAATGCATCTGCCGCGTTGAGCGCGGCGCTCACGTTCAGTCTCGTGCTTTCATTGCCGGCCCTTGCGCAACCGGGTGCGGCAACGAACGCATCCGCACCGCGCGTGCAGTCCGAGCTGAGAGACATTCGCATGAAGGCGCTCAGCAGCCTGCCTAAGGCGGGCGGCGGCGCCAATGACCGCGACGGTTGCTCATGGCGCGTGATCCAGCCGAAGTCGGTGGCGGCCAGGTCGGTGGCGGCGCAAGGCTGGGCGGTGATGGCCGATGTGCCGCTGGGCACCTATCGCGCCGTCAGCTTCGCCGGCCGGATGCAACCCGGCACCAGCGGCACTTGCCACATCACCCAGGGCAATGTGGCGGTGTTCGATGGCGACAGGCTTCTTGCGCTGGCCTATGGCAAGTCGGCAGAAGACACCGCCATTGGCAATCTGGCTGCGCTGGAAGGCGGTGCCGTGCGCTTGTGGGACGGCGACATCGTTGCCTCGCCGGTGGGCGACCTGCGTGTCGAGGCCGACGGCACCCTGCGTCTGGCCAAGGTGGCCGATGAGGATTCGGTCTGCCAGGGCCGCGCCAAGGTGCCGAACGTTTACAGCATGCCGATCGACAAGGCGCGAAAGGCGCTGGCCGACAAGGGCTGGCGGCCTGTGCGTGCCAAGGCGGATGGTGAATCGCGGAAGGCGGGGTTCATCAAGCGCGGCATCGTCGAGATCGAGTCCTGCGCGGGAACGGGCCTCGCGTACTGCAGCTTCAGCTACACCAGCGCGGCCGGCACGCTGTCGCTCGTTACCGCGGGCGAGCAGGACCTGCCGAACGTCGTGAACTACGATGCCAAGTGCCGCTGATTCCGCACGTTCTCTGCCGCTACCCTGCGCAATGATCGGTGTCAGCCCTGCGCATGCATGCGCGAGAGCGGCCCGACGTCGCGGCCCTGATTTGGTACGGTGCGGTGCTCAGCTGGTCCGACCTGGACCGCGCCAGCGACGCTTTCGCCGCCAGCCTGCAGGCCCTGGGTGTGAACAAGGGCGATCCCGTCGTGCTGTTCCTGAGCAACTGTCCGCAGTACATCGTGGCGCACCAATGCCAAGAGTCGCGCGACGATCTACCCGGAGACGCGAAATTCCCCTCAGTGCTGCAGGATCTTCGACAGGAACTCCTTTGCCCGCGGCGAGCGTGCGTCCGGGCGACCGAAGAACTCCTCCTTCTCGCAATCCTCGACGATTCTGCCTTGGTCCATGAAGATCACGCGGTCGCTGACCCGCTTCGCAAAGCCCATCTCGTGCGTGACGCACATCATGGTCATGCCTTCGTTGGCGAGTTGCACCATGACCTCGAGCACCTCGCCGACCATTTCGGGATCGAGCGCGGACGTGGGCTCGTCGAACAGCATCACGACCGGGTCCATGCTGAGCGCACGCGCGATTGCGACGCGCTGTTGCTGACCACCCGAGAGCTGACCCGGGTACTTGTTCTTGTGCCCCGTCAGGCCAACGCGGTCGAGCATCTTCAGCCCGCGCGTCTTCGCGTCGTCGGCGCCGCGGCCCAGCACCTTGATCTGGGCCAGCGTCAAGTTCTCGGTGACCGAGAGATGCGGGAACAGCTCGAAGTGCTGGAATACCATCCCGACGCGCGAACGCAAGCGCGGCAGATGGGTCTTCGGGTCCGCGATCGAGACCCCGGCCACCAACACATCGCCGCGCTGAAAGGGTTCGAGCGCATTCACGGTCTTGATCAGCGTGCTCTTGCCCGAGCCTGACGGACCGCAGACGACGACCACCTCACCCTTGCGGATGCTCGCTGTGCAGTCGGTCAGCACCTGGAAGCTGCCGTACCACTTGGAGACGTTCTGGATCTCGATCACTTGTCGAAGTAGCCGGCCTTGATGGTCGACCCGATGAGATTGACGATCAGGCGGCCGGCCGTCACGCAGGTCAGCTTGCTGGCGTTGTCCTTGGCGGGTTGGATCTCCACGATGTCCATGCCGACCACGCGCCCCTTGCGGACCAGACCGTGGATCAGCCTTCGGGCCTGCACGAAGCTCATGCCGCCCGGAGCCGGGCCGTCGACCGCGGGCATGATGGTCGGATCCATGCCGTCGGCATCGATCGACAGGTAGTAGTTGCCGCCATCGGGAATGCGCGCGAGCACGGCGTCCATGCCGACATCGTGCAGTTCGTAGGCGCTGATCAGTTCGGCGCCCCAGCGGCGCGCGGTCTCGAAGTCTTCGGGCCGTGCGCTGCCTTGAGCCCGCAGGCCGATCTGCACGATACGCGCCACATGCTTCATTTCCGATGCGCGTCGGATCGGGCTCGACAGGCCTTCCCTGACGCCATTGACCTCGTCGCGCCAGTCGAGGTGGGCGTCGACATGAACCAGCGTGATCGGCCCGATCTCGTCGAAGGCGCGCAGCACCGGCGTGGTGATGCCGTGGTCGCCGCCGAGCACAATGGGCAGCCCTCCGCCCTTGAGTATCTGGCGCACCGCGAGCTCGACCCGGCGGTAGTGGTCGCCCGGCTTCGTCAGGTCAGGAATGACGTCGCCGCAATCCACGAAGCGAATGTCGGAGCGCCCTTGCAGCAGCGGGCCGTCGATGTCGAAGTCGTAGTGGTCCGGTGCCCGCACGATACGGTCAGTCACGTCGCGAATGGCTTGCGGCGCATTGGTCTGGTCGTTGGTGAAGGACTTGGCGCCATAGGCCGAACCGAAAGGCATCCCCAGCACCGCGATATCGGCTTGCAGATTCTCCAGATCGGTCACCAGTTCGGAATAGAGCAGCGTCGCATGCCCGGTGCGTGGCGCAGCGGTCAGTTTTTCCATTGGGAATCTCCAGTCAGTGTTGAAAAGAAGGGCCATCAGCGATGGCTCCAGCGCCGCACCCGCGTTTCCATGGCAAGGCCAAGGGCCTCCATGAGGACGCTGCAGCCCCAATAGATCAGGGCGGTGGTGCCGAGCACTTCGAGGTAGGCGAAGGTGTCCGCCGTCATGAGGTTGCTCTGGTAGGTCAGCTCGGGCAGGCTCATCACTGAGAACACGGCCGAGTCCTTGAACATCATGATCGTGAGGCTGACCGTCGGCGGAATCAGGAAGCCGAAGATCTGCGGGATCACGATCAGGCGCTGGACGTGCCAGGCGGACATGCCCAGCGACATTGCCGCGCGCAGCTGACCTTTGGGAACGCTGCGGAAAGCGGCGCGCAATATCTCGCAGAAGTAGCCGCCAGTGTAGAAGGCTGTGGTGCCGATCGCGATGTAGAACGCCGAAGCCTGCAAGCCCAGCTTGGGCAGGCCGAAGAAGGACAGGTAGACCAGAATCAGGAAGGGGATGTTGCGAACCAGCTCGACATAGCCGAGCGCCACCGAACGCGCCAGCCAGGTTCTCGAGTTCGCCATGTACGCTGCGATCGTGCCCAGAAGGACGCCCAGCGGAATGCCAATGCCACTGACCTGCGCCGTGAGCTTCAGTCCCTGCCATAGCGCGGGCAGGGACTGCCGGACGATGTCGAAATCAATGGACATTTGGCAGCACCTTGGCAAAGCGGCGCTCGATGCCGCGGGAGATCGACGAGGCGCACAGCAGGATCACGAAATAGACTGCCGCGGTGGCTGAGAAAACCTGAAGCGGAAGGTCGCTTTGCAGCGTGGCGTTGCGCGCCACGGTCGCCAGTTCGTTGACGGCGATGATCGACAGCAGCGACGAAGCCTTGAGCAGCACCGTGTATTCGTTTGTCAGCGGCGGGATGGCGCGGTGGAACATCTGCGGCAGCAGGACGTGGCGCCAGACGTGCCAGGAGTTCATGCCGAGTGCCTGCGCAGCCGCGGTCTGGCCGCGCGGGATGGTCGATAGCGCGCCGCGCATGATCTCGCTGCCGTAGGCCGCGGTGTTGAGCGATAGCGCCAGCACGCCCGCCGCCACCGGCGAGATCGTGATGTCGAACAGCGCGGGGATCACGTAGTAGGCGATCAGCAGCTGGATCAGCAGGGGCGTGCCGCGGATGGCGCTCACGTAGATCGCGACCAGCGCGCGCACCGCCGCGCCGCCGCTGACCCGCAGCACCAGCAGCAACAGGCCGAGCCCGAGCCCAATCAGGAATGCGAGCCCACTGATGTAGAGGGTGACGCCGGCGCCTTGCAGCACACCATCGAAGAAGGGCCGCAGTGCGCCATGCGCGGTGAGCCAGTCGATCATGTCCGGATCCGGATGGCGCTCAGAGCGCGCCCTTGGGCAAATAGTCCGCAATCGGCAGCACCATCGTGTCGCCGAACCACTTCTTCTGCAACGTGGCTAGCTTGCCGTTCACGCGCATCTCCTCCAAAGTGCTATTGATGAAGCTGCGGATCTCTTCGTCCTTCGGGTTTGCCACCCAGGCCAGAAGCCGGGGCTCGCCCACCTCGCCGATGGTCCTGAAGGCGTTCGGCTGGCGTCGCATCTGTACGCCCAGTACGTTGGAAGGCAGCACACCAATGTCGAGCGTGCCATTGCTCAGGGCCACGCTCACATCGGGATAGGCCTGGAAAAGCTTGAATTCGGCAAAGCCCTTGCCGGTGGTGGCCTTCAGCTGCCGCTCGAACTCTTGCGCAACCGGCTGCGCCTGCGAACCCATCTGCGTGCCGACCACCTTGCCTAGCGCGTCCTCGGGCTTGGCCAGTGCCTTGTTGGCTGCGTTGACGACCAGCATCGAGCGCACGATGCCGATCGGGCGACTGAAGGCAAAGCGCTTGGCGCGCTCTTCAGTGATGCCGACACTGGTGGCCACGAAGTCGAATTTGTGAGATATCAAACCCGGCAGAAGACCCTGGAATGGCAGGTTGAGCTGCACCAGTTTGACGCCCAGTTTGTTGGCCATGTATTCCAGGATGTCCCGGCCGTATCCGACCACCACCCCGTTCTCGATGAACTCGTAGGGCTCGTAGGCGGCCTCGGTGCCGACGGTGAGCTGGCCACGAGCCTTGATGTCCGCCAGGCTGCCTCCTTCGGCCAGTGCCAGGGTGGGCAGGCAGGCGGCGAGGGCGGTCAAGATCACGGCCTTGATCGCATGGCGTCGATGGGAGGGGATCATGTTGTCTGCTCCATATAGGTCTGTTGTGCGACCTAATTTAGCGCTCGCCCTCTCGCATGAAAAATGATTCTTTTGGCAGTATGGTTCCGGAAAACAATACCTTCACCATGAACCGACTCGATTTCAATGAGCGCGACCTGCGCTCGCTTCGCATCTTCTGTACGGTGGCCGAGGCGGGCGGCTTCGCCGCCGCTGAACACAGGCTCAGCATGTCGAAAGCCTCGATCAGCCGCCACGTCCGGGAGGTCGAGGAGCGCCTGGGGGTGCGGCTTTGCGAACGCGGGCCGGCCGGGTTCAAGCTGAGCACGGCCGGCCTCGTCGCGCTGGACCTGGCGTCCAACGCGCTGAAGTCGCTGGAGCGCATCCGCCCGGAGATCGACGCGGTGCGAGGGGTGCTATCGGGCACCCTGGCCATCGGCATGGTCGAACACCTGATCACGCACGGCCAATGCCGCATTCCGGAGGCCTTGGCCGAGCTCCGGCGGCGCGCACCCGACGTCAAGCCGGAGCTCACCGTGATGACCTTCGCCCAGTTGAGCGAGGCGCTGCGCGAACGTCGGGTCGAGGTGGCGATCCGGGGGATGTACAAGAAGGAACGCGTGTTCGACTACCGCACATTGTTCGTCGAAGTCCATCGCGTCTATGTCGCGAAGGACGTGGGACGCGCACGCCAGCGCACGCTGCCCTTGGTCTACCGCCCTCAGCCCTTCGTCGAGCAGGCGCTGTCCGAGAAAGGCTTCGAACGCGGCCCCGACGCCGGCGGCCTGGAAGCGATCGGGGTGCTGGTCTCGACCGGCAACTACGCCGGGCTGCTGCCGGAGCACTATGCCGCTTTGGTGGCGCAGCGCCATGCGTTGGAAGCCCTGTCGAAGGGGCCGGTGTTTCGCAACACGATCTGCGCGATCACCGAAGCGTCCCGGCCGCTGACGCGTCGCGTGGAGCTGTTCCTCGACATCCTCGACGAGTTACACGCTGATCAGGGCAAGACCTGAGCCCGTCGGCAAGCAGCGGGCCGTTGGCCAGGATCGGGCCGCTGGTCGGCAAACCGGCGTTTGCCATCAGGAGCGTATTCGTTCTCGGTGCAATGTCCGGTCTTAACGAATGGCTTGGTCGAGCGGAACGCGGGCCAGTCGCATCCTCGTCGCTTGCCGCGGGGCTGGCTGCTCTCGCAACAAAGTGCGGCGCACGCTTCATGCCGCACACGCGTGTGCTGTCTGGGCGAGTTCGAGCAGGTGGCGAAAGAGGCGGTGTCGCGCATCAAGTCCGGCAACCCCGGCGAGGCCGACACCGACATCGGCCCCATGGTCAGCGCCAAGCAGTGGGAGCGGGTGCAGGGCTACATACGCCTGGGCGTCGCCGAGGGTGCGACGCTGCTGGCCGGCGGGGAAGGGCGACCTGAAGGGCTGGACAAGGGCTGGTTCGTGAAGCCCACGATCTTCACCGGCGCGACCAACCAGATGCGCATTGCGCGGGAAGAAATCTTCGGCCCCGTGTTGACCGTCATTCCCTACGACGACGAGGCCGACGCGGTGGCCATTGCCAACGACACCCGCTACGGGCTGAGCGCGCTCGTGCTCGGGCAAGACATCGAACGCTGCGAGCGCGTGGCGCGCCAGATCGACTCGGGCCGGGTGCTCGTCAACACGCTGGCCCACGAGCCGCGCGCGCCGTTCGGCGGCTACAAGCATTCGGGGCTTGGGCGCGAGATGGGGCGCTGGGGAATGAACGCGTACCGGGAGCCCAAGACCTTGCTGATGGGGGCAGGGCGCGCAAGCCACGGTTGACCGGGCGCCCGAAACTCTGACAACATGCCGCGCCGGGGCGAGAATGCCCCGAACAAGACTGCCATGCTCGAGGCCAAGGCGAGGTATGAGAAACGTGCGGGACTGCAGCAAACGACCATGCCCCGGGCTTCCCGGGCTCCCGGGGTTTCGTCTTCAATGACGACCCTCGCAGCGGCGCCACGGCTGTCGCCGCGCCTCGGGCGCTGGCCGCTGGCGGCCGTCATCGCGCTCATCGTCGCCGTCTTCGCGGTCGCCCTGATGGCACCGCCCGCCCAGCCCGGCGGCGCGATCCTGATGCTGGACTCGGCACAGGCCGTGCTCAGGCCCGACGGGGGCACTCCCTACGAAGGACCGGTGGACCTTGCGAAGCGCTGGGACGCGCAGTACCCCGGACTTGGCGGTGCCGCCACCTATCGCATCACGCTGCCGCCCCATGCGGGCTCGGAGCCGATGGCGCTGCTGTTCTCGCGCGTGGGAAGCCAGGTGCAAGCGCGCATCAACGGCGGCATCGTTCAGCACTGGGGACAGCTTGGGAACCCGCTGTTCGATGCGTCCAAGCATCCGGTGATGGCCGTGGTGCCGGCCGAGCTTTTGTACGGGGACCGGCCGAACGAACTCCGTGTCGACGTGACGATCCAGGCGCAACGCCTGGGCGGGCTGTCCGTGCTGCACTACGGGCCGCAGGCGCTCATCGAGGATGCCTACGACGCGAACCGCCGCTGGCGCGAGATCGCGTTCCTGGTCTTCGCGGTGGGGCTGCTCGGCATGGGCATCTTCACGGGCGCGCTGTGGGTGCGGCAGCGCCTGCCGATGTACGGCTGGTTCAGCCTGGGGGCGCTGTTCGGAACGCTGCGCATCATCGATCGCGCGTGGCCGGACATTCCGGTTGCATGGCCCTGGCTCGGCGCCATCGCGGGCATCTGCTACCTGTCGCACATGGCGCTGATGTGCCGCTTTTCCGTGCTGGCTACGGGGCCGTCGCCGCGCATGCTGGACCGCTGCATGGACGCCGCGATCGTGCTCGGCGCCGTGCTCACGGCGTCTGCCTTCGCGCTCCACAGGCCGGGCCTGTTCACGCTCGGCCTGATGACCGTCGTGCCGATTGCCGTGGCTTGCCTGTGGCTGTGCGCGCGGCGTGCCTGGTCGGGCGCCGGTGCCGGCGCGTGGCTCCTGACGCTGGCGCTGTCGGCGGCCATTGCCGCGGGGCTGCATGATCTTCTCGCGGTGCGCATCTCCAGTGCAAGCGGCTTGCGCCACACCTATCTGCAGCACGCGATGTTCGCGTTCGTGCCCATCATGGGCTGGCTGGTCGCGGAGCGGTACAGCCGCACGGCCGCCAGCTTCCAGCGCCTGAACGCAGACCTTGCGCAACGGGTCGAGGATCGAGAACGGCAACTGACGGCGGCCTTCGACGCGATGCGCGCGCAGCAGCAGCAGCAGGCCGTCTCGGACGAGCGGCAGCGGATCATGCGCGAGATCCACGACGGCGTGGGCTCGCAGCTCGTGGCGTTACTGAACATGGCCTCGCGACCCGAGACGCCGCCCGGGGCCCTGCGCGAGCATGTGCAACTGGCGCTCGACGAAATGCGCATGGCCATCGACTCGATGCAGCCCGCGAACGACGATCTGACCACCGTGCTGGCCACGCTGCGCTACCGCTTGCAGTCGCGGCTGGAAGCAGCCGGCATCGGCGTGATGTGGGACGTGATGGATCTGCCCGAACTGCGCGAGCTTTCACCCAACGCCGTCATGCACGTGCAGCGCATCCTGCTCGAGGCCTTCACCAATGTGCTCAAGCACGCGCAGGCAACGCAGATCACGGTTCACGCGCATCCGGGCGGCGAGGACGCGGCGGCAGTCATTGCAATCACCGACAACGGGCGCGGTCTGGGGCCCGCGCATTTGCCGCCGCATGGCGGTGCGGGCGAGCGCTATCAGGGACGCGGGCTGGAGAACATGCGGTTCAGGGCCGGTGCGATCGGCGCGACGCTGCGAATCGAGCCAGCATCCCACGGCGGCACCAGCGTGACGCTGGCATTTCCCGTGCAACCGAACGAGCCGCGCGCAGCCCTGGGCTAGCCGCGCGCAAGCCTCAGATGCCGGGCCGTGGGTCCTTGTCCGTGAAGGAGAGATCGATCGGCACGCGAGTCTCGCGCGTGATGTTCCCGGGCATCTCGAACACCAGCGTGATGTGGCCTTTGAGGCGCTCGAAGGTCTTGTCCAGCTTCACCTGGATGCCGCGCTGGCTGCTCAGCACGTTGTCGTAGGTCCACAGCGCGAAGTCGTGCAGCGACGGCGCGCTGATGTTGTCCTTCATCAGGACCTTTTCGTTCTTCTCGTTGACCAGCGCGTAGTCCTTGACCCTGTAGGTGGCGAAGTCGCCGATGCTGTCGCGCGTGTTGACGATCTGGCCGTTGCGCTTGTACTCGTCGACCTTGGCCTGGGGCAGCGGGTAGTAGGTCAACAGGTCGAACTCGTTCGACGGCTTCTTGCGGATCAGCGTGAGGTCGGAGTTGATGACCATCACGTGGGCATCCAGCTGCGCGAGCAACGCACGTGCTTCGGCCGCCGAATACGGATAGCGCGCAGCGGCAGGCGCCTGGAACGCGAACACGGCCAGCGAGGCGGACAGCACGAGCGGCAGCAGTTTCTTCATCGACAGGCCTTTCATCACTGGTCGCTTCAGCGGGCGCCGGACTTGCGTGCGCGCTTGCCGGCTTTTTCGTCCTTGCTCTGGAAGAGCCCGATGTAGGGCACGCCGTTGTAGAGCTTTGCGGCGTCCGCCACGGACTGGGTCGGATCTGCGTAGGCGAACATGACGTTCGCGGTGTGGATGCGCCGGGCCTCGCAGGCGGCGACGATGGCCTGCGCGGACTTGTCGGATTCGAGCGTGCTCATCGCCACCAGTTCGTCGACCGCAACCGGTGCTTCCAGCCGGATGACGAGCAGCAGGTCTTCGTCGTAGAGAAAACGCATGCCCAGGTCGACGCAGAAGCCGCAGCCGGTCAGGTCGACATTCGACGCCTCGATGTCCTCGACTTCGTGCGACCAGTAGTCGGGCCCGGCATCGAAGTACGCGCCGAAATCTTCGTCGGACATCGTCGTCGTGCCGATCCAGAAATGCAGTGCCGAGAACGGTTCGGGAGGGCTCGGCGGGCCGTAGGTATCGACCCAGCCGAACAGCGTGCCCGGCTTCAGCCCGTGCCGTGCCTCCAGCTCGGGGAACCCGCCGCGTGGCGTCCGGTTCAGCGCTTCGTCTACCAACTGGCGCTTGAAATCATCGGAATGTTGCTCCCTCGTCATGTGTCCTCCTTGGCGGGAATTTTCCTCTTGTCGATGATAGCCAGCGGGCATGGACCCTTCAGCTCGGTCGGCAGCGCATCCCGGGCCGCGTACTGGTTGGCCAAGAGGGTGTCGCCGCCGACGGGCGGAACGGTATGGCCATGGAGCACCGTGGGCCGCCGGCGGATGCGCGAGAAAGCTCCGGTCCGAGTGCTGCGCCTGCGCGAAGCGCTCGATGTCCTCGATCGCGAGATCCTGATCGGGGAACGCGAGCACGAGGTGTTCGAGCCAGAGGGCGCGCAACGCGGCAATCTGCGCACCGTCCAGCAGGCGGCACAAGTCCAGGCCCCACACCCGTGCGCCGCAGGGGGCGTCCTGCGGCGTGGCATGCATCTCCATGGTGTCCGTCTCCTTCTTTTCAGCGGCTGAGCCTGAAGCTTCAGACCGGAAGGGGGCCGAGCATTGACTCGCGAAAAAAATGCGGGTCGCCTCTTGGCGAAGTCGCATCCCGGTGCTGCGTCAGGCTCGCTTTTGATTCAGGGTCGGCCAGTCGCGCGAGCGGTCAGGAAATCGATCAGCAATGCCAAAGCACCGCTGACGTCGTCGCCGCGGTAGAGCATGCCCAGTGGCTCGATCGGCGCGTCCATCTGAAGCTTGAGCTCGACAACCGCCGACCGGTCGATGCGATCCAGCATCGTGTGGGGCACCGGCGCCACCACGTCGGGTTGTGCCAGCACGCTGGCCATCAAGTGTGGCGAAAGGGTCTGCACGGTGTGCTCGCGCGGCGTCCATTGCTCCTGAGCCCAGGCGGCTTCCAGCGCCCGTCGCACCGCGTAGTGCGGCGGCGGCAGGATCCAGCGTGAGTCGGACAGATCGCGCAGCTTCAATCGCTTTCGCCGCGCCGCGGGATGCGAGGCACCGGCGATCACCACCATGCGGTCGCTGCGCAGCGGCACGAAGTGCTGTCCTTCCTTCTGCCCCGGTGGCCGGCGCAGCAGCACCAGGTCGAAGACGCCACCGCGCAGGCCGACCGTCAGCCGCTCGATGCTGCTTTCCTCGATGACCAGGCGCAGCGCGGGATGCTTCGGCTGCCAGGCCGCAAGCGCCGGCTGCAGCACGCTGGCCACGGCGGCATCGATGGCGCCGATACGCAACGGCCGATGTTCATGCGCTGCCAAGGCCGACAGCCCATCGGCCGCGACGCGCAGCCCGTCGATCGCCATGCGCGCATGCTGCGCCAGCAACCGGCCGGCATCCGTGATGCGCATGCCGCGCGCGTGGCGCTCGAACAGTGGCAGGCCCAGCAGGCTTTCGAGCTCGCGCAGCATCTGTGTGGCCGCCGGCTGGCTGATGTGCACCGCCTCGGCCGCGCGACGCAGGTGGGCGTGTGTCGCCAGCGCATCGATCAGTTTGAGATGCCGCAATCGCAAGCGCGCCAGCAGGCGCTCGTGCAGGACGGCGGAAGAGAACTGAGGGGCGATGGTCATTGATGGTGATAGGTAAAGGTTATCAAAGTATCCAGATTCAATTGGATGCCAATCGGATGCATCCCTAGGCTCGGGACTTCCCTTCCTTTCTTCCTTACTCCTCACGAAAACACCATGCCTCGCAGCCTCCGCCCCCACGCACGCCTTTGCCTGCCCATCGTCCTCGCCGTTTCGACGCTGTGCGCCAGCGCCCAGGACGCGCCGACGTCCGTGCCGGCGCCAGCGGCCGCCCAGGCGCTGTATCCGCTGATCGCCGAGCGCTCCAAGGCGATCGAGCAGAAGGTGATCGCCTGGCGGCGCGACATTCACCAGCACCCCGAACTGGGCAACCAGGAGAAGCGCACCGCGGCACTGGTCGCGGCGCATCTGAAGGCACTGGGCTATGAAGTGCGCGAAGGCGTCGCCGTGACCGGCGTGGTCGCCGTCCTGCGCGGCGGCAAGCCCGGGCCGGTGGTGGCGCTGCGGGCCGACATGGACGCGCTGCCGGTCAAGGAGCAGGTCGATGTGCCTTTTGCCTCCAAAGCCCGCGCCAAGTGGGGCTTCGCCGACGTCGACGTGATGCACGCCTGCGGGCATGACGGCCATGTGGCCATCCTGATGGGCGTGGCCGAGGTGCTGGCGTCCATGAAGGCGCAACTGCCGGGCACGGTGAAGCTGGTGTTCCAGCCGGCCGAGGAAAAACTGCCCAACGCCGAGATCGGCGGCGCGCGCCGCATGCTGGCCGAGGGCGCCTTCGACGCGCCCAAGCCCGACGTGGTGTTCGGCCTGCATCTGGTCTCGGCGCTGAACACCGGCCAGATCGGCTACAAGCCGGGCCCCATCACCGCCAGCTCGGACACCTTCAAGGTCAGCGTCAAGGGACGGCAGACGCACGGCTCGCAGCCGTGGAGCGGGGTCGACCCGATCGTGCTGGGCTCGCAGATCGTGCTGGGCTTCCAGACCATCGCCAGCCGGCAGGTCGATGTCACCAAGGAGCCTTCGGTGCTGAGCGTCGGCACCTTCCAGGCGGGCATGCGCTACAACATCATTCCCGACGCGGCCGAGATGAGCGGCACGCTGCGCACCTACGACGAACGGATGCGCCAGTCGATCATGGACCGCATGCGCAACACCGCCTCGCACATCGCGCAAAGCGGCGGCGGCACGGCCGAAGTGCGCTTCGAGCCCGATGGCTACGCGCCCACCGTCAACGACCCGGCGCTCACCGCGCAGATGGCGCCGAGCCTGCAGCGCATCCCCGACGCCAAGGCCCTGGTGATTCAAAAGGGCACCGGCGGGGAAGACTTCTCCTTCTTCGCCCAGAAGGCGCCGGGCCTGTTCGTGATGATCGGCTCGACGCCGCCGGGCCAGGACGCGAGCAAGGCCGAACCCAACCACTCGCCGCGCTTCTTCGTCGACGAAGCCAGCCTGCTGGTCGGCACGCGCACGCTGTCGCAGCTCACGGTGGACTACATGACGATGGCCCAGAAGTGATGCCGGGCGCCGGGATCGCCCGGCGCAGCGGCTACTTCGCGCTGTAGACGATCTTGCCGCCGAACATCGTCCACTGAACCTTCGTTGCCGCGACCTGCGCGTCTGGCACGGCCAGCAGGTCACGGTCGACGAGGGCGAAGTCGGCCTGCTTGCCAGGCTCGATGGAGCCGATGGTGCCGGCCATGCCCAGCACCATCGACGAACTGGCCCGCAAGGTCGGGCTGAACCGCAACATCCTTACCGCGGGATTCAAGGGGCGCTTCGGGACCACGCCGAATGCGTTCGCGCATGCGCTGAGGATGAGCGAAGCCAAGGCGCTGCTGGACAGTGATCTTGGACTACCGTCGAACATCTGGTCTTGCGTCGCTACAGGTTGCGCCGGACGCGAGGCCCTTCTTCTTTTCGTGCTGGACTCAAAAGGTGAGCTCGCCTCAGCTCGGCGCTATGAATTGGAAGGGGAATCACCTCGAAATGGCGCCAGTTCGGATGAGCCGTGCACCACACGCTCGAACACGTCGTCCGAGCCCATCTGGCCACCCTTGAGCATGATCTCCAGGCCATCGAGCGCGGCGTCGTCGCTGTGCACGCGGCACAAGGAGGTGCCGGCGCCGATGTCCGCCACGTACGAAAGCCCCCAGGCGTCGAGCGCCTGTACGCCATGGCTCGAGGTATCGCCGCCGGCAATGCCCACGCGTTGCAGGGGGACCATGGCCAGCACGCGGGCCAAGAGTTCGCCGCCGGCGCGCGCGAGGGCCTGGGCATCGATGCCGCGGTCGACCGGCAACGGATCGGGAGGGCGGGTGCAGGCCAGCACATTGCGACCGTTGGCGAGTCCGTTCGCGATGTCTCGGGCATGGCGTTCCAGCGTGGCGGCATCCCGCTGCGCCATCACTGACGCATCGAGCCACACGGTGTCGAACGACCGTGCCGCCGCGACCTGCCGCGCCGTGACCGGCGACAGGCTTCCGGCAAGAACAAGCACGGGACCTCGTGCGGGCGCAACGACACGCTGCATCGGTTCAATGCCGGTACGTGGGCCCAAAGCAGGAGCCAGTGCGTCGACCACGCTGCTGGGTCCTGCCGCGAGCAAAGTTTGGCGCTGTGCCCGGGCCCACAGCACCTGTCCGATGGTCGTGAGCTGTACGGCATCGGCCACGTCGAACAGCACCGCGTCTGGAGACATTGCGGATGAGAGGGGGTGAAGCGCGCGTTGCAGCGCTTCTTCGATTACCTTGCCGCCCTTGGACGCGGCCGTGAACGGGATGGAGTGCACATCGGCCAGACCTTGTCTGGCCAGATGCAGCCGCAGGTCCGCCTCGTGCATCGGCGTCACCGGGTGCCGGCTCATGGTCGGATGGCGGTCGATGCGGAACACCTCGCCGCCGGCGCCCGCCTCTGCGAACAGGTTGCCGAACAGGCAATGCCGGCCGAGATTCGGTTGCCCCCCGACGATCGCCGTCCAAGGCGCTTCGACCGCGCTGCGCAAGGCGCGAACCGCGGCGCCGATCGAGCCGATGTGCGGGGAGCTGTCGAAAGTCGAGCAGGTCTTGTAATGCAGCACGCGGGCGCCGAGCGAGCGGAACAGCGCGGCGACCGGGGCCAGTTCGCGCTGCATCTCCTGCGGCGTCATCGTGCGCGCCGCTCCCGCGATGCCCAGCACGTCGAGCGGGCCGATGCGTGCGAGCCGTTCGGCATCGGGCGTTTTCAGGAACAGCAGGGCCCGCAGGCCCGCGCGGGCCGCGGTGCCCAGCGTGTCGGTCGCGCCAGTGAAATCGTCGCCGTAGTAGACGACGGCCGGGCCCGGCGTCATGGCTTGCCGAAGAAGGCGAGGGCGCGCGCGAGTTCGGGCGCGCTCTTCGCTGCGTCCTGCAGCGTCGTGCCCGCGCGCGCGGCCGACCAGGCCTGGCGGATGCTGGTCACGCCGGCTTCCGCGCCGTCGGGGTGCGCGAGGATGCCGCCTCCGGCCATGAAGAGCAGGTCATCGCTGCCGATGGCGGCCCAGGTGGCGGGCACGGTGCCGGCCCACTGGCCCGAGGAGAAGGCGGGCATCACACGGTCGTCTGCCGCGTCGGTCAATGGCGTGAAGCAGTCGCGCGCCGAGCCGATGACCTCGCTGTCGGGCTGCGAGAACTTGCCCTGCAGGCCGTGCACATGCATGTGGTCCACGCCCGCGAGTCGCCACAGCGTCTGGTACGCCTGGAACGAGATGCCCAGCAGCGGGTGCCGCGACAGCGCGCCGTAGCCGTTGCGGTGGCCGTGCAGCGCCAGGCCCGTGTGGCGCCGCAGCGTCTGGGTTCCCGAGAGCCCGCACCAGTTCAGGCTGGCCATCACGCAGGAGCCGCCTTCGCGCTCCACGAGATCGGCATGCCGCTTCATCGCATCCGTTTCGTCGGTGATGTTGAAGGCCACCATCACGTGCTTGCCGGTGCGCTCCTGGTGGGCGCGCACGACCGCCATCACGGCGGGCACGCGCTCTGCGAGAGGCGCATGCGCAGGGTCGGCGCAGACCTCGTCGTCCTTGATGAAATCGACGCCCGCGGCGCAGAGCCGTCCGACCAGCGCGGCGGTCTCCGCCGCCGAAAGGCCCACGTTCGGCTTGACGATCGTGCCGACCAGCGCGCCGCTCGCCACGCCGGTGGCGCGCCGCGTGCCCGCGATGCCGACGCGCGGCGTCTCGAACTGCGCGCGGTACGCGGCCGGCACCTGCAGCGATTCGAGCCGCAGGCCCGTCACCTCGCCCAGGTCGTACAGGTTGCCCGACACCGTCGCGGCCAGCGTCGACAGGTTGGCGCCGATGTTCGCCACGGGAAACGAGATGTCGACATGCGCGCGCCGCCACGGGCCGCGCGCGCCCTTGCGTTCGAGCAGCGCGTTCGGCAGGCTCGGGGCCTCGGCCGGCGCGAGCTCGGTGATCGCTTCGACCGTCGCGCGCGCGCGTTCGCGCAGTGCATCGGTCTCGCCCTCCACGCGCGTGAAGGTGCCGCACGATTGCTCGCCGGCCATCACCTCGGCCACGGCCGCCGGCTCCACCGGCGTCTCGATGAGGTAGCGCGCGCGGATGCGTTCGGCCGCCATCGTCACAGCTTGCTCAGGTCGGGAAAGGGCCGCACCGGCTCGCTGCCGTCCCAGCCTTCGCTGGCGCTGCGGATCAGGTCGAACATCTTGCCCTTCGGGCCCGCCACTTCAGAAAGCTCGATCACCGTGCCCGGGTGGTATTCGGTGTCGAAGTAGATGAAGCGGCCGCGCTCGCCGACTTCGCCGCTCATCACGGGCTTGAAGCCCTGTGCGGTGAGGCGGGCGAGGTCCGCGTCGTAGTCGGCCGTCCAGTAGGCGACGTGCTGCAGGCCGGTGCGCCCGGCCTGGAGGAAGTCGCGGTACATCGAGGGCACGTCGTTGCGGGTCTGGATCAGTTCGACCTGCACATAGCCCGAGTTGGCCAGCGCCACCGAGTTGTGCGGCTCGTGCGCCTCGCCGTTGTAGCGGTAGTTCTGGATGGGCACCTTCGGGTTGTAGAACCACGGGCCCACGCCCAGTTTGGTGCTCCAGTAGTCCATGGCGGCTTCGATGTCGTGCACGACATAGCCCAGTTGGCGGATCTCGCCGAGGAATCGACTCATTGCGGTTGGCTCCGGTGATGTGAGTGTGTTGTTGTGGTCAGAATTTCAGGAAGCCGGTCGAGAACCACGGGAAGACGGCCACGATCACGAGGCCCACCAGCATCGCGGCGATGTAGCCCCAGATGTGCTTGACGCCTTCGTCGGGGTTGACCTTGCTCACGGCGCAGGCGCCGTAGTAGCCCACACCGAAGGGCGGCGCGAAGAGGCCGATGCCCATCGAGAAGATCACGACCATGGCGTAGTGCACCTCGTGCACACCCGCCGCCTTGGCGATGGGGAACAGCAGCGGCCCGAACAGCACGATGGCCGGAATGCCCTCGAGCACGCTGCCCAGCACGATGAACGCGACGATCGATACAGCGAGGAAGCCGTACGCGCCGCCCGGCAGCGCGCCCATGATGCGGGCCAGGTCCTGCGAGAAGCCCGACTGCGTGAGGCCCCAGGCCATCGCGGTGGCGCAGCCCACGATGAAGATGATCGCGCCGGAGAGCGAGGCGGTATCGATCAGCATCGGCTTGAGCCGCTTCCAGTCGAACTGCCGGTACACGAACAGGCCGATCAGCGCCGAATACACGATGCCGATGGTCGACACCTCGGTGGCCGTGGCCACGCCCTCGACCACCGCGGCGCGGATCACGAAGGGCAGCAGCACCGCGGGCAGCGCGACCAGCAGCAGCTTGCCGATCTCGCGCTTGCTGTAGCGCTGCACGCCGCTCAGGTCTTCGCGGCGGTAGCGCCACCACACGACCACGCACAGCGCCGCGCCGAGCACCACGGCCGGCAGCAGACCGCCCGTGAACAGCGCGGCGATCGAGATCCCCGTGACCGAGCCAATGGTGATGAGCACGATCGACGGCGGAATGGTCTCGGTCTGCGCACCGGTGGCCGAGAGCAGCGCCACCAGGTCGCCGGGCTTGGCGCCGCGCTTGACCATTTCGGGAAACAGCACGGGCGCGATGGCGGCCATGTCGGCGATCTTGGAGCCCGAGATGCCCGAGACCAGGTACATCGCGCCGATCAGCACGTACGAGAGGCCGCCGCGCACATGGCCGAGCAGGCTGGCCAGGAACTGGATCATGGCGCGCGCCATGCCGGTCATCTCGATCAGCGCGCCCAGGAAGATGAAGAGCGGCACCGCGAGCAGGATCAGGTGCGACATGCCTTCGTCCAGGCGCCCCACCATCACCAGCAGCGGCGTGCGCGTGGTGAGCGCCAGGTAGCCGAAGGTGGCCAACGCAAAAGAGAACGCGATCGGAACGCCCGAGAGCACCGTGGCCGCCACCACCACCACGAAGAAGATCACCAGGTTGAACTTGCCGAGCGTCGCGAACAGCGGGGCCGCGAGCCAGAAGGCGGCCACCAGCGCGGCCATGCCGAGCACCGCCACCGCGATCTGCCGCCCGGTGCACACGCGCACGAGTCGCAGCAGCGCCATGGCCAGCATGATGCCGATGCCGGCCGGAAGGGCCGCGGCGCGCCAGGCGTTGCTGATTTCCAATGCGGGCGTGACGATGAACGACTCTTCGTGCGCATAGTCGATCGAAGGCCAGACGATCAGCACCAGGAACGCGATCGACGCCGCGATGGCAAAGGCGTCGAGCATGGCGCGCGTCGAAGGCCGCACCTTCTGCAGCAGCGCGGTCATGCGCATGTGCTCGCCGCGCCGCAGCGCCACCACCGCGCCGAGCATCGACAGCCAGAGGAACAGGATGGACGCGAGTTCGTCCGACCACACCAGCGGCGCGTGGAACACATAGCGCGACACCACGCCCGCGAACAGCACGCAGATCTCGGCCAGCACCAGCAGCGCGGCCACGGCCTCGACCAGGCCACCCAGCACGCGGTCGGCGCGCCCGGCCGCGACGCTCAGCGCGTTGGCGGATGGCCCGGCGCCCACGAAGGGCGCGGCCTCGAAAGTGGATTCATGCACCATGGACGCTCAGGCCAGCTTGCCGACAGCGCCTTCGAGCAGCGCCCACGCTTCGGGGCCGAAGCGGCCCTTCCACTCGCCATAGAAGCCCGACTCGCGCAGCTTGGCGCGGAAGCTGTCGGCGGCGGGGCGGTTGATGGTGAGGCCCTTGGCCTGCAGGTCGCCGACGACCGATTCGTTGAGCTTCCTGATGTCTTCGCGTTGCTGCATGCCGGCGTCGTTGATGGCGCGCGCGACGATGGTCTTGAGATCGTCGGGCAGGGCGTCCCAGGCGCGGCCGTTGGCAATGAACCAGTAGCCGTCCCAGATGTGGTTGGTGAGCGAGCAGTACTTCTGCACCTCGAACAGCTTGGCCACCTGGATGATGGGCAGCGGGTTCTCCTGTGCGTCGACGATCTTGGTTTGCAGCGCGGAATACACCTCGCTGAACTGCAGGCTCGCGGGCGCGGCGCCCAGGCCCTTGAACATCGAGATCGACAGCGGGCTCACGGGCACGCGGATCTTCAGGCCGTCCATGTCCTTGGCGCTGGCGACCGCGGCCTTGCTGCTGGTGGTCTGGCGAAAGCCGTTGTCCCACATCTTCTCGAAGGCGTAAAGGCGCGACTTGGCGATGGCGCCGCGCACGTGCGCACCGAGCTTGCCGTCCATCGCGGCCCAGACCTGGGCGTAGTCGTTGAACGCGAAGCCCACCGCATTGATGGCCGCCACCGGCACCAACGTGGCAATCACCAGCGCCGAAGGCGTGAAGAACTCGATGCCGCCCGAGCGCACCTGCGCCAGCATGTCGGTGTCGCCGCCGAGCTGGTTGTTGGGGAAGATCTTGATCTCGACCCGGCCCTTGCTTTCCTTGGCGATGCGGTCGGCCGCCTCCTGCGCGCGCACGTTCAGCGGGTGGCTCAGCGGCAGGTTGTTGCCGTACTTGTAGGAAAACTCCGCGGCGCGCGCGATGCGCGGCACGGCCGAGACGATGCCGGCGGCGGGGAGGGCGGAAAGCGTGCGCAGCGCACTGCGGCGGGTCAGCGAGTTCATGTTTTGTCTCCAGGATCTTCGGAATGCGGTTGATGCAATCTGATGCATCGGTGGATTCGGGCCACAGCGAAGATAAAAGGATGCATCATCCGGGTCAAACTCGACCATGATGGTTTTTGATGTATGCGGGATAACCCTTCACCCCCTTCCGATGCCCGGCGCGCGCGCGTGGTGGACATCGCGCGTGCAGCGCAGGTGTCCACCGCCACCGTCGACCGCGTGCTCAACCGCCGGCCCGGCGTGCGCGATGCCACGGTGCAGCGCGTGCTCAAAGCCGCGGGCGAGCTCGACTACCTGCCGGGGCCCGAACTCTATGCGGCGCTCACGCCGCCGCCGCTGCGGCTCGTGTTCGTGTTGCCCGCGGGCACCAACCGCTTCATCCGCATGCTGGGCGACATGGTCGGTTACTCGCAGGAGCACTGGGCGCCGTTCAACGTGCAGTGCCGCACGGTGTTCATCGAGAGCTTCAATCCGCACGAGCTGGCGGACGCCTTGCGCAAGCACGGCCAGCGTTGCGACGGCATCGCGATGATGGCGCTGGAACACCCGGCGGTGCGCGAGGCGGTGGCCGCGCTGGCGGCGCGCGGGTTGCCGGTGGTCACACTGATTTCGGACCTGTCGAACTCCGAGCGCGCCGCGTTCGTGGGGCTCGACAACCGCGCTGCCGGCCGCACGGCCGGCTATCTCATCGGCCGCTTCATCGGCGCGCGCGCCGCGAAGGTCGCGCTCATCGCGGGCAGCCTGAGCTACAAGGCGCACGAGGAGCGCGAGGCCGGGTTCCTGCACGTCATCGACGAGATGTTTCCGAAGCTCGAGGTCGTGGGCCTGCGCGAAGGCCATGACGACGCGGGCAAGAACTACCGCCAGACCCGCGCGCTGCTGGAGCAATACCCCGACATGGGCGGCATCTACAACATCGGTGGTGCGTCGGACGGTGTGGCACGGGCACTGAAGGAGGCGGCCCGCGAACAGAAGGTAGTGTTCATCGGGCACGGTCTTACACCCGACACGCGCGCCCTTCTCATCGACGGCAGCATGGACGCGGTGATCACGCAGAGTCCTCACACCACGCTGATGAACTGCGTGCGCATCTTCACCAACCTGCGCGACAAGCGCGAGGCAATGAGCGGCGTGGAGGCCACGCGCAGCCAGGTGATCTTTCGAGAGAATCTGCCGTAAACACTGCGCCTCGCTACAACCGAGCCGCTTCATTCGGTCGCTGAGGCAACCATCTGGCCACGCCGCAGGGCAACCAGGAGCCGGAAAATCCAACTTAAAAATGGTCAGAAAACCGGGTCAGGGTCACATGATCGAGGGCATGACGGGAGCGCTCCAGCGGAGTGATGCAACAACGCCGGTCCTGAGCAAATCCATCTCCCGGGCCATGCAGGCCGCTACAGCGGAAGACAGCGCAGTTGCACGTGCGACGACTGCAGCTTGTCGGCGTACCAGCCGTCGCGCGCCGGCGAGACCAGCGCACCGAGCCCGTCCATCAGCGCCACGCTGTCGCCCGTCTTCACGTCCCGGTAGCACTGGCCCAGGTTGCGCAGGCTGGCGCGCAAGGCCGCGGCCTGCGGCGGGCTGCTCTTCTCAAGGGCCTGTGCGTTGCCCTCGAGCCATTTCTCGTAGGCCGCGAGCGTCTGATCCGACAGCTTGGCAGTCTCTTCCTTGGGGATCATCGTGGCGTAGAGCTTTTGCAGGCTCTCCGCGCCGCTTTGTCCCATGCGCAGGCTGACGTCGTACCGTGTCTCGAAGGCCCCCTGCCGGTAGATCACCTGCCTGACTTTGTAGTCGAGCTGCCCGTTCTCGCCCCCGAGCACCTGGATCAGGTCGCGTGCCCGCGCGCTGTCGGGGTCCTGCGCGAGATTGGCCTGCAGCGCCTTGGCGATGTCCGTGTCAGTGGGGAAGGCGATGCCGTGCGCACCGCGATCACAGGCGGACAGGCCCCACGCGGCGACGCTCGCGAGCGCCGCGACGCGAAGAGCGCGGCATGCGGTGTCGGACAGAGGGCGAAAAAAAGGCGTCGATGGCATGGCGCGTTTCAATGCAAATGAGGATGGCCACGAGTTTGCGTGCGTGCACTTCGAATGCTGTGGGATCTGTCCGACGCGGAATTACACATACCTTACTTACTTGTGAAGAGATGTTGTCTTCCTCGCGCAACGACTGCCAACTTTAGGTCTCGTTCCGCGCGGCGACCCGGCAATGCCGGCAGAACGCGCCGTCGTTCCCCCGCCAAAAGCCCGTCGTCCTTGGGGACCCGGCCTGAGCTTCACCCTCGAAGACTGGCCCCAGCGGTTCGAAGAGGTGACTGTTTTCCTGAGAAAAAGGTAAACACCATGCGCACATTCGCGGTGTACCGCTTGGGCAACATGAACTTACAAAAGAGACGGTAGGGGGCGCGTTCGCTGGGTAGATTGCGGCCGTGGTCCATGGCGGACCGCGCGTCACATATCCACCTCAAGGAGTCACTTTCATGAAAAGATTTGCTGCAGCCGGTATCGTTGCCCTCGCCTTTGTTTCTGCTTCCGCGTTCGCCCAGAGCGGCAACGTGAGCATCCCTGGCGTGATGAAGGCCTCGGGCACCGTCGGCTCCGAAGTCACCAACAGCAAGATCACCGTGAGCGGCAATTCCGCGAAGAACGTGATCGCTGGCGGCGGCTCGGCGGGCTTCAAGATCGCCAGCGTCGAAATGAGCGGCATGGCCAACGTGAACAGCGTGAACATCACGGGTTCCAAGGTGAAGAACAGCGAGATCACCATCTCCGGCAACTCGGCCGAAGACATCAAGGCGATCGGCGGCACCGCCAACGTGAACAGCGTCAACATCAACTGACGCGACGCCGGCATCCAGCGCGTCCATCCGCACGGCAACGCCACGCTGCGCCGATGCGGGCGACGCGCACACCCTGCCGCTTTCCTTTCTTTCGCCAGACATTCATCGAGATCGCGCGGGCCTCGGGGCTTCATCGGCCCCACCGCCTGAAGCCGGCGGCCCACCGCGCCGGCAAGCGAAACGGGCCGCCGCCAGCGGCCCTCGAACGACCAGGGAGAACAACATGCACAACGTGCCAATGGCCGCCAGGGCCCGAAAGAAAACCGCTGTCGCGATGGCGCTGCTCGGCCTCACGGCCGCCGGCATGGCGCCGTGGGCACAGGCCCAGGAGGGCGTGCTCCACGGCCTGGGCTGGGCCACCAGCCGCCCCGGCAGCGAACTCGATGCGGGCAGCCGCGCGATGGTCACCGGCAACCGCGCGCCCGCCCGGGTGAGCGCCAGCGGTGGCAAGGGCGGCGCGGGCCTGGGCCTCGCGGGCTCGCTGGAGCTGGTCTCCACTGCACAGGCCAACACCGTCGGGCTCGACGCCCTCCAGATTCGCGGTTCGCAGGTCCATGTGCTGCAGAACCAGGTGCAAGGTTTCGTCAACGCCGTCGGCGGCGCCGCCACGGCCAACACCGTGCTGGTCTCGGGCGGCGCGGCGCGCAGGCCCCTCACCGACAGCCGCATCGTCGTGAGCGGCAACACCGCCGGCAATGTGGAGGCCATTGGCGGCAAGGGCGCGCTCGCGATGGGCGCGATCGGCTCGCTGCAACTGCCCGGCCGCGCCACGGTCAACGGCGTGTTGGTCAATGAATCCGACCTGCGCCGCACGCAGATTGCGGGCACCGGCAACACCGCGCACGACGTGCAGTCGGTCGGCGGCGCGGCGTTGGCCAATGCCACGACGCTCGCGCGTTCGAACGCCGAGGACCTGAACGTCACGCAAAGCGGCAACACCGCGCGCAACGTGCGCGCCGGCGGCGGCACAGGCGGCGTGGGCGGCGGCTTCGTGGCACAGGCCGACCTCACGGGCGTGGCCACGGCCAACACTTTCACGGCGGCGGGCAGCCAGGTGAGGGGCGCGCGCATCACGCAGCAGGGCAACGACGCCAACGGCCTGTGGGCGATGGGCGGCAGCGCGCTGGCCAACACGGTGAACCTGGCCGACTACCAGGGCAGCGACCTGCGCCAGTACCAGGCGGTCCAGACCGGCAACAAGGCCAGCGCCGTCGAGGCCAGCGGCGGCAGCGGGTCGCTGCTGAAGGGTGCGCTGGCCGACGTGCAGATGTCGGCCTCGGCGCTGGCCAATGCCATCTCGGTGCAGCGCGGCAGCATCGAGGGTGCGACGCAGCATGTGCTCAGCGGCAATACGGCCGACACGGTGCAGGCCGTGGGCGGCGCGGCGGCGGCCAACAGCATCTGGCTGCAGGACTCGACCACGCGCCAGAGCCACCTCACGGTGACGGGCAACACGGCATTGCACATCGACACGGCCGGGGGCCGCGCCACCATCGGCGGCGGCGCGGTGGGTGCGTTCGAGCGCAACGGCCGCGCGCTGGCCAACAGCGTGGCGCTGGACCATCAGTCGTCGCTGCAGAACGCGCCGGTCACCGTCTCGGGCAATACCTCGCGCAACGTGCAGGGCTCGGGCGGGCTGGCTTCCGCGGGCAGCCTGTTGATGAGCAACGCCCAGGTGCAGAACACGACGGTGCGCATCGCGGGCAACAACGCCGACGGCGTGCGCGCTAGCGGCTTCTCCAACAGCGTGGGCGGCGGGTTGCTGTACGCGTCGAAGCAGGACGCGATTGCGCTGGCCAACAGCCTGGGCGTGTTCGACTCGCGCGTGGATGCGAGCGCGGTCTCGATCTCGGGCAACCGCGCGAGCCAGTTGTCGGCGCAGGGCGGCATGCTCAACGCCAACAGCGTCAGCATCGAGAAGGGCGACGGCAGCGGCTCGACGCTGTCGGCCGCGGTCACGCTGTCCGGCAACACGGCCAACCAGGTGTCGACCGGTGCGAGCCGCTCGACGGGCCCGGGCGGCGTCTACAGCGAAGAGAGCGTCGCACGCGCCGCGACCAACGCGGTGGTGCTGAAGGACGGCGTGCAGGTCGACAGCGCGTCGCCGCTCACCGTCACCGGCAACACGGCGACCCAGGTGGGGGCGGTCGGCGGCACGGCGCTGGTCAATGCGCTGGCGGCCTATCGGGGCGCGCGCATCGCGGGCAGTCCCATCACGCTGTCCGGCAACCGCGCGAGCGACATCACCACGGGCGGTGCCTACAACCAGGCGGTGGGCCTGGGCAGCGCGAAGAACGGCATCCTGGTGAGCAACGGTGTCTACCTCGACGGCGGCGACCAGGGCGGCGTGCGCCTGTCGGCCGCGCCGGTGACGATCTCCGGAAACAGCGCGCAATCGCTGCGCGCGGACGGCGGGCGCATCAACGCCAATGCACTGGCCATCAACGGCAACGGCAGCGTCGACGGCACGGCGATGCAGATCACCGGCAACCGCGCCACCGACGTGCGCAGCGAAGGCTCCGAGGACACGGCGTTCGGCCATGCATGGAAGAACCGCGGCGTCGGCATCGCCAGCGCCAACGCGGTCCAGGTGCTGGGCGCGCTGCGCGCCAGCAGCCTGCAACTGGCGGGCAACACCGCTTCGGGCGTGTCGGCCGAGAAGGGCGTGGCCATGGCCAACAGCGTGACGGTGGACGACGGCGCCTCGACCGACGGCAGCCAGACGCTCATCAGCGGCAACCAGGCCGACCAGGTGAGCACGCGCGACAAGAAGACCGCGCTGGCCAACAGCCTCTACAACGAGGGCCGCATCGCCGCCTCGAACGTGAACATCACCGGCAATCAGGGCGGCGCGCAGGCGAGCTCGGACGACGCGGCGGCCAACAGCGTGCGCAACCGCGCCGGCGCGGGCCTCTCGGGCAGTTCCGTCGCCATCGTGGGCAACCGGGGGCAGGCATCGCAAAAGGGCACGGTCAACAGCCTGGACAACCAGGGCCAGATCGCCGCCAGCCAGATCACGGTGCTGGGCAACAACGGCAACGCGCAGGGCGGCGGCACGGTGAACAGCGTGCTCAACCGCAGCGCGATCGCGGGCAGCCAGATCCAGATCCTGGGCAACCACGGCAGCACGCGCGGCGGAGGCACCGTCAACTCGGTGGACAACGAGGGCCGCATCGGCGGCACGCAGATCGCCATCGTCGGCAACACCGGCTCGGCCACCGGCGGGGGCGTGGTCAACAGCGTGCGCAACGGCCGGCGCGGTTCCATCGCGGGCTCGAACATCGCCATCCTCGGCAACCACGGCACGGCCTCGGGCGGCGGCCTGGTCAACAGCGTGGACAACCAGGGCGTGCTGTCCGGTCGCATCGCGATCATGGGCAACCGGGGCACCGCCACGCAGGGCGGCACCGTCAACTCGGTGGTCAACAAGGGCGTGCTGACGGGCGCCGTGGTGATCGCCGGCAACGACGGCCGCACCGTGATGGGCGGCACCGCCAACTCGGTCATCAACCGGGGCGTGATCTCGGGCACGGTGACCATCGCCGGCAACCGCTCCGTCGCGGGCATGGGCGCCACCACCGGTTCCGTGCGCACCGCCGGCGGCGTGCTGGCAGGCGCGGCCGGCGTCACGGGCAACACGCCGTGGGCCGCCAGCGCGGGCTACACGGTCACGGCGCCTTCGGTGGGCGTGGTCAACCGCAGTGTCACGGTGGGCCCGGCCGTGACCGTGCTCAACATGTAGGAGAGACAACCATGACGAAGCAGATGCCTCGGATTCCTTCTTGCACGACGCCCCGCCGGCCGCCTCGCGCTGCCGGCGTTGCGGCTGCCCTGTCGCTGTCGCTGTTGCTGGCCTTCGCGGGCACGGCCTCGGCGCAGCTCGTCAACTACGGCGAGGCCATGGGCGCCTACAAGGACAACCGCGACTCGGGCGTGCGCGTGATCGATCAGACCACGCCGGGCGTGACGGCCAAGGCGCGCGTGGCGCGTGCACTGGAGCAGAACAAGGTGGTCGACCAGGCTGCGCTGGTACAGCCCGACGGCACGCTCAAGCTGCCGCCGAACCAGACCAACCTGGTGATCCGCACCAACTACAACAACGTGCAGCAGGGCGCCGACGGCCAGTTGCGCATCGCGAGCCCGACCATCCAGGGCAACGTGAGCGGCAACGTGACGCTGTTCGTCGACGGCAAGGGGGTCGAGAACATCACGGTCCTGAACAACGGCCGGTGACACGCGCCGCGCCACACCGCGCGCGGCGAACGGACATGCACAAGAACAACCTTTCCAGCCAGATCCATGACCTTGCACATTTCTTCACGCTTGCGCCTGGGCATCGTGGCGCTCGCCGCCGCCCTGTTGGCAGGCTGCGCCACCACTGAGAACGCACTGGGCGACGCCGACAGGCTGCTGGCCGAACGGGAGGCGGCCAAATCCCTGCCGAGCGCCAACCTCAGCTCCTACGCCACTTCGCTGTCGCGCTTCGGGCACATGCTCGACGTCTACAAGGATGGCGACCCGGTTGTCTACATGCAGACGCGCAACATCCTGGACGCCACCAACCTGTCGAACCCGCTGGTGGGCGCCGAGATCCCGGGCGACATCACCGAGATGGTCCGCACCGCAGTCAACCGCATCGGCGCGCGCGTGGTGTATGTGCCCTACCACCCCGACTACCTGATCTCGCAGGCGCAGCTGGGCGCGAAGTTCGGCGTCACGATGCCCGACTTCCTGATCACCGGCGCGCTGACCGAGTTCGACCGCGCGCTCTCGGGGGCCGGCCGCTCCAACTCGGCCTCGGTGGAATTCGGCAAGGGCAAGGGCGAGACCGCGCTGGGCGCCGACGTGAAGCGCACCGCGATCCTCTCGGCGCTGGCGCTGGACCTCAACCTGGTGAGCTTCAGCACACAGCAGATGGTGCCGCGCGTGCAGGCGTCGAACGTGATCAAGGTGCTGAACTTCAGCGCCGAGGACAACGCCAGCCTGGGCTTCTACGGCGACTCGTTCGGCTTCAAGCTCGAAGGCAAGTACCTGCAGGGCCGCCACTCGGCGATCCGCACGCTGGTCGACCTGAGCGTGCTCGAACTGATGGGCAAGGCGACCAACACGCCGTACTGGCGCTGCATTCCCAACGGCACGCCCGACCCGGTTGTGATCGAGAACATGAAGGCGTCCTTCCAGGGGCTGTCGCCCCAGCTGAAGATCGGCCTGGTGCAGGTCATGCTGCGCAAGTACGGCGAGAACGTGACCATCAACCAGCAGTTGGACGAGCCCACGCGGCAGGCCCTGCGCAATGTCTACGCCAAGCGGTTCCCGCAAGCCGGCGACACGGTCGACGTGCTCACCTGGGAAGGCTTCGAGCCCCTGTTCTTCGGCGTGCCGATGCCGTGGGACGTGGCGGTCACGTCCGCGCAGGCGCCCGCCGCCGGGGCACCGGCACCGGCGGCACCAGCCACCCCGGCCGCAGCCGCGAAGGCAGGCACCTGATGCCCAGGTGCGCGACATTGGCCCGCTCCGCCTGGACCGCCGCGCTGGCCGTGGCCGCGCTGTGCCACGGCGGCCACGCGCTGGCGCAGGCCGCCAGCGCGACCGGCGGCGCGGTGCCGGGCAACGCCGCGCGCGCCAGCGTCACCGTGGGCACGGGCGCCGGCGCGGTCACCACGCTGCCGGCGCCGATCAACTCGGCCATGCCGCCCGGCACGGGCACCGCCCCGACCACGGACGCGGGCGCCCGCTACGTGGAGTCGTGCCAGCAGGCGATCGAGCGCGGCATCGTGAGCCCGGGCTGCCAGGGGCCGCTGTATGCGAACGAGATCGCGCGGCTCAAGGAAGACGCGCTGCGCACCAACAACCCGAACCTGCTCACGCTGCTGGGCGACGCCTACCAGAGCAACCGCACCGGCGTGTCCGACATCGGCCAGGCCTACCGCTGGTACCTGCTGGGCGCGGTGCGCGGCGATCCGCGCGCCATGCAGCGCCTGAGCGAGCTCTACAAGGGTGGCACCGGTGTGCCGCAGGACAACATCAAGGCGCTGGGCTATGCGCGCCTGGCGCAGCGCCTGGCCGCACCCGGCAGCACCAGCGCGCGGCAGGCCACCGAAACCATCGGCAAGCTGGGGGGCGACATGGCCGCCGAGGAAGTGGTGCTGGCCGAGCGCTTCGCCAGTGAGCTCGAAACCAACCTGCGCAGCCAGGCGGGCGGTGCCGCCGGCGCTACGCCTGGTAACAGCCCCGCGCCAGTCACGACCAACAATGCGCCCAGGAATGTGTTTCCGTCGTCGCGGCTGCCCGGCATGGGCGCGATCCCGCCGGTCGAGCCGGGAGCGGCTGCCCCCGCGGCCCCTGTGCCGGGGGCGCCCCTGCCGGGACGCGAAAGCCTGTCGCCGCGCTAGGCGGTCCCGAGGAGTCGTCCACAACATGCATCCGTCGTTTCTCCTGTCCCGTATGTCCTGTGTCCGGGCACTGTGCTCGGCCGGCATCGTCTGCATCGCGCCCGCGGCCATGGCCGCGGGGCCTTCCGGCCAGATCGGCCCGGCTGGACCTGTCGGCGTACAGGGCGCTGCGCAGGTGCAGGGCACGGCCACCACGGTGATCGAGAATCCCGGCAGTGGCACCAACCGCATCGAAGTGACGGGCAACACCGCACAGAACGTGCAGGTGCAATGCGCGGACGGCAGCCGCAAGAAGACCGCGCCGCAGGCCGCGGGTTCCAGCGTCAACAGCGTGAACATCGACGGCCGCGCCCTGGCGGGAAAGACCGTCGTCGTCACCGGCCGCAACAGCCGCGATGTGCGCGCCACCGCCGACTGCCAAGACGGCGCCGCCGCACCGACCACCAACGTCAACAGCGTCACCATCCGATGAAGATCACCCCCTCGCGGCACCGTGCCGCCCCTCTTGCCGTTCCCTTTGCCGCCTCGTTCGCGCTGGCCGCGTGCCTGCTGACCCTGACGGCCTGCTCCGAGCGGCCGGCGCCCGCCACGCCCCCCGCATCGGGCGCATCGGGCGCACCGGTCGCGCCTGCTGTGTCGGCGGCCACGCCTCCCGTGGCGGCAGCGCCCGCCGCCAAGGCGGCGCCGCGCCAGTTGCCGCTCAATGTGCAAGGCGTGGCCAGCGCGGGGCTCACTGTGCGCGTCAAGGGCATCGAGCTGGGCGAGGACGCCACCATCCTGACGGTGAGTGCCTCCTTCGGCAACCGCGGGACCAACTTCACCAACCTCGGCGAAACCGACACCTATCTGGTCGACCCGGCCGGCAACCGGCTGGCGCTCAAGCGGCCCGACGACAACCGCTACTTGCGCATCGCGACCGGCGACACCATGGAGGGTCAACTCGTATTCTTGGGCAGCGTGCCGGCCGCGACGCCGCAGCTGAAGCTGGTCATCAATGACGGCCAGGCGGGCGACGACACCGCGGGGCCGGGCCTGAGCATTGCGCTGCCGCTGCAATAGGCTGGCCCGGATATGACGCGCCACTCGCCGATCTGGTTGCTGGGCCTGGCCTGCTGCGGCACCGCTGCATCGGCTGCCCATGCGCTCACGGTCGAGCGCGTGGCCGGCAGCCTGGGCGGGCGACCCACCGTGTTCACGCGCGTGGCCGATGCGCCGCACACCGAGTGGCGCCGCGCCGGCCCCGACAGCCGGCTCGACAGTCGCACGCCCCCTTCCACCTTCGCCAGCAAGCCGGCACCCGACACCGTGTTCCGCGTGGCCGAAGTGCCGCCCGAGCGCGTGACCGTCACGCGCGAATTGCTGGGCGCGCTGCAGGCGCGGCAGACCGAGCAGAAGGCCATCGTCATCGACCTGCCGGCCGACGTGCTGTTCGACTTCGACAAGGCCACGCTGCGCGCCGATGCACAGACCTCGCTTGATCAGGCTGCCGAACTGCTGCGCAGCTACCCCGATGCGCCGCTCGCCATCAACGGCCACACCGACGGCAAGGGGAGCGAAGCCTACAACGACGCGTTGTCGACGCGCCGCGCGCAGGCCGTGGCCGACCGGCTCGGTGCCGCCACGGGCGCCCGCAGCTTCGCAGTCCGGGGGCATGGCAAGCGCCAGCCCCTGGTGCCCGACACGCACGCCGACGGCAGCGACGACCCCGACGCGCGCCAGCGCAACCGGCGCGTCGAGATCGTCATCCAGCCGGCGGGCGTGGCGGGCTCCCGCCCTGCCGAAAAATCCTGAAAAATTGACCGAGGAAATACCCCATCCATGGCGCTGATCGCTTGTTCTGAATGCGGACACCAGGTCTCGACCCGGGCCAGCCACTGTCCTTCGTGCGGCGCGCCTGTGGCCGGTGACGCGGACCCGGCCGCACGTGGCGGCAAGAACGAGCCGGTGGTCAACGCCGGCCTGCTCGGCAAGATCGTCGCGGTGATCGGGGCCTGGCTGGTCGTGCCCTGGGCGGTGCGGCTGGTCGCGGCGCTGGCCGCCATCGTGATGATGATCGTGATGTTCCGTTCCGGGCGCTGAGCGCCGCGGCGCCGGGAATACCTCAAGGACGTCCTGCAGCGCCTGTGCACGCACATGGCCAGCCGCATCGAGGACCTCCTGCCGCATCGTTGGCAACCGTTGAGCTGACCCTTGACCCGGAGCGGCCACCGCCGCTCACGGCCGTCAAGAAGAGGGGGCCATCCGCGTACTGGCCGCTTTCGGGAGGGCCCAGCGTGCACTGCCGGGCGCAAGCTGCCGCGGACCTGCACCTGCCAGCGTGGGAAGGGGGGCGAAAGCTTCGTGAAGAGCCAGGAGATCCCGGTCGGGGAATACAAGTGGCTCTCGGTGCGTTCGCCCGAAGGTGGCGCTACGGACCTGTCCTTCGAGCCCAATGCCAACTCCGTGCCAAATCTTGGCTTGCTACCTGGATAGGCACAGGTAGGTTGAAGAATGGAAGTACTCGTGTCTCCCGGGTGTTCGAGCATGGGGTGCGCCTTGCTGGCCCGTACGACGAAGAGGGTCTGAGTTGCGCAATAAATGTCCAGTTGGGCGGCAAAGAGATGCCGTCGCTCGCCGCCCTCGCGTCAACAGCAAGGGCATGCCATCCGTTGGAGTGAAGGGAGGTGGTCTCCCTCACTCGAAATGGACATCACATGAAAAAACTTCTGATTTCTCTCTTCGTTCTGCTCGGTACCGCCACGGCATTTGCACAAGGCAATACGGGGGTCACAGTCAGCACGGATCCGGCCCGCGCTGCAGCGGTGGAACGTCATGCCCAGGAGCTGCAGGCGCGCCCCACCGAGCAGCCGGCGATGGCACACAGCAAGACGACCAAGACCCACAAGCACGCGCAGAGCCGCCACCACAGCAAGAAGCATTGAAGCGAGCTCGGCTCGCTTCAGAAAATCCACTCCGTGCGGCTACCAGTCAAGCTGCCGCATGGAGCGCGGTTCTTGCTGCGCCGCGCAGGACATCGACATCCACGTCAGCATTCGTGCGCGCGTCCGGCGTGAGGAACGCCACCATGGAGCAATTCATCGAGGCGCTCGGCTCGTACATCCGCTGGTACAACGAGAAGCGGATCTAGATCTCTCTTGGCTCCCTCAGCTCTATTGAATACCGGGTGAGCCTTGGACTTGCGGCATAAAGCCAGTCCAAATCTTGATCCGCACTCCCAGTAAGTCACTCCTAGGGAACATCTTATATGGGCGCCCCCGGATTACAAGAACTCGCTGTGTGAAGATTCAGGAGGCAGGGCTGCAGTCTTATATCCGGCCTGTTGTGCAGGCGGATATGCCTGCTGGCCCTGATGGTTTTCGCTGACG